>Ga0182749_1000036_pt1 | contig 210549 bp, 209 predicted proteins | sample eDN3rd37CKraftMG_FD_128875 | JGI IMG/M metagenome (GOLD analysis project Ga0182749, IMG submission 128875) | Enriched Miracle-Growth compost microbial communities from Emeryville, California, USA - eDNA 3rd pass 37_C Kraft MG (version 2) (version 2) ...
AGGGCAACCTTCGACTGGAAAGCCGCCATGAACCAGTTTGCTATCCTGTTCGGCGAACGATTTACTGCTGCGCGGGGATAACCACTTTTAAAACGCCTCACACACAAAAATACGGACAGGCTCGCCACGCCGCAAATGCCTTCAGTAGGAATCCCCACGTGAGAATGTCTTCCACGCTATGCCCTTCCTTTCGTTGTGTCTTTTAACTCGTGGCCATTAGCCAGCGCGCTGGCCAGAATATCCGCTAGATCGCGGCGGGTGACGAATTCTTTCTCTTGCAGGAACCACCCGACATGCATCGGGCCCCGCCTACCGAGCACGACATGGTTCCAGCTATCGCCACTATTGCCGGCCGCCTGGTGCTTCGCGAGACGTGTGCGGAGCCGGTTGATGACTGTCTTGGCTTTGTGTAGTGGATGCTGCCGCTGCGACCTGAACGCCGGGTTCTCACGCTCGATGCGCGCGATGAGTGTTCTTAACATCTCGAATGCCATAAGCACCCACGCCACGGAGAGCGGGAACAGGTTTGTAGCCTCTAGACTCAGCATGCCGCGCTCGTCGCCCTTTTGCATCGACCGTTCGTATTGCGCCTCCCGCCTGCGCAGCTCCAGTTCCACACGCCCGATTTCCTGGATAAGGCTCCCGAATTCGACTCCCCAGGCGCCAGCTAGAGGTATGGAAGGCGATATCCAAACTTTGAACCATTCGGCTTCGGACTCGGTGAGCATCGGATTTATCGTGGGGCGGTGATGTGCAGCATTTTGGCAGGTTTCGACGCCATCCCAGGCGGGGATCCCAGGAGGGGTCGGGAAAAACCTAACCTTCCTAACCGGCCCCGAAAATCGTGTGTAGCTTCATGATTTTAAAAAGAAAAATTGGTTAGGGTGAAAACCTAACCTGACCTAACCTAAAATCTAACCGCACCGTAAGTCTTTGATTTATAAGAATTCAGGTTTTTCTACAGGTTAGGGTATAGAAACCTAACCGGGTTAGGCTTTGGTTAGAAAAAGGTTAGGTTTTCAAAACGGCGGAAAGTCGCGTGGATAAAGGCGCTCCAGCCGATTGGGCACGGATAGTTAGGAAGGTTAGGCTTTTCCCGACCCCTGCCCAAATATTCGGCGCTGCTACGGGGACGTGCTTTTTGCGGGCCTTGCCTCACTGACCTGGACCGGCGCCGAAATGGTCCAGCCGCGCAGGAGTATCTCGCTGGCGAATGGCCGTGGTCAGGTCGGGGCTGCCCGCCGGCGGCTTTGCGAACCGGCCGCCGGCGAACGGTTCGGCGCGGCAGGAAGGCGCGATCGCCGCACGGTGGGAGGTGTCTCGTCCTCCACCATTCCATCAGGCAACCAAGTGTTCGGGTCACCTAGTAGCTTCGCCAGGTGGGCGCCCAGCGCTTCGAAAGCCGCCTGGCGCTGCGGCATCATCTGCTGGCGCTGATAGGTCCGCGTCACTTTCTTGGGCTCCTTGTGGTTTAGGCAACGGTCGATGACTTCTTTGGCAAAACCCAGCTCGCCCATAATGGTGGCGCCAGTACGTCGCAGGTCATGTTGCGTCCAGTGCCCGCCGGGCAGGTCCAGGTCGGTGGAGTTTTTGCGGCCCTTCACCGGCTCGGCACGCGTCTGGCGGTCAGTGAGCCGCCTGGTGACTTCTTTTTCGGATAGGTGGCCATCCGGCGCGACTGCCAGCAACAGGCGAACCGTATCGGCGTAGGTCTTATCCATGCGGTTTCAGACTCAGCAAGGTGCCATCATCGAGCCGGCTCATCCAGCGCGTAGCGCTGCCGGTACGAACCGAATACTGCTCCAGCAGCGCATCGACATCTACGAGATTCGTCTCGCGTGCCCACGTCAGGAACAGGCGCACAGCCTTCACGCTCGTGCAGCAGGACAGCAACTGCCCGAGCACTTCCTTGCGGGGTGAACGCAAGCCGTCGAAGACATTGCGTGCTTCTTCAAGGCTTTGTTTGACGCCAGCTTCGTACAGCAACTCCAGGACGGCACGTTCGGGAATCGCCACACGCAGGTGGTCGGGCAAGCCTGGCGGAATGGTCAGGGTCTTGTCCGCCAACGATATGTCCGGTTTCGGCCAGTCGAACAGGCGGACGTGGGTATAGCGCGCCGGGAAGCGTGAAGTGAACCAGGTTGGCAACACGTAGCGGTTGTCACCCCATAGCACTAGTGTGTCTCGGCTGGTCAGGTTATGGCGCACACCTTGCAGAGCCAGCGCGCTCTTTCCACCGATATGCAGGCCAGGCACGCGCTGGTGCAGGAGCTTCAAGGCACCATAGACCCCAAAATCGTCGTTGGGGAAGGCGTAGACGCCTTGGGCCAGGCGCACGAGCCAGCCGCTCTCGGCATAGCGCGCGGCGAGCTGGGGCGACACCCCAAGCGAGGCCAGGGTGGCCAGATCAAACGGCGCTCCGCGGGCAAGGCTTGTCTGCAGCCGCTTGAGTACTTGGTGTCTTGAATTTCCATCCATGATTGAAAAATAACACAAAATCCAATCAATCATGGTTCAATGAACGAATATCTGTGGAGAAATTAGCTTTGCGTAATATTTTCCATGCAGAATCCAATCAATTTGGCTGAGCGTCACAGGAGAGGGGGCCGTCCGGGTCTTGCCAAGCCTTGAACCCCAACGACGGCAGCATCAAAAGCCTGTTCGTTGTTCTCAACAAATTGTTGACGTGAGATAGCGACAAGCTGGGTGGCAGCTGGTTTAGCCGAGAACTGCGGAACTGTCGCTCGCAAACTGCTGCTTCTGGCCGAAAGCGGATATGAACGAAAGTCCGTTTTTGGCCATGAACAAGTCACTCATCGCGGCGATCATCTGGACATTCGCGCAACTGTTTCACTCCCTCAACGACCCGTCGACTGCTGATTATGTTCGTCGCGTCGCCGGCCATTGCGGGCGTAAGAGTGTCGCGCGTTTTATTAGAAATCTGCCAAATGCTCACATGGGTAGAGGCGAGCAGAAAGGCCGAAACCGGCGGAGGTCTGGCAACTCGTATCGATGCTAATAAGGGGCAACGTGTCGCGCAATCCAAAGACCCACGTAAGACGTGCCTAATCAGAATGCGATGAGAATATGCGACCGCGCTAGCGAGAAATCGTAGAAATTTCTTTGGGATTTGATAGCATATGTAACTCAGTCGCCGCACTGTCAGTCGGCACAAACACACAAGATCTCGCCGAGGAGGCGGTCGTGGACTACATCAAGCTTGTGTCGACGTTTGCGCAGGAATGTGTGCGCAATGCCCCAGTTATCGTTCTCGGAAGCGGCGCATCTGCAGCACATAACATTCCCGGGATGGTGAGCTTGGGTCAACACCTCGCGGAGTCGACGCCGCCTGCGAACGCAAGCGCTGAGGATCTGGCAGGCTGGAAGTCGTTCTGCGATTTGGTAAAAACCACAGACCTTGAATCTGCTTTGACGGAGGTCCATCTCGGGAAAACGATGACTGATCACGTCGTCGCAACGACTTGGGATTATTTGAATCCCCACGACTTGGCAGTCTTCGACCAAGTAGTCGCAAACCGGCAGCACCTGCCGCTGTCGCGCCTCTTTCGGCACCTGTTCAACAGCACCGTCAAGACTGTTCACGTAGTGACACCTAACTACGACAGGCTCGGAGAATATGCCGCCGAGGCGGCGGGCTTCGCTGCGTTTACTGGCTTCACCTACGGCTGTATCGGCACGAGGGCTGACGGCGCACCTAGCATGCGGCATGGTAAATCCGAAGTCCGCACTGTGTGCGTCTGGAAGGTGCATGGGTCGTTCGGCTGGTTTGTCGGCGCCGACGGACTAATTACGGGGCTGCCACCCAGGCAAGGCTGTCCATCCGGCTTGCGCCCGGTCATCATCACGCCCGGTATTGAAAAGTACCGACTCGTGCACGATGAGCCGTTCCTTTCAATCAAAGCTAGCGCAGATAAAGCTATTCGCGCAGCCGAAGCTTTTTTGTGCGTTGGGTTTGGATTCAACGACTCACATTTGCAACCGCTGCTTCTTGAGCGGTGTTACACCAAGGGCGTTCCGCTTGTTTTAATCACTCGGACCATAACTGACAAAGCGAAGGATCTTTTCAAGGGCGGGAAGTTCGGAAAGTACTTGGCGCTCGAGCGATGCGCTGAAGGTACTCGTTTCTATTGCAACGAAGTGCCTGACGGCGCAACACTCGAAGGCGTTGGGTACTGGTCGCTGGATGAGTTTTTAAAACTGATAATTTGAGGACACATGGCGATTCTTAATTACAAAGACAACGAAGCGTTCGGGCGGGTACGGTCGGTCGACACGGCAACCGTTCTTGTAGTGGTGGAAGATGTTGAGCGTCTCCGGAAGCTACAGGTAAACCGCTTAGCGGTACTGCAGAGCAGTCGTCCTGGGCAGCACCTCATCGGCATTATCCAGAAGATCACGCGCACTGCAATCGAGGGAAGCGCCGCCGCCGAAGCCGAAGAAGGTGACGAGGACGCGATCACCGAAATGAATGTGGTGCGAATTACGCTCATCGGGACTCTGGCTGATAAGGTCGGCGCCCGAGAAAACGTGTTTCTGCGCACCCTCGAAACCGTTCCGGAAATCGATGCAAACTGCTTTGCATTGGAGGGCAGCCAACTGACCGAATTCATGCGTGTCATCGCCAACATCGGCTCGGACGCCCAGAAGCTGTCTCTTGGACATTACACGTTGGACGAGAAAGCAGAAGCCTACCTGAATGGCAATAAATTCTTCCAACGCCACGCGGTGATCGTGGGCAGCACGGGGTCGGGTAAGTCGTGGACAACCGCGCGAGTCCTCGAACAACTTGCGACCCTGAAAAACGCAAATGCAATTGTTTTCGATATTCACGGCGAATACGCGCCGCTGCAAGGCGAGGGATTTCGTCACTACCGAATCGCCGGGCCTGTGGACCTAGATGCGGGTGCCAATCTGAAGGACGGCGTCATCTTCCTTCCGTTTTGGCTACTCGGTTATGAGGCGATGACTTCAATGTTCGTCGACCGCTCTGATAACAACGCTCCAAACCAAACGATGGTGATGTCGCGAGCAGTCGTGGGTGGGAAACGCGCATATTTGGCGGCGGGCAAACATGAGGAGTTGCTCGGAAACTTCACCATCGATAGTCCAATTCCATTTAACCTCGACGACGTCGTCAAAGAGCTCGAGGAACTGAATACGGAGATGGTTCCAGGCGCGCGGGGAGAGAAAGCCGGGGACTTCAACGGCAAACTCAGCCGCCTTATACAGCGGCTTGAAAACAAAAGGACTGACCGCCGTCTTGGATTCCTCTTTCAAGGAACGAGTGAAACGATGGACTTTGGCTGGCTTGAGAGCTTGGTCGTGGCGCTTCTCGCCGGTACTAAAGATCAGTCGGACGGCAAGGGTGGTGTAAAGGTCATCGACTTCTCCGAGGTACCGTCGGATATTCTGCCGCTGATCGTGAGTCTTGTTGCCAAACTGGCATTCTCGGTGCAGCAGTGGACACTTCCGGATAAGCGACATCCAGTGGCGATCTTCTGCGACGAAGCCCATCTCTATATCCCGGAGCGGCATCAGGCTGGCGGCGCGGCCGACATCTCGGTCGAAATTTTCGAGCGTATCGCGAAGGAAGGGCGCAAGTATGGGGTCGGACTTGTCGTAATCAGTCAGCGCCCGTCGGAAGTCAACCGAACCGTGCTGAGTCAGTGCAATAACTTAGTCGCAATGCGCCTGACCAACGGCGACGACCAAGCCGTAGTGCGTCGACTACTGCCGGATTCTCTGGGCGGATTTGGAGACTTGCTTCCCGTGCTTGATACCGGTGAGGCGTTGGTGGTGGGAGATGCTAGCTTGCTGCCAACACGAATTCGTGTCACCGAACCAAAGCAAAGACCGAACAGCGGAACAGTAGAGTTCTGGGATCGGTGGGCGACTGATACCCAGATAGGGGGCCTAGCCTGCGCAGTCGACGGTTGGCGCAAGCAGAGCCTGCAGAAACGCTAGGCGTTTACGAAGAAAATGTCAGACTTTATTTTCTATGTATGCGCCTCGCGAGGGCAGCACCCGCCCATGGGAACTACGCAGCGGGCCACGCGAAAATTAAGTCTGACACCTTTTTTTAGGGCGCTGACCAGCATTCAGACGCTGCGTATTGCACCGGAATCGGCGCGCCGCGTGCTACTGCAGCAATTCGCGCCATCGCCCCCGTCATTGCAATATCTACGCGAGCAGGCACTACAACGGCTTTCGGCCAGAAGAGGTCACAGCGACTGGCAACGTGAACTGGCCTCCGCCGAATGAGAGGTGGCATCCTCTCTGAATTATGATGCCCTTGGTTGCCCACACTCCGCGTCTAAGAACGCGCGTCTAACGATAGCAAAGATACGGCCACATTATTTCTGCGTACCAGTTAGAACCATGAAACCAGTCAATCTTCAGTCATTACTTCAAGCAAGAGCCTCAGTAGAAGACGAAATATTTGATACTTACTTGGACTATTGCGGTATCGACATCAGGGCCTCGGAACTTGACGACCTGGAAAAACTTCTTGTTGCGATGAGAGCCGCCCAAGCAAGCGCCGAAAATTTGTCCGATTATTATGTGGGTTACAAAATTCCTCAGATCGGCAAGGAATTTGATCTTCTTAGATTCAGACGGAATTCGATCGTAAATATTGAAATCAAGCGTGAGAGTGCACCCGATAAAATAAAGACTCAGTTGCTGCGCAACAGATACTACCTAAGTTTCATCGGCCGTAAAGTTTACGAATTTTCATTTGTGTCGTCGTCGACTACGCTTTATTTTCTCGGCGATGATGGAGAGCTTGAGACTGCGAATGCAACACACCTACTGGGCGTACTTGACGACCAAGTGCTGGAATCGGAACTAACCCCAGACGCGCTTTTCAATCCGTCTGATTACCTGGTCTCACCTTTCAATTCAACAAGAAAATTTCTGGCAAGCGAATATTTCTTGACTCACCAGCAAGAACAGTTCAAGAGCGCGATACTGAGCTCGATAGGTGCGGCAGCGGGAACAATTTTCGTCGGAATTACCGGAAGCGCAGGGACAGGCAAGACCTTGCTCACCTTTGACATTGCCAAGCACCTATATGAAAAGACTAAGAATGTTTTAATAATACACTGTGGACAGCTCAATGAAGGCCACCGCGCACTCGTCAATGAGGGATGGAAAATTTCGCCAATCAAGAACCATAAAAGTCACGACCTCGATTTGGTCGACCTCTTGATTGTTGATGAAGCCCAAAGAATACAGCAGGCTCAACTGGACCACATAGTGGAAAGGGCCAAACCAGCAAAATGCAGTTGCATTTTTTCGTACGACAAGGTTCAGACCTTGTCAGCCAAAGAGGAAAAGGAGGATATGGGGGGGAGAATCTCCACCATCCCATCAATTAAAATATATAGACTTTCCGAAAAAATAAGATCCAACAAGGAAATTGCAAATTTTATAAAGATGCTATTCAACCGCAAAGCATCCACTCAAATCCATTCTAGCGGAAATATCAGAATTAGCTACTTCGACAATAACGAAGATGCTAAAAACTATTTGGTCGGATTGGATTCGAAAAAGTGGGAAGTGCTGAGATTTACCCCTTCTCAATACCAAATAGAGCACCACGAGAAGTACTTTGCCTCTGTGAGCAAGACCTCCCATGAAGTGATTGGCCAAGAGTTTGAGGGCGTTGCGATTGCAATGGATAAATTCTTTGCTTACGATGATTCAGGGAACCTTATTTACCGTGGTGGTACCTATTACGCACCAACCAAAATGCTATTTCAGAATATCACTCGCGCAAGACGAAGACTCGACTTAGTCATTATCAACAACGAGGAAATTCTAAAAAGGTGCATGACAATTCTTCGGCAGTGACATGCGCATTTCTTAGCATTCAAAATGCACACTTCCGTAGCCAGCCCAACCGAAACAACACAGCTGCAATTTTTTAACGCGAACGTCCAATATAGGTCGATAGCGGTCTCCCCGACCAACTTGTACGATGCAGATCTGGCTTTACTGATCTACGACTAGCGAACAGGCTCCACATAATTCCAGCGCGGGCTGCTGGATCAGAGTAGCGGCTGCTGACATCACTTAGAGAACCAATCTATGAACGAAGCCTGGATTCTTCAAGCCTCTGAAATTCGGCGTACGTTTTCGCGGGCAACCTGGGTTCCCCTTCGTGCGTCGCTCAATGACGAGAAGGGCAACGTGACGGAAGTGGGGTATGTTGGCGACGTATTCGCCTGCGGATCCGTTGCTTTTCCCAAGCAGCATCATGAGCTAGCCGAGCGTTTGAGTTGGGGCGACATCGGCATCGGGCACACCGTGGCACCGTATGCGTACTCGGACGGCCATTACTCGCCGATCGACGAGTATCAGTACAACGACAAGGAGCCCGTCGGGGTTAACCTCGTTTTCGAGCATCCGCAGCCCGTGGTCGGTGGCCGGCTGTGGATCTTGAATCCGGATCTGGTAGTCGCGCTTCGCCTGATTAAAGAGGGGCCGAACTGGGTTCGGCCGGAAGAGGACTTTATCGTGGTCGCCAGGGAGACGGTGGACAGCGATGGTAGCCATCGCCTGATAGAGATCAAGCGCGAATTCCTGATGGACTATCTGGCTGCGCGAGGTCTGTCCCTTCGTCTGTCCTATTACCGTCAGCGCGTCGAGAACGTGGTCGATATCAAGAACAGCCCCTATGCCGGCCTGAACGAGATCCAGGAGCAGCGTGAAGGTGGAAGGTACGAGCTGCGCATCAAGGAGCTGAACGCCGTGTTCGGCGGGAGCTGGGCGTCGTTTCGTATGTGGCGTACAGACGTCGACGAGGAGGAAGATGCTCCGGTCATGGGGCCTGAGACGAACGATAACACCGCCTCAGAGAGCGCCAGGGGCCATCGAAGCGGCTACCCAGGCGTGCGTGTCGAAGGCGAGTTCTGGAGAGACGAGTGGATCGAACATCAGGAAAAAAGCACACGTGTGCGGGGGGATGAGAATCAAAATTTGCCGTACTTCATCGCCGACACGGACGGCTCGCGCAAGTTCTCGGCCGAGCTCAATAACGAAGACATCGGACGGTGGCTTTGGTTCCGACCGTCCGTGGTCAACGAGCTCCTAAGCCATCGAGGCTTCTTCCTGAAGTGGTACACGGCTGAAACCGGCGCAATCAAATCCACTTCGGGGTATTCGACTCATTTCGGTATAAATGCCTCGGAACTCATCACCGTCTACGCTTACGACATCGCCAAGCTGCCCGCTTGGGAGCAGTTCCTCTGGGCCGCGAACAACGTTGCGCCGGATGGTAAAGTCAGCGCGGAGCTCCTCGCCTCACAGGTCAAGGCGCAGCCAGCGGACACCAATGCCGTGGAGGAGATGCTATTTGGGTGCATGCGGTTGCTGGAGGTCCACTTCCGCAAGACATTCAGTGTGTCGCTGTTCTCACATGAGATCGACGATGTGGCGTCGATGCAGCACGTTTCTCGCTTTTCGAGCAAGGACCAGGCGTCGCTCTTGCGGCTGGCCAAAGATCTTGTTCGCATCTTCTCCGACCGACTCGACGTGCGCTCTCTTCGAAAATTGTCCAACCACCCCGATAAGGAGAAGCTGGGTTCTAACAAGTTGCTGCAGTACATCCTGGCACAGAAGGTCGGGGAGGCGCGCGCACGCGAGGTCTTTGCTGCCATCGCCGGCACCTACGACATGCGCCTTGGAGACGCACACCCGACGAGCTCGAAGATCGACGAAGCCCTCAAACTAGCCGGCATCGACACTGCGGCGTCGTATCTGCAGCAAGGCGAGCAGTTGATCCGCAACTTCGGCCACGCTATTTGGTGCACAGGGAGTCTGCTTTTCGGAGGCCATGAGAAGAGCGGGGGGTAAATAAGCCGTTCGCTGTCGGATGCGGCCGGTTGGTGGATCGACGATGAGCAGCAATAAACAGCCTTTACCGAACATCGAAATCAACCAAGCGAATTTCCGCTGTTGGCCGTTAGCAGTCTTTTAGTCCTTTAACTGGAAATGCCTGGCGAGACAAATTACGCCACCATGCTGTGTATCGGAAAGTCACCCTTTACATTGCAGCCGGTCAGAATGGCAGTCAGTCGGCCTCCCAACATCCGCCAAGCCTCCGCCTTCTCCCGAGCGTAGTCATGATGCTGATAATGCCGCCGAACCTTGCTTCCTGACAGCACATGATTCTGGCACCGATCAATCACATCCGGATTCACTCCTAACGCTTGCATCATCGTCGCTCCTGTCCGGCGTAGATCGTGCGCGGTCCAGTTCCCATTCTTCCCCTCGCCCAGCACCAGCGTATTGTTGTGCTTCCGATGCTTCAGAGGCTTACGCGCCATGAACATCTCCTGCCTGTCACCGATCTGCTTGGAAACACTCGACAGGCACACATGGCCTTTAATATTGCGCGCCGGAAAGCACCACGCCGCGTCGCCGGTCAACTCATGCAGTGCCTCGAACTGCCGCAGGGCAAACGCCGACAGATGAACCAGTTGATCCTGCCGCTTGCCGCGACGCCCCTTGACGTTCTCCTTCGGGATGAACCAGCTTCCGGCCTCCAGATCGACGTGCTTCCACTCCGCCATCAGCAACTCCCCGATCCGGCATAGCGTACCCAGGCAGATCCAGATGGCAAGCTGGCTTTCTTGCTTCAAGGGCCGCTCGTATTCGTACTTGCTCCCCGCAGGCGCGGCTTCGTACTCCGCCGAGGTTCGCGCCAGGATGTCGGCCAACTCGCGTATCTCCGCCTCGGACAGCACGCGGCTGTCAGGGCTTCCAGCTCCTTGACCGTGATCTTGTACATGCCCGAAATACTCTCATTTTTACCCCACTTTTGCCCCACTTTTGCCCCACTTTTGCCCCACTTTTGCCCCACCGGAAGCGGGAGCTAGGGGTGGACTTCGGTGGACGTCAGCGCATCATAATTCCTCATTAAGTCACTGTAAAAAGGAATTTATTGATTACACAGACGTCCGCTGACTTCCACCGAAATCTCCTATTTAAAAGATTCTGGAGCAGAGGGTAGTGAGTTAGAATCCCGCCCTCGACCAAGAGAATCAAGAGCTTACGGAATCGTGCCGTAAGCCGTTTTCCATTTTCAGGAATTGACGTGTAACCGAAGGAATGGCCTCAATAAGAGGGGCTACACAAACTGCCCCAGACCAGCCCGATGACCCCTCAGCCCTGAAGTCCGTCGATGCACCAGGCCCGGATCAGATCCGAATAGAGCGCCTGCGCCTCGTATAGCCGGTCCACGCGGCAGTATTCGTCGGTCTGGTGCGCGAGTTCCGGCTCGCCTGGACCGAGGATGACCACCGGTGGCATGCCGAGCGCATCGCGCAGCACGGCCGCGTCGGTGAAGTACGACACGGTCCCGCCGTCGCATGCCGTGCGCGTGCGGCGTTCGCATATGTCGAATACGCGCCGTATGAAATCCGCGTCGGCCGGCGTATACACGCTTTCCACGTCGAGCAGGCGCCGCAGCGAAATGCGCGGCCCTAGCCTGTGGCACACGCATTCCACCACATCGTCGTGGCGCTGCCCGTCCACGGTGCGGATATCGACGTCCATGGCCGCCGAGTCGGGCACGGAATTGACGTTGAGACCTCCGGCGAATGTGCCCACGTTCACCGTTGATCTGCCCATGACCTCGTGCGGCGCGGCGCCCAAGTCCATATCCTCGAGCGCCAGCGCGGCGCGCGCGAGCGTGTATATGGCGTTGTCGCCTTGTTCCGGCATCGATCCATGCGCGGTCCGCCCGCGCGCGCTGGCGCGTAGCCAGAGTGCGCCCTTGTGGCCAAGCCTGGGCTGGTTGGCCGTGGGTTCCCCCACCAGCAGCAGGCCGGCCGCGGGGAGTCCGCCGCGGGCGACGACTTGCCTGGCGCCTTCGCAGCCCGTTTCTTCGCCGGCCGTGATCACGAGACTGACGCCGATGCCGTTGCGCACCGAATCGGCCAGCGCGAGCGCGGCGCAAACGAAGGCGGCGACCCCGCCTTTCATGTCGCTCGCGCCGCGTCCATAGAGCCGGCCGTTCTCGACATGCGCGTCGAAAGGCGCATGCTTCCATGGTGCCGTGCCCAAGGGTACGACGTCGACGTGCCCGGTGAAGTACAACGGCTTGCCGGCGTCGGGATTGCCGATGTGCGCCACCAGGTTGGTTCGTGTCGGCGCGAGTTCGACGGTCGAACACCGGAATCCGGCATTGGACAGCAGCGCATGCAGCGATGCGATGCATTGCTGTTCGTTTCCGGGCGGATTGACCGTGTCGATACGCACCAGCTCGCGTGTCAACGCGAGCACATCGGGCACCTGCATAGGCATGTCGCCGCTCCTTGTCATGATGCGACGGGGGCACCCGCCGCCGCCAGCAGCGCGTCGATCGTCGCGAGCTTGTCGCGCGGTTTCCCGGCCTTCCGGCCGGCGTCCACTTCGCGGGCATCGATGCGCAACCAGTCCTCGAGCGACACCACGCGCACGCCGCGGGCATCCAGTAGTTCGGCGACGGCGTCGCGCGAGACCGGCGGCTGCGCGCACAGCGCGGGCCAGTCCTCCAGCATCGAGTCGATCGTGGCCGCGCTGTCGGCGCGGTTCGTCCCGATGACTCCGCTGGCGCCGCGCTTGACCCATCCGGCGACATACATGCCCGGCACCGTCTTCCCGCCTTCGACAAGCCGACCGCTTTCATTCGGGAATACGCCGCGCCGCGCGTCGAACGGGAGGCCCTCGAGCCCATGCCCCCTGTAGCCGACGCAAGTGACCACCAGGCCGCACGGGCGATCGATGTGCGATCCATCGTGGACGGCGACCTGCCGATGCGGCGCGCCGTCGAGCCTGAACCGGCCGATGCGCGCGCCCTGGACACGTTCGTCGCCTTCGAACGCAAGCGGCGCCGCGCCAAAACCGATGCGGATGTGCCGCGCGTGCCGGCGCGGCCGCGTGCTGAATTCGCGCAATACCGCGAGATTGTTGCGCCTGACATTGCCGCCGGGCGACTCCAGTTCGGCCTGGCTGACCGCGCTCAGTTCGAGCTCGCTCGCGTCGACGACGACGTCCCAGCCAGGCAATGTGCCCAATTCACGCAGTTCGGCGGTCGTGAAACTGGCCTGCGCCGGGCCTCGCCGTCCGATGACGTGGATCTCCGCGATCCGGCTCCGCGCCAATGCCCGCAGCGCATGCCCGGCGATATCGGTAGAAGCGAGCCGTTCCACGGGCGACGCGAGTATGCGACAGACGTCGAGCGCGACATTGCCGTGGCCGACCACGAGCGCGCGGTCGCACGCCAGGTCGACCTCGAGCGCCTGGTGGTCGGGGTGTGCGTTATACCAGCCAACGAACTCGGCGCTGCCATGCACGCCGTCCAGGTCCTCGCCGGCGACGCCAAGGCGCACGCTCTGGTCGGCGCCGCACGCGAGCACGACCGCGTCGCAGCGCCTTCTCAGTTCGTCGATACCGATGTCGACGCCCACCTTCGCGTTGCCGAAGAAGCGGACGTTCGGCGCGGCCGCTATGCGGGCAAGCGCCGCGGCGATGCCTTTCGTCTTTTGATGATCCGGCGCCACGCCGCCTCGCACCAGGCCGTACGGCGTGGGCAGGCGCTCGATCAGGTCGATCGTCACAGGCCGCTCCGAGCGCAGCAGCGCCTCCGCGGCGTAGAACCCGCTGGGCCCCGCGCCGACGATCGCTATGTGCAGAGTCCGTTCCGCGGCCGCGTCAGGCATTGCCGGTCTCTCCCCGGGTCAATTCGGCGCGGCGCGCCCCGGCTCCGGGCAGAGGCTGTTGCTTGCGATCGACGACGGGCAACAGCGGCGCGCGTTCGGCGTTGATCGCGTCCCATTGCGCCAGCGATGCGGGAAGATCGTTGAGATCATAGATCGCGTGGACCGGGCATGCGTTCACGCACGCCGAACACTCGATGCATGCGTCCCGGTCGATATACAGCATCGTATCGTCGCCATGGAAGCAATCGGCGGGGCAGACCGCCACGCATTCGGTGAAGCGACACGAGCGACAGTTCTCGGTGACTACGATCGTCATGGGGTTTCCTCCCGAAGCGCTAGCCGAGAATGAACGAGCGGATCATCGCGTTGAACCGGTCGGGGTGCTCGAGCATCGGCGTGTGCCCGCAGGCGTCGAAGGTTTCCAGTCGCGCGCGCGGCATGCCTTCCACCATGGCCACCCCGTAGTCGTAGGGCGCGCCATGGTCCTGCAGGCCCCAAGGCACCAGCGTATCGACGTCGAAATCGCCCAGCCTGTGCAGGATCCGGTAGTCGCGGATGCCTGCGACGTCCATCTGGCTGAGCAGCGAGTCTTTCCATGCCTTGCGCACCCAGGGCTGTGCGTACGCCGTCAGCAAGGCCGACGGCAGCTCGGGCGGGATGGCGGACGGATTGTGGACGCCCTTGCTGCAACGGGCGCGCCAATCGTCGAGCGTCGCCGACGCGATCGCCGCCTCGTCGGCAAGCGTGCGCGCCATCAGGTTCTTGAGGTCCTCGTCGGGACTGGCGCACGCGGCGCTGCCGTTCAGCACCAGATGCGTCACGCGTCGCGGCATGCGCAAGTACATCAACGCGGCCAGCAATGCACCGTGGGAACTGCCGCAAGCACAGAATGTATTCCAGCCCAGCGCTTCGACAAGCGCGCACAGGTGCCGCAGCCGCGCCGCGATGGCGGGTTCGTCTCCGGCGCCGAAATCGACCGGCCCGGTGAATCCATTGCCCAGTACATCGGGGGCGATGACGAAAAAAACCCGGCCCAGTTCGTCGATATTCCTCAGCCAGACCTCGGCCATGAGCGCGCGGCCATGGATCAGCAGGATCGGAGGCGCCTCCTGGTTGCCTGCGTAGAGACAGCGCGTGGGGACTCCCATCACGTCGACGAACTTGACTCGCATGCTTGTTCTCCAAAAGGGGAGGGGCGACTACCGATCGGTTGCCAACAATATCACAATCACATGGATTAATATATTAGTTGTGTTGGGTAGTTTCCCTGGTTTTGTCCGAATGAGATTGGCATCCGAGCCGCTCTCGTTCGTGGGCCTGGATCACGGGAACTCTACTGGCAATCTGTGGATTGGATGCGGGTAGTCCCTAGTTAAAACTTGATATTTCTTGCGGTAGCCTCTAATCTAAGACCTAAGATCGTGCAAAGTAAAATATTACGCGAAAGCAGGAGAACACATTGACGCCACGAATGTTTCGAAACAGCCCGCTCGTCAGCCGCGGCGCTTATGGCATGGTGCAGGACCACATGTGCGTCGGCGCCGGGGAGAGCGTCGTGTTGACGGCCGACACGGCCACCGACCCCGTGGCGGTCGAGGCCATCATGCGCGCCGTGACCGAGGCCGGCGCGCAGATCGCCGTGATCGTCGTGCCGCAATTGCCTTTTCAGGGCGCGCTGGCCAACGATTTCATTCCGCCCTCGGTGGAGGCGGCGGTCCGCAACTGCGACGTATGGCTGGATATCACCTTCCCCTACATGGCAGGCTCGCGCGCGCACGACGAGGCCATGAAGGACAGCAAGCTGCGCTTCATGCTCGCCGCGGCTTTGCGCGCCGAGGGAATCGCCACTATCTACGGTCGCGCCGATCTCGACCTGTTCGGCCGGATACAGGAAGAACTGGACCGGATCTTCGCCGCCGGACTCGGCAAGGAATGCCGCATTACCACGCCCGGCGGGACCGACATGCGGTTCGTGCTCGGCAAGCCGGGATACGCCAAGCGCCGCAAGGCGAGCCAGCCTGGCCTGTACACGCCGCCGGCTTCGGCGTTGATGTTTCCGGAGCCCAAGAGCGTGCAGGGCCATCTCGTGCTCGAGACGATTTTTCACGAGTACTACACGCGCCTGACGGATCCCGTCACCATCCACCTCGACGGAGGCATCAAGGAAGTGGTCGGCGGGGGCAGCGAACGCAAGGCGCTCGACCGCGCGCTGCGCCGCGCGTGCAGCGGCGGCTACGGATCGATCATTCACCTGACCTACGCCTACAACCCCGCCGTGCGCTATGCCGGGGAAGTGTTCCTGGAAGACGCGCGTGCCCTGGGCAACAACGCGGTCGGCCTGGGCCTGCCGTGGTGGCTGCCGGGCGGAGGGGAGAACCACCCCGATGGAATCATGTCGATGCAGTCGATCTGGATCGACGGCCGCCAGATTGTCAAGGACGGTCTGTTGCATGGTCCGCAGCTCGAAGAGCTCGGCAACGCGCTCGAGCCCGTGCTGGCCTGACATCGAAGTCTCGCAAGCCCGGGGCGAGCGACACCCGACACCAATGACTTGTCACCGCAAGGAACGAGTATGAACGTTAGATCCTGGCTCTGCCTTACCGCAACCGCGTTGGGCCTCGCGCTTTGCGGAAATGTCCATGCCGGCAAGGCGGACGACACGCTCAATGTCGCATTTACGAGCGAAATCACCACGCTCGATTACTTCAAGGTAACCGAGCGGGAAGGCTACGAGATAGCCCGGCTGATCTTCGACGGACTGATCTACAAGGACAACAAGACGGGCGTCTTCGAGCCCTTGCTTGCAAAGTCCTACAAGATCGTCGACGACAAGACGATAGATTTCGAGCTGCGCCAGGGCGTCAAGTTCCATGACGGCGAAACGATGACCGCCGACGACGTGGTCTACACGCTGAACATGGCGTCCAAGAAAGAGTACGGCGCCCGTTTTCAATTGTCGGTGCAATGGATCGACAGGGCGGAAAAACTCGGCGACTACTCCGTTCGCGTGCACAGCAAGTATCCGTACCCGCTGGCGCTGGAAATGCTGTCGGTGCTGGTGCCGATCTATCCGCAGAAGTATTACGAAAAAGTCGGTCCTTCCGGCATGGGCAGCCATCCGGTCGGCACCGGCCCTTATCAATTGGTCAGCATGGAGCCCGGAAAGCGCTATGTGCTGAAGCGCTTCCCGGGGTATTTCACCGGAGGCCCCAAGGGTCCCGCGTCGATCGAGAACATCATCGTGCGGGTCCTGCCGGAAGCCAACACGCAGTATGCCGAATTGCTGAACGGCAAGCTCGACTGGATCTGGCGCATTCCGACCGACGCGGCGCGGAACCTGGAGCGGCAGGCGCGCGTCGATGTGCAGAGCACGGAGATCATGCGCTTTGCCTTCATCGACCTGAACCCGAAGTTCGCGGACGGAAAAACGCCGCTCGCCGACGTGCGCGTGCGTCGGGCGCTCAACCACGCCATCGACAAGCGCGCCATCGTCAAGTCCCTGGTGGGCGGTGCATCCAACGCGATCGACGGCGCCTGCAATCCGATGCAATTCGGCTGTACGAAGGACATCGCGCGCTATCCGTACGACCCCGGGCAAGCGAAGAAGCTGCTTGCGGAGGCGGGGTACAAGGACGGCCTCGATCTTGAGCTTACCGCGGCGCTGATCCCCCGGGCGCAGACCGAGGCGATCGCTGCGCAGTTGAAGGCCGTCGGCGTGCGCGCCACGCTGAACGAGCAGCAGTACGCTCCCGCGATGACCGCGTGGCGGACCGACAAGATACCGCTGTTGCTGGGAAGCTGGGGCTCGTATGGCGTGGGCGACTCGGGCTTCAGCACGGGGATCTGGTTCGCCGGCTCGGATGACGATCGCGTCAAGGACCCGGCCGTCGTCGCCGCGCTGAAAATGGCCGACAGCACGCTCGACCAGGAGCTGCGCAAGAAGAAGTTCGCCGAGGCGCAGAAGATCATTGCGGAACAGGCCTATCTGGTGCCGCTCTGGACATACAACGTCTATACGGCGCAAAGCAAGGATCTCGATTTTTCGTTCTCGCCTGACGAGTTCGCGGAGTTCTACCGCGCCAAGTGGAAATAGCCCTCTCTCCACGTTCCGGGATCCGCTCATGTGGCACTACCTTGCCCGACGCGCAGTGAGCGCCGTGCTTCTGGCGCTGCTCGTATCCTTCGGCGCCTTCGTGCTGGTGTTCGCCTCGGGCGATCCGGCGGTGGCGGTCGCAGGCGAGGGCGCGACGGCAGCCGACGCGGCGCGCGTGCGGGCCACCTATCACCTGGACCGCCCCGTCGCCGCGCAGTATCTGCAATGGGTCGCGCGCGGACTGCGCGGCGACCTTGGCCAAAGCTATTACTTCCACCAGCCGGTCACCAACATCCTGGCGGGCCGCTTCGGCGTCACGATGACGCTGGGCGCGTGCGCGATCACCCTGGCCTTGCTGGTAGGGATTCCCCTGGGCGTCGTTGCCGCTTGCCGGCCGAATTCCGCGGTCGATCGGTTCGCGCTGTTTGCCGCCGTGGTCGGGCAGGCGATGCCGGCCTTCTGGCTGGCATTGCTGCTGATCATCGTGTTCAGCGTCAGGTATCCCTTGCTGCCTTCCTCCGGCGTGGATACCTGGCAAGGCTATGTGTTGCCGACCGTTGTCCTGGGCTACTACGCGATGCCCGCCATCATGCGCCTGACACGCTCCGGCATGATCGCCGTATTCGAGTCGGACTACATCCGCACGGCGCGCGCAATGGGCATCGCCACCGCCCGCATCGTTTTCAAGTATGCCCTGCGCAACGCCATGCTGCCTGTCGTGGCTGTCGCCGCCGCGCAGTTCGGCTTCATGCTGGCGGGGTCCGTCGTGATCGAAAGCGTGTTCGCCATCCCGGGCGCCGGCCTGCTCGCATGGGAATCCATCAAGCGTAGCGACCTGCCGACGGTGCAAGCGCTCGTGCTGTGCTTTTCCTTGATCTACGTGGTCCTGACCTTTTGCGCCGACCTGGTGAGCGCGTGGCTCGATCCCCGCGTGCGGGGCCAACTATGATGAGCCGCCCCGTACCGGGCCTGACGCCCGCCATCGAAGACGGCGCTTTGGCGGCGGGCGCCGGAATGCCCCGCCCACGGGCACGCTGGGCGCGCCACACCGGGTTTCTGGTCAGCGCCGTGCTCCTGCTCGCGATGATCCTGCTCGCCGTGGGCGCTTCCTGGATCGCGCCGCACGACCCCTACCAGCAGGATCTGCTCACCCGGCTGCAGCCGCCGGTCTGGTACGACGGCGGCAACTGGAACCACCCGCTGGGCACGGACGACCTCGGGCGGGATTACGCGTCCCGCCTGATCCACGGCGCCCGCATCTCCCTGTTCGTCGGCCTGGCGGTCGTGTGCATTTCCGGCCTGATCGGCAGCGTGCTCGGGCTGGCCGCGGGATATTTCGGCGGCCGCGTCGACACGGCGATCACTTTCCTGATCACCGCGCGCCTGGCGACGCCGGTCATCCTGGTGGCGCTTGCCGTTGTCGCGCTGCGCGGCGCCTCGCTCGGCACGGTGGTGAGCGTGCTCGGTCTCCTGCTGTGGGACCGGTTCGCGCTGGTGATGCGGGCCGAAGCCCAGCGGGTGCGCAGCGCCGACTATGTCGTCGCTGCCCGCGTGCAGGGCGCTTCGACCATGCAGATTATCCTGCACGAGGTGTTGCCCAACGTGGCCAACAGCCTGGTGGTCGTCGCCACGCTCGAACTGGCGCACGCGATCATCCTCGAATCCGCGCTGTCTTTCCTGGGCCTGGGCGTGCCGCCTCCGTTGCCATCCTGGGGCCTGATGATTTCCGAAGGCAAGGCGCAGATTCTATTCGACCCATGGCTGGTCACCATTCCGGGCGCGATGATCTTCGTGCTGGTGCTGAGCGTGAACCAGCTTGGCGACGGGCTGCGCGATATCAGCTCGCCGGAGGCGCGCAACTGATGCCAACCGACGACGTCATCCTGAGAATCGAAGGTCTGAATGTCGATATCGCCACTCGCGCCGGCATCTTGCACGCCGTGCGCGACGTGGACCTGACCGTGCGCCGCGGCGAGACGCTGGGCATCGTCGGCGAATCCGGTTGCGGGAAATCGATGACCGCGCTGGCGGTGATGGGACTGTTGCCCCGTTCCGCGCGCCGCAGCGCGCGGCGGCTCGAATTCGACGGCGTCGATCTGCTGGAGCTGAGCCCCGCCGCCGTGCGCCAATTGCGGGGCAACCGTATCTCGATCATTTTTCAGGAACCCATGACGGCGCTGAATCCGACTTTCACCGTCGGCGCGCAGTTGTGCGACGTGCTGCGCCAGCATCGGAATGTCTCCACCGCGCAGGCGCGCGAGCGCGCGGTCTTCCTGTTGAGCAAGGTCGGCATCGATCATCCCGAGCAGCGGCTGGGCCAGTACCCGCATCAGTTGTCCGGCGGGCTGCGCCAACGCATCGTGATCGCCATGGCCCTGATGTGCGGTCCTGCGCTGTTGCTGGCCGACGAACCGACCACCGCCCTGGATGTCACCATCCAGGCCGAACTGCTGCGCCTGCTGGGCCAGTTGCGCAATGAATTCGAGATGACGATGCTGCTGATCACGCACGACCTGGGCGTGGTGTCGCGGCTCGCGGATCATGTCGCGGTCATGTACGCCGGCGAGGTCGTCGAGTACGGCGATGTCAGCCAGATTTACCTGCGGCCCGGCCACCCGTATACCCGCGGACTGCTGGCCTGCCTGCCGACGCCCGACCATCCCAGGATGACGAAGCTGGCGTCGATTCCCGGCCATTTGCCGTCGCTGACCGGGACGCGCGCCGGCTGTTGGTTCTACGAGCGTTGCGGCGCGGCCATGGAGAGCTGTGCCCAAGCAGGCGTGAGGCTCTTCGAAGATCAATCCGGGCACCGCGTGCGATGCCTGCTGGCCGAAGACGCCGGTGCCGCACGCTATGCCGCGAAGGTGATTTCATGACGGACCCGGCGGATACCGTCCTTTCCGTGCGCAATGTCGCCTACGACTATATTTCCGGCGGCTTGTTCGGGCATCGGGCCGCCATTCGCGCCGTCGATGACGTGTCGTTCGACCTGCGGCGCAAGGACGTGCTCGCGGTCATAGGCGAATCCGGCTGCGGCAAGACCACGCTATCGAGAATCCTGATGTCGCTGCTGCCTCCGAGCCGGGGCGAGGTGCGATTGCTCGGCAAGCCGCTTGCCGACTGGCGCAGGCTCGACGTGGCGCGCCAGATGCAGATTGTTTTCCAGGATCCCTATTCGTCCCTCAACCCGCGCCATTCGATCGGACGCATCGTCGCGCGGCCGCTCGAAATCCATGGCATGGGCACGGCCGCCGAGCGCCGATGGCGCGCGAAGGAAATGCTCGATGTGGTGGGCCTGCCGGACCGCTTCCTCGACAATCTGCCCGGCCATTTGTCGGGCGGGCAGCGGCAGCGCGTGGTCATCGCGCGCGCGCTGATCCTGCGGCCGCAGGTGCTGATCTGCGACGAGCCGACTTCCGCTCTCGACGTGTCGGTGCAAGCGCAGATCCTGAACCTGCTGCTCGACCTGCGCGAGCAGTTCGGCCTGAGTTATGTGTTCATCAGCCACAACCTGGCCGTGGTCGAGCACATGGCGACGCGCGTGGCCATCATGTATCGCGGCAGTGTCGTCGAGCAAGGCGACCCGGAAACCATTTTCAGGAATCCGAGGCATCCGTACACGCGCGTGCTGCTGCGTTCCGTCATCACGCCCGCGCCCGGAGCGGGCATTCCGGAATCCCGCGAGGTGTCCGATGACGAGCGGGATACGCCGATCCAGGGCGCATGCGGCTATTACATGCGCTGCGGCGAGGCGCTTCCCGCGTGCCGCGCCGCGCCGCCGCCGCATGTCCGCGACGGCGATACGACGGTGGACTGCCACCGCTACGGCGCCGGCCGAGTGATCGAAATGCGCCGCGCATCCGGAGCCGGCATTCCTGTTTCAACCTTGCGCACTCACGACTGGAGCTCTTGACCATGGATACACAGAGGGAACACGGGCCGATCACGGCGTCTGTGCCGCTGCACCGCATCGACCGGCAATCCGCATTCGCCGATACCCGCCGGCCGCTGCTGGCGGCGCGGCACCTGCCCGGCTTTTTCTACGACTCCACGGAAATGCAGGCGCTGGAGAAGGAGAAAATCTTCATGCGCGATTGGCTATGCCTGGGACGCGTGGAGGAACTGCCCAACGTCGGCGACTACATGACGTTCCGCATCATGGACGAGCCGCTGATCGTCGTGCGCGGCGAGGACGACAAGCTCGCGGCATTCGCTAACGTTTGCGCGCATCGCGGCGTCGAGATCGCATTCGGCCAAGGCAACACCCACCGGTTCAAATGCCCCTATCACGGCTGGACCTACAACCTGGCCGGCCAGCTTACCGGCGCCACCTTCACGCAGGGCGTCAGCGGCTTCGATTTCAAGAATTGCCGACTGCCTTCGATCGCCATCGGGGAATGGGAAGGCTGGTTCTTCGTCAATTTCGATCCGGAATGCCGTCCGCTCGAGGAAACGCTCGACGAGTTCGAGCGCGATTTCGGCCACCTGCGCCAGAGAGATTGCGCGCTTGCCGACAAGATAGTCATTCCGCTGGACTGCAACTGGAAGTTCGTGGTCGAAAACGTGATCGATATCTATCATATCGGCGTGCTGCACGCGAAAACCAAGGGAAGCGGCTTCGACGCCAAGACCTTCAAGGTCGAATCCCGGCGCAATGGCGGCTACTTCCGTTCGTACGGCGACGGGCCCGCATCGTTGTCGAAAAAGCCGCCGTTCGGCAAAATGCCCTGGCTGGAGGACAAGCCGGACAGTTATTCGCTGATGGGCTTGCTGCCGCCGAACTTCACGATGTTCGCGCGTATCGACGACGTGCACCCCTTCATCGTCTGGCCGACTTCGCCGACGACCTGCGAGCTGCTGATCTACCTGGTCTATCCCAAGGTGTTCTTCGATCGCCCCGATTTCCGGGAGCGCGTCGAGATTTCCAAGGAGTATCTTGCAGCCGTCCTGGAAGAGGACCGTTCGATGATTTCCTCGTTGCAGAGAGCGATGCGCTCCCGCAACTTCAAGCCCGGCCCCATGACCTACCTCGAGGAAGGCGTGCATCATGTGATCAACGCCTTCGTCGACAGGCTGTTCGGTTCCGAGGCCGGCCGCGGAAGCTAAAATCCCATGCATGTCGAGTGAAAGCGGAGAAAGAAGCAGACCATGGCAACGCGAGGCGAAGTGACGGTTCGGACGGCGCGTTCACGCGTTCCCGGACTCAAGAGAGGGAATGGCGCGGGCGAGAAATCTCCCGGCCTTTCGCTCGGCGAGAGCGCCTACAGAATCGTCAAGCGTGCCATTGTCGAGTGCGAACTGCAGCCCGGAGAGGAATTGTCGCAGGCGGCGCTGATCGCCCGCTACCAACTGACAAACGCGCAAGGGCGCTATGCGCTGGTCCGGTTGACGCAGGAGGGCTGGGTTCGCCCATTGGCCCAGCGTGGTTACGTCGTCGCGCCGTTGACCATGAAAGACCTGGAAGACGTGTTCGATATGCGCGTGATGCTGGAGCCGCAAGCGATGCGGCTGGCCGCGGGGAAAGTCAACGCCGCTACGCTGCGCTATCTGCGCAAGATAGGCACAAGCGAGTATACGGTTGGCGACGTTGCATCGATCCGCGCCTTCCTGCGCAAGAACCGCGACTTCTACATGACCATCGTCGAGTGCACGGGCAACCAGATGCTGGTAAATGCGATCGGCCAGGTGTTCGATTTTTCGACGCGGCTGCTCTACTTCAGCATGATCTACAGCTATGAAGGCCAGATCGTGCGGCGCGGGCACGAGAATTTGCTCGCGGCGCTCGAGAAAGGGGACGGCGACGAAGCGCAGCGACTGCGCCTGGCGGGCATCGAACATGGCCGCGGCGTCATTCGCGCCGCGCTGCTGTCCATGTCGTCGATCATGAACGCGAATCTCGCGGGCTGACCGGGCGGCCGATCGCGAGCATGGGCGCATCCACATGTCACGGTCCGCGAATCTCCCGGTGAGCGGCGGTTTCTGGTCGGGCAATTTTCCCGCGTTGCGGGAAGCGGGGTTGCGGCGCTATCTCGCGGGACAGTTCATATCGTATGCGGCGGTATGGGCACAGGCGACGGCGCTCAATCTGTACGTGTACGCCGTCACCGGATCTCCCTGGCACCTCGGCCTGCTCAATTTCCTTCTGTATGCGCCCACGCTGGTCGTTTCGCCCTGGGCGGGCAGCCTGCTGTCGCATGCGCGACTCAAGCGCACGCTGAAAATCGTGCTTGCCATGAACGCATCGGTCAGCGCGGCGCTGTGCTGGTGCGTACTGCGCGGCACGGATGGCCTGGCGTTGGTCCTGGTGCTGGCGCTCGTTTCCGGCATTCTCGGCGCGATCGAGCTGCCGGCGCGGCTCGTGCTGGTACAGGCCTCGGTGCGCGACCCCGCGCTGACGTCCAATGCCGTGTCGCTCAACATCCTGGGGGCCAACATCGCCCGGATGGTCGGCGCGCCGTTCGGCGCCTTCCTGTACGACGGCCCGGGGCCGGCCTGGGCTTTCGTCGGCTGCGCACTGGCGCTGCTGCTGATGGTGGCCTGTGTCGCCTCGATGCCCAAGGTGCATGTCGAACCCGCCACGGCATCCGCGGCCGGCATGCTGAGCGGGCTTCGCTATGCCCGCAGCAATCCGCTTACGTCGTTCTATTTGCCGGCGATAGGCGCGATCGGTTTATTCGCGGCGTCGTATACGACGATGGTGCCGCTGCTTGCGGATGCCGTGTTCGGAAAGGCGGCGGCCTATACGGGCCTGTTCCTGGGTTTCGCCGGCGCCGGCTCCGTAATCGCCGCGCTGCTCTTGTCGTCGCGGCTGGGCTCCCTGGTCGCCACGCCGCGCCGAATCCGCATTTGCCAGTGGGTTCCGCCGCTTGGCCTTGCGGCCATCGCCTTGGGCGCCCACGCGGATTTTGCCGCGGTCGTCGCCATTTCGGCGGCATTCCTCGTGCTCGGCCTGAGCATTTCGTTCACCAATGCGGCAAGCTGCGCGGCAATGCTGCAGCAAGGCCCCGCCCACATGCGCGGCACGATCGCCGGCCTGTATTCCATGGCATATGCGGGCGTGCTCCCGTTCGGCCATGTTCTGTGGGGCGGGCTTTCGGATCGGTTCGGCATCCGTGTGGCGATAGCCGCGATGGCCGGCGGCCTGGTCGTCATCCTGGGCGTGATCCACTGGGTGCATGCCCGATCCGCGGGCATGCGGGCGCGGCCCATGGCCGAGGCAGTATTTATTGAAGATCCAATGGGGTATGGACAATATTCCCCGAATGGTCCCAAAGAAGCCGAGAGGACTGAAGAGAGGGACTAGGCGCCTGAACCCGGGCCCGATTGACGCGTGAATCGGCCAGCTTCCGGCAAGGCTCGCACTCCTCCTGGATTATCGTTCCCAGCCAGGTAATCAACCAGCATCCGGTATGTCGACGGGCATTACGCAGTCCTGCCAGGACATGCCGGAAATGCCCCGGAGACGAACAGAATCGGCTGATGCGCGCACCCGAAGCCATATGGCCAGCCATTTAAATTTCGTTTCCACAGAAAACAACAATTGTGTTTAAATAAAGAGCACGATTGTGTAGGGCAATAGACGTCCTGGCAGGACGCCGCGCGCATCCCGGTCCCTCACCCGGGACTGCGTGCGGCGCGCCTGGCAAACAGCAGCCGTTTCGCGCTTTTCCGACGGCTTGCGATTTTCCACCGTCGCGCCGGTGACTTGAATCGAGAGTATGCGGATCCTGGAACCACGCCCTTGTGAGTTGCCGTATTGGCCGTTTCCAGTCAACGAGTCTGTCCAGGGAGGGCGCGGGATGGACAAAGCCGATATTCCGATGCCCGGATGCGTGATCTGGATCGTGAACCTGGCGGATATCGAGCTGGCCTATGGCCGGTCCGCGGCGCATATCGTCGTTCGCGCAGTGTTCCGGCGGCTGGCCGACCTTGGGGTGGCGCACGAGTCGGTCCGGCAGGAAGGCGATGCGTTCCTTCTCGCTCCCGTTCCCTTTGTTCCGGAAAGATCGCCGGGCGGCAACGCCCGGGATGAATGGGCGTTTCGCGTACGCTGGGCGCTGGGCGTGCCGGTTGCCGTCGGCGGGCGACGAAGGGTATGTCCGGCGATAGAAGTGGCATTTGCGAATACCGGGGAGGGAACCGGCATCCGCTCGAAGGGAAGTATATTTGCCGGGGTGAGCGCGGTCCGCCGCCCGCCGGCGGAGCCCGGCGCGTCCTGGCGGCGTGCATTCAGGCGGGATATGGCCACGGCCTCCGGCCTGGCGGACGACCTGCGCGCGGGACGGCTGGGCATCGCCTTTCAGCCGGTGGTTTTGATTCACGCCCGCTCCAGCGTTTTATACGATGAATTGCTGCTGCGTCCCCCGGGTGGAAATGCGGCTTCCGGAACGGGCGCCTTGGAAAAGCAGGGCCTGGTATGGCAATTGGATTGCTGCATGGTATGGACAAGCATCGATATGCTGGGCAGGCATCCGCAGCGTTCGTTGGGTTGCAATGTCTCCGCGGTATCCTTTTATCCCGAGGCATGGTGGTTCGATATCATTGCGTATCTGCGGGCCTGTCCGTCGATAGCCAGGCGCCTGGTGCTCGAAATCACGGAGACCGGATCGTTGCGCGATGTGGACAAGGCGTTGAACCTGCTCATGCGCCTCCAGGAACTGGGGGTCAGGATCGCACTGGATGATGTGGGCGTCGGCACGTGCGCGCTGGCGTTCCTGATCGACGCATCGCCTGACATCGTCAAAATCGACCGCTCCCTGTTGCGGCGCGCGGCCCGGTCGCGGGCGGGCAAAAGGCAACTGTCGGGCTTGATTAACCTGTGTTGCGCCTGCAGTCCATGTGTGATCATGGAAGGAGTGGAAAATGACGGCGATCTGCTGCTCGTGGAAGGGACGGGCGTCGCAGCCGTGCAGGGATATGCGATCGGGCGGCCCACCGTGACGCCGGAGTGGGTGAACGGCGTACCGAAATATGTATTACCCGCTATGGCATTCTTGCAATTCAGGTCCTTGCCTCCAGCTGAAAACGCGGCTTGATGTCCGTAAGATATCAATGATTGCGTGCTTGCCGAGGCCCGTAGCGCATGCCTAATGCGCTGCGTGAGAGAGGCTCTTGAATATTTACAAAGGGCCTTGAAATATATAGGATTAAGCGCCCAACCGACACGCGCCCAGCCGCTAGGCTGCGATTTGTTTCAGAACGTGTGCGTCTTGCTTACAATGCCGCGGATGATTGCGGTTTGCTGTGTTATGGAAACAAAATAAAACCGTGGATACATTTGGGAACCGAATCCGGAAAATGCGTCTACGTCATGGTTGGACCCAGAAGGATCTAGCGCTTGCCAGCGGCCTAACGCAGAGCGCGATCGGAAATTACGAGAGCGGACGCAGAGTAGAACCTTCCGGGCAGGCCCTGATGGGGCTGGCACAAGCTCTCAAAGTCAACCCCGGCTGGCTCGCCCATGGAGACACCGGCCCGGCCGTGAACGGATCGGCAGGCAGGACTTCATCAAGGGCGGCGTTCCATGCGAACGATGTGCGCTGGCCGTTCCGGGAAGTCGGACTCGATGACTACCTTGCATTGAGCGCGTCGGAAAAGCGCGTGCTTTCCGGCATGGTGGTGACCTATATCCGAACCTGTCAATCGAAGCGGTAGCCTTCGCCACTCGGGCCTCCATGGCGAGGCCGAGCTGGGCGCCGCGCTGTTCTCCCGTATGGCGGCGCCTGGATGCCTTGGCCTTTGGTACGGACCGGCACGCCGATCCCCCCGGCTCCATCGCATCGTCATTGCGCCATGGCGAGCGCCGCCGCCTGTCTAGCGTCCGCTTGCGACGCAAATCCGCCACGCTTTCCATTGCGTTTCCGGTCGACGCCCGTAAGGGGCGGGCAATGCTGCGCCCTGCATTCGGATTAACACGGTTGAAGTTAAAAATCCATAAATATTCAACTAATCCAGGTCGCTATTCTTATCCAAAATCCTGTGGAAATAGGGTATCTTATGAGAATATATCAAAGATAATAAATACACAGTTGTGTTTAAATTTATTCGGTTGATTGGAGGCGTCGATCGAAGGGAATGTGTGTGGGCCGGAGGGAATTTCGGGTCGCCGCGATGGAAATGCCGTCGGTTATCCCGCGGCGTCCATGCGGCCCAGGTGTCACTTTCGTTGCTTCCGTCTTGATATAAACGTTAACTAATATCAATTTGGAAATATGGAAAATCGGAATCGAATCCCTGGCTCGCTGGGTGGACGTTTTGACAGCGCGCTCTACGAGGCGGCCAGCCAGAAAGAATTGGACGCGGTGCCGCTTCTGCAGGCGCTTGAAACCTCTCGAAATCTTGCTTGCGGGGTGGCCTCGTTATTGGGCGTGGTGAAAGCGCATGGTGTTCCGGAAGACGGGGCATCCACCACCACCTTGATAAACCATATGCAAATCGACGAACTGCTTTCTCTTTGCATCGAATCGATGGGCTTGCTCAACGACAAAATCGAAAGGCTGGCGGATCACTTGTCCCAGCAATTCGAGGCGAGCGACGGCACGGCAGGAAAAATCGACGACCCGGATCGGGACTGAGGCCGCGGCCGGGCGGGGGATGGAGCGCGGCGCAGTTCCGCGGTCGCGGCGGCGATCGACAGCCGTTCGACTCAGCGCGTGTCGGCGACGAACATGTATCCCACGCCCCTCACGCTCTTGATCGGCAATTGCAGGGAGTGTTCCGCCGCCTTTTTCCGCAGGCGGCTGATCGCGACGTCCATATTGCGCTTCACCCTGAGCTGTTCCGGTTCGCCGAAATCGTGAGGCTTGGTCCGCACCAGGGGCACCTCCGGACGGTCCAGCAGTTCGCACATGATTTCCCGCTCCGTCGAATTGAGTTTGATCGATGTGCCGTCGGGAGACCTGAGCGTCCATCCGTGATTGGTCAATTGCCATCCTTCGGTCTTGCCGGCCTGGGAGCCCTGCGGCGACCCCGCGGCGTCGCCCCCCAGGCCCGCGCCCCTGGCCAGCCGGCGGCTCGTCGCCATGACGGTGGCCGCCAATTCCAGCGAATCCGGTGACGCGTCGGTACACGTATCGGCTCCCGCCAGCATGGCGGCGACCCGGGAAACCCGGTCGGGAAACTCGGCCGCCACGATGAGCCAGACGGAGGGCAGCGTGGACCGGGTGCGGGCGACCGCCGCGGGGAGCGTCAGCGGCTCGGCGTGAAGCACCAGGATCGACTTCTCCTGGTCTGCCACGGCCTCCAGCCCGGCAGCCAGGTCGGAATGGGCGGCGACACGGAACCCGAACAATTTCAGATTGTTGATCTGGCGCCGCGCGTCTATGTCGCCCAAGGCCAGATACGTGACATCCGTGTCGGGAGCGGGCAGGGGCGCGAAGGGTTGCCCCTGGAGACACCGCGCTGCCTCGATGCCGTGGGGCGACGTCGATGGTTCGGCGATCGGCGTGCCTGCGACCTCTTGATGTCCCGTCATTGCTCTCTCGCTCCACGTGGCTTCATTACAACTACAGTGCCAATTCAAACACGGCTGTGTTTATAATTTAAACACGATGAAACCGATTCAATCAAGAAAAATGTACTAAGTAATTGAAAGGTATGAGAAAAGTTGGATCCCCCAGGGGAATTTGGTTGCTTAACACGGTTGTTTCTTACAAATCATCATAGAGAGCCAGGGGCTCGGAGGGATTCATGTCTAAAGTCAATTGGCCGAAGGCAAGGCCTACGTTCGCGGTAAGCGCGCTTGCGGCGGCCTTGTTTGTCGCGTTCCCGTCGGTCCACGCGGAACCGGAACCGATCACGCGGGATGTGCATGCGTCGGGACGGGATCGGGTGAACCTGGAACGGGGCGAGGATTACGTTCACCTGAGCGCCACTCGTGGAGGAAAGATCCGTGGCTCCAAGGTCGACGTGGAAGGCCGGGCCGGGACACTGGTGGAGGCCACGCGGGGCGGGCAGATCGACCTGAACGACACGGACATCAGCGCCAGCCGGTCGTGGCGCCACGACCATGGGAAGAATTCGGGCCCCGCGGTGAGCGCTGTCGGCGATGACCGCCGCGGTTACCGCCACGGCGAGACGGAAATCTCGCTCAAGCGGGGATCCGTCACGACCCGCAATGACCGTTCTCCCGCGGTTCGCGCCTCCGGACGCGGAGCCGTCATCGACGCCAATGGCACCGACCTCAGGACATACGGCGACGACAGCGATGTCGCGCAAGCGACCTCGGGCGGCACCCTGCGCCTGCGCAACGTCGAGATCGACAGCCATGGCCGGGACGCCGACGGCGTATCCGTCCGGGGCCGGAATTCCAGCGCCTCTCTCTATAAAGTGGAGATCGAGACGCGGGGCACGGACGCCAATGGGGCGACGGTGCGCGACCAGGGCCGGATGAACGCGCAGCGCTCGAGCATCAGCACCCGCGGCACCGGCGCCGTCGGCCTGGATGTCGAGGGACATGGTTCGCGCGCGTCCGTCGCCGACTCCCGGGTGACGACGACGGGTCGAAATGCCGATGGCGTACGCGTGCGGGATGGAGCCGATGTCGACGTGGAGCGCAGCCGCATCAGCACGTATGGCAGCGGCAGCGACGGGGTGGATGCGTCGGGCCGCGGCACCGAGGTTCGCCTGGAGCGCTCGGAAGTCCGTACCATCGGACGGGACGCCACGGGCGTCGAAGTCGACAACCAGGCCTCCGCCAAGATAGAGCGCAGCCGCATCAGCACCTATGGCAGCGGCAGCGCCGGGGTGGATGCGTCGGGGCGCGGCACTGAAGTTCGCCTGGATCGCTCGGAGGTCCGTACCGCCGGATGGGATGCCACGGGCGTCGAGGTCGACAACCAGGCCTCCGCCAAGATAGAGCGCAGCCGCGTCACCACCTATGGCAACGGCAGTACCGGAGTGGATGCGTCGGGACGCGGCACCGAGGTCCGTCTGGAAGGCTCGGAGGTCCGTACCGCCGGATGGGATGCCACGGGCGTCGAGGTCGACAACCAGGCCTCCGCCAAGATAGAGCGCAGCCGCATCACTACCTATGGCAATGGTAGTACCGGGGTAGATGCGTCGGGACGCGGCACCGAGGTCCGCCTGGAGCGCTCGGAGGTCCGCACCACCGGACGCGACGCCACGGGCGTCGAGGTCGATCGCCAGGCCTCCGCCAAGATAGAGCGCAGCCGCATCACCACGAAGGGCAGCGACAGCGTCGCGGTGGATGCGTCGGGACGCGGCACCGAGCTTCGCCTGGAGCGCTCCGAGGTCGGCACTGCCGGACGCGACGCCACGGGCGTCGCGATCGGCGACCGGGCGACCGGCCGGATAGCGCGCAGCCGGATCGAGACTTCCGGAAAGGGCGCCGCGGGCGTTGCGTTGACCGGCGACTCGTCGGCCAGGATCGTCGACACCCGTATCGAAACGAAAGGCCGGCAAGCCGCCGGCATCGAAGTCTCCGACTCCCGTGCCTTCCTGCGCGATACCCGGATCCGCACGTCGGGTAGCGAAAGCGACGGCCTGGTGGTGGAGGGCGACGACGCGCTCGTGCTGGGACGCGACGTCGACGTCGAAGTCAAAGGCCGCGAGAGCCAGGCCGTTTCGGTCAAGGACGGCGGCACGGCGATTCTCGCCCAAGGCAGCGCCGCCGCGTCGGGCGAAGATGGGACCGCGGTATCCGTGCGCGGCAATGACAGCCTTGCCGTGCTGACCGACAGCCTGTTCACGGCGACCGGCCGTGGCGGCGAGGCCCTCGAAGTCAAGTCGGGCGGCACGCTGGTGCTGGCCGACAGCGTCGCGGTGGGGCGGCAGGCCGGGGCGACCGTGGCGAGCAGCGACAGCCTCCTGATCGCGGACGGTAGCTGGATCGCCTCGGCCCAGACGCAGGGTTATGGCCGTGGCCACGGCCAGTCCTCCGAGACGGCGTTGCGCGTTTCCGACGGCGCGGGCGCTCTGCTGTCCGACACCCGGGTCGAGTCCTTCGGTCAGGGCGGCACCGCGCTGGACGTGTCGGGCGAGGGCAGCCTCGTCTACGCGGACGACGCGGAAATCGCCGCGTCGGGCCGCAACGGTGTCGGGCTGAAGGTGCGTGACGGAGCAAGCGTCATCCTGAACGATACCCGGGTGACGGGTGGCTCGACCGGCGCCCTCGTCGACTCCGGCGGCCGTGCGCTGCTGCTGGGCGGCCAGGTGGAAGCCGAGAGCGATCGGGGCACGGCGCTCCGCGTGAAGGGGAACGATAGCAGCGTGATCGCGGTGGGAACGGAATTCAATGCCGACGGCCGTGAAGGCGTAGGCGTTGCCGTGTCCGGCGGCGCATCGGCGCTGCTCGCGGGCGCCACGATCGGGGCAAGGGATACCGGTTTGTCCGCCCAGGGGCGCGACACGGCCGTGGTCGGCTTGAACACGACGATCCAGGCGGGCTCGCAAGCCGTGTCCCATGGCCGCCATTCGTCCGGTCCGGCGACCGGTGTGCTGGCGTCCGACGGCGGCACCGTGGCGCTGATCGGCGGAACGGTTTCCGTGGAAGGCCGCAAGGGCGTCGCGGCCAAGAGCGATAACGGCACCCTGTACCTGGATCGGGTCAAGCTCGAAGCTTCGGGGAACGACGCCCACGCCGTGGTCGTCGAATCGTCCGGCCGCAGGGGCCGCCACGGCCATGGCCAGGACGAGGCCGAGGCCCTGATCGTCCGCTCCAAGATCGCCACGTCCGGCGATCGTAGCGATGCCGTGGTCACGCAGGGACGAGACAGCACGGTGCTCATCGAGCGTTCGAAGATCACGACGACCGGCGCCGCATCGGCGGGCGTGTCCGTACAGGACGGCAGCCAGGTCCTGATCGATGGCAGCAGGGTGGCGGTATCGGGCGATGGCTCGGCCGCCGCGCGAGTGGGTTCGACGCTGGGCCGTCGCCAGCACACGGCGTCCGCGCTGGGCATCGTGTCGAGCACGCTGAACGCGTCGGGCGAGAACGCCGCCGGCATCCTGGTGGAAAACAGCGGCGACGTGGTCATCCTGGATTCGACGATCCGCTCCACGGGGGCCAGCCTGGTCTCCCGGCTGGACGCGGCGGGGCAGCGCCAGAACATCGTCATCGGAGACGGCGCGACGCTGGTGAAGAACAACGGGACGCTGCTGCAGGTCGATCGCAGCGGGGACGCCGGCGACGGGGTGGTCAATCTGGACCTGCAGGACGGTTCGGTGACGAAAGGCAACATCATCGACTCGCAGCAGGTCGCGCTGGAAGGCGACGGCGGAACCTATGTCAGGCTGGGCGCGAAGGCCACCTACGACGGTCTCATGCTGGGCGTGCGGGAAGTCGTCACCGAGGGCGGCAACCAGGGCCTGCGCTTCGACGGCGGCAGCACGATAGGGTCCGTGCACATCGACAACCATGCCGTGACTGGGGGCGGGACGATCGACAACCGGATCAATGTATCCGGCGACGTGTTCGTGGACAACGCGACCTTCGGCGGCAACTGGAACATCGGCGGCAAGCTCACGAGCACCAACGGCGGCATCATCCGTCCGGGGAATTCGGTCGGCGTGATCTCGGCCAATGCGCTCGACTGGCAGCCGGGCTCGGTCTATGAAGCGGAAGTCAACAGCGCGGGCGAGTCGGACCTGGTGCAGGTCACGGGTTCCGACGCGGCGGACATCAGCGGGACGAGCCTGGTCGTGACGCCCGAAAACGGCGAGGGCCGCTTCCTGCTCAACCACAAGTACACCGTCCTGACGGCGGCGGGCGGCGTGCAGGGCGAGTTCGTGGACGCCACCTGGGACGGCACCCCGTATCCGTTGATCGCGATGAAGACGCTCTACTCTTCCGACGCCGTCGCGGTCCGCATGGGCGTGGACAAGCAGGCGATCTACGCCTACGGCTTCACGCCGAACCAGCAGGCCGCCGCCCTGGGCGCGGCCTCGGTGGCCGGCACGAACGCCTCGGCCACCGAAGCCTTTTTCCTGAGCAACCCGGCCCCGGCCTTCGACCAGCTTTCCGGCGAAGTCCATGCGAGCGTGCGATCGGTCCTCCTGGACGACATGATCGCGACGAGCACCGCGATGCAGGACCGCATGCGCGCCAACCTGGGAGCCCAGCAGATGCCCGGCCAGCCCACGGCGGCGCTGGACGGCACGTCGGCCGCGGCCCTGCCTCGAAGCTCCGCCTTCCCGCTCTGGGTGAGCTTCAGCGCCGGCGAGTCGTCGCTGGACGGCGACGGCAACGCGGCGTCCACGAGCTACTCCTCGAACCGGATCCTGGTCGGCGGCGATGCCGAGGTCGGCGGCGGATGGCGCCTGGGCGCCGCCGCGGGCGCCGGCAGCGGCAATTTCAACGTCAAGGGCCGGTCGTCGGACGGCAGCGTCGACAACTACACGATGGCGCTGTATGGCGGTCGCGGCTGGGACATGGGCGTCGGCAAGCTCAAGGTCCTGCTCGGCGCCGGCTATACCCGCCACGACATCAAGACCAGCCGGTCGGTCAACCTGGTGGACGCGCAATCGCTGGACGCCAGCTATGACGGGTCGACGTGGCAAGTGTTCGGGGATGTCGGCTATGCCATGCCCCTGGCGGAGAACTTCTCGCTCGAGCCTTACGCGAATGTGTCCTGGTTCAAGCAGCGGATCGACGGCTTCGACGAGTCGGGCGGCGATGCGGCCCTGACCTCGTCGTCGACGACGGCCAAGCTCGGCACGTATACGCTGGGCCTGCGCACCGCCATGGTGTTCCCGGGCAAGACGAACACCGTCACGTTGCGCGGCACACTGGGGTGGCGCCACGCGTTCGGAGACCGGGATCCGTCGCGGTCGATGTCCTTCATCGAAGGCGCCGGCAGCAGCTTCTCGGTGGTCGGCGCGCCGATCGCCCAGAACATGGCGGTCGTCGGGCTTGGCGGCGAAGTCGGCCTGGGAGAGAACTTCGCCCTGGGCCTGAACTACGACGGCCAGTTCGGCAGCGGCAACACGGATAACACCGGGTCCCTGTTCCTGAAGGTCCGCTTCTGACCCGCGGACCACTTCGACGGTACCGGAAAGGCCTGACGGCCTTTCCGGCTCCTCAACATGCGCGAAACGATGCAGATCCATCGCATTGAATGCCTGTTCGGTTCCGATGGCCTGTCCCCGTCCAAGGCGTCGGGACTGGCGGAGTTTTTCGACGCGTCCGGATCCTCCGGACGAGCGCGCATTTCGAAATCCAAACGACCCATGCTCATGAAAGAGAACGCTGATTCCCCGCTGACCTCCGACGAGGTCCTGCCTCCCATCAACGAATTGGCGCGTCCCAGGACGGAAGCCGAGAAGCTGCTCCTGCGCATGCGCATTTCGCAGAAATGCCGCTACAACGCCTCGGTGCGCCTGCAGCGTTCCTATCGCTTCCGCCTGTTCACGTCGATGATGTTCGCCGTGGGCCTGATGGTGATTCCCTTGCTGCAGAACTCCCCCATCGCCCTGGGGTTCAGTCCCGCGGTCATGGCCATGGTCCAGGTGCTGCTGGCGTCGGGAATCCTCGTATTCACCGTGATCGCCGGCAAGGCCGGCTTCGAGCTGCGGGCGGACCGGCTCAACCAGGAGGGCGACGCGCTCAAGGAGCTGAGCCGCCGCCTGACACGGCATATGGCGTCGCGCGCCGATCTGCGCCTGGACGAGTACCACCAGCAATACGCGGCCCTGACCTCCGGCAAGGAGGCCCATTCGCGCTCGGACTATCTCCAGGCCCGCCTGGAAATGAAAGAGGACTTCCCGATGTGGGTGGGCAAGCGCGTCATGCTGCGCGGGGCCCTGGCCATTTCCACCCTGTCGAACTACGTCATCCCATTGCTGCTCATCCTGATGGAGATGGCATTCGTCTCGGACATGTTGACACTGACGACGTTCTACCCGGGCGTCCTGCATCTTTCCACCGCCGCCCATTGAAAGGGGGGCGGCGGGAATGATGGGGTTCCTGAGACGGTACTTCTTCACCGATCTCGCGATCGACCTGGGCACGGCGAACACACTGATCTACGTCCGGGGAAAGGGGATCGTGCTCACCGAGCCCTCGGTCGTCGCGTTGCGTGACGAGGGAGGCGCCACGGGGAAGCGGGTCATTCAGGCGGTAGGACTGGCGGCCAAGCAGATGCTCGGCCGCGTGCCGGGAAACATCGAAGCCATCCGGCCCATGAAGGACGGGGTGATCGCCGATTTCAACGTGACGGAGCAGATGCTCAAGCAGTTCATCCGGATGGTGCATTCCCGCAACATGCTGGCGCCGAGTCCGCGCATCATCGTCTGCGTGCCTTGCGGATCGACCCAGGTGGAGCGTCGCGCCATACGCGAATCGGCCCTGGGCGCGGGGGCGTCCCATGTCTACCTGATCGAGGAACCCATGGCGGCGGCCATCGGCGCCGGGCTGGCCGTGGCGGAATCCTCCGGCTCGATGGTGGTGGATATCGGCGGGGGAACGACCGAAGTGGCGGTCATCTCCCTGGGCGGCATGGTCTACAAGGGATCGGTCCGGGTGGGCGGCGACAAGCTGGACGAAGCGATCGTCAACTACATCCGCCGCCGATACGGAATGCTGATCGGAGAGCCGACCGCGGAGCTGATCAAGAAGGAGATCGGCTCGGCATTCCCGGGCTCGGAAGTCCGGGAAATCAAGGTCAAGGGGCGCCACCTGGCCGAGGGCGTGCCGCGCAGCTTCATGGTTTCCTCCACCGAGGTGCTGGAGTCGCTGACCGACCCGCTGAACCAGATCGTCTCGGCGGTAAAGATCGCGCTGGAGCATACGCCCCCCGAACTGGGGGCCGATATCACCGACAAAGGCATCGCCTTGACGGGAGGAGGCGCCTTGCTGCGGGATCTCGACCGCCTGCTGCAGGAAGAAACGGGACTGCCGGTTTTCGTGGCGGACGACCCCCTGACCTGCGTGGTGCGCGGCTGCGGCGAGGCATTGGAACACTTGGAACGAATGAGCGCGATATTCGCTCAGGGGTGAAGCCGGCGGCCTGCCGGCGGACTTTGCGGGACCGGGTGGCGGCTGGAAGCGCCGTCGAAACTGGAAGTCGATACATGGAGAGCGGAATGGCAAGTCGAATGCGTGTAAACATGTGGCGCAGGACCGCGCTGGTGGCGGCCTTGATCGGGGCGTTCGGAAGCGCGTCGGAAGCCGAAGGGCAGACGATGACGGTGGACGAGCCCACGGACATCAGCGGGGAGTCCCACGGGGCCATCGAGGTCGTCCAGGGCGGCGTCCTCACGGGACAAGGCGCGGAAGTCTCCGGCGAGGCCTACGATCTGCTGCTGGCGAGCCCGGGCGGCCAGATCACGCTGGACGACCTGACGGTGACGAACGATCTCGACAGCGCCACGGGACAGAACGGGCGTGCCGTATCCGCCAAGGGGAGCGGCGCGAGCGTAACCCTGAACAACGCGACGATCGGCATCACCGCGTTCTCGACCAACGACGGCGTCGACTATGCCCACGCGTTCACGGCGGGTGTCGGCGCGGCCGACGGCGGATCCGTCGTGCTCAACGGCGGCACGGTGAACGCTGCCGGCAGCAAGCGCACCGTGGGCATCCAGGCCAACGACGGCGGGTCGATCCAGGCCAATGGCGTGTCGATCACGACCAACGACCACTTCGGCCACGCGGTGGTGGCCTATCGCACGCCGGCGCTGGACGAAATCCTCACCCGTATCGACCTGGACAGCGTGAGTATCGAAACGCTGGGCGCCAGCTATGCGGTGGGCATCCAGGTCGCGAACAAGGGCGCGGAGGTCGCCGCCGTCGACAGCTCGATCACCACGCATGGCGAGGGGAGCTTCGGCGCGGAAGTCTTCAACGGAGCGGCCCTGTCGTACCAGGGGGGCTCGATCGAGACCGAGGGCGATGGCGCCGCGGGCGTGCGCGTGTATGGCGGCGCGTCATTCGGAGCGGGCAGCGCGACGCTGGAAGGAACCCGTATCGAAACCCAGGGGGATGGGGCGGCCGGCGTCGTGGCCGGCGATAGCGCCGAACCCATGAAGGGCATGCTTTCCCTGACGGACGTCTCGATCACCACGCACGGGGCGAACGCGTCCGGCCTGTCGTCCGCCTACGAAAGCGAGGTGGCCAGCACGGGGTCCACCGTTCTCGTCCAGGGCGCGGGGTCGCACGGCGCGGTGGCGCAGCAGGGCGGAAGCATCAGCCTGTCCGGCGATACGCTGTCCATCCAGGGCAACAATGCCTACGGCCTGTATGCGCAGGGACTGGGGTCCTCCATCGAGGCCGACGATGCGACGGTGCAGACCTACGGCCTGTACGGGTTCGGCGCCCGCGCGGAAGCGGGGGGCGCCATAGCGATCAGCGGCGGCAGCATCGCCACCGAGAACGCCAAGGGACGGGGCGCACAGGACGGGGACGGTTCCAGGGCCTACGCCTTGTCGGCCGACGGAGACGGTTCCTCGATCACGGTCCGGGACGGAACGGTCATCGCCACGCAGGGCCAGCGGGCATACGGCGCCTACGCCACCGGCGGCGGCTACATCAAGCTCCAGGATGCGTCGGTCGCCACCCACGGTTTCATGGCGTACGGCCTCTATGCGAGCGGAGCCGGCTCCAAGGTCGAGGCGGACAACGTGACGCTGCGCACCTCGGGCAGCGTCGGCGATGGCGTCTGGGCCTACCAGGGCGGGGAGGTCTCCCTGGCGGGAGGCTCGATCGACGTCGGGGGCCAGCCCAACGCCAACAGCCCCTACGAGACGGCCAACGGCCTGGTGGCGGCGGGCGGCGAGGGAGGGACCGCGGGAGGCCTGATCCACGCCACGGACATGACGATCGTCACCCGGGGCGCCGACAGCGTGGGCGCGATGGCCGGCGGGCTGGTCGGATCCAGCGGGACGGCGGGCACCATCGAACTCGAAGGCACCTCGCTGTCGGTCCTGGGCGAAAACGCGGTCGCGGCCGGCGTCAGCTACGGCGGCGTATTCAGCGCGCAAGGATCGACGCTGGTATCGGGCAAGGGCGACGGCATCGTCATCACCGACAACGGCACCGTGACCCTGACCGACACGCGCCTGGATGCCGCCGGCGCGTCGCTGGTGTCCAACCTGGAATCCGCCGGCCAGACGCAGGATATCCTGGTCGGCAGCGGGTCGGACCTGACGCGCAACAATGGCACGCTGTTGCAGGTGAACCGCAACGAAGCCGGCATGGACGGCACGGTCAACCTCACCCTGGCCGCGGGCTCCGTCGCCTACGGCGACATCGTCGACCTGGACGGATTGACCGAGTCCGGATCGTCGCGAACCGGGAACACGAACTTCACCGTGCAGGCCGGCGCCCAATGGAGCGGCGCCATCCGGGGCATCAACGACGCGACCACCGAGGCCGGCGGCGAGTTCATCGACAACGGGGGCGCGCCGATAGACGGCAATGTCGTCGGCGGCGAGGGTTCGACGATCGCGTTCACCAACGGCGCCACGATCGGCGGCGGCGTCTCCGTGGCGCAGGGAGGCAGCGCCACGTTCCAGGGCAACACCTCGATCGGGGGGAATGTCTCGGGCTTCGGAGCCTCCATGACGTTCTCCGGTCCCGCCGACATCGGATCGAGCGTCGTCTCGACCGGCGATTCGACACTGAGCTTCCAGGGTCCGACGGTCATCGGCCAGAATGTCAGCGGCAGCGATGGCACTTCGGTGGTCTTCGGCAACAGCGCCACTATCGGCGGCGACGTGGTCGGAAGCAACACGGCCTTTTCGTTCAGTCCCACGTACGGCGCGTCGATCGGGGGGAATGTCGTGCTCGACAGCGGCTCCAGCCTCTCGGGAGGCAGCCGCGACGCGACCATCCAGATCGAAGGCGACGTGAGCGCCGGCACATCGTCGGTCCTGGGAGGCAACCTGGATGTGAAAGGCACGGTCCATGCCGCGGGCGCGACGATCAGTCCGGGCAATTCCGTCGGGGTGCAGACCTACGGTTCGATCGCGAGCTTCGGAAGCACCTACAAGGCGGAAGTCAACGCGGCGGGGGTCTCGGACCTGGTCATCGCGACCACGGGCGACGTCGATATCTCGGCCACGCACCTCACGGTGGCCCAGGAGAACGGCAACGGCGGCTATCGCGTGGGCCACGACTACCGGATCCTGCAGACCGTCGGAGGCAACGTCGTCGGGACATTCGCCAGCAGCGCCCTGGACCAGAGCTTCGCCAACACGCTCGTGAGCCTGGATCCCGTCAAGTACGATCCCAAGGACGTATTCGTCAGCCTGTCGATCGACCAGGGCAAAGTGTCGGCGGCCCGGCAGGGATTGACCGCCAACCAGCGCAGCACCCTGGACGGCGCGCTGTCCGTGGCGGGCCTCAATGGCGCCGCCGACGCGGCGATGACGTCGACCGATACGGCGGGCGCCCTGGACCAGCTCAGCGGCGAAGTCCATGCCAGCGTGCAGTCCGCCTTGCTGCAGGGCAGCGGGGCGGTCCGGCGCGCGATCGGGCAGCAGGTCGAATCCGGATCCGGGACCGGCCCGTCGCTGTGGGCCCAGGTTCTCGACGGCAGCTCGACCCTGGGCATCGGGAAGTCCGGCGTGGCCGAAGCGAAGACGACGCAGGGCGGCCTGTTCGTCGGCGGAGACGGCGAAGTCTTCCGCGGCTGGCGGATCGGCGCGGCGCTGGGATACGTAGACGGCCAGACCAAGGTCGACGACCGTTCGTCCCGCGCCGACGCCAAGAGCTACACGGCCGCGCTCTACGGGACAAAGAACTGGGCATTGACCAACGGCGACGGCGTCAGCCTGCTGGCCGGCACGGCCTACACGCACCACGACCTGGATACGCACCGGGACGTGACGCTGGACGGCGGGCAGACCCTCAAGGCCGACTATGGCGGCAGGACCGCCCAGGTGTTCTCCGAGCTGGGATACGGTTTCCGTGTCGGCCCGAACGCGCAACTGACGCCCTACGTCGGACTGGCCTGGATCAACCAGAAGCTGGACGGCTTCCATGAAAAGGGCGGCTCGGCGGCCCTGCAGGGCGATGCCCGGACGGACGATATCCTGACATCCAGCGTCGGCGTGCGGGGCCAGACCTCGCTGGAGGTGTTCGATGTCCAGGCCCAGATCCGCGGCGGGCTCGCATGGATCCATGCGAGCGGCGATGTCGATCCTTCGCGGGGGGTCGCCTTCGCCGAAGGAGGAGGCACGAGCTTCCGCGTCGCGGGCGCGCCCCTGGCGCGGGACTCGGCGGCCGTCGACCTCGGCGCGCAGGTCCAGGTCGGGAAGGCGGTGTCCGTCGGGCTGGGCTACAACGGCCAGTTCGGCGGCGGCCTGCGCGAGCATGGCGCATCGCTCTACCTGAAAGCCGCCTTCTGAACCCGGGAAGGCCGATGCCGGCGGGGGCGATCGGTTCGCCTCCCGCCGGAACCGGGTCGGCGCCCCGGGGCTGCCCCGGATCCGGCGGGCGGTGCGCAGGCCGCGCTACGCGCCCCCGGACCGCGCCATGCAGCGCTTCCAGCGATCGTTCACGCGCTCGGCGAACCAGGCGGTGGTCAGCTTGCGGGTGATCTTGGGGCTTTTCAGCACGATGCCCGGCAAGACGGCGCGCGGCAGCGGCCTGCCGGCGTCGCGATCGGCCAGTTCGAACACGCGCCGGTAAAGCGCGGTATCTTCGAAGCCGGCGTCGTTTCCCCGGGCGAGCGCCCGGCGTATGGCCGGATCGTCCATGTCCAGCCGCCGGCCCAGGGCGCGCACCGCCAGTTCGGTGCGGCTGGGGGCCGACGATCCCGCGATCAGCAGGTCGCCGTCCAGCGCCAGGCCGATGCCCGACAGCCGGGCGACCGCGCTCTGGAAGGCCGCGTTGCGGCTGGCGTACCAGCCGGCATTGAAATCCGCGTAGCGGTAGAGCAGCGCGTCGTAGGGCGCCGGATAGCCCAGCAGATGGGCGATGCCGAAGTACATGCCGCCGCGGCGCGTGAACACTTCGCGGCGGATCGAATCCGCGACCGGATAAGGATAGCCGTCGGCGCGCGATTGCGCGAAGGCGATGCCGACCTGCATGGGTCCGCCGGTATGCACGGGATTCAGCCCGTCGAACAGGAGTCTGCCCATCGGCACCATGCCGATGAAATCCTCGAAGATCCCGCTCAACTGGCCTTCGGTGCGCACCGTGTCCAGGCGCTGGCTGTAGGTCCGGCCGGTGGGCGATCGCAAGCCTAGCGCCGTGTCGACCAGGAAGCGCGGCAGGTGCATGGCCTGGGCGCGGCGCCCGATCTCGGCGCGCGCGATGCGGGGCAGGCCGGGCACGGCCGGGTCCGCGCTGAACGACGATTCCTGTTCGGTGACCGCCACCACGGCGCACAGGTTGGAGCGGCTGGGATCCAGGTCCTGGGCGACGAAGGCCGCGGCGATGTCGCGGGCCCAGCCGTCGCGGTCGGCGACCTGCGCCGGCAGCATGCGCTCCAGGTCGGCGCGGATATCCCCCGGGCCGCGGGGCGGGGTTTCGGGGGCGCGGGAGGCGCAGCCGGCCAGGAAAGCCAGCGCGGCGACAGCCCCCCAGCGCGCCGCGCCCGGCCGCGAACGGGCAAGGGTGGGGATCATGCGGAGGATTCTACTTGCACCGCGATTCCCCCGTTGGCGGGCGCGCAATTTTAGTACTGCCCCGGTGAATCGCTCCTGAATCCCAACCGATACGGTCGGAGACCCGCACCCGATCCCCGCAAATCTGCATAATGCCCTTGGGTCTTCCCCAAGGGAAGCGGCCCACTTTTTATGGTCGAGCGCCGTTCGGGTGCCGCGATCCGCCAGCATGCACGCGGATGCGCGGCTTCGCCGCCACGGCTTGCGCCTATCATGGAGAGTCATATGCCAGAAGACACCCGGCCTCGCCGGCGGTTCCTGCAGCAGGCCTTGGCGCTGGTCCCGGCCTCGACCCTGGCGGTCGGCGGCGCGGCAACCCAGACGGCCTGTAGCGCCGAGCCGGAACATGTCGCGGACAGTCCCCCCAAACCCTACGAGCCCACTTACTTCAGCAAGGAAGAGTGGGCTTTCGTCAACGCCGCGGTGGATCACCTGATTCCCTCCGACCAGTACGGCCCCGGCGCCTTGCAGGCCGGCGTGCCCGAGTTCATCGACCGCCAGATGGAGACGCCCTACGGCCACGGCAAGATGTGGTACATGCAAGGGCCCTTCCACCCCGAGGCCGCGCCGGAGCTGGGCTACCAGCTCAACCAGACGCCGCGCGACATCTACCGCCACGGCATCGCGGCGTGCGACGACTGGTGCCGCAAGCAGCACGGCAAGCCCTACGCCGAGCTCGACAAGCCCGCGCAGGAGCAGGTGCTCAAGGACATGCAGGGCGGCAAGATGGAATTCGAAGCGGTGCCCGCCGGCACGTTCTTCAGCTATCTGCTGTCCAACACCAAGGAAGGCTTTCTCTCCGACCCGATCTACGGCGGCAACAAGAACATGGTCGGCTGGAAAACCGTGGGTTTCCCGGGCGCGCGGGGCGATTACCTGGATTGGGCCGACCAGCCCAATGCCCGGTATCCCTACGGTCCCGTGTCGATTTCCGGGGAGAAAGGCTGATGGCGATCAAGAAAGACAAAGTCGACGCGGTGCTGGTCGGTTTCGGCTGGACCGGGGCCATCCTGGGCCAGGAACTGACCGAGGCGGGCCTGCAGGTGCTGGCGCTCGAGCGCGGCGCCATGCGGGACACGCCCAAGGACGCCGAATATCCGAAGGTGCTGGACGAACTGGCGTACTCGGTGCGCGGCAAGCTGTTCCAGGATCTGTCCAAGGAAACGGTCACCATACGCCACGGCCTGGACGATGTGGCGGTGCCGTACCGGCAGAACGGTTCCTTCCTGCTGGGCGACGGCGTGGGCGGCGCGGGCTTCCACTGGAACGGCATGCACTATCGCATCCTGCCCGAGGAACTCGAACTGCGCACCCGCTACGAAACGCGCTACGGCAGGCAGTTCATCCCGGAGGGCATGACCGTCCAGGACTTCGGCGTGACCTACGACGAACTCGAGCCCTGTTTCACCCGGTTCGAGTACGTATGCGGCACGTCGGGCAAGGCCGGCAACCTCGACGGCCGGATCGTCGAGGGCGGCAACCCGCTCGAAGGGCATCGCAGCAAGGAATATCCGCTGCCGCCGCTGACCACCACGCTGGGCGCCCAGTTGTTCGAGAAGGCCGCGCGGGAAGTGGGCTTCCATCCGTTCCCCGCGCCCGCCTCCAACGCCTCGGCCCCCTATACCAATCCCTACGGCGTGCGGCTGGGGCCCTGTAATTTCTGCGGTTTCTGCGAGAACTACGGCTGCTACATGTATGCCAAGGCGTCGCCGCAGACCACCATTCTGCCGGTGCTGCTCAGGAAGCCGAATTTCGAGCTGCGCACCCACTCGCAGGTCGTCAAGGTCAACCTCGATTCCACCGGCAAGCGCGCGGTCGGCGTGACCTATATCGACGCCCAGGGGCGCGAGGTCGAACAGCCGGCGGACCTGGTGATCCTGTCCGCTTACCAGATGCACAACGTCAGACTGCTGCTGTTGTCCGGCATCGGCAAGCCCTACGATCCGGCCACGAACGAGGGCGTGGTGGGCAAGAACTACGCCTACCAGATGAACGGTTCGGTCAACGTGATGCTGCCCAAGGGCACGCAGCTCAATCCCTTCGTGGGGACCGGCGCCGGCGGGGTCAGCATGGACGACCTGAACGGCGACCAGTTCGACCACGGGCCGCTCGGGTTCCTGGGCGGGGCCAGCATCCGCCATGTGCGCACCGGCGGGCGTCCGATCAAGCAGGCCGCTTCCGTCCCGGGCACGCCGACCTGGGGCACGGCCTGGAAGGCGGGCATACAGGACGCCTACCAGCGCTACCTGAGCATCGGCATTTCCGGTTCGGTGATGTCGTACCGTGACGCCTACCTGTCGCTGGATCCGACCTACAAGGACAGCCACGGCCTGCCGCTGCTGCGCATGACCTTCGACTGGCACGACAACGAGTTCGCCATGCTCGACTACATGGGCAAGCGCATGACGGAAGTCGCCAAGGCGATGAATCCCGAGAAGTATTTCGTGGCCACGCGCAAGAAGGGCGCGCATTACGACACCCGCCTCTACCAGAGCACGCACAACACCGGCGGGGCCATCATGGGCTCCAATCCGCGGGAGAGCGTCCTCAACAAGTATCTGCAGAGCTGGGACGTGCCCAATGTGTTCGTCATGGGGGCCTGCGTGTTTCCCCAGAACATGGGCTACAACCCGACCGGCCTGGTGGGCGCGCTGGCGTACTGGGCCGCGCAGGCCATACGCGAGCAGTACCTGAAGAACCCCGGACCCCTGGTCCAGGCTTGAGGAGGCTCACGATGATCAAGCACACCATCGCCGCCTTCTTCCTGATGCTGGCGGCGCCCGCCTGGGCCGCCGGCGACGCGGGCCAGCCCGACGCCCGGCTCATCCGCCAGGGCGAATACCTGTCGCGCGCGGGCGACTGCATCGCCTGTCACACCGCGCAGGGCGGCAAGCCCTTCGCCGGCGGGCTGGGACTGGACTCGCCCCTGGGCGCGATCTATTCGACCAACATCACGCCCGATCCGGACACGGGAATCGGGAACTACACGCTCGAAGACTTCGACCGGGCCGTGCGCCGGGGCGTGGCCAAGGACGGCCATACGCTGTACCCGGCCATGCCCTACACGTCCTACGCCAAAGTGTCGCCGCAGGATATCCAGGCGCTCTACGCCTATTTCATGCACGGCGTCCAGCCTGTCAACCAGGCCAACAAGGACACGGAGATTCCGTGGCCGCTGTCCATGCGCTGGCCCCTGGGCATCTGGCGCTGGATGTTCGCGCCCGACGCCGACCGGGCCCAGGCCGCCGGCGCCAAAGAGGCCGCGGCCGGGCCGGGCGAGGTCCTGCGCGGCAAGTACCTCGTGGAAGGCCTGGGCCATTGCAGCAGTTGCCATACGCCGCGCGGATTGGCCATGCAGGAAAAGGCGTTGACCGCCGACGACGGCAGCGCCTTCCTGGCCGGCGGCAGGATCGAGGGCTGGCTGGCCAAGAACCTGCGCGGCGATCCCGCCGACGGACTGGGCGGCTGGACCAAGGAGGACATCGTCGCCTTCCTGAAGGACGGCCGCAATGGCCACTCCGCGGCCTTCGGCGGCATGTCGCAGGTAGTGTCCGACAGCACGCAGCACCTGGCCGATGCCGACCTGGACGCCATCGCGGCCTACCTGAAGACCTTGCCGCCGGCCAGGCCGGACGCCGGCGCGGCGCCGCAGTACGATGATTCCGCCGGCCAGGCGCTGCGCACCGGCAAGGCCACGGGAGACGGGGCCATCGCGTTCCTGAACAATTGCGCCGCCTGCCATCGCAGCACCGGCAAGGGGTACGAGCAGACGTTCCCGCGCCTGGCGCTAAGCTCGACCGTGAACTCCCGGGACCCCGCCTCGCTGATCCACCTGGTGCTCAAGGGCGGGCAGATGCCGGCGACCGCGTCCGCCCCCACGGCGTACGCCATGCCGGGCTTCGACTGGCGCCTGACGGACCAGGAGATCGCCGACGTGGTGACTTTCGTGCGCAGCAGCTGGGGCAACCAGGCCGCCGCCGTCACGGCGTCGGACGTGGCGAAGGTCCGCAAGGAAGTGGGGGCCGTTCCGCAGCCGGCGCGCTGAACGGCGTCGGCGCGCCGGTGGCCGGGTCCGCCGGCATCGCGCGTCTGTTCCGCCCGCCGCCGGGCTTGCCCTCCGGGCCGGAGCGTGTGGCGCGGCGTGCGGCGGCGCGGCTCAGCGCGATTCCCCGCAGGGCGGGGCGTTGCGCATGGCCTCCTGGATCTGTTCCGGCGTCAGGTCACGGACATGCGTGGCCACGGACCACCGGTGGCCGTAGGGATCCACCAACTGGCCGTAGCGGTCGCCCCAGAACATGTCGGATACCGGCATGGTGACCTTGGCGCCCGCCGCCACGGCCTGGGCCACCGTGGCGTCGACGTCGGGCACGTACAGGTGCAGGACCACCGGCGAGCCCTTGAGCGCCTGCGGGCCCGGCGAGCCCCACTCGGGGAAGGCGTCGACCAGCATCACCGTGGAATCGCCGATGCGCACCATGGCGTGCATCAGCCGGCCGTCGGGGCCGGGCAGGCGCGCCAGCTCCGCGGCGTCGAAGGCCCTGACATAGAAATCGATGGCCCCGGCCGCGCCTTCGCAGATCAGGTGAGGCGTCACCGTGTGCATGCCTTCGGGAATGGGTTTGGGTTGGCTCATTGCGGACTCCTTTGGGTGAACGAGGGATCGGCGCGTCGCCGACCGGCACACTGCGACGATACGACGAACCGGGACGGGGAATTTCGACAGGCGTGGAGCGGAATCTTGCCTAGGGGTTTACCCGGATTCCGCCTTCCGGGGAGACGACAACGGATTAATCCCGCCGCGCGCTGCATCGGCGCCGGTTTTGGTCTACATTGGGAAGCGGTCCGGACCAGCGTCGGCGCGCCGGGCCGCGTCCGGGGCTGGCGCACGGCTGGACCGGGCGCCTTCCCGGAGCACAAATCTACATGCAGACTGATTCAGGCCGACCCGCCGAAGCCCTGACCGGGGACCGCAGATTCGAACTGCTGGTCAACGCCATCAGCGACTATGCGATCTATCTGCTGGATCGCAACGGCTACATCACGAGCTGGAACACCGGCGCGCAACGCTTCAAGGGCTATCGCGCCGACGAAATCGTGGGCCAGCATTTTTCGCGGTTCTACACCGAAGAAGACCGCGCCCGCGGACTGCCGCAGTATGCCCTGGGCATGGCCGCCGAGCATGGTTCGTTCGAAGTCGAAGGCTGGCGCGTGCGCAAGGACGGGACGCGCTTCTGGACCAGCGCCCTCATCGACGCCGTGCGCGACGAGCAGGGGCAGGTCATCGGCTTCGCCAAGGTGACGCGCGACATGACCGAGAAGCGCGCCGCCCAGCAGGCCCTGCAGGAAAGCGAGCGGCGCGTGCGCGAGGCGCAGGAAGCCCTGGCCCAGGCCCAGAAGCTCGAGGCCATCGGTCGGCTGACCGGCGGCGTCGCGCACGATTTCAACAATCTGCTGACCATTATCCGCGGCTCGGCCGAGCTCCTGCGCAAGGCCGCGCTGCCCGAGGAAAAGCGCGCCCGCTATCTCGAAGCCATCGTCAGCACGGCGGACCGCGCGGCGCTGCTGACCCGGCAACTGCTGGCGTTCGCGCGGCAGCAGCCGCTGCAGCCGGAAGTCTTCGACGCGGCGGCCCGCATCCGCAGCCTGGTGCAGCTCATCGAGACCACCGTCGGGGCCTCCATCGAGCCCCGGCTGGAGATCGAGACGGAGCCGGCGCCGGTCCACGCCGACCCGACCCAGTTCGAGACCACCGTCCTGAACATGGTCATCAATGCCCGCGACGCCATGCCGGATGGCGGCAGGCTCTATATCCGGATCGGGACGGTCGACCAGATTCCCGCCGTGCGGGGCCATGCCTCCGTGGAGGGCGATTTCGTGGCGGTGACGGTGCAGGACACCGGCACCGGCATCGAGCCGTCGGCGCTGTCCCGGATCTTCGAGCCTTTCTTCACCACCAAGGCCGTCAACAAAGGCACCGGCCTGGGACTGAGCCAGGCCTACGGCTTCGCCAAGCAATCCGGGGGGGAAATCGACGTGACCACCGTGCTGGGGCAGGGGTCGGCCTTCACCCTTTTCCTGCCCCAGGCGCAGCAGAACGCCAAGGTCTCCGGCATGAGCGCATGGGTTCCGGATATGGATGCCGCCCGTTGCCTGAACGTGCTGCTGGTCGAGGACAACGAAACGGTCGGCGAGTTCGCGCGCGGCGTGCTGGCCGACCTGGGCCACGCGGTAACCTGGGTGACCGACGGCAGCGCGGCGCTCGAAGAGCTCGAGCGCCGCCACGGCGACTTCGACGTCATGTTCTCCGACGTCGTCATGCCCGGCATCAGCGGCATCGAACTCGGCCGCGAGGCGCGCCGCCGCTGGCCGCAGTTGCGGGTAGTGCTGGCCAGCGGCTACAGCCACGTGCTGACCGAACCGAACAGCCACGAGTTCGAATTGCTCGAAAAGCCCTATTCCGTGGACCGCCTGACGGCGGTGCTGCTGCGCCGCTGGCAGCCGGCGCACCGCCAGGGCGCGCCCGGCCGGTCCACGCCGGCCTGACCCGCGGGGCCGGCCGGGCATCGACCCGCGGGCTCAGCCGGCCGGCGCCAGCAGGCGGGGCATGGCGGGCAGGCGGCGCAGGTTCCATGCGGTGTCGATCAGGTCCTGCATCTCGCGCCGCGAAGCCGCCTGTCCGTAGCGCCCGAGCCGCATGGCTTTTTCCTCGAGTTCGGCGCGGCTCAACATGTTGCCCGGGTCGCCCTTGGGCTCGTCGATACGGTCGGCCAGCACGCGCCCGTCCGACGTCTCGACGGTCACCTTGCCGATCCAGCGCGCCGGGTAGGCGGCGTCCACCTCGGGGTCCAGCACCATGCGGACCCTGTCGCGGAACGCGCCCACTTCGGGCTGGTCGTAGTGCGCGTCGAACTCCTGCAGCCCGGCGCGCCCATGCACGGCGATCAGGCCCAGGACGGTTCCCATCGAGAACTTGGACTGGTGCACTGTATCGGGCACCTCGACCGCTCCCAGCACGTCGATCGCGCCCTGGTGTACTTGCGCGGTGACGGCGCGGATATCGGCCGCGTTCAGCCGGTGGCGGCGCATCAATTGCAGGAGCGCGTCGGCCGCGGGGTGGGTATGCCGGCAGGCGGCATGGTACTTGAAGGAAGTCTCGGAGATCGCCCAGCGGGTGCCCAGCCGGTCGGTCAGCCGGCCGGGGTCCGGCTGGTCGGAACAGCCGGCGCCCAGTCCCTGCGCGCCCGTCAGGATGCGCCGCGCGCCGGTGAATCCGCGTTGCGCCAGGCATGCCGCGCCCATGCCGGCCACGGCGGCGTGCGAGGTGTGGAGCTGCTTGGAGTCGGCCGCGTCGCGCAGGAATTCCCAGAGCCCGGCCGACTGGGTCCCGGCCGAACCGAAGGCATGCAGCATTTGGGCGGGCGTCAATCCCAGCAGGTGGCCGGCGGCGGCCGCCGCCGCGAACGTGCCGGCCGTGGCGGTGGTGTGGAAGATGCGATAGTGCGGGCGTCCGAGGAACTCGCCGACCCGGATGCCGGTCTCGTAGCCGGCGACCGCGGCGGCCAGGAATTCCGTGCCCGATTTGCCCAGCTGCTGGGCGAGCGCCAGGGCGACCGGGAAGACCACCGTCGCCGGATGGAAGGTCGAGCTGTTGTGGATGTCGTCCTGTTCGGCGACGTGGGAGGCCGCCGCGTTCACCATTGCCGCGAACAGGGGCGAGCTGCGGCGGCGGTGGATGAGGATTTCGCTCGGGCCGTCGCCCGGGCCCATGGAGGCGGCATAGTCGGCGATGGCCTCGACCGGGCGCGCGCCCTTGCCGCCCAGCGCGGAGCCGAGCCAATCGAGGAACAGCTCCTCGGCGCGCGCCATCGTCGCGTCGGGGATATCGTCGGGCCGCAATCCGGCGGCGAAGCGGGCGAGCGTGGAGTCCGGGGTATCGGCGGTCATGGCGGCCTCAGAATGAGCGCGGCAGGCCCAGCAGGTGCTCGGCCACGTAGCTCAGGATGAGATTGGTGGAAATGGGGGCGACCTGGTAGAGCCGCGTTTCGCGGAACTTGCGCTCGACATCGTATTCGTTGGCGAACCCGAATCCGCCGTGGAACTGAATGCAGGCATTGGCCGCTTCCCAACTGGCCTTGGCCGCCAGGTACTTGGCCATGTTGGCCTGGGCGCCGCAGGGCTGGCCGGCATCGAACAGTTGGCAGGCCTTCCAGCGCATGAGGCTGGCCGCCTCGACCTCGATATAGCTTTCGGCGATCGGGAACTGCACGCCCTGGTTCTGGCCGATGGGGCGCCCGAACACGACGCGTTCCTTGGCGTACTGGGCGACCTTGTCGATGAACCAGTAGCCGTCGCCGATGCATTCGGCCGCGATCAGCGTGCGTTCGGCATTCAGGCCGTCCAGGATGTACCTGAAGCCCATGCCTTCCTCGCCGATCAGGTTTTCGGCGGGAATCTCCAGGTTTTCGAAGAACAGTTCGTTGGTTTCGTGGTTCACCATGTTGGGAATCGGGCGCACCGTCAGCCCGGACTTCTCGGCGGCGCGCAGGTCGACCATGAACAGCGACATGCCTTCGCTCTTCCTGCGCACCTCGGGCAGCGGCGTCGTGCGCGCCAGGAGGATCATCCAGTCGGAGTGCTGCACGCGGCTGATCCAGACCTTCTGGCCGTTGATCACATAGCGGTCGCCTTTGCGGACCGCGACCGTCTTGATGCGCGTGGTGTCGGTGCCGGTCGTCGGCTCGGTCACCCCCATGGACTGCAGCCGCCATTCGCCCTTGGCGATCCGGGGCAGGTAGTAGGCCTTCTGGGCCTCGGAGCCGTGGCGCAGCAAGGTGCCCATGTTGTACATCTGGCCGTGGCAGGCGCCGGAATTGCCGCCGCTGCGGTTGATTTCCTCCATGATGACGGAGGCTTCGGCCAGGCCCAGGCCGGATCCCCCGTACTCCTGGGGGATCAGGGCGGCCAGCCAGCCGGCTTCCGTCAGGGCGTCGACGAAGGCCTCGGGGTAGGCCCGCTGTTCGTCGACCTTGCGATGGTATTCGGGGGGAAACTGCGCGCAAAGGGCGCGGACAGCCTCGCGGATTTCCTGATGAGCGTCTTCCGGATGTGGAACCATGGTCTGTTTCTCTGTATTGGGAAAGGCGGCGCCCCGCCCGCATGGCGGGGACGGCCCCGCGGCGCGCGGGAGGCCATGGCGCAAGGATGGCGGCTTTCCGGCGCGTTGGCAATTTCGGATCGCATAAGCGGGCATTGAGCGCCGTCAAACACGCCCCGCGCCCGCTCCGGGGCCGGTTCAGGCGCGGGCTTACTACAATAGGCCCCCTCCGCCCCGAGAATCCCCGCTCCCGATGCGATTCGACTTCAACGACCTGAGGCTATTCGCGGCCGTCGCCGAAACCGACAGCCTGACCCGTGGCGCCGAGCGGGTCCATACGTCGGTGTCCGCCGCCAGCATCCGGGTCCGGAACCTGGAGGAAAGGATAGGCACCAAGCTGCTCTATCGCAACAGCCAGGGCGTGACGCTGTCGCCGGCCGGACAGGCCCTGGCCCGCCACGCCCGGCTGGTAATGGGCCAGCTCGAGCATCTCAACAACGATCTGCAGGAATACGGCCGGGGCGTGAAGGGACATCTCCGGGTGTTCGCCACCACCACGGCGGTGACCGAGTTCCTGCCCCCGGTGCTGGGGCGCTACCTGGCGGCCCATCCCGACGTCAACATCGATTTCCGCGAACGTCCCAGCGCCGCCATCGTGCGGGCGGTCGGCGAGGGGCATGCCGACATCGGGATCGTGGCCGGGACGGTGCGCACCGAAGGGCTGGAGACCCGCCCCTACCGGCGCGAGCAACTGGTGCTGGTGGTGCCCGCCGGACACGAGCTGGCGCAGCGGGACGCCGCCAGTTTCGGCGACTCGCTGCGCTACGACCAGATCGGGCTGCACGAGGGCAGCGCCATCCACACCTTCCTGGCCCAGATCGCCCGGACCATGAACAGCCGCATTCCCCTGCGCATCCAGGTCGGCAACTTCGAGGCGGCGTGCCGCATGGTGGAGGCCCGGGTGGGGATAGGCGTCATGCCCGAATCCGCCGCCCGCCGCTACGCCGGGCACATGAATGTCCGCGTCTTGCGGCTGGAAGATGCCTGGAGCCTGCGCAACCAGCAGATCTGCGTGCAAAGCGTCGAGCGCCTGCCGGTCTTTGCCCGGGACCTGCTGGAGCTGCTCGAGCAGGATGCCGCCCGCGACGCGGCGGACGGGCCGGGCGCCGAAGCGGCACTTTGACGCTCGAAAAGGGGCGCTTTGCAAGATTTCAATTGCATCGCCGCGCGATCGCCGCGATCCTGAATCCTTTTTGCCTGCGGCGCCGGCTCGCCGGCGCGCCCCGTCTATCCCGAGGAGTCCATCATGCAACGGTATTCGCATTACATCGACGGCCAGGCGGTCGAGCCCGCCGGCGGCAAATGGTTCGACACCCAGAATCCCTATACCGGGGAAGCCTGGGCCCGGATCGCGCACGGCGACCGGACCGATGTCGACACCGCCGTGCAGGCCGCGCACCGCGCCTTCCGGCAGGGCGCCTGGGCCGACAGCACGCCCACGCAGCGCGGCGCGCTGCTGCGCAAGGTGGGCGATCTCATCGCCGCCAATGCCCGCCGGCTGGCCGAACTCGAGGTGCGCGACAACGGCAAGCTGATCGCCGAAATGCAGGGCCAGCTCGAATACGTGCCGCAGTGGTTCTATTACTTCGGGGGGCTGGCCGACAAGATCGAAGGGCGCGTCATGCCGCTCGACAAGAAGGGCTATTTCAATTTCACGCGGCGCGAGCCCCTGGGCGTCGTCGCGGCCATCACGCCCTGGAATTCCCCCTTGCTGCTGCTTTCATGGAAGCTGGCGCCGGCCCTGGCCGCGGGATGCACGGTGGTCGTCAAGCCGTCGGAATACACCTCCGCCTCGACACTGGAATTCGCCGAACTCTTCACGCAGGCCGGCTTCCCGCCCGGGGTCGTCAATGTGGTGACGGGGCTCGGTCCCGAGGTCGGCTCCGCCCTGGTCGATCACCCGCTGGTCAGGAAGATCACCTTCACCGGCTCCGAAGGCACGGGCCGGGCGATCGGCGAGGCGGCGGCCCGCCAGTTCAAGCACGTCAGCCTGGAGCTGGGCGGGAAGTCGCCCAATATCGTCTTCGCCGACGCCAACCTGGACGATGCCGTCAACGGGGCGGTCTCGGGCATCTTCGCCGCGACCGGCCAGACCTGCATCGCCGGGTCCCGCCTGCTCCTGCAGGACGGGATCTACGACGAAGTGGTCGAGCGCCTGCTGGCGCTGGCCCGGACGGCCCGCATGGGCGACCCGATGTCGCCCGAGACCCAGGTGGGTCCCGTCACCACGCCGCCGCAGTACGAGAAAGTGCTGAACTACATCGGCGTGGCCCGCGACGAAGGCGCGAAGCTGCTGATGGGCGGCGGGCCGGCGCGGCGCCCGGAATGCGGCAAGGGCTGGTTCATCGAGCCGACCGTGTTCGGCGACGTGGACAACGGCATGCGCATCGCGCAGGAGGAAGTCTTCGGCCCCGTGCTGTCCGTGATCCGTTTCCGCGACGAAGACGACGCCGTGCGGATCGCCAACGATATCCCGTTCGGGCTGGGGTCGGGCGTCTGGACGCGCGACATCGGCCGCGCCTTCCGCATGTCCGAGCGCATCGACGCCGGGACGGTCTGGGTCAACACCTACCGCGCCGTCAGCTTCATGTCGCCGTTCGGCGGCTACAAGAACTCCGGCATCGGCCGCGAGAACGGCGCGCAGGCCATCGACGAATTCCTGCAGACCAAGAGCGTCTGGGTCAACACGGGCGCCGCCACGGCGAATCCGTTCGTCATGCGCTGAATCCGGGGGAGGGGATTCCTGGCGGTTATCACGAAATTCGGGTGGCGGGGCTACCTGGCCAGGATCTCCATTCCTAGAATCCTCTTCGTCCCGGACGGTCCGGCGCACCGCCGCCGCCGTCCACCCGAACGCGAAGAAGGAGGCCCGGAATGCCTGTACGAGTGCTTGGAATGATCGGCGTGGCTCCCCCCAAGGAGCAGACGGTGCACGTCATCGCCGGAGAATTGTCCCGCGACTGGATCGTGCGCAGCGCCCGCGAACACGAAGCGGCGGATTTCGACGAGGTGCTGATCGGCTACCACTCCGCCTCGGCCGAAGGCTTCAGCGTCGCCATGTACGCGGGCTGCCACACGGAGCGCCTGTCGTTCCTGGTGGCGCATCGTCCGGGCCGGATCCTGCCCGCCCTGGCGGCCCGCAAGATCGCCACGGTGGACCAGTTGCTCCAGGGACGCCTGTCGCTGCACGTCATCATCGGCGGCAACAACGAGGAGCAGTACGAGGAAGGGGATTTCTCTTCCAAGGAAGAGCGCTACCTGCGCGGCGCGGAATACCTCGACGTCATGCGCCGCTGCTGGACGGCGACCGAGCCGGTGGACTTCGAAGGCAGCTACTACCGTGTGCAGGGCGCCCGCTCCAGCGTCAAGCCCTGCCAGAAACCGTATCCCACGCTGCTCTTCGGCGGCTCGTCGGAAGGCGCGCTCGACATGGGCGCCCGGCATTGCGACGTATTCGCCATGTTCGGCGAACCCCTGAAGGAAACCGCCGACCGCATCGCGGATTTCCGCAAGCGCTGCCAGCCTCATGGCCGCACGCCGGGCTTCAACGTGTCGTTCCGCCCGATCGTCGCGGAGACGGAAGGCAAGGCCTGGGACAAGGCGAAGTACTTTCTCGAGCAGACGAAGGGCACGACCCATATCCCCAACCCCGAATACGTGGCGGGCAGCCTGTCCAACGTCCGGCTGGCCGAGCTGGCCGCCAAGGGCGAGATCCACGACGAGCGCCTGTGGATGCCCATCGCCGCGGCGACCGGCGGCTACGGCAATACGACCTGCCTGGTGGGCACGGCGGAGCAGGTGGCCGAGGCCATGCTCAAGTACTACGACCTGGGCGTGCATTCCTTCCTGATCCGCGGCTTCGAGGTCCGCAAGGACGTGGCCGAGTACGGGCGGGAACTCATCCCGCGCCTGCGGCAGGGCGCGCTGGAGCGCGACCGCGCCGCGCAGGGCCAGGGCCAGGGCCAGGGCGCGACCCGGGCGGCGCGGGCGTGAGCGCGGTCCCCACCGCCATGCCGGCGGCATCGGCCGCGCGCGATACCGGGGCGTTCCGCTGGGTCGAGGCGCCGCGCCTGCGGCAGGCGGCGGGACGCTTCGTGACCGGCGTGGCCGTGGTGACGGCCAACGACGGCCACGGCGTTCCGGTGGGCGCGACGGTCAACGCCGTGACCTGCCTGTCGCTGGATCCTCCGCTGTACCTGGTCTGCCTGGCCAATACGTCGAACACGCTGGCCGCGATCCTGGATTCGAACGCCTTCGCGATCAATGTGCTGGCCGCCGGACAGCGGCCGATCGCCGAGGTCTTCGCGTCGAAATCCGCCGACAAGTTCTCGGGGGTGGAATACACGGCGCAGGACGGCTGCGCCCCGCTGATCCGGAGCACGGTGGCGGGCATCGCGTGCCGTCTCTGGGCGCACTATCCCGGCGGCGACCACACCATATTGGTGGGCGCCGCGGGCACGGCCGAGTTCTCGGAGGAAGAACCGCTGGTCATGAGGGCCGGCAAATTCATGCGAGTACTCGCACCATAGCAATCCCCATATCTATAAGGAGACAATCGATATGCATCCGATCCGAAGGATTTGCAGCAAGCTGGCGGTGGCGGGCCTGTGCGCCCTGGTGTCCACGGCCGCCTGGAGCCAGGACTGGCCCGGCCGTCCCATCCGGGTCATCGTTCCCTATCCGCCCGGAGCCTTCAGCGACACCGTGACCCGCATCGTGGTCGAAGGCGTAGCCAAGCGCATGGGCAAGACGATCATCGTCGAGAACAAGGGCGGGGCCAACGGGATGCTCGGGGTGTCCGAAGTATCCCGGGCGACGCCCGACGGCTACACGTTCGGCACCATCATTCCCGCCTACGTGGTGAGCCAGCACCTGTACAACAAGATTCCCTTCGATCCCGAGAACCTCGTCGGCGTGGCCAGCCTGGGCAGCACGCCCCTGGTGCTGTCCGCGCGCAAGGACGCGCCGTTCTCCACCGTCGAGGAACTTGTCGCCTATGCCAAGGCCAACCCGGGCAGGATCACCTTCGGATCGTCCGGCATCGGGTCGTCCGCGCACCTGAATTCGGTAGTGTTCCAGCGGCTCACGGACACCAAGATGATGCACGTGCCCTACAAGGGATCGGTGGCCGCCAAGAAGGACCTGATGAGCGGCGAGATCGATATCCTGTTCGATACGCCCCTGAGCCTGGCGTCTCCCGGCAAGGAAGGCCAGATCAAGCTGCTGGGCGTCGTGTCGGACCAGCGGATGCCGCTGATGCCCGATGTCCCGACCTTGTCCGAGCAGGGCATCGATACGGATTCCATGACGGGCTCGTGGGTGGCCATGCTGGCGCCCAAGGGCACCCCGCCGGCCATCCTGGACCGCATGGCGAGCGAGATCGGCGCCGTCGTGAAAGACCCGGCGGTCGTCGACCGGCTGGAAAAGCTCGGCGTATTCCCCATGTACAAGAACGTGGCCGACTTCAACGCCTTCCTGAAAAAGGAAGACGTCCTGTGGGGCCGGATGGTCCGGGATGCCAATGTCCCGAAAGAGTGATGGACATTCCTGATATGCTTACCCGATCCGCCTGCGCACGAGCCGGTCCCGGCAGGCGGTGGCGGATCGCCTACATCCATGCCCGCTGGGCACGAGGACATCGTGCGGCGGGCATACGAAGGATTCGTCGGCTTCTGGAACGGCGCGCATGCCGGCCCCGAAGCCGACATCGTGGAGTTCACCGTCCCCGGCGCGTTCGAATTGCCGCTGCACGCCATGAAGCTGGCGGAATCGGGGGCCTTCGACGCCATCGTATGCGCGGGCTTCGTGGTCGACGGCGGGATCTATCGGCACGAATTCGTCGCCGAGACGGTCGTAGGCGCCCTGATGCGGGTACAGCTGGACAAGGGAATTCCGGCGTTTTCCGTGGTGCTGACGCCGCACCACTATCATGGGCACGCCCAGCATCATGCGTTCTACCGGGATCACTTCGTCGAGAAAGGCAGGGAGGCGGCGCAGGCCTGTGCGCAGACGCTCTGCGGACTGGAGCGGATCGAGCGCATGCGGGCGCCCGGCCCCTAGCCACGACAGGCCGACACGGCGCGCGGCCTGATGCGCGACCTCACGGGAGCGTCGCGCGGCGACATGCAGATCAAAGACCTTCAGTGGTTCATCCGGACCGTGGAGCTGGGAAGCATCCATTCGGCCGCGAGGGAACTGGAGATTTCCCAGCCCGCGCTGTCCAAGTCCTTGCGTCGGCTCGAAACGGCGCTGGGCGTGCGGCTGCTCGAACGCACCCCCCGCGGCGTCGCGCCCACCGAGGTGGGCAGGGCCCTGGCCGCGCGCACCCGGACGCTGGACGAATGGCTGCACGACACCCGCATCCTGGTCGAGGACTACAAGACGGGCAGCGTCGGCGAGCTGCGCGTGGGCGCCGCGCCGATGATCGTCGATCCGCTGCTCTCCGGCGTGCTGGCCACTTTCATGAAGGACGGCCCGCCGGCGCGTTTCTATACGAACGTGCAGTTGACCCAGCACCTGTTGCAGCAACTGGAGGCCGGCGACCTGGATTTCGCCATCGGTTCCGTGCTGCCTAACCACGTGCCGGCCAGCGTGAACTATATCGACCTCGGCTTCCAGCACCACTACGTGGTGGGGCGGGCGGACCATCCCTTGCGCTCCCGGCCCTTCACCATCCGCGACCTGCGCGCGCAGCCGTGGGTGGTGTCTTCGAGCCCCACGCTGCGTGCCTGGGTCGAGGAAATGTTCCACGACGAAAACCTGGATATGCCGCAGGTATTCATCCAGTCGAACGTGTCTCCCGGCCTCTTCTCGTCGCTGTTCAGCCATTCCGACGTGCTGACGCTGATGACGTCGGACTCCCTGAACGGCAGCCTGGGCAAGGGCCTCGCGCCCCTGCCGGCGCCCGCCCCCGTCTGGTCGCTGCAACTCGCCCTGTTCTGGCGGCGCACCGCCTATTTCTCCAACCTGAAGGAACAGTTCCGGCTGCGGATCCTCGAGGCTTTCGCCAGGCGCCGGGAGGCCGGCTGAGCGTCTTCCCGCGGCCACGGGCCGGCCGGCTCCCGGGCGCGGGCGGGCCTGCCGGCCCCGGCGCGGCGCTCCCTTCCGGTATTCGTACTATGATGCTGTTGCGGAGCCAGGCCCCGGGCTCCGGCCTTTTGCCCTCCGTTCCATGACCGCCACTTCCGCACAAGCCTCCCCCGCGACGCAGGCGCCTGCGCCCACCACCGCGTTTCGCGTACTGGGCGCCATCAGCCTGGCGCACATGATGAACGACATGATCCAGTCGATCCTGTTGGCCATCTACCCCATGCTGAAAGACTCCTTCGACCTGAGCTTCGCCCAGATCGGCCTCATCACGCTGACCTACCAGCTATCGGCCTCGCTGCTGCAACCCTGCATCGGCCTGTATACCGACCGCCACCCCAAGCCGTACTCGCTGTCGGTGGGCATGGGCTTCACGCTGGTGGGCCTGCTGCTGCTGTCGGTCGCGCCGTCGCTGCCCTACTTGCTGCTGGCCGCGGCGCTGGTCGGCACGGGTTCCTCGGTCTTCCACCCCGAATCGTCGCGCGTGGCCCGCATGGCCTCGGGCGGGCGCCACGGCCTGGCCCAGTCGCTGTTCCAGGTGGGCGGCAACGCCGGCTCGGCCCTCGGGCCCCTGCTGGCGGCGCTGATCGTCATTCCGCACGGGCAGGGCAGCGTGGCCTGGTTCTCGGTGGTGGCGCTGCTCGCCATGGTGGTGCTCACCGGGGTCGGGCGCTGGTACGGGGCCAACCGCGCCCTGCTCAAGCCCAGGGCGCGCAAGGCCGGCGAGCACGTCGAGCTCGGCCGCAGGCGGGTGCTGGGCGCGCTGGCGGTGCTCGGCGTGCTGGTCTTCTCCAAGTATTTCTACCTGGCCAGCCTGAACACCTATTTCACCTTCTATCTCATGGACAAGTTCGAGCTGCCGATCCGCTCGGCGCAGATCTACCTGTTCATGTTCCTGGCGGCCGTTGCCGTCGGCACCATGGTCGGCGGTCCGGTGGGCGACCGGATCGGCCGCAAGATCGTCATCTGGGTATCGATACTGGGCGTGACGCCGTTCACGCTGCTGCTGCCTCACGCCAACCTGTTCTGGACCGGCGTGCTGGTGGTCGTCATCGGCGTGGTCCTGGCCTCGGCGTTTTCCGCCATCGTCGTCTACGCGCAGGAACTGGTGCCGGGCAAGGTCGGCATGATCGCCGGGCTGTTCTTCGGCCTGGCCTTCGGCATGGGCGGCCTGGGAGCGGCGGCGCTGGGCCACCTGGCCGACACGACCAGCATCGCCTACGTATATGAAGTCTGCGCCTACCTTCCGCTGCTGGGCGTGGTGGCGATCCTGTTGCCGGACGTGGAAAGGAAAAAGCGCGCCGCGCTGGCCGCAGCCTGAGATTTCCCGGGCCCAGCCGTCTCCGGCCCTCCGGCCCTCCGGAGGGCATGAGGCTGTGCGCCTCGGAACGTGGTTGCCGTGGCTGGCCCTGGGCCTGGCCGGACCGGCCGGGGCCGAGCCGCCGCGCGAGCTCGACCCCATCGTCGTGTCGGCCTCGCGCGGCGAGACCGTGCTGCTCGACACCCCCGCCTCGGTCGACCGCGTGGAAGGCCGCGACATGCGGGCAAGGCGCATGCGGGTCAACCTGTCCGAGGGCCTGGGCGCCGTGCCGGGGCTGCAGATCCAGAACCGCCAGAACTATGCCCAGGACCTGCAAGTGTCCATGCGGGGCTTCGGCGCGCGCTCGACCTTCGGCGTGCGCGGGGTCAGGCTCTACGTCGATGGCATTCCCGCCACCATGCCCGACGGACAAGGCCAGACTTCCAGCATCGACATCGACTCCGTGGATCGCGTGGAGGTGCTGCGCGGTCCGTTCTCGGCCCTCTACGGCAACTCTTCGGGCGGCGTCATCCAGGTGTTCACCGAGGCAGGCAGGGATCCGCCCATGGCGCAGGCAAGCGCGGCCGCCGGCAGCTACGGCACCTACCGCTACGGCGCGAAGGCGAGCGGCCGGCGCGGGAGCTTGGACTATCTGCTGGACGCCACGCGTTTCACCACCGACGGCTATCGCGACCATGGCGCCGCGCGCAAGAATCTGGGCAACGCCAGACTGGGCCTGTCGCTGGGCGAAGACAGCGACCTGAGCCTGGTGGTCAATCACGTCGACCTGCGCGCGCAGGACCCGCTGGGCCTGACCCGCCGGCAGTACGACGACGACCCGCGCGCCAGCGCCCCGCAGGCCGAGGCATACGACACCCGCAAGTCGGTGCGCCAGACGCAGGGCGGCCTGCAATATCGTCGCCGCATCACCGCCGACGACGAGTTCAGCGCAATGCTGTATTTCGGCCAGCGGCGCACCGAGCAGTTCCTCTCCGTGCCGCCGCAGGTCCAGATCGACCAGCCCCTGCAGGCGGGCGGCGTGATCGACCTGAAGCGCGACTATGGCGGCGCGGACCTGCGCTGGACCGCGCATCGGCGCCTGGCCGGCCGTGCGGTCACCGTGACCGCCGGCCTGGCCTACGACGCCATGGTCGAGCAGCGCAAGGGCTACGAGAATTTCGTCGACGGTCCCGCGGGGCGGGAACTCGGCGTGAAAGGCGCGCCGCGGCGCGACGAAACCAACCGCGTCTGGAACGTCGATCCCTACCTGCAGGCTTCCTGGCGGTTCGCCGAACGCTGGACGGCCGAGGCCGGGCTGCGCTACAGCACCGTGCGCTTCCGGTCCGACGATCACTACGAAACCGCGGGCAACGGCGACGACAGCGGCGACGCCCGCTATCGCAAGCCGCTGCCGGTGGCCGCCCTGCGCTACACGCCGACGCCGCGCACCAGCCTGTATGTGTCGTACGGGCGCGGGTTCGAAACGCCGACGCTGAACGAGATCTCGTACCGGCCCGGCGGGCTGCCGGGCCTGAACTTCGGCCTGCGGCCCGCGACCAGCGCCAGCCTGGAGGCCGGCGTCAAGCAGGAACTCGGCGGCGGGCTGCTGACGGCCGCCGTATTCCATACCCGCACCGAAGACGAAATCGTCACCGACGCCAATGAGAACGGCCGCGCCACTTTCCGGAACGCCGGCCGCACGCGCCGCGACGGCCTGGAGCTGGCCTGGAGCGGGGAACTCGGGCGCGATTGGCGCGCCGCGCTGGCCTTTGCCTGGTTGAATGCCCGCTACCGCGACGACGTTTGCGGGCCGGGACCCTGCGGCCCGGACGCCATCCGCGCGGGCAACCGGATCCCGGGCATCGCCCGCCAGTCGGCCTATGCCGAGCTGGCCTGGGAGCCGCCGGAAGGCTGGCGCGCCGGCGTCGAGGCGCGCTACTTCGGCAAGGTGTATGTGGACGACGCCAACAGCGACGCCGCGCCGGGCTATTTCGTCGCGGCGCTCAACGCCGGCTATCTCTGGCGGCTGGGCCGGTGGGAGTTGAACGCCTTCGCCCGGGTCGATAATCTGTTCGACCGCAAATATGCGGGATCGGTCATCGTCAACGAGGATAATGGCCGTTATTTCGAGCCGGCGCCCGGCCGCAACTGGAGCGCCGGCCTGAGTGTGGCCTACGGCTTTTGACGAGAAGGAGACGGAGAATGGAACTTGGACTGGCCGGCAAGAAGGCGATCGTGACCGGGGGCAGCGGTGGCATCGGCGCGGCCATTGCCGTGGAACTCGCCAGGGAGGGCGTCGACCTGTGCCTGGTGGCCACGGACGCCGGGCGCCTGGACGAAGCGGCCGCGCGGGCCGGCCGGTCCGCCGGCGTGCAAGTCATGCGGCATGTCGCGGACCTGCGGCGGCCCGAGGCCGCGGCCGGCGCGGTGGACGAGGCGCTGGCGCGCCTGGGGCGGCTGGACATCCTGGTCAATTGCGCCGGCGCGACCCAGCGCGGGGATTTCTTCGGCATGACCGAGGAAGACTGGGACGACGGCTTCGATCTCAAGTTTCGCGGCGCGGTGCGCATGATCCGCCACGCCTGGCCGCACCTGCGCCAGGCACAGGGCAGGGTGCTCAACATCATCGGGGTCGGCGGCTGGAGCGCGGCCGAGGAATTCAGCATCGGCGGCTCCGTCAATGCCGCCCTGCTGCATTTCACCAAGGTCATGGCCGCCATCGGGCAGCGGGAAGGGGTGCGGGTCAATGCCCTGAATCCGGGCCGCATCCAGACCGCGCGGCTGGCGCGCAATATCGACCGCATCGCGGCGCTGCAAGGCATTTCGGTGCAGGAGGCCTCGGCCGAGGTCCTGAAATCCTGCGGCATCCAGCGCTTCGGCAAGCCGGAGGAAATCTCGGCGGTCGCGGCGTTCATGCTGTCGGACCGCGCGTCCTACCTGCACGGCGCGCTGGTCGACGTCGACGGTGGCCAGACGCGGTCGCTGTAGCGGCGGCGCGGGTCCCGCTGTCAGGGGACCAGCGCCAGCCCGATCCGGAACTGCGATTCGTTGCGCCGGTCATAGCCCAGCAGCGTCTCGCCGTAGCCGTTGAAGTACTGCAGGTGCAGATAGCCGTTCATGTGCAGGAAGGTGCGCGACAGCGGCCAGGCGACCTCGAGCTGCGTGGCGCGGCGACCGGCGTCGCCCTGGCGGTACAGGGCCGAGAGCACCAGGCCATTGTCCTGCGCCCAGCGCAGCTTCCAGTCGACATAGCCGGCGTAGTCCGCGTAGTTCTCGTTCTCGTCGCCCAGCGCGAAATATCCCCTGATGCGCGGCGAGAAGCTCAACGTGCTGCCGCCGTCCAGGCGGTAGTTCAGCGCCGGTTCCAGGAAGCCGTCGTTGACCGAGCGGGAATCGTCGCCGCCCTTGCCGTTGGACGCGTGCTCCACGCCCCCCGTCAGGCCCACCGACCAGCGCTTGCCCGAGGATTCCCACAGTTTGTCGGAGCGCCAGAACAGGCTGGGGTTATAGGTCACGTCGACGAAGGGCCGGGAATCGCCGGCCAGGTCCCACAGCGCGAGCTGGGTGTAGCCCAGGTAGAGGTTGTCGATGAACCCGGGGTCCGCGGGATCCTCGGGCGTGAACAGCCGGTACTTGAAACTGAGCTGGAACCGGGAGTTGGCGCCGCCGCGGTTGCCGAAGTCGAAATACACGGGTTCGTAGGCCGACAGTGAATTGCGGAAACGGTCGAACGCCGAGGTGGTGGTGCCGGCGGTCCTGAGCTCGGCCTGGGCCGGGGCGGGTCCGCTGTCGGGCGACGCGCCGGCCGCCGCCACGGCCGTGTCCGGCAAGGGCAGGCCGGTCCCGGGCGGGCCGCCCGGCCTGCCGGCGTCGATCACCGGCACGTCGGCGGGAGTGCCGGCGACCGCGCCGGCCTCGCGCACGCTGGCGTCCAGCGCCATCAGCACCGGCTCGCCCTCGATGCCCACGGCCTGCAGGCCCTGCAGGCCGGGCGGCACGATCGCGCGCCAGGCGACGCGCGCGAAGTTGTTGACCGGCACGCTGAGCTGGCCTTCGGCGCCGTCCAGGTAGCCCAGGCTGCGCACCGCGTGCCCGGCGGCGTCGCGCCATTGCAGGACGAGCTGGGCGGGGGCGTTCCAGTTGGCGACGGTGTCGCCGTCGTTGAAGAACACCGCCTGGATCTGCACCGTTTCGCCCGGCGCCGCCTGGGCGCGGTCCAGCCGATAGGTCACGCCGGCCTGGGCCCCGGCCGCGCAGGCAAGAAGGACCGCGACCAGCGCGGCCGGAAACAGGGTACGGAGAAAAGAGGTACTGAGCCGCATGATTCGAGCCAGCGAAAAAAGACAACGCAATGTAGCATTCGCCGTCCGGGGGACTGCAACCGGGTGTAATCCCCGCCCCGGTTCCCGGGCAGGAGGGGCTCGCCATGGACCCGAGGGACTCTCCGGGACCTATCGGGCCCGGTATCGCCCGGGATGCCACGGGAAAGGGGCCGAGCCTGCGACGTTGCATATTGAAGTAAGCTTGCGTTTCTCGATGCGGCGGTAGCTCAACCGGATAGAGCACAGGCCTTCTAAGCCTGGGGTTGTGAGTTCGATCCTCGCCCGCCGCGCATCGTCCCGTCCTGGCGCCCGGTCCGGGGGCATCCACGGTAGTCCGCACACAGTCTGTCGATCGCGCCGCACCCGGCGCGCCGGCGGACGGCCCATGCCGGGGATAACCCCGGTGCGGGCGGACGCGGGCCGCCGCGCTACAGGTAAGGCGTCGCCAGCCAGATCAGCTTGTTGCGCAGGCGGGCGGCGAACGGCCGCGCGCGCAGCGTCTCCAGCGTCTCGGCGCGGCCGTCGCGGGCCAACCGGTCGATGCGGCGCTCGATCCAGCGCGCGGTCCGGTGGTCGCAGATTTCGACGTCCAGCTCGAAATTGAGCCGCAGGCTGCGCGGGTCCAGGTTGGACGATCCGACGTAGGACCAGGCGCCGTCCACCGTCATGAGCTTGGAGTGGTCGAACGGGCCCGTCGAGCGCCATACCCGGCAGCCGGTGCGGATCACCTGATCGAGCTGGGCATGCATGGCATGGTTGACCAGCCTCAGATTGTTGGTTCCCGGGATCACGATGTCCACCGTAATGCCGCGCCGCGCCGCCGTGGCCAGCGCGCCGATCAGGGGCTGGTCGGGCAGGAAATATGGGGACTGGATGCGCACGTGGCGTTGCGCCACCGCCAGCGCGCCCAGCAGCACGTCGTGCGTGCTGCCGATCGAGCGGTCCGGGCCCGAGGGCACGCAGCGCGCCGGCACGTCGCCTTGCGCGGCCGGCCGGGGCGGGGGAAACCACGTTTCGCCGCCCAGGTGTTCCTGGGTCGTGAACTCCCAATCGTGCTGGAAGCTCGACATGAACTGCGAGACGATCGGCCCTTCCATCCGGAAGTGGGTGTCGTGCGCGGCGTCGGCCCCCGCGAAGGACGTGGTGAAGCCCGCGCGGATGTTCATGCCGCCGGTGAAGCCCACGTGCCCGTCCACGATCAGCAGCTTGCGGTGGCTGCGCAGGTTGGCGTAGGCCAGCCGCCAGCCCACCAGCACGTTGGCCATGAAGAGCGCGGTGGCCACGCCGGCCCGGTTCAGCATGCGCACGATGGGCGGGCGCGAATATTTGGAGCCGATCGAATCGATCAGGATCCGCACCTCGACGCCGCGCTGGTGGGCATCGATCAGCGCCCGGGCCATCTCGCGTCCCACGGGGTCGCTGTCGAAGATATAGCTTTGCAGGGCGATCGAGCGCCGCGCGTTCCGGATGGCCTGCACCATGGCGGGGTAGGCGTCGTCGCCGCCGGCCAGCGGTTCGATGGCGTTGCCGCGGACCAGCGGAAAGCGGCTGATCCGGTCGCCCAGGATCTTGAGCGAGGCGAATTGCGGCGCCGTGTACGGCACCACGTCGACGACCTCGAACTCCGCGGCCGAGCCGTTGGAATGCGGGGCGGATTCGTCGCGCTGCTGCGACACGCGCTCGCGGCGGATGCGGTTGATCCCCGCCACGAAATACAGCAGGGCGCCGAACAGGGGCGAGAACACCACGACGCCCACCCAGCCGATGGCGGCCCGCACGTCGTGCTTGGTCATGGCGGCGTGCACCGCCGCGATGACGGTGGCGACCAGGCTGACCACGAAGAACAGGTGGGGCCAATACTCCAGCAGCAAAGCGTGCGCGCGAGCCATGTACGTCATTGGGAAGAGGGCGGATGGCTGATATTGCCCGCTATTGTCGCTCAAATGGGGACATACGCAGGCCGGCCGCGCTCCTCGTGGCGGACTGCACGTACGGTTGCTTACATGGGGAGCCGCGCACGGTGGTCGGCACGGCCGGCTATCGCTGACAGCCTGGCCTGCGGGGCAATGAAAAAGGCGCTCGGGATGCGTCCCGGCGCCTGATGTTGTTTTGGCTCGTTTTGGGGTGGCTGATGGGACTCGAACCCACGACAACCGGAATCACAATCCGGGACTCTACCAACTGAGCTACAGCCACCACCGGCAAAGAGGCAGAATTCTAGCATGTTTGAGCCGCGGGGGGAGGGGGGCCCCCAGCCTGGAGGATGATCGCAGTCTGTTCGCATACCCCGGCATGGCCCGAAATGCGGTCCCGGCCACCGGTTGCCTCGCGGGTGGCCAGTGCCCGATCCGGCCGGCGCGGCGGCCAGCCAGGCGGGCCGGTCCCGGCTACACGGAAGCCCGACTACCAGTTCGTGGCGATGTACTTCGCTTCCATGAACTCCAGCAGCCCATGATGGCCTCCTTCGCGCCCCAGGCCGCTTTGCTTGACGCCGCCGAAAGGCGCGGCGGGGTCGGAAACCAGGCCGCGGTTCAGGCCGATCATGCCGCTTTCGATCCGTTCCGATATGCGCAACCCGCGCGCCAGGTCGCGCGTGTAGACATAAGCGACCAGGCCGTATTCGGTCAGGTTCGCCAGCGCGACCGCCTCGTCTTCGGTGTCGAACGGAACGATGGCCGCCACGGGGCCGAAGATTTCCTCGTGCAGCAGCCGGGAGTCGGGCGCCACATCCGTCAGCACCGTGGCGGGGTAGAAATAGCCCTCGCCTTGCGCCGGAAGCTCGCCGCCCGTCCACACCCTGGCGCCGCGCGCGACGGCATCGTCGACCAATTGGGCCACCTTCGTCCGGCTGGCGGCATTGACCATGGGGCCGAGCCGGGTGTCGGCGCCGCAGGCGCGCCCGAGGCCCATCGTTCGCATGCGCTCGGTCAGCTTGGCGGAGAAGGCATCGAACACGCCGCGCTGCACATAGAAGCGGTTCGCCGCGGTGCATGCCTCGCCGCCGTTGCGCATCTTGGCGACCATCGCACCTTCCACCGCGGCATCGAGGTCCGCATCGTCGAACACGACGAATGGAGCATTGCCGCCCAATTCCATGGAGCAATTGATGACCTGGTCGGCGGCCTGCTTGAGCAGGACGCGGCCGATCTCGGTGGACCCCGTGAACGAGAGTTTGCGTACGCGGGGATCTGCCAGGATCTTGCCGATCACCGCGCCCGCGGTCGATGTGGTGATCACATTGACCACGCCGGGCGGAACGCCTGCCTCTTGCAACAGCGCGGCCATCGCGTAGGCGGTCAGGGGCGTCTCGGTGGCGGGTTTCAGGATGCAGGTGCAGCCGGCGGCGAGCGCGGGGCCGATCTTCCGGGTCGCCATGGCAGCCGGGAAATTCCACGGCGTGACCAGGACCGAGATGCCGACCGGCTGGTACTGGACCAGCATGCGATTGGCGCCTGCCGGCGCGAGGGCGACGTCGCCGACGATGCGCACGGCTTCTTCCGCGTACCAGCGGAAGAATTCGGCCGCATAGGCCGCCTCGCCCCGTGCATCGGACAATGCCTTGCCGTTCTCCAGGGAAATGAGTTCGGCGAACCAATCCAGCCTGCCGCTCATCAATTCGTAGGCCTTGCGCAGGATCTCGGCCCGCTGGCGGGGCGGCGTGGCGGCCCAGGCGGGCGCCGCGGCTTCGGCCGCGTCCACTGCCGCGATGCCCTCTTCGGGCGTGGCATTCGCGACGCTCGCCAGGCAGGCTTCGGTCGAGGGATCGATGACATCGATGCGCCGGCCCGAAACGGATTCCAGCCAATGCCCGCCTATGAACAGGTCGGTGGGCACGTCGGCGAAGTCATGGGTGCAAGGTTGGGTGATGGTGAGTCTAGCCATGTTTTCCAGGAAGTGAGAGAGGTTCAGCGAAGACGGGCCCGTTCGCCGGCGAAGGCTGCCCGGACGATCTGTTCCATGCCTTGCGCGTCGAGCCGGCGTGGATTGTTGTTGACCAGGCGGGCCGCCATCATGGATTGGGTGGCGACCCAGGATTGCTTGTCCGCCTCCAGTCCAAGCGTGGCCAGGTCGCGCGGCACTCCGATCCGCTGGAACAGGGTGTCCACGGCGTCGATGCCCCGGCGCGCAAATTCCTCGTCGGACAAGCCATCCGAAGCCAGGCCGAACAAGCGGCCGATTTCCGCGTACTCCGGCACGCAACGGGGAAGGTTGTATTCCATGACGAAAGGAAGCAGGGCGGCCACGCCCAGGCCGTGGGCCGTATCGGTCAGCGCCCCGACCGGGTATTGAATGGCGTGCGCCGCGGCGGTGCCCGCCGCGCTGAAGGCTATGCCGGCTGTCAGCGCGCCCAGCATCACCTGTTCGCGCGCCCCGGCATCGGAAGGTTCGGCGACGGCTTTTTCCAGATTCGCTGCCAGCGCGGCGATCGCGATACGGGCCTGCGTGTCGCTGAAAATATTCTTGCCCACGAAAACCTGCCGGGTCGCCAGGTCGTGCGACGGCACGAGGCGTATTGCGGTGAAAGCCTCTACGGCATGCGTCAAGGCATCGGCGCCGGCGATCGCCGTCAGGCGCGGCGGGCAGGTCAGGGTCAGTTCGGGATCGCAGATCGCCGCGGTGGGGATGAGATAAGGACTGGAAATGCCGATCTTCAGGGCGCGTTCCGAATCCGCCAACACCGCGACCGGCGTGACTTCGGATCCGGTCCCGGCCGTGGTGGGCATTGCGACTACCGGCAGAACCGGGCCAGGCACCTTGAGTTCGCCATAATAGGCGGACAGCGGGCCGGGGTGGGACAGCGCCAGGCCGACCAGCTTGGCCATGTCCAGGCAACTGCCGCCGCCGACGCCGACCACCACGTCCGGCCTGAATTCCCGGGCCTGCGCGGCGGCCTCGAGCACGCATTCGAGCGGCAGCTCGGGCTGGGTCCGGTCGTAGATCCCGACGGCGATCCCGGCCTGGCGCAGGTCCTCGGCGAGCGCCGTCAGCATGGGATCCTGCGTCCATCGGGAGTCCGAACACAGGAAGGCGCGCCTGCCCAGACGACCGACGACCGCCGGCAAGGCCTTGCGTTGCCCGGCGCCGAACAGTAAGAGAGAAGGCGCTCGCATCACGCCGTATGCATTCATGCTGTCTTTTCCAGTCCGGCCGTGTCGCCGGCAAGTTGTCCAAGTTGTTCCCAGAGCGATTCGTCCATGGGAATCCCGCCCTCGATGCGTTGCCGGCGACAGGCTCGCGCCCGGTCGCCGGGGACTCCGACGGGACCGGGGTGACCGGAGGCGCGCACCCGATCGAGATAGGCGGCGATGGCGGCGGCCGTGCCCTGCCGGGAGCCCGGGTCGATGACGATGAAGACGTCGCCTTTGTTGCAGGGGCGGTCCGAGTCGAGTGTCCCGTGCACATCCGGCCCGACGGCGGAGGCGGTCAGCGTCCCGATCAGGACTTCGAACGCCAGGCCCAGCGCATAGCCCTTGGCCTCGCCGAAGGGTGCGATGGAGCCCGACTTGGCCGCCATGGCGTCGGTCGTGGGCTCGCCGTCGGCATCCAGCGCCCAGTTCGCCGGGATCGGGCAGCCCCGGTTGGCGTGGTCGTGGATCTGGCCCATGGAAACCAGGCTGGTGGCCATGTCCATCACGAACGGTTCGTCGGGGCCGGGGACGCCGATGGCGATCGGATTCGTGCCCAGCATGGCCTTGCGGCCTCCCCAGGGGTGGACAAGCGCTTCGCTGTTGCACAGCGCGATCAGCACCAGGCCCTGTCGAGCGATACGCTCGGCGTACCAGGCCAGCATGCCCAGGTGGTTGTTGTTGCGAATCGCCGCGATCGCGATGCCGCCGCTCCGTGCCCGGGCGGCGAGCTGTTCGAGCGCGGCCAGCGCCACCACCGGACCCAGCCCGCGCTGGCCGTCGACTTCCAGGAAGTTGCCCCGCCAGCGATGTTCCCCGCGGGCGAGCGGGTCCGCCATGCCGTTGCGTATGCGTTCGACGACGCGGTTCAGGCGCAGGAGGCCGTGCGATGGCCGGCCCCGCAGTTCCGCTTCGATCAGCAGGTCGGCTTGCATGTGCGCATGCCCGGCGGGCACGCCATGGCGTTGCAGCGCCCGCAGAACCCGGTCGCGCAGCGGGTCGAGGCCGATCGGTTTCACGGGCGGACTCCAGCTCGGGACGTGTGGCCGTTCATCGGAGTTCGGGCGACAGGATCGCCCCGTTTGACTGCAGGCCGGCCTGCAGGTCGCGGACGGGGACCGACCGTACATTGGCCCCGTGCGCCAGGCTCATCGCCGCGCCCAGGCCTGCAGCTTCTCCCATGGCGAAGCAGGGCCCCCCGGCGCGGGCCGACGATTGGGCGACATGGGTCGAGGACAGGTTGCGCCCGGCGACGAGAAGATTGTCGAAACCCTTGACCACCAGGCAGCCCCAGGGGATGCCGTAGTATTCGCCGTCGGGAAGGAACTCCCATTGCGTCGCACGGCCGCGGCCATGGATCTCGATCGGCCAGCCGGTGCACGCGATGCGGTCTTCGGGTTTCGCGTAGCCGCGGATGTCGGCTTCGGTCAGGACTTTGTCGCCATGGACGACGCGGGTCTCGCGGATGCCGACCTTGGCTCCGATATCCGATACCCGGGCATTTTCGAAGCCAGGGATGTACTTGCGGAACACTTCCTCGTACAGCGCGACCTGTCTGCGGCCTTCCCGCTCGGCGGCGCTGAGTTCTTCCGGATCTGCCAGGTTGAACGGCGCGCCGTCCGGCTTGCCCAGCTTGGTCACATTCAGGTGGACGATGCCGGGAAGGGGATTCACGTGGTAGCCGATGGCCGTGCGCGGCAGTTCGTAGCCGTCGGCCACGGCCTGCTCCAGCAACTCCCGGATCTGCGGGCGGCTGAGCTGGCCGGCCCGTTCCTGGTCGACGTTGACCAGCCGGAACATCGCCGAGCCGTATTGAGTCTCGCCGTGCTCGCCGAGGCTGCAGCCGGCGCCTGCGCGGCTGGCGACGTCGCCGTCGCCGGAGCAATCGATCACCACGCGAGGCAGGATGGCCGAACGACCGCCCTTGTTCTCGATATACACCGCCGTGATCCGACCGTTCTCGGTGTCGACGGCGACGGCCGAGGTATGCAGCAGCACCCGCGCGCCATGGGTGTCGGTCATGTCGTCGGCGATGCGGCGCAGGGCGATGGAGTCGTAGGGAACGCCGATGATCTTGCCGTGGCGTCGCGGCTCCAGCAATCCGTCGAGCCTGGACAGCCGTTCTTCGAGCTCCAGGTAGAGGCCCCCTATGGTGCGCCCCAGCCGCTCGTCGTCGATGATCGCATGGGTGCCGCAGAATCCGCCGAGGGTGACCAGGGTCAGTGTCCCGCCGAGGAAACCGTAGGCGTCGATCAGCAGGGTGTCGGCTCCGGCGCGCGCCGCGGCGCAGGCGGCCGACAGGCCGGCCGCGCCGCCGCCGACCACCAGTACGTCCGGTTCCGCATAGACGGGGACGTCGCGGGCGGGTTCGCTCAGGGTCTTCATGGAAAAGTCTCCTGTTCTCGAGTGGAGGAATAGAGTGGGTCAGGCCGGAACCGGGTCCAGGCCGTAGGCCTGCCTGGCGGCATGGGCGGAAAGCAGGCCCGCGGCAATGTCGAGCTCGATCGATTCGGGGCTGCGTCGCGCGGGGGGGCCGTAGCCGGCCCCGCCGCCGAGAAAGACCTCGACGACGTCGCCTTTGCGCAGGTCGATGGACGACTTGGACCCGATGTGGATGACCTGGCCGTCCCGATGGACCGCGCAATAGCCGGAAGTCCCCGCGGTGCCGCCGAAGATGCCTTCGGGCTTCAGGCGGAAGCGGTCGGCATAGATCGCCAGTTTGGCGCCGTCGCGCAGGATCTCGTAATGCCGGCTGAAGCCGGCGCCGCCGCGGAACTGGCCGTGGCCGAACGAATCGGGCTCGAGCCGGTAGGCGACGATGCGGAAGTAGTCGCACTGGCCGTCCATGACCTCGACCGGCGTGTTCGAGCAATTCGACAGCGGCGAATCGACGGCGTCGCAGCCGTCGCCCGCAGCCGAGGCGCCATAGCCGCCGCCGAACACTTCGAGGCTGACCTGGAAGCCCCGGGACCCCTGGAACGAGAGGCAGACCACCGTGGTCGTGTCGTACCCCGCGGCGATCACTTGCTCCGGCACCGCCTGGCCCAGGGCTTTCATGATGGCGCCGAATACCCGGTAGCTGCCTTCCAGGCGGGCCCGCACCGGCGCGGGCAGGACAGGGTGCAGGATGGAAGCCTCCGGGACCGTGATGTGGACCGGCCGTTTCACGCCCTCGTTGAATGGAATATTGGCGCTGGTGACGACGGACTTGATGCAACTGAGCACCGCGGCATGGGTGGAGGACAAGGGCACGTTGACGTTGCGCATGACCTGCGGACAAGTCCCGGTGAAATCGACATGGATATCCTCGTCCTTGACTTCCACCCTGACCTTGATGGGCAAGGGCTGGTCGGAAACCCCGTCGTCGTCGATCGCGTCTTCGCCGTGATACACCCCGTTCGGCACCTTGGCGATCGCCGCCCGCATGCGGCGCTCCGAATAGTTGATGAACTCGTCCATGACCTCGGCCACGGCCCGGCGGCCGTACTTGGCGCAAAGCTGCTGCAGGCGGGCGATGCCGACGGCATTGGCCGCGAACTGCGCGTTGAAGTCGCCGCGGGTCAGGTCGGGCACGCGCACGTTGGCCATGAGCATCCGTTCGAACGGCCCATCGTTCCAGTCGCGTTCCATGCTGTATTTCGAGGGCGGGATGCGGATGCCTTCCTGATAGATATCCGTCGCATCGGTATCCAGGCCCGGACTGCCGCCGCCCAGGTCGAGATGGTGGGCGACGCTGGCGCTGAAACCGAGGACCTCGCCGTCGACGAAGACGGGCGAGAAAATGAAGACGTCGGGCAGGTGCTGCCCGCCGTTGTAGGGATCGTTGCTGATCAGGAAATCGCCCTCGCGCAGGTCGTCGAGGGGATAGCGGGCCAGGCAAGGCTTGAGCGTCATGCCGATGGGGCCGAGCTGGATCGGAATCAGGTCCGCCTGGGCGACGACATTGCCTTCCCTGTCCAGCAGCGCCGCGCCGCCGTCGCGGGCCTCGCGCAGGATCGTGGAGTAGGCCGAACGCACGAGCTTGGCGCCCATTTCGCCGGCGATCGCCTGCAGCGCCTGGCTGATGACGGCGTAGTCGATGGGGGAAACGTTCATGCTTCTTCCTTTTCCAGTAGGAGGTTGTCCGCGGCATCGACGCGGCCGCGCCATCCCGGACCCACGACCACGGTGGCGGTCGTCCCGTTCAAGACGGCGGGACCGGAGACCGAGTCGTCCCGGCCCAGGGTGCCATCGGGTATCCGCCGGCATTCCGTCCACGCCCAGCCGGAATACAGCGGCGCCGCCGGCAGGGGGGCGGCATGAACGGGATCGCGCTTCAGGCGAGGAATCTCGGGCAGCTTCTTGCGGCTGGCGATACGCAGGCAGACAATCTCCACCGGACGGTCCGAGGATTTCCCATGGAAGAAAGCGCGCTGGTGCGCGTCGACGAAGCGCCCGCGCAGCGCGTCGGCGGTGAGTCCCTGGAGCGAGTCGCCTTCGAAATAAACGGTCACTTCGAAGGCCTGGCCCAGGAAGCGCATGTCGATCCCGTACGTCCACTCGTAGGGAGCGGCCAGGCCCATGCCGGCCAGATCCTCTTCCAGCCGTTGCCTCAGGGAGCCGAACTCGCGCGCCACGGCCGAGGGGGTTCGTTCGTCCAGCACCATGCGCTGCGTAAGGCTTTCGTGCTTGACATAGTCGGAGGCCAGCAGACCGTAGGCGGACATGACGCCGGGAGTGGGCGGCACGACCACCTTGCCCACGCCCAGTTCGTCGGCGATGGCCGTGGCGTGCAGCGCGCCCGCGCCGCCGAACGGGACGATGACGTAGTCGCGCGGATCGCGCCCACGCTCGGTGGAGACCAATTGGATGGCCCGCACGATGTTGGCGTTTGCCAGGCGGATCGCGCTTTCCGCCGCTTCTTCGACGGACAGGCCGAGCGCGGTGGCGATCGGCTCGAATGCCTTGCGGGCGGCGTCGGCGTCGATTCGCAGCCGGCCGCCCAGGAGTGTGTCGGCGTGGATGGCGCCCGTCACGACATGGGCGTCGGTGATCGTCGGCAGGGTGCCGGCCTTGCCATAGCAGGCCGGCCCGGGGTCGGCGCCGGCGCTTTGCGGTCCCACCCGCAGCATTCCTCCGTCGTCCATCCATACGATGCTGCCCCCGCCCGCTCCCACGGTGGCGATATCGAGTACCGGCGTACGCAGGGGCAGGCCATCGATCGCCGTTTCGTGGGCCAGGCCGGGTTCGCCGTCCACTACCAGGGAAACGTCCGTGCTGGTGCCCCCCATGTCGAACGTGATCAGATTGCGGAAGCCCGACCGGCCGACCTGGCGGGACGCTCCCACTACGCCGGCAGCGGGGCCGGAAAACAGCGCCGTGATGGCATTGCGCTTCATGGCGCCGGCCGGCAACAGCCCGCCGTTCGATTGCATTACGGTGAAGCGGCCGTCGAACGCGTTTTCGGCCAGCCATCCCGAGAACCGTTCCAGATAGCCGGCGATCACCGGCTGGACGTAGGCCGACAGGGCAGTGGTGGAGCCGCGCTCGTATTCCCGGAACTCCCGGACCACTTCGGACGAACACGTGACGGAAACGCCGGGCAGCGCGTCGCGCAGCAAAGCCGCCAGCCGCTCTTCGTGGACCGGATTGACATAAGCGTTGAGCAGGCAGATCGCGACTGCCTGGAAGTCGGCGGCCCGCAGTGAGGGGACGAGTTTTTCCTTCACGCCGGCTTCGTCGAGCGCGATCCCTATGCCGCCGTCCGACAGAACACGCTCCCTGACCTCGAAGCAGGCGTCGCGCGGCACGATCGACTCCGGCTTCCGGTACTGGAGATCGTAGATATTGCGCCGGTCGTGGCGTTGCAGGTGCAGCAGGTCGCGGAAGCCTTCCGTGGCGACGAAGGCGATGCGCGCGCCCTTGCGTTCGAGGATGGCATTGGTCGCGACGGTCGAGCCATGCGCGAAATCGCCGATTTCGGCCACCTGCACGCCGGCCGTGGCCACCGCGTTGAACGCGCCCCTTTCGGGAGAGGACGGCGTGCTGGGCACCTTGACGACCGTGATGGCCCCGTTGTCCATGGCGACCAGGTCGGTGAACGTGCCGCCTACTTCTACTCCTAATCTCATCATTCGCTCGGTTTCGGTGATATCGGTTGCGACGGGGCGTCAACCCATCTTGGAAGGAAGCCAGGAAACGATTCCCGGGAAGACGTACACCAGCACGACGGCGGTCGCCATGAGCAGGCACATCGGGAACGAGACCCGGCTGATCCAGGCGATCGACTTCTTCGTCATCCCCTGCAATACGAAGAGGTTGAATCCGACAGGCGGCGTGATCTGCGACATTTCCACCACGAGGGTGATGAACACGCCGAACCAGATGAGGTCGAGTCCGGCCTTTTCGACGGTCGGGAGGATGACGCCCATGGTCAGGACCACCATGGAGATGCCATCCAGGAAGCACCCCAGGATGATGTAGAACACCATGAGCGCCAGGACCAGCTCGAACGGCGAGAGGCCCAGGGTGGCGATCCACTCCGCGAGCCGGCGCGGCAGGCCCATGAAACCCATCGAGAGCGTCAGGAACGCGGCGCAGGCCAGGATCAGCCCGATCATGCAGTACAGCCGTGTCGCCCCCAGCAGGCCGTCGACGAAAACCTTCCAGGACAGCGAACCCTCCGAGGCCGCCAGGACCAGAGCGAAGACCACGCCGACCGCCGCGGCCTCGGTCGCGGTCGCGATGCCCGTATAGATGGCGGCCAGCACGCCAGCTATGAGCAGCACGACCGGTATCAGGCTGCGGGATGCCCTGAGCTTGGCGAGCAAGCTCATGCGAGGCCCGGCGGGCGGGATCTTGCCGGGGTTGAGCAGCGCCCACGCCATGATGTAGAACATGAACAGGCAGGCCAGCAGCACGCCGGGCAGGATGCCGGCGACGAACAGCTTGGCGATCGACACATTGGCCGCGACGCCGTAGACGATCATGATGATCGAGGGAGGAATCAGGAGTCCCAGCGTTCCCGCGCCCGCCAGCGATCCGATCGTGATGGTCTCCGAGTAGCCGCGCTTCTTCAGTTCGGGCAGGGTCATTTTCCCGATGGTCGCGCACGTGGCGGAGGACGAGCCGGATACCGCCGCGAAGATGGTGCAGCCCACGATGTTCGTGTGCAGCAGGCGTCCGGGAAGCCGCTCCAGCCAGGGCGCCAGGCCATTGAACATGTCCTTGGAGACGTTGGTGCGGAACAGGATCTCGCCCATCCAGATGAACAGCGGCAGGGCGGTCAGCGTCCAACTGGAGGAGGCGCCCCACATGGTGATGGCCATCGCGTCGCCCACCGGACGGGACGTGAAGAATTCCATGCCGATCCAGCCCACGCCGATGAGCGCGAACGGGATCCAGACGCCGACGCCCAGCAGGACGAACAACAGGATGACCAGCCCGAAAATCGTAAGCATCTTCTTTTCCTTATTCGATCCGGGCCAGCTCTTGGTCTGGCCGTTCGAGCGGGCGTCCCGCCAGCAGAATCGCCAGGTCATCGACCATGGCGATGGCCAGCACGATCGCGCCCAGCGCCATGCTGAGCTGCGGGATCCACAAAGGCGTGCCATCCATGCCCTGCGAGACGTCGTTGAAGAGATACGATTGGCGCGCGAGGCTGATGGAAAACCAGGCCACCACCGAACAGACCACGACGCCGACGACGTGGGAAAGGATTTCCATGCCGCGGCCGACACGCGCTCCGACGTGTTGCAGCAACAGGGTCACCCGGATGTGTTCTCCGCGCTTGAGCGTATGGGCCGAGGCGAGGAAGAGCGCGGCCACGATGCAGAAGCCGGCGTAGGAATCCGTGCCCCGTATATTGAAATCGAGGAGGCGTCCCAGGATTCCCGCCAGGATCATGGCCAGCGTCCCGATCATGAACAGGCCGGCCAGGCAGGCCGTGCCCAGATACAGCGTATCGAGCAGTTTGCGCATAGCTACCATTCGGGTAGAGAGGGAAGGTGCCGGGTCCGCCCGCGAAGCGGGCGAACCGGCGCAGGGATGGCTGCGGGGCGGCGCTATTTGGCCCGGTAGGCCTCGATGATGGCCTGTCCGTCGGGGCCAGCCTTTTTCAGCCATTCGGCCAGCATGGTGTCGCCGACTTTTTTCATGTCCGCGCGCAACTGCGGACTGCCGGGCTCGATCTTCATGCCGTGCTCGGCCAACTGGCCGATGAACCATTTGTTCTTGGTCTCGCTGGATTGCCAGCCGCGGGTCTCGGCCTGAGCGGCGGCCTTCGTCAGGGCGTCGCGGACATCGGGCTCGAGCGCGTCGAAGGCTTTGCGGTTCACGATCACCAGGTTCTTGGGCAGCATCAGGTTCAGGTCGTAGAAGTATTTGAGCTGCTCCCATACCTTGCTGTCGTAGCCCGCCGCTCCCGATGTGTTGAAGGCCTCGACGGCGCCCGTGGCCAGGGCCTGGGACAGCTCGGCGGCCTGGATGGTGACCGGCTGGGCGCCCACCAGTTCGGCGATGCGCCCGCTGACGGGGTTGTACGCCCGCCACTTGATTCCCTTGAGGTCGGCGGCCGAATTCAGCGGCTTGGCGCTGTAGATCCCGTTGGGCGGCCAGGGCATGGAGTACAGGATCTTCATGCCCTGCTTGGCGAACTTGGCGTCGAGGGTCGGGCGCTCGGCGTCGGCCAGCTTGCGGGCCTCGGCGTAGCTGTCTGCCACCAGGGGCAGCGTGTCGAGCTCGAACATGGGGTCTTCATTGGCGAAGTTCGACAGCAGGATCTCGCCGATCTGGGCCTGTCCCCCCTGCACCGCCCGCTTGATCTCCGTTGCCCGGAAGAGCGAGGCGCTGTCATGGACAGTGATCTTGAGCTTGCCGCCGCTCAGGCGTTCCACGTCCTCGGCGAACTGCCGGACGTTTTCGGTATGGACGTTGGCGGAGTTGTAGCCGGTGGGCATGTCCCATTGCGTCTGGGCGTAGGCCGTTCCCGGAATGGCGGCTGCAAGGAACAAAGGGGCTGCTGTCAGGACGGCCGCAAGGCCGGCTCTTGTTTTCATGATGTCTCCTCAGGTGTAAGTGCTGCTCGGTGTCAGCTCATCTTATTCTATATCTTATATGATTTTTGGCAAAGGAGGTCATTTTGGGCGATTTTTTATACATCCTATAGAATAAAATGTGCATGCTCGTGAAAAAACGTGGAGGAGATCATGGAAAAGCCAGCCGACGACGCGGGGCGCCTGGCACTGGCGCCGCCCCCAGGGCGCGGCCCCATCAAGCGCACTGGAATGGTGCAGGAAGTGTTCGAACGGATACGAGGGGACATTCTGTCGCTGGCCATTCCCCCCGACACGAGGATTTCCGTCGAGCACCTGGTGCGCGTGCTCGGGGTGTCGCAGACCCCGATCCGGGAAGCATTGAGCATGCTCGAGGCCAGCGGCCTGGTCACCAAAAAGCATTTCTCGGGGTATTGCACAGCCCCCAAGTTGAATCGCAAGCAGTTCGAACAGCTCTACGAACTGCGCTTCCTCCTGGAGCCCTACGCGGCGAGCAAGGCGGCGAGCCATATCAGCGACACTGAATTGAGACGCCTGTGCAAGCTGGCGTTGCAGATGGAGCCTCGCACCGAAGACGATTCGCGGGCGTCGTACGACCGGTTCGCCGACGAGGACTCGGAATTCCACACCCTGATCACGCACGGCAGCGGCAACGACCTCATTGTCGAGAGCCTGGCCAGGCTGCACATTCACCTGCACATCTTCCGGCTGCGCTTCCACCATGAAGTCACGCAGGAGGCCTTCGCCGAACATGCCCAGATCATCCTGGCGCTCCAGCAACGCGACCCGGACGCCGCCGCCGCCGCCATGCGCAAGCATCTCGAGAAATCCTACGCACGGCTGGTTCACTACGCCATGGAATGAGAACCCCGCGACAGCAGGCTGCATGCGTGCCGGTTTGACTGGCGCCCGGCTATGATCGGGATCCCGCCAGCATCGAGATGACTCGCCATGACCCACTCGCAAACCACAGCCCTGTCGGACTGGATCGGCCGCAGCGAGACCGCTTCCGATCTCGCCACCGAAATCCCCTGCGCCGCCCTGGCCGCCACGCTGGAATGCGAAGGCCCCGTGCCGCGCAACGGCGATCTCCTGCCTCCTTTGTGGCACTGGCTGTACTTCCTGCCTATCCACCGCCAGTCTGAGCTGGGCGACGACGGCCATGCGCACCGCGGCGGCTTCCTGCCCCCGGTGGCGCGGCCGCGCCGCATGTGGGCCGGCAGCCAGCTCGAGTTCCACGTCCCGTTGCGCGTGGGCGATCGCATGCGGCGCGTGTCGACTATCCTGGATATCCAGGACAAGGAAGGACGCACGGGCGCCTTGACCTTCGTCAAGGTCCGGCACGAACTCCACGTCGGCGATGCGGCCGCCCCGGCATTGACCGAGACGCACGACATCGTCTATCGCGACCTGCCGGGCGCGGGCCAGGACGCGGCGCCGCAGCCGCAGGCCGCGCCGTCGGCCTCGGCCTGGCAGCGCCGGATCGTGCCCAGCGACGTGCTGCTGTTCCGCTATTCCGCCCTTACGTTCAACAGCCATCGGATCCATTACGACCGGCGCTACGTCACCGAGGTCGAGGGCTACCCGGGCCTCATCGTCCACGGGCCGCTGCAGGCCACGCTGCTGATGGACCTGCTGCGCCGCCGGATGCCGCGGGCCGTCGTCAAGGCCTTCCGTTTCCGCGCGGTGCGCCCGGTGTTCGACCTGCATCCCTTCGCTGTCCACGGGCAGCCGTCGGACGACGGGCGGGAAGCGCGCCTGTGGGTTGCCGATCATGAGGGCTGGCTGGCGATGGAAGCGACCGCCACCCTGGCGTGAAGGGTGGCGGGGGGTCCCGGGGGGCTTGCCGGTCGCGATATCGGAGGCGCGTCGCCCGGCCGGGGCGCGAAGAGGGCGGCGCCAAAGTTACAAAATGGCCGCGCCCTTTCCCCTAACTTACAAAGGGGCCTATATCCATCCCATGAGCAGCAGAATGATGACGATGACCAGGACCACCCCCAGCCCGCCGGTGGGACCGTATCCCCATGCCCGGCTATAGGGCCAGCTCGGCAGCGCGCCGATGAGCAGCAGGATCAGGATGATGAGCAGTATGGTGCCTAGCGTCATTTTTTTCTCCTCTTGAGGCGTCCCAGGGGCATGTCGCGCCGCGGCCGGGAGCCGGCGTGCCACGGCGTCGCCGGCATGCAGCAAGAATCGGGCCGCAGGCCACGCCGCGGCCTCGTCCCGGCCTGCCGGCCGACGGCAGGCAGCGCGGCTCAGGGATGGCGGCGGGCGCCGCCCCCGCGGTTGCGCTGGCTGCTCTGGTCCTGGCCGGTGCCGATCTGGTCGGTATGGCCGTCTTTCTTGCTGCGGTTCTGGCCGCTGCCATGGCTGGCCTGCCGGTCCCGGCGGGTGTCGTCCTGGCGCGGGTCCTGGCGGGCGGGTTCCTTGTTGGGCATGGCGGGCTCCTTCGTCTTGCGGGATGGAACATCCAGCAAGCGGCATGCCTCCGATACCGGCAATGTGCCCGTCTCCGATGGGGTGTAGGATATCCGCATGGCGCAATTCTTTTCAGTGCATCCGGACAACCCCCAGCCGCGTCTCCTGAAGCAGGCCGCGCAGCTCCTGCAGGCGGGCGGCCTGGTGGCGGTGCCCACCGATTCCAGCTATGCCGTGCTGTCCCGCCTCGACGACAAGGCGGCCGCCGACGCGCTGCGCCGGCTGCGCGGCCTGGACGAACGGCACCACCTGACCCTGCTTTGCGCGGACCTGGCCGCCATCGGCCATTTCGCCAGGGTGGACAACAGCCAGTACCGCCTGCTCAAGGCGGCCACGCCCGGACCCTGGACCTTCATCCTGGAAGCCACGCGCGAGGTCCCGCGCCGGGTGTCGCACCCGTCGCGCAAGACCATAGGCATCCGCGTGCCGGACCACCCCGTCACGCTGGGCCTGCTCGCGCTGGCCGACACCGCGCTGCTCTCCACCACCCTGATCCCGCGGAACGAAGACGCGCCGCTGAACGATCCCCAGGAAATCCGCGAGCGCTACGAACACGAACTGGCCGCGGTGGTGGACGCCGGCGCCTGCTCGCTGGAGCCGACCACCGTGATCGACCTTACCGTCGATCCGCCGGAGATCGTGCGCCGCGGCCGCGGCGACCCCGCGCTGCTGGGCCTGGCCTGAACGACGCGTGGTCGGGCGTGCCGCCGCGCGCACCGCGGTCCCGGCCGGGACACTACAATCCTCGCCATGAACGACATCATCCAGACCATTGCGCTCTACGCCATTCCCGTGGTGTTCGCGATCACGCTGCACGAAGCGGCGCACGGCTACGTGGCCCGCATGTTCGGGGATCCCACCGCGGCCATGGCGGGCCGCGTCAGCCTGAACCCGGCACGGCATATCGATCCGGTGGGCACGATCGTGGTGCCGCTGGGCATCCTGCTCGCCTCCAAGCTGCTCGGCAGCCCGGGCGTGCTGTTCGGCTGGGCCAAGCCGGTCCCGGTGGACTGGGGGCGCCTGCGCCGGCCCAAGCGCGACATGCTGTGGGTGGCGGCGGCCGGCCCGGCGGCGAATCTGCTCATGGCGGTCCTGTGGGGGATATCCTTGCGGCTGCTGTTCGAAAGCGGCGCCACGGCCGGCTATTGGTTCGAGATGGCCATCATCGGCGTGCAGATCAACCTGGTGCTCATGGCGTTGAACCTGTTGCCCCTGCCGCCGCTGGACGGCGGGCGCATCGTGTTCAGCCTGCTGCCGAACCGGCTGGCCTGGCAGTATTCGCGCATCGAACCCTATGGCCTGTTCATCGTGCTGTTCCTGCTGGTCAGCGGCGTGCTGTGGGTGTTGCTCGATCCCATCATGGATGCCGGCCGGGTCGTGGTCCAGTGGTTCCTCTGAGCAGGGCGGCCGGGATCCGTTAAACTTGCTGGTTTCATCATCGACGACCCCGGAATACGGCTTCCGGGACTCTGGAGCCCTACCTATGGCATCCCCCGACAAGGCATCCGACGGCCCGGTTTTCCGGGGCAGCATGGTGGCGCTCGTCACCCCCATGCAGCCGGACGGCAGCCTGGATTATCCCGCCTACCGGGCGCTGATCGACTGGCACGTCGCCGAAGGCACGAACGCGCTGGTCGTGGTCGGGACCACCGGCGAATCCCCCACCGTGGCGGTCGACGAGCACGCCGAGCTCATCCGCGTGGCGGTCGAGCATGCCGCGGGCCGGGTGCCGGTGATCGCCGGCGTCGGCGCCAACTCCACCAGCGAAGCCATCGACCTGGCCACGCATGCCAGGAAAGTGGGCGCGGATGCCGGGCTGTCGGTCGTCCCGTACTACAACAAGCCGTCCCAGGAAGGCCTGTACCAGCATTTCCGCGCCATCCAGGAGGCGGTCGACCTCCCCACGGTGCTCTATAACGTGCCCGGCCGCACCGTCGGCGACCTGGCCAACGAGACCGTGCTGCGGCTGGCCCAGGTGCCCGGCATCGTCGGCATCAAGGACGCCACGGGCGATATCGCCCGTGGCGTGCAGTTGCTGCGCGACGCGCCGGCCGGATTCCAGGTGTTCAGCGGCGACGATCCCACCGCGGCCGCCCTGATGCTGCTGGGCGGGCAGGGCAATATTTCCGTGACCGCCAACGTGGCGCCGCGGCTCATGCGCGAGCTGTGCGCCGCCGCCCTGGCGGGCGACGTCGCCCGCACCCGCGAACTAAATAACCGCCTGGCCCGTCTGAACAAGATCCTGTTCGTCGAAGCCAATCCGATCCCCGTCAAGTGGGCCCTGGCCGAAATGGGCCGCACTGCGCTGGGATACCGGTTGCCGCTGGTCGAACTGGGCAAGGCCCACCATGCGACCGTGCGCCAGGCGCTGCAGGAAGCGGGGCTGCTCTAAACCATGAGGAAACGTATGAACAAACGCCATGCCGGGGCGTCGATACTGATTGCTCTACTGCTGCTGTCCGGTTGCAGCGATCTGCAGAATATCCTGGGCGAGGAAGACTCCGTCGACTACAAGAGCACGGTGCGCGGTTCGCCCCTGAGCATTCCGCCCGACCTGACCCAGGCCAACAACGATCCGCGCTATCGGGCGCCGGAATCCGGTTCCACCACTTTCTCCCAATACCAGCAGCAAGGCCAGCAGGCGGCCGCGCAGGCCGGCGAGCAGGCGCAAGCCAGCGTGCTGCCCCAGCAGTCGGGCATGCGCGTCGAGCGCGACGGCGACATCCGCTGGCTGTCGATCGACCAGCCGCCGGAAGCCGTGTTTCCCAAGCTCGTCGATTTCTGGGGGGCGCAAGGCTTCACCGTGCGGGCCAACGATCCCAAGGCGGGCCTGATCGAGACCGACTGGGCCGAGAACCGCGCCAAGATCCCGGAAAGCTGGATCCGTACCGCGCTGGGGTCGATCCTGGACTCGGTGTGGGACAGCGGCGAGCGCGAGCGATTCCGCACGCGCATCGAGCGGGTCGGCAACGGCACCGAGGTCTACGTCAGCCACGAGCAAATGCTCGAGAAGCGCGTCGGCTACGACGACAGCCAGGTGCAATGGCAGCACGGCAAGGAAGATCCCGGCCTGAACGCCGCCATGCTGGCGCGCATGCTGGTGTTCCTGGGCACCGACGTCGACAAGGCCTCCACCATGGTGGCGCAGGCCGAAAAGCAGCAGCGCAAGCCGCAGGTCGCCGAAGTCAACGCCGACGGCGCGTCGCTACGGGTGTCGGAGTCCTTCGACCGGGCCTGGCGGCGGGTCGGGCTGGCCCTGGATTCGGGCGGCTTCACCGTGGACGACCGCGATCGTTCCGCCGGCGATTACTTCGTGCGCTACCGCGACACCGACACCGGCGAGAAGAACCAGGAACCCGGCTTCTTCAGCCGCATGTTCGGCGGCTCCTCCCGATCCGAGGCGCCTCAGTACCGCCTGCACCTGGTGCAGGACACCGCGGGCGCGCAGACCCTGGTCACGGTGCTCGACTCCAACGGCCAGCGGGACAACAGCGCCACGGCCCAGCGCCTGCTCAGCGTGCTGGCCGACAAGATGTAAGGCATCCCTTGTAAGGCATCCCTGCCGGCATCCCGGGACGCGGAAGGCGTCCCGGGATGCCGGCGCAAAGAAAGCCGGCCTGTTTCCAGGCCGGCTTTCTTTTATCCACGGCGCCCCACGGGCACACCCTGGACGGGCGGGCCGCAGGCCCGGAGAGATCCGCGCTCGTGGCGAGGAAAGGCGCTTATTGGGACGTGCCGCCCGTGCCGCCGCTGGTGCTGCCGCCCATCGAGCCGCTGGGAGCCGGGGCGGGGGAGGACGGAGCGGGAGTGGAGGACTCGGGGGCGGGCGTGGGAGCGGGAGCGGGGGCCGACTCGGTGGGAGCGGGGCTGGAGCTCGGCGCCGCGGCGTTGTCTTCGTCCTTTTGTCCGCAGGCCGCCAGGGTCAGCGCGAACATCGAGGCTAGGAACAGGCTTTTGATCATGGTTTCTGAACTCCGTATAGGGGTTTTAGGCCCCGCGGGTGCGAGGGGTACAGGGTTCAGGCTACCGTAATCATCTGGTTGTTTGAGTATGGAAATTAAAAAGTCGGTTCCTGGAATGCAACTATTCTTACGTAAACGTTTAGTCCTTTTCGGCATGTATCGGGGAAAACCCTCAATACCCCGGGTTTCCCCGTAGGACGGCGGCAAGGCCAGACTGGGAGTTACATACGGAAATGCAACCATCCGGCCGTCAACCATGCATTTATGCAACGCCGGGCGTCGGGACTCAGCCGGGAACAGGCGGGATCCGACACCGGAAGCCGGCGGGCGTCGGCCAGGCGCCGCAAGGCGCGTTCGGCCGTGGCCGGCGCCAGCTCGCCGTTGACGAACAGGTGCCGGCCCCGATACTGCATGCGGCTGCGCCGGTCCAGGACCAGGGTGCCGGCGCTCGGCCAACGGGACTCCATGTCGGGCAGCTCCGGCGCGGGGGCGTCGAAGGTGGCTTCCGGGTGCGGCTCGGTCAGCCAGCACCCCAGGAAGCGGGTGGCCAGGGCCCGGTCGAACCGCAGCCTGCCCACCGATCGCAGCGCGGCGTCGACCAGGCGTTCCGGCAGTTGCGCGGGCCGGGCGGTGGCCGGCTGGCCAGGATCTCGGTAGTGCGCGTTTAGCGCCGGTCCGGGCAAGGGCGGGTCGGCATACGGTCCGGCGCCCTGGCCGGCGCGCGCCGCGACCTGTTCGATCGCGGCCTCCAGCATGCCGCGCGCCAGCGCGGCTTCGGACGGCGCCCGAAAACCGATGGAAATCGTCATGCAGTCGTCGCCCGCCGCCACGCCGTCGTGCGCGACGTGCGGCGGCAGGTACAGCATGTCGCCCGGTTCCAGCACGTGCTCGGTTTCCGGCTGGAAACGGGAAAGGATCTTCAGCGGCAGCCCGGGTTCCAGAGACAGGTCGCGCTGGCGGCCGATGCGCCAGCGGCGCCGGCCCTGCGCCTGGAGCAGGAAGACGTCGTAGCTGTCGTAGTGCGGTCCGACGCCGCCGCCGTCGGTGGCGAGGCTGACCATGACGTCGTCGAGCCGCGCGTCGGGCACGAAACGGAATCGGTGCATGAGTTCGGCCGCGGCGTCGTCGTGCAGGTCCAGGCCCTGTACCAGCAAGGTCCAGCCCGGCTCGCGGGCGCCGGGTAACCGCGCGAAGGGTCCCGGCTCCATCTGCCATTCGCCTTCTTCGCGCCAGACCAGGCGCGATTCGACGTCGTCGCGCCGGGCCATGCGCTTGATCGCGGCGGCCGAAAGGGGGGGCCGGATGCCGGGCACGGCCTGCCGCACGAGCAGGGGCCTGCGCTGCCAGTAGCGGCGCATGAAGTCGGCGGGCGCCAGGCCGCCCAGGAGATCGAGCGGGCGCCGGGGATTCATGCGAGCGGATCCATGCGGATGCGGGTCGTCGGGTTCATGGGAGGGGATCTCATGCCTGCATATGCTTGAGGCGGTACAGGGCGTCGAGCGCCTCGCGCGGCGTGAGGCTGTCGGGATCGATCTGCGCCAGTTCGTCGCGCAGCGCCAGCAGGGCTTCGCGGTCGGCGGGATCCAGGCCGTCGGCGGCATGGGTCGCCGGCGGAGCGGCGAACAGGCCGAGCTGGGGAGAAGGCGCGCCCTGGGCTTCCAGTTTTTCCAGTTCGCGCGCGGCCAGGCGGATCACGCCGGCGGGCACGCCCGCGCGCTGCGCCACCTGGATGCCGTAGCTGCGGCTGGCCGGGCCGTCGCGGACTTCGTGCAGGAACACGATGCCGGAGGCCGACTCGGCGGCGGCCAGGTGGACGTTGGCGGCCGTGGGTTGCTCGGCGGGCAGGCGCGTCAGTTCGAAATAGTGGGTGGCGAACAGCGTGAGCGCGCGGTTGTGCGTGAGCAGGCGGTGGGCGATGGCCCAGGCCAGCGCCAGGCCGTCGTAGGTCGAGGTGCCGCGCCCGATCTCGTCCATGAGCACCAGGCTGTGCGCGGTGCTGGCCGACAGGATGGCGGCGGCTTCGGTCATCTCCATCATGAAGGTGGAGCGTCCGCCCGCCAGGTCGTCGGCCGCGCCGATGCGGGTGAAGATGCGGTCCAGCCGGCCGATGCGGGCCCGCGCGGCGGGCACGAAGCTGCCCGTGCGCGCCAGCAGCGCGATCAGCGCCACCTGGCGCATGTAGGTCGACTTGCCGCCCATGTTCGGACCCGTGATCAGCAGCATGGCACGGGTCTCGTCCAGGCGGCAGCCGTTCGGAGTGAAGCGCTCGATGGTGCGCTCGACCACGGGATGCCGGCCGGCCTCGATGTCGAGTTCCGCGCCTTCGCTCAGTTCCGGCGCCACCCAGTCGTGGCGGCGCGCGTGGTCGGCCAGGGCCGCCAGGGTATCGATCTCGGCCAGCGCCGCCGCGCATTCCGCCAGCGCCCGCACGTGGGGCGAGAGTTCATCGAGCAACTGCTCGAACAGCCATTTCTCGCGCGCCAGGGAGCGGTCCTGCGCCGACAGCACGCGGTCTTCCCAGGTCTTGAGCTCCGGCGTGATGTAGCGCTCGACGTTCTTGAGGGTCTGGCGGCGGCGGTAGTCGTCGGGCACCTTGTCGGCCTGGCCCTTGGTGACTTCGATATAGAAGCCGTGCACGCGATTGAATTCGACGCGCAGGTTGGATATGCCGGTACGCTCGCGCTCGCGCGTCTCCAATTGCACCAGGAAGGCGCCGTTGTCGGTGGCCAGGGTCCGCAGTTCGTCCAGCTCCGCGTCATGGCCTGGGGCGATGACGCCGCCGTCGCGCAGGGCGACGGCCGGCTCGGCGGCGATGGCGCGGGCCAGCGTGGCGGCGACGGCGGGATCGGGGGCCAGTGCCCGCGCCAGTTCGTTCAACCGCGCGGGAGGCGCGGATGCATCGGGCCCGGAGCCTTCCGGGGCAGGGGGCGCGGCATCCAGGGCGGGCTGCAGCAAGGCGCGCAATTCGGGCAAGGCCGTCAGCGCGTCGCGCAGGCTGGCCAGTTCCCGCGGCCGCACCGAGCGCAGGGCGAGCCGGGCGGCGATGCGCTCCAGGTCGGGTTGCCCGGCCAGCACGTCGCGCAGGGGATCCAGCAGGCCCGGCGCTTCCAGCGCCGACTCGCCGTCCATGCGGCGCGCGGCGAGCAGCGTGGCGATGGCGTGCTGGCGCGCCCGCACCGGCGCGTTGTCGCGCAAGGGATGGTGCAGCCAGCGGCGCAGCAGCCGGCTGCCCATGGGAGTGCGGCAATCGTCCAGCATGGAGAACAGCGTGGGGGAATCCTCGCCCGCCAGCGTGCGGGTCAGTTCCAGGTTGCGGCGGGTCACGGGATCGAGCAGCACGTAGGCGCTGGCGCGGTCGGCGCCGATCGATTGCACATGGGCCAGGGCCTGGGACTGGGTGCGGCTGGCATAGCGCAGCAGGGCGCCGGCGGCGCAGACGGCGGCCGGCATGTCCTCGATGTCGAAGCCCGCCAGGCTGTCGGTGCCGAAGTGCGACAGCAGGTGGCCACGCGCGCCGTCGCGTTCGAAGTGCCAGTCCGGCACGCGGGCGCGCGCGCAATCGCAGGCGATGTCCAGCACCGCGTTCTCGGCGCTGATCAGCTCGGCCGGCGCGATGCGGTGCAGTTCCGATTCCAGCAGCTCCGGCGCGCACTCGGTGACCAGGAATTCCCCGCTCGCCAGGTTGAGCCAGGCCAGGCCGACCTGCGCGCGGCCGGCCTTGCCCGCGGGGATATGCACGGCGGCCAGCGCGCGATCGGCCTTGGCGGGCAGCAGGGCGTCGTCGGTCAGGGTGCCGGGGGTCACGATACGCACGATGCGCCGCTCGACCGGCCCCTTGGATGCCGCGGGATCGCCGATCTGCTCGCAGATCGCGACCGACACGCCCAGGGCCACCAGCCGCGCCAGGTATTGTTCCAGCGCGTGCACGGGCACGCCCGCCATGGGGATGGGCGCGCCGTTGGACGCGCCCCGCTTGGTCAGCGTGAGATTGAGCAGCCGCGCGCCGCGCTCGGCGTCTTCGTAGAACATTTCATAGAAGTCGCCCATGCGGTAGAGCAGCAGCAGCGGCCCGGCCTCGGCCTTCAGGCGCAGGTATTGCTGCATCATGGGGGTGTGTTTAGAATCAATGACTTGCGGCATCTTTTATTAGACGTGTCTAATATCTATGCAGATTTCTTTCCAGATCTGGATAGCGACGGCCCCTCGACCTCCGGGACCTCTCGCAACCGGATATAGCGGTCCGTCATGGTAGCAGTCGTATGCCCGGCCAGAGCCGTTGGATTCTTCCCCTGGCGCTTGGCATCGGTCAGTGACTTTGCCCGAATGTCGTGAATATGGGCATCCTCGACCCCCGCCGCAGCTACCGCTTCATCCCATTGATCCCGTGTCACTCCGTATGATGGCGGTCTTCCGCCATGGGCTCGGGTTTGGAACAGGTTGGGGCTGACCACATTGCGCCCCAGGGCCTTAGCCTGCTCGACCGCACTACGAAGTTCAGGCTTCCAGCGCACGATCAAGCTAGCACCGGTCTTCTCCTGGGTGAACGCGATCCCGGCCTCGGTCAGGTCGGCGCGCTTGATCTTCAACACATCCCCTACCCGCTGGCCTGTCAGGTACAAGATATCCATGATGACCTGTAGTCGCGGGGTGGCGTGGGCTCGAATGGCGGCAAACTCTTCGTCCGTCAGGTAGCGCTTTCTCTTGGGCTCCGCATGCCGCATGATGCCGAGACAGGGATTGCTATCCACTTCCTGCCACTCCACAGCGTGGGCAAAGACTACCCGCAGGAACGAGATCACCCGATTCGCCATGTTGGGTGTAGATGCCATGTCCGCCTTCAGGGCCGCTACATGCTTGGGCATGACCTGACGGGGAGCGAATTCCACCATGGACTCATTGATGCGTCTCATGGCCGCCCGGTACTGAGAAATCGTGTTGGAGGATAGACGCGGAGAAATGTGGGTTAGGACTCGCTCCATGAGGTCCGCCATGCCTCCTTGGGGACGGTCAAACCGTCTGGCGTATTCGGCCATGGCGGCTCCAAGATCCTCCGATAGGCGCGTCCATTTCCCGGCCTTCACGTACCAGTACGCCCCGTGCTTGTGATAGACGCACGGGGGCAGATGGTTATCGGACTTCCGACGGCGACCCATTGCGCAGTCTCAATTGCGGCTCCCGGGAGGGCATTGTATCGATCCGCCCCTTATCCACGGCGTGCCGGTAGACCAAAATGCTTCCATCCCGTCGTTCCTGGAAGCGAATCCCCAGAGCTTTGAGTTCGCGTTTCTGGGCTGCTCTGCGGGTCTTGTTAGTGATTTCCTTGATATCGTCGTCGGTGAGGGTCAGCATATCGCCTCCAAAACCTAGCTCTTATTTCCTGATAGAAGGGCGGCAGCGCGCTTGAGGTCGCCTACGGTGAAGGCCGCAAAGTTGTTACCTTCCAGCGTCGACGCTTTGATGATGGGGTGGACTTCGTCACCGGGGTCGCCCCGCCATTCGGCCCATTCTTTTGCGAATGGCCTGAGCGCCGCTTCCAGTTCCGCCACGCGGGCGGAGAGGTTGCGGTTCTCCTGGATCAGGTCCGCGTTGATCTGGTCATAGGCCATGTCAGCCTCCCTCTTGCTGCTGGCGGGCGGCCAATAGATGCCGAAGCGCCATAGCGTCCCACCATGCGTTGTGCTGCACGGCGCCCGGTAGGCCGGTTGGGTAGGCATCCACGCGGTGGATCTCGAATGACAGGTGCGGGATGCTGACCATCTGTCCCGGCCCGGTAATGATGGCTTGGCAGAAGTACCGCACATCGTCGGGCCAGTCGGTGTTGATGTGCGGCGCCGCGTCGGCAGACAGGAACGCCGCGATGCGGAATGCGCCGCCGGGGTGGTTGCAATTGACGACCGATACGTCGTAAGGCACGGCGCGCATGATGGGCAACACGTTTTCACGGACCCACGGCTCCTGTGCCACGTGGTCGATGTAGGCGAGGTATAGCGATGCGCCATCCTCACGAACCAGCGCAAGGGATAGCAGCGGGCCGCCGAAGCCGTCGAATTCGGTGTCGAGGTAGTAGTTCACGCATCCCCCTTGGCGCGCTGGGCGTCGGGCGCCAGATAGACGGCGTAATCTCCCACCGGCAGCGCCAGCACGGCCGCATCGTCGGGCCAGAACGTCGCCGTGCCCGAGGCATGGCATTCCAGGGTGCCGACCGGCTGCCGCCCCTCCCGGTCTGCGAGGACGGCTGCCTCGGCGACCTCAGCAGCGAACTCGCGGACCATATTGGGATGCAGGCCGTGCTTGTCAGCCAAGGCGTCAAGCTGGTCGCCCGTCAGAGTCTTGATGTCGTCAGCCATAGTCAGTCCTTGAACACGAGGAACAGGAACAATCCCAGGCAGCCGAACGTGCCGGCCGGGATGACGATGTACAGGCCGATGGCCTGGATGATTTCGATCATGGTCATTCCTTGGGGATGATGGCGAGCGGGATCAGCTTCTCGCGCTTCAGGTTGTCGGCGCTCGGGTTGGTGGTCCAGGCCTGGAACGGCGCTCCAGGCCGCTCAAAAGCCCACGCCACCGGCCGCAGCTCGGCGATCAGGTCGGCGCGGGCCTGGGCGTAGCAGGCGCGACCGTAGTCGCTCGCTAACCGTTTGATGGCCGCCGTTAATGCATCAGCAGCGCGGCTGGCTTCCGGGCCGGGCGACGCCTCGTTCCAGGCGCATATCTCTGCCCAGGGCGACGCGAATACCGATTCCAGGTCAAGCGACAAAGGCGGCAGCCCCGGATCGGGCGTATTGGTGGGGGTGGTCATGGTCAGTCCAGTCCTGTTTCAGGTGGCGCAGTGCGATAGAGCCGCGCGATTTCCTCGAACGCGGTGGCCATCTGCTCTCGGCGGTCTTGCGACTTCGGGAGCCAGAACGTGATCGCGGATCGGTCATCGTCCATGGGCGGATGGTGCAGTCGCTCGGACGAATGCAGGATTAGCTGGATGCCGTGATAGCGGACCCCGGTGTTCGATTCCTTCACGGTGGTCAGAACTTCCGAGGTCTGTTCTTGGCTATAGACGTTGATACGCATGCTCAGCCCTCCCGCCCGGTGGTGCGCTGTACCGGCCTGCGCATACCCTTGATGGCCGCTGCGGCATCCGCTTGAATGTTCTCGTAGGCGTATTCCAGCGCCTCTTCGAACTCTAAGCCGTACTCCTTCTCAGCCTGCCGGCGTAGTTGGTCTGGCGTCTGGTACTCCTTGGCGATGCGCCGCAGGGCGTCATACATGCGCTGTTCGCGCTCGATGCGTTTGTCACTCATGATCGCCTCCGCTGGTGCGCTGCTCGATGTGCCGGACGACAGCGGCCGCGATCTTCTCAGCTAACTGATCTTCGGCGCGCGCCTTCCTTACTACCTCTTCATGCGCCCGACACGACGGGCACGGGAGCCCTTGCAACTTCGTCCAGTGATAATGCTGGGTGCGGTCGCCACAGGGCGGCATCGGTAGATGTGCGAACGCCTCTTCCAGGGTGCGGCGAGGGGCGCGCTTAAATGGCCAGATCATGCTGCGCCCCCATCGCTGGGGCGCTGCTCACCTCCTGCTGCGCGGCGGACGCCGACACTCGGCTGGGTCGTGCCTAATGCCAACTTTGCCTCGTCGATTTCCGCCCAGGCAAAGTTGTTTTTCGTGGCGTTGCTGTGAATCTCCACGATTGAGACAAGATCACGTAGCGCGGATTTAAGGTGCTTGATCTGGTTTGCGGCTTCAGCAGCAAGGCTGTCTGGGCGATTATCTGCCAATTCCCGCAGCCGTTGCTCTCGATCACGGAAGTAACCGTATTCAGCGAAAAACTCGTTCGGCTCTATCACTCCGCTTCTCCCTCAATGCGGCGAGCGGCGTCGATGGCGGCGTCCAGTTTGTCACCCACGAGCAAGAGTCCATCCTCGTCGATGATGTCCAGCTTGGTGGTTTCGTCGCGCAGCCACCGATACCGCGCCGCATCCAGCGACATGCGGCGTAGCTGTTCGAGCAATGTCACATTGCCACCGTCCGGAGGGTCCAGGTAGACCGGGCCACTCGGGAGCAGCGCGTAGAGCTGGGCAATATCTGGCGCATCCCCATGGGCGGCCGGCACCTGCGCGCGCTCTTTCAGCAGCGCCACCCGCACACTACGGGCCATTCCCAGCGCCGTTTCGAGGTCAGCTTTGGCGGGATGCTCGCTCTCCAGCACGCGGCAGATGAAAGCCATCTCGTAGTGCGGGGAGTCGGGCGAGGCGGCCGGTGCCTGGGCGCTGGTCTGGGCGACGAGTGCGGCGCGGATCAGCGCGGCGTCCGCTTCGCGATTCTTGCTGCCGCCGTAGCTGCGTTCGTAGTTGTCGTGCTCCAGGTTCGCCAGCGCGTCGGATAGCTCGTCCGGCAACTCTCCAGCATTCCCGGATGGTTGGGCCTGGGCGGCAACGGGGGCGTCCAAATAGACGCGCCGTATCTCTCCCCCCGGATGTTCGTGCAGGATCGCCTTGGCATAGGATTCACTCCGACACCATGCGACCGGCTCCGAGGTATCCGGCACGGTTATGGCCCACGCCACCGGCTCCACGCTCGCGGCAACGGGGCCGTTGATGATTTCGTTGCCTCCGGCGCCCTTTTGGATGAACACACCGCTAGGAAGGCCCGCGCTCGCGGCGGGCTGCGCGCCGTAGCGGGCCACGACAGTGCGGATGGCGTTGGCGGCACCCGGGTCAATCGAAATCGGCGCGGTAAGAGCTGCTTCAATGTGCTTGGCAAGGGCCAGCAGGGTGCGGACGTCCGCGTCGCTCGGCTCGGCCTTCTGCGGCGCTGCCTGCCCGCTGGGCTGCGCCAGGGCGGCAGGCCGCGCACCATAGCGGGCCAGCAGGGCGCGGGCGAAATCCAGGATGATCCCAGGATATTCGCAGCCTTCCGGCGAGTGCTGGATGGCGTCGTGCTCCCGAGCCAGCTTCAAGATTTCCTCGTCGCTCGGCTCGGCCTGCGGCGGAACCGTTGCGGCAGCATGCTGGGCGCATTCGCTGATGAAACGGCACTTCTCTATCTGGTCCCAGCGCTTTGCCTTAACCTGGACCCCGCCCGTCAGCGTGGCGTTGATGATCCGCCCGCTATCGCCCAGGTCTACCGTTGGCACACTTGCGGGCTGCTCGTCCTGCACAGGCTGGGCGCGCACGTACTCGATATCAGCGTCGAACTGACGATCTTTGCACCAGGTCACGTCAGCTAGTTCCCTGAACTGGATCGGCTCGTCGAGTTCTCCGACTACGAGGAAAATCCGTTCCGGTGCGCCAGAGACTTGTTCCGCACTCTGCCCGCTGGGCGGTTGATTGGTGTCATTGGTCATTGTGGATCTCCTTGCGCCGCCTCATTACTGCGTATCCATTCAACACGCCCGATAAGAACCATGTCCTTGTGGTTGACCCTCACATAGGCATCGCCGCCGCCTGGGACTCGGACGTATCCCTGAGCACCCCAGGTGCGCGCTTCAGTCACGGTCATGAAGCAGGCTCCGAAATTCTCGACGGACGGGTCGATCTGCACCACGTCTCCCACGGCCAGGTTATTTGTTGCCATGCTCTTCTCCTTGGCTGTGGTCGAGGGCGGATCGGGCGTTCAGCAGCGTCTGGGTGGGTTCGACATGCAACAGCGCTTCGCAGCCCGCGGCGTGTGCGATCAAATCGGCCAGCGCCTCCCGCAGCCTCGCTATCTCCGCGTCCTTGCGCTCGATCTCGTCGAGTAGGGCGGATACGGTGGCGGGGTTGGCGGCGGCGATGTACTCGCCGTTCTCGCGCGCGCCTGGCGCATTGATCTGGTGGTTGCCGTCATGGCCGTAGGCGACAGCCAGAATGTTGTGCCTGGGATGGCCTTCGCCGGCCTGGACGTAGCCGGCGCTACCGATGGCAGACCACGGCCCCGGCGTAGCCTTCTCCAGCAATTCCCGCAGGTGTTTGGTGTCAACGGTCATTACTGGACCCCTATTTGCATCGGCTCCTTGAAGGAAGCGGACAGCGGTGACAAGTGGCTGTACACCCTCCGAGCGGTCTCCATGTCACCGCACACCAGATGAAACGGAAGGTCGAAGCAATGCCACTTCCCCGGCGCGATGTTCGATGCGGACGGCTGGTGGCGTTCGGCCATGAACTCTTTGAGATCGGCAGGCCACTCGACACCCGAGCGGCTTTCCATCTGGTCGATGGTGAGGTTTCCGAGCATGATCATTCCTCCCCTCCCACCACATCCAGCACCAGCGCCCGGATATCCAAATTCGGCGAGACGGCGTACTTGCGACGTAGCACCCGGCACTCTTCCTCGCTCATGTCGGTGATGCGCTCGCGCAGATCTGCTATACAGTCCTTCCACGCCTTTGCGATGTGGAATTGGGTGATTTCGTTTTCAGCGGAAGTCATGATGTCCCTCAGAAGGTGACGGGTTGCGCCACAGCCCGAGTCAAGGCCATGTACCCTTGCTGCAACTCGGTCGTGGCGATGCTGGCCCAGCGGTGGCCGTCGGTGAGGGTCGGGCCCGTCTCCGGCCGGGACTCGATGTGCATGCGCACACGGTGTACGAGCTCTCGGGTCTGCTCCGCGTGGGCTTTGATTTCGTTGATGAGGGCGAGCGCTTCGTCGGAAATTTCGTTCATGTGGGCTCCAGGGCGTTAAAAACCCCGCTCGGGGCGGGGTCAGGCGGGGATGAACTTGCGGATTCGGGAGTTCACGCTCTTCCGGCTCTTGAATTCCTTGATACCGCCTGCGCGTCGCTTCCTGGCAGCCTCCCGAGTCTGGTGGCAGGACCAAGTCGGCCACGACTCCCCACCGTCAAAGCTGTACTCGAGGATCCAGTAATGGTCTTGCATGGTGGTCTCCTTACACGGGGCAACCGCAGCGATGGCAGCGGTGAAGGTTAGGGGAAGGGGTCGTCTTGACGGCCTTGTAGGATTCCATCGAGGCGATGCGGTAGACACTGGATAGAGCCAAATCAAAGCGGGATGCAATTACCTTGCGGCGGATCCCGGCATGGAACATCTCTCGCAGTTCGCAGACCTGTATGGGGGATAGCTTCGGGGTTCCGTCCATCAGGCAGCCTCCGCTTCAGGGATTTGATCGGTTCCGTCAGTTTCTTCCGGCTCTCCCGGGACAGGGGGCTTCTCCCATGCGTAGTGCTTGCCTTCTAGCTTGACCCACAAGTCATCTCGGAACATGTTGATCGTCGGCCAGTCGAACGACTTGATGCGTTCCCAGGACCTGCTTCCGAAAATGTCTTCCAGAAGGTCGCCCTTGGCTTTCTTGGCATCCGCTGATTGTCCTGGGTGATGCTTTCCGATGATCTCGGCAATTTCGTCCAGAGCGATCTCCTTCATCCGCTTCTCTTTCTGCCAGCGAGGTTCACCGTCCTCGGTAAACAGCTCCTCGCTGGTGCGGCTGGTGTCTACGCCGACGTGTTCCCCACCCAGGTTGAGGAACTCGATATGCGGCAGAAAGTCCCGGAACGTCGGGTTCTGGAAGGTCTTGCCGTCAATCCGGGTGCTGCGATCCTTCAGGACTGTGGCGGTACGCCACACCCTGGGGCCGTCGTCGGCGAGATCCTGGTGCTTCTCCATCAGGACCAGGATTGATGGCTCGTAACCCGTCTCCGTCTCCGCCTTCATCTTGACGCCCGTCTTGGCAAGTTCCTTTTTGCCCGACTCGTTCTCGAAGAAGTCGTATTCGTACCCGGCGCGGCCGCACATGATGATGTGGCATTTGCTGTTGACGAACAGGTCAGTGAATTTTCCCCATTCGGCCTTCAGCCATGCCCAGTCCTGAAACTCCAGGCCCCGTTTACGGTTCTTGCGCTGAGCGTACTCTTCGGTCAGGTTGCGCCAGAAGTGGCTGATGGAGTCGATTAGCAGGACTGATCCAGAGGATTCCGCCTCCTTGACCGCCGTCAGCAGATCCACGAACGCCCGAGTCTTGGCAGTGAACAACTCTATATTGGCCGCATCGAAACGGGGCTTTACCCAGTCGGATCCCGTCTCGGTGTCCAGGAACATGACGGGGTTATCACCAGCCGGTAGCTTGCGTTGCCGCATCAGTTCGACAAGGCCGATAGCGATTTCCGTCGCTGTGTAGGTCTTGCCGTCTCCAGCAAAGCCCATAAGACCCGCCTTTAGAAAGGCTTGGGTGTTGGATGCTCGTTGAAAGAGTGCCATATTCAGTCCTTAGAATCCGACGACCTTCCCCACCACCATGAAGACGCAGTAGCAGACCGCCAACACAGCCAGCGCGCCTACCCAGCCCATGGCGGGGATCTTGTTGCTGTTCGGCTGCCACGCGCCGCCCCAGTCATGCGTGCGGGGCGTTCTGCCGGTCCAGTTCGCAGAGGATCGGTCGATTCCTCCCGGCCAGTTCTGTACGTTCATATCAGCCTCGAATGCCGGTGACAGACTCCGGCTGTTGGTTGGCGGGTTTGTGTCCGCCGTCAGCGATGGCGTCACCCAGGATGATCAGGGCCACAACCGCTATGATGGCGATCAGGATCCAATGCAGGATGGTCATCCGTCGATCTCCGTTTCAATCCGGTTCCGAAGCTGACGCCGGAGATCTTGTGTCCAGTGGCTGCGGTCTCGCGCCAGGGCGATCATCATCTGCATGAAGTCATAGACGTTCATGTCATTGAAGAAGTCGCTATCGATGAGTTGCTGGGTCCACCATCGGGCGCTATGCCCGTCTCGATCTACGTTCCCGGGAGAAGCCAGTACATCCAGGACTTCATCCGGATCCGTGGTCAGGACTTCCAGGGCTTCGTCACCATGCCAGCCGTCACCCTGGATGCCGGCATAGGAGGGGTAGGGGGATTTCATAGCGCGACCTCCTCGGGCTCTTCTGCGGGCTCCGTGTATTCTTGGCGTGCCGCTTCGATTCGTGACTTGGCGACCTCGATCAGCATTTCGTATTCACGCCGGATCCGGTCATCGTGGACAGAGGCCGATTTCGCCAAGAACTCCTGAGCCGTGCCGTAGAAGCATCCTCGCGTAACCAGGAGGTTGTTCTCGCGACCGTTGTAGACGGTCAGCGTCCCGTTCTCGCTGCCGACTTTGGAGAACCAGCAGATAAGGCCGTTGCCATACACCCGCGCGTTGCCATACACCCGCGCGTTGCCATACACCTGCGCGTTGCCATACACCCGCGCGTTGCCATACACCTGCGCGTTGCCATACACCCGCGCGTTGCCATACACCCGCGCGTTGCCATACACCTGCGCGTTGCCATACACCCGCGCGTTGCCATACACCTGCGCGCCGCCAGACACCTGCGCGTTGCCATACACCCGCGCGTTGCCAGACACCTGCGCGTTGCCAGACACCCACGCGTTGCCAGACACCTGCGCGTTGCCATACACCCGCGCGTTGCCATACACCTGCGCGTTGCCATACACCCGCGCGTTGCCATACACCCACGCGCCGCCAGACACCTGCGAAAGATTCGCCTCGGCCTCGATGTATCCGCCCAGGTCCCCGGGGGATACGCCGAACACGGAGATCGCAACTACAGCCCGGATGCGCTTCAGGGTGCGACCCGGAGCCAGGGTGATGGTGTCGCCGGGGACGAATTCGTATTTCTTCTGTGCGGTCATGTCTGGTCCTTGGTCGTAGATGACGCCCTCAAGTCGGCCTACCCCGCTGCGCAAAAGCCGCGCAGGGCACGTGTTGGAGGGGAGGGGAAGTACCGGAGCTAATCCCAGTACGCGGGGATGGCCGGCTTGAAGGCGTGGGGCGCCCCGTATCGTGGAGGCATACGCGAAGCTGCACCGCCCGGCCGCACAGTCGCAACCCGTTTTTGCGGCATCCGCTTCGATTTCCTGTCATTCGTCAGCCAGCTACGGGAACGGGCTGACGGATCCGGTTTCACGCGTCTGCGAGTTCGGACTGCCCCACAATCGCGCCGAAGTGCTTGACGAACAGGTCGCGGTATTGCTGCGCTTTCTCGACTTCGATGCGGGTCTTCTCGATGTTGCGATCCAGCGTCTTCAGGATGGTCTCGTGCTGGAGGTCGATAAGATCGCTGTCTTCTGCGGCAAGAACCTCCGTGTCCTGAGTCTCGGAATTGATCGTCAGAAAGGTGACAGGGTTTTCGCCGTAGCCGGTCTTCAGGCAGGCGATGATGATGCTGGGCAGCGCCTTGAAGGCCTCGAACCCGACGACAACGCCGGGATACACGGCATGATTGCTGTATTCCTTCTTGAGGACCTTGACCTTGCTCCCGATGCGCAGGGTATCGATGCGGGTGGCGGTGGCGGTGCGCTGGTCCAACTCCAGTTTGATGCCGTTGATTTCGACGATGGGGTTGCTCATTCATTTCTCCTGGTCCATGAAAAGCGCAGCACTCACAGGAATGGCGCTTCAGATGAATCTGGCCTGCATCGCCCCTGACGGTTCCAGTTCGCAATGCAGACACGCGGCTCTGTCGGCTCCGGGGCTCTCCGCTATCTGCCCCCTCTCAGCGTCAGCGCGATTCCAGCTCGCGCCAGGCATTCCTCTTTCGACTCTCCGACTAGATCCGCCTCGGCGGGTACTGCCGGCACTCGCATGGGCTTGCGGTACTGCAAGACAAGTCGGAGATGGGGGAGGGGTGCATTGACCTTGACCAGGGCTTCCGGCTAAAAAGCGCACAGGGTTCATTAGGGAACTCAAAGAGAGGATCGTTTTGACCCAATTTTTGAAGTCCCCGATCCAGCGCACCTGCGTCAACAGGTGATTGCCAGCCATAAGGGACCCTAGAACGCAAACGCTAGGAAGCAACACCCAAGAAGCGGTCACCCGTGGATCGGGATGCGCGTGGGTGGTTTTGACGGACTGCTCAAGCCCTTACGGATACTGGCGGGCAGGTGCGTGGTTGGCACCCGGGAGGCGCAGGCCCATGGATGTGGACAACCTGCAATCCCCGTGTACGCATGGAGCCCTGCCGCGTTCGCCCTCTCGGGTATCCGCTCGGATGCCAAAGCACCCCTCTCCCATCTCGACTTGTCAAAGAGCGCCGACCCTCTACTTAGCTGCCCTGAGGGCTAGGCTGTTCTGCGAGTCGTTGGATAAATCTTAGCCCAGAGCTATTATTCATGTCAATAGCGTGGAGCTAGTATTTCTGTGTGCAGTTACAACTTCCCAGCACCAGGAATAGGGCGAGCGCCCAAAAGAAAACCGCCCGGGGAGGGCGGTTGGGGGCGCGTAGAGAAAATCTCAACGCAATGCTATAGTTACAGAGCACGCGGGGCTGCTGGGAAGCAGCTCTAGTCGCGGTCTAACCAGTAGGTTGCGACAGAGGGAGAGCCAAATGTATAGAGTCGGAGCGCCATTTTGGAAATTGGTAGCGAAGAGTGGGCGCGCGATTGAGTTTCGGGTCGATGTGCATCATGATCGCGAAGCGGGGGTCTATATCGCCACCAGTCCGGATCTAAGGGGCCTCGTCGTCGAGGCAGACTCGATGGATCAGCTCATGGAAGAGGTCCGCGGAGCGGTTGAAATGCTGCTGGACTTCCAGTTGAGCGGCCGCCATGTCCCGGTTACGCCGGAGTATAGATACCGAGGCGACGCGATCTGCGCCGCATGAACGGCTACTACAAACAGGTCATAGCCATGCTCAAGCAGCATGGCTTTTCTTTTGACCGAGAGGCGAAGGGGTCGCACGAAATGTGGGCGAAAGGACGCACGAGCGTCACTGTTTCAAAGACCTGCAAGTCTCGCATTACTGCCGATGAGATCATGAAGCAGGCCGGGATCAGGCACAGATTCTAGTCGTACCCCAATACATAGAGAGATTGGGGAGCGTCACCGTGATCGGGGGGCCCACTCCCTTAAGAGGGAGTCAGCGGGTGTTGCAAGTGACGGCCCCGAGGCCTCCCCAGCAAGACGTAGTGGACGGCGGCCGGTAGGTCGCTCCTAGGATGGCTGCGGCTGCCTGCTGCCGCTGGATTTCCATCTGCTGCTGGGCCAACTGTTGGCGCTGTTGGATGCTATACGCATCCTTTGTGAAGCCTTGAAAAAGCTGCGCACGAACGCTGTTGAAGTCCCCAAAGGTGATTTCCCCTCCCCAAAGCGCCGCCTCGGTCTGCTTTAATCCTTGCAGAAGCTCACGATAACGGGTTGCTACTGCGGCTCCGGCAAAAGTATCCAGATAATGATCGGTCTGGGCATAACAGGCTGCGTAAGCCGATCCGATGCTCTCAATGGCATCACGCTGCTGGGGTGTGGCTTTGCGTGCGTCGTTGAGTTGGGGCAACGTTGCGGCGCTTACATTCGCGGGCACTTGGTTCCGGATAGGATCCAACCTGTGGTCAGCGTTAGCCAACTCGCAGACCTCTTGGACCAGTGCTAGCGCGTTTTGCTGTTGGACTTGTAGGCGCTTTTGATTATACGTTGCACACCCCGTTACGGTGCACCCTATGATCGCCCACAACAGTGCGTGCTTTCTCATTCCGTTACCTTTTGGGCAAAAGCCGAACGACCTTTTCGGCTAGGGTCAAACAGGCCAGGAGCAGGTCCCTCGCATGCGAAGCGTCGTCCTCGTACATCCGAATCACCAGGCGCCCGTCTGGACGCCTGATTAGGTACTCCCGCCGCTCCAGTTCTACCAGCGGCGAGGCCTCGGACGCCTTTCTGCGCCGATACTCACTTAGGTCTACTACGTCTCCCTGTGGAGGATCCACCAGACCGCTCGCCCGTTTTTGTCATATTCGTGTCTGAATTTATCGGTTCTTGTTGAAATATATCGTCCTTCAAAGCCCATTCTCCGCCTACTGGGGAATTCCCCAGTTGCGGCTTCTCAAGCATTGCGAGGATACGGCCCTCGACCTCTCCCTTTTGGCGGTCGTTGAGCCGCTCAAACTGGCCTGGGTCAATGTTCTGAAAGGGCCAGGACGCCCGCATCTCATGCAGTGCTTCATTGTCCATCCAGCCGCGCGGCTTATCCATCGCAGCCTCAAGCTCTCGGGCCATGTCGGATCCCAACTCCTTCGGCTTGCCGGACTTCCCGGCCCATCGGTTAAGGATCTGGCTGATCGTGGCATCCCGCTCGTTGCGATTCGCCTTCCGATTCAAATTGGCTATCGATCCGGCCTCTTTCACCAGATCCCGAAGTCGCTCAAGACGGATTTCTTCCACGGTCCTCATAAGATGGATTAGATAGCTCTGAGGTAATCGCATGGCGTAGCGGCGAGCTATTGACCTTATGCTTAGCGTAGAGCTATCATTAGGCCATGCGCCTATCTGACCTCTATCCATCTCTGACCTCTTCCGAGCGAGAAGAGCTTGCGTCCAAGGCGCAAACCTCTTCCGGATACCTGTGGCAGCTCGCCACTCGATGGAACGGTAAGGCCGCGAGCCTGAAGCTGATGCGCCGCCTTTGTGACGCAGACAAGCGTCTGACGCTGCCCGACCTGGCCGAAGAGTTCGCGGAATGGCCAGTCTCCCACCCCAAAGAAGAAGGGGAGGCAAGCCATGCGTGACATGCGTAGCGGGCTATTGCGGGCTATGGGTCGAGAGGCGCAGATCCACCGGAAGTTGATCGCCGCTTCGAATACTCCTTCTCCAAAGTCAGCAAGCCTTCGTAGATCAGCTTCGAAAACTCGGCTGTCCTCGCGCTTTCCCTCGGCTCTGTCTGTTGACCAAAGTCCAGTCGATCCCCGAGCCGATTCACCACTGCGGAGATTGGCAACACGCCTTCTTCGTGCAGTGCTCGCACCAGCGCGTAGTAGGCGCTCAGATGCGCCAAGAGGGCGCTCGTGACAAAGCTTTCGTTCTCTTCCATGGCCGGCTCCTTTGCCTCTGGTGCGTGTAGGAACCGCCAGTGTACGGGTCTGGGGCTGGCCGCCCATTCGTTGTTTCTCCATTCCTCCATTGTCTTTTTTTTGCCTACTCGGAGTCATTCCGAAGGCTTCCGAATAATTCGTTGACCCTCGGAAATGACCCCACAAGCCCTGTTCTACGAATCGTTCCCTGATGCGCTTCGCGCTGTCATCCAGGCCCTTGGCGGCACCAAGTCTGTTGCCTGCCGCCTGTGGCCGGAGAAGACGCCGGAGGCCGCGCAACGGTCTCTGTTGGACTCGCTCAATGACAGCCGTCCCGAAAAGCTCTCGCCCGAGCAGGTTCTTTGGCTGCTCGCGGAAGGCCGCAAAGTCGGCTGCCATGCCGGCATGAACTACCTGGCCCGGGAAACCGGCTACTCAGATCCGCAGCCGGTAGAGCCGGAGGACGAGAAGGCGCGCCTACAGCGCGAGTTTATTGAGGCTCAAAAGTCCATGTCCAAGCTCGCCGAGCGCATGGAGCGATTTGGATTGCTGAGGGCGGCATGATTCTCGTCTACTTCCGCACGGCCAAGGGCCTAGTCCGTCTTCCGGTGGAAACCAACAACGTCCGACTGGCCCAAATCGAGGCGTATTGGACCGCATGCGAGGCGCTTCTGAAGCCGAGCAGCCCGGTCCTTGCGGTTATTGAGGGAGGGAGGTCATGAAGCGAATCCGCCTAACCCCCATGACCCGCCAGATGTGCGTGCAGACTGTCATGTCTGCGCCGGATGGCTGGATCTTCCATTCCCCGACCGAGCCTACGCGCAGCCTGGACCAGAATTCCCTAATTCACGTCTGGTACGCCGAGATCGCCCAGCAGATTCCCGAAGACGATGCCTTGGGCTGGAAGTGCTACTGCAAATTGCACCATGGGGTTCCGATCCTGCGGGCTGAGGACGAAGGATTCCGGATCGCCTACGACGGTTCCGTCAAGGGCCTGACCTACGAGCAGAAGCTGCTAGCGATGCGCATGCTGCCCGTCACATCGCTGATGAACACCAAGCAGCTCAGCAAATACGCGGAGGCCGTACAGGCCGATTTCGAGCGTCGTGGGGTGCTTCTTCAGTTCCCGGAGGCGGCATGATGTTCCCCAAATTCAAGACCTGGCGGTCAGAAAAGCATCGCCGCAATGTTGCCTCTCTGGCCTGCGCCTCGTGTGGCCGCTCGGGCCAGAGCCAGTGCGCCCATATCAACTTCGGGAAGTCCATGGGTCGCAAAGCTTGCGATTCGCTCACATTCCCACTGTGCCCAGGATGCCACTGGCGCCACGACCAGAGCGGCGCAATTCCCCGAGAGCAGCGGCGGCTCATGGAGTGGGAATACGTGGACGCTACCCGGGCGAGCTTAATCCAGCTGAACCAATGGCCTGCCGAAGTCGAGCGGGCCTATCAAATCGCCATCCGGCCGTTAGCCAGGGTGGTTCATGGGGAGGCTGCATGAACATGTACCAAGTCCAGGTGTCTGTCGTCAATGGCGACATCCTGGTTAGTCAGGATGAAGGCGGGGGTCACGTGGATATCGTCTCAATCCATCCGGACCAAGCCGAACTCGTCTGCAAGTGGATCATGGACGCTGCCATGTCCATCCAGGAAGAGATATAGAAATGGCTGGGGAATGGCTCAAATTCGACGCCAGCACGCCGGATAAGCCGGAAGTCCTGGCCATCACTGTCGCCATGGGCTGGGACGATCCGGACCTCACAGTTGGCAAGTTGCTTCGGGTATGGCGCTGGTTCGATCAACAAACGATTGATGGTAACGCTCCGGGCGTTACCTCAGCGTTACTTGACCGTTTGCTGGGCGTTACCGGGTTGTGCGAAGCAATGGCGAAAGTCGGGTGGCTGGTCATCAATGATGATGGCTTGAGCCTGCCGAACTTCGACCGCCACAATGGAAAGACCGCAAAAGACCGTGCTTTGACCGCTAAGAGGGTGGCAAATCACAAAGGTAACGCTAAGGCTAACGCTGAAGGTAACGCTCCGACCGTTACCAAGGCGTTACCTAGAGAAGAGAAGAAAAGAATAAATAAAACCCCCTTACCCCCTTCGGGGGAGTCGGGATGGATCCGGCCCGACTGGCTGCCTGCCGATTTGTGGACGCAGTTCGAAGAAGTCCGTCGTCGGAAGAAAAAGCCGATGACTGATGCCGCCCGAAAGCTGGCTGCGAGTCGCCTGGCAAAGCTGCGCCAGGAGGGGCACGACGTGGCGACCATGCTGAACGATTCCATCCTCCACGCCTGGGACACGTTCTACCCGCCGAAGGCTCAGGACCGCCCGGCTAAGACCGCCTGGGAGAACGCGATATGACCGGCCACCAGAGCATCACGGCGCTGCGGATGCGGGGCTACACGCCGTCCCAGGTGTGGGTTTCGGTGCTCGATGCCGAGCCGGAATATTTCTCCGGGACGCACCCCGAGCGCGACCTCGAAAACGGCTTTCTGCCTGGAATCGACATTGGCCCGGCTGAGCCGGTTCAAGCCTTGGACTTTCGCTGCCTGAGGGGCCTGACGGTCCACCTGCAAGGCACAGATCGCGGACGGGTCGAAGCGATTCAGGAGCGTCTTCTGGAATTCCAACCGGCCCGGGTATTGGCCTCTGGGTTTGGCGAACTGATCGACACGGAGCAGGCATGCACAACGTCATCCCACTACTGACCCCCAACGACTTTGACTTTCGGCAGTTCATGACCGAGGCCGAGCCGCAGGCCAAGGTTGTCCCGGCCGAAGCGTGGCGAGAGCAGCTTATCGAGACCACCAGGGGGGCAGCTCCCGTCACGGGCGCGCTGTTGCCTTGGTCCAAGACGCACGATCACCTGCGCTTTCGTGGTGGTGAAGTCACCCTGTGGCAGGGTATTAACGGGCACGGCAAAAGCCAACTGCTGGGACAAGCCAGCCTAGGGTTCGGCGCGCAGGGAGAGCGGGCCTGCATCGCCAGCTTCGAGATGAAGCCGATCTCGACGTTGAAGCGGATGCTTCGGCAGGCGGCGATGAACGATCGACCCAGCGAGCAGTTCGCCGGCCGATTCATGGACTGGATCCGGGGGAAGTTCTGGATCTATGACCAGTTGGGCCAGGTCAAGCCAGAGATGATCTATGCGGTGATCCGATACTGCGCCGACCGGCTGAAGATCAAACACATCATCGTGGACAGCCTGATGAAGTGCGTCCGGGGTGAGGACGATTACAACGGGCAGAAGGACTTCGTGGACATGCTGACGAGTCTAGCCCGCGACCACAGCGTTCACATTCACTTGGTTCACCACGTCCGGAAGAAGGACAATGAGGACTCGGTACCGGGGAAGTTCGACGCCAAGGGATCCGGGGCAATCTCGGACCAGGTGGACCAGGTGCTGACGGTCTGGCGGAACAAGAAGAAGGAACGAGCCCGGGAACAGTCGGCACGCACAGGGGCGATGATGCCCGCTGACCTGGCCGACGCTCCTGACGCCATGCTGATCTGCGACAAGAACCGGCACGGGGAATGGGAGGGTTCAGTGGCTCTCTGGTATCACCCGCAATCGATGCAGTACACGGGCGACAGTCGGTGCATCCCGCTGGACATGATGGGGGATAGGCGATGATGCTAGACCGCCTCCGTATCCGTCTGGCGTGGCCCGATATGGCGCTGATGCCGAACCGCAAGAACGGCAAGCATTGGGGAAGCATTCACGCTCAGAAGACGAAGGCCAAGCGAGACGCGAATTTCATCGCCTTAGCCGCTCTCGCTACCCACACGCTGATCCCAGCGCATCGGCTTGCGCTGCGCATCACGTTCGCAGCCCCCGACAAGCGGCGCAGGGACGTGGACAACCTCCTGGCCTGCATCAAGCCCCAGATCGACGGAATAGCCCAGGCCCTGGGAGTGGACGACAGCCTGTTTCGGCCGATCATTTTGGATGACGGTTACGACCCCCAGAAACAAGGCTACATCGACATTGAAATCAGTGCCTACGAGGCGAGGAAGGAGGCAGCATGACCCCCAAGCAAATCCAGCAAGCCACGATAGCCGCCTTGAAAGAGCGTGGCATCGAGGTAGATCCCAAGATCACGATTACGGACCTGGTCCCGATTGTGGAGCAGGCATCAGGTACGCGCAGGCATTTCACCTGCAATCGGTCGGATTATCTGTCCGCCTTCCTGTCGCCTGCGAAGGTCTCCGCCCGAGAGCCCACGCCATTTCGCCCGATGCTGAGGCTGCCCGAGGATCTCAGGCTAGCAGCACAGCGAGTGGTAGGCATGCCAATCCTGATGAGCATGGCATCCAGGGTGCCGAAATGATCGAGCTGCCGCGCTGGGCCATGGGAGATCCCGCGAAGGTCGCGGAACACCTGGAGGGGATCAGAAATCGCCCTACGCGGCAGGAGAGGGCGAAGGAACGGCTCGACAGGGCATTTTCGGAGGGCTTCATGACCCAAGACGAGAGCGATCAGATCGAAGAACTGGTGATGACGTGGTACCACTGGGCCAAAGCGGGCCGGGAACATTTGGGATACAGCCGAGTATCCCCAATGTTTCGGGACATGGACCGGAGCGACGTCTACACCGATCCTGAGGAATATGACCTAAGAATAGCGGCAGCACAGGCCGAGCAGGTAGACGTCTGCCTAAACCAGCTACCGGCCATCATGCGCTCAGCAGTCGGAATCCATGCTGCGAACCAGGATGCTGGCGGCGAGGTCTATCGCAATCCCCGCCTGACACGAGAGGAGCAGCACCGTGTCTACCAGGAGGCGAAGGAGGCGCTTTACCCGATGTTGCGTAAGCGCGACATGGTGAAGATTGCTGCTTGAGGGTATTGCATTCCGAACTCCAGTAAGTATTATTGGCTCTGAGGCGTTTTCGCGCGCCTAAAGCAAGCGTAGCCCGCCGTCCGAAAGGTCGCGCGGGTTTTTTTATGGCACTCCACGCCACAAAGACTATGACGCCTAGGATGGGCGGTCTGGAAGAAAACATCTCCCCTAATGGCAAACCGGGGGCCTGAGCTTTTAGCGGCAAGGGATAAACAGGTAATCAGTCACTGATGCCCCTAAAGGGGATAGGCGAATCGCACCCGTAAGGTGCACCTGATAAATAAAGCAGCTAACACGCGCGCCTTGGTGGCTCTTGGCCCGCACGCCCAAGTCTATTGATCAGCCCTTTATAGGGTGCCTGTATAAGATCAAAGACTGAGGGTTTGCCGCGCATGGCCTATGAGATAGATAAAATCTATCAAGACAGGCTCGATGATTTCCCTCCGGTTTGCCACCCAGGAAACGTCTCGCCCGGACGTAAAACGGGCACCTTTTCTCCTTGGTTGGGTATCCCAGCCTTCATGCGCCCCGGGTGAGCATTGCTCCCTGGGGCGTGTCTTTTTGCGGGGCAAGCATGGGCCAACCTCAAGCTGCCGCGCCGGATAAAAAATCCAGCGAGAAACCGTTATTCGGTGGCAAGGCTGGCCCGGGGCGGCCCAAGGGCGTACCGAACAAGACTACGGTTGCCGCCAAAGACGCGATTGCGAAGGCTGCTGACGCGCTTGGGGGGGCAGATCGTCTTGTGGCGTGGGCCAAAGAAGACCCGGCGAACGAGAAGATCTTCTGGGGAACCATTTATCCCAAACTGCTGCCGCTTCAGGTGAGCGGGGATCCTAGCTCGCCTTTGGCGCATCGCGTGGAGATGGTCATTGTCGACCCTCCAGGTCAGGGTACCGCGTAAGCTTGCGCCTCTCCTGAAGCCGGCCCGTTACAAAGGTGCCTACGGCGGGCGGGGCGGGGCGAAGTCGCACTTCTTCGCAGAGCAGATCGTCCTTCGGATGTTCGCGGCCCCGACTCGGGTGGTTTGCATCCGGGAGATCCAGAACAGCATCAAGGATTCGGTTCACCAGCTACTGACGGACAAGATCCAGTCTTTGGGGCTGGGCGAGTTGTTCGAAGTGCTGGACACGGAGATACGCGGCCCGAATGGCAGCTTCGCGATCTTCAAGGGGATGCGCAGCTACAACGCGACGAACATCAAGTCCCTGGAGGCGTTCGATATTGCCTGGGTTGAAGAGGCCCAGACGCTGAGCCAGACCAGCTTGGACATGCTCAGGCCGACGATCCGCAAGGAAGGATCGGAGTTGTGGTTCAGTTGGAACCCGAGGTTCAAAACTGACCCGGTAGACCAGTTCTTCAGGAAGAATCCGCCGCCGGATGCGATCAGCGTGATGATCAACTGGCGGGACAACCCGTGGTTTCCGGACGTGCTCAGAAAGGAGATGGAGCACGACTTTTCGGTAGACGAGGACAAGGCCGATCACATCTGGAACGGAGCCTACGGAAGCGGCCAGGGCGCGATCATCGCCAGGCTTGTAAATAAGGCGGATCGGGAAGGACGGATTGCGGACGATGTGGTCTATGACCGCCAGGGGTCCGATCTGGTCATATCGAGTGATATTGGATTCCACGATACGGCCTCGTGGTGGTACTGGCAAAGGCTCCAGGACGGGTTCAATCTGCTCAAGTACGAAGGGGATTCTGGCCTGGACGCAGACGAGTGGATTCCGAGGATTCAGGGCAGCATAAGAAGCCTGGGCGCCAAGGCTGTAGGGACGATATGGCTACCGCAGGACGCGAAGGCCAAAACGTTTCAGAGCAGGCACACGACGGTGGAGAAGTTCCTGGCAGCGTTTGGGGCCGGGAAGGTCCATGTTGTGCCGCCCACTAAGAAGCAGGACCAGATCAGCGCGGCCAGGACGGTTATCAACAGGTGCGCGTTCAACGCCTCACTATGCGAGGACGGCCTCGATGGCCTCAGGGCGTGGGAGTTTGAATACAACGAGGATCTCGGCGTGTTCTCGCGGGAGCCTCGGCACGATTGGGCATCCCACCCGTCCGACGCATTCGCGTATGGCAGTGTGGTGATGCAGGAGGTCGCGCCGGCGCCTGCGCTAGAGACCACGGTATGGCCGGTGCAGGCTAAGCACGGGCGGGCGGTAACCGCTCCCCTAAAGGACCTATGGCGAGATCGCCGAGGCGCGACGAGATACTGAAATGCAATACGACACTGACGGGAGGCTGCTTGTGGCTGATGGCGACATCGTTGCGGTAGGCAATGGCCTGCCGTACACGGAGACCGGCGCTCTGGCTGTGGAGTCCGCGGCTGTCATTTCGACGCAGAATGGATTCCCGTATACCGAGGCCGGGAAGCTGGCGGTTTCGATGCCTGCCCCTCCTGACGACGAGGCCACGGTGCAGGATGGCCAATCGGTGGTACTGCGCCAGGCGGACGGTAGCTCTATCACTGCTGGGGCGAATCTGGTGGTCGAGGGCGGCGCTCTGACTGAAGTGGCGATTTCCCCTGCTTCACGGGTGATTGTGAACGAAGAGTCCTACGAGGTCGGTAGCGTGACGTACACCTTCACCGTCGAGGACGGCGTGATTACGGACATAGTGACGAGCTGATGGCGGAGAAAAAGCCCACGGGCTCGAATCGCTGGCTAACCGAGCTCAATCTCTCTGAGTCGCGCCTGAAGGATTGGCATTCCCGAGGAAAGCGCATCGTCAGGCGGTATCGGGATGAGCGGGAAATGGATCGGCTGGGAACGGCGCGCTTCAACATCCTGTGGTCGAACACCGAGACCATCCTGCCGGCGACGTTCTCCCGCACGCCCAAGGCCGAGGTCAGTCGGCGCAATAAGGACGCCGATCCTGTCGCCAGAACGGCAGCTCGCATCATCGAGCGCGCACTTCAGTACGAGATCGACCAGTATCCCGATTTCGAGGAAGGGCTGAAGGCTGCGCTGCTGGACCGGCTTCTGCCTGGCCAGGGCACGGTCTGGATCCGATTCGAGAGCTACGAGATCGCCCGGCCTGGTGAGCAGGAGGACGAGGACGTTGCTCCCGAGGCTGACCCGCTTGCTCCGACGATTGGCCCGGATGTGAAAGAGCGGGCTTGCGTGGATTACGTGTACTGGGAGGATTTCCGGTACGGTGAGGCGCGGTGCTGGGCGGATGTGCCGTGGGTTGCCCGAAGGGTCTACCTGACTCGCGCTGAGGGCATCGAGCGATTCGGGGATGTGTTCAAAGACGTGCCGCTCGTGAAGGAGCCCTTGGGCATAGACGAGACCATGCGGTCCTCTGGCTATGCCCAGGACGTGAAAAAGGGCGCGATCTGGGAGATCTGGGACAAGACGAGCAAGAAGGCGATCTGGGTCGCGGAAGGGTTTGAGAAGATTCTGGACCAGCGCGACGATCCGTATGGGCTGGAGGAATTCTTTCCTTGTCCGAAGCCGCTCTTTGCGACTCAGACCAGTGACCAGATCATCCCGGTACCGGATTTCTCCCTGTATCAGGACCAGGCGACCGAGATCGACCTGCTGACAACCCGGATCAAGGGGCTGACGGAAGCCCTAAAGCTGAACGGCGCCTACGACGCGAGTTGCAACGAACTAGCCCATATCCTGGCGTCCGACGACAACACGCTGGTTCCTGTGTCGAACTGGTCAGGACTGGCCGAAAAGGGCGGGATTGCGGGCTCGATGACCTGGGTGCCTCTACGCGAGGTTGTTGGGGCACTTCAAGCCGCGTGGGAGGCCCGGGAGCAGGCCAAGCAGGTTGTCTACGAGATCACCGGCATCAGCGACATCATTCGCGGAGCGACGAAGGCCAGCGAAACCGCGACTGCCCAGGACATCAAGCGTCAGTTCGGCAGCCTGAGATTGCAGACACGCCAGCGGGATTTTGCCAAGTTCGCTACCGACATCCTGCGCATCAAAGCGCAGTTGATGATGGACATTTACAGTCCCGAGACGCTTCTGGCGATGTCGGGGATCCTGGATACCGAAGACGCTCAGTACGTCCCCCAGGCCCTGCAAATGCTCCAGACGGAGCCGATGCGGGAATACAAGATCACTGTAGCTGCGGATTCGTTGGTTGCCATTGACGAAGAGCAAGAAAAGTCCCAGCGCATGGAGTTCTTGAACGCTATCGGGGGATACATCCAGAACGCCATGGCTGCGGCTCAGCAATCCCCGGAGATTGCGCCCCTTGCCGTGTCGCTGATGATGTTTGCGGTACGAGCATTCCCGGCTGCGAAACCGGTTGAAGAGGCATTTGAGCAGTTCGAGGCTGCGGTCCGCAATAAGCCGCCCACGGATCCGAATGCAGCCGCTCAGCAGATCGAAATGGCGAAGTTACAGGGTCAGATGCAGATCGAGCAGATGAAGCTCCAGATGCAGGCCCAGGCAAAGCAGGCGGAATTGCAGGCTGATGCCCAGGCGAACCAGATCCGGGCGCAGGCGGATATTCAGATCGAGCGGGCAAGGATGGAATATCAGGCCCAGCTTGAGCAGAACCGGGCTGCGATGCAGGCGCAGATGGACCGCTACAAGGCGGAACTGGAGGCGCAGTCCAAAGCGCAGATTGCGGCGATGGATCAGTCCTTCCAGCGGTGGAAGGCGGAGCTAGATGCGTCCGTGAAGATTCAGGTAGCGAATATCGCGAGCAAGGCGAAGGTGGAGAACGCTGCTACGGATACGGCTACCAAGGAAATCGCCACGGAGGTCAGGCAGTGAGGAAGCGATATATCCAGGACCCGGTGACGTTAGAACTTGTTCCGGCTGAAGAGTACATCCCAAGGGGGCGCGAGAGCGCCCCTTACGTTTTGGGAGATATCGAGCCGTACCAATCGATGATTACGGGAGAAATGATCACCGGGCGCCGGCAGCATCGGGAGCATTTGAGGCAACACGGGTGCATAGAGGTCGGCAACGAGAAGATCCCGCCCAGAAAGCCCAATGAATACAGCCGAGAGGATTACCGCCGCTCGGTGTCCGAAGTCCTGGCCGCGCACGGCCTATAACCCCATTGCAGAGGCAACCCAATGCAAACTGAAGACCAGATTTCCATCGAAGAGGCGCTTGGTAAAGCGATTGACGGGCTGGAAGAGCCGCAGGAAGAGACCAAGACGCCTGGGGCTGAGGAACCCGAGACGCCCGAAGAGGCGCAAGAGACCGAAGAGCAACCCGAAGAGGAAGCTCCCGAAGAGCAGGAGGAGGCGGAAGACCCCGAGGAAAAGGAAGAGCCCGACGAGCCCGAAGAAGCCCCCGAGCCGACCCCCGAGGATCGTGCCCCCAATTCCTGGAAAACCGGGGCGGTAGCAGAGAAGTGGAAGGATCTGCCCAAGGAGATCAAGTCCGAGATCCATCGGCGAGAGGCAGACTTTCACAAGGGGCTGGAGCAGTACCGGGAAGCCGCAACGATGGCGCGCGAAATGGAAGGGGCGATCATGCCCTACGCGCACAACATCAAGGCATCCGGCGTCCCGACGACGCACGCGATCAATCACCTGCTGATGATCGAGGACAAGCTGCGCAATGGGGATGCGAACACCAAGGCTCAGGTCCTGGTGAAGATCGCCCAGGACTACGGCATCGACATGCAGCAGGCGGTTACGGCGTCTCCGGCCGATCAGCGCATGTTCGACCTGGAGCAAAAGCTCCACCAGGAACGAATGGCCCGCATGCAGTATGAACAGAGCGTGCAGGCCCAACAGGAAACGACGGTCCAAAGCGAGATCCAGAAATTCGCCACGGACCCGAAAAACGAATTCTTCGAAGCCGTCAAAGGCGACATGGCGCAGTTGCTGCAAACCGGTGTTGCGCAAAGCCTACAAGACGCCTACGAGAAGGCAGTATGGGCGCGACCCGACATCAGGCAAACCCTTGTTGAACGTCAGCGTACCGAAGCCGAAAGACAGGCGGAACTCAAGACCCGAAAGAAGCGTGCTCAAACAGCCGCGGCGGGGGTCAAGGGATCGGCCACATCTCAGGTTTCCAAGCTCGGCAAGCACGCTTCCATCGAGGAAACGGTCGCTGCTGTTATGGACGGACTCATTCAATAGAGAGGTAAATCATGGCTTTTGCAAATGCTCAAGTCAGTGACCTGATCGCGACCACCATCGAAAGTCGCTCTCGGGCTCTGGCGGACAACCTGGAGCACAACAATGCGCTCCTGATGAAGCTGCGCCAGCGCGGCAACATCAAACCCGTATCGGGCGGTACGGAGATCATGGAAGAGATCATGTACGACGACGGCGACACTTCGTCCGGGTCGTACAGCGAATACGACGTGATCGACATCACCCCCGATTCCCCGATCTCTGCCGCGAAGTACGACTTCAAGCAATACGCGCGTGCGGTGACGATCAGCGGTATGGACATCGCCAAGAATCGCGGCCGCGAGCAGATGATCGATCTGCTGGCCGGTCGCGTACAGGTGGCCGAGACCAAGCTGCGCAACGACATTTCGTCCGGCCTGTACGGCGACGGAACGGGCAACAGCGGGAAGGACATCACCGGCCTTCAAGCGGCGATCTCGAATACCCCGACCAGCGGGACCTATGGCGGCATCGACCGTGCCACATGGGCCTTCTGGCGCAACCAGGTCATTTCCTGCACGTCGGATGTCGGGGCCGCGATGTCGCCCTCGACCATTCTTCAGGGCATGAATCTACTGGCCCTGGCGTGCGCTCGAGGCACGGACCGGGTCGATCTGATCGTGGCCGACAACGAGGCGTTCAACGCCTATCAGTCGTCCATCCAGGCGATCCAGCGCGTCACGAATGACACGGGTCAAGGACTGGCGGGGGCTGGTTTCACGTCTCTGAAGTATTTCGGCGCGGGCGCGAACGCGGACGTGATCTTCGACGGTGGCATCGGTGGGAACATGCCCTCGAAGACCATGTACTTCATCAACACGCAGTACCTGAAGTATCGCCCGATGCGGGGACGGGAGTTCGTGCCTCTGGGCAACGACCGCCAATCCGTCAACCAGGATGCCGTGGTTCGTCTGATCGGCTGGTACGGCAATCTGTCGTGCTCGGGCGCTCAGTTCAACGGCGTGCTCACGGACTAAGGAGGAAATCATGGCGAGCATTTTCACCGATACCCCGAAGATCGGGGTGGATCTTCTGAACAAGGTCGAAAGCGGGGACCAGAGCAATCGCAACTCGCATCGGCTCGGCTCGGAAGTATGGGCGAGTGACGGCAAGCGATACGTGTACGCCGAGGCCGGCGGTTCGATCAGCGCGTCTACGGCGACTGTGGACATCGACGACTCGACGTTCGAGGCGACCGGCACGGGCGGCAGCTACAAATCGCCCCCCGTTGCGATGGTGGCGGGGGATCGCGGCTGGTTCGGCGCGGCTTCCGTCTAAGGAGGTCATATGCCTACCGATCCGAATCGCTTCATGGCGCTGGGGATGGCTCCGCTACTGGCGACGGAAGTCGCGAAAGCCATCGATGACGCCAGCGGGGAGCCCGCTGAAATCACGGTCACTCTGACGGGTGACGTGACGGGCACGGGCTCGGGCACGACCGAGATCGAGGTGGAAACCACGGTCGCGGGCTAAGCCCTTTGTATCAACCACGAGACGGGGCCTTCGGGTCCCGTTTTTCATTTCATCGGCAACCCGAGGAAATCGCATGTACCAAGAGAGCAATGCCCTGGTGGAGTTCTTCCGCGATGCGGTGCAGAACAACAAGAAGTCTCAGGACGCCGGCCGTCCGGTTTTCGACGAGAAAGACTTCGTTCGGATCCAGGCCCCCGGAGACACGAACACGGTGATTGTCCGGATCGCGACGGATCAGGACAAGAAGCGGTTCCCGAAGTCCTGGAGCGCCTACCAAAACGGCCTGGATCTGGCCCAGGAAGGCACGCCGCTGGAGCAATGGAATCTGATCTCTCGGTCTCAGACCCTGGAACTGAAGCACCAGGGGATTGCGACCGTGGAAACCCTGGCATCGGTCTCCGACGCGAACATTCAGAAGTTCGGGCCCGGGTTCATGCAACTGCGCAACAGCGCAAGACAGTATCTGGAATCGTCCGTGGACCTGGCGAAGGCTACCCAAGCCGCCCGGGAGCGTGACGAGGCATTCGCACGGATGGCACTCATGCAGGAAGAGATCGACGCGCTGAAAGCGCAGATCGGTGCTCCCAAGCGTGGCCGTCCGCGCAAGGAACCCGTTGAGGAATAGCGCAAATGCAGCGTTACTACGATAGCGTCCTGGTGCAAGGGGCCAGTGGTGGCCTACAGCCATATCCGCAGGCTCAGGTGTCTGTGTTTGTAGCCGGGACGAGCACGCTGGCAACGCTGTATTCGAACAATACTGGAGCGACCCAGCAGAATCCATTCCGTTCGACCGAGCAGGGCGTTATTGCCTTCTATGCCGAGGATGGCCGCTACGACATTGAGGTAAAGGCGGCAGGCTTCACGTCGGTCAAGGTCCGGGACATTCTGCTAGAAGACGCTATCGATGAAGGGTACCTGAAAGAGCCTGACATAGAGGTCAAGGACGGGGTTATCGACCCCCCTGCGGGCTGGGAGGACGTGCCGTCAGTAGGCAAAGCTGACGGGGTGGGCGGTCTGAACGCTCAAGCTTTGGCGCTGGTTGCGCGAGACAAGGAGACACTTCGCCGCCTAGCCGACGCCACCGACCCCAGCAATGGGGCGGGGATGGTGGCGTTTAGGCAATCGGGCTCCGGATCTCAAGCTCGCCCGTTGGCCGAAAAGGTTGGCGAGACGTCACTGAGTATCACTGACTATATGACTGAGGAGGCGCGGGAAGACATTCATAGCGGCAATGCCGAGATGGATCATTCCGAAGCCGTGCAAGCTGCTCTGGACGCGGCGTATACCCTAGGCGGGCGCACGGTCAAAGTTCCGTCTGGATCGCTCATCCGCCATGATTCTCCACTCAGACTGCGCCCCGGAGTGTCGATAGAGGTTGAGGGCAATGGTGGCCGGTTTCGAGACGACCCTGCGGAGGTGTCGTGGGATTATCGTGGCGCTGATTACGCCTTTTACAACGATGAAATGCTCGGCCCGGTGAATCTCATTCTGGGCGAGATCAATTTCGACAACAACGAAAGTCCATCCGGGACAGTAGATGGCGTTAAGTTTATCGCTGGGATCACTGACTGTTATATCGATGTCGCCATCAAGGTCAGTACCGCAACCAACAATGGCGTGGTCATTTGTGGCAAGAATCCGATTACAGACGAAGCGAATAACAATCAGTACCGGAACCGACTGCTGGTTAAGACTGGCGGGGAGATCGAGGCGCCCGGTGTGGCGCTATGGCTGCAAAGCGACGACACGGTAAACAGTCGATGCAATGCCAACACTATCGTCGCAGGTACCAGGTTTGACGCGTTTGCGACCGGCTGGCGCGTTTGCGGAAATGGCAACACCGTCGAGGGCATGACAGTCAATGGTCCATGCTCCAACACCATGATCCATGCGGAAGGCAACAACACCTTCGGCAACACCGTATACGGTCTATACAACGACGCCAATGCCACAGGCTACATGGTGACGCTCGACAATAAGGCCGCTACCGATCGGATGCTGCTCCAGATCATCAATCCGGTGAATCACATTGCCCTGGAAAATATCCAGGATATCTCTACTGGTAGCGGGAATGCTTATTTGGGAGTTCTGCAAGCATCCCTTAGCGGTGGTCTTGCCCAAGGGCAACCGCGCTATACCACCTTCGCGCCAGGCAGAGAGCGGAACTGGATATTCAACCTTACGGACATGCTTTCGGGTGGGCGCGTCTGCTTCGGAAACAGCGCCTTGGCAAACCAGGCTGTGCGGACAACTGCCGCGGTGTCGGGGTCGGCCACGCAGGAGGGTGTCCATGTCGGGACTGTCTATGGCTCCGACGCCACTTCTGCCATAGGCGGAGTTGTCACGACTCTGACGGGAGGCAACTCGGGATCGGCCTACACCACCTCCATCGTTGCGCTCCTGCGAGCCCAATCGTTCAACTCGGGGACGAACCAGACAGTCACGAATCTGTACGGTGCGCGAATCGATGCTCTTGGCGGGGCGACCAATGTCTACGGCGTGTGGAGTGCCATTGCGGATGGTGCCAACTGCTGGAACTTCTACGCCTTCGGGGATGCTCCGAACCGATTCCAGGGCACGATCACGACCGTGGGCAGCTACAACGCTACCACCAGCAACGATGCCAACGTCAACATTGCCGGCAATGGACTGTTGCAGCGCTCGACCTCCTCGATCCGCTACAAGCGCGATGTCGAGGACATGGACGACTCGCGCGCTGATGCTCTGCTTGATCTGCGCCCGGTCTGGTATCGATCGAAGTGTGAGGGAGACCGGCCGGACTGGTCCTGGTACGGCCTGATTGCGGAGGAAGTCGCACAGGTCGATCCTCGCCTCGTTCATTGGGGACACCCCATGAAAGAGGTTGAGCAGGAGATCGATAAATGCGATGCAGACGGCAATGTGATCGGCGTTGAAAAGGTCAACGTAACCGTGCCCGATACCGATGCGCCTTTGCAGGCCGAGGGTGTTCAGTACGCGCGATTGGTGGTGCCTTTGTTGAATCTCGTCCGGCGTCTTGAGGCTCGGATTTCAGCTCTGGAGTCCAACTAATGCCAATCATCCTACCCGGCCCGATACCGGCGCAGCCTACTACGCTGCAAACCTTCATCGCTGACCTATGCCTTGAGCTTGGCCTGACTGCGCCCAACCGAATAGTCGGCTCGGCCGATCCGCAGATCCTTCAGATGCTGGCGCTCTCTAACCGACTCGGCAATGACCTGGTTCGGGAATACGAGTGGCAACAACTGACGGTGGTGGCGAACATCACGACCGTTTCCGGGCAAGTGCGCTATCAGCTTCCGAATGACTGGAATCGCCAGATCCCGCAGACGGAGTGGAACCGCAGCACGCATTGGCCCATGATCGGGCCTTTGTCCTCCCAGTCCTGGGAGACGTTCAAGGGGTCCTACGTCAGCGCCTGCGTGGAGACGTTGTTCCGCATCCAGGGCGGGGACGTTGTGCTCCTGAACGCTCCTCCTGACGGCGAAACCCTGGCGTTCGAGTACATATCGAAAAACTGGGTGGTGGGTCCGAGCGGCGAGCACTACAACCGCTTCCTGAGCGACGAGGATACCTTCCTGTTCGATGAGAACCTTATGAAAGAGGGGCTCAAACTTCGCTGGAGGAAGGCAAAGGGTCTCCCATACGACGACGAAGACTACAAGCGACTGCTTGAGGCCTGCAAGGGACAGAACAAGTCCGCTCCGGCTTTGCGGCTCAGTTCGACGCTGGGGCGCCGTTTCCTGAATAACTGCAATATCCCCGATGGCAACTGGAACGCGTAGAGGCCTTCGCCGCGACGGTAACCAGACCGGGCGCTCGAAGACGATTCCTGCTCCTGTTGGAGGTCTGAACGATCGGGATGCGCTGGCTGACATGCCGGAGAAGGATGCGGTCATTCTTGAAAACTGGTGGCCGCAGCCGTCGAAGCTAGTTGTGCGATCTGGGTCTGTGGATTGGGCTACCGGGTTCGAGGGTCCAGTAGAGACGATAGTGGAGTATTGCCCCACGGATGGCTTGAACGAACTGTTCGCCGCGAGCGCGGGTGATATCTACGACATCACGGCTTCGGGAGTGGTAGATACGCCCGTCGTATCAGGGCAATCGAATGATCGATGGCAAGAGGCCGCGATCACCACGCCTGGGGGTAGTTTCCTGTTTCTGTTCAACGGGCAGGATGATCCGCTGCTTTACGACGGCACGGATTGGGAGTCGGTCAACGACAGTTCGACCAATGCCATTACCGGGGTGACGACATCCTTGCTGATCCAAGGATGCTTGTTCAAGAACCGTATCTACATGGTCGAGCGCGACTCCCTTCGGGTGTGGTATCTGCCGACCTCAAGTATTGCGGGGGCGGCGACGGACTTCGATCTCGGGGCGATCTTCCGACGTGGAGGATGGCTTGTTGGCATGTACACCTGGACCATCGACGCAGGCGAAGGTGCTGATGATCACGCTGTATTCCTGACGAGCGAGGGCGAGGTTGCGGTGTACGCTGGAACGGACCCGGAATCTGCTGAAACCTGGAGGCTGGTTGGTCTCTTCTACCTGGGCCAGCCGATAGGCAGGCGATGCGCGGTGAAAGTCGGCGGGGATCTCATGGTCCTGTGCGAGGCGGGCGTAATGCCGTTGGGTAGGGCGCTCCTATCGAGCAGCATTGATCGTAGGGCAGCGGTCTCGGACAAGATCCAGAACAGCGTCAACGTGGCGGTGTACCAGTATCGGCAGAATTTCGGCTGGGAACTATGCATGTTCCCGGAGCAGAATGCCCTGATCCTGAACATCCCGGCCGGAGGTGGAAGGAACTTCCAATACGCTCAGAATTCGCTTACCGGGGCGTGGACCAAGTTCACGGGGTGGGATGCGAGGACGGTCAAGACGACATCACTGGGCTTATTCTTCGGCGACTCGAATTCTGTAAAGAAGGCTTGGACGGGGAACATCGACGGCCAGAGCATGATCGTCGCGGACGCCCTTCAGTCATTCCAGGACTTTGGCCTGACGGCGATCAACAAGTACTTCACGATGATCCGGCCGTATGTCTTGTCTGACGGCAATCCATCGATTCTTTACGGAATCAACGGGGATTACGTCCCCCAGGAGCCTACCGGGTCGCTGACCTACGCCGATCCGGGTGGAATGGTCTGGGGGCAGATGATATGGGGAGAGATGGTTTGGGGGGGGTCTATCCGCCCACTATCCGGATGGAACACGGTAGGCGGCGTCTATAACGCGGCAGCCCTTCGCCTGAAGGTGCAAAGCAACATTTCCAATACCGAGTGGGCCTCGACGAGCTACGTCTTTCAGGTCGCCGGCATTCTCTGATGAACATCAACGGAACCGAGGTCTGCTTCGATGCGGGCCTGGTGGGGCCGTGGGTGGCGCAAAGAGCCAACATGCAATACATGGCTGACCGCTATACAGCGATAGGCCGGTTCAAGGATGGGAAGCTGGTCGCCGGAGTTCTCTACGAGGACTGCAATGGCGCGAACGTTGTATGCCACATCGCCGCAGAGGGGCAATGGGCGAACAAGACGTATATGTGGCTGATCTTCGATTACCCCTTTAACCAGCTAGGGGTCAAGAGGATCACCACGACAGTGAATCCAGACAACGAGGTTAGCCAACGCTTTACCGAAGATCTGGGGTTCTCCGTGGAGTGCAAATTGAAAGATGCACACCCTAAGGGCGATCTTTGGGTATTCCGGATGTTCAGAGACGAATGCAAATGGCTGAGGCTAGGCGATGCGATACGCAAACATAGACATTCCTGATCTGCCGCTGGCAGCGTTCCGCAAGGATGTGCGGGGCCAAGTCCGCCCGCAAGGCGGTAAGGGTGGTGGGACGCCCGATGTTCCAGACTATACGGCGCTCGCCCAGCAACAGGCCCAATCGAACCTGGACTTGGCGAAGTACGCGACCCAGGCCAACCGCGTCAACCAGTTCACGCCCTATGGGAGCATAACGTGGTCGAATGATCGAACATTTGACCAGGCCGGCTACGACGCCGCCATGCGTGCGTACAAAAGTGGTGGCGCAACGAATCCCAGCAATTTTTCCTATACCGGCAGGGATCAGGCATACGCGCGCGCCTTTGGCGATCCAGTTTATCGGGATGGTCAATGGGGATGGATAGACCCAGGAGGCGGGGATTCCGCTACCCCCACGTTCATCGCCATGCATCACCAGCCAGGCGGTGGACCAGGCTCAATTGGTGGGGCAGCCGCACCCAATCCTGCCGACTTCTATTCCAGCGGGGACCAATGGACGCAGAACATGCAGTTCTCGCCCGAGGTCCAGGCTGTCTACGATCGAGCAATTCAAGGTCTCGGGCAGCAGTATGGGGATGCCCTGGCGGCATACGATCCCACGACGGCGACGAACCAAGCTACCGATCTCATCCTGTCTAGGGTGAATCCCGAGCTGGATCGTCAGGCCGAGACGCTTCGGTCGCAGTTGACGAACCAGGGGATTGCACAGGGTTCCGCCGCGTGGAATCGCGCGATGTCGCAGTTCGGCCAGCAGAGGAATGACGCTGTGACGCAAGCCCAGTTGCAGGGGATTGGGTTGGGCATGAACCAACAGTCCCAGGCATTCAACCAAGCCTCCTACCTGCGTGGGTTGCCGCTGAACGAGTTGAATACGCTCCTTGGGGGAGGCCAACTCCAATCCGCATCGTTCCCCGGGTATGCGCAGCAGGCCACTACGGCAGGTCCTGACCTGACTGGCGCGGCCCAAGCCGGGTACAACGCCGAACTCGGGGCTTACAACGCGCAGCAGGCTCAGAATTCCGGTCTGTTCGGGGGTTTGGGGGGATTGATAGGTGCCGGGATCGGGTATCTGAATCCTGTCTCTGGTTTGTCTAGCTTAGCGAGCGCAGGACTGGGGTCGGCTGTTGGGTCTGGAGTGGGTGGCGGTCTAGGAGGCCTTTTCTCGGATGTGCGGCTGAAGACGAACATTCGCCGTATCGGTACAGCGGACAACGGACTTCCGATCTACTCCTATCGCTATATCTGGGGTGGGCCAACCCATATCGGGCACATGGCCGACGAGGTAGAAGAACTGTATCCCGATGCCGTTTCCACGGTCGAGGGATACAAGACCGTGGACTATTCGAAGGTGCACTGATGGCCCAGCAATATCCCCTCGGCATGATGGCTACTGCTTTGTCAGGTAGAGGGCAACAGTTTGCCGCCCCAACGCTAGCTCCGGACCTTCTTCAGCGCCAACTTGGGTTGCAACAGCGTGCCTCTCTCGCCCAAGGGCTTATCAACCAAGAGCCTTTGCAGGGGCAAATGGTCTCTGGGCACTACGTGGCGCCGAACCCTTTGCAGGGCTTGGCTCGGGCCCTCCAGATGTACGCTGGGTATAGGGACTTGGCCGAGCTTCCGAAGGAATACAGCGACCTTCAGAACGCCCAACGCCAACAGGACATGGCGATGTTCGGGCTCGGGGACAGGAATCAGGCAATCGCTCAGGCGATGTCTCAAGGCGGTGCGGATGGATCGTCCGTGGGTCAATCAGCCCAAGCGACGGGCCAGCCCATGATGCAACTGCTACCTGGCCAGTCGGCGGAGCAGTCGTATCGAGCCTATTCGATGCTCGGGCCGCAGGAGTATGCCAAGCAGTTGCTCAAGCTTGGCGCTCCCACGGATACGCAGCGCGACCTTATGGCAGCGGGAATCCAGCCTGGAAGTCCGGAGTATCAGGCCATTCTCCGATCCAATGCGGCGCGCCCAATGAATGTGGCACCCGGGGGCACATTGTTTGACCCTGTTTCCCAACGTCCAATCTTCAACGCTCCTCAAGATGGCCGACAAGTACAGTTTGGCCCTCAGGGCGCGCGCGTTGAGCCTGTGCCGGGATGGCTGGAAGCCGAGACCGCTCAGGAGCAGGCGAGGGCGCAAGGGCAATCGGCGGGGCGCGTAATCGGCGAATCGGTAGGTAAGACCCTGACTGGCGAGAAGCGTAGAGAGGCAGTACAAGCCGCCGCCGGAGTTGATGCCAGCATTGCCCAATTGGGACGACTTAAGGAAACTGCCGAAGCCCTCAAGAACCATCCCGGATTCAAGGGCATCTCCGGAATCAGTTTCGAACGCCTCAGTGCGGCTGTCCCGGGGACTGCGGCGGCTGACGCGAACGCGCAGTTCACTACGCTGAAGTCCCAGATTGCTCAGAACGTACTCCAGATGTATCGCCAGATGTCACAGACGGGCGGGGCTGTCGGTCAGGTGTCGAATGCTGAACAGGAGTTGTTTCAGAACAACCTAGCGGCGCTGGACAAAGCCCAGTCTCCGAAGGCTATGCGGGAATCTCTGGATCGCATTGCTCGATTCGTGGATGATTCGACCTCAAGATTGAGGTCTGCATATGACCGTGAGTACGGTACTGGGACGTTTGATTCTCTCATGGGCAACAACGAGCAGCCTGGACAATCGTCCACTGGCGATTATTCCAACCTCTGGGGGGGGTGATGGCGAGCCCGCAGGAGTTTGCATCGCAGTACGGCCCTCTTGCTGTCAATGTCGGCAAGACTCTGGGGGTTGCTCCAGACGTCTTGCTCGGTCAGTGGGGATTGGAGACCGGGTGGGGGCGATCCGTTATCCCGGGGACTAACAATCTTGGGAACATTAAGGATTTCTCCGGCAGCGGAGTGTCCGCGACCGACAACATGACCGGAAGCCGGGACAGTTATCGTCGATACGACACTCCTGATGCGTTTGGTCAGGACTTTACGAGGCTGATCAACCGGCGCTATCAGAATGCCATTGGATCGGGCAATGATCCCCAGAAATGGGCTGAGGCTCTCAGGTCTGGCGGATATGCGCAGGATCCGGATTACGTAAGGAAAGTAGTGGCGGCTACAGATCTCGTCCGAAAGAGTGGTGGCATTGGTGATCGCATTGCGTCTGCGATCCTCCCGTCCGCCCAAGCTCAAGTTCCGGCCACGCCCTGGAAAGAGGTTGTCTCGAAGCCCGAGTTTCAGGCGTTGAGTGCTGAGCAAAAGACCGCCGCTCAGAAGCAGTATTTCGATCAGGTAGTAGCTCCCAGAGTCCCTAAAGGAAAGCTAGAAGAGGCTCGCAGCCAGTTCTTTACGCAGTACCCCGTTGATTACATGCGTCTTGAGATGTCTCACGAGGAGCCTCAAGAACCTGTGTCGGACAGCTCCGCCGTTGGATTCGGTGCTGGTTTGGGCGCTGGGGTGGGTACGGTTGCTCTAAATGCGCAGCGCTATCTCGGAAAAGGCTTGCGCGGGCTGGGGGCTGATCGGGCAGGGAATTGGTTGGTCAATGATGCCGATTACGGTCTGAAGAACTTGCAGTCTCAAGTTGCCCCCTATCAAGAGGTCAGCCCCTTCGCTACGGGCGCCGGGGAGTTAACCGGTAATGTAGCGGCAACACTTCCGGTTGGCGGCCTATTGGGAGCCGGAGTCCGCGCTGCCGCCCCCGCAATGGGAGCTGCCGCGCCGGTAGCATTGAGGACAGCGGAAGCGTTGCGGACTTGGGGCATGAAGTCCGGAGCTGCGCCGGCCTCGATAGGGGGCCGTGTGGCGAATCTGGGTCTACGAGCCGGCGCGGGTGGCGCTACCGGTTACACAGCAGGAGGGTTGGTCAGTCCTGAAGATGCTGGAACGGCTGGGGTGGTTGGGGCTGCATTCCCTCTTGCTGCGACTGGTATAGGACGTGGCGCTCAGGCCATAGGCCGCGCGCTAAGCGGAGGGGAAATCTCCCAGCCGGTTCGCGATCTGGCCTCCCGAGCGCAGGAGCTTGGAATCCGAGTTCCAGCTGATCGGATCGCTGACAGCCGGCCCCTGAACGCCATTTCGTCGAGCCTGAACTACGTTCCATTTAGTGGCCGTGCGGCGACCGAGGCCAGGATGCAGTCCGATTTCAACCGAGCGATTTCTCGAACGTTTGGGCAAGACTCCGAGAATGTCACTCAGGCATTGCGTCAGGCCTCCGATGACCTGGGCGCAAAGTTCGATTCTGTGCTACGCAATACCAGTGTCAAGGTGGACGATCAATTGGTAGCGGCTTTGGCAGAAGCAGAGCAGCGCGCAGCGGCGGAATTGCCGAGGGATCAGGCCAGGATCATCGGGAATCAGATTGACGAAATCATAAACAAGGGATCGTCCGGGCAGATTGACGGACAAGCTGCTTACAACATCAAAAGGACCCTGGACAGGATATCTCGCCGGAACACGCCGGAGGCTTTTTACGCTACAGACCTGCGCGGCACCCTGATGGATGCGCTGAATCGGTCTCTTGGCCCAGAGGAGGCGGCAAAGTTCGCTACCACTCGGCGGCAATATGGGAACATGCTTTCCCTGGAAAGGCTTGCTCAGAATGGTGTCGAGGGGGACATTTCCATTGGTCGTCTGGCGAACCTGCGAAATATCCGGAATCCTGAATTGCAGGAACTGGCAGATATTGCCGCGCAGTTCCTTCGCCAAAGGGAGGGTCAGCACGGAGCGGCCCAGCGGATCCTTGCCTTAGGGCTTACCGGAATGGCGGGCGGCCCGGGCGCAGCCGTGGCATCTGTAGGGGCCGGCAGGATGGCAAACACCCTGCTGAACAGCCAAGCAGTTCGAAATGCCATGCTTGGGACGGCGGACAACAGGGCTCTGGCGAGGGCATTGCGCCAAGCGTTACCGGCTAGCTCAAGAGTCGCCCCCGTGATCAGCGCCCAGTGAGGCCCTTAATAAAGCCCACAATGGCGATGATGATCAGAAGGATGACCGCCTTCCAGATCTTGAATTCGATGTATTCCATGGGCTGATTTTAGCCGCCTTCGGGCGGTTTTTTCATTGGAGTTACGAAAATGCCCCGAAACGGCAGTGGGACCTATTCGCCGCCTTCGAACAGTTGGAATCCGGCAGTCAACGGCGTTACCGCAACGGCGAATGACTGGCAGTCGGTGCTTAACGACCTGGCCTCCGCGCTATCCGGATCCGTGGCCGCCGATGGTCAAACCTCCATGTCCGGCAGTCTGGATATGGACGGGAACCGGGTACGTCAGCTTGGCGCGCCCTCGGCCCCGGGGCATTCGATTCGCTGGGAGCAGTTCACCAAGGGCTCGGATATCGAATCAGCCTCGGATATCACCATCCCCAACGAGGGGAACCTGTTCGAGGTCACGGGCGATACGGCGATCACGACCGTGGGCGATACCTATCCTGGTAGGACGGTGATTCTACGGTTCGAGGCTGGGATCACGCTGGAGCATTCATCGTCGCTGATTCTCCCCGGAGGGGCGGATATCACCACGACGGCCGGGGATATGGCGGTATTCGTCAATACCGATCCTGGTGAATGGACGGTCATGTCCTACCAGCAGGGGGATAACAGCGGAGATCCGATCTTTGGCCTTCGTTTGTTACGCACCACACTGATTACGAGCACCGGAACATTCGAAAAGCTGGGTGCGACCAAGAAAGTCTATTTCAAGATCGTCGGGGGAGGCGGGGGTGGTGGTGGCGCTCAGGGTGGATCCGGGCCATCTGCTGGGTCAGGGGGTGGGGCTGGAGGTATTGGAGAAGGATGGATTGATACCGGAGACGTCCCTGCCAGCGCGACCATCACCATCGGCGCCGGCGGTAGCGCAGGCTCAGCCGGCCCGAACGTGGGCGGCGACGGGGGAACGACTTCCTTCGACTCGCTTGCGACAGCGACTGGAGGGACCGGAGGCGAGAACCTCTCGAATGCTGACAATTCCATTCGCGCTCGGGCGGGTGGCCCAGGAGGGTCCATCACCTATGACGATGCCGTGGTGGAGATCGTTCGCTCTGGGCAAACCGGAGAGCAGGGCGGCCCCGCGATGCGCGGCAGTTCCGTGGGGGAGTTTTCCGGGTGCGGGGGCGGTACTCCGTTCGGAGCTGGAGGGGTAGGGCGTTCCACCGGCCTGAATCAGGCAGGGGCGGACGGGATCGGCTGGGGTTCGGGTGGAGGTGGTGGGATTGTCTCCAATAGTTCCACGAGCCGCGCCGGGGGTGCCGGTCGCGGTGGCGCGCTTTACATCGAGGAATGGGCATGAAGGCATTGATCGCAAACGGCGTCATAGCCGAACTGCACGAAACAGGGTTCCCGGTCGCGGAGCCCTTTTTTTGGGCTGATGCGCCGTCCGGAGTCAAGCGCGGGTGGCTCTACGAAAACGGCGAATTCTCGGCCCCTGATGCGCCTCCGTCGCCTCCTGTAGTGGCGGTCTCCCGACTTCAAGGAATCCTGGCTCTAGATGAAGCCGGTCTCTATGACGAAGTCCTAGGGGTGGTCAACGACCCGAATACCCCCAGGGCTGTCCGTCTGGCATGGGAGAACGCCCAGACCTTCGAGCGGTCCAGCCAGGCTCTGGCGTATCTCGCGCAGAAGGTAGGGATCACCAGCCAGCAGTTGGATGATCTATTCGCAGCGGCATCTGAGATCCAGGCATGACTCTGGCGAGTGACGACGCCAAGGTAATTTTGGCGGCCATCAACAACTGGCGCGCAGAACAGCGCACCGATGCCGAAACCCTGCGTAGGGACTATGACGCCAAGCATGCGGAGATTGAACGCAAGCAGGACGATCTTAGGCGGGAAATGATCGCGGTATCCGCAATGGTGAAGACCGCTGTTCCAGATGGAGATATTGACGGCCATCGCAGATACCACGAACTCTTGATCGAGCGTGAGCAGGACCGAAAGACCCTGCGAAAGGCTGTGCTAACCCATTTGTTGAAGTCAAGCACTTTAGCCGCCGCTACCGGCGCGCTTTGGGTGCTCATTATGTGGGTTAAGGAGTGGATGAAAAAATGATGATCGAAGACTGGAAGAAGCAATTCCCCAGGCTCTGGAGTGTGCGTCTGGCGCTCCTGGCGGCGCTTTTGTCCGCCGTGGAAGTGGCGATGAACGTCTGGCTGACCGGAAAGCCCCCGCTGATCGTGCTGGGGGCTTGTGTCGTATCCCTGAGCGCGGCCATCGCCCGGGTCATCGCTCAGCCGAAGGTGCGCAATGAAGACGGCCACTAAGCGTACCCTACAGGGAACCGTTGGGGCTGGAGCGGCGGCAATCCTGCTTTCCTTCGTTCCCAAGTTCGAAGGAATGGTCCTTAGGGGCTACAAGGATCCTATTGGGATAGTCACTGCCTGCGCCGGGCATACTCGTACCGCAATCCTGGGCAAACCGTATACCCTGGGCGAATGCCGGAATCTTTTGGAGCAAGACCTGATCGAACATGCCGATGGAGTCTTGTCCTGCACGCCGGTCCTCAAAGACCATCCCTTCCAGCTTGCAGCGGCATCCAGCTTCGCGTTCAACGTCGGCACCGGGGCTTACTGTCGATCCATGACGGCCCGCAGGTTCAATTCGGGAGATTGGTCCGGAGGCTGCAAGGCCCTGAACGAAGCCGATAGCGGCAAGCCTCAATGGGTCTGGGCGGGGGGGAAGATCCTTCCAGGCCTGGTCAAACGCCGGCAGGCTGAGCGCGACCTGTGCGAGACGGACTTGCCTGGATGACCACGATTCTGCGCCTGCTGGCCCCATACCTGATCGGCGCCGGTATCCTGGCCGCCGCGGCTGGCGGCGTCGTCTGGTACGGCCATACAGAGCACGAAGCAGGCGTGCAGGAAGAGAGAGCCAGGGTAGAGCGCCTACAGGCCTCTATCACGGCCGCTATGCAGGAGGAAAAGGATCGTGCAGAAGCCAAATACAGAGGGGCCGTCCTGGCCCGGCAGGCTGCTGAAAAGGATTTATCTACTGCCCGCGCTCGCCTTGACCGGGTGTTGCGCGACAACGCCAACCGTGCCCAAGCTTCCAGAACCAGCGTCGGATCTGATGATTCCGGCCCAGACTGGATCGGCGTACTTGGATCGTGCTTCGCAGAATATGAATGGATGGGCCGAGAGGCTGGAAGGCTCGCAGACCAGGTGAACGGCCTGCAAGGCTACATCACTTCAATCCGAACCGCTCAGCCCTGAAGACAATCTCATCGTCGGCCCCGATCTCGCGCATCCAGAAGGCACATCCCATGTCAGGGTCGGCGATCACGGCAGGGCTGTGGGGGCCATGGCAGACCGTGTGATAGCCCTCTGCGCAGGTCTCGCCGTACCAATGGGTGCAGGTCCAGCAGCCTCCGCGTGGGTCTTTCTGGCGGTAATCTTCCATGACTGCATACTGTGCAAAAGCACAGTATATGAGGCCGGATTTGTCCCCCTATAGTCTGTCTAAAATCGCATCATCGCCCTAGCATTCCTGCGGGTTTGCCGTCAGGCACGGCAACTGAGAATATTAGACACAGCAATTGGGTTTCCTGTTTTAAATCAACAGTGTATCTATATCCAATGCGGCTAATGCTGCATCATGGGGGTGTGCGCGGAAGAGTCCGTTTTTTTCATTCACTCGATGGCTTGAAATCTGTTTGACGGGTCAGGACGGCGGGAACCGGCTGGCCGCGGATCTCGGACCCCGGGTTTCCCGGGCTCGCTACGGCATCGACCGCCATCATCGCATTCCCCGCCGGTTCGCGTGGTTGCCGCGATCGACGGACCACTGCCCGGTCTTGATCATGAACAACTCGAATAGCCCGGCGGGCATTGCCCGGTCGCCCGCCTCCCATTGCTGCCAGGCGCGCAAAGAAGCCAGGACAGTGCGGGCGGCTTCGGTTTGAGTCATTTCGGCCCAGGTGCGCGCGGCCCGCACGGCATCGGGCAGTGGACCGGGCTTCTTCGCGTGGGACATCGTGCGTCGGGGGTCTCGGGGACTGCGGCCCGGCGCCGCGACGGCGCCTTGCGGGAGCGAACCGTCGACTATTATGTACTCATTGCGCGTATCCCGCCATTGCGAAGGTCAGGCGGGAACGAACCGGGCGAGCCGCGTGCCGTTGCGCGCCCCCCGCGCGGTGCGACCCGGATCGCAGCCCCATCCCGGCGACCGGGACGCGTTGCGCGTTTTTGGGTATATTTGTCACACGTCAAGTACAAATACTGGAAGGAAGTGGCAGCCGCCCAAAGCCGCGGCGGACCTTGGCACCCGGCAATGAGCGCAACCCCCTTCAACCTGAACGTTCCGATATACCATCAGATTGCGCAGTTGTTGCGGCAGCGAGTGAAAGCCGGGGAGCTGGGGCCCGATGGGCGGCATGCCACCGAGGAAGCCCTGTGCTCTGAATTCGGGGTGAGCCGCACGACCATCCGCAAGGCGCTCGGCGACCTGAAGCGCGAGGGGCTCCTGAAAAGCCGGCGCGGTGTCGGCACCCGGCGCGTCGAGCCCGGGCACAGCCAGGCGTTGGTGCGTTCCTCGGGCGATCCGCTGCACGCCCTGTTGGCGACGAAGTCGCGCGTCGTCGCCCTGGAAAAAACGGCGGCGCCGGAGCGCATATCGACGTTCCTGGAACTTCCCCCGGACCACCGGGCATTACGCATCGTCCGGACACATGAGCTCGAAGGCGCGCCGCTGTCGGTCGTGATCTCGTATCTTCCGATCGAACTCGGCGAACTGGTCACACGCTCGTCGCTGGCTTCGCGGCCCCTGCACGAAATGGTGCTGCAGTGCTTCGGCCAACCGCTACGCCGCAGCGTGCATGCCGTGCGCGTTGCCCGCGCCGACACCCAGATCGCCAATCTACTGAAGATCGCCCTGGCCGATCCCGTCCTGTATATCCAGTCATCCGCTTTCCTCGCCGACGGTCGACCGGTGCGCTGGACCGACAATTATTTCCGCGAAGATCGCTACGAGTACATCGCCGAGATCGATTGGCCACCGCTTGCAGGCGCTTCCAGAAAGCGCGATTGAACCGACCGGCGCACGCCGCGCGTTCGTAGCGCCGCGCGGCAATCCGACCCTGGAGCGACACCGCGTCGAACCCGGCGCCGCGCCGTCGTCGGCGCCATGGTCCTTGCGGCCGTCCCGCCAGGCCTCTCATGACGTATCCACCCCGCGTCCGCCTCTTTTCCCGCGCAGGCATGCCGGCTGCCCGAGCCCTGCCAGGCGGTCCGGATTCCGCCGGCGCCCGCGCGGGCGCCCATTCCCGGAAAACGCGCAATCGGCCCCGCCGGCGGGCGCCGGGCCTGGGGCTTGACCGCCATTTTTCGGTCGTGCTAATCTTTGTTTGTTTGTATCATCAATAATACAAACAATGTTGGCATATCCCTGCCGGGAACCCAGGAGCGCTAACGATGACAAGCCTGACCGCGGAACAGATCGCGCAATTCCAGCAGGAGGGGTTTTGCGCCCCGCTAGATGCCTTCAGCGCGGCCGAGGCCGACCGGCTGCGGGGGTCCCTCGAAGCGTTCGAGAAAACCTTGCCCGCGGGGCCGGTCGCGCCGATGTACCGGCGCCGGCTGCATTCCATGCTGCCGTGGATGCGTGATCTGGTCGAGGCTGCCCCCGTCCTGGATGCGGTCGAGAGCCTGATCGGTCCGGATATCCTGGTGTTTACAAGCACCTTCTTCGTGAAGGAACCGCACTCCGAGGCAAACACGGCCTGGCACCAGGACGCCATCTATCTGGGGTTGAACGAAGAGCACATCTCCGCCTGGGTGGCGTTTTCCAACGCCAACGAACTGGCGGGTTGCGTGCGATTCGTGCCGGGCAGCCACAAGCGCGGAGCGCTCGCGCACAGCAACCGCAGCATTGCGAACAGCTTGAATGTGGTGTCGCAATCGATAGCCGAGTCTTTCGACGAAAAGGACATACGCGCGGCATCGTTGCGCAAAGGCCAGTTCTCCTTGCATCACACGCTCGTGGTGCACGCGTCCGAGCCGAACCGATCCGACGACAGGCGTATCGGCCTGAGCATCAGCTACATCCCGACTCGCGTGAAACATCGGGGCAGCTACCGGTTGCCCGCCACGCTGGTCCGCGGCGAGGATCGCTTCGGCTACTACGACCTGGAACCCGATTGCCGGCAGATGTCGCCCCAGGCCGCGAAAGCCGCGCACGCAGACGCATTCGCACGCTACCGCCAGGCCTATGACGAGCAACTGCAACGGGTCGCGGCCGCCGGTTGAGGCGCTTCCTTGAATCTACCATTGGAGCAGGATCATGAGAAGACGGTTCATGTCGCAGGTCGCCGGCGCGCTGTTACTGGCGACCGCTTTCCCGCAGTCATTTGCGCAGAACAACTATCCCAGCCGTCCTGTCCGGGTCCTCGTCGGTTTCTCGGCCGGAGGCAGTTCGGACCTGCTTGCGCGGCTTACCGCGCAGAGCCTGTCCCAGGCCTTCGACCAGCAATTCGTCGTCGAGAATCGTCCGGGAGCCACCGGCAACATCGCGCACGAGTACGTCGCCCGGTCGTCGCCCGACGGCTATACGCTGTTGTTCGCGACGACGGACGTCACGCTGAACGGCGCAACCACCGACGGCCTTCGTTTCGATCCGGAAAAGGATTTCACGCCCGTCACGCTGCTGACGTTCGCGCCGCTCATTCTCTTCGTCAGGTCGGACTTTCCCGCGTCCAATCTGAAAGAGCTGCTTGCCTACGTGAAGGCAAGGCCGAACGAGCTGAACTATGCCTCCACCGGGCGCGGCACCACCACTCATCTCGTCGCGGAGCAACTGAAACAGCTTGCCGGGCTCGATATCCAGCATGTGCCGTACAAAGGCGCGGCGCCCGCCATGGTGGCCTTGCTGTCCGGCGAGACGAGCATGCTGTTCACGACCTATGTTTCGGCGCGTTCCCAGGTCGAAGCCGGGAAATTCAAGCCTATCGCGATCGCAAGCAATGAACGCGCCAAGCAGCTGCCCGACGTCCAGACATTCGCCGAATTGGGATACCCGATGGAAATCGGCACCTGGTTCGGCCTGCTCGCACCCGCGGGAACGCCTCCCGGGATCGTGGAAAAGCTGAACGAGGCGCTCCAGAAGGCGAGCCGGAGCAAGGACTTTCAGAACCAGATTCTCGATATGGGCGGGAATCTGTTGATGACTCCTCCCGGGCCGTTCAAGGACTTTGTCGGCGCCGATGTCCGCAAGTGGAAAGAGCTGGTCAAGAGGACGATGAGCAATGCCGATCTCAAGTGAAGGCGGTGCCGGCGTGTCGAGGCTGCACGGCAAGGTAGCGCTCGTTTCCGGCGCGGCCGGCGATATCGGCCGGGTGATTTGCGAGACATTCTGCCGCGCAGGCGCGAAAGTGGTGTGCGCGGACGTGGATATGGAAGGCGCCGGCGAGACCGCGCGCGGACTGGGCGATGCGGCATTGCCGGTCGCGTGCGACGTGTCGTCCGAATCCCAGGCGCAGGCGGCCATTTCGCTTGCCGTCGAGCATTTCGGGGGGCTGAATGTGCTGGTGAACAACGCCGCGGTATTCGCACCGCATGCGACGGTCGAGCACATGAATCTGTCGGAATGGGAGCGGGCGCTGGCCGTCAATCTGACGGGGGCGATGCTGATGAGCCGCCACGCGATCCCGGCGATGCGCAAGACCGGCGGTTCCATTATCCACGTGGCGTCGCAACTGGGTCACGTAGGGCGGGCGGGGCGAGCCTGCTACGGCATGACGAAGGCCGCGCTCATCCACCTGGCCACCGTCATGGCGGTCGATCACGCGCAAGACGGCATTCGTGTCAATAGCCTGTCGCCCGGACCGATCGCCACCGACCGGGTCGTCAGGAACTACGGCGGGCCGCTGGCGCATGGCAATGCGGTGGGCCCGATGACGCTGCTCGGGCGTGCCGGCACGGCGAAGGAGATCGCTGCGGCCGCGCTCTTCCTTGCCTCGGACGAGGCCAGCTTCGTCACGGGAGTGGATCTGCTTGTCGACGGCGGTTACACCGCCCGTTGATTCCTCCGTAGCGGCGTTCCCGACATGATGGCCGAAAATGCGATGCCCAAGGTATTGACCCCGACACAGGTTCGCGACTATGAAGAGCAAGGGGCCGTCGCACCGGTTCGCATCTTCTCGACCGAGCAGGCGCTGCGCTATCGGGCGCTGCTCGAACGAGACGAAGCGAAGTACGGGCCGGCCTTGAAGGAAGCGCTTCGCACGAAGCCCCATCTATGCCTGAAATGGATCGATGAAGTCGTCAATAGTCCCGCGCTTCTCGACGCCGTCCAGGATCTGCTCGGTCCCGATCTGCTGCTGTACAACCTGTCCACGTGGATCAAGGAGCCCGGCGATCGGACCTTCGTGAGCTGGCACCAGGACGCCGCCTACTTCCCGCTCGATCCGCCGTTGCAGGTCACCGCATGGGTTGCGCTGTCCGACAGCGTGGAAGAGAACGGCAACGTCAAGTTCATCGCCGGTAGTCATCGCGAAGGCATTTTCCATCACGCGGCGGAGCACGCCGCCGGCAATCTGTTGTCGCAGGGACAGTCGATACGGTCGGATTTCGATCCGGCCAGGATCCGGGAAATGTCGTTGCAGCCGGGCGAGGCGTCCTTCCACAACACACGCACGGTGCATTTCTCGGAGCCCAACAGGTCGGCCCGCCGGCGAATCGGATTGGGCATCAGCTATGTGCCGGCCTCGGTCACGTGCACAGGCTCGGTCAGGCACACCGCGATGCTGGTCAGGGGCCGCTATGACGGCGGCCAATTCGATCTGGAGCCCCGCGTGAAGAGGCACTTCGATCCCGATGTCGAATCTTTTCGGCTGTCGGCGGTGGAGCGTTTCAGGGCCGCCCGCAGCGAGCAGATCGCGTTGCACGAACAGAGATTCTCCAAGCAAGGACCCAGCGAATGAACGACATCGGAAATCCGGCTGTGAAAGCCGGCAAGAAGAAAACCATCCGGCACCTGCTCGCAACCGCGCGCCCCCTGGTTTCGCCCGGCATCTACGATGGCTACAGCGCCCGCTTGGTCGAGGCGATGGGCTTCAAGACGGCGGCGACGACGGGATCGGGATTGTCGAACGCCTTGCTGACCCAGCCGGACATCGGAATCCTCGGATTGCTCGAGAATGTCGACGCGTGCCGGCATCTCGCGCGGGGCATGTCGATTCCGCTGATGGCCGACGCCGACACGGGTTATGGCAATGCCGTCACGGTCTATCACGTCGTGCAGTATTTCGAAGAGGCCGGGGTCGTCGGGATCAACATCGAAGACCAGGTCTGGCCCAAGCGTTGCGGACATATGCGTGGCAAGGATGTGATCGACGTCCGGGAAATGTGCAAGAAGATCGAGGCGGCTGTCAAAGCGAAGCAGGATCCGGACTTCATCATCAATGCCCGTATCGACGCGATTGCCGTCGAAGGCATCGAGGGCGCGGTGAAGCGTGCGCGGGAATATGCCGCCGCCGGCGCGGACATGATCTATCCGGATGCCGTGCGGCACGAGGACGACGTCGCGCGCATCGTGGAAGCGGTGCCCGACGTTCCGGTCAATATCAATATGGGATTCGGCGTGCGATCCCGGCCCACTACGCCGCTGATTCCGCTGAAGCGGCTCAAGGAACTGGGCGTTGCCCGCGTATCGTGTCCGCGCATGCTGACCTCGGCCGCCATCTCGGGCATGAAGAAGGTGCTCGAGCAGATGCAGTGGTGCATACGCACCGGCGAATCGGTTGACCGGCCCGACTTGCAGGCGAGCATGGCTGAAATTACCGATCTCGTCGGCTACGCCCGCATCGACGCCCTGGAAGAGGAGTTTTCCCTGCCGGACGACCTGGAACGACGGTATGGCGAGGATCGCGGTTACGTTGTCAAGGGGAACCCATGAATCCGTCCGCCTATGGACCGTTCAAGTACCTTCCGATCGACCGCCGCCCTCCGTTGACCTGGCCGAACGGCGCGCGGATCGCGTTCTGGATCAATCCGAACATCGAATACTTCAGTCTCGACGACGTTATGCCGGGCAATGCCAACGAGCGCGTCGCGCGGGATCACGCAAGGGTGCCCAATGTGCGCAATTGGTCGCTGCGCGATTACGGGAGCCGGGTCGGCTTCTGGCGCCTTCTGGAAGTCCTCAAGCGCTACGGCGTGCGAGCCACCGCCGCCACGAACAGCCGGGTGTGCGACCATCATCCCGAAATCATCGAGGCGATGGTCGATGCCGGGTGGGAACTGATGGGCCATAACGAAACCAATGCGTTGCGCATCACGGAAATGCCGCCGGAGCAGGAACGCGAATCGATCCTGAGGGCCGTCGAGCGGATCGGGCGCGCGACCGGCCGACGTCCCGCCGGCTGGCTCGGCGCCGGCCTGGCCGAAAGCTGGAACACGCTTGATTATTTGTACGAGGCAGGTATCCGCTATGTCTGCGACTGGGTCAACGACGAGCAGCCATACTCGATGGACATCGGCTCGCCCCGGATGGTGTCGTTGCCGTACACGGTGCAATGCAACGATGTTCCGGCATATTTCGATATGAAGGTATCGGTGCCCGAATTCGAACAGATGCTTCGACGCCAGTTCGATGTGCTGTATCGCGACAGCGAAGTCTCCGGCCGGGTGATGGCGGTGTCGGTGCACCCGTTCGTCACGGGGCAGGCCCACCGGATCGTCGCGTTGGAGCGCGCCCTGGAATACATCTGCAACCACCCCGGCGTCTGGCTGGCGACAGGCTCGGAGATCGTCGAGCACTACCGGAACAGCGCTTTCGCAAGGCAGGTATGAAGTGGGCCGGGCCGGCCGTGGCGGCACGCCGCCACGGTGCTCCGACCGGCTCAGGTCTTGTGGATGTTCAGCGAATGGATGACCTCGCGCCAACGCACGGTGTCTTCCTTGACCTGTTTCTGGAAACGCTCCTGGGTCCAGGGTTCGACGGCCAGGCCCTGTTCGAGCATCTTTTTCTTGGTGCCGGGATCGCTCACCGCCTTGTTGATGGCGTCGTGCATGCCCGCGACGATTTCCGGCGGCGTGCCGCTGCGGATGAACACGCCATACCAGGGCGCGTAGTCGAAATCCTTGACGCCGGCTTCCTGCATGGTGGGCAGGTCCGGCAGGGATGCCGCGCGCTCGGCGCCGGAGGTGGCGATCGCGCGCACCTGCTTGGCATGGATATAGGGCAGCACCGCGGGGATGGTCAGCAGCATGGCGTCGATGCGGCCGCTGACCAGGTCGGCCAGCGCCGGACCGGAGCCCTTGTAGGGAATATGCGTGAGCTGCAGGTTTTCCTTGGAGGCCAGCCAGGCCATGGGCAGGTGCCCCGCGCTGCCCACGCCGCCCGACCCATAGTTGATGCTGCCCGGATGCGCGCGCGCGTATGCCAGGAATTCCTGCGTGTTGTGCACGGGCAGCTTGTTGCTGACCACCAGCACGTTGGGCGTGTTGCCGACGTAGGCCACCGGCGTGATGTCGCGCGCCGGGTCGAAGCTGAGATGCTCGTACAGCGTGGCGTTGAAGGCGAATCCGATGTGCTCGAGCATGATCGTATAGCCGTCGGGTTCCGAGCGCGCCAGCATGGCGCCGGCGATGGTGCCGCCCGCGCCGCCGCGGTTCTCCGCGACGATAGGCTGGCCGAGCAGGGTGCCGAGCTTCTCGCCGAGGAGGCGGCCCATGATGTCGGTGGTGCCGCCGGGCGCGTAGGGAATCAGGAGGGTGATGGGCTTGGTCGGCCAATTCCCCGCGGCCTGCGCGCGCGCGCCCAGCACGGCCAGCGGCAGCAGGGCCGCGCCCAGGCTCAGCGCCCGGCGCTGCCGGCCGCGTTCGTCCATGCGCTGCGCGTCGGCGGGATCGGACCCCGTCGCGGAAGGGGTACCAGTTTTCATGTCTTCCTCCTTGGCTTGAGTGTCATCCGGCCCTCGAATCCGCGGGGCGCGTGGGGGGACCTGGATGTTTCGATTATCTTTAGTTGTTTCAAAAGCAACTACTATCGCTCCGCGCATATTTGCACACCAGGGAAAAAAGATCAATCCTGGTGCTTGCGCAGAGCGTGCGCGCATTTGTCTCAGGCGAAGGGGGGCGGTATGAAATGGGCAGCGTGCGGACGGACCGCCCGCACGCAGCCATGACCCGCGGCCGGCGTCGAGCGGCCGGGACCGGGGCATGGACTCGGCCGGCTCGCAGGAGCCGGCCGATCGGGTCGATGTAATTTTTGCGCTTAGCGGCCCGTCGGGGGGTAGCCCGACCCGGCGTTGCCGGAGGAAGGCTGCGAGGGCTCCATCGTGGAGGTGGCGCCGCGATCGCCACTGCTGCTGTTGTGGTGGCGGTCCCAAGAGGAGCACCCGCCCAGCATGAAGGTCGCGAGGGCCAGCGTGGCAATGATTTTCGAACTCATCGTTCACTCCTTCCAGTTGTAGGGACATGGAAGGCAGCAAACGCCATGCCCGCCGGCCCGGGGCGTCAGCGGGCCAGGGTCGCGATCCATTCGGCGAAGCGCGCGGCCCAGCCTTGCAGGAAGGCGCGGGTGGCTGCGCTGGTGATGGTGCCGTCGGCTTCGATCAGGCCGGGCGGGCACTGGATGAAGACTTCCGGCGTGGCGAGGGCGGGCGAGCCCTGGGCGGCCAGGATGTTGCGCAGGTGCTGCTGCGCCATGGCAGTGCCGCTCTGGCCTGGAGAGGCGCCGACGACGCCGCTGGGCTTGCCCTGCCACGAACTCTTGCCGTAGGGTCGCGAGCCCCAGTCGATGGCGTTCTTGAGCACGCCGGGAATCGACCGGTTGTATTCCGGCGTAACGAAGAGCACGGCGTCGGCGGCTTCGACCTGGCGCTTGAGGCGGGCGGCCGGCGCCGGCATGTCGGTTTCGTGGTCCTGGTTGTAGAGCGGCAGGTCGCCGATCTCGACGTAATCGAAGGCGTAGCCCTCGGGCATGAGCTTCTCGAGCGCCTTGGCCAAGTGCCGGTTGATGGAGCCGGCGCGCAGGCTGCCTACCACCACGGCTACGGTATACGACTTCATGGACGATTCCTCGAAGGTGCGGAAGGGCTAGTGTAGTGCCGGGCCCTTGACGAAATCTTGTCGCCTCGCGCCCGGTCCCGCCGGCGCCGCGATGGCGGCCGCAAGAGCTGACAGGTTTCTGAATAAGAAACGAAAATCGTTTACACTGCCGCACATCTACAAACGCAAGGCGAAACCTGCCGGGGAGTCGCGGCCCCGGCATTTCGCCCAGGTACGGGAGAATATGCATGCGCGTTTGGCTGCTGGGGGCCATGTCGTCCGTTTTCATCGCCGGGACGGCGCTTGCGGCGCAGCCGCGGGAAGTCGTGCGCACGTACGCCGATATCGCACAGGCGGGCTATGAAGACGCGCTCGCCACCGCGCGCGCCCTGGGCAAGGCGGTGGACGCGCTGGTCGAACGGCCCAGCGCGCAGACGCTGTCCGCCGCGCGCGAGGCCTGGCTGGCCGCGCGCGCGCCCTACCAGCAGACCGAGGCCTACCGCTTCGGCAACCCCATCGTCGACGCCTGGGAAGGGCGGGTCAATGCCTGGCCGCTGGACGAGGGCATGATCGACTACGTGGATGCGTCCTACGGCACGGAATCCGACGCCAACGCCTACTACATCGTCAACGTCATCGCCAATCCCCGCATCAGCGTGGGCGGCAAGACCGTCGATGCCGGCAATATCACGCCCGCCCTGCTGGCCGATGTCCTGCACGAGGCCGACGGCAACGAGGCCAACGTGGCGACCGGCTACCACGCCATCGAATTCCTGTTGTGGGGCCAGGATCTGAACGGCAGCGACCCGGCGCCGGCCGATCGCACGGGCACGCCGCAGCAGCGCCACGCGGGCGACCGGCCGCATACCGATTTCGATCCGCGCCATTGCACGGGCGGCCATTGCGAGCGCCGCGTGCAATATCTGAAGGCCGCGACCGCGCTGCTGATCTCCGACCTGGAGGAAATGGCCGGGCAGTGGCAGGCCAAGGGCGAGGCCCGGGCGGCGGTCCAGGACGATCCGCGGGCCGGGCTGGTCGCCATGCTCACCGGCCTGGGCAGCCTGTCGTACGGCGAGCTGGCGGGCGAGCGCATGAAGCTGGGCCTGATGCTGCACGATCCCGAGGAAGAGCACGATTGCTTTTCCGACAATACGCACAATTCCCACTATTACAACCAGGTCGGCATGCGCAACGTGTACCTCGGGCGCTACGCGCGCGTGGACGGCACGGCGGTGCAGGGCGCCAGCCTGTCCGACCTGGTCAAGGCGCGCGATGCCGCGCTCGACGCGGAGATGCGGGCCAAGCTCGACGCCACCATGCAGGCCATGGAAGCGATGAAGCGGCGCGCGGAGACGGTGGAGACCTACGACCGGATGATCGCCCAGGGCAATGCCGAGGGCAACGCCGTGGTCCAGGCCGTCATCGATCGGCTGGTCGACCAGACGCGCAGCATCGAGCGCGTGGTGGCGGCGCTGGAACTGGGCGGGATCGCGCTCGAGGGATCCGACAGCCTGGACAATCCGGACGCCGTGTTCCAGTGAGGCGTGCCGTGCGGGCCGCAGCGGCGCCGGCGGCCGTCCCGGCCGCATGGCGCGGCCGCGCGGCCCGCTGGGGGCGCATGCTGGCCGCCTGGGCGGCCTGTGCCATGCTGGCGCAGCCGGCCGGCGCGGAAACCCCGGCGCAGGGACGCACGGATCTCAGCGCCGAAGACCGCGAACGCGTGCGCCGGGTGACCGCGCCGACCCCGGATTTCTCGGCGGCCGAGCGCTTCGAGTCGTTGCCCGCGGGCGCGGCGACCACCGGCAAGCAGGTCAACGCGGACATCTTTTCGCATCCGTCGGCGAACCTGGATTTCGAAGGCCGGCAGCAGTTCCTGCTGGGCAACGCATTGTTCCGCAAGGACTGGGTTTCCTCGCCCTCCTCGACCCAGGCGTCCGACGGCCTGGGGCCGCTGTTCAATGCGCGCTCGTGCCAGGCCTGCCATGTCAAGGACGGCCGCGGCACCGTGCCCGGCTTCGACCCGCTGGAGCGCGGCGACGCGGTGGCCCTGCTGTTGCGGCTGGGCGTGCCGGCCCCGGCGGGCGCGCCCGATGCCGCCGGCGATGAAGGCGGGGCGCCGGCCGGCGTGCTTCCCGAACCGGTATACGGCGTGCAACTGCAGAACTTCGCCGTGCCCGGCCTGCCGGCCGAAGGCGGGATCGACGTCGAATACGAACCCATCCCCGTGGCGCTGGCCGGGGGCGAAACGGCGGTGCTCATGCGGCCCGTCTACCGCGTGACCGATCCGGGCTACGGGCCGATGCGGGCGGACACCATGATGTCGCCGCGGCTGGCGCCGCCGATGATCGGGCTGGGGCTGCTCGAGGCCATCCACGAGTCCGACATCCTGGCGCAGGCCGGGGGGCAGAAGGAAGACGGCATTTCCGGCCGGGCGAACTGGGTGCCGGACCCGGGCACCGGCGAGCCCGTGCTCGGCCGCTTCAATTGGAAGGCCGGACAGCCCTCCGTCGAAGCGCAGAGCGCGGCGGCCTTCGCCAACGACATGGGGCTGTCCACCCCGCTGTTTCCGGATCATTATGGCGACTGCACCGACGCCCAGCCGCATTGCCGCGAACTGCCGCACGGCGCGCAGGCGCGGCTCGGTCCCGAGGAAGTGCCGGCGCAAATGATGGACCTGGTCGCCACCTATGCCGCCAACCTGGCCGTGCCGCAGCGGCGCGCGCCGGACGAGCCCCGCGTGCTGGCGGGCAAGCGGCTGTTCTACGAGGCCAATTGCATCGGCTGCCACACGCCCAAGTACGTCACGCGGCGCGACGCCCGGCGGCCGGAGCATCGTTTCCAACTGATCTGGCCGTACACCGACCTGCTGCTGCACGACATGGGGGACGGCCTGGCCGACGACCTGCCGGAAGGCCGGGCCAGCGGCCGCGAATGGCGCACGCCGCCGCTGTGGGGCATCGGCCTGACCAGGACGGTGAACCCGCGCGCGACGTGGCTGCACGATGGGCGGGCGCGCAGCCTGCTCGAAGCCGTTCTGTGGCATGGCGGCGAAGCGCAAGCCGCGCGCGACCGGGTCGTGGCCATGAGTCCCGAAGACCGCGCGGACCTGATCCGTTTTCTCGAGTCCCTCTAGCAGGGGCGGGAGCCAAGCATGAAACGCCTTTCGATCGTGGTGCTGTTGTGGAGCGTATCCACGCTGTCGTGGGGATCGAGCGTGCCGCCCGACCTGGGCCAGCGCCTGGTCCAGGAATATGTCGCCCCGGCCACGGCCGGGCTGGCGCGCGCGGCGCATGCGCTGCACGCCGAACTGCAGGGCTGGTGCGGCAATCGCCTGCCCGCCGGCACGCAGGCGGTGCGCGCGCGCTTCGGCGACGTGGTGCGCGCCTGGTCGGGCGTGGAGTTCCTGCGCTTCGGGCCGCTGGTCGCCGACAATCGCTACGAGCGCTTCTTCTTCTGGCCGGATCCCCGCGGCGTGACGCTGCGGCAGGTGCAGGCGCTGCTGGCCGGCGACGATCCGGTTCCCGTGGCGGGTGAGCTGGTCGCGCGCAGCGTGGCGGTGCAGGGCCTGCCCGCGCTCGAGTACGCGCTGTTCGGCGACAAGGGCCTGCTGCGCGCCCCGGACGGTCCGCTGGCCGGGCGGGCCTGCGCCTATGCCGTGGCGGTGGCGGCCAACCTGGCGCGGCTGGCCGACGAACTGGCGCGCGAATGGAGCGACGAGGCGCCCCACGGGCAGGCATTCGCGCATCCCTCGGAGCGCAGCCCGGCCTATCGCAGCACGCGCGAGGTGGCGGCCGAGGCGATCAAGGCGCTGTCCACCGGCCTGCAGTTCACCCGCGACGTCAAGATCGCCCCGGCGCTGGGCGGCCCCGGACAGGACCCGCAGCCCCGCCGCGCGCCGTTCTGGCGCAGCGGCCTGAGCGCGCCTTCCATGGAGGCGGCCATGGCCGGCATGCTGCGCTTCTACGAGGCCGCCGGCTACCGCTACGACAACGCCGACCGGGGCGTGGACGAGACCGTGCGCCACGAACTGGACCAGGCGCGGCGTACGCTGGCCGAGCTCGACGCGCCCGTCGAGCAGTCCCTGGCCGGCGAGACGGGGCGTCGCCAATGGACGCTGGTGCGCCTGCTGGTCGGCAATGCCAAGAATGTGATCGATCAGAACATCGCGCCCGCGCTGGGTGTCACAATGGGATTCAATGCGCTCGATGGAGATTGAACGCCGCCGGCTGATCGCGCTGCTGGCCGCCTCCGGGCTGGCGCCGGCCTGGAGCGCGCGCGCGGCCGCCGCGCCACGGGCGCCTGTGCCCGCCGACGCGGCTTCGCGGTCCGCCGCGCCGCCGGCCGATGCCGCCGCGGAGCGGCCCGCCTACCTGGCCGCGCGCAAGCGCGCCGCGAATCACGAGGCCGTGGTCCTCGACACGGCGGGGCGGGACGCGCGCGTGCTGCCCATGCCCGCCCGCGGCCATAGCTTCGCCATCGACGCCGCGCGCCGGCGCGCCATGGTCTTCGGCCGCCAGCCGGGCTATTTCGCATTGGCGTTCGATCTGGAAGGCCGGGCCGGGCCGGTGGCGCTGGCGCCCGCCGACGGGCGGCACTTCTTCGGCCACGGTGTCTATTCTCCCGACGGCCGGCTGTTGTTCGCCACCGAGAACGACTACGAGGCAGGGCAGGGCGTGCTCGGCGTCTACGACGCCGGCCCGGGCGGGGGCTACCGCCGGGTGGGGGAAATCGAAACCGGCGGCATCGGTCCGCACGAAGTCGTCCTGATGCCGGACGGGCGTACGCTGTGCGTGGCCAACGGCGGGATCCTCACGCATCCCGACTACGGCAAGCTCGCGCTCAATCCGGATTCCATGCGGCCCGGCCTGGCCTACGTCGATATCGGGCGCGCCGCATTGGTGGAACGGGTCGAGGCGCCGGCGGAACTAAGCCGCCTGTCGATCCGCCATCTGGCCCTGGCCGCGGACGGCTGCGCATGGTTCGGGTGCCAGTACACCGGGCCCGCCGCGGATCGGCCGCCGCTGGTCGGGCGCCACCGGCGGGGCGGGGCCCTGGAATTCTTCGCGGGCCCGCAGGACCTGCGGCATGCCATGCGCAATTACGTCGGGTCGGTCGCCGCCGACGCGGCCGGCGCCGTGATCGCCACCTCCAGTCCGGTGGGCGGCCTGGTGGCGTACTGGGACGCGGCAGACGGCCGCTGCCTCGGCCATACCGCGCTGCCCGACGGTTGCGGGGTCGCGCCGCGCGACGGGGGCGGATTCCTGCTCGACAACGGCCTGGGCGCGATCGTGCGCGCCGGCGCCGGCCGGCCCGCCGAAACCCTGCGGCCGCCCGCGCCGGAACTGGCCTGGGACAATCACCTGCGGCGCATTCCGGACGCGACCTGAGCGCCGCGCGGCCGGCCTCTGCTACATTCGCGGTGATTCTCCCGCCCGCGGGGCGCATTCCTGACGGAGCAAGCATGGAAAACCTCACGGTGGAAATCGGCGCGGTGGCGCCGCATCTGGTCGCCCTGGCCCTGAACCTGCTCGTGGCGATCCTGATCCTCGTCGTCGGCTGGACGGTTTCCTCGGCCCTGGGAAAGGTGGTCAAGCGCGCGGCGACCCATTCCCGCATCGACCCCACGATCGTGCCGATGCTGCGCACCACGGTCGTCTGGACGGTGAGAGTGTTCACGCTGATCGCGGTGCTGGCGAACTTCGGCATCCAGACGACCAGCATCATCGCGGTGCTCGGCGCCGCCGGCCTGGCCGTCGGCCTGGCCCTGCAGGGCACGTTGCAGAACATCGCGGCCGGCATCATGCTGATCGCCCTGCGCCCGCTGCGCGCCGGCGAGGCCATTTCGGCGGGCGGCAACATCGAAGGCACGGTCGAGGAAATCGGCCTGTTCCTGACGCGGCTGACGCAAGGCGACGGCATCTACCTGTCGGTGCCCAACAGCACCATCTGGAATGCTCCCATCGTGAACTACAGCCGGAACACCATGCGCCGCTTCGACCTGGCCATGCTGGTGCGCTACGGCGACGACCTGGACGTGGCGCTGGCGCGGCTGAAGGGCATCGTCGACAACCATCCGATGATCCTGCAGACGCCGGCGCCGCAGATCATGGTGACCGAATACCGGGACAACGGCGTGGTGGTCACCGTGCGCGTGTGGGCCGAGAACAGCCGTTACTGGGATCTGCGCTTCGACCTGTACTACAAGGCCCGCAAGGCGCTGGAAGACGCCGGCCTGCGCGCGCCGGTGCCGGTGCGGGAGATTCAGGGCGCCCCGCCCGCCACGGCTTCGGGCGCCGGCGCGAACTGAGGGCGCCGGGACGGGCGCAGCAGCGCCAGCTCGGCCTGGATCAGCGCCGCGATTTCGCGCTGCCGCGGGGCGGACATGCGGTCGACGATGGCCGTCACGCTGATCGCCAGCCTGGGCGTGCCGTCGGCATGCAGCAGCGCGCAACCCACGCCGATGGCGCCGCGCACCGCGTGGTTGCCGACCACCGAATAGCCGCGCGCCCGGGTGTTCTCGATCAGGCGGCGCATTTCGCGCACGGTCATGCCGCCGTATTCCTCCAGGCGGTTCGAGTTGCGTTCCACGATGCCGCGGCCGATCGCGTCGGGCAGCGCGGCCAGCAGGGCCATGCTGCCCGATCCCACCCCCAGCGGCTGGCGCTTGCCGGCGTAGGTGGCCAGGATCTGCACCGGATAGCCGCCGATTTCGCGATGCAGGCTGAGCGAGTCGTCGCCGTCGCGCACCACCAGGAATACCGCGTCGCCGGTGCGCTCGGCCAGCCGCCGCAGCGCGGGCAGGGTCGACTGCAGCCGCGGGTCGACGCGTTCGGGGGCGGGCTGGGCCGCGAGCTGGGCGCGGTAGCGCTTGCTGCCGTCCACCGCCTGCACCAGGCCGGCTTCGATCAGCGCGGCCAGCAGGCGGTATACGGTGGGCCGCTGGATCCCGGTGGCGCGGCTGATGCCCGTGACGCTCAGGCCCGCGGGCGCGCCGTCGCGCAGGGCCGCCAGTACGCTCAGGCCGCGCCGCAGCGTGCGCGGCCCCGTATCGCCACCGCCGGGCGCGGCGGCGCGGGCAGGCGCGCGCAGGGCCTCGATGCCTGGGGATGACCCGTAGATAGGCGAGATTTCGTCCATCCCATGGACTATATATTGGCCCGACCGCCTTGCCTAGGCAAGAATCCGGTTTGAACAACAAGAAACGCCCATGCAGCGGACAAAAAGGAGACACTTCATGACAGGCTCGACAGGCTTTTTCTCCCGGCTACGCTGGACCGTCCTCGCGCTCTGCGCGGCCGCGGCCGGCCTGGGCGGCGGCGCGGCGCGGGCCGCCTATCCCGACAAGCCGGTGCGGATCATCGTGGGCTTCTCGGCGGGCGGCACGACCGACGTGGTCGCGCGCATCGTGGCCAAGGAGCTGTCCGACGAGCTCGGCCAGTCCTTCGTGGTCGAGAACAAGCCGGGAGGCGGCAGCAATATCGGCGCCGAGCAGGTGGCCCGCGCGGAACCCGACGGCTATACCCTGCTCATGGTGGCCGTGACCAGCGCCATCAACCAGACGCTCTACAGCAACATGAAGTTCGACCTGGTCAAGGATTTCGCGCCGATCGCCCTGGCCGCCAAGGTGCCCAACATCCTGGTGATCAATCCGTCCGTGCCGGTCAAGAGCGTCAAGGAACTGGTCGACTATGCCAAGGCCCATCCGGGCAAGCTGGCCTTCGCGTCCTCGGGCAGCGGCACCTCGATCCACATGGCGGGCGAGCTGTTCAAGCTGCAGGCCGGCATCGACGTGCTGCACGTGCCGTACAAGGGCAGCGCGCCGGCCATCACCGACCTGATCGGGGGCCAGGTGCAGTTCATGTTCGACAACATGCCCTCGGCCTGGCCGCACGTGCAGGCCGGCAAGCTGCGGGCGCTGGCGGTGACCACCAAGACGCGCTCGCCGACCGCGCCGGACGTGCCGACCATGGCGGAATCGGGTTTTCCAAAATTCGACGTGTCGTCCTGGTTCGGCCTCATCGCGCCGGCCGGCACGCCGCCGGACATCGTCGCCAAGCTCAACGCCGCCACGCAGAAGGCGCTCGGGAAACCGGAAGTGCAGAAGCGTTTCCAGGACCTGGGCGCGGTGTCGGAGCCGACCACGCCCGAGCAGTTCGCCACGTTCATCCGCGGCGAAGTCGACCAGTGGCGTCCGGTGGTCCAGGCCTCCGGCGCGAAGGTGGACTGAAGCCGCCGTATCGATTTCCCACTCCAGAGCCCCACGGATATCGCAGCATGATCTCCAAAATCGTTTCCAGCACGGCCGAAGCCCTGGCCGATGTCGCCGACGGGTCCACCATCCTGATCGGCGGCTTCGGCACGGCGGGCCTGCCCCTGGCGTTGATCGACGCCCTGCTCGAGCAGGGCGCCAAGGATCTCGTCGTCGTCAACAACAATGCCGGCAACGGCGAGACCGGGCTGGCGGCGCTGCTGGCCGCGCGGCGGGTGCGCAAGGTCATCTGCTCGTTCCCCAGGCAGACCGATTCGCAGGTCTTCGACGATCTCTACCGCAAGGGCGAGATCGAGCTCGAACTGGTGCCGCAGGGCAACCTGGCCGAGCGCATCCGCGCGGCGGGCGCGGGCATCGGCGCCTTCTTCACGCCGACCGGTTTCGGCACGCCGCTGGCCGAAGGCAAGGAAACGCGGCGCATCGACGGCCGCGACTACGTGCTGGAATATCCGATCAAGGCCGACGTGGCGCTGATCCGCGCCGAGCGCGCCGACCGCTGGGGCAACCTCACGTACCGCATGACGGCGCGCAACTTCGGCCCGATCATGGCGGCGGCCGCGACCACGGCCATCGCGCAGGTGCACGAGATCGTCGAACTCGGAGACCTGGACCCGGAAGCCATCGTGACGCCGGGCATATTCGTCGAGCGCGTGGTGCGCGTGGAGCAAGCATGAAACGCCTGACACGAGACGAAATGGCGGCGCGCGTGGCGCGCGACATTCCGGACGGCAGCTACGTCAACCTGGGCATCGGCCTGCCGACCAAGGTGGCCAATCACCTGCCGGCCGGACGCGAGATCGTGCTGCACAGCGAGAACGGCCTGCTGGGCATGGGCCCGGCGCCGGCGCCGGGACACGAGGACATCGACCTGATCAACGCCGGCAAGCAGCCCGTCACGCTGCTGCCGGGCGGCGCGTATTTCCATCACGCCGATTCGTTCGCCATGATGCGCGGCGGCCACCTGGACATCTGCGTGCTGGGGGCGTTCCAGGTCTCGCAGAAGGGGGACCTGGCCAACTGGCACACCGGCGAGCCCGACGCGATTCCCGCCGTGGGCGGCGCCATGGACCTGGCGATCGGCGCGAAATCGGTCTACATCATGATGGAACTGCTCACGCGCGACGGCAGGAGCAAGCTCGTCGAGCGCTGCACCTACCCCCTGACCGGCGTGGCATGCGTGTCGCGGGTCTATACCGACGTCGCGGTGTTCGAGATCGAATCCGCCGGGGTCAGGGTGATCGACGATATGGCCGGCGCGGGGCTGCAGGGCCTGCGCGAGATGACGGGCCTGCCGTTGCTGGGAGGTTAGCCGGCGGGATGCGTCGATGGCGCCCGCGGGCGCGGCGACGCGATTATTCCACCAGCTTGTTGAGCCGCTCGGCATCGAGCGGCGGCTGGCCGTTTTCCACCCGCGTGCCGAGTTCCTCGAGCGCCTTGCAGAGCTTGCCGATGCGGGCGTCCTGGGCGGCCGCGTGGTCGATCAGTTCGTGCAGGACCTTGACCAGCGGATCGTTGGCGCGCGGGTCCACCGCGTAGGCCGAGAAGCCGCTGGCGTCGTCGCCGGGCACGGTTTCGGCCGCGCCGGTCGTGCCGCGCGCCAGCAAGGCCTGCAAGGGCGCGCCGTTCCAGCTTGATTCACAGGGCGAGGCGACCGCGGCGCCGGCCGGCCCCGGCGCGGGAAAGGCGGCGGGCGGCGGGGCCGGCTCGGCCGGGTCGCTGCCGGTGGAACGGAAGCCCGGCGCCGAGGGCGCCTCGGCAGTCTGCGCGCCGTGCTCGATGACGCGCGCCGGGTTGCCCACCGCCGTCGCGCCCGCGGGCACGGGCTTGACCACCACGGCATTGGAGCCGATGCGCGCGCCGTCGCCCACGGCAAAGCCGCCGAGCACCTGCGCGCCGGCGCCCACCACGACGCCGCGGCCCAGCGTGGGGTGCCGCTTGGCGCCCTTGTAGAGCCGGGTGCCGCCCAGCGTGACGCCCTGGTAGATGGTGCAGTCGTCGCCGATCTCGGCGGTTTCGCCGATGACCACGCCGAAGCCGTGGTCGATGAACACCCGGCGGCCGATGGTGGCGCCGGGATGGATCTCGATGCCGGTCAGCAGCCGGCCCAGGTGCGAGATGAAGCGCCCCAGCCAGAACCAGCCGCGGACCCAGCAACGATGAGCCAGCCGGTGCATCAGCAAGGCGTGCAGACCCGGATAGCAGGTCAGGATCTCGAACTTGCTGCGGGCGGCCGGATCGCGCTCGAGGATACAGGCGATGTCTTCGCGCAGGTGGGTGAACATCCGGCAATGGTAGCTCAGGGGCCCGGCGCGCGGCCGGCTAATCCCTGTTCGAAGGCGGGTCTTCGTCGGGGCGCGCGCGGCGGGCGGTGGCCAGCATGGCCGTGCAGACGCCGCGCAGCATGTCCGTTTCGTCGCGCGTGAGGGCGCTGCGGGAGAAAAGGTGTCGCATGCGGGGCATCAGCTTCTTGGGGTGCGCCGGGTCCAGGAAGCCCACGGCGACCAGCGCCTGCCGCCAGTGCTCGATCAGGGCCTGGACCTGCTCGCCGGTGGCGGGCCGGTCGCCCGCGCGGCGCGGCTCGGCCGCCGGCGGCCCGGCAGGCTCCCGGTCCACGCCCGGCTCAAGCAGGGCGTAGCGCAGCTCCCAGGCGGCCAGTTGCAGGGCCTGGGCGACGTTCAGCGAACTGTATTCCGGGTTGGCGGGGATGTGGCAGATGCGGTGGCACAGCGCGATCTGCTCGTTGGTCAGGCCGGCGCGCTCCGTGCCGAGTACCACGGCCACGCCGCCCTGCGGGTCGGACGCCAGATGGTCGCGGGCCAGCCGGCCGGCCTCGCGGATGTCGCAGGGCGGGGGACCCAGGTCGCGCTCGCGCGCGGTCAGGGCGAACGACAGGGTGACCGGCGCCAGGGCTTCCTGGAGCGTACCGCACAGGCGGGCCCCGGCCAGCACGTCCGAGGCGCCGCTGGCCAGCGCGACGGCCTCCGGGCGGGCGGCGATGTCAGGCCAGCGCGGCTCGACCAGCACCAGTTCGGAGAACCCCATGGTCTTGATGGCGCGCGCCGCCGCGCCCACGTTGCCGGGGTGGCTGGGCTGGGCCATGACGAAGCGGACTCGGGAAAAGGCGGGCGTCATTTAAAATGCGGGATTCGGCTTTCCAACTGCCTTGTTTTCGAACCCGGGATGCCCTTGCGGCACGGCCCGGGATGGATACTTACGGAATTCTATGCACCCGATGCTCAATACCGCCATCAAGGCGGCCAGGCGCGCAGGCACCATCATCAACCGCGCCAGCCTGGATCTGGAACGCCTGCAGGTGGCCCGCAAGGGGCCGCGCGATTATGTCACGGAAGTCGACCAGGCCGCCGAAGAGGCCATCATAGACGTGCTGCGCACTGCCTATCCCGACCACGCCTTCCTGGCCGAAGAGTCGGGCCGCACCCCGGGCGCCGGCACGCAGGACGAAAAAGACCCTCCGTTCCAATGGATCATCGATCCGGTCGACGGCACGACCAACTTCATCCACGGCCTGCCCACCTATGCGGTGTCGATCGCCCTGGCGCAGCGCGGGCAGGTCACGCAGGCGGTGGTCTACGACCCCGCGCGCAACGAGCTGTTCACCGCCACCCGCGGCAGCGGCGCCTTCCTGAACGACCGCCGCATCCGCGTCTCCGGCCGCCTGCGCCAGCACGAAGCGCTCCTGGGCGCGCGCTGGCCCGGGTCCTACGGGCCGGACCAGGTGGCGCCGTCGCGCTTCCGGGCCCTGGCGGACGCTTCGGTGGGCGTGCGCCGCACCGGCTCGTCGGTGCTCGACCTGGCCTATGTCGCGGCCGGCCGTTTCGACGGTTTCTGCGGCATCGGGCTCAAGCCCTGGGACATGGCCGCATCGAGCCTGCTGATCCTGGAAGCCGGCGGCCTGATCGCCGATTTCGACGGCGAGCAGGGCTGGATGGCGTCCGGCAACGTGCTGGCGGGCAGTCCCAAGATCTTCACGCAGATGCTGTCGCTGCTGCAATCCGGCGCCCAGGCCTGAAGGCGCTTGCGCGCCGGCCCGCGCCGGGCGGGCTTCCCGCGGCAGCATGTGACGGCCGATTCCGGTACGATAACCAGTTCCGCAATTCTCGGAGCCGTTAATGGAATGGCTGCTGGACCCCGCTGTGTGGGTCGGCTTGCTTACCCTGGTCGTACTTGAAATCGTACTGGGGATCGACAACCTCATATTCATCGCCATCCTTGCCGACAAGCTGCCGCCCGCGCAGCGCGACCGCGCCCGGGTCCTGGGCCTGTCGCTCGCATTGCTGATGCGATTGGGCCTGCTCACGGTCATGTCCTGGCTGGTCACGCTGACCACGCCCCTGTTTTCCATCGCCACCCTGTCGTTCTCCGGCCGCGACCTGATTCTCATGGCCGGCGGCTTCTTCCTGCTCTTCAAGGGCACCATGGAGCTGCACGAGCGCATCGAGGGCAGCCTCAAGACGGTCTCGGGCCCGCGCGTCTACGCCAGCTTCTGGGTCATCGTCACGCAGATCGTCGTGCTCGACGCAGTGTTCTCGCTGGACGCGGTCATCACGGCGGTCGGCATGGTCGACCACCTGGCCGTCATGATGCTGGCCGTGGTGATCGCCATCGGCGTCATGCTGGTCGCTTCCAAGCCGCTGACGCGCTTCGTCAACGCGCATCCCACGGTGGTGGTGCTGTGCCTGGGCTTCCTGCTGATGATCGGCTTTTCGCTGGTGGCCGAAAGCTTCGGCTTCAAGGTGCCCAAGGGCTACCTGTACGCGGCCATCGGCTTTTCGGTGGCGATCGAGGCGCTCAACCAGGTCGCCCGGCGCAACCTGCTGCGCTTCGATGCGCGCCGTCCCATGCGCGAGCGCACCGCCGAAGCGGTGCTGCGCATGCTGGGCAAGCGCCCCCCGGAAGCCGCCGAGCCGGACGCGCCCCAGCCCGAGTTGCAGGCCAGCCTGCCGGCGTTCGGGGTCGAGGAACGCAATATGGTCAGCGGGGTGCTGACGCTGGCCGAACGCTCCATCCATTCGATCATGACCCCCCGCACCGACGTGTCCTGGGTCGACCTGGACGATCCGCCGGAAACCGTCCGGCAGCAACTGGCGAGCGAGCCGCACAGTTTCTTCCCGGTCTGCAAGGGCTCGCTCGACGAGGTGGTCGGCATCGGCCGCGCGCGCGACCTGGTCGCCGACCTGCTGACCGAAGGCCGCATCCGCCGCGAGCACCTGCGCGACCCCATCATCGTGCACGAATCCATCGGCGTGCTGCGCCTGATCGATACGCTCAAGCGCTCGCGCGGCCAGTTGGTGCTGGTGACCGACGAGTTCGGGGCGATCGAGGGGCTGGTCACGCCGATCGACGTCTTCGAGGCGATCGCCGGCGAATTCCCCGACGAGGACGAGACGCCCGACATCGTCGCCGACGGCGAGAACCGATGGAAAGTCGACGGCGCGGCGGACCTGCATCACCTGGAGCAGGTGCTCGAGACCGAAGGGCTGATCGACGAGGCCGAGGACTACGCGACCCTGGCCGGCTACCTGCTGGCGCGCTTCGGCCAATTGCCCGAAGTCGGGGCGGTGTGCGAGTACGCGGCCGACCATGCCCGCCTGCGCTTCGAGGTGCTGCAGCTCGACGGCCGCCGGATCGCTTCCGTGCGCGTCGAGAAACTACCTCCCGAAATGCCCGTCGATGTCGCCGACGAAAGCTGAGCGCCGCCGCCGCGACCGCGTGCGGGCGAACGTTTCACCCGCGGGCGCGGTCCGCCGCCCGGCCCCCGACCAACCTTGCCGGCCCGGACCGGCACCGTGATTGTCTCCGCACCGATGACCGAAAGCACCCTGCACCTAGTCAAGGCCCTGTTCCTGGGCATCGTCGAAGGCCTGACCGAGTTCCTGCCGGTCTCGAGCACCGGCCACCTGATCCTGGTCGGAGACTGGATCAGCTTCGGCTCGGGGCAGGCCAAGGTTTTCGAAGTGGTGATCCAGTTCGGGTCGATCCTGGCCGTGATGTGGATTTTCCGGCGGCGCCTCTGGCAACTGATCCGCGGCACGCTGACGGGCGTGCGCCAGGAAATGCTGTTCACCCGCAATCTGCTGATCGCGTTCCTGCCGGCCGCGGTGATCGGGGCGATTTTCATCCATGCGATCAAGAGCCTGTTCTATCACCCGTCGGTGGTGGTGGTGACGCTGGTGCTGGGCGGCCTGATCATGCTTTGGGTGGAGCGCCGGCCGCGCGACGGGGAGTCGGAAGCCACGCGCCATGCGACGGCGCGCACGCTGGAGGAGATCAGCTGGAAGCAGGCGCTGGCGGTAGGGTGCGCGCAGTGCCTGGCGATGATCCCGGGCACGTCCCGTTCGGGGGCGACGATCATCGGGGGCATGATGGCGGGGATCCAGCGCAAGACGGCGACGGAGTTCTCGTTCTTCCTGGCGATGCCGACCATGCTGGGGGCGGCGGTATACGACGGGTACCGGAATTTCGGGGTGTTGACGAGCCAGGATCTGACGGCCATCGCGGTGGGGTTCGTGGCGGCATTTTTCAGCGCGTTGCTTATCGTGCGGGCGGTGTTGAATTTCGTGGCTCGGCATACCTATCGGGGGTTTGCCTGGTATCGGATCGTGTTGGGGGGGGTGGTGGCTTTGTGGTTGTGGCGGGGGTGAGCGTTTCGTTTTCCTGGGGATCTGGTGGCGGACGCCGGAGTTCTTGAAGCGCCTCTGCCGGGCGTGGGGCCGGGGCAGCCGTAGGGGGGCCTGTCCGGCCAAGTCGCTCGGCTCGGGCCCAAAATCACGGGCCCTCTGTCCCGCTGCGCGGGACTACCCTCGCTCCAATTGGCCGGACAGGCCCCTACGGCTGCCCCGGCCCCACGCCCGGCAGAGGCTCGCGTTGGCTCAGGCCATCAATCAAACCAATACCGATATCGGGATTTCCATATGCCATCAACGTGAGTCCATGTCGAGGGCTGTGGGGGGTGTGGGACGGCCAATTGGAGCGAGGGCAGTCCCGCGCAGCGGGACCGAGGGCCCGTGATTTTGGGCCCGAGCCGAGCGACTTGGCCGTCCCACACCCCCCACAGCCCTCGGCATGGACGCCTTGGAGAGACAATCTATGCCGGCAACACCTTCGCCAGCAAATGAATCTCAAGGATAAAAGCGAAATTCCCTAAGCCGCGGCTTCCAGGTCGTAAACCTGCGGCCCGTCACGATCCAGCACCAGCCACCCCCCGCGCGCAGGCGCGGCATGGTCGCATTCCCAGTCGGGCAACACCCACCGCTCGCGCCGCCGTCCGTCCACCTCCAGCACATGCCGCGCCGGCCGATGCGTATGGCCATGGATCAGCAGATCCACGCCCGCCGTCCGGAAGGCGTTCGCGACCGCGTCGGGATTCACGTCCATGATTTCCATGGACTTGGCCTGATTGGCCGACATGCTTTCCCCGCGCGCCTGGGCCGCCAGTTGCAGGCGTTCCGGGATGGGTTTGGCCAGGAATTGGGCCTGCCAGCGGGGATCGCGCACCATCGCGCGGAATTGCTGGTAGGCCTGGTCGTCGGTACAGAACTCGTCGCCGTGACTGACCAGCACCCGTCCGTAGTCCGAGTCGATCACCGCCTGGTCCGGCAGCAGGCGCGCGCCCAGGCGGTCGGCCAGTTCCTGGCCGATCAGGAAGTCGCGGTTGCCGCGACCCAGCCAGAGCGGGATGCGGGCCGCGGCGCGGCGCAGGCCTTCCAGCACGGCGGCCAGCCAGGGCGGCGCCGCGCGGGCGACGTCGTCGCCTATCCAGGCGTCGAATATGTCGCCCGGCAGCAACAGCGCCGAGGCGTCTTCGGCCGCGGTGTCCAGGAAACCCAGGAAGGCCTCGGAGGTGGCCGGCACGGCCGGCCCCAGGTGCAGGTCCGAGGCCAGCCAGAGCGGCCCCGGCAGGGCGATCCTATTCAAGAACTTCGGCCTTGGTGATCACCACGTCGTCGGCCGGCACATTCTGATGGAAGCCGCTGTTGCCGGTCTTGACCGACTTGATCTTGTCGACCACGTCGGTGCCTTCGACCACGCGGCCGAACACCGCATAGCCCCAGCCGCTGGCGGTGGGGGCGGTGAAGTTCAGGAAGTCGTTGTCGGCCACGTTGATGAAGAACTGCGCGGTGGCCGAGTGCGGGTCGTTGGTGCGCGCCATGGCCAGCGTGTAGCGGTCGTTCTTCAGGCCGTTGTCGGCCTCGTTGTCGATCGGCTCGTGGGTCGGCTTCTGCTTCATGCCGGGTTCGAAGCCGCCGCCCTGGACCATGAAGCCGTCTATGACGCGATGGAAAACGGTGCCGTCGTAGAAGCCTTCCTTGACGTAGGTCAGGAAATTCGCGACCGTCTTGGGCGCCTTCTCGGCGTCCAGGGCGATGATCATTTCGCCGTAGTTGGTCGTTATCTTGACACGGGGGGTGGTGCTCATGGAGTGGGTACCTTTTGCGGATGAAGTGGGGGAAGTCGCCTGGCCGCCGGCCGCGACCGGGATCGCGCAGGCCAGGGCCAGGCTGCACGCCAGGAGGCGCAACACGCGATGGGAAAGAATCATTTGTCTTGCTGGTTCTTGATGAGGGAATCGAGCGATGCCGCCTTGGCGCTCATGCCGGGCACCCCCAGCCTGGCGGCCCGCGCGTAGGCGCGCCTGGCCAGCATGAGCTGGATGTCGCCCAGGTTGGCCTGCGCCAGGCCGTACTTGGGCGAGGCGAGCAGCGCCATCTGGATGGCCTGGTAGGCCTGGTCGAGGTCGCCGCGCTGGATATACAGCCCGGCCAGGTTGTTCCAGGGCTCGGGCAGTTCGGGGTAGCGCGTGGTCATGTCCTGATAGATGGCCTCGGCTTCCGCGTTGCGTCCCAGAGCCGCCAGGGCCCGCGCGTGCTGGAACTGCAATTGGACGTCGGTGCCGGGCGCGTGGCGGCTTTCCTCGGTCTTGAGGCGGGCTTCGATTTCCTGCAGGGCCTGCTTGTTGCGGCCCTGGTTCAGGAGCGATTCGATGCGGTCGGTGATCTGGGACGCGGTGGGCGGAACGCTGGTGTCGACGCCCGGCTTGAGCGCCTCGAGCACCTTGGCCAGGCCTTCCCAGCCGCCTTCCGGAGGCCGCTCGTCGGGGAACACCGGCTCGGTGTCGGGCGTGCCGGGATTCACCCCGGGCATGCTCTGGGCGTGCACGAGCACGGGCAGCGTGCACAGGGCCAGGAGCAGGAAAGATCGGAAACGCGGCATGAGGATCACGGGATGGTCTCGCGGACGAATCGGGCCGGTCGGCGCCCTGCCGGGGCAGGCGGGCCGCTTGCTATACTTGACGACCGTCATTTTAGCCCCGGTTGCAGTGCCGGGTTCGTCCACGCGGCGCCAGGCAGCGCCGCACGGCGCGGACCGGCGATCGCCGGGGCTTGCCGTTTGCCTGCGATCTTTCCCATGCTGCACATCTACAACACGTTAACGCGCGCCAAGGAGCCATTCGAGCCGGTCGAGCCCGGGCGGGTGCGCATGTACGTGTGCGGCATGACGGTCTACGACTACTGCCACCTGGGCCACGCCCGCATGCTGGTCGGCTTCGACGTGGTCCAGCGGTGGCTGCGCGCCAGCGGCTACCGGGTCGACTATGTGCGGAACATCACCGACATCGACGACAAGATCATCCGCCGCGCGGTCGAGCGCGGGCAGCGCATCGGCGAGGTCACCGCGTTCTATATCGACGCCATGCACGCCGACGAGCGCAAGCTGGGCGTGCAGCCGCCGGACCGCGAGCCGCGCGCCACGCAGCACGTCGGCGACATGCTGGACATCATCGGGCAGCTCGAGCGCAAGGGGCTGGCCTACCGGGCCGACGACGGCGACGTGAACTATGCCGTGCGCGGCTTCGAGGGCTACGGCAAACTGTCGGGCAAGTCGCTCGACGACCTGCGCGCCGGCGAGCGCGTGGCGGTGGGCTCGGCCAAGCGCGACCCCCTGGATTTCGTGCTCTGGAAGGCGGCCAAGGATTCCGAGCCTCCGGAGTCCAAGTGGGAATCGCCCTATGGGCTGGGCCGCCCGGGCTGGCACATCGAGTGCTCGGCCATGAGCAAGGCCTTGCTGGGCCTGCCGCTGGACATCCACGGCGGCGGTCCGGACCTCAAGTTTCCCCACCACGAGAACGAGATCGCCCAGACCGAGGGCGCCTACGGCGGCCAACTGGCCAACATCTGGATGCACTGCGGCCCGCTCATGGTCGATTCCGACAAGATGTCCAAGTCGCTGGGCAATTTCCGCACCATCCGCCAGACGATCGCCGCCCCGGGCCTGCGCGAGGACCGCGCCGACTACGAGGCGAATCCGCGCGAAGCCGAGATGCTGCGCTTCTTCATCGTGCGCAACCATTACCGCAGTGCGCAGAACTATGCGCCGGACAATCTGTTCGACGCGCAGAACGCGCTGGATCGCCTGTACCAGACCCTGAACAACATTCCCGGCGACGGGGCGGCGGCCGACTGGGAGCATCCCCAGGCCCTGGCCTTCAAGGCCGCCATGGACGACGATTTCAATACGTCGGGGGCGGTGGCGGCCCTGTTCGAGCTGGCCTCGCGGGCCAACCGCGAGCAGTGCGCGCGTAGCGCCGGCCAGCTCAAGGCGCTGGGAGGCGTGCTGGGACTGCTGCAGCAGGACCCGGCGGCGTATTTCAAGGCCGAGACGCGCTATCGCGCGGGACGGCGGGCCGACGATGCGGCCGGCGTGTCGTCGGGAAGCCCGGCGGGCGCGCCCGCACGGCTGGACGATGCCGCCGTCGACGCCTTGGTCGCCGCGCGCGCCGCCGCCAAGGCCGCGCGCGACTATGCCGAGGCCGACCGCATCCGCAACGAACTGCGGGCCGCCGGCGTCGAGCTCGAGGACAAGGCCGGCGGCGCGACGCAATGGCGCCGCGCCTGAGGAATGCCGATGTCCAGCGCCGACCTTTCCGCCGACAAGCCTCACTACTGGGAGGCCGCCGTGTCGCACCTGGTGCGGCGCGACCGCATTCTCAAGCGACTGATTCCCCGGTATCCCGAGGTCTGGCTGACTTCGTCCGGCACGCCTTTCGTGACGCTGGCGCGGGCCATCGTCGGCCAGCAGGTCTCGGCCAAGGCGGCCGACGCCATCTGGGCCGGCCTGGTCGAGCAGTGCGGGCGCAAGGCGCCCACGCCGGCCGCGGTGCAGCGCGCGGACACGGAAGGCTTGCGTCTGGCGGGCCTGCCCAGGCGCAAGACCGAGTATCTGCTGGACCTGGCGATGCATTTCCGCGAGCGGCGGGTGCGCCCCGATCGCTGGGAGGAAATGGAAGACGAGGCCGTGGTCGGCGAGCTGACCGCCATTCGCGGCATCGGCCGCTGGACGGCCGAGATGTTCCTGATATTCAATCTGCAACGCCCGGATGTCCTGCCGCTGGACGATTCGGGGCTGCTCAAGGCAATCTCGCTACACTATTTCAGCGGCGAACCGGTGTCGCGCTTCGAGGCCCGCGAGGTCTCGCAGGCATGGCAGCCCTGGCGGACCGTGGCCACATGGTATCTGTGGCGCAGCCTGCAGCCTGCCGCGGTCGAATCCTGACCGGCATCCCCACAACAACGGACACGACACGAGATGCGCAATACCTTTCTCGACTTCGAACAACCGCTGGCCGAGCTCGAAAACAAGATCGAGCAGTTGCGCTTCGTCCAGGCCGATTCGGCCGTGGACATTTCCGAGGAAATCGGACGGTTGCAGCAGAAGAGCCAGGCGCTGGCCAAGGACATCTACGCCAAGCTGACGCCGTGGCAGACGGCGCTGGTGGCGCGGCATCCGCAGCGGCCCTACACCCTGGACTACGTGCGCGAGATCTTCACCGACTTCCATGAGCTGCACGGCGACCGCATGTACGCCGACGACCTGTCCATCGTGGGCGGGCTGGCGCGCTTCAATGGCAGCCCCTGCATGGTGATCGGCCACCAGAAGGGCCGCGATACCAAGGAACGGGCCATGCGCAATTTCGGCATGCCGCGTCCGGAAGGCTATCGCAAGGCCATGCGCCTGATGCGGCTGGCCGAGAAGTTCGGCCTGCCGGTGTTCACCTTCGTCGATACGCCCGGGGCCTATCCCGGCATCGGCGCGGAAGAGCGCGGGCAGTCCGAGGCCATCGGGCGCAACCTGTATGTCATGGCCGAACTCAAGGTGCCGATCATCGTCACGATCATCGGCGAGGGCGGATCGGGCGGCGCACTGGCGATCGCCGTGGGCAACGCCGTGCTCATGCTGCAGTACTCGACCTATTCCGTGATTTCGCCCGAGGGCTGCGCCTCCATCCTGTGGCGCAGCGCCGACAAGGCGCCCGAGGCGGCCGAGGCGCTGGCCATCACCGCGCCGCGCCTGAAGGAACTGGGGCTGATCGACCGCGTCATCAACGAGCCGATCGGCGGGGCGCATCGCGACCCACGCGTCATGGCGCGGCTGCTGCGCCGCGCGCTGGGCGACTCCCTGCGCCAGCTCAGCGGCATGAGCCCGCAGGCGCTGATCGAGAACCGGCTGCAGCGCGTGATGGGCTATGGACGCTTCCAGGAAACCCGCGGGTAGGGGTCCCGCCCGGCGTGGCTGAGCCCGCCGGCCACGGCGTGCTCGCCGCGCCGCTCCGTATCCTGTTCGAACGCCTGCCGGCCGGGCCCGTGGCGGCCGCCGTCAGCGGGGGCGCGGATTCCGCCATGCTGGCCGTCCACGCGGCCGAAGCCACGCGCGGACGCCGGCCGTTGCTGCTCTTTCACGTCGATCATGGACTGCAGGCGCCTTCGGCCGAATGGGCCGATCGCGTGCGCGCGCTCGGGGCGGACCTGGACGTTCCGGTGCACGTGGCCCGGGTGACGGTCGACGCCGGCGACGGCGGCGGCGTCGAGGCCGCCGCCCGCGCGGCGCGCTATGCCGCGCTCGGCGAACTGGCCCGCGCGCACGGCGCGGGCCATGTGCTGCTGGCCCACCACCTGGGCGACCAGGCCGAGACCGTGCTGTTGCGCCTGTTGCGCGGCAGCGGACTGCACGGGCTGCAGGCCATGGCCGCGGAAACCCGGCGCGACGGCATCGCCTATCTGCGTCCCTGGCTGGACGTGGATCGTGCCCGGATCCTGGAGGCGGCGTCCGATTACGCGGCCCGCACCGGCTGGCGCGCGGTGGACGATCCCACCAACGCCGATCCGCTGTATACCCGCGCCGCCGTGCGCACGCTGCTGGCGCCCGCGCTGGACGCGCGCTGGCCCGGCTGGCGGCGCACGATGGCCCGCCACGCGCGGCACGTGGCGCAGGCGGTGCAGGTGCTGGACGACGTGGCGCGCGCCGATTTCGACCGTCTGGATCCTTCGGACGACGGCCGGGAATTCTCGCTGGCGGCATGGCGGGCGCTGCCGGCGGTCCGGCAGGCGCCGGTCCTGCGCCACTGGTTCGCGCGGCACGGCACCGGCATGCCCACCGAAGCCCGCCTGGAAGCGCTGGCGCGCCAGTTGCGGCAGTTGCATGCAATGGGGCACGACCGGCAGATGCTGTTCCATCACGCGGCGGTCACCGTGCGCTGCGTGCGCGGACGGGTAAGGCTGGAAGCGCGCGCGGGGCAGGGGAGCCGCCCGGCCGGACTGTAACCGCGCCGGCCCGCGCCGCCCGTTTCCCGCCTGCTAGAATAATGGCCTTTTGCCTGCCGCTTTCAGGCGGGGAACCAGTCAGAGCACGAGATGTCCCTCATCGTTCACAAATACGGCGGAACCTCGATGGGTTCCGTCGAACGGATCAAGAATGTGGCGCGCCGCGTCGCCAAATGGCATGCCGCCGGCCACCAGGTCGTGGTGGTGCCTTCGGCAATGGCGGGCGAGACCAACCGCCTGCTGGGCCTGGCCCGCGAGATCGCGCCCATGCCGGACGGCCGTGAACTGGACATGATCGCGGCCACCGGCGAACAGGCCAGCAGCGGCCTGCTGGCCATCGCCCTGCAGTCGCTGGGCGTCCAGGCCCGCAGCTACGCCGGCTGGCAGGTGCCGGTGCGCACCGATTCGTCCTACACCAAGGCGCGCATCGCCTCGATCGACGACGCGCGCATCCGCGCCGATCTCGAGGCCGGCCGCGTGGTCGTGGTCACCGGCTTCCAGGGCGTGGACGAAGCGGGGCACATCACCACGCTGGGCCGCGGCGGCTCGGACACCTCCGCCGTGGCGGTGGCCACCGCCCTGAAGGCCGACGAGTGCCTGATCTACACCGACGTCGACGGGGTCTACACCACCGACCCGCGCGTGGTCCCCGAGGCCCGCCGCCTGTCGGTCGTTTCCTTCGAGGAAATGCTGGAAATGGCCTCGCTGGGCTCCAAGGTGCTGCAGATCCGCGCGGTCGAGTTCGCGGGCAAGTACCGCGTTCCGGTCCGGGTGCTGTCGTCGCTCACCGACCCCCTCATGCCGCTGGCCGACGAAATGCGCTCGGGCACGCTCATCACTTTCGAGGAAGACGCAAAAATGGAAACCGCCGTTGTCTCCGGCATCGCCTTCAGCCGCGACGAAGCCAAGATCACCCTGCTGGCCGTGCCGGACAAGCCCGGCGTGGCCTATTCGATCCTGGGCCCGATCGCCGCCGCCAACATCGACGTCGACATGATCGTGCAGAACCAGTCGGTGGCCGGCACCACGGACTTCTCCTTCACGGTCAACCGCAACGAATTCGGCCGCGCCATCGAAACCCTCAGGAAAGACGTGCTGGCACAGGTGCAGGCGCGCGAAATCGTGTCCGACGAAAAAGTCTGCAAGGTCTCGATCGTGGGCATCGGCATGCGCTCGCACGTGGGCGTGGCCAGCCTGATGTTCCGCACGCTGTCGGAAGAGGGCATCAATATCCAGATGATCAGCACCAGCGAAATCAAGACTTCCGTGCTGATCGACGACAAGTACATGGAGCTGGCCGTGCGCGCCCTGCACAAGGCCTTCGGGCTGGACCAGGCGCAGCCCGCGCTCAACGCCTGATCCGTCTTGCGGCACGGCTTTTTGGGATGCCGGCCGTGCTAGAATGCGACGCTGTCCAGGAGACGTGCCCGAGAGGCTGAAGGGGCTCCCCTGCTAAGGGAGTATGTGGCTAAAAACTGCATCGTGGGTTCGAATCCCACCGTCTCCGCCAAAGAAACACCTTGGGTTTCCTCAGTTTGCCTAAAAACCCGCATGAACACTCGTTCCGCGGGTTTTTTGTTGTCCCAAGTTACGCCAGATTTGCCCCGTGCAGCCCACTGGATGTGTTGGTACTTTTGTTGGTATGTTTCAGCCTGCGCCACGTAGAGGGCGAAAAGTACCAACTGGATTCACCCCGCTTTCACGGACAGGTTAGGGCTTGGTTTTCAAGCCGAAATGGGGTCGGGTATTGTCTGATTTGAACGTTCGAAGTTGGCCGGCGACAGATACCCCAGGCCGGAGTGCCGGCGCCGCGGGTTGTACCGGCCCTCAATGTAACTGAACAGCGCCATGCGGGCCTCGGTCTTCGTTTTGAAGACGTTGCGTTCAATCAGCTCATACTCGAGCGTGGCGAAGAAGTTCTCGGCCATGGCATTGTCGTAGGCATTGCCCACGCTGCCCGTCGAAGGCCTGACGCCCATTTCCGTGCAGCGTTTACCGAAGGCCACGCTGGTGTATTGGCTGCCCTGGTCGCTATCGGCTTCGTCCAAAGTACCGCCTGTTGGCTTGGCCGGCTTATCTGCCTTCAGGCCGGCCGCGGCCACCCAGTTGACGACCGTCTGGGCCGAACAACCGAACTCCTGGGCCAGCTCGCTTCTAGCGAATTACTGCGGTGCCTTGGATCACAATCCCGGGTTCGATCGATACTCCAGGATAAACCGGGACAACAGGTTGAACGTAGCGCACAGGCCTGCACTTGCGCTCTTCTTTATATTCGCCGTTTCCTTCCCACTTTTGTTCAACCTTACAGTTGCCGTCCCAGTATTCTTGCTTGTGGTCACCGCCTTGGTAATAGCCGCCTCGGCCCTTGCCGTGCCCGGACTCATCCTTCCAGGGATCGGCAATAGCGGTCATTGAGTAGGCCATCCCAGCGATAGCAGTCAGTAAGAGTATTTTCGTCATATTGAGCCCCATGCGTACAACTGCATCCTATGTACATTGGTCGGTGTTGAGGGTGTTTGGGGGTAACCAGATGTAGTGGGCACCACGAGCCCCTGTAGTACTCACGTCGCATGGTAACGGCTGTTACAACACGGCAATGCCCTGTGCTCATGCAGTGCCGTGAATGCCGGCAGGTACTGAGGAAAGCGCTGGATTGGGTTCCGATCATGATTGCTGCGTGTCCTGTTGGTACTTTTGTATTTTTTATTCGAACATTAAAAAGGACAGATTTATGCGGCTTTTCATAAAGTCCTGTAATGTCACCGTCTCCGCCAAAGAAACACTTCGTGTTTGTCCGCATTGTCCCCAAACTCGCATGAACACTCGTGCTGCGGTTTTTTTTTGTCGTCTCGCGTCGCACCACGCCATGTCTGCCCGTACATGCGCATACCCACCGCGAAGCAAGACAGGCCCGTGAAGCGTCCACGCCGCCGCGATGCGTCGGCCTCATCCCTGGCTCTGACCTTGTTCGTACCAGCCCCGGGTCCGATTGACCAAGCGCACCACCAGCAGCATGAGGGGGACCTCGATCAGCACGCCGACCACGGTAGCCAGCGCGGCACCTGATTGAAATCCGAACAGACTAATGGCGGCGGCCACAGACAGCTCGAAAAAATTGCTCGCCCCGATAAGCGCCGATGGGCAAGCGATGTCATGTCGTTCCCCAAGGCGCCGGTTCAGCCAATATGCCAGCCCTGAGTTGAACGCCACCTGGATCAAGATCGGCACGGCCAGCATGGCGATCACCAGCGGTTGCTGCAAGATGGTCCGGCCTTGGAAGGCAAACAGCAGCACAAGCGTCAACAACAGGGCTGCGACCGATACCGGACCTATCCTGGCCAGCGCGGCATCCAATGCAGCCGGCCCCCGGCGGAGCAACACCTGCCGCCATATCTGGGCCAGGACCACGGGAATGACAATGTACAAGGCCACCGAAGTCAGAAGCGTATCCCATGGCACTGTGATCGAGGACAACCCCAACAGCAATCCCACGATGGGCGCAAACGCAAACACCATGATGGTGTCGTTCAGTGCCACCTGAGATAACGTAAATAGCGGATCGCCGCCGGTCAGCCGGCTCCAGACAAATACCATAGCCGTGCATGGAGCCGCCGCCAGCAGGATCAGGCCGGCGATGTAGCCATCAAGCTGGTCCGCCGATAGCCAGGGGGCGAAAACCTGCCGGATGAAGAACCATGCCAGGAATGCCATCGAGAATGGCTTTACGGCCCAATTCACGAATAGCGTTACGCCGATGCCGCGCCAATGCCGGCGCACTTGTCCCAGCGCGCCGAAATCCACCTTGACCAGCATCGGTATGATCATCAGCCATATGAGCAGCCCTACAGGCAGGTTGACCTGAGCAACTTCCAGGCGGCCGATGGCCTGAAAGGCCCCAGGCGCCACTTGCCCCAGCAAGACGCCGGCAATAATGCAAAGAAACACCCAAACAGTCAGGTAGCGTTCAAAGACGCTTAGGGATGCCGGCGCTTTGTTGAGCGCCCCAGCTTGCGCGGACATCTCTTTTTTCCTCTCACGCTTTGCCGATGCTATGCAGTTCGCGCTGCAATGACATGGCATCCAGTCGCGCCAACGGCAGGGAAAGGAAAAGCTCGATACGGCGCTTGAGAACCACTGCGGCATCCTGGAATGCCTTGAGTTTCACTTCGTCGCCACCCTCAACGGCCGCTGGATCGGGCACGCCCCAATGCGCGGACATAGGCTTCCCGGGCCAGATTGGGCACGCTTCGCCTGCGGCGTTGTCGCAGACCGTGAATATGAAATCGAACTGCGGTGCATCGGGTTGGGTGAATTCGTCCCAACTCTTGCTGCGATAGCCGGTCGCCGGCATGCCCAGCAGCTCTAACGTGGCCAAGGCCATCGGATGCACCTCGCCCTTGGGCTGGCTGCCGGCCGACCAGGCCCGGAGCCGGCCTTGCGCCATTCCGTTGAGCAGGCCTTCGGCCAGGATGGAGCGAGCCGAATTGCCCGTACAGATGAAGAGCGCGTGGTATGTATTGTCGAGCATGACAAACCTCAGCAGCAGGATTTGCGGGTCGTGTTTGAAGATGGTGTGCAACAGGCGGCGTCGGCGGAAGGGCCGGCCTCGTTGAAAACTGGAATGTTCTCCAGCGTATGGAAGTGTTCCCATGCGATGCCCTGGGGGTCTGTGATCCAGTGCTTATCGCTCCGGGCATAGCAGCATGTCGTCTCGCCTTCCTCAAGGATGGGAGCCTCGACTGCCTGAGCGCGTGCCTTGAGCGAGGCCAGGTCCGCGTTGTCTGCGGCCTGGAAGCCGAAATGATCGACACCAGGTGCATGCCCTCGGGTGGAAATCGCAAAATTTACCGGCGGATCATCCAGCATCCACTTCGCGTAGTCAGCCTCAATGCGGGCGGGCTGGGCAGCGAAGAGGCCAGAGTAAAAGGCGATGTTGCGTTCAAGGTCGGCAACGTGAAGATGAACATGGAAGCGCTTCATGGCAGTGCCTTCAGGTCAGCAGGCGCAGGCCGCGGGCGTAGCGTTGACGTCGCAGGATTCGCCTTGGCAACAATGCTCGGTCAGGTAGCCCAACAGTCCGTTCATTCGGGCAAAGTCGGCACGATAGATAAGGTTTCGCCCTTGCTGTTCCACGGTCACCAATTCCGCGTGGGCAAGCTCTTTGAGGTGGAAAGACAGGGCATTGCGCGCCACGCCGAGTTGGTCGGCCAGGACGCTTGGAGTCAGCCCGTCCGGGCCTGCGACAACCAAGGCCCGGAACACGCGCAGGCGTTGGGGGTGGGCCAGCGCGCCCAGTGCGGAAACCGCCTTGTCTTCAGTCATAAATTTAATTCAATAATTCAACTTATATTGAATAATAGGCGAACATGCCACACTATGCAATAGCGGTTGTAGGGCCAGCGCCTCCGCCAAAGCAGCAAGCCCTTGAGCAATCAAGGGCTTGCTGCGACGATGACCAGGGATACCGCCCCGGGCGTCAGGGGCGTCAACCCCGCGCCCGCGCCAACTGATCCGCCACCAGCTTCATGAAAAAGCCGCCCACCACCGAGCGCGCCTGGTTGGCGCGCCGGCGGGCCGTGTGAGCGAAATAGATATCGGCCAGCGGCACGCGGTTGGGCGTCTCGTGTACGTAGCGGTGGATGGGTGCGATGAATTCCTCGAAGGTTTCCTTCGATTCGGCCATGGTCGCCACCCAGATGGCCCATTCCGGCTTGGCCGCGGGACTGCGGCTGTCCAGCGGCGTGCCGTAGTCCAGGCGCTTGCCGGCGTAGTAGGCCAGTTCCTTGCGCATGACCTCCCTGGGAAAGAGGTCCAGGCCGAACACTGTGTCCCAGGCCAGGTTGTACTTCTGGCTCCAGGTGTCCGGGCGGTCGAAGGCCAGGCGGTAGTGGTCGCCGTCGTCGGCCATGGCCTGCCACCTGGCGGCGTAGTCCTCGGCGATCGCGCGGTACCTGGCGTGGATGTCCTGCTTGCCCAGCATGCGGGCCAGTTCGGCGTAGCAGGCGATGGCCACCACCGACTTGGCCGACAGGTTGACGCTATGTCCCATCATGCCGGTGAAGTCGTCGGTCACCAGTTGGGCCTCCGGGTCCAGGCCATGCTCGACGAGGTAGTCGGTCCATTGCGTGAGCTGATCCCACTGGCCTTCGGCGTAGCGCGCATGGCCTTCGCGCATGCAGACGGCGGTGGTCAGCGTGAGCATGTTGCCGCATTCCTCGACCGGCATCTGCGCCACGCCGGTCTGGTCCGGCAGGTGGAAGTTCTTGTAGACCTGTCCGTTGGCCTTGGGATACAGGCCGATATCGTGCGCCGGGAAGGGCAGCGTCCATGCGTCGCTGCGGCAATAGTCGAAAATGGGATCCAGCATGCCCTTGAGCAGTTCCGGATTGGCATAGATGAAGATGGGCGCCGACTTGTAATTGACGTCCACCGTGCCCATGCAGGCGTTGCTGAAGTTCTCCTTGGAGAAAAAGAAGGCGCGGCCGTCGGGCGCGGCCACCAGCTTGCAGGCGCTGATGGCCTGGCGGTAGGCCAGGGCGATGAGTTCGGCGTATTGCGCGCCGCCCACGCGCTGGGCTTCCGCCGCCAGGTGCGCGTCGTGGCGGTCGCAGCGCTCGCGCACCTGCCCGCGGTCGGCGTAGGCCGCCTCCAGCATGCGTTCGGGCGTGGCGTCCGGGTGGCGCCGCCACCAGGCGCGCAGGGGTTGGCCGAAGTATTCGACCGAGTATTCGTCGTCGTAGCCGACCAGCGCCACGCCCCGGCCGTCGCGGCGCGGCGCGCAGGACAGGTCGAGCCGCGCCGCCAGCACCGCTTCGCCCCAGTAGGTGGACTTGCGGGGCATGGGCAGCAGGTGTTCGTCGCTCAGTTCGCCGCGCGCCACGAAGGCCGCGCGGCAATAATCGATGTCGCCTACCAGCGCCTGGGCGTCGCGCGGCACGGCCAGCAGCGCGGTGCCCCAGTCTATGCGCAGGTCGTCGCCCGCCTTCTCGAGCACGGGCTGCTGTTCGCTGCGGAATTGCAGCACGCGCAGCGAGTCGGTTTCCCGGGCCTGCCACAGCACCTTCTGGTGCGGCGCGTTGACCGCCCATTGCGAGGTCATGTCGAGATAGGCCTCGACCCGGTGCGAGCGGCCGTCGCGCGAACGAGTCCGGAAGTGGACATAGCTGGCGGGGCGCGACAGCAGCTCGAGATCGTCCATGAGCAGGGGGCTCAGGAAGACGACCTCGAGTTCGACGGCGCCGGCCTCGAACACGTAGACCGTCTGGGTCGGCCGCACCTGCAGCGAGACTTGCCGCACGCTCTCGGCCAGGACTTCGGGGCCGCCCATGAAGCGCATGGGCCGTCCATCCACGCGCACCATGCCGCACAGGGCGAACTCGGTCCCCGTCCAGTGCCGGGGCCACTGATCGTACAACCGGTCCGCGAAGGACCAGCAACTGGTGTAGGGATCGATGGCGATCAGGGGGACGGCCGGGGGCCGCAATGGCGTGCTCATGGAATCAATCGACCTTCAGGTTGAGTTTCTCGACGACCGCCGCCCAGCGCTCGGTCTCTTCGTCGATGAATGCGGCGAACTCCGCGGGGGTATTGCCGACGGGGACGATGTCCGCCTTGGCGAACTGCGCGACCACGTCCGGATCCTGGACGGTTTTGCGGATCGCCGCGGCCAGCTTGTCGATGATGGGCCGGGGCGTGCCGGCCGGCGCGAAGACGCCGTGCCAGGCACTGGCGGAGAAGCCGGGCAGGTAGTCGGCGATGGGCGGCAGGTCGGGCGCGCTCTTCAGGCGGGTCGGCGTGGAGACGGCGATGCCGCGCACGGCGCCGGCCTTGACCTGCGGCAGCGCGGTCACCGAGTTGTCGAACATGAGCTGCACCTGGCCGCCGATGACGTCGATCATGGCCGGGCCGCTGCCCTTGTAGGGCACGTGGGTCATCTCGGTGCCGGTCTGCATCTTGAACAGCTCGGTCGCCAGGTGGATGGACGTGCCGGCGCCCGGCGTGGCGTAGAAGACCTTGCCGGGATGCTTCTTGAGATAGTCGACCAGTTCCGGCACGGTGCGGACCGGCAGGTCCTTGTTGACCACCAGCACGCTGGGCACCAGGCTGACCTGCGAGATCGCGATGAAATCCTTGCGATGATCGTAGGGCATGTTCCGGTACAGCGAAGGGTTGATGCCGTGGGTGGCCACCGTCCCGAACACCAGCGTGTAGCCGTCGGGCGCCGAGCGGGCGACATAGGCGCTGCCGGGGTTGCCGCCGGCGCCGGGCTTGTTCATGACGATGATGGGCTGGCCCAGTTCCTGGCCCAGCTTCTCGGCCACGATGCGGCCGAGCACGTCGGTGGGACCGCCGGTGGCGAAGGGAATGACGAGGGTAATGGGTTTGCCGGGGTAGCCGGCGGCGTCCTGGGCGCAGGCGGGGGCCGCGCCCAGGCCCAGGCTCAGGCCGGCGGCCAGCGCCAGCAGGGAATGAATCAGTTTTCGCATGGTGTCTCCTGTGTATTCCCCGGCCGTGCGGTTCCGGCGATGTCGTCGCCCCTGGGCTGAATCCTGGGACGGTTGCCAATATTATCAATAAAAAAATAGCGAGATCAAAAAATACCGGGGTATTGACCCAATATATGGAAATCTAGCCTGGGTTTTTCGTGATTCTAGCCTTGATTATCGATAATTTGGAGCTAGAACCTTTTCCGCCCTGCCGGGGTCGCCTTCCCGCCCGGGGATCGGTTGTCCCGTTCTCCGCTGCGCGCGGCGCGCCGGCCACGAGCCCTCGCCATTGAGACGCTGCGCATGGCGGGATACACTGGCGCCCGTTTGCGGCGGCGGCCGCTTGCGCGCCGCCGGACAGTCCTTTGCGCCGTCGGGCGCAGTTTTCTTAGCGATCCACGCAGGAATGGCCATGCCCAAGCCGCCGGTTGCCGAAGGTTCCGTGCGCAGCGAGCGGGATCTCTACGACGGGGACCGCCAGTTCGCTACCACGCTGGCGCGCGGGCTCGACGTGCTGCGCAGTTTCTCGCCGGACGCGCCGCGACTGAGCAACAAGGAAATCTCCCTGCGCAGCGGCTTGCCCAAGCCCACGGTCTCGCGGCTGACCTATACGCTGACCCGCCTGGGCTATCTGGAATTCAGCACGTCGACCCGGCGCTACCAGTTGGGGTCCGCCGTGCTGTCGCTGGGCTATCCCTTGCTGGCCAACCTGGAAGTCCGGCAGGTCGCCCGGGTCCACATGCGGGAAATGGCCGAGCGTTTCCAGGGCTGGGTGAGCATCGGCGTGCGCGACCGGCTGAACATGGTTTATGTCGAAACCGCCAGGGCCTCCAGCGTGATTACCAAGCCCGACGTCGGCCAGTGCTTTCCCATCATCGCGTCGTCCATGGGCAGGGCCTATCTCGCGGGCCTGGGCCAGGCGCCGCGGGATGCCCTGATCAACCAGGTCCGGATACGCACGCCGGAGCTCTGGCGGGAGTTCGGGCCGAGCGTCGAAAAGTCGCTCAAGGAATACGAGGACCATGGTTTCTGCACCCGCCAGGACGATTTCGCGCCGAATTGGCAGACGGCGGCGGTGAGCATGCACGGCTTGCCCGGCGGCGCCGCGGCCGCTTTCAATTGCGCCATTCCCCTCCACAAGCTCCGGTCGCAGCAACTTCGCAAGGAAGTCGGGCCCAGCCTGGTCGAGATGGTCAAGCATCTCGAAAACCTGATGAGCCGGCGCGGCATGCCGCAGGGCTAGGCCGCACGTTTCCCGCAACCCGGGCCGGGCCGCGCAGCGCGCGACCCGGCCCGGGTTGCATTGCGCGAACGCTTGCTTGTCCAGGGTCGCGCCGCGTTTCGCATAGCGAACCATTTTGTGCGGGTCGCGCAGAGGCAAACCTAGACTGCGGCTTCCGCAATTTCCCGCTCATGCAGAAATGGATTTCGTCCTGTCTCCGTCACAACGCAAGGTCTACGAAACTGTCGGGGAGCTGTCGCGCACGGTGTTCCGCAAGCGCGCGGCCCTTCACGACCGCGAGGCCTCCACGCCTCGGGAAAACCTGCGCGACCTGTTCGACGCCGGCCTCATTGGGCTGACCATATCGGAGCGCATGGGAGGCATGGGCAGCGGCACGGCCGGCAAGGACCCCCTGCTTTATCTGCTGGCCGTCGAGCAGTTGGCGCGCGGCGACCTGAGCACGGCGCAATGCTTCCATATCCACTGCCACGGGGCGCACTATGTCGACCAGGTGGGCAACGACGAGCAGCGCGAACGGGTGCTCAAGCCCGTCCTCGGGAAGGGGGCCCTGCTGAACGCGACGGGCAGCGAACCGGGGCGCACGGCGCGCGGACTGTACAGGCTGCTGACCTCGGCCGAACCCACGGCCGGCGGCTATCTCGTCAACGGCCAGAAGAACTACGCCACGCTCGGCGGCGACGTGGAATACAACCTCGTGTTCGCGGGCATACCGGACCAGCCCGCGGAGCGGGGCCATCTCAGCCTGCTGATTCCTCGCGACGCGCAAGGTTTCTCGGTGGCGGCCGGGTCCTGGAATCCGATGGGCATGCGGGGCGCGGACAGCCCGACCCTGAAACTGGAGAACTGCTTCGTCGACCACCGCGATGTGCTGGGCGAGCCCGGAGTCTACGCCCGGGAGCGCTGGCAGGCCCGCTTCCATCTCAGTTTCGCCGCGCAATACCTCGGCGCGGCCGAGGCCATATTCGACGTCCTGGCCGATTACCTGCCGCGCCGCGGCACGACAGGCGACGCCTATACGCAGCTCCGGATGGGAGAGATCCGCATCGGCATCGATTCCGTCCGCTGGCTGGTCTATCGCGCCGCCTGGATGTGGGCGCACGACGATCGCGTCCAGGCCGAGCTGTTCTCGATGACCGCCAAGCATCGCGCGATCGAGAATGCCGTGACGGCCATGGACAAGGCGGCACAGATCGCGGGCTCCAGCGCCTTCGCCGCCGATGCGCCGCTTGCCCTGATATTCCGGGACTTGCGGGTCCATACGCTGCACGAGAACCTGGACAAGACCGCGGCGACGCTGGGGCGGTACTACCTCGGCGAGCAATTCGACACCACGGCGCGCCTGTAGTCGTGCGGAACGACGCCATGACCGACGACGAGAAGCGGGCCCTGCGCAATGTGCTCGGAACCTTCGTGACCGGGGTGACGGTGGTGACGACCGTCGACGGCGAAGGCCGCAGGCACGGCGTGACGGCCAATTCCTTCAGCTCGGTTTCCCTGGACCCGCCGCTGGTCCTGTGGAGCCAGGCGCTGGCGGCGCGCAGCCACCCGGCGTTCAAGGACGCGGAGTACTTCGCCGTGAATATCCTGAGCGAGGACCAGGTCGGGGTTTCCGATCGGTTCGCGCGGTCGGGCGCGGACAAGTTCGAAGGCGCGGACACGACGGCGGGCCTGGGGGGCGCGCCGATCCTGGCGGATTGCGCCGCGGTGCTGGAGTGCCGCAAGGTCGCGATGTACCCCGGCGGCGACCATGCCGTGTTCCTGGGCCGCGTGGAGCGCCACGTGCGCAGCGGCCGCCAGCCCCTGGCCTACGGCGGGGGAGGCTACATGCAGGTCTATGGCCACGATCTCGGACCGGCCGCGATCCCTTTCCGCGGCGCGGACGGCCTGCGGCGCATCCGGCGGGCCATAGCGCGGTTGCCGGAGCTGAGCCGGGAGATCGGCCACACCTTGTCGCTCGCTGCCTGGGGCAACCGCGGACCGACCGTATTGAGCTGGGCCGCGCCGGCCGACCCCGTCAGCGCGAACCTGCGGGCAGGGCTGGTCCTGGACATCCTGGCGACGGCCGCTGGCCGCGCATTCTCCGCTTTCCTGCCGCCCGAGGCCACCACGGCCGAACTCGAGCGCGCGCTCGTCGCGCCGCCGGCAGGGACAGGAGACCGCAGGGAGGCATTGCTGGAGGATCTCGGGGAAATACGAAGGCGAGGGCTGGCCCGCGCCTTCGTGCCCGACGCGTCCTCTATCCATGGCGTCGACGTCGTGGCATTCAGCGCGCCGGTCTACGACTCGACGGGGGCCATGGTGCTGGCGCTGACGGCGACGGCGCGCGCGGGCGAGGTCGACGCCGGCTGGCACGCGCCGATGGCCAGGGCCGTGCTGCGGGCGGCGAGGTCGCTCTCCACGCAGCCGCCGCCGGGGGTGGTCGCGGCTGCCGCCAGGGCGGATGGGCGCGATGAGGGCCGGCGCGGGTCCGCGGCATGACGAACCAACCGGCCGCCCGCGCAGCGGCCCGCGATAACGGAGACAGCATGGGCAAAAGCATGTTCACCCGACGGCAATTCGGGTTGATGGGAATCTCGCTGCTGGCGGGGGGAGCCGTACGCGCGCAGGAGGGGTATCCGCATTCCCCGGTCAAGATCGTGGTGCCGTATTCCGCGGGCGGCGCGTCGGATATCGTTGCGCGGTTGATCGCCGCCAACCTGATGTCCTCGCTCGGACAGCCGGTGGTGGTCGAGAACCGGCCGGGCGCCAACGGGATCGTGGCGGCGACGCTGGTCAGCAAGGCCGCACCCGACGGCTATACCCTGATGGTCGTGTCGTCGGGGCATTCCACCAACAGCGCCATCAACGACAGCGTCCCGTTCGACCCAGTGAAGGATTTCACCATGATCACGCAGGTGGGCAAGGTGTCCATGGTCGTGGTCGTCGATCCCGGGGCCGGCATCGACAGCGTCGCATCGCTGGTCGCGAAGGCCAAGGCCGCGCCCGGCGCGATCAAGTACGGCTCGGGCGGCATCGGCGCCTCGAACCACCTGGCGGTCGAGCTGTTCGCCTCCACGGTGGGCGTCCAGTTCACCCACGTGCCGTACAAGGGCGATGCCCCGGCGATCCAGGACCTGCTGGGCGGGCGCATCGATTTCATGTTCCTGGGGCCGCCCAGCGCCCAGCCGCTGGCCGATGCGGGCAAGGTGGTGCCGATCGCGGTGACGGACGAGCGGCGGCTGCCGCTGATGCCGGACGTGCCCACGGTGACGGAGGCCTATGCCCCGTTCACCGCCGGGTCCTGGCACGCGGTCATCGCCCCGGCGGGCCTGCCCGGGCCGGTATTGGAACGGCTCAATCGCGAAATCGTCGCCATCGTCCGGCGCCCCGAGGTGACGGCCAAGCTGGCCGAGCTGGGCATCCAGGCGATCGGTAGCGAGCCTGCCGTGCTCCAGGCGCTGATGACCAGCGAGGTCCGCAAATGGAAGGAAATGGTCCGGACCGGGAAGATCAAGCTATGAGCCGCAACGCCTCTTGCCCCGGGGAGACGATGGCGCTCTCCGAACGGATCGCCGATTTCGCGGCCGGCGCGTCGTACGATTCGATCCCCGGCGAGGTCGTCGACCAGGCCAGGGAACAGATACTGGACACCCTCGCCGTCGCCTGGGCCGGCACCGGGGCCGATGGCGTGCCGCAGGCGCTGAGCCTGGTCGAGGCGGAAGGCGGCGCGCCGGCGGCCGCGTTCTGGGGCCTGGGCCGCCAGGGCACGGCCGTGCAGGCGGCGTTCCTGAACGGCCTGAGTTCGGCGGCGCTCGATTACGACAATGTCCATGTGCCGGCCATGTCGCATTCCGCCATCGTCGTGCTGCCCGCGGCGCTGGCCCTGGCGGAGCAGCGTCGCGCGAGCGGGCGGGAATTCCTGGCGGCCTTCGTCGTCGGCAACGAAGTCCTGTGCCGCCTGGGCATGTCGAGCACGGCCCGCAGCGGCTGGTTCTACACCTCCACGCACGGGGTTTTCGGCGCCGCCGTCGCGGGGGCGAAAGTGTCGGGCCTGGGCGCGCAGGGCGTCGCCGACGCGCTGGGCATCGCGCTCAGCCATGCCGCGGGCACCCAGCAGACCAATGTCGAGCAGAAGCTGACCAAGCGGATGCAGTCCGCTTTCGCCGCCCGCAACGGCACGTTCAGCGCGCAACTCGCCGCGCTGGGCGTCTCGGCGCCGCGCGAGAGCCTGGACGGGAAATTCGGCTTCTATGCGAAATACGATGGCGGCGATCCCTCGGTGGTGACCGACGGATTGGGATCCGAGTACGCCTTCGTGAACGCGACCTTCAAGAAGTTCCCGAGTTGCGCCTGCAATCACGCGGCCATCGAGGCGACGCTGCGACTCAGGCGCGAGCATGGGATAGCCGCCTCCGACGTCGAGCGGGTCGACGTATCGATCTCGCCTTTCATGAGCAGGCTGGTCGGCGCGCCCTACGACCCCGGCGCCAATCCGCAGGTGGCGGCGCAGTTCAGCGTCCGGTATTCGATCGCCAGCGCGATCCTGCGCGGCCACCTGGATCTTTCCGATATCGAACCCGCCGCGGCGCGCGACCCGGCCGCGCAAGCCTTGGCGCGCGCGGTCCACGTCACCGTGCGCGACGATCTCGACTCGCCGGACAAGTTGCCGGCCGAAGTCGCGGTGCGGATGCGGGACGGCCGGGTCCTGGCCTGCCGGGTCGACGACCTGCCGGGCAGTCCCGCGGCGCCTTTCACAGCCGCGGAAGCGAACGACAAATTCCTGCACTGCACGAGCAGGGGTGTCGCTCCGTTGTCGCCGCAACGCGCCGCGCAGCTGCGGGAGCGGATCGCGAACCTGGAGTCGGTCGAGGACATGTCAACCTTTTTCCGGGACCTGTAGCGGCCGCCGGCCGGGGCAGGTTCCATCGCCTGGATGGAAACGCAAGATGGATTCGAATGAAACGCACATCCTCGTGCCGCAACGAACCTTGCCCGTCGCGGACAAGGTGGACGTCCTGGTCTGCGGCGGGGGCGTCGCCGGGATCGCGGCTGCCGTGTCGGCGGCCCGCAACGGCGCCCGCACGCTGCTTATCGAGCGCGCGGGCTTCCTGGGAGGCACGGCGACCGGATCGTCGATGGGGCTGATCGTGATTCCCGCCGGGGAACTGGCCGGGTTCCCGCGCGAATTCTTCGCCCGGCTCGCCGCGGAGCAGGGCGCGGCGCTGGGTGAGGCGGTGCCCTGGGACATCGAAGCCTACAAATGGACGGCGATGAGCTTCCTGAAAGAGGCGGGAGCGGAACTGCTGCTGTACACCTGGGTCTCCGAGCCCATCATGGAGGCCGGCCGGATAGCGGGCGTCGTGGTCGAGAACAAATCCGGTCGGCAGGCGATCCTGGCCAGGACCGTGATCGATACGACCGGCGACGGGGACGTGGCCGCGCGCGCGGGCGCGGCCTTCGTCAAGGGCAGGGAAGAGGACGGCGCGATGCGCCCCGTGACCGTCATGGGCCGCATCGGCAACATCGACCTGGGCGCCATGCTGGAATACCAGGCCGCGCATCCCGGTGATTTCGTCGACGACGACGGCCGCAGGGCCAGGAACCTGGAGGCGGGCGTCGTCCTGATAGACGGCTTCTTCGAGGCAATCCGCAAGGGCCGGGAAGCAGGCATCGTCAGCGCCTCGAATCCCCTGAACTGCATCCGCTTCAGCGGCGTCAAGCGGCGCGAATCCATGGACCGGGCAATCCTGATATGCAACAGCACCCGGGTCTACGATGTCGACGCGACCGTGGCGTCGGATATCACGCGCGCCGAGTTCGAAGGACGCCGGCAACTGCGCGAGGTGGTGGAGCTGTGCCGCCGGCACGTGCCGGGGTGCGAACGCAGCTTCCTGGTCGATACGTCGGCCTACCTCGGCGTGCGGGAGACCCGGCGGATCAAGGGGCGGCGCACCCTGACCTATGAAGACATCCGCGACAGGCGGCCGGTCGAGGATTCGATCGCGGTCATTTCCCATCACGATTATGGCAGCGCCGATACTCACGGTTCGGCGATCGCGTACGACAGCGCCCATGCGCATATCGCCCCGCCGAGCCGGATGCTGCGCTTCGAGTTTCCGTTGTCCTGCCTGTTGCCGGAGAGCGTCGGGAATCTCCTGGTGGCGGGGCGTTGCGCGTCGGTGACCCACGACGTCGACAAGTTTTCCCGCAACATGGCGCCCACCGGACTGGTGGGCCAGGCTGCCGGGCTCGTGGCGGCGGTCATGGCCCGCGCGCCGGAAGCCGATTGGAGCCGGATCCCGGTGCGCGACATCCAGGCCCGGCTCGAGGCGCAGGGCGTCCCGGTGCATCTGGCGGACAGCCGCCCGGCCGCGCCGGCCGCAATGCCGTCGCGGGAGTAGCCATGTCCGTCCAAGACCTGAAGGCCAAACCGGTATCGGCCGCCGAACTGAGCCGCGCGCTCGAGCGGGGCGAGGAGATCGCGATCCTGGACGTGCGTCCGGAAGGGTTCTATTCCAGAGGGCACATGCTCTACGCTTCCTGCCTTCCCGCGAACCGCATGGAGATGCTGGTGGACCGGCTCGTACCGCGCCGCGATTGCCCGGTCGTGGCGATCGACGAAGCCGGGGAAGCGGCCCCGGACGCCGCGGCGAAACTGGCGCGCCTGGGCTACTCGACGGTCGGGTGGCTGGAGGGCGGCATGAAGGCCTGGACCCGGGCGGGACATGTCTCGTTCTCGGGCACCAATGTTCCCGGCAAGGCGCTCGGCGAACTGGTCGAGCACGAACTGGGCACGCCATTCATCGAGGCCGCGGAGCTCAAGCGCAGGCTGGATGCCGGCGAGGACATCGTGGTGCTGGACAGCCGCCCCCTGCAGGAGTTCACCGATTTCTCGATCCCCGGCGCGGTGTCCTGTCCGACCGCGGAACTGGTGTATCGCTATTTCGAGACCGTCAGGTCTCCCGACACGCTGGTGGTCGTCAACTGCGCGGGCCGCACGCGCAGCATCATCGGCGCCCAGACCCTGGTGAACGCCGGCGTGCCGAACCGCGTCGTGTCGCTGCGCAACAGCACCATGGGCTGGCTGTTCGAAGGGTACCGCCTGGACCGGGGCCGCGTGCGCACCGCGCCCGCGCCGTCGGCGCAGGCGCTGGCCCGCGCGCGATCCCTCGCGCGGGCGCTGGGGCAACGCGCCGGCGTCCGCCACGTCGACCGGGACGGGTTGGACGAGATGGTTCGCCAGTCCGGCGAGCGCACGCTGTATCTCTTCGATGTCCGCACGCCGATGGAATATCGCAGCGGCCATTTGCCCGGCGCGCGCCTGGCCGAAGGCGGACAGCTCGTGCAGGCCTACGACGAGTATGCCGGCACGCGCAACGCCCGCGTCGTCCTGACGGACTTCGACGGTGTGCGGGCTGTCGTGGTCGCGTCCTGGTTGCGGCAATTGGGCATCGACGAAGTCTACGTCTACGACGCCGGCTCCGAACGCCGGCTCGATACCGGGGACGAAGCGCTGCGTATCCTCGGCGAGCGGCCGGCCAACCGGAACTGGCTGCAGCCGGACGTCCTGGCCGCGATGCTGGAGCAGGGCGAGGCGGCCGTGTTCGATATCGAAAGCACCGTCGCCTTTCGCCAGGGGCATATCCCGGGCGCGCGGTTCGCGGCGCGCGACGAGCTGGAGCGCGCCGCCCGGACCGCGGGTCCGCGGACGGCGGTCGTCGTGACGTCCTCGGACGGCATTCTCGCGGGCGTCGCCGCCGCGGACCTGGCGGCGGCGGGCATCCCGGCGGCGGCGTTGCTGGGCGGCACGCGCGCCTGGCGCTCCGGCGGATGGCCGCTGGAGACCAGCGCCGAGCCGTTCGCGCCGGATACCGACGTCTGGTACGGACCCTATGCGTATTCCGAGGAAGAGACTTTCGCGGCGTTCCGCCGCTATCTGGACTGGGAGGCGACGCTGGTCGACGACCTGCGCCGGGAAGGGGATACGCGCATCCGGGCGCGGAACCTGAATCCCGGCCAACCGCCGGGCGAGTCCTGAAGACCGGCCCGGCATCGCGGGCGCATCCGGGGGGTGCGCGTCCATTACTCAAGGAGGAGACATGAAAAGAATCGGAAAGGTCCTGCAGCACGGCATGGCCGCCCTGGCCATCCTGGCCTGCGCGCCGGCGCCGGCCGGCGACGCATATCCGTCGCGCCCGATCACCCTGGTGGTCGGATACGCGCCCGGCGGGGGAACCGACCTGGTCGCGCGGCTGCTGGCCGAGCACCTGCGCGACGCCACGGGACAGAACGTGATCGTCGAGAACAAGCCCGGCGCCAACGCCACGATTGCCTACGCTTCCGTGGCGCGCGCCAGGCCCGACGGCTACCGGCTGCTGATCACGGATAGTTCCCAGGCGATCTTCAAGGAAGTCTATCCGAAGCTGGAATTCGATCCGATGCGCGATCTCGAACCGATCGGACTGATCGTCGATGTGCCGATCGGCGTGGCGGTGTCCAAGGATCTGCATGTCCGCTCCCTGGCCGAACTGGTCCAGGAAGCCCGGACCAAGCCAGGCACGCTGAACTACGCCACCGGCGGCACGGCTTCGTATATCGCGGCCCAATCCTTCAACAAGGTGACCGGGGCCAAGATGGTGAGCGTGCCATTCAAGGGGGCCGCCGAAGCGACCAATGCGCTGGTGAGCGGATACGTGCAGGTCATGTTCGCGCCGCTGACCACGACCAGTCTTGCCGGCAATCACAACAGCGGCAATATCCGGGTGGTCGCGGTGTCCGGAACCCGGCGCTCGACGTCCCTGCCGGATGTGCCCAGCGCGGCCGAGGCCGGCGTGCCGGGCTTCAAGTTCAGCATATGGTGGGGCCTGGCCGCGCCCAAGGGCATTCCCGACGAGGTGCTGGCCAGGCTCAACGCGGAGGTTGTGTCGTTCACGCAGAAGCCCGAGGTGCGGGCGCGATTGGCGGAACTGGGCGGCGCGCCGATGAAGACCACGCCGGCGCAGGCCAGGGAACGCGTCGCCAAGGACACCGGCGAGCAGTCGGCGCTGGCTCGCGAACTGGGCCTGAAGTTCTAGCGCCGCATCGACCCCGACCGCCGCTGGAACGTCAGGCCAGGGTCCCGTCCAGGAAACCCGATATGAAAATACGCGCCGCAATCCTAACGACCGTGGGAGCGCAGGCTCCTTATTCGCAGTCCCGTCCGCTGGCCATCGCCACGGTGGACCTCGAGCCGCCGGGGCGCGAAGAGGTCCTCGTGCGGATCGCGGCGGCGGGGCTCTGCCATTCCGACCTGTCCGTGATGAACGGCGATCGGCCGCGACCGGTGCCGATGGTGCTGGGGCACGAGGCCGCCGGCGTCGTCGAGGCGGTCGGCGAGGGTGTGCACGATCTGGAGCCCGGCGACCACGTGATCCTGGTCTTCGTGCCGAGCTGCGGGCATTGTATGCCGTGCGCCGAGGGCCGGCCGGCATTGTGCGAGCCGGGCGCCCGGGCCAATACCGCGGGCACCCTGCTGGCCGGCCGGCGCCGTCTGTCGCTCGACGGGCGGCCCTTGCATCACCACCTGGGATGTTCGGCGTTCGCCGAGGCGGCCGTGGTATCGCGCCGTTCGATCGTCAAGATAGACAAGGACCTGCCGCTGCAGGACGCCGCGCTGTTCGGCTGCGGCGTGCTGACCGGCGTCGGCGCGGTGGTCAATACCGCCGGCGTCCAGGCGGGATCGGTGGTGGCCGTGGTCGGCCTGGGCGGGGTCGGGCTGTCGTCCGTCATGGGCGCGGCGGCGTGCGGCGCCCGGCAGGTCATCGCCATCGACCTGTCGGCGCAGAAGCTGAAACTGGCGGCCGCGCTGGGGGCGACCGATTGCCTCGACGCGGCCGACGCGGACCTGGTCGAAAAGGTGATCCGGCTCACCCGCGGAGGCGCCGACTACGCGATCGAAATGGCCGGGTCCGTCAAGGCCTTCGACCTGGCCTACCGGATCACGCGGCGCGGCGGCACGACGGTGACGGCCGGCCTGCCGGCGCCGACCGCGGCCTGGAACCTGTCGCCCGCCCACCTGGTCGGCGAAGAGCGGACGATCAAGGGAAGCTACATAGGCTCTTGCGTCCCCGCACGAGACCTGCCTCGCTATATCGAGCTGCACAAGCGCGGCAAGCTGCCGGTCGAGGCCCTGAAGAACGATCCGATTCCACTGGAAAGAATCAACGAGGGCTTCGATTGGCTGCGCGACGGCAAGGTGGTCAGGCAGGTCGTCACCATGGCCTGATCCTGTAGTTTCCGATAATCATGCAAGGAACCCCTGTAGCGGGGAGGCGGGGCGTGGCCCGGGGCGGGCGCAACGTGGCGCCCCAGGGCGGCAAGGGTTGCGTTACAGTGTGGGAACCTCTTCCTGCGCGGGCGGCAAGGTACCGCTTGCCCGGACCTCCCGCGTGGCGCCGGTGGGCGCTTTGCCGACTGGCGGCGCAGGATCCCTGGAGCCTTTCATGACCGATATTGCGATCCGGAAGAAGGCCGCGACCGGCGTCGCCGGACTGGACGATGTCCTGTCCGGCGGCCTGTCCGAAGGCAATTTATTCCTGCTGGAAGGCCAGCCTGGAACGGGCAAGACCACCATTGCCCTGAGCTTTCTCCTTGCCGGTGCCCGCATGGGCGAGCGGGGCCTGTACATCACGCTGTCGGAGACCGGGCAGGAGTTGCGCCAGAGCGCGGCTTCCCACGGCTGGGAGATCGACAGCAACATCGACATATTCGAGCTGGCGCCCCCCGAGAGCCTGCTCGACGCCGACCACCAGCAGAGCTTGTTGTATTCCTCCGATCTCGAACTGGGCGAAACGACCCGCAGGATTTTCGATGTGTTCGAGCGTGTCAGGCCCAGGCGCGTCGTGCTCGACAGTTTGTCCGAGATCCGCCTGCTGGCCCAGGGGTCCCTGCGCTACAGAAGGCAAGTCCTGGCATTCAAGCATTATTTCGCGCGGCACGGCGTGACCGTGCTGTTCCTCGATGACCTGACGTCCGACATGCATGATCAGACTGTCCACAGCGTGGCGCATGGCGTCATCAAGCTAGAGGAACTGGCGCCCGTGTATGGCGCCGAACGGCGGCGCCTGCGCGTTTCCAAGTATCGTGGACAGGCGTTTCGTGGCGGTTACCATGATTTCACGATCCGGGCCGGAGGGGTCGCCGTCTTTCCTAGACTGGTTGCCGCGGAGCACCGGTCCGGTTTCGAGCGCCGGCAGATGACCAGCGACATTCCCGCGTTCGACGCATTGCTGGGCGGCGGCATCGAGCAGGGCTCGAGCGCCCTGGTGCTCGGGCCCGCCGGCACGGGCAAAAGCACGTTCGCGATCCAGTTCATCGCCGCGGCCGTGCGCCGGGGCGAATCCGCGGTGATGTTCGTGTTCGACGAGGAGCTCGGATTGCTGTTCGACCGGACCCGCGCCATGGGCTTCGATCTCGAAGGTATGCGCAGGCAGGGATCGCTTCATATCGAGCAGGTCGATGCCGCTGAATTATCGCCTGGCGAATTCGCGCACCGCATGCGCGAACAGGTGGAAGCCATGCAGGCGAAGACCGTGGTGATCGACAGCTTGAACGGTTATCGGGCCGCCATGCCGGAAGAAAACTCGCTGACCCTGCATGTCCACGAATTGCTCCAGTACCTGAACCGGCTGGGTGCCACGACTTTCCTGACCGTGGCCCAGCATGGCCTGGTCGGCGACATGAAGGCGCCGGTCGATGTCACCTACCTGGCGGACACGGTGGTCCTGCTGCGCTATTTCGAGACCTTCGGCCAGGTCCGCCGTGCCGTGTCCGTCATCAAGAAGCGAACCGGCAGCCACGAAGACATGATCCGCGAATTCCGGATCGATGCCCACGGCCTGAGCCTGGGCGCGCCGCTCACCGGCTTCCAGGGGGTGCTGCGCGGCGTACCGACCTTCGTGGGCGACGAAGAGCCGCTCTTGAAAAACGAACGCCGCAGACGATGACTTCTTTCGAGGGAGCCGGCCGGGCCTTGGTCTTCGCCCCCGCCGGCCGCGATGCGGCCGTGGCCGTGGCCCTGCTTGCCGAGGCGGGCATGGCCGGGGTCGTGTGCGCCAGCCTCGTCGATCTGCATGACAGGCTGGACGATGACACGGGTTTCGTCGTCGCTACCGAGGAAACGCTGATTTCGGCCGATCTGCGCGCCATATCCGCCTGGGTAGGACGGCAGGCAAGCTGGTCCGACCTGCCTTTCATCATTCTCACCCGGCGCGGTGGAGGAGTGGAACAGAATCCGGCGGCGTATAGATTGTCCGAAGTCCTGGGCAATGTGACATTCCTCGAGCGGCCGTTCCACCCCACCACTTTCGTCAGCGTCGCCAATTCGGCGTTGAAGGGCCGCCGCCGGCAATATCATGCAAGGGCCCAGATGGAGATCCTGCACGAGAGCGAGGAGCGCTTGCGCACCGCGCTGCTCGCGGGCCGGCTGGGGCCATGGGAGCTGGATCTCTTGACATGGACACTCGACTGCTCCCGTGCCTGCGCGGCCGTTTTCGGATACGCCGGGGACGAGCCTCTGACCTATGAGCGCCTGATGGCCGGGGTCCATCCGCTCGACAAGGATGTCGTCGGGCAGGCGCTGCGCCGCAGCGTCGAAACCGGCCAGGACTACGAGGTCGAATACCGGAATGTCTGGCCCGACGGAGCGCTCCATTGGGCGGAAATGCGCGCGCGCTGCCTGCGCGACCGCAACGGCCGGGCATTGCGCCTGGTGGGGGTGGCGTCGGACATCACCGATCGCAAGACGGCGGAAGAGCACCTGAAGCGCCTGAACGAAACGCTGGAACTGCGCGTGGCGCGACGAACCGATGAACTCGAGCATGCGCACAGGGCTGTGCTGGAAGAAATGGACCAGCGCCGGCGTGCCGAGGAACAACTGCGGCAGGCCCAGAAAATGGAGCTGATCGGCCAGCTTACCGGGGGGGTCGCGCACGACTTCAACAACCTGCTGATGGCGATCATGGGCAATCTGGAATTGCTGGGCAAGCATGCGGCAGGCAATGACAGGGCCTCCCGCCTGATCGATGGCGCGCTGCGCGGCGCCCAGCGCGGGGCGGCGTTGACCCAGCGCCTGCTGGCGTTCGCACGCCGCCAGGACCTCCAGATCGAGCCACGCGATCTGTCCGAGCTCGTGCGCGGCATGGCCGATCTGTTGGAGCGCTCGGTCCATTCCGGGATCGAGCTGCGGATCGACTTGCCGCCTGTCTTGCCGCCGGTATTGGTGGACGCCAACCAGATCGAACTGGCGCTGCTCAACCTTGTTGTCAACGCGCGCGACGCCATGCCGGAAGGCGGCCGGCTATCCATCTTTGCCGACGTGACATGCACCGCGGGAGACGATGAGCTGCGTGCCGGGACCTACGTCCGTCTGATCGTGGAGGACACGGGGCATGGCATGGACGCCGAAACGCTCAAGAAAGCCATCGAGCCGTTCTTTTCCACCAAGGAAGTGGGAAAGGGAACGGGACTGGGTTTGTCCATGATCCATGGATTGGCGTTGCAACTCTATGGCACGCTGAGGCTGGGGAGCTTTCCTGCCCAGGGCACTCGCGCGGAGCTCTGGCTGCCAGTGACCGCGGAAGCCTCGGCGCCGCCTCGGCGGTCGGTTGCCGAGCCGATGCCAGCGCAGGCGGCCCGCGCCAGGATTCTGCTGGTCGACGACGATTCCCTTGTCGCCATGAGCACGACCGAGCTGCTCGAGGACCTTGGCCATGAGGTGATCGAGGCCGGGTCGGGCGCGCGGGCCCTGGAGATCCTGCGGTCCGGCCGGGAGATCGACCTGGTGATCACCGACTATTCGATGCCGGAGATGAACGGTGCCCAGTTCGCGAAGGCGGCGCGGAAACTGCGGCCGGCGTTGCCGATACTGCTGGCCACGGGATATGCGGACCTGCCGCCGGGGACCGGCATCGAACTGCCGAAGCTGGGCAAGCCTTATCGACAGGAGCAGTTGTCCGAGGAAATCGCCAGGATCCTCAAATAGCCGCGCGGCAGGGTGGCTGCCCTGCTTCAGCCGGCATCGCCCGGCAATTCCGTCAACAGCCATTCCCTGAACACCTCCAGCGCCGAGTGCCCCAGGTAGCGCGGCGACGACAGGAAATAGTAGGTGCGATCCGAGCGGGTCGTCTGAGGGAAGATCCGCACCAGGCTGCCTTTGCGCAGCTCGTCCTGCACCAGGAAGCTCTGGGCGATGGCGATGCCCATGCCCTGCTGTGCCGCCAGGTAGGCCATGGCGGACGATTCGAACTTGAGCCCGCGATCGGCGTCGATGCCGGGTTCGCCGGCCGCATCCAGCCACAGCCGCCAGTCCCCGGCGCGCGCCAGCGAATGCAGGAGCGTGGCATGCCGCAGGTCCCCCGGCTGGCGCAGCGTCCATTCGGCCTCGGCGTTGGGCGCGCCCACCGGGATCAGCCAGGAATCGAACAGCTTGTCCGCGCGGATCTCGCCGCCCCAGTCGCCGGGCGCCGTGCGGATGGCGCAATGCAGGTCGGCGCGATCGAAGTCGATGGGCTGCACCGAGGCCGTGAGCCGCACGTCGACTTCCGGATTGGTGTCGTGGAATTTCTTCAGGCGCGGGATCAGCCACTGCATGGCGAAGGTGGTGTAGGCATGCACGTTGAGGATGTCCTGCCGCCCCGAATGCTTGACCCGGCGGGTGGCCAGGTCGATGCGCGAGAAGGCCTCGACCAGTTCGCGCATGTACATCTCGCCTTCGGGCGTGAGGGTGACCGCGCGATGGTTGCGGAAGAACAGCGGCACGCCGAAGTATTCCTCGACGTTGCGCACATGCCGGCTGACCGCGGACTGGGTCAGGAACAGCTCTTCGCCGGCCTTGGTGAAGCTGCGGTGACGGGCGGCGGACTCGAAGGCCCGCAAGGCCGCCAGGGGAGGGAAACGCGACATCGGGCCGCCTTTTCGCATGCGTAAGACTCATGGATTCTAGCGAAAAAACTCGCTTGAGTCTTTTCATGCCCATGCCAGAATTATGGGAACGCAGCGAGCGCCTGCTTCTCCCGAGCCCGACTCTTCAACCGCCGGCACGCCATGGCGGGGAGGCCGCTTGCGCCCCGCAGTCCAGCGAGATGAATGTGAGCCCAACTTTCCAGGATGATGTTTCCGCCGGCCGGCCTTCGGCGCGGCCTTTGCGCCGCCTGCGGGTGGTCGAGCGCCACGGCCCGGCGCCGGCCGGCCTGTCGCGGGTCGCGGTCGCCTTTGCCGGTCTGCTGGCCGCGCAGTGCGGCGCCGAGGTCGTCCGCGTCGAGCCGCCGGACGGCGATCCCATGCGCGGCTGGCCGCCGTATCGCGATGGACGGAGCGCGCTCTTCGCCTTCCTGACCCGGGGCAAGACCACGGTGGACGCGGCATGGCGCGCAGGCGCGGGCGACCTGCTGCTCACCGACGATCCCGCGGCGGCCGCCGCCTGGCCCTCGACGCGCCGGGTACTGGTGCGTCCGGGCGGCGATGCCGGCGCCGCCGGGCTGACCGAGCTTACGGTCCAGGCGCGCAGCGGGCTGCTGGACATCTTCGCCGGCGAGGACGGGCAGCCGCGCCCCCTGCCCGGCAACCAGATCGCCTATTCGGCGGGCATGGCCGCGTTCGACGCGCTGCTCGCCGGCTGCCTGGGCGAGCGCCGGGGCCACGCCTTCCCGCCGATGACGGTCGACGTGCTCGACGTGGCGCTGTGGGTCAACTGGAAACACTACCTGGCGGCCGTCGCCGGGGATACCGCCGCGGGACTGTCGCGGGTCGAGGAATGGACGACCCTGCGTTGCAAGGACGGCCACGTCGCGCTGACGTTCCAGGACAAGGACATGGCCAGCCTGGCCACGCTGACGGGCAATGCCTATTTCGTTTCGCCGGAACTGGCGACCCGCAAGCTGCGCAAGCGCAACGTGCGCGCTCTAAACGAGGCGATCGAGGCGTGGACGCGCGACCGCACGCGCGAAGAAATCGTGCGCGGCGCGCAGCGCCTGCGCATCCCGGTCGGCCCCGTGCTGGGCATGGACGAGCTGGCGCGCGACCCGCAGCTGCGGGCGCGGGCGTTCTTCGTGGCGGGCGAAACCGGCCTGACGGTGCCGCGCCTGCCGCTGTTCTGGAACGGCGCGCCGCTGGGACGCGCGGGCGCCGCCGCGGACGTTGCGCGGGAGGCCGCGCGATGAGCTATTCCCTGCTGGCCGGCATGCGCGTCGTCGATTTCGGCATCATCACCGCGGGGGCGAGCACCTCGGCCATCCTGGCCGATCTCGGCGCCGAGGTCATCAAGATCGAAGGGCCGGGCTACATCGATTCCTTCCGCGTCTGGACCGGCGTGGCCGACGCCGAGCAATGGTGGAACGCCAGCCCTCACTACGCCTTCACCAATCGCAACAAGCGCAGCTTCTGCGTCGATATCAAGAACGCCGAGGGCAGGGAGCTGGCGCTGGAACTGGTCCGGCGCAGCGACCTGGTGGTGGAGAACTTCCGCACGGGAGTCATGGACAGGCTGGGGCTGGGGTTCGAGACCCTGGCGGCGGCCAATCCCGGCATCGTGCTGGCGTCGATCTCCAGCCAGGGCGCGACGGGGCCGGAGGCCGATTCGGTGTCCTTCGGCTCGACGCTGGAGGCCAGCTCCGGCATGTCGTCTTTGATCCGCAGCGCGGCCGGCAAGCCGCTCATCAGCGGCCATGCCTTGAACTATCCGGACCAGATCGTTTCGCTCTCGGCGGCCGGCACGATCCTGTGCGCGCTGCTGGAGCGCGAAAGCGGCGCCGGTCCCATCCATCTGGATCTTTCGCAGCGCGAGCTGACCGCCTACATGCTGGGCGAGTTCATCGGGGCGGGCGACGATCCCTCCGTGGCCGGGTCCGTCGAGCGGGGGCCGGGCGCGCCGGCGGCGCTGCAACTGGTCGCCGCCACCGGCGACGGCCGCTGGCTGGCGCTGACGGTGCCGTCGGCCGAGGCCGCGCGCCGCGTCTGCGCGGGGCTGGGACTGGCCGAGCCGCTGGAACGCGGCGCGCTGTCCGAACGGATCGGCCGCATGACGGCCGACGAGGCCGGACGCCGCCTGCAGGCCGCGGGCGCTTCGGTGGAAGTCGCGCGCACGGCGATCGAACTGGCGCGCGGCGACAGCGAGTATTCGCCGGCCTTCGGACGCGACCCCGCCGGCGGCGCCGTGAAGGGATTGCCCTGGCGCTGCGGCGTGGAGGCCGCGGGCATCGACCGCGCCGCGCCCGACCTGGGGGCGGACAACCGCTACGTGGCCTGCGAGGTCCTGGGACTGGATCCCGGCCGCTACCGCGAGCTGTGCGCGCGCGGCGTCCTGGCCACCGAGCCGCGGTCCAGGTCGCGCGGCGACGCCTGATGCGAACGCCGGCGCCGCCGCCGGCCGCAAGAATCGAAAAGGAGAATCGAATGAGCGTAGATGTGGAAGTCCGGGACCGTATCGCGACGGTCGTGCTCAACCGGCCGGAAGTCATGAATTCGTACGACAGGCAGATGCGCGAAGCAGTCTACGCCCTGTGGGAGCGGCTGTGCACGGACGATGAGATCCACGCGGCGATCATCACCGGCGCGGGCGGGAAGGCGTTCTGCACGGGTTCGGACCTGAAGAACTCCATGCCGCCGCAGGAAAGCTACGCCCAGCTTCTGCTCGGCAATGGCGATCCCGGCGGCATCCTGCACGGATTCGGCACCGACAAGCCGATCATCTGCGCGATCAACGGCTACGCCCTGGGCGGCGGCCTGGAGCTGGCGCTGGCCTGCGATATCCGGATCGCGTCGGAGAACGCCGTCATGGGCCTGACCGAGGCGCGCGTGGCCAGCGTGCCGGGCTCAGGCGGCGTGCAGCGCCTGCCGCGCACGGTGCCGCGCTCGGACGCCATGCTCATGCTGCTCACCGGCGACAAGATCGACGCCGCCGAGGCGCTGCGCATGGGCCTGGTCAGCAAGGTGGTGCCGCAGGCCGAGCTCATGCCGACCGCGCGCGCCATCGCCGAGCGCATCGTCGCCAACGGTCCGCTGGCCGTGCGCGCCATCAAGCGCCTGGTGGTGCGCGGCCAGGACATGCCGCTGGACCACGCGCTGGAGGTCGACAAATACATGCTGGGCCTGCTGCGCGACACCGAGGACCGGCTCGAAGGCCGGCGCGCCTTCAAGGAAAAACGCAAGCCGGTCTACCGGGGGCGTTGAGCGCCATCGCCCGGGCCCGGCCCGGTTCTTCATCCGATACATACCTAGGAAACAGCGGTGCAATCACAACTCGACACCAACACGTCCAAGATCTCCGCCGTCGTCGGCGTGGGACACACGGACTGGGCCCAGGACTATACGCGGGTGCGCAACGGCGAGAAGCCGTACGATTCCTACGGCTACGCGACGCTCGCGTTCAAGCGCGCGCTGGACGACGCGGGCCTGTCGCGCGAAGACATCGACGGCCTGATCGTGGGGCCGACCACGGCTTCCGAGCGCATGGGCGAAATCCTGGACATCAACCCCCGCTGGTGCGGGCAGGCGGACGCCATCCAGGCGGTGCTGCAGGCGGTCATGGCCATCAAGTCCGGCATGGCGGAAGTCGTGGCCCTGGTCTACGGCAACGACCAGCGCTCGGCGGCGGTGCAGTACGGTGGACCGGAAGCCACCGGCGGCGGGGCCTTCCTGTCCTACGTCTATCACAGCCCCTGGGGGCTGACCTCGCAAGGCGCCCTGTATGCGCTGATGTTCCAGCGATACAAGGAACTGATGGGGGTCGCCGAGAGCGACCTGGGCCAGGTGGCCGTGGCGCAGCGCGAGTGGTCCAGCCTGAATCCGAACGCGCTCATGCGCAAGCGGATCACCCTGGACGACTACCTCCAGAGCACGTATATCGCCGAGCCGCTGCATCTGTACGACTACTGCCTGATCAACGACGGCGGCGTGGCGCTGATCATCGCCGAGGCCTCGCGCGCCAGGCAGATCGCGCAGAAGGCCGGGCACAAGCCGGTCTATATCCACGGCATGGGGCGCTCCGATCTCAACAGCAAGGCCACCAGCCTGGGGCCGCGCCTGCTCGAGTTCTACCGGCCGGCGCAGAAAGCCGCCGGCGAACAGTTGTACAACGCCGCCGGATTGGGACCGGAGGACATGAATGCCCTCCAGGTCTACGACAGCTTCAGCCCGCACATCCTGTTCGCCCTGGAAGGCTTCGGCTATTGCGGCGTGGGCGAGGCCGCGTCGTATATCGCCAAGAGAGGCATAGGCGTGGGCGGCGGGCTGCCGATCAATACCGGCGGGGGCCACCTGTCCGAGTCGTACATGCAGGGCTGGAACCACCAGATCGAGGCGGTGCGGCAGGTCCGCGGCGGCCTGGGCGAGCGCCAGGTGCCGGACTGCCGCTACGTTCAATACACGTCGGACGTTGCCGGCAAGGCAATGTCGATCATCTACGGTGCCTGACACAGGACGACTCTCATGAAAAATCATCCGCGACTCTATTCCCCCTATGACGCGCCCATGTGGGAAAGCATCCAGGCCGGGCAGATGAAGCTGCAGAAATGCGTCGAGACCGGCACGTTCTACTATCCGCCCGGACCCGCCTGCCCGGAATCGCTCGGCATGCAGACCGAATGGCAGCCGATCTCCGGTCGCGCCAGGATCCTGGCCTGGACGGTCTTCCACAAGACATACCTGCCGGCCTATCCGGCGCCCAACCTGGTGGTGGCGGTTCAGCTGGAAGAAGGGCCGATCATGGTAAGCAACATGGACTACGAGGAAGCGGGCGGCCTGAGCCTGGACGCGCCCGTCCGGATGGTCTATGCGGACCATCCCGACGGCTACCGGATTCCGCGTTTCACGCTGAAGGACGCCGCCTGACATAGCAAGAACCGGCACGCGCCGCACGGGTTTCCGGATTCCGGACCCGCCGCGGCGCGGCTGGCCGGCATTCCAACCAAGCATTTCGCGCGACCGGCATCGACGGCCGCGGGCCATGGGGGCCCGGGTCGATAAGCCGCCGCGCGCCCCCCGGAGGAGACCCATGAGCATCCTGAAGAAACTGACGTGGCTGGCGGCCGGCCTGTGCCTGTCGCTGCCCGTCTATGCCAAGTATCCCGCCAAGCCCATCGTGCTGATCGTGCCGTTCGAAGCGGCCGGTTCGACCGACATCATCGGGCGTATCGTGGCCGACCACCTGTCGGCCGAACTGAAGAGCCCGGTCATCGTCGAGAACCGCAGCGGCAGCGGCGGCACGGTGGGCACCACCTATGCCTCGCACGCGGCGGCCGACGGCTACACGCTGCTGCTCGCCACGGCCGGCACGCATTCGATCAATCCCAACCTGCGCAAGGTGCCCTACGATCCGATCGGCGGCTTCGTGCCGATCAGCCTGGCGGCCAAGACCGCGGTGCTGGCGGCGGTCAACCCCGCCACCGGCGTCAAGAACCTGAAAGACCTGGTCGCGCTGGGCAAGGCCAAGCCCGGCAGCCTGAACTTCGCCTCGGCCGGCAGCGGCTCGCTTTCCCATCTCACCGGCGAGCTGTTCAACCAGTTGACGGGCGCCGGCATGGTCCACATTCCCTATCGCGGCGCCGGTCCGGCGCTGAGCGACGTGCTGGCCGGCCGCGTGCCGGTCATCATGAACAACCTGCCGTCGCTGCTGCCGCAGGCGCAGTCGGGCAAGCTGCAGGCGCTGGCCGTGGCTTCGGAGAAGCGGTCCTCGCTCCTGCCCGATGTCCCGACCGCGGCCGAAGCCGGCGTGCCGGGTTTCGAGGTGGACGGGTGGTTCGGCATCGTGGCGCCTGCGGGCACGCCGCCGGAGGTCGTCGAGACGCTGCACGAGGCCATGCGCACGATCGACACGTCCGACAAGGTCAAGGCGCGCCTGAACGAGGCGGGGTCCGAGCCGGTGACCTCGCCGTCGTCGGAGGACTTCGCCAAGTACATTGCCGCCGAACTGGCGCGCTGGAAGGGCATCGTCGACAAGGCGGGCGCGCGGCTCGACGAATGAGGCGGGGCGGCCCGGCCCCTGCGGCGGCGGGCCGGACACTTACTCCACCTTGATGTGGGCCTGGTCGATGATCTGCCGGTTCTTCCGGATATCGTCGGCCACGAGCCGGGCGAAGGCCTGGGGCGATAGCGGATCGACCGCGAATCCCTGGGCCTGCAGCGCGTCCCGCACGTCCGGCGAGGCAAGGATCCTGTTGAAATCCCGGTTCAGCCGCTCGACGATCGGGGCGGGCGTGTTGGCCGGAGCGAAGATGCCGTAGTAGATCGTCATGTCGAATCCCTTGTAGCCCAGTTCGGAGACGGACGGGACGTCGGGCAGGGAGGGATTGCGCTTGACGGACGTCACCGCCAGGGGCCTGAGCTTGCCGCTCTTGATCAGGCCCGCCCCTCCCGAAATCGAGGCGCCGCTGAATTGCAGGCGTTCGCCGACCAGGTCGGTGAGGGCGGGAGGCGATCCTTTGTACGGGATATGCTGCATCTGGAACCCGGCGGTCTGTTGCAGCAGCTCCATGGTCATGTGGATGGAGCCTCCCGTGCCGGAGGTGCCGTAGGAAATCGATCCCGGCTTCTCCTTTGCCGACTGGATGAATTGCGGCAGCGTCTTCCAGGGGGCCTTGGCGGAGACCAGAAGCACGATCGGCGTGGTCCCCACCAGGGCGACGGGCACCAGGTCCTTCACCGGATCGTAGGAGACCTTCATCAGCAGCGGGATCAGGGTGACGTTGTCCGACTGCCCGACCACGAGGTCGTACCCTTTTCCCTGGGCATGGGCCGCTTCGGCCAGGCCCAGGGCGGTTCCCGCGCCGGGCCGGTTTTCCGGAACGATATTCCAGCCGTTCAGTTCGGCGAGCTTGCTGCTCATCAGCCGGCCGATGAAATCGGTGCCGCCTCCGGGCGTCGAAGGGATGATCATGCGGATGGGCTTGCTGGGATACTCCTGGGCGGAAGCGGAGCCTATGATCGCCATTGCGATCGCGGCAAGGATGGCGTGCTTCATGTCTGTCTCCTCGTTGGGTGGACGCTCTCTGTCCCGTCGGAGCGTTCCTCTGGCATGCGCGGCCGGCTGGCCTTGCAGGGGTCCTGCCGTGAGCGCCGTTGGCGGCCCGCTCGCGGCCTGCTACGGCTGGTCCGGCGGGTCGACGCAGACGAAGCAGAAGTCGGTGATCCTGCCTTCCCTTGCCTGCGCGAACTCGACCCGCAGGCGCTTGCCCGGCGCGATGCGCCGCATCGCGGCCTCGTAGTCGCCCAGGTCCAGGCCTTCGACATAGTTCGCGATCGCCGAATCGGTGCCGTCCAGGCGGACGAATGCGATCGCCACCGGCGTCTTGCGCTTGCCCTCGAAGCCTCTCACCACGATCGTCGAGGTCTCGACGGTTCCTTCCAGGCCGGCCTCGACCCAGGCGTCGCATTTCTCGAAGGTGCGCTCGCAATACGATCGGGGCGGCAGGTACGTCAGGCCGGATCTGGAGCAATACGTGGCGAGGATCTTTCCCGCCTTCAGCCCCTCCATGAACCGCCCCGCCACCTCGCCCAGGGCGTAGTCGTAGCGCAGGCTGACGTGGTCGGTCATCACTGAAGCCGTCGTGTCGTTCATATCCACCTCAATCGGAGCGGGTCGCCGCGGGTTCCGCGCCGAACACCGTGCAGTTGTAGAACTGTCCTATGCCTCCCACGGAGGAGGAGACGGCATTGCGGACGCCGGAAACCTGCATGTCGCCCGCCTTGCCCATGATCTGGTTGGCCGCGTCGATGGCGCGGACCAGCCCCGCGATCGCGATCGGGTTGGTGCACAATGTGCCGCCGGAAGGGTTGACCGCGACCGCCCCGTCCTCCCAGTTCCAATACCCTTCCCGTTCGAGCCGCAGCGCGGTGCCGGGACTGCAGAATCCCAGGCGCTCGAGTTGCAGCGCCGCCGTGATGCTGTAGGGGTCGTAGAGTTCCGTGACGCGTATCTCCTTGAGCGGGTCCCGGATGCCCGCCATCCGGTAGCATTCCCGCGCCGCCGCGGCGGCCAGGTCGAAGTCGAAGAAATCGGAGTCGGCGCAGGCGGTCATGCGGTCGCCGAACCAGTGCGTGGTGGTGCGGCTGGCGACGCCGTTCACGAACGCGGGCCGGGAACAGAACCGCCGCGCCGTTTCCATGTCGCCGATGACCATGGCCGCGCTGCCCGAGGACCTGGGGCAGACGTCGAAGAGCTTCAGGGGGTAGGCGATCATGGGGGACGCCATGACGTCCTCGATGGTGATGCGGCCCTTCAGGTGCGCATGGGGATTGCGCAGCGCGTTGCGGCGGGCGCGGACCACGACGCGGGCCAGGTCTTCCTGCGTGTGCCCGTAATCCCACAGGTAGCGGGTGGCCCAGAGCGCGGCCGACGTATTCGTCGACAGCGGAATGTCGCGTTCGTAGAACGCGTCGAAGATGAGATTGAGCACCTTCTGCGCGTCGGGGGTTTCCGAGATGCGCTCGGCGCCGACGACCAGCACCGACCGGAACAGGCCGGCGCTCACCAGGTTGACGGCGGCCTGCACGGCGGAGCCGCCGGTCGCGCCGCCGGTATGCACGCGCAGGATGGGCTTGCCGGTGCCGAAGATGTAATCGATCGCCCACCGGTCGGCGTCGGCCACGCCCATGAAAAAGGTCGGGGCCAGGGAAAATACGATGGCGTCGATATCGTCCGGCGTCATGCCGGCGTCCCGCAAGGCGCCGAGCGTCGCGATCTGGGCCTGCTCCACGAACGTATGCCCGGAGTGGCGGGTCTTGAATTCGGTCTGGAAGGTTCCCAGGACTGCGGTCTGCTTCATGCCGGCGCCTCCGCCTGCTCGAAAACCATCACGACATTGCCTTGCTGCGCGCAGCCGTGGCACCCATGCGCGGCAGCGCGCCTGGCGCCCTGGCGCTGCACGGGCCCCGCCCGGCCAGCCACCTGGAGCACCGCTTCCGCGGCATTGACCAGTCCGCTGCAGAAGAACGGGTTCTGGGAGAACGGGCCTCCCGAAGGCGAGAGGCCCGGCGCCCCTTCGAGGCCGAATGCCCGGACGTAGGCGGCTTCGTGATAGCCCGTCTGGGAGTCCAGTTCCACGACATCCAGGTCCGGGGCCCGCAGCCCCGTTTGCGCGAGCGCCTGGCGCCATGCGAGGCGCGCCGAGCGCAGCGATCTCAGCCTGTCCGCATCCAGCCGGTACGAATCGCTGCACCAGCCGACGCCCGCCAGGCGGGCCAGCGGCCTGCACTCCGGATTCGACTTGAGGAAGGCCTCGGTGGCGAGGACCAGCGCCGTCGCGCCGTCGGTCAGGGGCGCCCGGTGGGCGCTGCGCAACGGCAGCGCTTCGAACGCCGAACCGCTCACGCTGTCCGGGTCCGGCACCGGATGCTTCATGCCGCGCGGATTCCGCGCCGCGCGCGCGTAGGCGCCCACGACCCGGGACGTGACCTCGGTCTCGGTGATCCCGTATTCGGAGCCGAGCATCTGGGCCAGCAGCGCGTCGCCGACCAGGCCGTCGATCTCCAGCGGGCGCGTATAGAAGGGATCCCCGCGCAGCCGCATGACCGCCCCGATGTCGGACTTCGAGCTTTTGCACCAACTGGCGACCAGCCCGACCCGGGATTCCCCCGACAGGAAGCGCGCGTAGGCCAGGCAAAGGGCGGTGGCGCCGGAATCCGTGACCTTGATTTCGTCCGTCTCGTGGCCGCCCACCGCCGCGCTCATGAGCATGCTCGAGATCGGCCGGCCGTCGAGTTCGTCGCTGGAGCCCAGCGTGACGCTGTCGAGTTGCCTGCGGCTCACGCCCGCGTCGTCCAGGGCGGCCTTCGCTGTGTGATAGGCCATTTCCTCCAGGCGCAGGTGGGCCAGGTTGAGCGACGGAGGATGGATGGCCAGGCCGAGCACATATACGCTGTTCATGGTGCGATCCGGTTGCGCGTGTGGGGGCCGTCAGGGGCGGACGGGTTCGCCGGGCGGACGTATCTCGACCAGCCGTGTCTTGTGGCTGCTGCGGGCCAGGGTCTCCGGCGGGACGAGCTCTATCGCCGGCGTCACTTTCAGCTTGTCGCGGATCGCGCCGCGCAGTTCGCGGACCAGCGCGTCCATCTGGGGTTCCTCGAGGCCGGCCGCGTGCTCCACCATGACGCGCAGCGGCGGGACGACCTTGTGGCCGGGCCTGTCCAGCACGATGCGCATCTGCCCGGTGGTCCGGGGGGCGAAGCCGGCGACGACGCTGCGGATCGCGGCCGGGTACACGTTGACGCCCTTGACGATCAGCATGTCGTCGGCGCGTCCCAGTATCTTGAAGCTCAGGCCCCGCCAGCCGCAGGAGCAGGGCTTGTCGCTGATCCGGATCACGTCGCCCAGGGCGTAGCGCATCAGCGGCGTGCCTTCGATATCCAGTTCGGTGTACACCATTTCGCCGACGGCGCCGTCCCTGGCCGCGATCGGGGACTTGGTCTCCGGGTCCAGGAGTTCGAGCACGCAGTAGTCCTCCGACAGGAAATGCATGCCCGAATCGGGCGCGTCGCAGCTCAGTCCGTGGAAGGTATGGATGACGCCGGTATAGTCGTACAGCCTGCCGCCGTAGGCCTCTTCGATGCCGCGCCGGACCTCCGGGAGCCCGGCGCCCGGCTCGCCGCCGCACATGAGGATCTCGATGCCGAGCCCGGAGGCGGGCATGCCCAGGGTTTCCTCGCACTTCTCGGCCAGGTATTCGGCGTAGGACGGGGTGCAGACGAGCATCCTCGGCCGCACCAGCCTGGCGAACTCCAGCAGCCTGCGGCTGCCCACCTCGGCGCCCACCGGGACGATGCAGGCGCCGTAGTCCTTCAAGGTCTGGAGCAGGGGCTGGCCGCCCACCATCATGCTGAGCGAAAACCCGTGCAGCACCCGGTCGCCCGGGCGCAGTCCGAGCCGCCTGTATTTGCGGGCCTTCAGTTCGGAGAAGATCCGCAGATCGTGTTCGGTGACCGTATAGAACGTCGGCGTGCCGGTCGTGCCGGACGTGGCCGACAGCATGACGAAGTGCTCGGGCGGCGCGCAGGCGAGCATGCCGAAGGGGTGGCCGAAGCGCTCGATCGACGTATCCTGGGCCCGCCGATGGTCGTGCTTGTTCATCGTGGGCACCTGGGAGAAATCCTCCCAGCGTCTGATATCGCGCGGCTTGAGCCCCCGGGCGTCGAAACGCTCCCGGTAGAACGGGGAATGTTCGTAGTTGTAGGCGAGCTGGGATTGCAGGCGGCGCCATTGCAGCTCGCGCAGCGTTTCCCGGGGCAGCGCATCGACGGAGTGGCCGGCGGGTTCTTGGACGGGATTCGTGGTCATGCGGGTTCCGGATGGAGTTGGCGGGGCGGGCGCTGCGTGCGGCCCGCCGTGGAATTGGTCTTTCCGGGATCAGGCGTAGCGGTAGCGCTCGATCTTGTCCATGTCCAGGGTGACGCCCAGTCCGGGGCCGTCGGGCAGGGGGACCCGCCCGTCGCGCATGTCCTGGCTGTGCGTGACGATATCGTCGGCGATGTTCAGGGGACCCACGCACTCGAGGCCGTCCAGGACGCAGGCCGAGGTGGCGGCGAGCATGAGCTCCGCGTTGGTATTCACCCCCAGCCCGAAGCCATGCCCCACCACGCAGCGCAGGCCCGCCGATTCGGCCGTTGCGATGATGGCCCGGGCCGCGAAGATGCCCCCCTGCTTCATGACCTTGACTTTGACGATGTCGGCCGCGTCGGCGCGGATGATGCGGATCAGGCTGCGATGGTCGAGCAGGGATTCGTCGGCCATGACGGGAATGCCCGCCGATTCGCGGCGCACGCGCGCCATGCCGGCGATATCGTCGGCCGGGACCGGCTGTTCGAAGAGCTGGAGGTCGAACGGCGCCACCATCCTGGCCAGCCTGATCGACGTCGCCGCGTCGTATCCGGCGTTCGCATCGATGCGTATCTGGAAGTCGGGACCCACCGCCTGGCGCACGGCCCGGATCCGGTCGCGGTCGGCCTCGATGCCGTTGCCGACCTTGACCTTGGCCGACCGGAAGCCGCGGTCGCGCCATGCCACGGCCTGTTGCGCGGCCTGTTCGGGCGGGACGATGCCGATCCAGGCGTTGAACCGCAATTCGTCCTTGACCGCGCCGCCCAGGTAGCGATGCACCGGCATGCCCGCCCGCCTGGCGCCCAGGTCGACGCACGCCATTTCGATGGCGGCCTTGGCGTCGAGAAAGCCCTGTGCGACCGAGTCGAGGCGTTGCAGCAGAAGGTGGATGTTGGACGGGTCCATGCCCATGATGCGCGGCCCCAGGGTATCCCTCACGGCCGACAGGGTCTGGTCGGCGGACTCTTTCGAATAGCCGCCCACGGGATCGACATTGCCCAGCCCGACCTCGCCGTCGTCGGTCGTGATCCGCACGACGACGCTCTTCTGGACCGAGTGAGTGCTGTAGGCGATCACGCGCTTTCCCAGCAACGGGACGGCGACGCCGAAGGCTTCGAGTCTTGCTACCTTCATGGAGGCACGGATGGAAGCGATGGCTGCATCCTAGCTTCCAGGTATCGGCGCCTCAATTGAATTTTTATGCGGCGACGATTAACCGAATGGAATGGAAAGGATCTACCCCGCGCCGGCCGGCTGCGCGGGTTCGGGAAACAAGGCCTCGACCAGCGCGTTCATGCTGAGGGACCAATAGCACCCGCGTCGCACGATGACGTAGACCGGACGGCTGAACTCCAGTTCGCCGATCGCCACACGGCGGATGTTCCTGCCTTTCGTCCTGGCCGCCCAGCGGCCCGCCCGCAAGAGCAGGAGATCGGTCGTCGCCACCAGGTTGAGGACGGCGTCGCCCGCATAGTCGATTTCGATGCGCGGCCGGGGCGGCGTCAGGCCGGCGGCGACGAATCTTTCGTTCAGCCAGCAGGTGGCCTTCGTGTGCTGCGGAGGAATGATCCAGCCGTACTGCAGCAGCTCGCCCATGCCCAGGTTGCGCTTCCTGAAGGCGGGATGCCCGGCGCGCGCCACGATGGCGAGTTCGTCGTAGCCGAATCGGGTGACCTCGAGCTCACCGTGCGGCACGCCTATCAATGGAGAGAACACCATGTCGAGCTGGCCGAGCTGCAGCATGGAGATGAGCGACGGCGCGATGTCCAGCGAGACCTTGAGCTCGATCCCGGGATGCCTGCGCACCAGGACCGGAATCGCCGAAGAGAGAACGTCGTCGAAGATGGGCCGCGTCACGCCCACGCGCAGCGAGCCCACGGTGCCGCTGCGCATGTCGCCCGCATGCCGCATGGCGTCTTCGTGCGCGTGCCGGATGCGGACGGCGTGGTGATGAATCAGGGTGCCGGCCTGCGTCAGGACCATGCCCTTGCGGCTCCGGTCGAACAGCGACAGGCCGACTGCCTGTTCCAGGCGCGCGATGGATTTCGAGAGAGTGGCTTCGGTGACGTGGCACTCGCTGGCGGCCGTGGTGAGGCTTCCGGTCTTGGCCACCGCCAAGAAATACCGGATATCCCGCGTGGCGATATCCATATGCTTTCCCCCGTTGGTCCTGGCTCCGGCCGTGCCGTGCCGGCCCGGTCATCCGGCTCCCGTGTCCGCCGGATTGTAGGCTTTCGCCCGGCAGGCGGGACATGGGCGCCCGCGCGCCGCATTCAGTGCCCGCCGATCCGCTGCGCGATCCGCCGGGCCATGTTCACGACCTCGACCACGATCTTGCGTTCGCGGGCGCGCGTCATGCGGCTGACCGGCACCGAGGTGCTCACCGCCAGGCGGCGGCCCACGCTGGTCCGGCCGATGTAGGCGGCGTAGCAGGACAGGCCCGCCGAGGCTTCCTCGCGGTCCAGGGCGATGCCCTGGCGCCGCACCGTGTCCAGTTCGGCCAGCAGGTCCGGCAGGCGCGTGATGCTTTTGGGGGTCAGCGCCGGCAGCGTGCGCGGCAGCGCCGCCGAGACGTCGGCATCGTCCAGGCTGGCCAGCAGCGCCTTGCCCAGCGCGCTGCAATGGGCCGGCAGCCGCATGCCCAGGTCGGAGACCAGCCGGATCGGCTGCGGGGCGTCCTCGCGGGCGATGTAGACCACTTCCGCGCCGTCGAGCACCGCCATCTGCACGACCTCGTTGTGGATGGCGACGAAGCGTGCCGCCTCGGCGCGAAAGACCTCGCGCACATTCTCGTGCCTGACGTAGGCGCTGCCGAGCTCGAACAGCCGCACGCCGACGATATAGCCTTCTTGCCGGCGTTCGATCCAGCCCTTCGATTCCAGCGAATCGAGCAACAGGTACAAGGTGCTGCGCGACAGGCCGGTGCGCGCCAGGAGATCGGCCGCCTTGACCGGCGAGGCGCTGGCGGCCAGCGCCTGCAGGATCTGTTCGGCCCGGCGCAGGGCGGGGACTTCGTAGGGGTCCTTGGCGGTCTTCCCGGAATCGGGCATGTTCACGAATCCAATATGTTGGACATACATACAATATCATGGATTAAATCCCGGGCGCTCTTTACGATCCGCCCATCGAATCCGCCTTGGGCCTTTGCGTATGGAAACCCTGGAAGCCGGCGCCTGCCTGCCGAACGACCTGGACGATGCCCTGCTCGTCGGAAGGGTCTGGCGCCCCGCGCCGGTGGACGGGCCGTGCGTGGTGGTGGTGCGCGGCGGGCAGGTCTTCGACGTCACCGCGGCGGCCCCGGTCACCGCGGACCTGTTCGACCGCGAAGACCCCGTCGCCTTCGCGCGCGAAGCGCCCGGCGAAGCGCTGGGCCCGGCATGCCGGCTGGTCGCCGACAGCCTGCCGGGAAGCCGGGCGCCGGCGCGGCCCCGGCTGCTCGCGCCTTGCGACGTCCAGGCGATCAAGGCGTGCGGCGTGACGTTCATCGCCAGCCTGATGGAAAGACTCATAGAAGAGCGCATCGGCGGCAGCGCCAGCCAGGCGGGGGAGTTGCGGGAAACGCTGCAGCGGATCCTGGGCACGGACCTGGGCGAAGTGCGGCCCGGCACGCCCGCCGCGCGGCGGCTCAAGGAAGAACTCACGCGCCGCAAGCTGTGGTCGCCGTATCTGGAAGTCGGCATCGGCGAGGACGCCGAAGTCTTCACCAAGGCGCAACCCATGTCGGCGGTCGGTTTCGGCAGCGACGTGGGCGTGCTGCCCGGCTCGGACTGGAACAACCCGGAAGCCGAGATCGTCCTGGTCGCCGACCGTCGCGGCCGGGTGGTGGGCGCGACGCTGGGCAACGACGTCAACCTGCGCGACATGGAAGGGCGCAGCGCGCTGCTGCTGGGCAAGGCCAAGGACAACAACGCCTCGTGCGCCATCGGGCCGTTCGTGCGCCTGCTCGACGAACGCTACACCATGGACTCGGTGCGCGATGCGCCGCTCACCCTGTCCATCGAGGGCGAGCAGGACGCCTTCGCGCTGCGCGACGCCGGCAGCATGCGCGAAATCGCACGCGATCCGCTGGACCTGGTGGCGCAGACCTGCGGGCCGCAGCACCAGTATCCCGACGGTTTCGTGCTGTTCCTGGGCACCATGTTCGCGCCCGTCCAGGATCGCGGCGCGGCGGGCGAAGGCTTCACGCATCGCCTGGGCGATCGCGTGGCCATCGGCAGCCCCGGCCTGGGCATGCTGGTCAACACGGTCCGGCTGTCGACGGAGATCGACCCCTGGGCGTTCGGCGTGCGCAGCCTCTATCGCAACCTTCTGGCCCGGGGAGTCCTGGCATGACGCGGTCCGTTTCCATCGCATCGGTCCAGGCGCGGGTCTACCGCGTTCCCGTCCGGGAGCCCGTGGTCAACATGATAGGCACCATGTACAGCCGTCCGATGCTGCTCGTGCGCGTCGAAGACACCGAAGGCGGCGTGGGCTGGGGCGAAGTGTGGTGCAACTTCCCCACCGTGGGCGCCGAGCATCGGGCGCGCCTGATCGACAGCGTGTTCGCGCCCCTGCTGGAAGGCCGGGACTTGGCAACGCCGGCCGCCCACTTCCGGCGCCTGAGCGAACAGACGTGGCGGCTGGCGGTACAGTCGGGCGAGCCCGGCACGGTGGCGCAATGCATCGCCGGCCTGGACCAGGCGCTGACCGATCTGGCGGCGCGCCGCGCCGGCCAGCCGCTATGGCGCTTCCTGGGCGGCGAGCAGCCGCGGATCAAGGTCTACGCCAGCGCGCTCGGGCCGGACGGCGCCGCCGGTCCGGCGCGCGAATGCTGGGAACGGGGCTTTCGCGACTTCAAGCTCAAGGTGGGTTTCGGGGCGCAGCGCGACCGGCGCAACCTGGCCGAGTTGCGGGCCGCCGTGCCGGACGCGGCGGGCATCATGGTCGACGCCAACCAGGCCTGGACGGCCGAAGCGGCGGGTCCCGCCATCGACGCCCTGGCCGAGTTCCGGCTGACCTGGATGGAAGAGCCCATCTTCGCCGACCGGCCGCTGGACGAATGGCGCGCCCTGGCGCGACGCTCGCCGGTGCCGCTGGCCGGCGGCGAGAACGTGCGGGGCGAGCGGGATTTCGCGGCCCTGGTCGACAGCGCGACGGTGGCCTTCGTGCAACCCGACATCGGCAAGTGGGGCGGCTGCACCGGCGGGCTGGCGATCGGCCGCGCGGCGCTGGCCGCCGGCCAGGCTTTCTGCCCGCACTGGCTGGGCGGGGGCGTCGGGCTGTTGGCGTCCATGCATGTGCTGGCGGCCGTCGGCGGCCCGGGATACGCCGAGGTGGACGCCAATCCCAACCCGCTGCGCGAACGCATGCCCTTGCCCCCCGTGGCCGACGGCCATTGCCTGCTGGCGCAGGCGCCGGGGCTGGGCCAGGATCCCGAGCGCGAGTTCCTGCCCGCGCTAGAGGAATACCGAGTCATATAAAAAGGAGGAGTCGCCATGGCCATTTCATCTGGCACGATCTTGCAGCTCGCCGCGCGCGCGGCCTCGTTTTCCGGCAAGGCCGCCGTCGCCGCGCTGGCGCTGGCCGCCTGCGTTCCCGCCGCCCGGGCGGCGCAGCCCTGGCCCGACCGGCCGGTGCGCATCATCGTTTCGCAGTCGCCGGGCGGCGCCTCGGACATGCAGACCCGCATGATCGCCGAGCCCCTGTCGCGCGTGCTGGGCCAGCCCGTGGTGGTGGAGAACCGGCCGGGGGCGACCGGCCTGATCGGGGCCGAGGCCGCGGCGGTGGCCGCGCCCGACGGCTACACATTGTTGATCTTCCAGGACGTCAACACGATCTTCCCGTCGGTGATGAAGTCCATCCACCACGACCCCGCCAAGAGCTTCGCGCCGATCACGCTGATCGGCCGCGGCCCCGGCGTGCTGGTGGCGCATCCGTCGTTCGACCAGGACACGCTGCAGGGCCTGGTGCGCGAAGCCAAGGCGCATCCCAACAAGCTGTCCTACGCCACCCCGGGCGTGGGCACCATCCAGCACCTGAGCGGCGAGATTTTCCAGCGCACGGCGGGCATCAAGATGACCGCGATTCCCTACAAGGGCGGCGGCCAGGCGATCGCCGACGCGGTCAGCGGGCAGGTGCCGCTGGCGATGATGGGCGTGCCGCCGGTGCGGCCGCACATCGCGGCGGGCAAGCTCAAGGCGCTGGCGGTGACCGGCACCGAGCGCTCGCGCTTCCTGCCGGACGTGCCGACGTTCAAGGAACTGGGCTATCCGGGCGTGGAGGAAATCTACCAGTGGCAGGGGGTCGTGGCGCCCGCCGGCACGCCGCCGGAGATCATCCAGCGCCTGCACGACGAGATCGTCAAGATCATGGAGCGGCCCGAGATTCTCGAAAAGATGCAGACCATGGGCCTGGAGCCGATCACCAGCCCCACGCCGCAAGACTTCGCCGGGCTGATCCGGGCCGAGCTCAAGCGCTGGCCCGAAGTCGCCAAGGCGGCCGGCATCGAGCCGCAGTAGCGCCATGGCGAGACGCGGATTGCGGGTCGGCCTGTCGCGGGATTTCCTGAACCGGGACGGCAGCCGCGCCTTCGACGACGAAGCCTGGTCACGCCTGGCCGGGGCGCCGGGGCTGGAGCTCGGCTTCCTGGAGGCGCCTGCGTTTTCCCCCGTGACGCGGCGGGACGTGGAGCGCTACGACGTGCTGATCATCAAGCGCAACCCGGTCGAGGCGGCGCTGTTCGAGCCGGACGGCCAGGCGCTGCGGCTGGTGGTGCGCAACGGCGCCGGCTACGACCATATCGATGTCGAGGCGTGCACGCGGGCCGGCGTGGCGGTGGCGATCACGCCCGGCGCGGTGACGTCTTCGGTGGCCTCCGCGATCCTGGCGCTGGTGCTGGCGCTGGCGCATCGCCTGTTCGAACGCGACCGCGCGACGCGCGCCGGCCGCTGGAGCGAGCGCTGGGAACGGCCGGGCATGGACCTGGCCGGCCGGACGCTGGGCATCGTCGGGCTCGGGCGGATCGGGCTGGAGACTTTGCGCCTGGCGGCGCCGTGGGGCATGCGGCACTTGGGATATGCGCCGCGGCCGCGTCCGGAGCGGTATGCCGGGCTGGGCGTGGAGACGGTGGATCTGGACACCTTGCTGGCGCAGTCCGATTTCGTCGTGCTGTGCTGTCCCCTGGATGCCGGCACGCGGCACCTGATCGATGCGCGGGCGTTGGCGCGCATGGGCAGGCAGGCCTATCTGGTCAATACGGCGCGCGGGGAGATCGTCGACGAGCCTGCGCTGGTGGAAGCGTTGCGCGCGGGCCGGATCGCCGGAGCGGGAATCGATGTGTTCGAATCCGAGCCGCCGGCGCCGGATCATCCGTTGTACGGACTGGACAATGTCATTCTGGGGTCGCATAACCTGGCCTATAGCGATGGGCTGAACCGCGCGGCGAATCTGGCGGCGGTTGAAGCCGTGCTGGCTTATGCGGGGGGGTGTTTGCCGCGGGATGTGTTGAATCCGGGGGTTTTGGCTGGTTGATGTGGTGGGTGGCGGCTGGCGGGGAGCGTCTTTCTTAACCGACCCCCAGCAGGGACTTGCGTTGGCGGCAGGGGGGAGGCCTGGTGGCCAATGGCTGATGGCGGATCGTCGATGGTTGACGACTGATCGTTGGGGGTGGGTGCCGGTCGAGGGGGCATGGGCGCTGGTGTGCCGGCCTGGGGCGGCGTCGGTCCGGCTTGGGGTATCGTGGCGGAAAACCGTCACGGAGTCCTTTCCATGTATCTGCCCAAGCATTTCGAACAGGCCGATCCCGGCATCCTGCACGACGCCATCGACGCCTTTCCCCTGGGCGCGCTGGTGACCGTCGGGCCCGAGGGTCCGGATGCGAATCATGTGCCGTTCGAGCTGGACCGGGCGCAGGGGCCGTACGGCGTGCTGCGCTGCCATGTGGCGCGCGCCAATCCGGTGTGGCGCGCCGCGCAGCGGGGCGGCGGCCGGGCCCTGGTGATTTTTCGCGGGGTGTCGGGCTATGTTTCGCCCAATTGGTATCCCTCCAAGCGGACGACCCACCAGGTGGTTCCGACTTACAACTATGCGATCGTGCATGCGCATGGGCGGATCGTGGTGCACGACGATCCGAAGTGGGTGCGGGGACTGGTGGCGCGGCTTACGCGGCGCCACGAGGCGACGCAGCCGGCGCCGTGGAAGATGACCGATGCGCCGGCCGATTTCATCGACGCGCAGCTCGGCCAGATCGTCGGCGTGGAGATCGCGATCGAGCGGCTGGAGGGGAAGTGGAAGATGAGCCAGAACCGGTCGGCCGAGGACCGGGCGGGGGTGATCGCCGGGCTGCGGGAGCAGGGCGCGCCGGCGTCGCTCGCGCTGGCCGACGAGGTGGAGCGGTCGCAGTCGCCGGCTGGCTGAGCGCCGGCGGCCTGCGGTCGGGAGGGCGGATCAGGCCTTGCCGGCGGGGACCGTCCGGCTCGCGGCGGCGCCTTGCGCGGCGTGCGCGGGGGCGGGATCCGAGACGGTGACCACGGGGGACTTCCGCCGTTCGTCCACGGTGAGCTGGAAGACGTCGGGCCGGGCATAGTGCCCGACGACGTCGAAGTCGAACTTGCCGCGGGCGATCAGGCCGCGATCGATCTCCGCGGTCAGGATGGTTTCGCCCTCGAAGTCCGGACCGGCCAGGATCTCGCCGAAGGGGTTGACGATGCAACTGCCGCCCCGCGAGATGACGGTCTGGGGGTCGTCGCCCAGCGTGCAGGGGAAGTCGTCGGGGAAATCCGAGCGGCGGCTGAACTGGTTGCACGACAGCACGAAGCAGCGGCCTTCGATCGCGATGTGCTGCATGGACGCGACCCAGGAATCCCGCGGATCGGCGGTCGGCGCGCACCAGATCTCGATACCCTTGGAATACATGGCCGTGCGCAGCAGCGGCATGTAGTTCTCCCAGCAGATCACGGCGCCCATGCGGCCGTGCGGCGTGTCGTAGACGGGTAGGGTCGAGCCGTCGCCGAAGCCCCAGATCAGGCGTTCGCAGCCGGTGGGCATGAGCTTGCGGTGCTTGCCCAGGAATTCGCCTTCCGGGGAGAAGAACAGCACGCAGCAGTACAGCGTGCCGCCGTCGCGCTCGATCACGCCCATGACCAGGTGGATGCGGTTTTCCTTGGCGATGCGGCCCAGCTCGACCGTGGCCGGGCCGGGCACGTCGACCGCGCTGTCCCAGTAGCGGCGGTATTCGTCGCGGCCGTCCATGGTGCGCGTGCCGACCACCGAGCCGAAGGTGGAGCCCTTGGGGTATCCCGACAGGAAGGCTTCCGGGAAGACCACGATGCTCGCGCCCCGGCGCGCGGCGTCGGCCGCCAGGTCGCGGGCCTTCTGCAGGGACCGCTCGCGGTCGAAAACGACGGAAGAGGCTTGCACCACCGCGGCGATGCTCGGGGAATTCGAATCCATGGCTGGGATGTCTCCGTTCAGTGTTGTATCAATAATGGACATATATGTATTTATTTTGATATATTGCCGTATGGATTTTTCCCGCGCAACCGCGCCGGCGTCCGGCGCGCGTCGTTTTGGAGCCTTTTCGGAGCCCGCATGCCCACTCCCGGCACGGTGAACAGCGTAGACCATGCCCTGCGCCTGATCGCGCTGCTGGCGGAACCGGGCCGGCAGGCCGCCACGGTCTCGGACCTGGCGCGCGCGTTGGAGCTGCCGCGCCCCACGCTGTACCGCCTGCTGGCCACCCTGGCCGAGCACCAGTTCGTGGTGCGCGACGGCAAGGGCTATCGGCTGACGCTGCGGCTGCTGCAACTGGGCGAGACCGTGCTGTCGGCCGGCGCGCTGCAGGCGGTCTGCCGGCCTTACCTGGCCGAACTGTCCGCCGCCACGGGAGAAACCGTGCACTTCGCGGTGCTCGACGGCGACAAGGCCGGCTATGTGGCCAAGATCGAAGGCGAGCATGCGATACGCATGTTCAGCCGCACCGGCTGGCGCGGGCCGCTGCACGCCACCGCGGTCGGCAAGGTCCTGCTGGCCTGGTCGGGTCCGGACTTGCTGGCGGGACTGGCGGGCACGACGCTGGAGCGCTATACCGGGCACACCCTGACGGACCATGAGGCACTGGCCGACGAGGTCCGGGCGGTGCGCCGGCGCGGCTATGCGGTGGACCGCCAGGAACTGCTCGACGGCCTGCTGTGCATCGCCGCGCCGGCGCTGGCCGGCGAACGGTTGATCGGCTCGGTGTCGATTTCCGGCCCGGTGTCGCGCGCGGAGAACCTGCAGGCCGCGGCGGCGGAAGTCCGGGCAGTCGGCCGGAGGATAGGCGCGGCGTTCTGACGCGGCTCAGCGCAGCAGCGTGTCCCAGTGCGGCTGGGAATCGAAGTGTTCCTTCAGGAAGGACACGAAGGCCGTGACCTTGGCCGGGATATTGCGCCGGCTCGGGTAGACCGCCCAGATCGAGGTATCGCTGGAAATGGGGTAATCGTCCAGGATGGTGCACAGGCGCCCGCGCTTGATCGCGCCGGCCACGTCCCAGGTGGCTTTCAGGGCGATGCCCAGGCCGGCGTAGGCGGCCTCGCGGATCCCTTCGCCGTTGTTGCATTCGAAGTTGCCGGCGACCTTGATGCGCTCCAGGCCGTTGGGGCCGTGGAAGGTCCAGTAGGGCTGCTGGGACAGCACCAGGCAATTGTGGTCGACGAGATCGGCCGGCGTGCGCGGCGCGCCGTGGCGCTTCAGGTAGTCGGGCGAGGCGCATACCACCCGGTGGTCCGGCGCCAGCTTGCGCGCCACCAGGGCGGAATCCTGGAGCTGGCAGATGCGGATCGCCACGTCGAAGCTGTGGCCGACGATATCGACCATTTCATCGCTCATGACGAGCTTGAGCTTGACCTCGGGATGCCGCTTGAGGAATCGCGGCATGACCGGCGCGATGTGCTGCAGCCCGAAGGACGCGGGCATGGTGACCTTGAGTGTGCCCTGCGGCACTTCGTCGCGGCGTGACACCGAGGCCTCGATCTGCTCCATCTCGCTGATCAGGCGCTGGGCCTGCTGCAGGTAATCGGTGCCGTCCTGCGTCAGACTCAGGCGCCGCGTGGTGCGATGGAACAGCCGGGTGCCCAGGCCGCGCTCGAGCTTTTCCAGGCGATAGCTGATCGCCGCCGGCGTGACGTTGATGGAGCGCGCGGCGGCCGACAGGCTGCCGCAGCGGGCCACCAGTACGAAGACTTCCATGTCAGCGACGCCGCGCATGGTTTCCCCATCTTTTAAATAATTTTAAAAGTTCTACTAATTTAATAATGATTATCGCATGACGTCCCGGGTCTACCATCCTCTCGGATTTCCGCGAACGAAATTCCCAGCGGACCGATATGGAGCCCAGAATGAGAGACACCAAAGGCGAATTGCTGAAGTCCTATTTCGTGCCCAACGGCTCGTACCTGATGGAACTGGCGGAGGACGGCAGCGATGCTTCCCAGGTCAAGGTGCTGCAGGCCATCGGCAAGGCGATCCAGGAAGACCTGAAGGCCGACGCCATCATCATCGCTTCGCCGCACTGGCTGCCCAAGAGCGCCTTCTTCGTCGATTGCGGCAGCATCCACGAATCCTTTCACGACTACGTGCTGCGTCCGGCGCCTTACGGCCGGCGCTTCTATACCCATGTGCTGCCCGGGGCGCCGGAGCTGGCCCGCGCCCTGATCGCCGCGGGTCAGGCCGAAGGGCTGCCGGTCAGGGAAAAGACCTACGGCATGGACCATGGCGCGTTCTGCCCCCTGAAGGTCATGGGCACGCGGCTGCCGACCGTGCCGATTTCCATTTCGCGGCGTTCGCACGACGAATGCGTGCGCTGGGGCAAGGCGATCCGCCATGCGGTGGAGCAAAGCGGGCTGCGCGTCGTGCTGGTGGCGCCGGGCAATCTGGCGCACCGCCTGGACCTGCGCAACGAGCAGGCCGGCGGCGAATACTTTCCGGAAGGCCGCGATTTCGACCGCCAGGTCTGCGACCTGGTGGCGGCGGGCCGCGGCCGCGACCTGGTGTCGCTGGTCGATCCGGCCCTGTGGAAGGCGGCGGCGCCGGAGGCCAACCTGTGCAACCTGTCGCTGATCGCCGGGGCCAGCGGCGACGCCCCGGGCAAGATCCTGCAATACCAGGGCGCCATTTTCTCCGTGGGCGACGCCACCTTCGCGTTCGACACCCTTTCCGTCTGAAGAGGCCGACGATGACCAGCGCAGTGCTAGACACTCTCCATCCCCAGTTCATCTACGACGCCGTGCGCAAGGTCGGGACCGGGCTCGCCAGGGACCAGGCCGGCAAGACCTGGACCATCGAGTTCCACGCCCGCGACGAGGCCGACCGCATGAGCGTCGCGGTGCTCGGGCCCGACGGCGCCAGGCGCGAGCTGACTGTGACCGAGGAGGATTTCCTGTTCACCGACAACACGGTCGGCATCCGCGGCGTGGAAGGCTTTCGCGGGTTCATGCATCCCGTCTATCTCAGGAAGATGCGCGGGTTCACGCGGGGCAACATCCCCACGCCCGACATCGCCGGCACCTCGCTGCCCTAGGATGAACCCCACCCCCGAAGCGCGCCGCGCTTCCACCGCGCGGCAGGCAAGCCGCCCGGATTCGTCCGGGCTCATCCCCTTCAGGGGAGCGACGCGGGCGGACCGGCAATGCCGGCTCCGCGGCGTCCCGGGTCCGGCGACACCCGCTTCGTGCGTCGGCAGGGCATCCGGCGCCATGGAGCACCGATACGAGAGAAACCGAGAGGAGACGAGATGAGCGCGGAACAGAAACTGAAGTCGCTGGGCATCGAACTGCCGCAGGCGGCGCGCCCGGTGGGCAGCTACGTGCCCGGCGTGGTGGTGGGCAACATTCTTTTCATGTCCGGACATGGCCCGTTCGACAGCCAGGGCCGGATCACCTCCAAGGGCAAGGTGGGCCGCTCCATGACCACCGAGGAGGCCCAGGGGGTGGCGCGCCAGGTGGCGCTCAACATGCTGGGTTCGGTGCGCCAGCTCGCCGGCGGCCTGGACCGCGTCAAGCGGGTGATCAAGGTGCTGGGCTTCGTCAACTGCGTCGACGGCTACGTCGATTCCCCCAGGGTCATCAACGGCTTTTCGGATTGCCTGGTCGAGATCTTCGGCGAGGCCGGCAGCCATGCCCGCTCGGCGGTCGGCGTGGCCGAGCTGCCCGGAGGCATCCCCGTGGAGGTGGAAGCGATCTTCGAACTGGAGTGAGCGGGCCGGCGGGACCGCGCGGTCCCGCCATTCGAGCAGGGGCTCCCGCCCGGCCGGCTGGCCGGGCGGGAGCCAACGGGACTCAACACTGGAGAGAACCATGCTGAAAACGAAACACTGCTGGACGCTGGCGGCGGGGCTGTTGTTGTTTTCGGGTGCCGTCGCGGCCCAGTCCGCCTTGAAGATCGGCCTGATCGAGCCCGCCACCGGCCCGGCGGCCTACGACGGCCAGAGCGTGATCAACGGAGCGCGCCTGGCCGAAAGCGAAATCAATGCCGCGGGCGGCGTGGCCGGCCGGAAGGTGGAAGTGCTGCTGCAGGACGGCAAGGCCGACCCGGCGGAATCGCTGAGCGCCGCCGAGCGCCTGCTCGACCGCGACAAGGTGCGCGTGCTGATCGGCGCCTGGGCCAGCTCGGCCACCCTGGCGATCCTGCCCCTGGCGCAGCGCTACGAGGTGCCGCTGATCGTGGAGACCTCCACGTCCGAGAAGGTGACGGAAGCCGGCAACCCCTGGGTCTTCCGCACGTCGTCGAACAGCAAGATCGACGCCGACGCGCTGGCGCCCCACATGACCCGGGACCTGCACATGAAGAAGGTCGCCTTCATGGCGGCCAACAACGACTTCGGGCGGGCGGTGGTGACCAACTGG
>Ga0182749_1000038_pt1 | contig 200881 bp, 194 predicted proteins | sample eDN3rd37CKraftMG_FD_128875 | JGI IMG/M metagenome (GOLD analysis project Ga0182749, IMG submission 128875) | Enriched Miracle-Growth compost microbial communities from Emeryville, California, USA - eDNA 3rd pass 37_C Kraft MG (version 2) (version 2) ...
CCTGCCGCTGCCGGACTGGCGCGAGGAGCTGCCGGCGGTGCTGGCGCGCCTGGCCGATCCGGTATCCTGAGCGCATGTTGACGCCCCTCGTCCTCAGCGGCGGCAGCGGCACGCGGCTCTGGCCGGTCTCGCGCCGCAACCTGCCCAAGCAGTTCCTGGCGCTCAGCGGCCACGGCACGCTGTTCCAGCAGACCGTCGCGCGCGCCCGGCGCCTGCCTGATGCCGCCGCCCCCATCGTGGTCGCCAGCGAGGACCACCGTTTCCTTGCCGCCGAGCAGCTGCAGGAGGCCGGCGTCGCCGACGCCGCCATCGTGCTGGAGCCGCTGGCGCGCAACACCGCGCCGGCGATCGCGCTGGGCGCGCTGAAGGCGCTGGAGCGCGATCCCGACGCGCTGCTGCTAGTGCTGCCGGCCGACCACCTGGTCACCCGCCCCGAGGCCTTCGACGCCGCCGTGGCGCAGGCGCTGCCCGCGGCCCGCGACGGCTGGCTGGTCACCTTCGGCATCCGTCCCGACCGCGCCGAGACCGGCTTCGGCTACATCCGTCGCGGCGAAGGCCTCGGCGACGGCGTGTTCCGCGTCGAGCGCTTCGTCGAGAAGCCCGACCTGGCCACCGCCGAGGGCTACCTGGCCGACGGCGGCTACGACTGGAACTCGGGCATGTTCCTGTTCCGCGCAGCGCGCTACCTGGAGGAGCTCGGGCAGCACGCGCCGGCGATGCTGGCGGCGGTGCGCGAAGCCTACGCCGGCGCCACCCGCGACCTGGACTTCATCCGCATCGGCAAGGAGGCCTTCGCGCGGGTGCCGGAGGATTCCATCGACTACGCGGTGATGGAAAAGACCCGCCGCGCGGCGGTGGTGCCGGTGGACTGCGGCTGGAGCGACATCGGCTCCTGGTCGGCGCTCTGGCTGACCGGCCGACGCGACGCCGACGGCAACCTGCGCGAGGGCGACACCCTCGTGATCGACACGCACAACTCGCTGCTGCGCTCGCACGACCGCCACCTGGTCGCCACCGTGGGCGTGGACGACCTGATCGTGGTGACCACGCCGGACGCCACCCTGGTGGCGCGCCGCGATGCCGCGCAGGACGTGAAGAAGGTGGTGGACCGGCTCAAGGCCTCCGGGCGCAGCGAGCACTCGCTGCACCGCGTGGTGCACCGGCCGTGGGGCAGCTACGACTCGCTGGAGGCCGGCGAGCGCTTCCAGGTCAAGCGCATCGTGGTCAAGCCCGGCGCCAGCCTGAGCCTGCAGAAGCACCACCACCGCGCCGAGCACTGGATCGTGGTCTCCGGCACCGCCGAGGTGACCCGCGACGACGAGGTGTTCCTGCTCGGCGAGAACCAGAGCACCTACATCCCGCTCGGCAGCGTGCACCGCCTGCGCAACCCGGGCAAGGTGCCGCTGGAGCTGATCGAGGTGCAGTCCGGCGGCTACCTCGGCGAGGACGACATCGTGCGGCTGGACGACGTCTACGGTCGCGCCTGAGGGCGCCCTTCCCGCTTCCCCCCGTGAAAAATCCTGCGCGGCCGGCACGCCTGCATCGCAGGATCGTGCTGCGTCGCATGATGACAGCACCTCGCACGCTCGCGGATGCTCATGAAGTCCGCGGCACGCCGCCGCGCCACCGCGAACGGATGCGATCCCGTTCGACGTGGCGGCGCCCGCAGCCGGGGTGGCAGCAGCCTTCCATCGCAAAAGCCACCCTTCCATTCGCAAGGGAGGAAGACCCGATGGATTTTCGCCGCCCGCTGCCGGCGCGTACCTCGCGCGTCCCCGGTCGTCCACGGCACCCGCTCGCGCTGGCCTGCGCCGCCGTCCTGCTGTGCGCGAGCGGCCACGCCCGGTCGCAGCAGACGCAGTCCCCGCCGCCGGCCCCGGCGCCGGCCGATGCCCAGGCGCCGCAGGAGCAGCCGCAGGCTGCCGGCAAGCCGGCGAAGAAGCCCGACGAGAACGTGCGTACGCTCGGCGCCGTGGTGGTGACCGGCATCCGTGGCGGCATCGAGAACGCGCTCAAGGCCAAGCAGGACGCCAAGGACATCGTCGAGGCGATCTCGGCCGAGGACATCGGCAAGCTGCCCGACGCCAGCATCGCCGAGAGCCTGGCGCGCCTGCCCGGCCTGGCGACCCAGCGCCTGGACGGGCGCGCCAACGTGATCTCGATCCGCGGCCTGTCGCCCGACTTCGCCGGCACCACGCTCAACGGGCGCGAGCAGGCCACCATCGGCGAGAACCGCGGGGTGGAGTACGACCAGTACCCCTCGGAGCTGATCAGCAGCGCGATGGTCTACAAGACGCCCGACGCCAGCCTGATCGGCCAGGGCCTGTCCGGCACGGTCGACCTGCACACGATCCGCCCGCTGGACCTGCCCAGCCGCGCCATCGCGGTCAACCTGCGCGGCGAGCACACCACCAACGGCAAGCTCAATCCCGGCGTGGGCATCGGCGACACCGGGCACCGCGCCAGCTTCTCGTACATCGACCAGTTCTTCGACCACACGCTGGGCGTCGCGGTGGGCATCGCCCAGCTCGACTCGCCGATCCAGGCCAAGCAGTACCAGGCCTGGTGGTGGAGCGTGGACAACGGCCCGGCCGGCATCGAGCAGAACTGGGGCGGCCCGCACACGCCCGGGCTGCCCGACGACGTGATCTCGCAGCAGGGCATGCAGCTGCGCGCGCAGTCGGAGAACCAGCTGCGCAACGGCCTGATGACCGTGCTGGAGTGGGCGCCCGGCGAGCACTACCACTCCACGCTGGACCTGTACTACTCCACCTTCAACGAGCGCAAGTTCACCAACGGCGTGCAGTGGGCGAGCGGCCCCTACGACTACAACGGCGTTCCCTCCTACGCCGACGTCGGGCTCACGCCGCAGCAGCCGTACCCGATCGTCACCTCGGGCACGATCAGCGGCATCGCGCCGATCCTGCAGAACGAGTACACCAAGGAGCACGACAAGCTGTTCTCGGCGGGCTGGAACAACCAGTACGACTTCGGCAATGGCTGGGCCGTCACTGCCGACCTCTCCTACTCCAGCGCGAAGAAGAAGCTGCACGACGCCTACCTGTTCAGCGGCCTGGCGGACGGCGGGCTGGCCAGCACGCGGTTCTACCTGCCCGCCCGCGACGGCTACCCGCACTTCATCCCGGGCATCGACCTCGCCGACGCGAGCCGCATCGTGTTCACCGACCCGGACGATTACGGCTACAACGGCCGCGAGGAATTCGACCGGCAGAAGGACACGATCAAGGCGATCCGCCTGGAAGCCACCCACCCGGCGGGCTGGATCTTCAGCGACTTCACCCTCGGCGTGGACTACTCGGACCGCAAGAAGACCAAGCAGGCCGACGTCTACTTCGCCTGGCTCAAGGGCAACGCCTCGGACCCCGGCGCCTACGACCATGCCTTCGGCGTGCCGATCGACCCGGCCTTCCTGTACGCCCCCACCTCGCTGAGCTACGGCGGCATCCCGGGCATCGTCAACTACGACGTGCTGGAGGCGCTGCAGAGCCAGTTCTACCTCACCCAGCGCAACGGCCAGGCGGACTGGAACCGCAACTACACGGTGGAGGAGAAAGTACCGGTCGCCTACGTCAAGTTCGACATCGACACCTCGCTGGGCGGCGTCCCGCTGGTCGGCAACGTGGGCGTGCAGTACGTGCGCACCGACCAGTCCTCCACCGCGTTCCAGACCAACGGCGACGCCCTGGTCGGCCGGCTCACCGGCGGCGCCAAGTACCACGACCTGCTGCCCAGCCTGAACCTGCGGGCCGAGATCGGCGACAGGCAGTACCTGCGCTTCGGCCTGGCCAAGACCATGGCGCGCGGCCGCATCGACGACGAGAAGGTGGCCAGCTCCGCCGGCGTGGCCCGGGTGGAGCAGGGCCCGGCCGCCGGCCAGGTGCTGTGGTCCGGCAGCGGCGGCAACCCCAAGCTCAAGCCCTACGTCGCGGTCGGCACGGACCTGTCGTGGGAGAAGTACTTCGGGCAGTCGAGCTACGTGGCGGTGGCGGTGTTCAACAAGAACCTGCTCAACTACATCTACAACCAGACCACGCTGGACTACGACTTCTCCGGCTACACCAACGACAACCCCACGCTCACGCCGACCAGCAACTACGGCTCGTTCACCCGGCCGGAGAACGGCACCGGCGGCAAGATGCAGGGCCTGGAACTGTCCGGCGCGCTGGAGGGCGGGCTGCTGGCCGACGCGCTGGACGGCTTCGGCATGCAGGCGAACTTCTCGCTGACCAACAGCTCGCTGCCCAAGAGCGCGATCTCCTCGATCCCCGGCAGCCCGGCCACCCTGCCCGGCCTGTCGCGCAAGGTGGCGAACCTGGCGCTGTACTACGAGAAGCACGGCCTCTCGGTGCGCGTGGCCGAGCGCTACCGCTCGGCCTTCACCGGCGAGGCGGTGGCGCTGTTCGACCAGCTCGGCTACACCCAGATCGAGGCCAACCGCCAGACCGACCTGCAGCTCGGCTACGCCTTCACCGAGGGCCGCTGGAACGGCCTGTCGATCCTGCTGCAGGTCAACAACCTCACCAACACCGCGGACAAGACCCAGCAGATCTCGGCCCTGCCCAACGGCGTCGCGGTGGCGCGGCCGCTGGAGTACGACACCTGGGGGCGGACGGTGATGTTCGGGCTCAACTACAAGTTGTAGCAGCGGCGCCGCCCGCCACCCCCGCGCCGAAGAAGGGGAACGGCCCCCCGATGCCGGATCGGCGAGGTCGGCAGGTCCGGCTTCGCGCGGAGCGGCGGACGTCCGCCCGCGCGCTCACTCCACCGTCACCGACTTGGCCAGGTTGCGCGGCTGGTCCACGTCGGTGCCGCGCAGCACGGCCACGTGGTAGGCCAGCAGCTGCAGCGGCACGGTGAACACCGCCGGGGCGATGAAGTCGCCGCCGGATGCCACGCGCAGCAGCGCGCCGCGCGCGGGATGGCCGTCCATGCTGGCGCCGCCGTCGGCGAACACGAGCAGTTCGCCGCCGCGCGCGCGCACCTCCTGCAGGTTGGACTTGAGCTTCTCCAGCAGCGGGCCGCCGGGCGCCACCGCCACCACCGGCATCGACTCGTCCACCAGCGCCAGCGGGCCGTGCTTGAGCTCGCCGGCCGGGTAGGCCTCGGCGTGGATGTAGGAGATTTCCTTGAGCTTGAGCGCGCCCTCCAGCGCCACCGGGTACTGCACGCCGCGGCCGAGGAACAGCGCGTGCTGGCGCGGGATGAAGCGCCCGGCCAGCTCGACGATCGCCGGCTCCAGCGCCAGCACGTCCTCGATCGCACGCGGCAGGTGGGCGAGCTGGGCGCACAGGTCCGCGTAGCGGACGTGGTCCAGGCCGCGCTGGCGGGCGAGCTGCAGCGCCAGCAGCGCCAGCGCCGCCAGCTGGGTGGTGAAGGCCTTGGTGGAGGCCACGCCGATCTCCGGGCCGGCGCGGGTCATCAGCTTGAGGTCGGCCTCGCGCACCACCGAGGACTCGGGCACGTTGCAGATCGCCAGCGTGCCGAGGTAGCCGCGGCGCCGCGATTCGCGCATCGCTGCCAGCGTGTCGGCGGTTTCGCCGGACTGCGAGATGGCGACGAACAGCGTGTCCGGCGGCACCACCGCGTCGCGGTAGCGGTATTCGCTGGCCACCTCCACGCCGACCGGCAGGCGCGCGTATTCCTCGATCCAGTACTTGGCGACCAGGCCGGCGTGGTAGCTGGTGCCGCAGGCGATGACGTGCAGGCCGCGCACCTTCGCCAGCAGCTCGTCGCCGCCCGCGCCGAAGATGTTGGGCAGCACGCCGTGCGGGCCCAGCCGCGCCTCCAGCGTGTCGGCCACCGCGCGCGGCTGCTCGAAGATCTCCTTCTGCATGTAGTGGCGGTATTCGCCGCGCTCCACCGCGTCGGCGGACAGCTCGCTCTCGTGCACCGGGCGCTGTACCGGCGTGCCGTCCAGGGTGTGGATGCGCACGCTCTCGCGGGTGATCTCCACCACGTCGTCCTCGGCCAGGTAGATCACCCGGTGGGTGACCTGCACCAGCGCCTGCGCGTCGGAGCCGAGGAAGTTCTCGCCGATGCCCAGGCCCACCAGCAGCGGCGCGCCGCGCCGCGCGCCGACCACCCGGCCGGGCGCCTCACGGTCGATCACCGCGATGGCGTAGGCGCCCTCCAGCTCGCGCACCACGGCGAGCACCGCCTCGCGCAGGTCCAGCCCCGCGGCCAGGCGCTCGTCGACCAGCGCCGCGATCACCTCGGTGTCGGTCTCGGAGGTGAACGCGCGGCCGGCGGCCTGCAACCGCGCGCGCAGCCCGGCGTAGTTCTCGATGATGCCGTTGTGCACGATGGCCACGCGTCCGGCGACGTGCGGGTGCGCGTTGGCCTCGCTGGGCACGCCGTGGGTGGCCCAGCGGGTGTGCGCGATGCCGGTGCCGCCGGGGAACGGGTCGGCCCGGTACAGCGCCTCCATCTCGCGCACCTTGCCCTTGGCGCGCACGCGGCGGATCCGCCCGCCGTCGAGCACGGCGAGGCCGGCCGAGTCGTAGCCGCGGTACTCCAGCGCCTTGAGGCCGGCGATCAGCAGGGGGGCGACGTCACGCTGGGCGGCGGCGGCGACGATTCCACACATGGGTTCGGGTACCTGTCGATGGATTGAAAACGGATGGAGCGGGCGCGAAGTGGGAGGCGGGCATTCGGACCTGGGGCCCCCGACCTCCCGACTCGCGCCTGCCCCCTTAGTGCACCTTGCGGCGCAGGTAGTTCAGCAGGTCGATGCGGGTGATCAGGCCGAGGAACTGCTCGCCGTCCACCACGATCGCCACGTGGCCGCGCTCGAACACCGGCAGCAGCGACTCGATCGGCGAGCGCACGTCGAGCTTGTTGAGCGTGGTGATCATCGCGACCGACACCGGATCGCGGAAGCGCGCCTCGTCGACGTGCACGTGCATCAGCACGTCGGACTCGTCGATGATGCCGACCAGCCGCTCCCCGTCCATCACCGGCAGCTGCGAGACGTCGTAGAGCTTCATCCGCGTGTAGGCGGTCATCAGCAGCTCGTTCGGGCCGACCACCACGGTGTCGCGCTGGGAGAACGGGCGCAGCAGCAGGTCGCGCAGGTCGCCGTGCCGCCCGCGCTCGATGAAGCCGTTGTCCAGCATCCAGTAGTCGTTGTACATCTTCGACAGGTACTTGTTGCCGGTGTCGCAGACCAGCGTGACCACGCGCCTGGGCCGCGCCTGCTCGCGGCAGTACTTGAGCGCCGCGGCGAGCAGGGTGCCGGTGGAGGAGCCGCCCAGCACGCCCTCCCTGGCCAGCAGCTCGCGCGCGGCGAGGAAGCTCTCCCTGTCGGAGATGGCGTAGGCCTTCTTCACCCGGCTGAAGTCGCTGATGGTCGGCAGGAAGTCCTCGCCGATGCCCTCGACCATCCACGTGCCGGACTTCTCCGACAGCGTGCCCTCGTTGATGTACTGGGCCAGGATCGAGCCGACCGGGTCGGCCAGCACGATCTCGGTGTGCGGCGAGTGCTCGGCGAAGAACCTCGACAACCCGGTCAAAGTGCCGGAGGAACCGCAGCCGACCACCACCGCGTCCACCCGGCCGTCCAGCTGCCGGAGGATTTCCGGCCCGGTGGTCTCGTAGTGCGCGCGCGGGTTGTCGGGATTGCCGAACTGGTTGACGAAGTAGGCGCCGGGGGTCTCGCGGGCGATCCGCTCGGCCATGTCCTGGTAATACTCCGGATGGCCCTTGGCGACGTCCGAGCGGGTCAGCACCACCTCGGCGCCCATCGCCTTGAGGTTGAAGATCTTCTCGCGGCTCATCTTGTCCGGCACCACCAGCACCAGCCGGTAGCCCTTGGCCTGCGCCACCAGCGCCAGCCCCAGGCCGGTGTTGCCGGCGGTACCCTCGACCAGGGTGGCGCCGGGCCGGATCCTGCCGGCCTTCTCGGCGCCCTCGATCATCGACAGGCCGATGCGGTCCTTGATCGAGCCGCCCGGGTTGGCGCTCTCCAGCTTGAGGAACAGCTCGCAGCAGCCGCTGTCCAGGCGCTGGGCGCGCACCATCGGGGTGTTGCCGATCAGTTCGAGGACGCTGGCGTGGACCGTCATGGAAGCTCCGTGGGACGAGGCGGGCCGCCGTCCGTCGCGGGAGGGCGGGCCCGCCATGATACCCGAGCCGTCCGCGCGCCCCTCGAAAAGCCGCGGCCCCGGCACCCTCCGCGCGGAGGGCCCGGGGCCGTCTTGGGCTGGATGGAAAACCTGCGGCGTCAGTTGGGCCGGGGCGTCCGGGCCTGCCACATCCGCTCGAGTCGTTCCTTGGCGTGGAGCTTTTCCTTCTTCATGCCGGCCAAGGTCACGTCATCAATGGGCAGCACCCCGATCTCGGCGTCGTGCACCTTGCTGTCCAGTTCCTGGTGGTGCTGGTAGAGCCGGCGGAATTCGGCGTCGGCCTTCATCAGGGCTTCGACAGCGTCACGCTGCTGGTTTTCGAACATGATCCGACCTCCTCGAGATAGGGGGCGGGCGCGGGATCGGTGCGCCCGCGGACGGAAGAAACACGCGCACATCCGCCGCCATGCCTCTTGCGGCGGCACGGCGGGATGGACAGGTACGGAATGGGCGCATGGTTCAGGTCAGTGGCCCACGGGGGAAAATGGACAGGCCCCATGGGAGCCCGAACCTACTCCCCCGCCTGCGGGCTTGCAAGCCGGCCCGGGAGGCCTGCGGCGAAAGGCCGCCGCGGGCCGGGAAAGCTGCCGCAGCAGGCTTCACCGGGCGACGACGCGCCGCCCGGCGGACGCTCACTTGCCGGCGTCGCCGCCCTGCATCTGCGAGCGCAGCGCCTTGGCCGCCTGCGCCGCCAGCTCGGCCTGGCGCTTGGCCGCCTTGGCCACGCGGCTCTGCGCCTCGGCCAGCTTGCGGGCGCGGTCGGCCTCGGCGCGCGCCTGCTCGGCCGCCTGCGAGGCCTCCATGCCCTGCTGCTGCAGCCGGGCGGCCTCCTCCTGCGCCATCTGGTACTGCATGCGCTGGAACTCCAGCTCGCGGCGCGCCGCGTCGGCGTCGATCTGGGCGCGCTCGAGCACCAGTTGGGCGTGCTCGCGGTCGAGCTGGGACAGCTTGTTCTGCGCGTCCTGCAGCTGCGCCGCCGCGCGCGCCTGGTCGACGCGCCGCTCGGCGATGTAGAGCGCGTGCGGCCGCTCGCGCGAGCTGGCCTGCGCCAGCCGCTGGATGGCGTCGCGCGCCAGCGCCTGCTCGGCCTGGGCGTAGGTGCCCAGGGTCGGGTCGCCGACGAGCTGGTTGAGACTGTTGTTCAGGCGGGTGACGTCCATGTCGTCCTTGGCCTGCACGCCGGCGCTGGCGCCCAGCGCCAGCAGGACGGCGCCGATCAGGGCGTGACGCTTCATGGCTGGCCTCCGTTGGGCTGCTGGCTCGGCTCGGGCACGTTCTGGAAGCCCTGGCCGGGCTGCCCCTGGTCCTGCTGCGGCAGCGGGGCGTTGAGGGTGGAGGAGGACGGCGCCGGCAGGTCCGGCAGCGGCTCCTGCGCCGGCAGCGCGGCCGAGCCCGCCGGCGCCGGGGCGCCGCCCCCGGCCTGCTGGGCGGCCTGCTGGGTGGCCAGCGCGGCCTGCTGCTGGGCGGCGTGCTGCTGCGCCTCGGCCTTGGCCTCCTCGTTCTGGGTGCGCACCCGGTTGTTCTCCTCCAGCTTGGACTGGATCTCGGCGCGGGCGGCGCCCAGCCGGGCCTTGGTGCGCGCCAGCATGGCGTCCGCGCTGGCCTCCTCGGCCAGGTCGGCGGCCAGGTCGTACTTGCGCGCGGCCATCGCCGCCTGCGCCTGCTGGAACTTGTCCTGGGCGAAGCCCAGGTCCACCGGCGCATAGTCGGCCGCGCCGGCGTCGCGGGCGGCCTGCAGCTGGGCCTGCGCCTGGCTCATCGCGCCGTCCGGCGGCGGCACGCTGGCGCAGCCGGACAGCGCCAGCACGGCGGCCAGGGTCAAGACGGACGCCGCCGTGCCGATACGCTTGCGCGGCAAGCGCCCGGTCGACGGGGAAAAGATGTGCACCATCACGCATTCCTCACGCGGTATCACCGCGTATTGTGGGCAGGCATAATCCTTCATTGCAACGCGCAGGAAACCAGGGGTTCCACGTGGATATCGGTTACTTCCTCAAGCTGATGGTGGACAAGGGTGCGTCGGATATGTTCCTGACCACCGGCGCTCCCGTGAACATCAAGGTCGAGGGCAAGCTCTACCCGCTCGGCAACACCGGCCTGCCGGGCGGCATGGTCAAGAAGATCGCCTACTCGCTGATGGACGAGGGCCAGGTGCCGCAGTTCGAGCGCGACCTGGAGCTGAACATGGCGCTGGCGGTGAAGGAGGCCGGCCGCTTCCGCATCAACGTGTTCAAGCAGCGCGGCGAGGTCGGCATGGTGATCCGCGCGATCAAGAGCGAGATCCCCTCGATCGAGCAGTTGCAGCTGCCCTCGATCTTCCGCGACCTGATCATGGAGCCGCGCGGGCTGATCCTGGTGGTGGGCGCCACCGGCTCGGGCAAGTCCACCACCCTGGCGGCGATGCTGGACCACCGCAACTCCAACACCTCCGGCCACATCCTCACCATCGAGGACCCGATCGAGTACCTGCACCGGCACAAGAAGTCGATCGTCAACCAGCGCGAGGTGGGGCTGGACACGCACAGCTACCACGAGGCGCTGCGCAACGCGATGCGCGAGGCGCCGGACGTGATCATGATCGGCGAGATCCGCGACACCGACACCATGGAGGCGGCGATCGCCTTCTCCGAGACCGGCCACCTGTGCCTGGCCACGCTGCACTCCAACAACGCCGACCAGACGCTGGAGCGCATCCTCAACTTCTTCCCCGAGTCGGCGCACAAGAACGTGCTGATGAACCTGGCGCTGAACCTGCGCGCGGTGATCAGCCAGCGCCTGGTGACCGGCAAGGACGGCCGCCGCCTGCCCGCGGTGGAGGTGCTGCTCAACACCCCGCTGATCCGCGACATGATCCGCCGCGGCCAGATTCACGAGGTGAAGGAGGCGATGGACCGCAGCCTGCAGGAGGGCATGCAGACCTTCGACCAGTCGCTGTACCGGCTCTACAAGAGCGGCCGCATCGAGCTGGAGGAGGCGCTGTCCAAGGCCGACTCGCGCGACGGCCTGGCGCTGAAGATCCGCCTGTCCGAGGGCGGCGGCGCGGAGAGCGCCGAGCTGTCGGGCAACGATCCGTACGGGCTCGGCTTCTGAATCCAGGAGTGAGTGGAAGGGAGTGAGAAGCGGGAGGGGGCTCTCTCGACCCTCACTCCCCTCCACTCACTTCCCGCTTCCGGGCGCGTCCGGCTGCGCCTCCGGCGCCGCCGCCCTGAACGCCTCCAGCTCGTTGCACGCCGCGTGGATGCGCGCGACGGTCGGGTACGGCGCCAGGTCCAGCTTCCAGCGCAGCGCGTTGTACACCTGCGGCACCAGGCAGGCGTCGGCCAGGCCCGGCGTGTCGCCGTGGCAGTGGCGGCCGGTGGCGGGGCTGCCGGCCAGCATCGCCTCCAGCGCGGCGAAGCCGGCGCCGATCCAGTGCCGCATCCACTCGCCGCGCTGCGCCTCGCCGGCGCCGAAGCGCGTCTCCAGCGCCTGCAGCACGCGCAGGTTGCCCAGCGGATGCACGTCGCAGGCCACCGCCTGGGCCAGCGCGCGCACGCGCGCGCGGTCGCGCGCGGCGGCGGGCAGCAGCCGCGGCCCGTCGGGATAGGCCTCGTCCAGGTACTCGATGATCGCCATCGACTGGGTGAACGCCCGCCCGCCGTCGAGCAGGCAGGGCACCAGCTCCTGCGGGTTGAGCGCGCGGTAGGCCGCCGCGTGCTGCTCGCCGCCGTCGCGCAGCAGGTGCACCGCGCGGCTCTCGTAGGGCAGGCCCTTGAGATTCAGCGCGATGCGCACGCGGTAGGCGGCGCTTGAGCGCCAGTAGCCGTACAGCACCAGACCCTGCGTCATCGTGTCACCCCCGCGGCAAGGCGCGAAGCATACGCCAGCGGCGGCTCCGGTTTGCATCGCCTCCGGGGCGGCGGGACAATGCGCGGCTCGCGCCGTGAGCGGCGCCGTTCCGTCCTTTCCATTCCCGAGGGAGTTGCGCCGTGTCCGTCACCCGCATGAGCGATCTCGACCTGCGCGGCAAGCGCGTGCTGATCCGCGAAGACCTGAACGTGCCGATCGAGAACGGCCGCATCACCTCCACCCAGCGCCTGGACGCCGCCCTGCCCACCATCGTCGCCGCGCGCGACGCCGGCGCCAGGGTGATGGTGATGTCGCACCTGGGCCGCCCCAAGGAGGGCCAGTTCGACGGGGAATCCTCGCTGGCGCCGGTGGCGAAGTGGCTGGGCGGCAAGCTCGGCCGGCCGGTGCGGCTGGTGCGCGACTACCTCGACGGCGTGGACGTCGCCGACGGCGAGGTGGTGCTGCTGGAGAACTGCCGCATGAACGTGGGCGAGGGCAAGGACGACGAGGCGCTGGCGAGGAAGTACGCCGCGCTGTGCGACGTGTTCGTGATGGACGCCTTCGGCACCGCGCACCGCGCGCAGGCCTCCACCCACGGCGTGATCAAGTACGCGCCGGTGGCCGCCGCCGGCCCGCTGCTCTCGGCCGAGCTCGACGCGCTGGGCAAGGCGCTGGAGCACCCGGCGCACCCGCTGCTGGCGATCGTGGCCGGCTCCAAGGTCTCCACCAAGCTCATCCTGCTGGAGAACCTTACGGCCAAGGTCGACCAGCTGATCGTGGGCGGCGGCATCGCCAACACCTTCATCGCCGCCGCCGGCTACGGCGTGGGCAACTCGCTGTACGAGCCGGACCTGCTGGACGCCGCGCGCCAGGTGATGGCCAACGCCCGCCAGCGCAACGCCGAGGTGCCGCTGCCGGTGGACGTGGTGGTGGCGCCGGAGTTCTCCGCCCACGCGCCGGCCACGGTGAAGCCGGTGGACCAGGTGAAGGAGGGCGAGATGATCCTCGACATCGGGCCGCAAACCGCCAGCCTCTACGCCGAGCTGGTCGCCAAGGCCGGCACGGTGGTGTGGAACGGCCCGGTCGGCGTGTTCGAGTTCGACGCCTTCGCCAGAGGCACCGAGACGCTGGCGCGCGCGATCGCCGCGTCCGGGGCGTTCTCCATCGCCGGCGGCGGCGACACGCTGGCGGCGGTGGACAAGTACGGCATCGGCAAGGACATCTCCTACATCTCCACCGGCGGCGGCGCCTTCCTGGAGTTCCTGGAGGGCAAGGAGCTGCCCGCAGTGGCGGCGCTGAAGGCGCGTTCGGCGCGCTGAGGCCCGGGCGGCATGCGATGAAGCTGGCGACCTTCCGCCGGGGCGAGGCTCCCGCCCGCGTCGGGCGCGTCGACGCGGACGGATGCCTTCGCCCGCTGTACCTGCCCGGCGGCCGCCCTGCCGACGACCTGCTCGCGCTGATCGACGATCCCGCGCTGCTGGCCGCCGCGCGCGAGGGCGAGGAGACGCTGGCGATGGACGAGGTCGCCCTGCTCGCGCCGATCCCCCGACCGCGCCGCAACCTTTTCTGTGTCGGCAAGAACTACCGCGCGCACGCCCGCGAGTTCGGCCGCAGCGGCTACGACAGCGGCCCGGCCGGGGACGACGACCTGCCGGCCCACCCCATCGTCTTCACCAAGACCCCGCAGACCGTGGTCGGTCACGGCGCCCGGGTGTGGGACGCCGCCGGGGTCAGCGCGGCGCTGGACTACGAGGCCGAGCTCGCGGTCATCGTCGGCCGCGGCGGGCGCGGCATCCGCCGGACCGAGGCGATGGCCCACGTGTGGGGCTACACCATCCTCAACGACGTCACCGCGCGCGACTGGCAGCAGCGCCACCGGCAATGGGACCTGGGCAAGTCCTTCGACACCTTCGCGCCGATGGGGCCGGTGGCGGTGACCGCCGACGAGCTGGACGGCGGCGACCTGCGCGTGCGCTGCTGGATCAACGGCGAGCTGCGCCAGGACGCCCGCACGCGCGACCTGATCTTCGACATCCCCACGCTGATCGAAACCCTTTCGGCAGGCATCACGCTGCTGCCCGGCGACATCATCGCCACCGGCACGCCGGCGGGCGTGGGCGCGGGCTTCCGGCCGCCGCGCTTCCTCGCGCGCGGCGACGAGATGGCGATCGAGATCGAGGGCATCGGCCGGCTGGTCAACCGCATCGGCGACTGAGGCGCGATGCGGCGCCGGCCGCTCAGCCCAGCGTGCGCCTGACCGCGTCCACCACGTGCGCCACGGTGAAGCCGAAGTGCTCGAACAGCTGCGCCGCGGGCGCCGAGGCGCCGAAGCCGGTCATGCCGACCACCTCGCCGTCCAGGCCCACGTACTTGCGCCAGTAGTCGGCGCTGGCCGCCTCCACCGCCACGCGCGCGCGGCACCAGGAGGGCAGCACGCCCTCGCGGTACTCCAGCGGCTGCGCGTCGAACGCCTCGGCACACGGCATCGACACCACGCGCACCGCCACGTCCTGCTGCGCCAGCGTGCGCGCGGCCTCCATCGCCAGCTCCACCTCCGAGCCGGTGGCGATCAGGATGGCCTTGAACTTCGCGCCGGCCGGGTCGGACAGCACGTAGGCGCCGCGCGCGATGGCCGCCAGCTGCGCGGCGGTGCGGTGCTGGTGTCGCAGGTTCTGCCGCGAGAACACCAGGCAGGCCGGGCGGCCCTTGCGCTCGATCGCGGCCTTCCACGCCACCGCCGATTCCACCGCGTCGCACGGGCGCCACACCTGGTTGTCCGGGATCAGCCGCAGCGAGCCCAGGTGCTCCACCGGCTGGTGGGTGGGGCCGTCCTCGCCCAGGCCGATCGAGTCGTGCGTGTAGACGTGGATCGCGTGCGCCGGAATCAGCGCGCTCATGCGCACCGCGTTGCGCGCGTAGTCGGAGAACACCAGGAAGGTGGCGTCGTACGGGATGAAGCCGCCGTGCAGGGCCAGGCCGTTGGTGATCGCGCTCATGCCGAACTCGCGCACGCCGTAGTACACGTAGTTGCCCTTGCCGCCGGCGCTGTCGCCGTTGCCGGCGTCCAGGCTGCCCTTCCACTTGGTCAGGTTGGAGCCGGCCAGGTCGGCCGAGCCGCCGATCAGCTCCGGCAGCAGCGGGCCGAAGGCGTCCAGCGTCATCTGCGAGGCCTTGCGCGAGGCCACCTCCGGGCCCTCCGCCTGCAGCTTCTCGACGTAGGCCTGCGAGCTGGCCGCCCAGTCGGCCGGCAGCTCGCCGCGCTGGCGGCGCTCGAACTCGGCGGCCAGCTCGGGATATGCCTTGGCGTAGGCCGCGAAGGCGTCCCGCCACGCCTGCTCGGCGGCGGCGCCCCTGGCCCGGTGGTCCCAGCCGGCGTAGATCTCGGCGGGGATCTCGAACGGCGGGTACGGCCAGCCGAGCCGCTCGCGCGCGGCGGCGACCTCGTCCTTGCCCAGCGGCGCGCCGTGGCTTTCCTCCTTGCCCTGCTTGTGCGGCGCGCCGAAGCCGATGATGGTCTTGCAGCAGATCAGGGTGGGCTTCCCGTCCTGCGCGAGGGCGGCCTCGATGGCGCGCTTCACCGCCTCGGCGTCGTGGCCGTCGACGCCGCGGATCACGTGCCAGCCGTAGGCCTCGAAGCGGCCCGGCGTGTCGTCGGTGAACCAGCCGTGCACCTCGCCGTCGATGGAGATGCCGTTGTCGTCGTAGATCGCCACCAGCTTGTTCAGGCCCCAGGTGCCGGCCAGCGAGGCGACCTCGTGCGAGATGCCCTCCATCAGGCAGCCGTCGCCGAGGAACACCCAGGTGCGGTGGTCGACGATGGCATGCCCGGGCCGGTTGAAGTGCGCCGCCAGCACCTTCTCCGCCAGCGCGAAGCCCACCGCGTTGGCCAGGCCCTGGCCGAGCGGGCCGGTGGTGGTCTCCACGCCGGGCGTCTCGTTGGCCTCCGGGTGGCCGGCGGTCTTCGAGTGCAGCTGGCGGAAGCGCTTGAGCTCGCTCATCGGCAGGTCGTAGCCGGTCAGGTGCAGCAGCGCGTACTGCAGCATCGAGCCGTGGCCGTTGGAGAGCACGAAGCGGTCGCGGTCGCACCACTTCGGGTTGGCCGGGTTGAACTTGAGGAAGTCGTTCCACAGCACCTCGGCGATGTCGGCCATGCCCATCGGCATGCCCGGGTGGCCGGACTTGGCCGCCTCCACGGCGTCCATGGCTAGGGCTCGCACGGCGTTGGCGAGTTCGCGGCGGGTCGTCATCGGGCTCTCCGGCTGGGGATGTGGCAAAGCGCGAATTGTCGCCGATCGGCCCGCCGCTGTCGCGTCGGCGCCTGCGCGCGTAGACCGGCCCGGATTAATTTCGCCTTAATTTTTCATGGCGAGATATCGCTTCGCTTCAGGCTCGGCTGCGTTCAATGGCGCCGCGCACATCCCCATGCGCGCCGCCATGCCTTCCCCCTTAGCACGCACGGCGGCCAAGAACAGAAGGAAGAGGAGACTCCTCATGAAGAAGACGCTATTTGCCCTGGCTCTCGCCTCCACCGGCCTGCTCGCCGTTCCCGCCTTCGCGCAGGACAGCGGCAGCAGCCCGCAAGCCACCGACACCGGCACCGCCACCGGCGGCGGCAACTACCAGTCCAGCCAGCCGGTCGGCAGCGGCAACTGGTTCATCGACGCCAACGTCGGCCGCACCAACGGCAGCGACAACGGCGGCTTCGGCAGCAACGCCAGCGGCTTCAACTTCCTGCACGGCGAACGCGGCCGCCGCACCGGCTACGGCCTGATCGGCGGCTACCGCTGGAAGGTCGGCCACGACCTCGGCCTGGGCCTCGAGGCGGGCTACACCGACCTGGGCAACTTCCGGGTCAAGAACGTGTTCAACGACGACGACGTCAACCAGAAGAAGAAGGAAAACGCCCTGCGCGGCTGGCTGCTGGGCGTGAACGGCCGCATCAACCTGGTGCCGCAGTGGTACCTGGGCTTCCACGGCGGCTACTTCCGCGCCAACGACAACAACCGCAGCTACAACAACAGCGTCGGCCAGGACCTGCACCTGAGCAGCGGCGGCCGCGCCGACCGCGGCAGCTGGTACGCCGGCATCGGCACCGGCTGGGACATCAGCGAGCACTTCGGCCTGGGCGTGCAGTACGACTACTTCCACGCCAACGCCGGCAAGATCCGCAACGACGACACCGGCGAGGTCCGCCCGGACCTGAAGCGCTCCACCGGCATCGTCTCGCTGACCGGCGAATACCGCTTCTAGGGTCCGCCGCCTGCAGGCAGGAAGCCCATGGCCGCCATCCATGGGCTTCTTAATGAATGCTTAATACTAAACTGATCGGTATTGAATCTTCCGGGCCCGGCGCCATCTAACGCCACGACGCCTCGATGGCGCCCCCGCAGCAGCCGGCACGGCCGTCCCCACGGCCCGGCTGCGACAACAACAGGAGACACTCCATGAAAAAGACGCTGCTTGCCCTCGCCTTCGCCGCCGCCGGCCTGGTCGCCGTGCCGTCCGCCTTCGCGCAGAGCGCGCCGCACAACGACGGCTGGTTCATCAACGGCAACGTGGGCCGCACCACGGTCGACAAGGGTCCGTACAACGACCACGACACCGGCTACGCCATCGGCGGCGGCTATCGCTGGGCGGTGAACCCCTCCGTCGCGCTGGGCGTCGAGGCCGGCTACAACGACCTGGGCAACATCCACGTACGCAACGCCTTCAACAGCGACGACGTGGTCGAGCATGGCCGCTCCGAGCTGCACGGCTGGACCGCCGGCGTGAACGGCCACTTCAACCTGAGCCCGAACTGGTACGTCGGCGCCCGCACCGGCGTCTACAGCTGGAAGGGCCACGGCCTCTCCAACGACGTCAACCCGGTGCGCAAGAGCCTGGACGACACCAGCTGGTACGCGGGCGCGGGCGTGGGCTACGACTTCAGCAACAACGTCAGCCTGGGCCTGAACTACGACCACTACGACGCGAGCAAGAACCACGTCAACCTGGATACCGACATGGTGTCGGTCAGCGCGGAATACCGCTTCTGACGGCCGGTTGGCAGGTGGAAACGGAAAGGGCGCCGCGAGGCGCCCTTTTCTTTGGACCTTTAAAGCATCGCGGCCGGAGGCCGCTCTCACAAGGTGCTTGCAGGCCTGTGGGAGCGGCCTCCGGCCGCGATGCCCACGGCGCGAGAGCGGGCGGTTACTTGCCGCTCCACTGCCCCAGCGCCGCCAGGCCGTTCTCCTTGGCGCGCTGGGCGACGGTCTTCTGCGCCTCGGCGTAGTTGCCCTTCATGTCCTTGGCCCACAGCTTGAGCGCGGCCTGCTGCATGGCGCGGCCATAGGAGAACGACAGCGGCCACGGGTGCGGGCCGATGCGGTTCATCGCGTTGAGGTGGGCGGTGGCCTGCTCGTCGCTCTGGCCGCCGGAGAGGAACACGATGCCCGGCAGCGAGGCCGGCACGGTGCTCTTGAGCACGCGCACGGTGGCCTCGGCCACTTCCTCGACTTCGGCCTGCTCGGCCGCGTCCTTGCCCGGGATCACCATGCTGACCTTGAGGATCACGCCCTCCAGCATGACGTTCTGCTCGTACAGCGCGTTGAACAGGCTGCGCAGCACGGCCTCGTGCACCTCGTAGCTGACCTCGATGCTGTGGTCGCCGTCCATGATCACCTCCGGCTCCACCATCGGCACCAGGCCGGCCTCCTGGCACAGCGCGGCGTAGCGCGCCAGCGCGTGGGTGTTGGCCTCGATCGCGGTGGAGCTGGGGTTGTCCTCGGAGATGTTGATCACCGCGCGCCACTTGGCGAACTGCGCGCCCAGCCTGGCGTATTCGGCCAGGCGCTCGCGCAGGCCGTCCAGGCCCTCGGTCACCACGTCGCCGGGGAAGCCGGCCAGCGGCACCGGGCCCTTGTCCACCTTGATGCCGGGGATGATGCCGGCCTTCTTCATCACCTGGGTGAACGGCACGCCGTCCCGGGTGGACTGGCGGATCGTCTCGTCGTACAGGATCGCGCCGGAGATGTGCTCGTTGAGGCCCGGGGTCGTCAGCAGCAGCTCGCGGTAGGCGCGGCGGTTCTCCTCGGTGTTCTCGATGCCGACGGCCTCGAAGCGCTTCCTGATGGTGTTGGTCGATTCGTCGATCGCGATGATGCCCTTGCCCGGCGCAACCATCGCCAGGGCGATGCTCTCAAGATCTTCGATACTCATGACGACTCCGTACGATCGGTGCGGCGCGGCCGCGCGACAAGGAAAGCCGCCCCGGAAGGCCGGGCCGGCAAGGCTGAAAGCGCGGGATTATAGCCCCAAGCCGCAGGGGCTGGCGGCCGGGCTCAGTCGGCCGCGTAGCCGGCCAGCCGGCACGGCGCCATCACCTGGCGCTGGCCGTCGGCGCCGGGCGGCGCGTTGAACGGCACGACGTAGTAGGTCCGCACCGGGTCGCTGCCGCGGTTGCCCAGCGAGGGGCCGTAGCGGAAGTGCGAGACCGCGCTCAACGCCACCTGGCCCAGGTCGCTGGCGGGCGCCACCTTCTCCAGCTTGAGGTCGCGCGGCACGCCGTCGGAGCCGATGGTGTAGCTCACCGCCGCGCAGCCGGGCTTGTCCAGGTTGCTGCCGCTGTTGGGCACGTCCACGTCCACCGTCTGGTTGATCAGGATCCAGTACTTGTTGACGTGCTCCGGGTCGATGCGGTGCGCGGTCTGCGCCCAGGCCGGAAGGGCGAGGGCCAGCAGCGGCAGCAGCAGGGTGCGGAACGGGCGCGACGTCTTCATGGGGGGACCTCCGCGGATCGGGTGGGCGGAAGCGCAGTGTAATGCGCGGCGGCGCTCCGGCGGCAGCGCGGGCGGGCGGTCCGTGCGCCGGCGGCGGAATGGCGGGGCCGCCATCCGCGAGGCGGGGGCGGGGAGGCAGCGGCTTTCTTGCGCCGAAGCCCGGGCGCAAAGAAGGCGCCGGATTCCTGCTTGCGCAGGAATGACGGGCAAGGGCGGGAGCTTGCGGCGCGGGCGGGCGCCTACAGGTCGCGCAGGCTCTCCACCTCGCCGCCGGCGCCCACCGAGAGCAGCTTGAGCGTGTTGGTGCCGCCGCCCAGGCCCACGCGGTCGCCGTGGGTCACGATCACGCGGTCGCCCTCGGCCAGCCTGCCCTGGGCGAACAGCAGGCTCACCGCGCCGCGCGTGGCCGAGGCCATGGTCTCGCCGGCATGCCGGTATTCCACCGGCTGCACGTCGCGCAGCACCAGCATGCGCCGGCGCGCGTCGGCGAACGGCGACAGCGCGTAGATCGGCACCGCGCTGCGGTAGCGCGACAGCCACTGCGCGGTGGCGCCCGACTCGGTCAGCGCGACGATCGCGCGCACGCCGAGCTCGCCGGCCAGCAGCATCGCCGCCAGCGCGATCGCCTGGTCGGTGCGGTCGAGCCGGTGGCCGGCGCTGGCCAGGTCCTCCTTCGGCTCGAACTGGCGCTCGGCGCCCAGGCAGATGCGCGCCATCGCGGCGACGGCCTTGTCCGGGTGCGCGCCGGCGGCGGTCTCCTCCGACAGCATCACCGCGTCGGTGCCGTCGATCACCGCGTTGGCCACGTCCAGCACCTCGGCGCGGGTGGGGATCGGCGAGCGCACCATCGACTGCAGCATCTGCGTGGCGGTGATCACCGCGCGGTTGCGCTGCACCGACTCGCGGATGATCTTCTTCTGCAGGCCCGGCAGCTCGGCGTCGCCGATCTCCACGCCGAGGTCGCCGCGCGCCACCATCACCACGTCGGAGGCGTCGATGATCTCGCCCAGCACCGGGATCGCGTCGGCGCGCTCGATCTTGGACACCAGCGAGGCGTTGCCGCCGGCCTCCTTGAGCAGGCGCCGCGCCTCGTGCATGTCGGCCGCCGAGCGCACGAAGGACACCGCGAGGAAGTCCGCGCCGATCTCCGCGGCGAGCTGGATGTCGGCGCGGTCCTTGTCCGACAGCGCCGAGACCGACAGGCCGCCGCCCTGGCGGTTGAGCCCCTTGCGGTCGGACAGCCGGCCGCCGACCAGCACGCGGCAGCGCACCTCGGCGCCGACCACCGCCTCGACCGTCAGCGCGACCAGGCCGTCGTCGAGCAGCAGCACGTCGCCGGCGGCCACGTCGTTGGGCAGGTTGTGGTAGCTCACGCCGACGCGGCCGGCGTCGCCGGGCGGCGCGCCGGGCGCGCAGTCGAGCACGAAGGCGTCGCCGGGCTTCAGCTCCACCGGGCCGTCGGCGAACTTCTCGATGCGGATCTTCGGGCCCTGCAGGTCGGCCAGCACGCCCACCTCGCGGCCCATCGCCTTCGCCGCCTCGCGCACCGCCATGGCGCGCGCGCGGTGGTCCTGCGGCTGGCCGTGCGAGAGGTTGAGGCGCACCACGTCGACGCCGGCGGCGACGAGTTTCTCCAGCATGCCCGGCGCGTCGGTGGCGGGGCCGAGGGTGGCGACGATCTTGGTGCGGCGCAATATGGCTTCGGTAGTCATCCGTCCAAGCTAGCAGAACTGGCCGGCCGTGCCAGAGGCGACCGGGGCGCGTTTTCCGCCGCGCGGCGGCGGCCCAAGTGGACTGCTGCGGACGTGCCTACCAGCGGCGCGAGTGGTATGGCCGGCGTGCCCGATTTGCGGGGATGCGAAGGCGGACTGGTCTCTTCGATCGCCGGCAAGACGTTCGCTGATTGGTCTGCTGGTCATGCGCGGCCAAGCTCGCGCAACCAGGGTCCGCCCGCAGCGGCCGGGGGAGCATCCGGCATGACCCGAACAGGCCCCTTCGCGGCGCGACCGGCATGTTGCACCGCAGCCAACCCGCCCCCTGGAGATGACTGATCGCTCAGCGCGCGAGCGCGAGGTTGAGCACCTCGGCCAGCCGCCGCCCCGCCTCGCGCAGGCGCAGCTCGGCGGTGGGCAGCTCGGCGTCGACGTAGGCCTGGCCGATCACGTGGCCGTCGGGATAGAAGCCCGGCGCCGCGGTGATGCGGCAGGACTCCTCGGCCCACTGCGCATAGGGGTCGTCCAGCGGCGCGATCGGCGGCGGCAGCGGCACCGGGCCGCGCGCGTCCAGCTCGGCGGCGTAGGCGCGCCAGTCCAGGCCGCGGGTGGAGAGCAGGCCGGAATCCCACACCCGGTGCAGGTTGCTGCCCTTGCCCTGGAACTGCACCTGGTAGGTGTTGCCGCCCTTGTCGTCGCGCGAGCCGGCGTGCAGCGGCTGGTGCACGTCGCCGACGAAGTGCACCACGAACTTCAGCGCCTCGCGGCGCGCGGCGTCGGGCTGACCGCGGTCGGCGAGGATCCGCACGTAGTGCTCGATGCCGGCCACCACGCACTTGTCGCCCTTGCAGTCGCGCGGCGGCACGTAGTCGCAGTCGCCGTGCACGAAGTCGATGTAGTGCAGCGCGCGGGTCTGCTTCCACAGCGCCGCCAGCGCCGGATCGTCCTGGATCTGGTCGGGCCAGCTGGCGACGTCGGCCAGGCGCGTGGTGTGCTCGGGCGCGAGCAGCCGCTCCACCTCGGCCTCGGCGGCCGGGCTCAGGTGCCGCTGCGCCAGCTCGGCGACGATGCTGTGGCCGAGCGGGCCCCAGGCCTGGGCGGCGGGCGCGAGGGCGAGTCCGGCGAGCACGGCGGTCAGCAGGCGGCGGAGCGGGAGCATGGCGGGGTCCGGTGCGTGTGGGGCCGCGCAGTCTGCCACACGCGCCGCTCAGCGCGCCGGCACGCGCCCGGCCAGCCACCCGCCGAGCAGCAGCGCCGGCAGCAGCCAGCGCAGGTCCGCGTTGCCCAGGCCGACGCCCGCCAGCGCCGGTCCCGGGCAGTAGCCGGCCAGGCCCCAGCCGATGCCGAACAGCGCCGCGCCGCCCAGCAGCCGCGCGTCGATGGAGCGCGCCGCGGGCAGCCGGAACTCCGCCTCCAGCCAGGGCCGCGGCCGCCGCGCCAGCCGCCGCCAGCCGAGCGCGTAGACGCCGACCGCGCCCGCCATCACCAGCAGCAGGCTCGGGTCCCAGTCGCCCGCCACGTCGAGGAAGCCGAGCACCTTGCGCGGATCGGCCATGCCCGACACCGCCAGGCCGAGCCCGAACGTCGCGCCGGCCAGCAGCGCCGCCAGCGCGCGGCTCACGGCCCGTGCCGCAGCAGCGCCGCGGTGAGCATGGCGGTCGCCATGAACACCGCCACCGCCGCCAGCGAGCGCGGCGACAGCCGCGCCACGCCGCACACGCCGTGCCCGCTGGTGCAGCCGCCGCCCAGCCGGGTGCCGAAGCCCACCAGCAGGCCGGCCAGCGCGAGCCGCCAGGCCGGCGCCCGGCTGGCCACGTCGAGCGGCCCGTGCAAGCGCCACAGCGCCGCGCCGAGCGGCAGGCCGAGCGCGAAGGCCAGCCGCCACGCCCGGTCGCCGGCGCGCGGCGGCAGCAGGCCGGCGACGATGCCGCTGACGCCGGCGATGCGCCCCAGCGCCGCCAGCAGCCACAGCGCGGCCGCGCCGATCAGCACCCCGCCGGCGAGCGCGCTCCACGGCGTGAACTGGCTCATGCGACCGGCCCCAGCGCGGTGGCGTCCAGCGGCAGCCTGAGGAAGCGCCGGCCCTCGGCGTCGGGCGGCGGCAACCGGCCGGCGCGGATGTTCACCTGCAGCGCCGGCCACAGCAGCCGCGGCGCGGCGAGCGTGGCGTCGCGCCGCTCGCGCATGGCGACGAAGCCGGCCTCGTCCACGTCCGCGGCCAGGTGGATGTTCGCCCGCATCTCCTCGGCCAGCGGCACCTCCGCGCGCGGCTCGGCGCCGGCCGGCGGGTAGTCGTGGCAGAGGAACACGCGCGTCTCCGGCGGCAGCGCGTACAGCCGCCGCACCGAGGCGTACAGCGTGGCGGCGTCGCCGCCGGGGAAATCGCAGCGCGCGCTGCCGACCGCCGGCGCGAACAGCGTGTCGCCGACGAACACCGCGTCGCCCACGCGGTAGCTCATGCCGTCCGGCGTGTGTCCAGGCGTGGCCATCGCCTGCACCTCGAGCGCGCCCAGCGGCAGCCGCTCGCCGTCGTCGAGCAGGCGGTCGAACGGCGAGCCGTCGGCGCGGAATTCCTCGCCCAGTCCGAGCAGGCGCTTGAAGGTGGCCTGCACCTGCACGATGCCGCGGCCGATCGCCACCGGCGCGCCGGTCTGCTCGCGCAGCCAGGCGGCGGCGGTGAGGTGGTCGGCGTGGGCGTGCGTCTCCAGGATCCACTGCAGGTCCAGCCGCCGCGCCAGCAGGTGGTCGAGCACCTGCCGCGCCGCCGCGGTGCCGAGCCGCCCGCTGGCCGGGTCGAAGTCCAGCACCGGGTCGATCACCGCCGCCGCGCCGCTGGAGGGATCGCCGGCCACGTGGGTCCAGGTCGCGGTGGGCGCGTGGAAGAAGGAGGCGACTTCGGCAGGCATGGCGGTTCACCACTGGAAGACCGGCCCCACTATATTAGAAATTGCTAATTTAGCAAGCTGCGGCATAATGTCCGCATGAGGAACCCGACCGATCCCGCCCGCATGCGCGCCCACGCCGGCGAGGCGGCCGCGCTGCTGAAGGCGCTGGCCAACGAGCAGCGCCTGCTGATCCTGTGCCACCTGGCCGAGGGCGAGCTGCCGGTGGGCGCGCTGCAGGAGCGCGTGGGGCTGGGCCAGTCCGCGCTGTCGCAGCACCTGGCGCGGCTGCGCGCGCACGGCCTGGTCGCCACCCGGCGCGAGGCGCAGGCGATCCACTACCGGCTGGCCGACGGCCCGGTGCGCGCGCTGATGGGCACGCTGCACGGCATCTACTGCGCGCCGCGCCGCCGGCGCTGAGCGGCGGCTCCTGCGGCGCCGCGGGTTTGCCTGTAAAATCCCAGGTCCGCCGGCCGCGCCGCGGCCGCTTTCCCCACCGCTTCGGAGGACGCTGTCCCATGACCATCAAGGTCGGCATCAACGGCTTCGGCCGCATCGGCCGCAACGTGCTGCGCGCCGCAGTGCAGAACTTCGGCGACATCGAGATCGTGGCGATCAACGACCTGCTGGAGCCGGACTACCTGGCCTACATGCTGCGCTACGACTCGGTGCACGGCCGCTTCAAGGGCGAGGCGCACGCCGAGGGCGGCCATCTGGTGGTCAACGGCAAGCGCATCCGGCTGACCCAGGAGCGCGACCCGGCCAACCTGAAGTGGGACGAGGCGGGCGCCGAGGTGGTGATCGAGTCCACCGGCCTGTTCCTCACCAAGGAGACCTGCCAGAAGCACCTGGACGCGGGCGCGAAGAAGGTGATCATGTCGGCGCCGTCCAAGGACGACACGCCGATGTTCGTGTTCGGCGTGAACGACAGGACCTACAAGGGCGAGGCGATCGTCTCCAACGCCTCGTGCACCACCAACTGCCTGGCGCCGCTGGCCAAGGTGATCCACGACAAGTGGGGCATCAAGCGCGGCCTGATGACCACCGTGCACGCGGCCACCGCGACGCAGAAGACGGTGGACGGCCCGAGCAACAAGGACTGGCGCGGCGGCCGCGGCATCCTGGAGAACATCATCCCCTCCTCCACCGGCGCCGCGAAGGCGGTGGGCGTGGTGATTCCCGAGCTCAACAAGAAGCTCACCGGCATGAGCTTCCGCGTGCCGACCAGCGACGTGTCGGTGGTGGACCTCACCGCGGAGCTGGAGAAGCCGGCCACCTACGCCGAGATCTGCGCCGAGATGAAGGCGCAGAGCGAGGGCGCGCTGAAGGGCATCCTGGGCTACACCGAGGACAAGGTGGTGGCCACCGACTTCCGCGGCGACGCGCGCACCTCGATCTTCGACGCCGACGCCGGCATCGCGCTCGATCCCACCTTCGTCAAGCTGGTCGCCTGGTACGACAACGAGTGGGGCTACTCGAACAAGTGCCTGGAGATGGTGCGGGTGGTGGCGAAGTAGGCTGCCGTCGCGCGGGAAGGAAAAGGCCGGGCGCCCGCCCGGCTTTTTTTGTGGCCGTGCGGGCAGGGCCATCGCTCAGCGCCGCAGCCGCGCCAGCTTGCCGGGCACGCCGTCCCAGCGCGCCGCGTCCTCCAGCGCCGGCTTCTTCGCCGCCAGCACCGGCCACTCGCGCGCCAATTCCGCGTTGATGGCCAGGAAACCCTCCTGCCCCACCGGCAGGTCCAGCTCGGGATAGATCGCGCCCACCGGGCATTCCTCCACGCACAAGGTGCAGTCGATGCACGACTCCGGGTCGATGACCAGAAAGTTCGGCCCCTCGTGGAAGCAGTCGACCGGGCACACCTCCACGCAGTCGGTGTGCTTGCACTCGATGCAGTTCTCGGTGACGACGTGGGTCATGCGCGCCTCCGCGCCGACGGCTTCCGCGGGCAGTGTGCCGCGGGCGGCGCGGCGGCCGGCTGATCCAGGTCAGGCCCGACCTTGCCGGCGTTCCCCACCGGCGCGATGCTTGCGCGGCAGGGCAGGCCTGCGACAACGCACCACAGAGCTCCCGTGGCGGATTGCCGCAGCGATTTGATCCAGGTCAAGGGGGTCGCGGCGCGAACCCGGACAATGGTGCGGTCAACCCACGGGGAAAGGCATGCCTAACACGGAGTACTACAACGACAAGGTCGTGCGGCAGTTCCTGCTCGCCGCGGCGGTCTGGGGCATCGTCGGCATGGGCGTCGGCGTGCTGATCGCCGCCCAGCTGCTGTGGCCCGCGCTCAACTTCGACCAGCCCTGGCTGACCTTCAGCCGGCTGCGCCCGGACCACACCTTCGGCGTGATCTTCGCCTTCGGCGGCTCGGCGCTGATGGGCACCTGCTACTACGTGGTGCAGCGCACCGGCCACACCCGGCTCGCGCTGGGCCGGCTGGCCGGCTTCACCTTCTGGGGCTGGCAGCTGGTGTGCCTGCTGTCGATGGTGACCATGCCGCTGGGCATCACGCAGAGCAAGGAGTACGCCGAGCCGGAGTGGTTCATCGACCTGCTGATCGCGGTGGTGTGGGTGTCCTTCGGCGTGGTGTTCTTCGCCACCCTGGCGCGCCGGCGCATCCGCCACATCTACGTGGCGAACTGGTACTACGGCGCCTTCATCATCGCGGTGGGCCTGCTGCACATCGTCAACAACATCGCGCTGCCGGTGTCGCTGTGGAAGTCCTACCCGGTGTACTCGGGGGTGGTCGACGCGATGGTGCAGTGGTGGTACGGCCACAACGCGGTGGCGTTCTTCCTCACCGCCGGCTTCCTCGGGATGATGTACTACTTCGTGCCGCGCCAGGCGCAGCAGCCGCTGTGGAGCTACCGCTTCTCCATCGTGAACTTCTGGGCGCTGATCTCGGTGTACATGTGGGCCGGCTCGCACCACCTGCTGTACACCGCGCTGCCGGACTGGGTGCAGTCGGTGGGCATGGCCTTCTCGCTGATCCTGCTGATGCCGAGCTGGGGCTCGGCCGCCAACGGCCTGCTCACCTTCAACGGCTCGTGGGGCCGGCTCAAGACCGACCCGGCCGCCAAGTTCATGGTGCTGTCGCTGGTGTTCTACGCCGCCGCCACCTTCGAGGGCTCGATGATGGCGATCAAGACGGTGAACTCGCTGTCGCACTACACCGACTGGACCATCGCCCACGTGCACTCCGGCGCGATCGGCTGGGTGGCGATGATCACCATCGGCTCGCTGTACGCGATGGCGCCGCGCGCGCTGGGCAAGCCGGCGATGCACTCGCGCGGGGCGATGGAGCTGCACTTCTGGCTGCACATCACCGGCCTGCTGTTCTACGTCGGCTCGATGTGGACCGCCGGCGTCACCGAGGGCGTGATGTGGCGCGCCACCAACGCCGACGGCTCGCTGACCTACTCCTTCCTCGACAGCCTGGTGGCGATCAAGCCGATGTACCTGGTCCGCTGGCTGGGCGGCGTGCTGGTGCTGTCGGGCATGGTGGTGATGGCGTGGAACCTGTGGCACACCGCCGCCGACGCGCGCGCACGGCTGATCAAGCCGATCCCGGTGCCGATCCCCGAGCCGGAGCCGCACCAGGTGCCGGCCCCGCTGCCGGCGGTGGGTTGAGGAGCGCGCCATGGCCTACAAGCATTTCGAAGCGATCGAGAAGCACGCCGGCCTGCTCGGCATCCTCACCGCGATCATGGTGTCGATCGGCGGCCTCGCCGAGATCACCCCGCTGTTCATGGAGGCGCACGCGGTGAAGGCGCCGCCGGGGGTGGAGCCGTACGACCCGCTGCGCCTGGCCGGCCGCGACGTCTACGTGCGCGAGGGCTGCTACCTGTGCCACTCGCAGATGATCCGCGCGCTGCGCGCCGAGACCGAGCGCTACGGCCACTACTCGGTGGCCGAGGAGTCGGTGTACGACCGGCCGTTCCAGTGGGGCTCCAAGCGCACCGGGCCGGACCTGGCCCGCGTGGGCGGCAAGTACTCCGACGAGTGGCACCGGCTGCACCTGACGAACCCGCGCCAGGTGGTGCCGCAGTCGAACATGCCCGACTACCCGTGGCTGGCGAAGAACGCCATCGACGCCGCCGACATCCAGGCGCGCATGCGCACGCTGCGCAGGCTGGGCGACCCGTACACCGACGCGCAGATCGCCGCCGCGCCGGCGGCGCTGGAGGGCAGGACCGAGATGGACGCGCTGATCGCCTACCTGCAGGGCCTGGGCGTGAAGAACGAACCGGAGTCGATGGCCGGCGCCGGCCAGGCGGGTGCGCCATGAACCCGGCCTGGGGCCACGCCGCGGGGGTGATCACCACCGTGCTGATGCTGGTGTTCGTCGGCATCTGGGTCTGGGCCTGGCGCCCGCGCCACCGGCGCGTGTTCGAGCGCCTGGCGCAACTGCCGATGGAGGACGCCGGGGCAGCCGGCGACGGCGCCGCGACGGCGCGCACGCGGACGGAGGATGGTCGCCCATGAGCTGGGGATGGTCGTTGTGGGTGATGTTCCTGGTGGTGCTCAACCTCGGCATCACGTTCTTCCTGTTCCTGTGGGCGCCGCGCGCCAAGGTGCCGGTGCAGCCCGACGGCACCAGCGGCCACGTGTGGGCGCACGGCGTGCTGCGCGAAGGCGTGCGCCGGCTGCCGCGCTGGTGGCTCCTGCTGTCCGGGCTGATGTTCGCGGTCGGCTTCGGCTACCTGGCGCTGTTCCCCGGCTTCGGCCGCTGGCCCGGCCTGCTGCACTGGACCTCGCACGCCGAGCTGGCGCGCGACCAGGAGGCCAACGCGGCCAAGCTCGACGAGCTGATGCAGCGCTTCGCCAAGTACCCGATCGAGCAGCTCGCCGGCGACCCGGCCGCCGAGCAGTTGGGCTGGCGCCTGTTCGAGGACAACTGCGCGGCCTGCCACGGCCGCGAGGCCAAGGGCAACGCCAGGCTCGGCGCGCCCGACCTCACCGACCGCGACTGGCTGTACGGCGGCGACGGCCAGGCCATCTACGCCTCGATCCACGACGGCCGCAGCGGCGTGATGCCGCCATGGGCGAGCCTGGGCGAGGACAACGTGAAGAACCTCGCGCAGTACGTGCTCGGCCTCTCCGGCGCGCCGCACGACGCGGCCAGGGCCGCGGCGGCCAAGCCGCTGTTCGCCACCTGCGCGGCCTGCCACGGCCCCGACGGCAAGGGCAACCCCGCATTGGGCGCGCCCAACCTCACCGACCGCGTGTGGCTGCACGGCGGCAGCGTGGCCGACATCGAGGCCACCATCCGCGGCGGCCGCCAGGGCCACATGCCGGCGTGGAGCCCGCGCCTCACCGACGACCAGGTGCGCGTGCTGGCCGCCTACGTCTACCACCTCGGCCACCGCGGCGATGCCACGCCGCAGTGAGCCCGCGCCGGCCGCCGCCGCGGCGGCCTGGTACCGCCAGCCGGTGCTGTGGCTGGGCGCGGCGATCTTCGCCGCCTCGCTGGCCGGCTGCGTATGGCTGATCGTGCTCGGCGCGCGCCACGCCGACGCGCCGGTGGACACCGCCACCCCGCACGCCGTGCTCGGCGTGCCGGCGCGTGCGCCGGCGCGCCCCGCGCCGCCGGCCGCGCGGCCGGAGCCGCGGCGATGATCGCGCACGCCGCCTGGGCCCATCCGCAGCTCGCCGCGCAGGTGCTGCGCCCGCGCCGCGACGGCCGCGCCGAGGTGACGCTGCGCGTGGCGCCGCTGGACGACCCGCGTCGCGTGCTGCGCCTGGAGCAGGCGCTGCACGCGCTGCCCGGCGTGCAGCGGGTGGCGATCGATCGCGCCGCCCGCCGCGTGCGCGTGGTGTGGGACCCGCGCCGCGCCGCCCTGCCGCAGCTGCTCGCCGCCGCCGCGGGCGCGGCCGGCAGCGCGCAGCCGCTGCACCGCGGCTGCGCCGACGACGCCCCGCGCGAGGCCGCGCACGACCTGCTCAAGCGCCTGCTGGTGGCCGGCATGTGCGCGATGCAGGTGATGACCTACGCCTTCGTGCTGTACATCGGCGCGGTGGACTGGGTGGACGTGAGCACGCGCGGGCTGTTCCGCTGGCTGGGCATGCTCACCACGATCCCGGTGGTGTTCTACTCGGCGCGGCCGTTCTTCGCCGGCGCGCTGCGCGAGCTGCGCGCGCGCCGCCTGGGCATCGACCTGCCGGTGGCGCTGGCGGTGGCGCTGGTGTTCCTGGCCAGCGCGCTGCACACCGTGCAGGGCCGCGGCGAGATCTACTTCGACTCGGTGGCGATGTTCGTGTTCCTGCTGCTGGCCGCGCGCCACGTGGCGCTGCAGGCGCGCCTGCGCAGCGGCGCGCTGGGCGAGGCGGCCACCGACGCCGCGCCGCTGCTGGCCGAGCGCCGCGGCGCGGACGGTGCGCTGGAGACGGTACCGGCGCTCGCGCTGCTGCCGGGCGACGCGGTGCACGTGGCCGAGGGCGCCACCGTGCCCGCCGACGGCGTGCTGGAGAGCGCGGCCGTGCAGGTGGACGAGGCGCTGCTGTCCGGCGAGTCGCGCCCGCTGACGCGCCGCCGCGGCGAGCGGCTGGTCGCCGGCAGCGTGCTGCTGTCCGGCCCGGCCGAGCTGCGCGTGGAGCAGGCCGGCCGGGACGGCACCGCGGCGCGGCTGGGCGCGCTGGCGCAACGCGCGCGCCAGGCGCGGCCGACGCCCACGCCCGCCGAGGGACGCGAGATCGGCCGCTTCGTCGCGCGCGTGCTGCTGCTGGTCGCGCTCACCGCCGCGGGCTGGCTGCTGGTCGACCCGGCGCGCGCCTTCGAGGCCTCGCTGGCGGTGCTGGTGGTGGCCTGCCCCTGCGCCTTCGCGCTGACCCGCCCGGCAGTGCAGGCGCGCGCCTTCGGCGCGCTGGCGCAGCGCGGCGTGCTGCTCGCCGACGAGCACGCGCTGGACGCGCTGGCGCGGGCCGACTACGCCCTGTTCGACAAGACCGGCACGCTCACCGTGCCGCAGCTGCAGGCCACCGGCACGGTCGCGCTGCGCGGCTGCAGCCCGGCGCAGGCGCTGCGCCTGGCCGGCGCGCTGGCGCAGGAGAGCGCGCACCCGCTGGCACGCGCGCTGGCCGCCGCGGCGGGCCGGCTGGGCTTCGTGCCGCGCGCGACAGCGGTGCAGGTCGCCGCCGGCGCCGGCATCGCCGGCGAGGTGGAGGGCCGGCCGCTGCGGCTGGGCCAGGCCCGCTTCGCGCTGGCACCCGCCGGGCAGGCGCCGACGCCGGCGATGGAAGGCGCGCTGGTGCTGGCCGACGCCGAGGGCGCGCTGGCGCTGTTCCGCTTCGAGGAACCGCTGCGCGAGGGCACCGCCGAGCTGCTGGCGGCCTGGCGCGACGACGGCATCGTGCCGGTGATCGCCAGCGGCGACGATCCGGCCCGCGTCGCCGCGCTGGCGCGCCGCGTGGGCACCGGCGAATGGCACGCGCGGCAGGCGCCCGCCGACAAGCTGGCGCTGCTGCAGGCGGCGCGCGCCGCCGGCCGCACCACGCTGGCGGTGGGCGACGGCAGCAACGACGCGCCGGTGCTGGCCGGCGCCGACGTCGCCGCCGCGCTCGCCTCCGGCACCGACCTGGCGCAGGCGCACGCGGACGTGCTGCTGATGGACGGCCGCCTGGACGGCCTCGCGCACGCGCGCGCGGTCGCGCGGCAGGCGCGGCGGATCGCCGCGCAGGGGCGGCGCTGGGCGCTGGCCTACAACCTGTGCGCGGTGCCGTTCGCCGCGTTCGGCCTGGTGCCGCCGTGGCTGGCCGGCATCGGCATGTCGCTGAGCTCGCTGCTGGTGGTGCTCAACGCGCTGCGCGTGGGCCGCGGGCCGGCCGCGCCGCGGCGGGGGCGACGCGCATGAACATCCTGCTGGCGCTGATTCCGGTCACCCTGCTGGTGGTGCTGGTGGCGGTGGCGCTGTTCTTCTGGGCGGTGAACCACCAGCAGTTCGACGACCTGGACAGCCCGGCCGTGCTGCCGCTGCTGGATGATCCGGATCAAGACCCCGCCGCGCCGGCCGCGGCAGACTCGGCACCTCCTTCCCCGTCCCCGCCTGGAGTGGATCGACCATGAAACGCCAATGCTTCGCCCTCGCCCTGCTCGCCCTCGCCGCCGCGCCGGCCTGGGCCGCCAGCGCCGCCTGCTCCGCCACCGTGGAAGCCAACGACGCGATGCAGTTCAACACCAAGGCCATCGCGGTGCCCAGGACCTGCAAGCAGTTCAGCGTCACCCTGAAGCACACCGGCAAGCTGCCGAAGAACGCGATGGGCCACAACTGGGTGCTCACCGCCGCCGCCGACGAGCAGGCGGTGATCGCCGACGGCGCCAAGGCCGGCCTCGACGCCGACTACCTCAAGCCCGGCGACGCGCGGGTGATCGCGCACACCAGGATCATCGGCGGCGGCGAGAGCGACACCGCCACGGTGCCGGCGGGCAAGCTCAAGGCCGGCGAGAGCTATGCGTTCTTCTGCTCCTTCCCCGGCCACGCGGCGCTGATGAAGGGCACGCTCACGCTGGGCCAGTGAGCGCTCCCGCGCCGGGCGCGCCGCGGCGCGCCCGGTCCGCCGCCGCCCCTTGCGATCCCCCATGCGCATTCCCTCGCTCGACGAATCCGCCATCGCCCGCCTGGTCGACCGCTTCTACGACCAGGTGCAGGCCGATCCCGTGCTCGGCCCGGTGTTCGACCCGGTGGTGCACGACTGGCCCGCGCACAAGCGCCTGCTCGTCTCGTTCTGGTGCTCGGTGGCGCTGCGCGCCAACAGCTACCGCGGCAACCCGATGGCCGCGCACCGCTCGCTGCCGATCGACGCCGGCCACTTCGAGCACTGGCTGGGGCTGTGGCGCGCGACCTGCCGCGAGCTGCTGGACGAGGCGCCGGCGGCGCAGATGATCGAGTACGCCGAGCGCATCGGCCGCAGCCTGCGCATGGGGCTGGGGCTGTCGGAGCGGTCCGGGATGCCCGTGCCCGGGGCGATACGCACCGGGTTCTGAAGCATCCGGTACGCCTCGGGGCTGGCCATGAGGTCCGGCCATGCGCCTCCTCTCCCCTCCGGGGAGAGGAATGAGGTGAGGGGCAAGGCTTGCGGTGACGCTCATCGATGGCGGCAGCGGGTCGTGCCGCAAGGGTGGCCCCTCACCCCGGCCCTCTCCCCGGAGGGGAGAGGGAGCGGGAGCGAAGTTCCTCCGGCGGGTGAGGAAAAAGGGCGGCGCTCAGCCCAGCGCCTTCAGCGCCGCGTCGTAGTCCGGCTCGTGCGCGATCTCGCCCACCAGCTCGGCGTGCAGCACCTTGTCGTGGCCGTCCAGCACCACCACCGCGCGCGCGGCCAGGCCGGCCAGCGGGCCGCTGGCGATCGCCACGCCGTAGTCGCGCAGGAAGTGCGCGCCGCGCATGGTCGACAGCGTGACCACGCGGTCCAGCCCCTCGGCGCCGCAGAAGCGCGCCTGCGCGAACGGCAGGTCGGCCGAGATGCACAGCACCACGGTGTCCTCCAGCTTCGCCGCCAGCTCGTTGAAGCGGCGCACCGAGGCGGCGCACACGCCGGTGTCGATGCTGGGGAAGATGTTGAGCACCTTGCACTTGCCCGCGAAGGCGGACAGCGGCACGTCGACCAGGTCCCTGCCGACCAGGGTGAACGCGGGCGCCTGCTCGCCGGCGGCCGGGAAGCGGCCGTCGACCTGCACCGGCTGGCCCTTGAAAGTGATCTGCGACATGGGAAATACCTCTGCGGGTGGAGAGACCTACAAGTAGAACATGGTCTTGGCCAGGAACACGATGCCCGCCATCAGCGCCAGCACCACGCGGTGGGTGTGGCGGAAGCGGCACAGGTTCATGCGCCCGCGGCGCATCGCCCGCATCGCACTGAGGAACACCCCCAGCACGCCGAAGGCCAGCAGCACCTTGAGCAGCAGCAGCTGGCCGAAGCGCGTGCCCAGGCAGGCCAGGCCGCCGCAGCGCAGGCGGAACAGCAGCCCGCCGCTGAGGAACAGCAGCAGCACCACCGCCGGCATGAAGCGGCGCACCCGCGCCATCACCGCGTCCTCGATGCGCCGCATCGCGGCGGCGTCGAAGTGGCGGTGCAGCGATTCCAGCACCAGCACCTCGAACGCCGCCGCGCCGACGAACACGATGGCGCAGGACAGGTGCAGCAGCACGATCCACGGATACCAGGCCGACATGGGCGAAGCCTCGTCACACGACGCCGCGCAGCTTCCCGCCGCGGCCCCGCGCGGGCCATGACCTGCATCAATGCGCCCTCCGCCGCCGCGACCCGCGCCGCGCGCCCGCGTTCCCGCCTGACCTGCATCAAGGCCGCGCCGCCGGACGGCCCCGAACATGCGCGCATTCCCCAGGGAGACGCGCACCATGAGCACCACCCGAAAACTCTGGCTGGGACTGGCGGCGCTGCTGCTGGCCTCCTTCGCCGCCCTGCTGTGGGTCGGCGAGAAGGTGCACCAGCAGGCGCCGCCGCTGCCGGCCGCGGTCGTCACCACCGACGGCCGCACGCTGTACACCCGCGCCGACATGGAGCTGGGCCGCGAGGTCTGGCAGAGCATCGGCGGCCAGCAGCTCGGCTCGATCTGGGGCCACGGCGCGCTGGTGGCGCCGGACTGGAGCGCCGACTGGCTGCACCGCGAGGCCGGCGCGATGCTGGAGCTGCTGGCGCGCGACGACGGCGCGGCCTCCTTCGACGCGCTGGACGCCGAGCACCAGGCCGCGCTGAAGGCGCGCATCCTGCCGGAGCTGCGCACCAACACCTACGACCCGGCCAGCGACACCATCGCCGTGTCGCCGCTGCGCGCGCAGGCGATGGCGGCGGTGGCGGCGCACTACGAGAGCCTGTTCTCCAGCGACCCGGCCACCGCGAAGCTGCGCAAGGCCTACGCGATGCGCGACGACACCGTGGGCGAGACGGAGCACCGCCGCGCGGTGACCGCCTTCTTCTGGTGGACCGCCTGGGCCGCCGCCGCGCAGCGCCCCGGCGAGAGCATGAGCTACACGCAGAACTGGCCCTACGACCCGCTGGTCGGCAACACGCCCACCGCCACCAGCTTCATGTGGTCGGTGTTCAGCGTGCTGTTCCTGATCTGCGGCATCGGCCTGCTCGCCTGGCACCACGCCGTGCAGAGCCACAGGGAAGGCCCGGCCGCGCCGCCCGCGCGCGACCCGCTGGCGGACCTCAGGCCCACGCCGTCGATGAAGGCCACCGCCAAGTACTTCTGGACGGTGCTGGCGCTGTTCCTCGCGCAGATCCTGCTCGGCGCCACCACCGCGCACTACCAGGTGGAGGGCCAGCAGGCCTACGGCTTCGCGCTGGCCAACTACCTGCCCTACAGCCTCACCCGCACCTGGCACACCGAGCTGGCGGTGCTGTGGATCGCCACCGCGTGGCTGGCCACCGGCCTGTACATGGCGCCGGCGATCGGCGGCGCGGAGCCGAGGTTCCAGCGGCTGGGCGTGAACTTCCTGTGGGCGTGCCTGCTGGTGATCGTGGTCGGCGCGTTCGCCGGCCAGTGGCTGGCGGTGATGGACAAGCTGGGCCTGTCGCGCAACTTCTGGTTCGGCCACCAGGGCTGGGAATACGTGGACCTGGGCCGCTTCTGGCAGCTGTTCCTGTTCGTCGGGCTGATGCTGTGGCTGTTCCTGGTCGGCCGCGCGCTGTGGCCGGCGATCCGCCGCCGCGACGAGACCTCCTCGATCGTGGGCCTGCTGTTCCTCTCCACCGTGGCGATCGGCCTGCTGTACGGCGCCGGCCTGATGTGGGGCGAGCACACCCACATCGCCATGGTCGAGTACTGGCGCTGGTGGGTGGTGCACCTGTGGGTGGAGGGCTTCTTCGAGGTGTTCGCCACCGCGGTGATCAGCTACCTGTTCGTGCGCCTGGGCCTGCTGCGCGCGCGCAGCGCCACCGCCAGCGTGCTGTTCGCCACCATCGTGTTCATGGCCGGCGGCGTGCTGGGCACGCTGCACCACCTGTATTTCACCGGCACCACCACCGCGGTGATCGCGCTGGGGGCCAGCTTCTCGGCGCTGGAGGTGGTGCCGCTGGCGCTGATCGGCCTGGAGGCCTGCGAGACCTGGCGCAGCCGGCGCGCCGCGCCGTGGATGGCGCGCTACCGCTGGCCGATCGTGTTCTTCGTGGCGGTGAGCTTCTGGAACCTGGTGGGCGCCGGCCTGTTCGGCTTCCTGGTCAACACGCCGATCGCGCTGTACTACATGCAGGGCCTCAACCTCACCCCGCTGCACGGGCACACCGCGCTGTTCGGCGTGTACGGCATGCTGGGCCTGGGCCTGATGCTGTTCTGCCTGCGCGGGATCAGGCCGCAGGCCGAGTGGCGCGAGGGCTGGCTGCGCGGCGCGTTCTGGTGCCTCAACATCGGCCTGTCGATGATGGCGCTGTGCACCCTGCTGCCGCTGGGCCTGCTGCAGCTGCATGCGGCGCTGACCCACGGCTACTGGTACGCCCGCTCCGCCGAGGTGATGGACACGCCGCTGGTGCACCTCTTGGTGTGGCTGCGCGTGCCGGGCGACAGCCTGTTCGCGGCGGGCGCGCTGCTGGTCTCGGCCTTCGTCGCCTCGCTGTGGCTGGCGCGGCGGCCGGCGGCGCTGCCGCAGGCGGCGCGCGACAGCGCCTGAAGCGCGCGGAGGGCGCCCGCCGCGGCGCCCTCCCTTCCTCCCGGGAACGCCGATGCTCGAGTTCTATCCGCAGATCAGGTGGGCGCACGTCGCCTGCGTGCTGGCCAGCGGCGCGCTGTTCGCGCTGCGCGGCCTGCTGGTGCAGCTCGGCCACGGGCGCGTCGCGCAGTGGGCACCGCTGCGCTGGCTGGGCCACGCGGTCGACACCGCCCTGCTCACCGCCGCGCTGATGCTGCTGACCCTGCTGCCGCACGCGATGTTCGCCAACGGCTGGCTCGCCGCCAAGCTCGCGCTGGTGGCCGCCTACGTCGCGCTGGGCACGCTGGCGCTCGGGCGCGCGCGCACGCCGCGGGCGCGGCGCCTGTGCTACGCCGCCGCGTTGTTGGCCTACGTCAACATCGTGGGCATCGCCTACATGCACCATCCGCTCGGCTGGCTGCACGGCTGGCCGGCATGAACCCGGGACACGGCCCATGGAGATCGTGATGGACAGCGCACTGCGTCTGGTCAACCCGCAGCGCGAGGCCGAGCGCCGCTGGGTGCACCTGGCGGTGGCCCGGCTGGGACAGGAGGCCGCGCGCTCGGCCGACACGCACCTGCTCAAGCTGGAGTTCCCCGGCTTCCGCGGCATCGGCTTCTACTTCAAGGACGAGTCGGCGCACCCCAGCGGCAGCCTCAAGCACCGGCTGGCGCGCTCGCTGTTCCTGTACGCGCTGTGCAACGGCCGCCTGCGCGACGGCCAGAGCGTGGTGGACGCCTCCTCCGGCAGCACCGCGATCTCCGAGGCGTGGTTCGCGCGCCTGCTCGGCCTGCCGTTCGTGGCGGTGATGCCGGCCTGCACCGCGCCGGGCAAGATCCGCGGCGTGCAGGCGCTGGGCGGCGAGTGCGAGCTGGTGGACGACCCCGCGCAGGTGTACGCGCGCGCCGCCGCGCACGCCGCGCGCGGCGCCTGCCACCTGGACCAGTTCGGCCTGGCCGAGCGCGCCACCGACTGGCGCGGCAACAACAACATCGCCGAGTCGATCGTCGGCCAGATGGCGCTGGAGGCCGAGCCCGAGCCGACCTGGATCGTCTGCGGCGCCGGCACCGGCGGCACCTCGGCCACCATCGGCCGCTACCTGCGCTACCGCCGCCTGGCCACCCAGCTGTGCGTGGCCGAGCCGGCCGGCGGCGCGTTCGCGCGCGGCTGGCGCAGCCGCGACGCCGGCGCGCGGGCCGGCCAGCCCACGCTGATCGAGGGCATCGGCCGGCCGCAGGTCGAGCCGGGCTTCCTGTTCGACGTGGTGGACCGCGTGGTCGAGGTGCCCGACAGCGCCTCGATCGCCGCCGCCTGGCTGCTGGAGGAGCTGCTCGGCCGCCGCTACGGCGGCTCGTCCGGCACCAACCTGGTCGCCTGCCTGCAGCTGGCCGCCACCATGCGCGCGCGCGGCGAGCGCGGCAGCATCGTCAGCCTGCTGTGCGACCGCGGCGAGCGCTACGCGCAGACGCTGTTCGACCCGGCCTGGCTGGCCGCGCGCGGCATCGACCTGGCGCCCTGGGACGCGGCGCTGCGCGCCAGCCTGCGCGACGGCCGCCCGCCGGTGCCGGCCGGCGCGGGGTAAGGTGGCGGCACCCCTCGATGGAGCCTGCCATGTCCTTCGCCCTGTTCGGCTACGGCCGCTTCGGCCGCGCCTTCGCCGACCTGCTGCAGCGGGCCGGGCACGCGCTGCGCGTGTTCGACCCGCACGCCGACGTGCCCGCCGCGCTGGCGGCCGCCACGCCCGCCGCGGCGCTCGCGGGCGCCGAATGGATCGTGCTGGCGATGCCGGTGCCGCGCATGGCCGAGGCGCTGCGCGGGCTGCGCCCGCTGCTCGACCCGCGCCAGACGGTGATCGACGTGGGCAGCGTCAAGCAGGGCCCGTGCGCGCTGCTGGACGGGGTGCTCGGCGCGGCGATCCCGCACGCCGGCACGCACCCGCTGTTCGGCCCGCTCAGCCTCGCGCGCGGCGAGCGCCCGCTGCGCGTGGTGCTGTGCCCCAGCGCGCGGCACCCGGACGCCGCCGCGCGCACGCGCGCGCTGTTCGCCGCGCTCGGCTGCGAGGTGGTCGAGCGCGAGCCGGCCGCGCACGACCGCGCGATGGCGCAGACGCACGCGCTGGCCTTCTTCATCGCCAAGGCGCTGGTGGAGATGGGCGTGGGCGAGGACCTCTCGCTGGCGCCGCCCTCCTTCCTCGGCCTGGCCCACATGCTCGCCGCGGTGCGCGGCGACGCCGGCCACCTGTTCGCCGCGATCCAGCGCGAGAACCCCTACGCCGGCGAGGCGCGCGCCTCGCTGCTCGACCACCTCGCCGCGATCCACCAGCGCCTGCAGGCGGACGAGGGCGCGGCGCTGTCCATTCCCGGCGCCGATCCGCCATGAGCCACCACGACCTGCGCGGCTTCCTCGGCCAGCTCGAGCGCGAGCGCCAGCTGCTGCGCGTGCGCGCGCCGGTCGACCCGCACCTGGAATCCACCGCGCTCAGCCTGCGCGCGCTGCGCGAGGGCGGCCCGGCGCTGCTGATGGAGCGGCCGCTCGGCTCGCCGCACGCGCTGCTCGGCAACCTGTTCGGCCACCGCCGGCGCATCGAGGCGGCGCTGGCCGGCCGCCCGCTGGCCAGCCTGCGCGAGCTGGGCGCGCTGCTCGCCGCGCTGAAGGAGCCGCGCTGGCCGTCCAGCCTGCGCCAGGCGCTGGCGACCTGGCCGGAGCTGGCCCAGCTCGCCCACGTGACGCCGCGCCGCGTGGCGGAGGCGGCCTTCGAGCACGAGACGGTGGAAGGCGGCGACGTCGACCTGGCGCGCCTGCCCGTGCAGCACTGCTGGCCGCGCGACGCCGGCCGGCTGATCACCTTCGGCCTGGTGGTGACGCGCGGCACGCGGCAGGCGCGGCAGAACGTGGCGATCTACCGCCAGCAGCTGCTCGGCCGCAACCGCGTGATCATGCGCTGGCTGCCGCACCGCGGCGGCGCGCTGGACCACGCCGACTGGCAGGCGGCGCATCCGGACCGGCCCTTCCCCGTGCTGGTGGCGATCGGCGCCGACCCGGCGACGATGCTGGCCGCGGTGGCGCCGGTGCCCGACAGCCTGTCCGAATACGAGTTCGCCGGCCTGCTGCGCGGCCAGCGCACGCGGCTGTGGCGCAGCGCGCTCACCGGGCTGGACGCGCCGGCCGGCGCGGAGATCCTGCTGGAAGGCTTCATCCGCCCCGGCGACGCCGCGCTGGAGGGCCCGTTCGGCGACCACACCGGCTACTACAACGCGCAGGAGCGCTTCCCCGTGCTCACCGTCGAGCGGCTGCGCCTGCGCCGCGACGCGGTCTACCACGGCAGCTACATGGGCCGCGCGCCGCACGACGAGCCCTCGGTGCTGGCGATGGCGCTGAACGAGGTATTCGTGCCGATCCTGCAGAAGGCGTTCCCGGAGATCGTGGACTTCCACCTGCCGCCGGAGGCGTGCTCCTACCGCGTGGCGGTGGTCGCCATCCGCAAGCAGTACGCCGGCCACGCGCGGCGCGTGATGATGGGCCTGTGGTCGTACCTGCGCCAGTTCACCTACACCAAGTTCGTGATCGTCACCGACGCCGACATCGACGTGCGCGACTGGCCGCAGGTGATCTGGGCGGTCGCCACCCGCGTCGATCCCGCGCGCGACGCGCTGCTGGTGGAGCGCACGCCGATCGACTACCTCGACTTCGCCAGCCCCGTCGCCGGCCTCGGCTCCAAGCTGGGCCTGGACGCCACCTGCAAGTGGCCGGGCGAGACCGCGCGCGCCTGGGGCCTGCCGATCGAGCCCGACCCGGCGGTGGAGCGGCGCGTGGAGGCGCTGTGGTCGCAGTTGCAGGCGGCGCGCTGACGGCGCACCGGGGCCGCCTCGAACCGCCGCCTTGACGGCCGTCATTCCCGCGCGAGCGGGAACCCATCCTGCGCCGCCCGCGCGTCCACCCGGCTTCCCGTCCGCGCGAGAGCGACGCCACCGACGCTCTTCCCTGCGCTCCCCTCAAGGCGGCGCGGACGCCGCCCCGTCCGGGTCCAGCACCGCCAGCGCCTCGCGCAGCTCGGCCTGCAGCGCCAGCCACGAGCGTTCCCACTGCCCCGGGTGCGGCTTCGCCAGGCCGAAGCGCCGCAGCATCGCCTGCGCCGTGGCCAGCCGCGCGCGCAGCGCCGCGGCCGCGGCCAGCGCGCGTTCGTGCTCGTCCTTGCCGACCATCAGGATCTTCCTGTCGCGGCACACGCCGATGCACGGCTGCGGCGCCTCGATCCTGCCGCAGCCGATGCACTGCCAGGCCTGGACGTACTCGGCCATCGCCGCGCCGCCCGCGCCTTCAGTGCCCGTGCGCCATCGCCGGCATCGGCGCGGCGTCCGCGGACCAGCCAGGATCGTCGAAGTAGCGCGGGTAGTCGGCCACGTCGCGGCGCATCGCCGCCACCTCGGCCATGTCGCGCGGGTCGACCCGGAGCCGGCGCGCGTCGTCGAGCAGCGGCACCAGCATGCGGTGGACCACCGCGTCCTGCTCCGGCCCCAGCCGGCAGTGCGCGAACAGGTCGGACACCGCCGCCTCGATCAGGCCGACGCGGTCGAGCGCCATGGTCGCGTCCATGTGGCCCATCTCGTAGTGGCGCAGTTCCTCCAGCGCGGCGTGGATGCGGCCCATGCCCTCGCGCAGCGTCGCGCCGGCGCTCCAGCGCGGCGCCGGCAGCGGGACCGGCTGGCCGTCGTAGGCCGCGTGCGCGGCGTGGTCGTGCTGCGGTGCGGCCTGCAGCGGGCCGAAGGCGAGCAGGCCGAGCAGCAGGACGGGAAGCGTGGCGGTCTTCATGGCGTACTCCTCGTGCGGCGCGGGCGCCGCGGATGGACGCAGCCTAGTCCGCGCCCCCGCGGCGCCGGCTGATCCAGGTCAACGACGGCGGCCCGCGCCGGCGCGCAGGATGCGGCGTCCCGTCGCACCGGAGAGGCGTCATGCAACTGGTCTGTCCCGCCGGCAACCTGCCGGCCCTGCAGGCGGCGGTCGACGCCGGCGCCGACGCGGTCTACGCGGGCCTGCGCGACCAGACCAACGCGCGCGCCTTCCCCGGCCTCAACTTCGGCGACGAGGAGCTGCGCCAGGGCATCGCCTACGCGCACGCGCGCGGCGCGCGGGTGTACCTCGCGCTCAACACCTATCCCGACAGCGCGCGGCTGGCGCAGTGGCAGGCGGCGGTGGACAAGGCCGCCGGCCTCGGCTGCGACGCCGTCATCGTGGCCGAGATGGCGGTGCTCGACTACGCCGCGCGCGCGCATCCGGCGCTGCCGCGGCACCTGTCGGTGCAGGGCTCGGCCACCACCGCGCCGGCGCTGCGCTACATGCACGAGCGCTTCGGCATCGCCCGCGCGGTGCTGCCGCGCGTGCTGTCGATCCAGCAGGTGGAGCGCCTGTGCGAGAGCGCGCCGGTGCCGCTGGAGGTGTTCGCCTTCGGCAGCCTGTGCATCATGGTGGAGGGGCGCTGCCAGCTCTCCAGCTACGTCACCGGCGCCTCGCCCAACCGCCACGGCGTGTGCTCGCCGGCCGGCTTCGTGCGCTGGGAGGAGCACGCCGACGGCCGCCGCAGCGTGCGCCTCAACCGCGTGCTGATCGACCGCTTCGAGCCGGCCGAGCCGGCCGGCTATCCCACCGTGTGCAAGGGCCGCTACGCGGTGGGCGGCGAGACCTTCCACGCGCTGGAGGAGCCGGCCAGCCTCAACACGCTGGAGCTGCTGCCGCGGCTGGCGCGGGCCGGCGTGGCGGCGCTGAAGATCGAGGGTCGCCAGCGCGGCGCGGCCTACGTCGCCTCGGTCACGCGCACCTGGCGCGAGGCGCTGGACCGCTACCGCGCCGCGCCCGCGCAGTGGCGGCCGCGGCCCGGCTGGCAGTCCGCGCTGGCCCGCCACGCCGAGGGCCGCCAGACCACGCTCGGTCCCTACCACCGCCGCTGGCACTGAACCGATGAAGCTGAGCCTGGGACCGCTGCAGTACTTCTGGCCGCGCGAGCGCACGCTGGCGTTCTACCGCGAGGCGGCGCGCTGGCCGGTGGACATCGTCTACCTCGGCGAGACGGTGTGCAGCAAGCGCCGCGAGCTGGCCGCGCGCGACTGGACCGCGCTGGCCGCGGAGCTGGCCGAGAGCGGCAAGCAGGTGGTGCTGTCCTCGCTGGCGCTGGTCGAGGCCGAGTCGGAGCTGGGCGCGCTCGGGCGGCTGGTCGAGGCAGGCGGCGGCTGGATCGAGGCCAACGACCTGTCCGCCGTGCAGCTGTGCCGCCTGCGCGGCGTGTCCTTCGTCGGCGGCCCCTCGCTCAACGTGTACAACCACCGCGCGCTGGCGCTGCTGATGGAGGACGGCCTGCGCCGCTGGGTGCCCGGCGTGGAGCAGGGCGAGGCGCTGCTGCGCGAGCTGCGCGCGGCGATGCTGGCCGGCGGCGGCGCGATGCCGGAACTGGAGGTGATCGCCTTCGGCCGCCTGCCGCTGGCCTACTCGGCGCGCTGCTTCACCGCGCGCGCGCTGGACGTGGCGAAGGACCAGTGCGGCTTCCGCTGCATCGACCATCCCGACGGCCTGCCGCTGGCCACGCGCGAGGGGCGGCCGTTCCTGCGCATCAACGGCGTCCAGGTCCAGGGCGAGGAGGTCACCGACCTCGGCCCCGAGCTGCCGGCGCTGCGCGCGCTGGGCGTGGACGTGCTGCGGCTGTACCCGCAGGCCGAGGGCATGGCCGAGGCGGTGGCGCATTTCCACCTCGCCCGCCGCTCGCCGCAGCCGCCGCCGCGCATCGGCGCGCGCAACGGCTACTGGCACGGCGGGCCGGGGATGCGGGTCGACGCCGCATCCTGATGGCGGCAAGCGGCGGCTCCCGCCGCTTGCCGGTCGCGTGCGCTCCCGCTCGCCGTTCCCGGAAGCGCGCATCCGCGCGCCGTCGCCTCGGAGCACCGGACCGCCGCAGCTACACCCCCGCGAACACCAGGCTCGCGTTGGTGCCGCCGAAGCCGAAGCTGTTGGACATCACCGCGCGCAGCCGCGCCTCGCGCGTCTCGCGCAGGATCGGGTAGCCGGCGGCCCGCGGGTCCAGCGCGTCGATGTTCGCCGAGCCGGCGACGAAGCCGCCCTCGAGCATCAGCAGGCTGTAGATCGCCTCGTGCACGCCGGCCGCGCCGAGCGCGTGGCCGGTCAGCGCCTTGGTCGAGGACAGCGGCGGCAGCGCCGCGCCGAACGCCTCGCGCGCCGCCTGCAGCTCCACGAGGTCGCCCAGCGGCGTGGCGGTGCCGTGGGTGTTGAGGTAGCCGACCGGCACGCCGGCGCCGGCCAGCGCCATGCGCATGCAGCGCACCGCGCCCTCGCCGGAGGGCGCCACCATGTCGGCGCCATCGGAGGTGACGCCGTAGCCGACCAGCTCGGCGCGGATGTGCGCGCCGCGCGCCTTCGCGTGCGCGTAGTCCTCCAGCACCAGCATGCCGCCCCCGCCGCCGATCACGAAGCCGTCGCGGCCGGCGTCGTAGGGGCGCGAGGCGGCGCGCGGCGCGTCGTTGTAGCCGGTGGACAGCGCGCCCATCGCGTCGAACTGCGCGGCCATGCCCCAGTGCAGCTCCTCGCCGCCGCCGGCGAACACCACGTCCTGCGCGCCGTGGCGGATCAGCTCGGCCGCCGCGCCGATGCAGTGCGCCGAGGTGGCGCAGGCGGCGGCGATCGAATAGCTGAGGCCGAGGATGCCGAAGGCGGTGGCCAGCGCCGCCGACACGGTGGAACACATCGTGCGCGGCACCATGTACGGCCCGATCCGGCGCACGCCCTTCGCGCGCAGCAGCTCGGCCGTCTCGATCTGCCACTGCGCCGAGCCGCCGCCGGAGCCGGCGATCACGCCGGTGCGCGGATGGCTGACCTGCTCGGGCACGAGGCCGGCGTCGGCGATCGCCGCGCGCATCGCCACGTAGGCGTAGGCCGCCGCGTCGCCCATGAAGCGCCGGAGCCGGCGGTCGACCGCCGCGTCCAGGTCCACCTGCGGCACGCCGGCCACCTGGCTGCGCAGGCCGCGCTCGGCGTACTCGGGCACCGCGCGGATGCCGCCGCGCAGCTCGCGCAGCGCGCGCGTCACCGTGTCGGCCACGTTGCCGAGGCAGGAGACGATGCCCATTCCGGTCACCACCACGCGGCGCATCAGAAGTTCTCCGTGGAGCGGAACAGGCCCACGCGCATGTCGGTGGCCACGTAGATCGGCCGCCCGTCGACGAAGGTGCGCCCGTCGGCGACCACCAGCGCCAGCCGGCCGCGCAGCACGCGGCGCACGTCCACCTCGTAGCGCACCAGCCGCGCGCTCGGCAGCACCTGGCCGGTGAACTTCACCTGCCCCACGCCCAGCGCGCGGCCGCGGCCCGGCTCGCCCAGCCAGGGCAGGAAGAAGCCGGACAGCTGCCACAGCGCGTCCAGCCCCAGGCAGCCGGGCATCACCGGGTCGCCGTCGAAGTGGCAGCCGAAGAACCACAGCCGCGGATGCACGTCCAGCTCCGCGTGCAGCTCGCCCTTGCCGAACGCGCCGCCGTGCTCGGCGACGCGGGTGATGCGGTCGAACATCAGCATCGGCGGCGACGGCAGCCGCGCGTTGCCGGGGCCGAACAGCTCGCCGCGGGCGCAGGCGAGCAGCTGCTCGCGGTCGAACGAGGAAGGTCGGGACATGCGATCGTTCCGGGCTGGGATGCGGCGAGTCTGCGGCGCGCCGGCGGCGGCCGCCCTGACGCCGGTCAAGCGGCGCTCAGCGGCGGAAGGCGAACGCGGCGAAGCTGGCGCGCAGCCGCGCGAGGTCCGGCGTCCGCCAGCCCGGCAGCGGGCGGCCGCCGGCGCGGCAGGCGCGCAGCGTCCAGCGCCGCACGCCCAGCGCGGCCAGGTCGTCGGCGAGCCGGTACAGCTCGTCGGGCGGGAACAGCGCCGGATGCCAGGCGGTGCGGCATTCCAGCGGCGCGCTGCCGGCCAGCAGCGCGCACAGCGCGGCGGCCGCGCGATGGCCGCTGCCGCGCACGCCGGTGACGGCGTCGTAGCGGCGCCACGGCGCCTTGACCTCCAGCGCCACCCAGTCCAGGCGCGGCAGCAGCGGCCGCAGCCGTTCGGGATGGATGCCCGCGGTGTGCAGCGCGACGCGGTAGCCCAGCGCGCGCGCCTCCTCCACCGCCTCGCCCAGCGCGGCCTGCGCGGTGGGCTCGCCGCCGGCGAACGCCACGCCGTCGAGGCGTCCCCGCCGGCGCTGCAGCAGCGCGCGCACCGCTTCCCACGGCACGCCGGCCACGCCGCGCGGCGAGCGCCAGCGCGGATCGGGGCAGTGCACGCAGCGCCACGGGCAGCCTTGCAGGTGCAGCGTCAGCGCACGGCCGCCGGGCAAGGCGTCGGCGGTCGCGCGCCCGATGCCGGCTACCGCGAGCACGCGGCGTTGTCCCGGCCGGCGCGCATGCGCCGCATCGGCGTCAGGCCGCCTCGCCGCGGTGCGCGGCGCGCGCCGCGCGGGCGAGGCGGGCGCCGCGGTCGAGCGCGATGCGCAGGCCCAGCGGCAGCCGCTCCCATGGCAGCCGCTCCAGCAGGTTGCGCGCGGTGAGGCCCAGCTCGGTGTCGCCGGTGAGCACCAGCGCGCGCTGGAAGAACAGCGTGTCGGCGTCCTCCAGCCGGCCGGCCAGCAACAGCAGGTCGGCGGCGCCGCCGCGCACGCTGGCCTCGGCCTCGCCGTCGACCACGCGCAGCCGCGCTCCGCGCAGCTCCAGCACCCAGCGCAGGCGCAGGTCGCTCACCTCGATGCCCAGCCGGCGGCCCCGCATGAAGTCGAGCGCGCCTGCGCGCAACGGCGCGGCCAGCACGCCGGCCAGCGCGGCCTCGAGCAGGCGGCCCTGCCAGCGCGCGGGCGCCAGTTGCAGCAACGGGGCCAGCCGGCGCGGCGGCGGCAGCAGGCGCAACAGGCGGGCGGCATGGGCGGGCGCGGGCATGGCCGCCATCGTCGCCTCGTCGCGGGATGCCGCGCCCTGATCCGGGTCAGGCACCTGCGTCGCCAGCCCCGGCAGGGCCATCGCGCCGAACAGCGCGAAGGCGGCCGGCAGCAGCAGCGCGCCGAGGTTGAACAGGCCGTGCAGCCACGGCCCCAGCCGCGCGCCGCGCAGCCGCACGCCGGCCGCCGCGGGCAGGAACTGCAGCAGGCTGCCGAGCAGCGCGTTGCCCAGCACGCCCAGCGTGTAGGCGTGCACCAGCGCGAGCGTCGCCGGATGCCAGCGCGAGCGCAGCGGCGCCGCGCCCGCGGCCAGCAGCAGCGCCGCGGCGGCCACGCCCCACATCGGCATGGTGAGCAGGAAGCGGCGCGGCAGCGCGGCCGCCGGCGCCTGCTCAAGCGCCAGCCGGGCCATGCGCGGCGTCGCGGCGGATGGTCACCTGCGCGCCGCCTTCCGCGAGTGGTTCCGCCCGCGCGTGCAGGCCGCGCTGCGCCAGCGCGTCCAGCAGCGGCGCCGGCAGCAGGGGCGTGAGCACGCGCAGCGACTGCCCCGGCAGCAGCGCGTCGGCGGCGGCCAGCGCGCGTTGCAGCGGCTCGGGCGCGGGCAGGCGGCGCAGGTCGAGCGGGGCGGGACCGGCGGCCGCGTCGTGGCAGCGGCAGGAATGGCAGGTTCCGGTGGGCATGGTGCGATCTCAGCGCAGGCGCGGGATGGATGCGCTGATCCAGGTCAACGGGGATCGGGTATTCGCGCGGTGGCGGCGTGCCTGGCGAAAGTGCGGCTTGCGGTAGGCGGGCATGTCGGGGCGGGTCGCAAGAGCGGCCCCTCACCCCGGCCCTCTCCCCGGAGGGGAGCGGGAGGGGAGCGGAAGCTCAGCGCGCGAGCGCGGTCTGGCCGTGCCATTCCAGTTGCAGCCACAGCTTGGCGTCGTCGTGGCCGTAGCGGTCGGCGCGGTAGTCGGCCAGCTTCAGCAGGCCGCTCAGGCCGCTGGCCAGCGGCAGCGCGAGCGAGGCGTTCCACTCGCGGCCGTAGCGCGCACCGCCGCGGTCGGCGCGGTAGTCGTGCCAGCCGACGAGCCAGCCGAGCGGGCCGCGGCCGAAGGCGCCGTCGAGCGCGACGTAGCGGTCGTCCAGGCCGTCGGTGGGCGTCGCGTTGAACTGGTCGTCCCAGCCGTTGAACGCATGCAGCGTGGCCAGCGGCGTCTGCAGCGCGGTGCGGCCGTCGCCGCCCAGGTGCTCCCAGCCCAGCCTGGCGGTGACGCCGGACTGCGTCCACGCGGGCTCCAGCAGCCAGTAGCCGTGCGCGAAGTGCTGCGGGTTGCCGGCGTGGTCGTACTGGCGCGCGGCCTCCAGCGTCCAGCCGAGGCCGCCCCGCGGCGAGGGCCTGCCGGTCCAGCGCAGGCCGTAGGTGGCGCTGGAGGCGCTGGCGACGTCGCGGTCCTCGTGCAGGTAGGCGTAGCCGGTCCACTGCTGCGCGCCGCGCGTCCAGGCGGCGTTGAACAGGTGGGTGTCGAGCCGGCGCTCGCGCGCCTGCGGGCTGAGCGCGTCGGGGCCGGCCACGCGGTGCACGCGGTCGAGCCAGGCGTAGCGCAGCGTCCAGTCCGCGGCGGGCCGCCATTGCAGCGACAGCGCGTCGAAGGTCTGCTCGAACTGGCGCCAGCCGCTGTTGCCGATCCAGCGCTGGTTGTCCAGCTGCAGGCGCTGCCGGCCCAGGGTGGCGTCGAAGCCGCCGCCCCGCCAGGCCAGCCAGGCCTGGTCGAGCTCGCCGCCGTGCGGGTCGGTGATGCCGGGGTACCGTGTCTGGCCGTTCGCGCCGCTGTCGTAGTGCTCGCCGGCGCTGGCCGTGCCGGCGCCCTCGACGAAGCCGCTCCAGCCATGGCCGAAGTGCGCCAGCAGGCCCAGCCGAAGGCGCAGCGTGTCGGCGCGCGCGTCGCGGGCGTAGGCGTCGTCGTCCACCTGCTCGTGGCGCAGGCGCATGTCCCACTGCAGCCGCAGCGGCGCGTCCGTCGCGCCGTCCGCCCAGGCCGGGCCGGCCAGCGCGGCGAGCGCGCAGGCGATCGAAAGGGTCTTGCGTGCGAGTTTCATCGGTCTGCTCCCGTGGATTCCGGAGGCAGTCTCCGCAGTCGCGCGCGCCGCGCGCCTGATCCGGATCAGGCGAAGGCAGCAATGGTTCCCGCTGTGACAACGCGCCGCGCCGGCGCAAAAAAAGCGCCGCCATCGCTGGCGGCGCCTTCCGCCGGATGGCGGTAAAGACGTCCGGACGCCCCCCTACCCCTTGGCCAGCGCCTTGCGCACCGCGTCCACGAACGCCGGGTCGAGCCGGCCGATCACCGTGGTGCGGGCCAGGATGCGGCCGTCGGCGTCGAGCAGGATCAGCTGGCTGGAGTGGTTGAAGTCGCCGTCCGGCAGCTGGCGGTACTGCAGGCCGAGCAGCGCGGCGAGGCGGCGCGTGTCCTGCGGCTCGGCCCGGGCCAGCGTCCAGTGCGCGTCGAGCTGGCGCTGGCCGGCGTAGCGGCGCAGCGCCGCCGGGTCGTCGCGGGCCGGGTCGAAGCTCACCGCCAGCACGTCGAGGCGCTCGCGCGCCGGCTCGTCCAGCGCCTTGCGGGTGAGCCTGAGCGTGTCGACGATCATCGGGCAGACCATCGTGCAGGAGGTGTAGAACATGGTCACCAGCTGCACCCGGCCGCGCCGCGCGGCGAGCGGCCACTGATGGCCGTCCTGGTCGGTGAGCCTGGCGTCGAGCTGGTAGACCGAGTCGCCCGGCAGCGGCGTGGCGGCCGGCAGCTGGCCGGCAAGCAGCAGCAGGCAGAGCGCCAGCAGCAGTCGTTTCATGGCTCGGTCCTCATTCGCTCCGCGCGCAGCGGAAGCCCAGGTTGTTGGTGGTGTCGGTGGCCCGCAGCGAGGACAGCATGGCCACGCGCATCAGCGTGGCGTAGTTCTCCTTCTGCTGCATGCCGATCGCGCCGGCGCCGCAGAAGCGCAGCTTGTCCGCGCCGTCCTGGTCGCGGCTGTCGCTGCCGACCAGCAGCGCGTTGAAGTCGTCCACCCATTCCCACACCAGGCCGTTGAGGTCGCGCACGCCGTGCACGTCCGGCGCGCCGCCCACCGCCGGCAGCGGCGTGCTGGACGGGCGCGCGTACCAGGCCAGCACGCGCTCGCGCCAGGCCGGGTCCGCGCGCGCGTCGGCCTGGCGCGCGTCCGCCGCCGCGGCGTATTCCCACTCGTACCAGCCCGGCAGGCGCGCGTGCTCGCTCTCGCAGTAGGCCTGCGCGGCGAACCAGCTCACCCGGGTCACCGGCTGGGCGGGCAGCGCGTCCGGCCCCAGCGCGTCGGCGGCGGCCCAGTGCGAGAGGTAGCGCGCGTCGGCGAACACCGCCGGCACGCGGTCGCGCCGCCATTGCGGGTGGCTTTTCACGAAGGCGAGGAACTCGGCGTTGGTGACCGGCTCGGTGCGCAGGCGGAACGGCGCGATCCGCGCCGGCGCGGCCTTGCCGTCGGCGGGCAGCACGCTGGCGAACGTGCCGCCCGGCAGCGCCGCGTAGTCCGCCGCCGCGGCCGGCGCGGCGAACGCCGCGCCGAGCAGCAGCAGCGCCGGCAGGCGCCGCGCGGCCATCTCAGTGCCCCGCCGCGGGCGCGGGCGCCGGCTGCGCGCGCACCCTGGCCACGTCTTCCTTGCTGATCTGGCCGCCGGGGTTGCCCCAGCTGTTGAGCACGAAGGTGAGGATGTTGGCCACCTCGTCGTCGGTGAGCTGGCTCATCGGCGGCATCACCGAGTCGTACTCCTTGCCGTTGACGGTGACTTTCCCGGTGTGGCCGTGCAGCGGGATGCCGATCAGCTCGTCCTTGCCCAGCCCGGCCAGGAAGTCGGACTTGGCCAGCGGCGGGAACACGCCGGGCAGGCCCTCGCCGCTGGCCTGGTGGCAGACCGAGCAGGTGCCGGTGAACAGCTGCTTGCCGGCGGCGATCTGGTCCTCCTTGCTCAGCGTGCCGGCGGCGTTGGCCTTGGCCGCGGTGGCCACCGCGTGCAGGTTCGGCTCGGCGCGGTCGCCCAGGTAGGCGGCGTCGACCTCCTTGCCCGAGTAGATCGCCTTGTTCTCCGGGCCGTCCACCTTGAGGATCGCCATCGCGCCCTTGTTGAAGGCGCGGAAGATCGAGTGGTCCACCAGCACGTAGCTGCCCGGCACCTGGGTGCGGAACTCCACCATCGCCGCGCCGCCGGCCGGGATCAGCGTGGTCTGCACGTTGTGCTGCTCCACGGTGCCGCCTTCCTGCCGCACGGTGTCGAAGATCTCGCCGATCACGTGGAAGCTCGACACCAGGTTGGGGCCGCCGTTGCCCACGAACAGGCGCACCGTCTCGCCGACCTTGGCGGCGAGCGCCTTGTCGCCGGTGAGCGAGCCCTCGTGGCCGTTGAACAGCACGTAGGTCGGCTTCTCGTCGATGGCCTTGTCCATGTCGAACGGCTGGTGGCCCTTCTCGCGGTACTTGCCGGTGGTGTAGAAGTCGCCCTGCATCACGTAGTACTCGTGGTCGACCCTGGGCAGCCCCTCCGGCGGCTCGACCAGGATCAGGCCGTACATGCCGTTGGCGATGTGCATGCCCACCGGCGCGGTGGCGCAGTGGTAGACGTAGATGCCCTGGTTGAGCGCCTTGAAGGTGAACTGCGACTCGTGGCCGGGCGCGGTGAAGCTCGACGCCGCGCCGCCGCCCGGGCCGGTGACGCCGTGCAGGTCGATGTTGTGCGGCATCTTGTTGTTCGGGTCGTTCTTCAGGTGGAACTCCACCGTGTCGCCCTGGCGCACGCGGATGAAGCTGCCGGGCACGGTGCCGCCGAAGGTCCAGTAGGTGTAGGTGACGCCCTCGGAGATTTGCATCTCCTTCTCGATCACCTCCAGGTCCACGATGACCTTGGCCGGGTGGTCGCGGTGGACCGGCGGCGGCACGTTCGGCGGGCTGGTCAGCACCGCGTGGACCGGCTCGCCCTGCGGCGGGCCGAAGTCGCCGGGGATGGCGGAGGTGGACGCCACGGCGGGCTGGCCGGCCGCGGCCGCCGGCGTCTCCGGCTTGCCCGAGCACGCCGCGAGCGACAGCAGGCCGGCGGCGGCGAGCACGGTGGTCAAGAGTCGTGACATGGGCTTCTCCCTGTGATTCCCGATGCCAGACTAGGCGGCGGCGCTCCCCTTCGCTTGACCTGTATCAGCCGCGGTGCCGGGAATGGCTCGATGCGTCAAGCTGCCACAGGCCGGCGTGATATGCGCGTCAACCTTGGAGCGCGCCCATGCTCCTGGAGCCTGTCCGGCGTCTTCTTGGGAAGAGCGCATCGCCCCGGCCCTCGCCCCACTCCGGCCATGCCGCTCCCTCGCGCTTCCCTGGCCCGCGCGCGGACGGCTCCCCGGCGGAGCACGGGAGCGCGTGATGCAGGCGCTCAGCCCGGCGCGCCGTCCGCGCGCGGGGTCAGGTAGATCCACGCCGAGCGCAGCACCCACGGCAGGAAGGCGAGCAGCCAGCCGGCGCCGGCCAGCACCAGCCACAGGTAGGCGTCGCCGCCCAGCTCCGCGCGCACGCGCAGCAGCAGCACGCCCTGCAGCAGCGCGAAGCACAGCCATGGCACCGCGCCCATCCGCAGCGGGCGGCCCGAGTGCCCGTGCGTCACCCGCGTCACCATCGCCACCAGCATCGAGCCGAAGTAGCCGATCGCCAGCACGTGCAGCGGCGCCAGCCCCAGCGCCGGCGTGCCCGTCGCCAGCAGCCACAGGCTCTGCGCCGCGTACAGCGCGAAGGCCACCGGCAGCCAGGCGAAGGCCAGGTGCAGCACCGCCAGCAGGCCGGGCCGGCGCGCCTTCCACGGCTGCCAGGCCAGCGCGTGCCAGCCGAACAGCAGCGCCAGCGGCAGGTCGGCCAGCCACAGCCGGCGCGGCGCGCCGGCCAGGTCCAGCGCCAGGTGCGCGGCGAGCAGCGCCCACGCCAGCGGCAGGCTCCAGCGCGGCCGGTACACGCGGTAGCCGGGCGCCACGTTGCCGCTGAAGAACGGGATCATGCGGTGGCTCACCGTGAAGTACACCGGCAGCAGCAGGCCGAAGGTGCCCAGCTTCACCGCCAGCAGGCCGCAGCGCGCCGGCGCGCCGAGCAGGAAGGCGAGGAACGCCGCCAGCCCCAGCGCGCCCAGCGCGAATGCGGCCAGGCACGACAGCGCATGCGCGTCGCGCCGGCCCGCCGCGCGCAGCACGCCGCCCAGGGTGGCCAGGCCGGCGAGATGGCCCAGCAGCATCAGCGCGAAGCCCGCGCGCAGCAGCGCCATCGAGCCGAGCAGCCCGGCGTGCGCCAGCAGGTAGCCGCCGAACACCGCGCCGGCCACCGGCAGGTAGCGCGCGCGCGGCAGCGCGGGCCGGCCGAGCCAGCGCGGGAACACGGTGAGCAGGAAGCCGAGCATGAACGGCGGCAGCATGCCGTACTGCGCCAGCATCGCGTGCGCCCAGCCCGGCGGCACCGGCGGCTGCGGCCAGCCGCGCCAGCCGAAGCGCAGCGCGGCCAGCTCGGCCGTCCACCAGGCCATGCTGGTGAGCACCGCCAGCGCGCCGGCGAGGAACAGCGGGCGGTGCGGCGCCGCGGCCAGCAGGGCCGGCAGCGGCGGGGCCGGGGGACGGGAGATCGGATCGCGCATGCGGCGCCTCGGGGTGCGGGATGCGCGCATGCTCCGCGCGGCGGCGACGCCGCGCCGTGACCTGGGTCAGCGCGGCGCGGGCCTCACTCGGGCAGCAGGCTCTGGCCGATCCGGCGCAGCCCGGCCGCGTCGCGCAGGGTGAGCGCGCGGCCCTCGATCTCGATCAGCCCCTGCGCGCGGAAGCGGCCGAGCACGCGGCTCACCGTCTCGGCGGCCAGGCGCAGGTAGTTGGCGATGTCCCCGCGCGACATGCTGAGCTGGAACTGCGTGCCGGAGAAGCCGCGCGAGGCGTAGCGCTCGCCCAGGTCCACCAGGAACGCGGCCATGCGCTCGTCCGCGCTGTGGTCGCCGGCCAGCAGGCTGGCCGCGCCCAGCTCCTTGCTGAGCAGGCGGAACAGGTGCTGCTGCACCGCGGGCATGCGCGCGGCCAGCGCGCTCATCGCGGGGAACGAGAAGCGGCAGAAGTAGGCCGTCTCCAGCGCCACCGCGTCGCAGGGGAAGTGGTCGGGGTAGATCGCGTTCAGGCCGATCACCTCGCCGGGCAGGTAGAAGCCCAGCACCTGCTCGCGGCCGTCCTTGTCGACCAGGCAGGTCTTCACCGTGCCGGCGCGCACCGCGAAGATCGCGCGGAACGGGTCGCCGGTGCGGAAGATGTGCTCGCCGGCGCGGTACGGCCCCACGTGCTCGACCAGGCAGTGCAGCGCCGACAGCTCCGGCTTGCCGTAGCCCACCGCCAGGCAGGCGCCGGCGAACGCGCAGGTGCGGCAGAAATGGCTCTCGTCGCCGTCGTCGGCGATCGGGCTGGGCGGCTCGGGCAGGCGGCCTGCCGGATTCCTGGGACGCATCGTGAAGGAACGCCTTGGCTGATCGCGGCGCCTAGATCGTACGCGAATAGCGCGCCGGTGCCGACCCGTCGCCCAGGTAGGCGTCGAAGCACATCGCGATACTGCGCAGCAGCAGCCGCCCGCGCGGGGTCACCCGGATCGCGGCCCCGTCCAGCGCCACCAGCCCGTCGTCGGCCAGCGGCCGCAGGCGCGCCAGCTCGGCGGCGAAGTACTCGGCGAAGACCAGCCGGTGGCGCGCGCCGAACTCGGTGGTGTCCAGCTCGCCGTGGCACATCAGCTCGCCGATCAGCGCGCGGCGGATCAGGTCGTCCTCGTCCAGCAGCAGGCCGCGCGCCACCGGCAGGCGGCCGGCGTCCAGCGCGGCGTAGTAGCCGGCGAGGTCGCGCGCGTTCTGGCTGTAGCTGTCGCCGATGCGGCCGATCGCGCTCACCCCCAGCCCCACGATGTCGCAGTCGCCGTGGGTGGAGTAGCCCTGGAAGTTGCGCTGCAGCGTGCCCGCGCGCTGCGCGCGCGCCAGCTCGTCGTCGGCGCGCGCGAAGTGGTCCATGCCCACGTACACGTAGCCGGCGCCGCACAGCTTCTCCAGCGCGCGGCCGAACAGCGCCAGCCGCGTGGCCGGGTCGGGCAGCTCGCCCGCCTCGATCTGCCGCTGCGCCTTGAACAGCTGCGGCAGGTGCGCGTAGCCGTACACCGCCACGCGGTCGGGCGCCAGCGCGAGCACCTCCTCCAGCGTGCGCTCGAAGCCCGCCAGCGTTTGACGCGGCAGACCGTAGATCAGGTCCACGCTGACCGAGGCGAAGCCCGCCGCGCGCGCGCCCTCGATCACCGCGCGGGTCTCGGCCACGCCCTGGATGCGGTTCACCGCCGCCTGCACCGCCGGGTCGAAGTCCTGGATGCCCACCGAGACGCGGTCGAAGCCCAGCGCGCCCAGCCCGCGCACGTAGTCGCCGTCGGCGAAGCGCGGGTCGATCTCGATGCCGAACTCGCGCTCGCCGCGGCGGCCGAAGCTGAAGTGCCGCGCCAGCGACTCCATCAGCTCGCCCATGCGCGCGATGTCGAGGAAGTTCGGCGTGCCGCCGCCGAAGTGCAGCTGGCGCACCGGGCGGTCGCGGTCGAACAGCGGCGCCAGCAGCTCGATCTCGCGGTACAGCCGCTCCAGGTAGCGGTCGGCCTTGCCCATGTCGCGGGTGATCACGCGGTTGCAGCCGCAGTAGAAGCACGGGCTGAGGCAGAACGGCACGTGCACGTACAGCGACAGCGGGCGCGGGATCGGCTCCTCGTTGGAGGCGCGGATCGCCTCGCGCAGCTGCGCCTCGCCGAAGTCGGCGCGGAACTGCGGCGCGGTGGGATAGCTGGTGTAGCGCGGCCCGGCGGTGTCGTAGCGCGCGATCAGCTCCGGGTCGAATTCGGGAACGGCGATGGCATGGTTCATGGCGGCGCAGTGTGGGCGGCGCCGCGCCGCGCGGTCTTGATCCCGGTCAAGGCGGGCCGCGGTCGCCGTCCGCCCCGGCCGGGACGGGCCACGGCGTGCCGCAGAGCCTGTTCAAGATCTTCCGGGGAAAGCGCCAGGAAAGGCCGGCTGGGCGGACCGCCGGCGGGTGTCCAGGCAGCGCTTGCCGTGCTTCCGTCGCCTGCCGTGCAGTCAGGCAACGCCGCGCTCGGCCACCCGTCGCCGGGCATGCGCCCGGCGGGCCCGGCATCGGGGCCGTTGGCGGTCCCGCGCCGGGTCGATCGCGGCCGCAGGCCGCTCCCACAGAGACTTCGCAAGCCCGGTGGGAGCGGCCTCCGGCCGCGATGCCGGACCACAGGCGGTTCCGCCGCGCGGCGCGAAGAGCGTGAACCGGCCCTCAGCGGGCCGGCGGCGCGATGCGCTGCTCGATGGCGCCGAAGACCGAGGCGCCGCGCTCGTCGGTGACCTCGATGCGCAGGCTGTCGCCGTACTTCAGGAACGGCGTGGACGGCTGCCCGTCGCGCAGCGTCTCCACCGTGCGCTGCTCGGCCAGGCAGGAGGCGCCCTTGGCGGTGTCCTGGTTGGCGATGGTGCCGGAGCCGACCAGGGTGCCGGCGGTCAACGGCCGCGTCTTGGCCGCGTGCGCCACCAGCTCGGCGAAGCTGAACTGCATGTCCACGCCGCACTCGGCCTCGCCGAACCATTTGCCGTTGAGCCAGGTGCGCATCGGCAGGTGCAGCTTCTCGCCGCGCCACGCCGCGCCCAGCTCGTCGGGCGTGACGAACACCGGCGACAGCGCCGAGCGCGGCTTGCTCTGCAGGAAGCCGAAGCCCTTGGCCAGCTCCGCCGGGATCAGGTTGCGCAGCGAGACGTCGTTGACCAAGCCGACCAGCTGGATGTGCGCGGCCGCCCCGGCCGGCGTCACCGCCATCGGCACGTCGTCGGTGACCACCACCACCTCGGCCTCCAGGTCGATGCCGTAGTCCTCGCTGGGCACCACCACGTCGTCGCGCGGACCCAGGAAGCCGGCGCTGGTGGCCTGGTACATCAACGGGTCGGTGTAGAAGCTGGCCGGCACCTCGGCGCCGCGCGCGCGGCGCACGCGCTCCACGTGCGGCAGGTAGGCCGAGCCGTCGACGAACTCGTAGGCGCGCGGCAGCGGCGCGGCCAGCGCGTCCAGGTCCAGCGGGAAGCGGCCCGGCGCGGTGCCGGCGTTGACCTCGCCGTACAGCGCGTTGAGCCGCGGCGCGGCGTTGTGCCAGTCGTCCAGCGCGGCCTGCAGCGTCGGCGCGATGCCGGTGGCCCTGGCCGCGTGGGTGAGGTCGCGGCTGACCACGATCAGGGTGCCGTCGCGCCCGCCTTCTTTGAGACTGCCCAGTTTCATCTGCTCGTATGCTCCGTATGCCGCGGCTCAGCCGCAGCCCTCGACGTAATCGACCGCCGGCGGCAGGCCGACGCGCCAGCGCGCGATCCTGCCCTGCGCGTCCGTCTCGAACACCAGGGCGCCGCGGCCGTCCGGCGCGGCGACGCGCAGCGTGGAGGCGCCCGCCTCGTACTTGTGCGGCTCGGCCTCGACGCGGCCGTACAGCGCGCGGACGCGCGCCGCCGCCATGCCCACGGCGCCGCCGCCCGGCGCCGCCACCTTCGCGGTGGCCACGTCGTAGCGCACGAAGCGGCCCTGCTCGAACATGAAGCCGACATCCCGCGCCGCCCCGCGGGGCCACAGCACGCCGCAGCCGCCGGCCGGATCGACGCGGCCGTCCAGCGCTCCCTGCCAGGCGGCGCGGAAGGCGGCCTCGTCCATGCCCAGGCGCAGGTCGCCATAGCCGTCGTAGCGGGCGAGGCCGGTGCCGGCGGCCGGCGACGTCGCTGCACTCGCCACGGCCGCCGGCGTCGCTGCGGACGCGGCGGCCCGGGGCGACTCGTGCGACGCGCTCTCCGCCGGCGCCGGCGCTTGTCCGCAGCCGCCGGCCAGCGCCAGCGCGGCGAGCAGCGGCAGGCGCCGGATCACGGCCGCTCCGGGTCGAAATGCCGGGCGATGCCCTGCCAGCAGCGGTAGTAGTCCCGCTGCAGCTGCGGCGCCTCCAGCGCCTGCCGCGTGGGGCGGATCACCTTGCGCGTCTCGAACATGAAGGCCATGGTGCCGGCGAGGTGGTCGGGCACGGAAGTGTCCGCCGCGCTGGCCTTCTCGAAGCTGGCCGCGTCGGGGCCGTGGCCGCTCATGCAGTTGTGCAGCGAGGCGCCGCCCGGCGCGAAGCCGCCGGCCTTGGCGTCGTACTGGCCCTCGACCAGGCCCATGAACTCGCTGGCCACGTTGCGGTGGAAGTACGGCGGGCGGAAGGTGTGCTCGGCCACCAGCCAGCGCGGCGGGAAGATCACGAAGTCCATGTTGGCCGTGCCCGGCGTGTCGCTGGGCGAGGTGAGCACGGTGAAGATCGACGGGTCCGGGTGGTCCACGCTGATCGAGCCGACCGTGTTGTAGCGGGTGAGGTCGTACTTGTACGGCGCGTAGTTGCCGTGCCAGGCCACCACGTCCAGCGGCGAGTGGCCGATCCTCGCCTGCCACAGCGCGCCCTGGAACTTGGCGACCAGCGCGAAGTCGCCCTCGACGTCCTCGTAGGCGGCCACCGGCGCGAGGAAGTCGCGCGGCAGCGCCATCGAGTTGGCGCCGACGGGGCCGAGGTCCGGCAGGCGCAGCAGCGCGCCGAAGTTCTCCGCCACGTAGCCGCGCGCCTGCGCGTCCAGCAGCTCCACGCGGAAGCGCACGCCGCGCGGCACCACCGCGATCTCCAGCGGGGCCACCGCCAGCACGCCCAGCTCGGTGGCGATGCGCAGGCGGCCCTGCTGCGGCACGATCAGGAGCTCGCCGTCGGCGTCGTAGAAGAACCGCCCTTGCATCGAGCGGTTGGCCGCGTAGACGTGGATGCCCACGCCGGCCTGCTCGGCCGGTCCGCCGTTGCCGGCGAGGGTGACCAGGCCGTCGAGGAAGTCGGTGGGCGCCTCGGGCAGCGGCCACGGGTCCCAGCGCAGCTGGTTGGGCGTGGCCGGCGCCTCGTCGAAGCGGTTGTGGAAGCGCGCGTGCGCCAGCGGCGCGAACGGCGCGTGCACCGCCGCCGGGCGGATGCGGTACAGCCAGCTGCGCCGGTTGGCGTGGCGCGGCGCGGTGAACGCGGTGCCGGAGAGCTGCTCGGCATACAGGCCGTGCGCCACGCGCTGCGGCGAGTTCTGGCCCGCCGGCAGCACGCCGGGGAGCGCCTCGCTGGCGAACTCGTTGCCGAAGCCGGATTGGTAATCGATGCCGACAGACATGTGCATGCCTTCCGCTTTCTAGAGCCCCTCTCCCTCCGGGAGAGGGATTGGGGTGAGGGTTCGGTTCCCTGCGGCGTCGAGGATCGCCTCGAGCACCGCTTCCGTCTGTTGCAGGACGTCGTTGTCCCAGTAGCGCAAAACCTTCAGGCCCAGCGATTCGAGGAACACCGTGCAGGTCCGGCCGGCGGACTCGTCATGCTGCGAACCATCCAGCTCCACGACCAGCTTCTTCGCCTCGCAGTAGAAATCCACGACGTGGGGTGGAACGGGATGCTGGCGGCGAAACTTCAATCCGCCCGGCCGTCCGGCGCGCGGATGGAGCCGGAGGCGCAGTTCCGCGTCCGTGGCCGCCTGCCGGAAGCCGCGCGCCAGGCCTCGCGTCCTGCTCGGCAACGGCGGCTTGATGCGTCCCTGCATGACCGTGCCCTCGCCCCCTACCCCTCTCCCGGAGGGAGCGGGGCCCAAAAATCACAGCACCCCGCGCTTCATCTGGTCGCGCTCGATCGACTCGAACAGCGCCTGGAAGTTACCCTCGCCGAAGCCCTCGTTGCCCTTGCGCTGGATGATCTCGAAGAAGATCGGGCCGATGCAGTTCTGGGTGAAGATCTGCAGCAGCTTGCGCTTCTTGGTCTCCGGGTCGGCGTCGATCAGGATCTTGTTCCTCGCCAGCCGCGGCACGTCCTCGCCGTGCTCGGGGATGCGCAGGTCGATCACCTCGTAGTAGGTGTCCGGCGTGTCGAGGAACTCCACGCCGCGCGCGCGCATCGCCTCCACCGTCGCGTAGATGTCGTCGGTGAACAGCGCGATGTGCTGGATGCCCTCGCCGTGGTAGGCGTCGAGGTACTCGTTGATCTGGCTCTTCGGGTCGCTGGACTCGTTGAGCGGGATGCGCACGATGCCGTCCGGCGCGGTCATCGCCTTGGAGACCAGGCCGGTCTTGGCGCCCTTGATGTCGAAGTAGCGGATCTCGCGGAAGTTGAACAGCCGCTCGTAGTAGTCCGACCACTGCTGCATGTTGCCGAAGTAGAGGTTGTGCGTGAGATGGTCGATGAAGGTGAGGCCGAAGCCCTTCGGGTGCGGATCGGCGCCGGGCACCGGCACGAAGTCGCCGTCGTAGGCGCTGCCCTGGTCGCCGTAGCGGTCCACCAGGTACAGCATGCAGTCGCCGATGCCCTTGACCACCGGCGCGGCCACCGCCCTGGTGGCCTCCTTGCCGCCCACCGCCTCGCCGCCGTTGGCCAGCACCGCGTCGTAGACCTCGCGCGCCGGCTTCCTGAAGCGGATGGCGAAGCCGCACGCGCACGGGCCGTGCCGGGCCGCGAAGTCGGCGGCGAAGGAATCCGGGTCCTCGTTCACCAGCAGGTTCACGTCGCCCTGGCGGTACACGGTGATCGGGCGCGCCCCGTGCTTGAGCACGGCGGTGAAGCCCATGTTGCGGAACAGTTCGTGCAGCTCGTGGCCGCGCCCCTGCGGGGCGGCGAACTCGACGAACTCGAAGCCGTCGATCCCCATCGGGTTCTCGAAGGTGGTGACCTGCATGCCGAGATTGGGCTGTGCACTCATGGCGGCTGTCCTCTAGGCTGGATAGACCCTTATAGTTTCAACTGAAACCATTTGCAAGGAACACCGCCGCAATGGCCTCCGTCCGCAAGCCCGCGCCCGCCGGCGCCGACCACGCCCCGCTGGAGCTGGAGCGCTTCCTGCCCTACCGGCTGTCGATCCTGTCCAACACGATCAGCCAGTCGATCGCCGACGACTACCAGCGCCGCTACGACCTCAGCGTGACCGAGTGGCGCGTGATGGCGGTGCTGGCGCGCTTCGACGGCCTGTCCGCGCGCGAGGTGGCCGAGCGCACCGCGACGGACAAGGTGGCGGTGAGCCGCGCGCTGGCGCGGCTGGTGGCGGCCGGGCGCGTGCGCCGCGCCACCCACGACGGCGACAAGCGCCGCTCGGTGCTCGGCCTCACCGAGGCCGGCTGGGCGATCCACGACCAGGTCGCGCCGATGGCCCGCGCGCGCGAGCGCGAGGTGCTGGCCAAGCTGGACGCGGAGGAGCGCGCGTGGCTGACGCGCATCCTGGACAAGCTGCTTTAGAGCGAGGGGCGAGTGGAGAGGAGTGAGTAGAGAGAGAAGCCGGCACGCCGTGACGCCCCGGACAGCGAGATTCTCTCTCACTTCTCTCCACCCACTCCTCGCCCTTTCACTTCACTCCATGCATCAGCCGGTTCACCAGCGGCGCGATCAGCAGCAGCAAGGCGCCGGCGCCGGCCAGCAGCCAGAAGCCGAAGGTGAAGCCCGACAGCGCCGAGGCCGCGGTCATGCCGTTCTGCCCGCTGATCGCGCTGGCCAGCAGGCCGGACAGGTTGCCGCCCACCGCCAGCGAGAGGAACCAGCCGCCCATCGCCACGCCGACCAGCCGCGGCGGCGCCAGCTTGGTCACCATCGACAGGCCGATCGGCGACAGGCACAGCTCGCCCACCGTCTGCAGCACGTAGCACAGCGCCAGCGGCCAGAACGGGATCAGCCCGCGCGCGTCGAGCAGCCTCGACAGGCCGTACATCAGCACCAGGAAGCCCAGCCCGTTGAAGACCAGGCCCAGGCCGAACTTGCGCGGGATCGACGGCTCCGCGCGGCGCTTGTCCAGCCAGCCCCAGACCAGCGTCAGCGGCGGCGCCAGCAGCAGGATCGCCAGCGGGCTCACCGACTGGAACCAGCCCACCGGGAACACCCAGCCGCCGAACATCTCGCGGTCCACCAGGTTCTCGGCGAGGAAGTTGAACGAGGTGCCGAGCTGGAAATAGAACATCCAGAACAGGATGTTGAAGGCGAAGATGATCAGCATCGCGACCACCCGGTGCAGCTGCACGCGGTCGTGGCGCAGCGCCTCGCCGACCAGCATCGCGGCGACGCCCACGAACAGCAGGCCGAGCAGCCACTGCAGGCCGGTGGCGCCGATCTTGGACAGCAGCAGGTAGACCAGCGGCACCGCCACCGCCACGCCGGCCAGCACCCACAGCACGCGCAGCCGGCTCTCGCCGCCCGCGGCCGGCCGGCCCACGCCCTTCAGGCCGCGGCGGCCGAACCAGAACCACAGCAGGCTCAGCGTCATGCCCACGCCGGCGGCGAGGAACACCAGCTTGAAGTTCTGCCGCATCGGCACGCCGGTGAAGGTCTCGGCCATCCAGCCGGTGACCAGCGGCGCGAGGAAGGCGCCGGCGTTGATGCCCATGTAGAACAGGGTGAAGCCGCGGTCGCGGCGCGGGTCGTCGCGGCCGTACAGCTGGCCCACCATCGAGGAGATGTTCGGCTTGAACAGGCCGTCGCCCACGATCACCAGCGCCAGGCCCAGCAGCATCATGGCGCGCTCGGGCACCGCCAGCGTGAACAGGCCCGCCGCCATCACCGCCGCGCCGAGCAGGATCGAGCGCTGGTAGCCGATCAGCTTGTCCGCCACGTAGCCGCCGAAGATGCCGGTGGCGTAGATCAGCGCGGTGTACGCGCCGAAGATCGCGCTGGCCCAGCCCTGCCCCGCCGCGTCGCCGTGGTAGAACTGCGCCACGATGTACAGCGCCAGCGCCCAGCTCACGCTGTAGAACGCGAAGCGCTCCCAGAACTCGGTCATGAACAGCATCCACAGCGGGCGCGGATGGCCGAGCAGTTGCGGGAAGTCGGGCGCGGCGGCGGCCGGGTCGGATGGGCGGGTCGTCGTCATGGCGTTCTGCTCGTTGCCCCTGTGGCGGTCGGGCGATCCTGCCAGAGGCGCGAACCGCCGCACAATCGGCTCAGCGCGGCGCGCCGGCGGGCTGCAGCGTGGTGCGCACCTCGAACAGCTCCGGGAAGAACTCCAGCTCCAGCGCCTTCTTCAGGAACGCCACGCCGGAGGAGCCGCCGGTGCCGCGGCGGAAGCCGATGATCCGCTGCACCGTGCGCATGTGGCGGAAGCGCCACAGCTGGAACTGCGTCTCCAGGTCCACCAGGTCCTCGCACAGCGCGTACTCGCGCCAGTAGCGCTCGGTGTCGCCGTAGATGCGCTCGAACACCGGCAGCAGCGCGCGGTCGGCCGCGTGCGGCCTCGACCAGTCGCGCTCCAGGTGCGCCGCGGGCACCGCGTGGCCGAAGCGCGCCAGGTAGCGCAGGAACTCGTCGTACAGGCCGGGCGACTCCAGCGTCCCGCGCAGCGCGGCCTGCCCCGGCGGGTCGTGCGCGAACACCTTGAGCATCGCCGCGTTCTTGTTGCCGAGCAGGAACTCGACGATGCGGTACTGCAGCGACTGGAAGCCGGAGGACGGCCCCAGCACGTCGCGGAACTCCAGGTACTCCGACGGCGTCAGCGTCTCCAGCACCGACCACTGCTCGGTGAGCTGGCGCAGCACCGCCTTGCAGCGCGCCAGCACCTTCTGCGTGCGCCACACCTGGTCGCGGCGCAGGAAGCCGATCGCCGCGCGCAGCTCGTGGATCATCAGCTTCAGCCACAGCTCGCTGACCTGGTGCTGCACGATGAACAGCATCTCGTCGTGGTGCGGCGGGTCGGACAGCGGGTGCTGGGCCGACAGCAGCCGGTCCAGCCGCAGGTAGCCGCCGTAGGTGAGGCGGCCTTCGAGGTCGGTCTCGATGCCGGCCTCGAGCTCGCGCTGGTTCTCGCTCATGTCCCTTACGCCAAACCGCAAAGCGCCTATGGTAACCGTAGCCCCGCGGCCGCACCGTACGGTTTCGCATGCTGCACCGTGCCTTGCGGCGCAACATGCCGCCCTGCTATCAAATACGATCTTTTCAGGGATTTTTGCGCGCCTTGCCCCGCTGGATGGGCTGCCGCCTCCCTTCCCCTTCAGTCCATCCGGGAGCGAGTCGTGTCCATCGCCGCCAAATTCGAGATCGAGTACCTGCAATACCTCGACGCCGAGGGCAAGCAGGTCCGCGACGACCTGCCTGCCTTCGCGCAGGACCTCGACCACATGGTCGAGCTGTACAAGCTGATGATGTCCACCCGCGTGTTCGACGCCAAGTCGGTGGCGCTGCAGCGCACCGGCAAGCTCGGCACCTATGCCAGCTGCCTGGGCCACGAGGCCGCGCACGTGGGCATCGGCAGCGCGATGAGGCCGGAGGACGTGCTGGCGCCGAGCTACCGCGAGTACGGCGCGCAGCTCTACCGCGGCGTGCAGCCGCGCGAGGTGTACATGTACTGGGGCGGCGACGAGCGCGGCAACGACTACCGGAAGGAGCCGGCGCGCCACGACTTCGCCTGGAGCGTGCCGATCGCCACGCAGTGCCTGCACGCGGCCGGCTCCGCGCTCGCCTTCAAGATCCGCGGCGAGAAGCGCGTGGCGGTGTGCACCATCGGCGACGGCGGCTCGTCCAAGGGCGACTTCTACGGCGCCATCAACATCGCCGGCGCGCAGAACCTGCCGCTGGTGGCGGTGATCGTCAACAACCAGTGGGCGATCTCGGTGCCGCGCAAGATCCAGTCCGGCGCGCCCACGCTGGCGCAGAAGGGCATCGCCGCCGGGCTGTTCTCGATCCAGGTGGACGGCAACGACATCATCGCCGTGCGCAAGGCGATGGAGGACGCGCTGGAGCGCGCCCGCAGCGGCCAGGGCGGCAGCGTGCTGGAGCTGGTCACCTACCGCCTGGGCGACCACACCACCGCCGACGACGCGCGCCGCTACCGCGGCGAGCAGGAAGTGAAGGACGCCTGGGCGCGCGAGCCGATGAAGCGCCTGAAGCACTGGCTGGTGGCCAAGGGCGCGTGGGACGAGAAGAAGGAGGAGGCCTGGAAGGCCGAGTGCGACGACTGGATGGACAACGAGGTCAACGCCTACCTCGAAACCAGGACCCAGCCGGTCGCGGCGATGTTCGACTACACCTTCGCCGAAGTCCCCGCCGATCTCGCCAGGCAGCGCGATCTCGCCCTCTCGCTCGAAAACAAGACGCACTAGGCCATGGCACAGATCACCCTCATCGAAGCGGTCACCCAGGCGCTCGCCTACGAGATGGCGCACGACGACTCGGTCGTGGTGCTGGGCGAGGACGTCGGCGTCAACGGCGGCGTGTTCCGCGCCACCCAGGGCCTGCAGCAGAAGTTCGGCGAGCTGCGCGTGCTCGACACCCCGCTGGACGAGACCACCATCGCCGGCGTCACCGTGGGCCTGGCCGCGCAGGGCATGAAGCCGGTGGCCGAGGCGCAGTTCGAGGGCTTCATCTACCCGATGATGGAGCAGATCGCCTGCCACGCCGCGCGCATGCGCAACCGCACGCGCGGGCGCATCACCGTGCCGGCGGTGTTCCGCGCGCCGTGGGGCGGCGGCATCCACGCGCCCGAGCACCACTCCGAGGCCAACGAGCACCTGTTCGCCAACATCCCCGGCCTGCGCGTGGTGCTGCCCTCCTCGCCGGCGCGCGCCTACGGCCTGCTGCTGGCGGCGATCCGCGACCCCGACCCGGTGGTGTTCTTCGAGCCCAAGCGCATCTACCGCCAGTACAAGGAGGAGGTGCCCGACGACGGCGAGGCGCTGCCGCTGGACGTGTGCTTCGTGCTGCGCGACGGCGGCGACGTCACCCTGGTGACCTGGGGCGCGCAGGTGAAGGAATGCCTGGAGGCCGCCGACGCGCTGGCCCAGGAGGGCATCGGCGCCGAGGTGATCGACGTGGCCACGCTGACCCCGCTGGACTTCGACACCATCGCCGAGTCGGTGCACAAGACCGGCCGCTGCGTGATCGTGCACGAGGCGCCGAAGACCGCCGGCTTCGGCGCCGAGATCGCCGCGCGCGTGGCCGAGGAATGCCTGTACGACCTGCTCGCCCCGGTCGAGCGCGTCACCGGCTACGACGTGCACACCCCGCTGTACCGGCTGGAGATGAAGCAGATGCCGAGCACGGCGCGCATCGTCGAGGCCGCCAAGCGCACGCTGGCGGCTTCGTAACCCCTTCTCCCCTCCGGGAAGAAGGTGCCCCGGAGGGGCGGATGAGGGGACAAGGCTTGCGGCAAAGCTCATCGAAAGAAGGTTTCGATGAAGTTCAAGGCAAGCCCCGGCCCCTCACCCCAACCCTCTCCCCGAAGGGGAGAGGGAGAAAACCCCAAAACCTTGGAAGCTCACTCATGGCCGACACCAAGACATTCCACCTGCCCGACCTCGGCGAGGGCCTGCCCGACGCCACCATCGTCGAGTGGCACGTGAAGGAAGGCGACACCGTCAAGCTCGACGCCCCGCTGGTGTCGATGGAGACCGCCAAGGCGGTGGTGGACGTGCCCTCGCCCTACACCGGCAAGGTGGTCAGGCTGCACGGCGCCGCCGGCGACGTGATCGAGACCGGCGCGGCGCTGGCCGACTTCGAGCCCGACCCCAACGCCAAGCAGCGCGCCGAGGCCGAGCCCACCGGCCACCACCACGGCCCGAAGAAGAGCGTGGGCAGCCCCGCGCCGGACAGCGCGAAGAAGGTGGTCGCCTCCGACGAGGGCGGCGAGGTCGCCGAGCGCGAGGACGAGGGCACCGTGGTCGGCGCGATGGTCAGCGGCAATGCCGTGCACGTCGAGCAGGCCGCCAGCATCGGCGGCGTGAAGGCGGTGCCGGCGGTGCGCGCGCTGGCCAGGAAGCTCAAGGTGGACATCACCCGCGTGCGCCCCAGCGGCGCCGGCGGCGTGGTCACCCTGAAGGACGTCAAGGACGCCGCCGCGACCGGCAGCGCGCCGCTCGGCGCCGCGCCCGCCCGCGCCGCGCCGGCCGCGGCCGGCCGCCATCCGGCACCCGAACTGGCCGAGCCGGGTCCGGCATCGGCGCCGGCGCGCACGCCGGTGTCGCTCGCCGGCAAGCCGGTGCGCACCGCGCCGCCGTCGCAGCAGGCCAGCGGCCAGCCCGAGCAGCTCAAGGGCGTGCGCCGCAACATGGCCCGCGTGATGGCCGAGGCGCACGCCAGCGTGGTGCCCACCACCCTGGTGGACGACGCCGACCTGCACGCCTGGATCGGCAAGCAGGACATCACCGCGCGGCTGATCCGCGCCATCGTCGCCGCGTGCAAGGCGGTGCCCGCGCTCAACGCCTGGTTCGACGGCAAGAACCTCTCGCGCACGCTGCACCCGCACGTGGACATCGGCATCGCGGTGGATACCGACGACGGCCTGTTCGTGCCCGCCCTGCGCAACGCCGACATGCTCGACGGCGCCGGCATCCGCACCGCCATCCAGCGCCTGCGCGCGCAGGTGGAGGACCGCACGATCCCGGCCTCGGAGCTGTCCGGCTACACCATCAGCCTGTCCAACTTCGGCATGTTCGCCGGCCGCTACGCCACCCCGGTGGTGGTGCCGCCGTGCGTGGCCATCGTCGGCGCGGGCAAGCTCAGCCACGACGTGGTGGCGGTGATGGGCGGCATCGAGGTGCACCGGCGCCTGCCGATCAGCCTCACCTTCGACCACCGCGCCGCCACCGGCGGCGAGGCGGCGCGTTTCCTCAAGGCGCTGCTGGACGACCTCGCGCGGCCGAACTGACCGCGCGCCATGCGGAGGCGCGGCGCCGCGCCCCCGCCTACCGGGAGCACGACGATGGGCAAGCCCTTCCTTTGCGTCCTCCTGGCCGTCGCCGCGACGGCCGCGCACGCCGCCGGGCCGTCCGCGCGCGACGGCGTGCGCTTCCTCAGCCCCGACACGCTGAGCCGCACCGCCGGCTACTCGCACGTGGCGGTGGCGCCCGCCGGGCGCACGGTGTACGTCTCCGGCCGGATGGCGCTGGACCGCCAGGGCCGCCTGGTCGGCGGCAGCGATTTCCGCGCCCAGGCCGAGCAGGTCTTCGCCAACCTGAAGACCGCGCTGGAAGCGGGCGGCGCCTCGTTCGAGGACGTGGCGAAGCTGGACTTCTACGTCACCGACATGGCCGGCGCGCCGGCGCTGCGCGAGGTGCGCGACCGCTACATCGACGCCGCCCATCCGCCGGTCAGCACCCTGGTCGAGGTGCGCCGGCTGGTGCGCGAGGACGCGCTGCTGGAAGTCGCCGCCACCGCCGTGCTGCCCGACGCGCCGGCGCGGTCCGCCGGTCCCTAGAAAACATTTCGCCGTCCGCGCACGGCCGCCGGCACTCCCGGCGCCGACAGCATCGCCTCACTGGCGGCAAGAGGGCACCGTGCACGCCGTCGGCCAGGCGCTTGACGGCGCGGGCACGACGGCGCCGCTATCGTGGCGTTCCCTGCCGCGGAGAGCCGCCATGCACCACAGCCGCCTGTGCACCCTGGTGATCGACTGCCGCACCGACGATCTCGCCGAGGCGGCGCGCTTCTGGAGCGCCGCGCTGGGCAAGCCGGTCGCCACCCTCGACCAGGACGGCGACGGCCGCTACGCGGAGCTCGCCACCGCCGCCGACGAGCCGATCGTCCTGCTGCAGAGGGTCGAGCACGAGAGCCGCGTGCACCTGGACATCGAGACCGACGACCTGGACGCGGAAACCGCGCGCCTGGAAAGGCTCGGCGCGAAGCGCGTGGCCTTCGTGCGCGGGCGCTGGTGGGTGATGGAGGCGCCCAGCGGCCACCGCTTCTGCGTGGTGCGGCGGCAGCGCGCCGCGTTCGGGCCGCACCTCAACCGCTGGGACTGACGGCGCGGCGGCGCGCCGTTCAGTAGTGGCCGGTGAAGAACGCCGTGGTGGCCTCCATCGCCTCGCGCCAGCGCCGACCCAGCGCCGGGGTGTACTGCGGGTCGTGCTCGGCGACGGCCTGCAGCAGGCTGTCGACCCAGTACGGGTAGAGCGCCGGCGGCACCGGCGCGCGCCCGGCGCGGCCGTGCACCCGCGCCATCTCGGTCATCGTGCGCTCGGCCAGCCGGCTGCCGGCGGCGTGCGCGATGGCCGAGCTGATGCCGCGGCGCAGCGCCATGTACTGCCGGCTGAAGTCGGTGTGGGCGAACATCGGCACGATGTCCGGATGGCTGCCCATGAAGATCGCGTAGAAGCGCTCGATGAAGCGCCCGTTGCGCAGGCAGCGCCCATAGCTGGCCTGCAGGTCGTCGTAACTCTCGCTCATCCCCTCGGTCCGTCCGGGCTGCACGCCGCGCAATCTAGCCGCCGCGGCGCGGCGCGGGGATGGGGCGCAGCGTCGCAGCCGCGCGGCGCGCCCTCAGCGGCGCGCGCGGAACAGCAGCTGCCGCAGCGGCAGCGCCACGCCGAGCAGCAGCACGAACACGCCGTAGCCGTACAGCGCCGGCAGCACCTGCCGCCAGATCGCGCCGCTGGAACGGCCGAAGGCGCCGTCGGCCGGCACCGCCGCGGCCTCGAAACCCAGCATCACGCTCCACGCCGTGCCGGCGGCGGCGGCCAGCACGGCCAGCGCGTCGAACAGGCGCCGCCCTGCCGTGCGCGGCAGGCCCTTCGGATAGGCCAGGTAGGCCCAGGCCAGCACCAGCAGCCAGGGGGCGAGCAGCAGCAGGGCGAGGTAGCGCATCGGCGGGCTCCTTCCGGCCGGACTAATCCTGCGCGGCGAGTTGGTCGAGTGCCTCGCGCAGCCGCGCGAGGGCCTGGTCGCGCGCGGCCGCGTCGGCGTGCGGCGGGGAGAAGGCGATCGCCTCGCCGTGCAGCTCCAGCGCGAAACCCTGCGGTTGCAGCGCCACCACCGCGGCGGCCGCGCCCAGCGACTTCAGCCGCTTCTGCAGCGCGCCGGCCGCCTTGGGGTCGGCGAACGGGCGCGACAGCAGCAGTTCCTCGCCGTCGCCCGCGAACAGGCGGAAGCGGAAGTTACCATCGGCGTCGCGGAAGCTGGCGAAGCGCGGCAATTTGTCCGTGCGCGCCGCCTTGTCCGCCGGCGCGGACGGCGCGGAGCGGGCACCCATCGGGCGCAGCCCCACCGCCTCGCGCAGCTCGGCCAGCAGCGGCGTGGCGGTGGCGCGGGCCTTGCGCGCGCCCTCCTGCAGGATCGCCTCGATCTCCGCCGGCCGGGCGACCAGCTCGTCGTAGCGCGCGCGCATCGGCGCCAGCTCGGCCTCCAGCCGCTCGAACAGCACCTGCTTGGCCTCGCCCCAGCCCAGGCCCTCCTCCAGCGCGCGGCGGAACGCGGCGCTCTCGGCCTCGCCGGCGAAGGCGCGGAAGATGGTGTAGAGCGAGGAACTGTCCGGGTCCTTCGGCTCGCCCGGCAGGCGCGAGTCGGTGACGATGCGCATCACCGCCTCGCGCAGCGCCCTGGCGCCGCCGGCGAACAGCGGGATGGTGTTGTCGTAGCTCTTGGACATCTTGCGGCCGTCCAGGCCGGGCAGCGTGGCCACCTGCTCCTCGATCACCACCTCCGGCAGCACGAAGAACTCGCGGCCGTAGATGTGGTTGAAGCGCTGCGCGATGTCGCGCGCCATCTCCAGGTGCTGGATCTGGTCGCGGCCCACCGGCACCTTGTGCGCGTTGAAGGCGAGGATGTCGGCGGCCATCAGCACCGGGTACATGTACAGGCCGGCGGTGACGCCGGCGTCCGGGTCCTCGCCCGCCTCGACGTTCTTGTCCACCGCCGCCTTGTAGGCGTGCGCGCGGTTGAGCAGGCCCTTGGCGGTGACGCAGGTGAGCAGCCAGGTCAGCTCGGGAATCTCGGGGATGTCCGACTGCCGGTAGAAGGTCACCCGCGCCGGGTCGAGCCCGGCGGCCAGCCAGGTCGCGGCGATCTCCAGCCGCGAGCGCTCGATCCGCGCCGGCTCGTCGCACTTGATCAGCGCGTGGTAGTCGGCCATGAAGTAGAACGCGTCCACGTCGTCGCGCCGGCTGGCCGCCACGGCGGGGCGGATCGCCCCCGCGTAGTTGCCCAGGTGCGGGATGCCGGTGGTGGTGATGCCGGTCAGGACACGGGTCTTCATGCTGCGTCGCGCAAGGGAAAAGCGGCAGTGTACGGCAATGCCGCGCCGGGGCAATCGAGACGGGCGCGAAAGCGCCGCGGCGACGGCCCGCCGCGGCCGCCGCGCCCGTTCAAAACCTCTTGGGCCAGAGGGCCAGGAAAGCCGGATGGATGAACCGCGGGCGAGTGGGGAGGCGGCGCTCGGCCGTCGGCCGGTCTCGCGTCGGGTCGATCGCGGCCGGAGGCCGCTCCCCCAGGGGCCCTCGCCAGCCTTGGGGGAGCGGCCTCCGGCCGCGACGCGCGGACCATCGCCCTCCGGCCATGCCGCGTCGTCGTGGACCCACGCCCTCGCCCCGCTCCTCCAAAGCCGGTGCCATCCATGGCGCCTCCCCGCCTACCTCCGTTCTCCCTTGGACCGCGCGCAGACGGCCCCCGGCGCGCAGTACGGGTAGATCATGAGCAGGCTCTCAGCGGATCAGCGTCGACTTGCCGAACAGCGACTCGACCAGGTCCACCGCCAGCTTCGCGGTCTGGTTGCGCTTGTCGAAGGCGGGGTTGAGCTCGACGATGTCCAGCGAGGCCAGCCGGCCGGTGTCGGCGATCATCTCCATGCACAGCTGCGACTCGCGGTAGGTCGGCCCGCCGCGCACCGTGGTGCCCACGCCGGGCGCGATCGACGGGTCGAGGAAGTCCACGTCGAAGCTCACGTGCAGGTGGGTGTCCGCGTCCACGCCGTCGAGCGCCTCCTCCATCGTGCGGCGCATGCCCACCTCGTCGATGTGGCGCATGTCGTAGATCACCAGCCCCGCCTCGCGCACCAGCCGCTTCTCGCCCTCGTCCACCGAGCGGATGCCGATCTGGCGGAACACCTCCGGCGCGACCGCCGGCGTGCGGCCGCCGATGCCGGTGAGCTCGGCCGGGCCGTTGCCGCACAGGCAGGCCACCGGCATGCCGTGGATGTTGCCCGAGGGCGTGATGGTGGAGGTGTTGGAGTCGGCGTGCGCGTCCAGCCACAGCACGCGCAGCTTCTTCCCCCGCTCGCGGCAGTGCCGCGCCGCGGCGCTGATCGAGCCGATCGCCAGGCAGTGGTCGCCGCCCAGCATGACCGGCAGCCGGCCCTCCCGCAGCTCGGCGTGCACCGCCTCGTGCACCGCGCGGTTCCACTCCGCCACCTCCGGCAGGTGGCGGTAGCCCGCGTGCGGCGGCTGCCACGGGTTGAACGGGCCGTGCAGGTTGCCGCGGTCGCGCACGTCCAGGCCCATCCGCGCCAGCCGCTGGTCGATCTGCGCCACGCGCAGCGCCTCCGGCCCCATCGAGGCGCCGCGGTGGCCCGCGCCGATGTCGGTGGGAACGCCGATCAGGGAAACCGCCGGTCTCTGCATAAGCTCCTGCACTCTCGTCAACGATGGGATGGTTCGCCGCCCTCGCGCACCAGCGGCAGATGCTGCGCGCGCCAGGCCTCGAGGCTGCCGTCGAGCAGCCGGACATGGGTGTAGCCGAGCGACTCCAGCAGCTCCCGCGCCTTGCCCGCGCGGCGCCCGGACACGCAATACACCACGATCTCGCCCCCGCGCGGCACGCCCAGCGCGCCGTGGCGCGCGGCCAGCTGCTCCAGCGGGATGTTCAGCGCGCCGGCGATGTGGCCGTCGCGGTACTCGTCGGCATGGCGCACGTCCAGCAGCAGCGGCGCATCGGGCCGGGCCTGCCGCGCGCGCCACTGCGCCGGGCCGAGCGGCGCGTCGCCGGCGTGGACGCCGGACAGGGCCGGCAGCAGCAGGAACAGCGTCCGCAGCGCGCGGGCGCATCGTCCGGTGGAAGGCTTCGTCGTCATGGCTTCGGGCCGCCTGCGCGGCGGACGCATCGGTCGGCCCCAGTGTACACGGCGCATGCGGCGCCTTCCGTTGCACCGCGGCGGCGGCCGTTGTGCTAGCTTGGCCCCGGAACGCAGGGGCGGACCACACAAGCCTGATCCAAGGGGGCTTCTTCCATGCCAGCCAACCGCACTTCCGCGGAACTGCTCCTGCGCCTGACGGCCGCCCAGGCCGAACGCGACCGCCTCAAGCTCGAAAACGCCCTGCTCCGGATGGAGCTGATGCGCCACGGCTCCGGCGGCCTGCAGATCCGCGCCGTGGAACGCCGCCTGGCGCAGCTGCTCAAGCGCAACGGCAGGCTGCCGCAGAACCAGACCTAACGTAACGGCGTCGCGGCGCGCGGACGGGCATGCCGACAGTCCGACTCGAACGGACGACCTACCGCTTACAAGGCGGTTGCTCTACCAACTGAGCTATGCCGGCACAGGGCCCAAGGATTCTAGCAGCGCGCCGGCGCGGCCGCTCAGAAGCAGCCGGTGCTGTGCGAGCCGACGCCCTCGGCGCGCACGCGGCGGCGCCAGTCGAAGCGGCCGGGGTCGGCCACCGCGACGTCCAGCCAGTATTCCGGCACGGTCTCCACGCGCTCGCTCATCTGCGCGGGGAAGCCGGCGGCGACCACCTCGTCGCGGCGCTTGCGCGCGTTGGCCGGGTCCTTGAACAGGCCCAGCGAGATGGTGTTGGACTGGTCGCCCGAGCCGACCACGAAGTACTCGCCCACGTGCGCGGCCTCCAGCCGGCCGGCCAGGGCCAGCGCCTGCGCGCGGCTGGCGCTGGCCGGCAGGTACACCCACCAGCCGCGGGTCTGCGTGGTCTGCTCCTGGCGCGAGCGCATCCGCGCCGTCTGCGCCGCCAGCGCGGCGCGCGCGTTGCGCAGGTCCTGCGGCGTGGCGAAGGGCCCGATGGCGATGCAGGCGTAGCTGTTGGCGCGCAGCGGGCCGCTGTTCTGCGGCGGCGATGGCGCGGGCGATGGCGCGGGCGGCGGCGCCGAGGCGGCCGGGGCCGCGGCCGCCGCGCTGGCCGGCGGCGCGGGGGCGGTGGCCGCCGCCGCCGCGGCCGGCGGCTGCTCGGACAGCAGGTGCAGCATCGGCACGCCCGGATCGGTGACGCTGCGCGCGTACACGCCGTCCTGCCCCAGCAGCAGCCAGGCGCCCACGGCGATGTTCAGGGCCACCAGCAGCACGAACAGCAGACGCAGGAACATCGCTTCCCCTCGGCGATCAGCGCGCCATTCTAGGCGGCCGGCGCGGCGCCGGACTGTGCCTGCGCCCACACTGCCAGGCCGCGCAGCACGCTGTCCTCGCTGCGCCGCGCCGGCAGCGCGAGCAGCCCGGCCAGCGCCTCGGCGTCGCCGCCGCCGAGGCTGAGCGCCGGCGCGCCGCCGAGCCGCGGCGCCATCCGCGCGACGAAACGCTCGACCAGCGCGGCGGCGGCCAGCCAGCAGCCGGAGTCCACCGCGTCGGCGGTGTTGTCGGCCGCCTCGACCACCCGGCCGTCCTGCGCGGGCCGCACCTGCGCGGTGGCGCCGAGCAGGGCCTGCCGCATCAGCCGCGGGCCGGGCGCGATCAGCCCGCCCAGGTGCCGGCCGTCGGCGGCCAGCGCGTCCAGCGTGAGCGCGGTGCCCACGCCGGCCAGCACGCAGGCGCCCAGGCCATCGGCGCGCGCCGCCACCATGGCGAGGAAGCGGTCCACGCCCAGCCGCGCGGGCTCGGCGTAGGCGTTGCGCACGCCGCAGGCCTCGGCCGGCGTGCGCAGCCACTGCGGCGCGATCCCGAAGGCGCGCGCCGCGCAGCCGGCGACCCGCGCCTCGCGCTCGGCGTCGACCACCGAGGCGCCGAACGCGGCCGCCGGCGCCGGCAGCCCGGCCCAGGCGCGCGCCAGCGCCGCCGCCACCTCCTCGTCCCAGCCGACCGCGCCGTGCGCCAGCCAGCCGGCGCCGTCCTGCAGCGCCCACTTCAGGCGCGTGTTGCCGAGGTCGAGCAGCAGCCTCATGCGCGGCGCACCGTGACGTCGGCGCTGTCGATCGCGCGCAGGCTGCCGTCGGCCAGGCGCACCTGCAGCGCGCCGCGCGCGTCCACGCCGGCGCCGGTGCCGTCGAACTCGCCCAGCGCACCTGACAGGCGCAGCAGCCGGCCGTGCAGCAGGTCGTGGCGCCGGTATTCGTCGCGGAACGGCGCGAAGCCCTCGCGCTCGAACTGGCGCAGGCCCTCGACCAGCGCCGCGACGAGCGCCGCGGCGGCGCGGTTGCGGTCGGGCGGCGCGCCGCCGGCGAGGCCGGCCAGGTCGCCGGCGGGCTGGCCGGCCTGGGCGCGCAGCGCCGGGGTCAGGCGCAGGTTGAGGCCGATGCCGATCACCGCCGCGCACGGCCCCTGGTACTCGCCGCTCAGCTCGACCAGCACGCCGGCCAGCTTGCCCTCGCCGGCGAGCACGTCGTTGGGCCACTTCAGGCCGGCGCCGGCGATGCCCAGGCGCTCCAGCGCGCGCAGCACGGTCACGCCGACCGCCAGCGACAGCCCGGACAGCGCGGCGAAACCCTGCTCGAAGCGCTTCAGGCAGGACAGATAGAGGTTGAGCCCCGGCGGCGACAGCCAGCCGCGGCCGCGCCGGCCGCGGCCGGCGCTCTGCGTCTCGGCCAGCACGAAGCCGAGGTCGGGCGCGGCCGCGCCGCGCCGCAGCAGCTCGCTGGAGGTGGAGTCGAGTTCCCAGTGCACCTCCAGCGCGCCCGGCGCGCGGCGCAGGGCGGCCGGCAGCGCGGCGCGGATGGCGGCGGCGTCCAGCGGCTGCACCGGCCAGGGCAGCCGGTAGCCGGCCACCCCGCGCGACTCCACCGGCAGGCCGCGCGCGCGCAGGGCCTCCACCTGCTTCCAGATCGCCGCGCGGGTCAGCCCCAGCCGCTCGGCCAGCTGCGCGCCGGACACCGGCTCGCCTCCGGCCAGGGCGGCCAGCAGCTCTCGCGCCGTGCTCATGGGCGGGTCGCCCGCGGCCGAACCGCCGGGCGCCGCAGGAGAAGGGGGGATTCGCGCATCGCCGGGATTCTAAGCCAGCCGGCCGGGCCAAGCACTGGCGGGCGGGCCGCGTTTCTGCCAGCATCCGGCACTTGCCTTGTTGGGGATCACGGGGTACAGGCCATGAATACCCGGCAGTTGATGATCGGATGCGTCCTCGCGCTCGGCGGCATCGGTGCCGCGCAGGCGACCGACGTGAACAACCAGGATCTCGGCGGCGCCCACGCGGCCTCCGACGCCGCCCCGCGCGACGGCACCGCCGTGGGCGGCGACGTGGTGAACCTCGGCCACGACGGCGGCCAGCGCAACACCGACGGCGACACCGGCAACGCCGGCAGCGCGCCCGCCGCGGGCGGCGGCGGCGGCGCGGTCCATCCGCAGTCCTCGCACCGCTCCGCCCTGGGCTGGCAGTCGCTGCTGCCCGGCTCGATCCAGTAAGCTCCCCCGCGAAACCCGCGCCGTCCTACGAGGGCGGCAGCCTCACGCTGAAGCGCGCGCCGTCGAACTCCGGCGAACGGTCCACCACCAGCTCGCCGCTGTAGGCCTTGACGATGTCCTGCACGATCGACAGGCCGATGCCGTGGCCCTGCACGCGCTCGTCGCCGCGCACGCCGCGCTGCAGCACCTTCTCGATCTTGTCCTCGGGGATGCCCGGGCCGTCGTCCTCCACGCTCAGCCACAGCCCCGGCCGCTGCCGGCCCGGCTGCGACTGCATGCGCACCACCAGCAGCACGCGGTGGCGCGCCCACTTGAAGGCGTTCTCCAGCAGGTTGCCCATCAGCTCCAGCAGGTCGCCCTGCTCGCCGTAGAAGGCCGCGCCCTCGTCGATGTCGAACTCGCACAGCACGTTCTTCGCCGCGTAGACCTTCTCCAGGCTCTGCACCAGGTCCTCCGCGTGGCCGGCGACCGGCACCGCGGTGGCGAAGGTCTGCCGGCCGGAGGTGGCGGCGCGGGCCAGCTGGTAGGCCACCAGCTCGTCCATGCGGCGCACCTGCTCCAGCACGTCGGCGCGCAGGCCCGGCTCGTCGCCGGCCGCCTCCAGCCGCGAGCGGATCACCGCCAGCGGGGTCTTCAGGCTGTGCGCCAGGTCGGCCAGGGTGTTGCGGTAGCGGGTGCGCTGCTCGCGCTCGGTGTCGATGAAGCTGTTGATGCGCCCGGTGAGCGCGGTCAGCTCCAGCGGGTACTGGCTGTCCAGGTGGTCGCTCTCGCCGCGCTCGACCCGGCTCATGTCGCTGGCCACCTTGCGCAGCGGGGTGAGGCTCCAGCGCAGCAGCAGCAGCTGCAGCACGATCAGGGTGACGCCGAGCACCGACAGCATCAGCACCAGCGAGCGCCGGTACACCGCGCGCTCGCCCTCGAACTGGTCCTCGGTCTGCGCCACCATGTAGGTGAGCTCGGTGGGCTTGCGCGGCGGATTGTCGAGGGCCACGCCGTAGGCGTAGTAGTAGAGCCGGCCCATGCGCGTGTCGATCGGGCCGGCGAACTCGCTCTGCCCGGGCGGCAGCGGGCGCAGGAAGCTGAAGTCGCGCCCCACCGCGGAGGAGGACTCCCAGCGGAAGCCGTCGTCGCCCAGCGCCACCGCGTACAGCCCCGAGCCCGGCCGCGAGAAGCTGGGATCGGGCGCGTCGGGCAGGAACACCTTGCCGTAGCGCGACACCTCGGTGCCGGCCAGGTAGGCGATCACGTAGTTCTGCAGGCGGTCGTGCAGGCTCTTGAGCGCGGCCTCGTGGTTGGCGCGCGACAGCGTCAGCCCGACCAGCCCGAGGAAGCCGGCCAGCACCAGCCCGGTGGCCATCGCCGCGCGCGCGGCCAGCGAGGCCGGCCGGCGCGGCGGCACGGGCTCACTCGTCGTCGCCGTCGCTGCGGGGGATGGCAAAGCGGTATCCGCGTCCACGGACCGTCTCGATCGGCTTGAGGGTGCTTTCCGGGTCCAGCTTGCGGCGCAGGCGGCCGATGAACACCTCCAGCACGTTGGAGTCGCGGTCGAAGTCCTGCTGGTAGATGTGCTCGGTGAGGTCGGCCTTGGAGACCAGCTCGCCGGCGTGCAGCATCAGGTACTCCAGCACCTTGTACTCGTAGCTGGTCAGGTCCACCGGCTTGCCGTCCACCGACACCGTCTGCGCGGTGGTGTCCAGCTTCACCGGGCCGCAGGTCAGCACCGGCTTGGACCAGCCGCTGGCACGGCGCACCAGCGCGTTGATGCGCGCCAGCAGCTCCTCGACGTGGAACGGCTTGACCAGGTAGTCGTCGGCGCCCTGCTTGAGGCCCTCCACCTTGTCCTGCCAGCTGCCGCGCGCGGTGAGGATCAGGATCGGGTAGCGCTGGCCGGCCTCGCGCAGCGCCTTGACCAGGTCCATGCCGGACATCTTGGGCAGGCCCAGGTCGATGATCGCCAGGTCGAACGGCACCTCGCGGCCGAGGTACATGCCCTCCTCGCCGTCCTGCGCGGCGTCGACGGCGAAGCCGTCGCGCTTCAGGCGCGCCGCCAGCGTCTCGCGCAGCGGGGCCTCGTCCTCTACCAGAAGGATGCGCATCAGTGTTTCTCCTTGTTGCCCGCGCCGTTGCCGGGCGGGGTCTTGGTGGAATCGGCGGCGGCCGGCGCGGCGTCGGCCGGCACCGCCAGCACGCGCACGTGACCGTCGGGGGTGAGCACCTTGATGCGGTACTCCACCCGCTTGCCGCGGTGCTGCAGGTCGGCGGCCAGTATCGTGCCGCCGGTGTCGTGCTGGACGCGTGAGACCACCTGCTCCAGGCTCAGCGCGGGCGCCTGCTGCGCCGCGGCGGCGGCGCCGGCACAGGCCAGCAGGCACAGCAGGAAAAGCGGTTTGGCCATGGAATGGGTTTCGCCGGGGTTCCGCATGCGGCCGTTCAGCCTAGGGTGACGGGGCTGAATACTGACCGGACGGCGGCCCGCTTGTCACGCCGCCCGCCGCGGCGCCGCGGCGGCCTCGACCAGCGCCCAGTCCGCCCCGGGCAGGTGCGCCCCCTCGCTGAGGCGGCGGCGGAAGGCGCGCGCGCCGGGCTCGCCCTGGTACAGGCCGAGCAGGTGCCGGGCGATGTGCTTGAGCGCGGTGCCGCGCGCGAGCTCGGCCTCCGCGTAGGGGCGCAGGCGCGCCAGCACCGCCTCGCGCGAGGGCGGCGGAACGCCGTACAGCGCCTGCTCGACCCGCGCCAGCAGGTAGGGATCGTGGTAGGCGGCCCGGCCCAGCATCACGCCGTCGACCCGCGCCAGGTGCGCGCGCACCTCGTCCACCGTGGCGATGCCGCCGTTGATCACCACGGTGAGCTCCGGGAACTCGCGCTTGAGGCGGTACACGCGCCCGTAGTCCAGCGGGGGAATCTCGCGGTTCTCCTTGGGGCTGAGGCCCTTGAGCCAGGCCTTGCGCGCGTGCACCACCAGCACCCGCACGCCCGCCTCCAGCATGGTCTCGGTGAAGTACTGCAGGTCGGCGTACTCGTCCTGGTCGTCCACGCCGATGCGGCACTTCACCGTCACCGGCACGTCCACCGCCTCGCGCATCGCCCGCACGCAGTCGCCGACCAGCGCCGGCTCGCGCATCAGGCAGGCGCCGAAGCGGCCCGACTGCACGCGGTCGGACGGGCAGCCCACGTTGAGGTTGATCTCGTCGTAGCCGGCGTCGGCACCGTGGCGCGCCGCGATCGCCAGCTCCTCCGGCTCGCTGCCGCCCAGCTGCAGCGCCACCGGGTGCTCCTGCTGGCTGTGCTCGAGCAGGCGCAGCTGCCTCCCGCGCACCAGCGCCGCGCTGGTCACCATCTCGGTGTACAGCCGCGCGTGCGGCGACAGCAGGCGGTGGAAGTAGCGGCAGTGGCGGTCCGTCCAGTCCATCATGGGCGCCACGGCGATAATTTTTTCGTTTTGCTTCAACACCTTATACATTAAATTCAATCACATGGACGGAACCGAATCCCCGCTCGTGTGCACTGGAATTCGCCCGATTTCGCCCCGTTACGCCCCTTCTGTGCACACAAGGCGCACACGAAAATGGCCACGATTATCCAACTTCCGTCTGGAAACTGGCGCGTTCAAGTCCGACGCAAGCAATCGTATGCCAGCGAAACGTTCCTTCGCCATGAAGATGCGAGGAAGTGGGCAACGGCGACCGAGCGGCGCATCGATTTGGGCGAAGAACCAGTCAAGCGCGCGAAAGTCGATCCAACGACGTTCGCCGACCTCGTGGACCTCCACATGGAGGATATGTGCGAGGCCGGTAAGGCACCGGGACGATCCAAGGGCTTCACGCTCAACAGGCTCAAGAAGACAATCGGTAGGCTCAAGCACAAGGATCTGACTCGCGAACGCCTCATTCAGTTCGGCAAGGAACGGGCGAGGGAAGGCGCGGGGCCGATGACGCTCGGCATAGACATCGGATTCATCAACACCGTGCTCACCCACGCCGCGGCCGTTCACGGCGTCAACGTGAAGGTCGAGCAAGTGGATTTGGCGCGCGTGGCGCTCAAGCGCCTCGGTCTCATCGGCAAGTCGCGCCAACGCGATCGTCGGCCAACCGCTGACGAACTCAACCGTCTGTTGGAGCACTTCGACAACCAGCCCCGCGGATGGATTCCGATGGGTCGCATCGTACGGTTTGCGATTGCGAGTGCCATGCGCCAAGAGGAAATCTGCCGTATCCGCGCAAGCGAGGTGGACTCGAAGCGGTACGTGGTGCTCGTGCGCGACCGTAAAGACCCCCGAGAGAAAGAAGGCAATGATCAACTGGTGCCGCTGCTCGACCTGACCGGCTTTGACGCTCTAGAGTTGATCCGCGAGCAGCGAAAGCACTGGCGGCGTGGCGACATCATCTTTCCGTACAACTCCCGCTCGGTCGGCGCAGCGTTTCCCCGTGCAAGTTTTGTTGTAGGCTCGACTCGACGGGACGAAAGGGAACGGGGAGATCGACATGGTAAGTCGTCATTGGCGTCGGAGCAGGCGGCTTGGCTGCATGCTGACGTTGCTGTGTAGCTTCGCCACGCACGCGGGCACGCATCACTACTACTACACCGATCCGCAAGGCACGGTGCTGGCCAAAGCCGATGAGCAAGGCAACATCATCGAAATATACGACTACGCGCCCTACGGCAGCGTTGCGACGGGCGTCGCGCCCAATGGGTCCTGGTTACACAGGGCACGTGAACGCCCCCTGCGACTGGGTTCGTCTACATGCAGGCGCGTCACTACGATCCTGTGACAGGACGCTTTCTGAGCGTCGATCCCTCGGCGCCGGCAGCGGGAGACCTATTCAACTTCAATCGCTACGCGCGTATGCGAATAACAACCCTATCGTAAATATTGACCCGGATGGTCGAGACAACTGCCCAGGGCAAAGCCGGGCTCAGTGGGTACGCTCCGATGCGGGAGCTGCCCGCGATCTTCTATCGACACCGCAACAAGACTCTGCTGCCATAGCAAACAGGTCCAAGGTAGAAACGTCTCAAAAGCCCGAGAAGATTGTAGCCCTTATCGGAACTACGAATGTTACCGCGCGGCCTGTGAGTGGACGAATCATTCAGACGACGGCCAAAGACGGCGTAAGTCTGAGCAATCTGCGCCAGGAACAACGGCGGTGGAACATAGCCACATAGATGGAAGGACACCCGGCGTATCATCAGATGGGTTCATCAGTACGGGTGATGCTCAGCCATTGGGTCACGGGATTATCAACTACGCCGTGAGTGAACGACGGGTCGCAAAGTACGAGATCGTGGATGGGCGGATTCAGATAACAGCAATCAAAGGATCATTCACTTCTCGCGAGGCGAATACGCTTGAGCAATCGGTGAGCGCTCAGCAACCAACAGTTGACGCTGTAAGGCCGGTGGAATGAAAATTTTCTCACTGCTATTGCTAGTGTTCTTCATGCTGTCAGAGGCGGGCTTAGGTTTGGCAGCAGACAATTCACTGGACATCCGGGTGCTAAACGCTAATCGTGCACAATATGATGGCCAGCAGTTAACGCTACACGGCTTCCTGGTTATCGGTCCAGAGTCAATGTATTTGGTGAGGCGCTTAGGGTACGACAAGGACTATTGGGCGACGGATTCTGGCTGCCTGAGTCTTCTCAACACGGGGGATCTTGGCGAGAAAGAAAACTTATATAACGGCAGATACGTCGAGATTAGAGGATTGTTTCGCGCAAACAATTATTCATATGGCATCAGTCTGTCCGAGTGCGGCTTGACCGGCCTGGATATCGATGGCGACCCTAGTAAACACATTACAATAAAGAGTCGTTCAAAAACGGCTCCGGGCGCGCCTTCTGACACCCCACAAACTAGCCGTTTAAAATGACGGTGACCTGCCCCCACTGAGCCGTACCAATCGAAGCTGAGTAAAGTCCGCCAACCCACGAGGACGGACATGAAGAAGAGTCGATTCACCACCGAGCAGATCATCGGGTTCATCTCTAGCTTTTCTTCGTCCGATAGCGATGACGACGCGACAAATGCTTTTGTGTGCTCGAAGAAATCCTTGGTTAGCTTCTTGGACGACTTCTGGATGTCCATACCAAGAAAGTGCAGGTAGAAGTATGCGGCGGCCTGCTTAGTCTCGGTTGCGGTAATCAAATGATCAAAGAGGAAGGCTCGATAATTGCTTGGATCGTATTCGCCTGGTGACTGCTGTAATCCGGCCGAGAGTTCCAATAAAAGCCCAACCTTATAGAATTTTTGCGTCGGCGTGAGCATCAAATTCTGTAGATAAGTCAGGTCTACATTTTCGGCATCGTCTCCGGTGCCAAAGCCATCCTGTATATCCGCTTTGATTACCGAAAGAAAACGCTTCGGACTTGATCCAATACGGCCGGTTACAACCGCAAGCATACCCGCGGGTGCGTTGGTAGTTCCTTGTGCGTGTGTCAGTCTGTCGGCGACTGCACGAGACGTGGCGATGAGGTCGGAATCTTGTTGGTGAATCGCATGAGCGGCCAGTTGAAAGAAATCAACCGCCTCCGTGCCCTCAATCGACATCTCAACGCCATGTGACCGGCTTCCCAATGCCGCCACAATACGCTTCTGCAAAGCATCTCGTCCTGAATCAGGGAGAGCGATCAGAGCGGCGCCGTAACTTGCAGGGGGGATGGTCTTATCAGGCAAACGCGCGTGGATTCTGTGCACAACAAGGCGTTCAACCATCAGATTGCTCGTATCTAACGAGCCTTGCGTCGACACTTCGGCCGATTGTTCCATTACAGCAACCATTTCCCCCCCATACGGCATTGTCCCCTCTCGGAGTCTACCGGAGGTTGGAGCCTTGGACAGCCGCTCCCGGTCTGGGGCAGGCGTCCGACTCGGGTCGAAGCGAGTCATGACCCAAATGTGATGCCTACGCGCAGACTAAGCATGCTCATTGCTTGCCCTCCTCCGGCCTTCACAAGAAGGCTAAAGCAAAGGCCTGATGATCGACTCAGCCTGAAGCAGGCATTGATTGAAGTCCATCGTTTCGCCGATGGCGTCGATTACCAAAAATTCCCGCCTAAGAACATTTTCGCGTTCGGTTAATGCCTGCAAGAAAGCAGTGCCGTGACGAACCATGAAAGGCTTTGCCATCTCTAGCTGTTCCGGCTCAGCATTCGCAACTGCGCATAGATCGAACAGATCCCTCCCCTTTGCACGATCACCGCGATGCCACATCTTCTTGGCGATGATCTCAGCGGACGTTTCGACTCGGATCATTCGCTCACCATAGTTGATCGTGTCGTACGGGGTATCCGTCAATGGCTGACCGACGATCACGTCGATCTCGCCATCCGGAAGATATAGCTTGATGAACTCCGCCGCCTCCTCGTAGTCGGTGCTGATGCCTTCGGCGACATCACTCAGTCGTGGGTTGACGTATCCCAGGTACTGCGGATCCGGAACGAACAGATCGATGTCCTTGCTCTGCCGGTGCGCCATGCGCAGCATGAGCACGGTACCGCCACCGAAGGTCCACGTTGCACCAGGAACTCGTTGCTCCAGATGCGACATCAGCTCCAACGCATGAGGAAACAAACGCGTCCAAGGGCCTGGCCGCTCCAGATCAAGCCGGCTCATTCCCAGATTCCACGTTTGCTCTTCACTTCGCGCGCCAAGCTCCGATAGTTCTTCCAGACGGCGTCACGGCTGATATCCATCTCGTCATGAAGCTGTTCGGCCACGGCCGCCAGCAGTGAAACTGGCGCGTCGTCCAGCAAAGCATGTACGTGCGGGATGTACTTAGCCGGCATCTTTCCCGTCGCAAGCACTTTCTTCAGCGTCGTGCCCGCAATCGGAGTCTTGTAGCTCACGCTGGCGGTAGCTGCCGCACGCGCGAGCGGGGTCATCTTGCGACGCGCTCTGATGGGTGCGGGACGGCCCACATCCACGCGTAGTGCCAGCCCAAGCACCGTGGCAAGCCGTTCGGCCTTGTTGAGTCCCAAGTCCGGAACTGCGCCCGTCTCGACCTGATTGACCGTTTGCCGCGACAAACCACTGAGCACAGCCACTTGGGCCTGGCTCAGCCCCATTTCCGCGCGGCGTACCCGCAGGGCATCTCCCAACTCATGGATCGTACTCATGGGTGCAGACTAGTCATACCTTCTTGAAATGTCAAATATATGCGACAAAAAAGAGAGCTGTATGGGGCTGACTGTGCACCTCTGCGCACACGGAGCTATGCGCACACCCTTGAAAATAGCCGGGAATTTAGAGGTGCTGTCCAGTCCATCATGGGCGCCACGCACAGGCGCCAGGGGGCTGGATCGGCGCCGGCGCCAGCTGGTCTCAGGTTGTCTGCCACCGTGCTCATCCGGTGAATTGTCCCATGAACGGCCGCCGGGCCACACGGGCCACGGACCGGGATCATGCCCTCGCGCGGACCGCACCGGCCAGCGCATGGTCCACCGCCAGCCGCAGCATGGCCGGAGCGATGTAACCGCGATGGACCGGATCGATCGCCGCCATGTAGAGCCGGCCGAACCGATTCGTGCATTGCACCCGCGTGCCCAGGGTGAACGCCACGCGGCCGTTCCCACTCAGGTCCACGCCCACGCAGGAGCGGAAGCGCAGGTGCTTGTCGTCCACGCCGAGGACCACCTGCGCTCGCGTGTCCGCGGCATCGATAGCCATGTCCAGGACCGGAAACCGCCCGGCGAACAGCCTTCCTCCACCGCCGCCCAACAGTGGCGAAACCGGACATCCGAGCGGCGAGGTACGCAGCCCCAGCGGCTTCACCAGCGCATTGCGCAACGCCATCAGCCGAGACACGCCCGATGGACGGCTGGCCAGAAAGCCTTCGAGCAGGCCCTCCAGCCATGCCGACGCCGGCCGCGCCACCCTGCCGCCCGCCCCGACGAGCAGCTGGAACGTGTCCTCGTGGTCGAAACCCTCCGGGAGCTGCGTCAGCAACAGCGAATCGGGCGGCGGCGCGGCCAGCGCCTCCACCTTCCCTTTGCCGTTCCTGTCGGACCGGAATCCCCCCTCTGTTCCCCAGCCACCGAGCGGGCCGTACACGCGCCCCTGGATGCTTCGCACGGCGGCACACAGGCGACCGCGCAGCGAGTCCGCTGGCGCGGCCAGCGCCAGCGCCGTGGTCGGCACCGATGCGGGATCGAGGCCTTGCAGAAGGATGGTCGCCGCTTCCGGCAGCAACTCCGTCAGCGACGGAATCGTGGCCTCGTCGGCAAGCACCTTCGCGCGGACGGACTCCGGCAGGGCTCCTCCCAGTTCATCGGTGTGACAGGACAACGCGAACAGGGCCGGATGGGGCGAACTCGGCCGTGCCGTCTCGAACTGGTGCCAAGTGCCGCCGCCGAAGCGCACGACGAACAGGCTGTCGGGCGGGATATCGACGTAGTGCAGGGCCTGGAGAAAGCTGCGCGGATCCCGTTCGATCTGCGCCGCCGACGCGCTGGAAAAGCGCAGTTGCGCGCCCCCGCTGCCGGATATCGCGGTGAATACGCGATGGCCTGCATGGCGGTGGTATGGGTGGCCCTTGGCGCCGACGCCGAAGGAATACAGCGAGGAACGGTCCCCGCTGGCCAGATCCATGCCACCGAGCCGGGCGGAAGGTTCGTCCAGCGCATCGACGAACCGGGCGTGGCCACGCTGCCGGGCCATGGCGGCCGCGTACAGCCGGTCGCCCTCGCCCCGGGCGAGCTGCGCGATGAGCGACACCTCCACGGAACGGCCGCCGGAGCAGGATGGAATGCTCACTGACGGGAAGCTCCGCACCTTGCGGACCAGCGCGGACATGGCCGCCTCCTAGCGGTGCCGGCCGGCGGTTCGTCCGCGCGCCCGGGCCCGGCTCTCGCGCTTCAGCGGCCCGGCCACCGGGCACACCTCGGCGATCCAGCCGTACAGGGTGTTGGCCAGGCGGTCCGGCACCAGCCGGTAGTAGACGAATTGGCCGCGCTTGTCGCGCGCCACCAGCCCAGCCTCTTCCAGGATGCGCAGGTGCCCCGACAGGGCCGGCTTGCTGAATTCGAACCGCTCGGCGATCTCGCCAGCGCTCATCTCGCCGCCCCCGAGATAGGCCAGGATCTTGCGGCGGGCAGTGGAAGCCAGGGCTTCGAAGACCTTGTCCATGTCTCAAAACAATTAGGAAATTACTTAATTAATTACATGCAATACTTGCCGTGTCAACGGCACGGCTCGCTTCTCTGCCCCGGATGGCTGGCCCGAACGAAAGCCGACCGGCGCTTTCGGCGGGCGGATTTCTGCGCCGTCGACGGACTCTCCGCCTTCCAAATGGCGTGGCCGGGCCGTTATCTTTCGGCGCTGTCCGCCGGAACGATGCTTCCGGCCCCTTTCGACGCCTTGTCCAGCCGACTGGAAGCGAAGCGCAGCGCGAGGCCCGCCAGCGTGGCCAGCAGCGCCAGCGGCTTCAGGTGCAGGCTGTACAGCGCCACCGCGCCGAACATGACGGCGACGAACAGGTCCTGCAGCAGCCAGCCCCAGGCCCGCGCCTTCGGCACGTCCGGGGCCAGGTCGCCGACGAAGGCGGCATAGCCCCAGGAGACGGCCAGGCAGAGGTAGTTGGCCATCAGCGCCAGCGCGTAGAACAGCATGCCGTCGCGCGAGGCGTCGCCGGCCGAGGTCAGCATCACGCGGACCACCACCGGCATCAGCGACACCAGGCTGAGCAGCAGCAGGGTCAGCAGGGTGGACGGCGCGTCACGCGGCGCAGGTTCGCCAGCACGCGGCGGTGGCGCATCCAGACGCCGCCCACGATGGCGAAGCTCACGAAGTAGACCAGCAGCGGCACCGCCCAGGCCCGCAGCAGGCTCTCGCCCGGCGCGGCCTCCGGCTTGAGCTCCACCGCCGACAGCGTCAGCGCGATGGCGAACACGCCGTCGGACAGCATCACCAGGCGGTCGAAATGGCGCTGGTGGACGTGGTGCTCCCTCACGGGCAGCGACTTGCTCGGTTCCATGCCTGGCTTTCCCCCTGTCGACTGCGCGCATGATGCCGCAGAGCGCGACGTTTCGTCCCATGGGCGGGCGCGCGGCGCGGCGGCGAATCGCGTAAAATGCCACGGCCGCCGCGATCCGCGGCACTCGCCAGGTCCACCGGCACCCGCCTTCCCACGCGAGTCACGCTACCGCCGCCTGCGGCGGCGCCTTCCCCGCTCCGCAATTCGAGACGACGACATCTATGGTGGCTTTGGCGACCGAGCACGTGATCGACGTGCACCACTGGAACGACAGCCTGTTCTCCTTCCGCACCACGCGCGATCCCGGCTTCCGCTTCGACAGCGGGCAGTTCGTGATGATCGGCCTGGAGGTGGACGGCCGCCCGCTGATGCGCGCCTACTCGATCGCCAGCGCGGCGTGGGAGGAGCATCTGGAGTTCTTCTCGATCAAGGTGCCTAACGGCCCGCTCACCTCGCGCCTGCAGCACCTCCGGCCCGGCGACCCGATCATCGTGAGCCGCAAGCCCACCGGCACGCTGGTGCTCACCGACTTGAGGCCCGGCAAGCACCTGTACCTGCTCGGCACCGGCACCGGCCTGGCGCCGTTCATGAGCATCATCCGCGACCCGGACACCTACGAGCGCTACGAGAAGATCGTGCTCGCCCACGGCGTGCGGCAGGTCGACGACCTCGCCTACGCGCACTACCTCGAGCACGAGCTGCCGCAGCACGAGTACCTGGGCGAGCTGGTGCGCGAGAAGCTGATCTACTACCCCACGGTGACCCGCGAGCCGTTCCGCAACCGCGGCCGCATCACCGACGCCATCGTCGACGGCCTGATGAGCGAGGCCACCGGCCTGCCGCCGCTCAACCCTGAAACCGACCGCGTGATGCTGTGCGGCAGCCCGGCGATGCTGGAGGACCTGTGCGCCCTGCTCGACGGCCGCGGCTTCCAGGCCTCGCCGCGCACGCGCGAACCGGGCGATTACGTGATCGAGCGGGCGTTCGTGGAAAAGTGAAGTGACGCGGCACATGCGTGGCTCCATGTGCGCTCCAGAGACGCGCTTGACTTGACCACTCCATAAGGAGTAAATCTGCCAATTACTGAATCGGCCAGTTCAGTTAAGGAGAAGACCATGAAACGCGCTGCATGGCTGGTTGGCTGTCTGTTCGGAATGTCAGCAGTCGCGGCACATGCTGGGTCCAACAGTGGGGAAGCGACGCCCGCTCCATCTACGATCCAGGCCATTGCGCAGGTTGATCCGCAGGGGAACGTCATTCCCCTCAACACCGTTGGCCGGCAGCCCAAGGAAATCACCCAACTGGTTCATGACACACTGAAGCAGTGGCATTTCAAGCCTCCTGTCGAAGCAGGGCGCCGGGTGACGAGCTACGTGCTCATTACCATGAACCTGGAAACCGCCAAGCGCGACGACGGGAATTACGACACGCGGCTCACCTATGTTTCCAATATGCCGGTGAAGCCCATCAACGGCGGCTGGATGTGCAGCGACCAGCAGAGCCGCAACGCCTTCTGCAAGATGCGCTTCCAGCCCATGTCCGACCCCTATCTTGGCGCTTCGGCACAGCAGGCCCTGGCCCAGCATGCGATGCTCTCCTCGCGGGGCCATTGAAAACCGGCACACGACGGAAGCATGCATCCCCATGACAGACCAGGAACCGCCCGGGTCTGTGCTCGACTTTATGGAGGAGTTCGTCATGAAGATCGGTACCATCCTACTTGGCGGCAGTCTGTTGGTGCTTTCCATGCCGGCCCTGTCGCTCGATACGGCTGCTTCGGAAAGCAGTCTTGCAGGGCAAGCCTCGCATCGACCGGTGGATGTCATCGCCTATGTGGATTCGAGCGGTAAAGTGCTGAACACGAAGACGGTCGAGAAACTGCCCCCCGAGATATCCAAGCTGGCCTACGCTTCGCTGAAGCAGCGAAAGCTCGAGGGAAGCGGGGTCCACGGCTTGGTCATTCCCTACCTCGTCCATATGCAGCTCGATGCCGTGCCACGCAATGACGGCACCTACGACGTCGGGCTGGCCTATCTGTCCAGCGAGAAGATAACCAGGCGCCTTCCTCAGATTGAGGATTACTGCAACATGGATTGCGGCGCCAGTCCGGAACCTGGAGTGATCCGGCTGCACTGAGTCCGGCGCCCCGGCCGATGCCGGCCACGAGCTGCCTGCCGTGCATGGCATCGGTCCTGGGCTCAATCGCGTATTCGCCCCTGCCCCTCGTTGTCCCAATAGCCGAACACGCGCCGCGCGATCAGCTTGTACAGCCGCTTGCCGGTGGCGCGCCATAGCCGCGAATGCGGTGCCGGCGCGTCGAGGATGGCGCGCTGGCGCGCGCTCAGCGCCTGCGCGCAGTAGGTGCGCTTGTGCTTGAGCAGGTGGCGCAGGTCCTCGCGCGCCAGCAGGCGGAACAGCCGGCCGCGGCGGCCGCGGCTCCAGGCGAGCTGGAAGTCCACCAGCGCCGGGCGGCCGTCCTCGCGCACCAGCCAGTTCGGCTCCTTGGCCAGGTCGTTGTGCACCACGCCGCGGCGGTGCAGCCGGGCGAGCAGGCGCAACGCCTCGCGGTAGTAGGCGCGCGCGCGCGGCTGCGCCTGCTGCATCGGCGCGCCGGCGATGTAGCCGCGCAGCAGCTCGCGGCCGTCCCAGCGCAGCAATTCGGGCACGCCGTCGACGCCGGCCAGCTTCGCCAGCGCGCGCGCCTCGCGCGCGGCGGCGCGGCGGGCGAAGGCGCGCGCCCACCAGCGCGCGGCGGCCACGTCGCGGCGGACCGCCGGGCGGCCGCCGCGCTCGACCAGCTCGATGCGGCCCAGCTCGTCGGCCTTCAGCAGCCGCGGCGAGAACGCCGGTTCATCCGCCATGGGTACACTGCGCCGGTACGCACACAAGGAGATAGGTCATGCCGTCTCTTCCGAAAGGATGCTTCGCGCTGGGCGTCGCGCTGCTGCTGTCGGCCTGCGGATCGCAGGCGCCCGGGAATGCGCAGACGCCGGCGTCAGCGCCTGCGCCGGCCGCCGCGCCGTCGCTGGCGGCCACGACGCAACCGCCGGCCGCCGCCAGCGCCACCACTCCGGCGACCTCGCCGGACGGCCAGCTTACCGACAGCGGCAGCGGCGACAAATACCGCTACGCCATCCACTACCCGCCGCTGCCGCCGGCGCAGGCGCCGCTCGGCGCGGCGCTGCGCGCGCTGGGCGACCGCGCCAGGCGGGATTTCCTCGCCCAGGCCGGGCCGGCGGCGCAGCATCCCACGAGCGCCGCCTACCCGTGGGAGCTGACCCTGGACTTCAAGGTCGTCGCGCAGACGCCCGACCTCGTCAGCGTGGTGGGCCAGGGCGGCGCCTTCACCGGCGGCGCGCACGGCAACCCGATCCTGCTCACCGTGCTGTACGACGCGCGCGCCGGGCGCACGCTGGCGCTGGACGACCTGTTCGCCGATCCCGCCGCGGCGCGCCGCGTGCTGGCGGACGCGGCGCGCGCGGACCTGCTCGGGCGACTGGAAGGTCCGCAGGACCAGCGGCTGGGCTCCGACCGCAAGTGGATCGAGGAAGGCACCGCGCCGACCGCCGAGAACTACCAGGCCTTCGCGCTGCTCGCCGACGGCGGCAAGGCGCGCGGCCTGCGCCTGCTGTTCCCGGCCTACCAGGTGGCCTCCTACGCCGACGGCGTGCAGCACGTGGACGTGCCGGCGGCGGGCTTCGCCGCGCTGCTGAAGCCGGCCTACCGCGACGCCTTCGCCACGCCCTGAGCCGCGGCGCGCCGCCGGGGGAAACGCATGGACATCGCCACCTTCGTGGACGCCGCCCTCTACGTGCTCGCCGCGGCGCTGATCGTGGCGGGCCTGGCCGGCGCGGTGCTGCCGGTGCTGCCCGGCATCCCGATGATCTTCGGCGGCATCTGGCTGGCCGCCGCGGTGGACGGCTACCGCCACCTGGGCCCGTGGTGGCTGGGCGGGATCGCCGCGCTGGGCGCGCTCGGCGTGGCACTGGACTTCGTCGCCAGCGCGCTGGGCGCCAGGCACGTGGGCGCCAGCCGCGCCGCCTTGTGGGGCGCGACCCTCGGCACCGTGGCCGGCATGTTCTTCGGCCCGCCGGGCCTGCTGCTCGGCCCTTTCCTCGGCGCGCTGGCCGGGGAGCTCACGGCGGGCAACAGCGTGCTGCGCTCGGCGCACGTGGGCGCGGGCACCTGGATCGGCCTGCTGCTCGGCACGCTGGCGAAGCTGGCGATCTCCTTCGTGATGGTGGGGCTGTTCGGGCTGGCGATGCTGGTCGGCTGAGCGGCACCTCCGGCACATGGCACGGCACGGGCGGGCCGTCTAGGCTTGCGCGATCCTTTCGCCACGCAGGTGTCCCATGCCCAAGCCGCGCCGACTCGCCCTCGTCCTCGCCGTCTCGCTGGCCGCCGCCGGCGCCGCCCGGGCGCAGGGCACGCCTGCCTGGATCGGGCGCAGCAACGCCGACGCCAAGGCGCTGCTGGAAGTGATCGCGCGCTTCAGCCCGGAATCGGCCTCGCAGTTCGGCCTGCCCGGCTACGACGACAAGGTGGCGGACCTCAGGCCCGGCCTCGACGAGCGCTCGCGCGCCGCGCTGGCCGGGGCCAAGGCGAGGCTGGAGCAGCTGCTGGCCGCGGAACGCGACGTCAACGTGCGGCAGGACCTGGAGATCCTGATCAAGGCCGCCGGCGACCAGATCGAGGGCATCGACCTCAACCGCAAGTACCTGCTGCCCTACACCGACGTGGGCTCGCTGGTGTTCACCGGCGAGTTCGCGCTGCTCAAGGACGACGTGGCCCCGGCGCGGCGCGCGCAGGCGCTCAAGCGGCTGCAGTGCTACGTGGGCCAGGCGCCGGGCTGCGCGCCGATCACCGGGCTGGCCGAGGCGCAGACCGAGGCGCGCCTGGGCGACCGGGCCCTGCTCGGCCCCTACCGCGGCGAGGTGGAGCAGAAGCTCGCCAACACGCCGCGCTACGTCGCCGGCGTCCGCCAGCTGTTCGCCAAGTACAAGCTCGACACGCCCGCGGGCAAGGCCGCGCTCGACGCGCTGGACGCCCAGCTCAAGGACTACGACGCCTGGGTGAAGCGCACCGTGCTGCCGCGCGCCCGCGCCGACTTCCGCCTGCCCGAGCCGCTGTACGCCTACAACCTGCGCCAGGTCGGCATCGACATCCCGCCGGAGCAGCTGATGAAGCAGGCCGAGCTGGAGTTCGTCGAGCTGCAGGGCGCGCTGCAGGCGCTGGCGCCGGCGGTGGCGAAGGCCGAGGGCATCGACGCCGCCGACTACCGCGACGTGTTCAAGGCGCTCAAGCAGCAGCAGCTCGGCAAGGACCAGGTGATGCCCTGGTACCACGAGGTGCTCGGCCGCATCGAGGACATCGTGCGCCGCGAGCGCATCGTCACCCTGCCGCAGCGCAGGATGCAGATGCGCCTGGCCTCGGAGGCCGAGGCCGCGCAGGTGCCGGCGCCACACATGGACCCGCCGCCGTTCATCGACAACCACGGCGAGCAGGGCACCTTCGTGCTCACCATGGGCAACCCGGGCAACGGCAAGGACGCCGGCGAGGCCTACGACGACTTCACCTTCAAGGCCGCCGCGTGGAGCCTCACCGCGCACGAGGGCCGGCCCGGCCACGAGCTGCAGTTCGCCGCGATGGTCGAGCGCGGCGTCTCGCTGGCGCGCAGCCTGTTCGCCTTCAACAGCGTCAACGTGGAGGGCTGGGCGCTGTACGCCGAGTCGGAGATGCTGCCGTACGAGCCGCCGGCCGGCCAGTTCGCCGCCTACCAGATGCGCCTGATGCGCGCCGCGCGCGCCTACCTGGACCCGATGCTCAACCTCGGCCTGATCACCCGCGAGCGCGCGCACGACGTGCTGGTGCGCGACGTGGGCCTGTCCGAGGCGATGGCGCGGCAGGAGCTGGACCGCTACACCTTCGACAGCCCGGGCCAGGCCACGGCGTACTTCTACGGCTACATGCGCCTGCAGCAGCTGCGCCTGGAGACCGAGCTGGCGCTGGGTCCGAAGTTCGACCGCCAGGCCTTCAACGACTTCGTGATCGACCAGGGCCTGCTGCCGCCGGCGCAGCTGGCCGAGGCGGTGCGCACGCAGTTCATCCCGCAGCGGCGGAAGCAGGGCTGAGCGCGTCGGCAGCGCCGCGACGACGACGGGCGCGGGGATGGGCAAGCGCCCAGGGTTCCGTTCCAGCCGCACCCTCGTTCCGCCTGCCGGCACCTTCTCCCCAAGGGGGGAAGGACTCGCACTGGCAACGCATGGTCCGCGGCCCTGCTCCACGCTCCCGTCGGGAGAGGGGTGAGGGTACGGACGAAGGCGAAGGTTCCATCCCTGCCGAACCCTCATCCGCCTGCCGGCACCTTCTCCCGGGGGGAGAAGGATTCACCGGCTGGGCATGCCCGGCCGTTCCAGCGCCTTGCCTCGGCAGCCGGGCCGTTGCCGGGCCCGGGCGCCGCAGGCAGCGCACGATGCGCCCCCTGAACCCCGGCTGGCACGGGGCCATCGTTCCGGCCCATTCCGGCCGCGCCCTCAGCCGGGAATCACGTACAGCAGTACCGCCAGGTAGTGCAGCACGCTGCCGGCCAGCACGAAGCCGTGCCACACCGCGTGGTGGAACGGCAGCCGCCGGCACAGGTAGAACGGCACGCCCAGCGTGTAGGCGGCGCCGCCGGCGACCAGCAGCACCAGCCCGCCCGTCTCCAGGTGCGCGCTGAGCGGCCTGAACGCCACCAGCGCCACCCAGCCCATCGCCACGTAGATCGAGGCCGCCAGCACGCGGTTCTTGAAGCGGTGCAGCAGGCCCAGCTCCAGCGCGCTGCCGGCGAGCGCCAGCGCCCAGATCGTGCCGAACAACCCCCAGCCCCACGCGCCGGGCAGCACGAGCAGGGTGAACGGGGTATAGGTGCCGGCGATCAGCAGGAAGATCGCGATGTGGTCCAGCGTGCGCAGCACCCGCCGCGGCAGCTCGCCGGGAATCGCGTGGTACAGCGTGGAGGCGGTGTAGAGCAGGATCAGCGCCGCGCCGAACACCGCGCTGGCCGTCACCGTGCGCGCGTCGCCGTGCAGCGCGGCGAAGGCCACCAGCGTGGCCAGCCCGGCGATGCTGAGCAGGATGCCGATGCCGTGGATGACCGTGCTGGCCAGCTCGTCGGCGAAGGCGTAGCGCGGCGGTGCGGCGCCGGTTCGGGCGGACATGGAGGCTCCTCGGGGAAGTGGGCGGCCGATGGTCCGCCCTACCTTACCCGGCGCGCGGCGCCTTGCATACGCCCCGGTACGGGCACATCGTCACGGCTCGATGATGAAGGCGCCGAACGCCACCCCGAGGTTCCAGCCCTGGCCCTTGCCGCTCAGCGCCAGCGACACGTTGCCCTTGGTCAGCACCTGCGCCTCGGCCGACTTCTCGGCGCCCGCGTGGGCCTCGGCGTTGGCGTAGTGGCCGAGCACCTCGCGGATGCCGGACACGCCGGAGAACTTGCCGACGCCGTCGTCGATGCGGGTCTTGCCGAAGGTCAGGCCGCCGCCCTTGGCGCGCAGCTTCACGTGCATGCTCTGGCCGTTGCTGCAGCGGACGGTGCCGCTGCCGGTGGCGGTCTTGTAGAACACCGACCAGCCGGACAGCTGGAAATGCATCGTGCAGGACAGCTCGCCGGCCCGCGCCGGCGGCGCCGCCAGCAACCCGCCCAGCAGCAGGCCCGCTGCGCCCGCGATGATGCGCCAGGTCTTCATGGTGTTCGCTCCCGCGTGTTCCGGCCCGTTGCCGGCGCACGATTGTGACAGGCCGGACCGGCCGCCGGGCAAGCCGCGCGTGAAGACGGAACTCACAACTTTTGTACGCCGGCGAAAGGTCGCCTGCCGCAGGCTGTGTCCCGCGGATGCGCCCCCTTCCCCCTGGCATCCGCATTTCCATAACCCCGCCTCCTGTGCGGGGTTTCTTTTTTTGCGCGATGCCGCCCCCTCTTGCGGTCCGCGCCGCGGCGGGCATAGGCTCGGGCCGCGCCCGCACGATCCCCCTGCGCCATGCAGCGTGCCGCGCCTACAACCCGCCCATGCCGTCAGGAGGTCGCCCATGTCGCCCGCAAGCCTGGCTGTCGCCCGTGTTGTGCCCGCTTCCCCCGCCCGCCATCCCGACCAGGTGCGCATCGCCGCGCTGAGCGTGGCCATCGCCCTCAACCTGGCGGTGCTGCTGGCCGCGCTGCGGCCGCTGCCCGCCCCGCTGTCCGTGCCGCGCGCCGCGCCGGCGCTGCCGCTGCACTGGATCGTCCCGGAGCCGACGCCGCCGGTACCGCCGCCGGCCGTGCCCAGGCCGCTGCCGCCGAAGCCGCATCCCGTCGCGGCGCCCAGGCCGCTGCCCGCGCCGCCGGTGGCCGCGCCGGTGCGGCTCAGCGACGAAGGCTCGCAGGCCGCGCCGCCGGTGACCGAGCCCACCCTCGCCCCGCCCGGCGCCGCGGTCGTCGCGCCCGCGCCGGTCGAGACCAGCCTGGCCTACCGCGCCGCGCCGCTGCGCTATCCGCCGGTCGCGGTGCGCCAGCGGCTGGAAGGCACGGTGCTGCTGCGCGTGCTGGTGGACGAGCAGGGCCGGCCGGTCGAGGTGCAGGTCGAGCAGAGCAGCGGCCACGCGCTGCTGGACCGCAGCGCGCGCGAGCAGGTGCTGGCGGGCTGGCGCTTCGAGCCGGCGATGGCGCAGGGCCACGCGGTGCGCGCATGGGCGCGCGTGCCCGTCACCTTCCTGCTGCGCCAGCTGTAGCGGAGCGCCGCGCCGGCGGGAAACCGGCCCGGCCGGCGCGAACGCCGGACCGGGCCGTTCCACGGCGAGCTTGCGGCTAGCGCGCCGCCACCGGCGCGGCCGCCGGCCTGTGCGAGGCGGCGCGCGCGATCGCCCACGCCAGCGCGACCACCAGCAGCACCGGCAGCCACAGCGGCAGCAGCGCGAACATCACCACCGGCACGGCGACCATCAGCGCCACGCCGCCGAACAGCAGGCCCAGCGCGGCGCCGAGCAGTCCGAACAGGCCGCCGATCAGGCCGAACAGCAGCTTGAACACCGCCCCGAGCAGGGCGAACCCCAGCCACAGCGCGCCCAGCACCAGCACCACCACGCCCAGTTCGATCATCGTCGTCTCCTCGCGGTGCGATGCGCGCACCGGATGCATCGGTTCGATGCCGGCCGCGCGCCGAAGGTTGCATCGCGGCGCCAGTATGCGCCGGCGGCGCGGGCGCGCCATCGCACGGAAGTCACGCCCGCGGGTTACGCCGACTTAACGGGGGACATGCTCCACTGGCCGCCATCCCCGTTCACGCACATGAGCCTGCATGACTGCATTCCGGCAACGCTTGAGGGCGCTCCGTGAAGTCGTTCTCGCCCATGGCGCCGGCGATCCGCCGGACCTCGCCACCCTCGCGCGCGAGCTGGGCGCCGTCATCCACCGCCACTCCGGCGAGCTGGCCGACGAGCTGGACGCGCTGCGCCGTACCAGCCGCTTCGAGCGCTGGCAGCTCGGCGGCCGACTGAAGCATGGCGCCAGCCTGCTGGTGATGGTGTGGCCGCCCAACTACGCCACGCCGGTGCACGACCACGCCGGGCTGTGGGGCCTGGAGGTCGCCCTGCACGGCGCGCTGGAAGTGGAGAACTGGCGGCGCGACGCCGACGGCGCGCTGCACCAGCGCAGCCGCGAATGGCTGGGCCCGGGCGACGCCACCTGGTTCGACGACGCCGAGGCCGGGCTGCACCGCTGCCGCAACCTCTCGCGGCACGACGTCGCGCTCAGCCTGCACGTGTACGGTGGCGACCTGGACGAGTATCTTGCCTACGAGCAGCTGCGCCCGGGCGAAGCCTGGCGCACGCTGCCGCAGCGCGCCGCGATCGTCGGCCAGCTGCGCACCTGACCGCCCGCCAGCCGACCTCCAGGGAATTGCATGTACCGACGTGTCGCCATCATCGGCGGCGGCGCCGCGGCCGCGGCGCTGCTCAGCGAACTGGCCGAGCGCGCGCCGCCCGGCGCCGCGCTGCACCTGGACTGGTACACCGGCGGCGGCCGGCCCGGCCGCGGCGTGGCCTACGGCACCGATTCGCCGCGCCACCTGCTCAACGTGCGCGCCGCCTCGATGGGCATGTTCACCGGCAAGCCGCAGGGCTTCCTCGACTACGCGCGGCGCCTCGATCCTTCCCTCGCCGGCACCGACTTCCTGCCGCGCCGGCTCTACGGCGACTACCTCGAGTCGGAAGTCGCGCGCGCGCTGGCGCTGGCGCGCGCGCGCGGCGTCGACGTGCGCGTGGTGCCGTTCGCCGCCGACGCGCTGGTGCCCGAGGCCGACGGCGTCACGGTGGTCCGCGGCGAGGAGCAGGCGCGCGCCGACGCCGCCGTGCTCGCGCTCGGCGCGCTGCCGGCGCAACCGCTGGCCGGCGTCGACGCGGACGCGCTGGCGGGCGGCCGCTACGTCACCGATCCGTGGGCGCTGCTGGCGCAGCCGTCCACCGTGCCGGCGCCGGAGCAGGCGGTGGTGATCGGCCTCGGGCTGACCGCGGTGGACGTGCTGCTGGAGCTGGCCGCGCGCTGGCCAGCCACGCATTTCGTGGCGCTGTCGCGCCACGGCCGGCTGCCGGAATCGCACCTGCCCGCCGCCTCCGCGCCGGCGGACGATGGCGGCGCGCTGGTGGACGCGCTGCGCGAGGCGCCGCAGCTCAGGCGCTGGCTGCGCCTGCTGCGCGAGGCCGCGGCGGCCAGCGCCGACTGGCGCACGGTGATCGACAGCCTGCGCCCGCACACCCAGGGCCTGTGGGCCGAGCTGCCGGCCGAGGAGCGCGCGCGCTTCCTGCGTCATGCGCGCTGGGCCTGGGAACGCGCGCGCCACCGCATGCCGCCGCAGGTCGCCGAGGAGATCACGGCGCTGGAGCGCGCCGGCCGCCTGGAGCGCCGGCGCGGCCGCGTGCAGGCGGTGCGCGCCGCCGGCGCGGACCGCCTGCGGGTGACGCTGGCGCCCGCGCGAGGCCGGCCGGCGCAGACGCTGGAAGGCGGCCTGGTCGTGCAGACCGTGGGGCTGGACACCGACCTGCGCCGCACCGCGCATCCGCTGCTGCGCCAGCTGGTGGTCAACGGCCATGCGCTGCCCGACCCGCTCGGCCTCGGCGTGCAGGCCGAGCCGGACGGCCGCCTGCGCCACGACGGCGAGGCCTGGCCGCGGCTGTTCGCCATCGGCAGCCTGCTGCGCGGCACGCTGTGGGAATCCACCGCGATGCCGGAGATCCGCCAGCAGGCGCGCAGCCTCGCCGAGCGCCTGCTGGCCGGCTGAGCGCCTGTCCGGAATCTTGCGGGCAGGAGCGCCAGGGATCGCGGCCGTCGGCGGCCCCGCGTCGGGTTGATCGCGGCCGGAGGCCGCTCCCGCAAGGCTTGCCAGGCCCCCGTGGGAGCGGCCTCCGGCCGCGATGCCCCTGACCCTCGCCGCACGCCCGCCCATGCCACGCCATCGCGGACCGGCACACTCCCCGTTCCCCAGGGGGCCGGCGCCATCCATGCCGCCTCGCCGCGTGCCCGCGCGCTCCCCGGCCTGCGCGCAGACGGCCGGGGCACGAGGAGCGCGCGGGCAGGCTCCAGACCCGCGCCGGCGCATCGGGCAAGATAGGCCGGTCGCGACTGCCCGGGTCCCGCCATGATCCCCAGCCTGCTCGGCCTGGCCGCGCTGCTGCTGCACCTCGCCGGCCTGTGCGCGGCGATGCACGCGGTGATGCACGTGCGCACGCCGCAGGGAGCGGTCGGCTGGGCGCTGGCGCTGGTGTTCCTGCCCTACCTGGCGCTGCCGCCGTACCTGTTCCTCGGCAGCAGCCGTTTCGTCGGCTACGTGCCGCTGCAGCGCCTGCGCAGCCGGCAGGCCGGCCGCGCCGACTGGCCGGGGCGCGGCGGCTACCTGGCGCGGCACCCGCCGCAGCCCGCCTGCGCGCGCTACGCGGCGATCGCCCGCATGCTCGGCGGCCGCTTCCACGGCGGCCACCGGCTGCGCCTGCTGGTCGACGGCGAGGCCACCTTCGCCGCGCTGTTCGAGGCCATCGCCGGCGCCGGGCACCACGTGCTGGTGCAGTTCTTCATCTTCCACGACGACGCGCTGGGCCGGCGCATGCAGCAGGCGCTGCTGGAGCGCGCCGCGGCCGGCGTGGCGGTGTGCGTGCTGTACGACGGCGTGGGTTGCCACGCGCTGCCGCACCGCTACGTCGAGGCGCTGCGCGCCGGCGGCGTGCGCATCCACCCGTTCGCCACGCGGCGCTGGCGCAACCGCTTCCAGCTCAACTTCCGCAACCACCGCAAGATCGTGGTGGTGGACGGCCGGCGCGGCTTCGTGGGCGGGCTCAACGTGGGCGACGAGTACCTGGGCCTGAAGCCCCCGCTGGCGCCGTGGCGCGACACCCATCTGGAGCTGCGCGGCCCGGCGGTGGCCGACCTGCAGCGCAGCTTCGCGCGCGACTGGCGCTGGGTCACCGGCGCGGAGCCGCCGTTCCTGCCGCCGCGCGAGGGCGAGGGCGCGGCCAGCGTGCTCATCGCCGCCACCGGCCCGGCCGACCGGCAGGAAAGCTGCTCGCTGTTCTTCGTCCACGCGATCCACGCCGCGCGCGAGCGGCTGTGGCTGGCCACGCCCTACTTCGTGCCCGATGCGGCGGTGATGGCCGCGCTGCGGCTGGCGGTGCTGCGCGGCGTGGACGTGCGCGTGCTGATCCCCGCGCGCCCCGACCACCGCATGGTGTTCCTCGCCTCCGCCCTGCACGCCCACGAGGCGGTGCGCGCCGGCGTGCGCGTGTACCGCTACCGCCCCGGCTTCATGCACCAGAAGGTGCTGCTGGTGGACGACGACAGCGCGGCGGTCGGCAGCATGAACCTGGACAGCCGCTCGTTCCGGCTCAACTTCGAGATCGCCGCGCTGGCGGTGGACCGCGCCTTCGCCGCCGAGGTGGAGGCGATGCTGCGCGCCGACTTCGCGCGCGCCGACGCGGTGGACGTCTCCGAATACCGCGGCGCGCCGTTCGCGCGCCGGCTGGCCATGCACCTGGCGCGGCTGGTCGAGCCGGTGCTGTGACGCGCGGGCCGCGCCGTCAGGCCGATGCCCGCGGCGGCCGGCCGGCCAGCAGCCAGGCCACGAACACGCCGACCACGGCGCCCAGCAGCTCGCACAGCACGCGCGTGGCGATGCCGTCCGGGTCGTGCACCTCGGCCAGCTTGGCCTTCAGCAGCTGCAGCGACTGCAGCCGCGCGTAGTTGAAATAGAACATGTCCCACAGGTCGCCGCTGGCGGTGAGCGCCAGCGACAGCAGGTACGACCAGCCGATCGCCGCCGCGTGGCCGCGGCGGCGGCGGAACAGCCACTGGAACAGCAGGTAGAGCGCGGCCGCGGCCACCGCGGTGATCAGCCCGGCCTGCACGCCGCCGACCCAGCCGTAGCCCATCCACGATTGGTCGTAATGCATCGCCCATCCTCGTCGCCAGCCGCGCATTATGCCTGCCCGCGCCGGCAACGCCGCTACACTGGCGGCCGTTGACCCGACCCGTTGCCGCCATGAACGCAGACGCCGCCCTGATCCTCGTCGACGTGCAGCCGGACTTCATGCCCGGCGGCGCGCTGGCCTGCCACGAGGGCGCCGCGATCGTGCCGGGCATCGACGCGCTGCTGCGCCGGCGCCTGTTCCGCCACGTGGTGGCCACGCAGGACTGGCATCCGCGCGGGCACGTCTCCTTCGCCGGCGCGCATCCCGGCCGCGCGCCGTTCGAGACGATCGAGCTGTACGGCCAGCCGCAGACGCTGTGGCCCGCGCACTGCGTGCAGGGCACGCCGGGCGCGGCGCTGCACCCGGCGATCGACTGGGCGCCGGCCGACCTGATCCTGCGCAAGGGCAGCGACCCGCGCGTGGATTCCTACAGCGCCTTCCGCGAGAACCACGGCCCCGGCGGCGCGCGGCCGGACACCGGCCTGGCCGGCTGGCTGCGCGGGCGCGGCGTGCGCGAGGTGTACGTGTGCGGCCTGGCGCGCGACGTGTGCGTGCTGTGGACCGCGCAGGACGCCGCCGCGCTCGGCTTCCGCGCCCACATGCTGTGGGACCTCAGCCGCCCGGTGACGCCGGCGGGCGACGGCCCCGCGCGCGCGGCGATGGCCGCGGCGGGCATCGGCGTGCTGGACGCCGCCGCGCTGGCCTGAGCGCGCAGAGCCCGTTCACGATCTGCCGTCGGTCCGGCCATTCCCTCTCCGTCATTCCTGCGAAAGCAGGAGGCGCTTTTCAACAGCCGAAGGACTGGTCATCCGGTGACTTTTCCTCGAATGGTCAACGCCGCTGGATCCCGGCTTTCGCTGGGATGACGTTTCACGGGGAGATGCTTGGAGATCGTGAACAGGCGCTCAGGCCTCGTCCTCGCCGCGCGCGTCCACCCGCGGCGAGCCTTCCTCGTCCAGTGTCACCGTCAGCACGATCGGGCGGCAGCACACCTGGCAGTCCTCGACATACTGCTGCCCGCCCGCGGAGGGGTCCAGCAGTACCTCGATCGCCTCGCCGCAGCAGGGACAGGCCAGCGTCACCGGGACCAGCTCGAACTGCATTGCGCGCCTCCGCCCTGCGGACGCGCCGAGCATGCCACGGCGCGGCTCAGGATGGCGTCCACTGCTGCGGCATGCCGATGCGGAACAGGCCCGCGCGCTGCGCGCGCCGCGCCAGCCCGAGCAGCGCGCGGTCCTTGCTGAGCAGCCACGCCGCCCGCGACTGCCAGGCCAGTTCGAGGAACTTCTGGTCGTCCGGGTCGGCGCAGCGCGGCAGCGCGGCGCCTTCGCAGGCGGGCAGCCCGCCCGCGGGCAGGCAGCGCACGTGGGCGTCGAACGCGGCCGCGGCCCGCGCGCGGCGCGCCTCGTCCAGCGCCAGCTGCGGGTAGCGCAGCACGGCCAGCCACTCGTCGCGGCAGTCCGCGCGCGTCACCGCTTCCGCCCGGCCGGCGCGCAGCGCCTCCAGCAGCGCGGCGCAGCGCGCGTCGGCGAACACGAACAGGTCCAGGCAGACGTTGGTATCGAGCACGAGGCGGGACGGCATCGGCCGATTCGATGCGACCGCCGCCCGCGCCGTCAAGCCGCGCGCGGCGCGGCCGGGTCAACCCGCCGTCGCGGGGCGCGTTGACTCCCGGGAACCGCGCGCCCGGCGCGCGGCCCGCAGGGGAAAAATCCATGCAACGCATCTTCGTCGTCGGCTGCCCGCGCTCGGGCACCACCCTGGTCCAGGCCCTGCTGGCGCGCCACCCGCTGGTGTACGCCCTGCCGGAGACGGGCTTCTTCGCCTGGCTGTACGGCGAGCTGGCATGGCGCTGGGGCGACCGCGGCGCGCGGCCGCGGCGGCGGCGCCTGCGCCACCGCTTCGACATCGCCCGCTCCCGCGCGCGCAAGGCGATGCACGCCCTGCGCGCGCGCCTGCCCGAGGCGCCGCGGCCGCGGCCGCTGCCCTGGCGGACGCACGGCTGCGCGCGGCGCTTCGTCGCGCTGCTGGACGCCCAGGCCGCCGCCGCGGGCCGCGCGCTGTGGGTGGAGAAGACGCCCTACCACCTGCTGTACATCCCCGAGATCGAGCGGCTGGTGCCGCAGGCGCGCTTCGTCCACGTGATCCGCCGCGGCGAGGACGTGCTCGCCTCGGTGGCCGACGCCAACCTGCGCTACGACGGCAACGACGCCTTCGGCGGCGGCATCGTGCACTGGGCGCAGCGCTGGAACCGCGCCGCGCGCATCCACCTGGACTGCGCCGGGCGGCCGCAGCACCACTTCGTGTTCCTCGACGACCTGATCGCCGATCTCGACGTCGAATGGCGGCGGCTGTGCGCCTTCCTCGGCCTGGACGCGGAGCTCGAGCTCGACGACCGCTGCGCCCAGCCCGTGGCCGACCTGGACAGCGAGCCGTGGAAGCGCGCCGCGGCCGACGGCCGGCCGCGCCGGGCCGAGCGCAAGGCCGAGCGGCTGTTCGGCCCGCAGACGCTGGACTGGCTGCGGCAGCGGCTGGTGCCTTACCAGGAGCTGCGGCGCGCCTGCGCCGCCGGCCGCGACGCGAGGGCCGCGCCGGAGCCGCGGCGGCGGCTCGTCCAGCCCGCCTGAGCCGCGCTCAGCCCGCCGCCGCCAGCGCGCGCAGCCGCGCCACCGCGGCGGGAATCTCGGCCGGCACGGCCACCGTGGCGACGCGCTCCTCGCTGCCGTCCAGGCCGTTCTCCAGCTCGTGCGCCCAGGTCACGTGGTAGGGCATGTGCACGCCCCAGCCGCCCAGCCGCACCACCGGCTCGATGTCCGAGCGCAGCGAGTTGCCCACCATGGCGAACTGCTCCGGGCGCAGCCCGAACTCGGCGAACAGGCGGCGGTAGGTCGCCTCGTCCTTCTCCGAGACGATCTCGATGCGGCGGAACAGCTCGGCCAGGCCCGACTGCGCCACCTTCTTCTCCTGGTGGAACAGGTCGCCCTTGGTGATCAGCACCACCGCGTGGTACTCGGCCACCTCGGCCACCGCCTCGCGGATGCCGGGCAGCAGCTCCACCGGGTGCTGCAGCACGTCCTTGCCCAGCTCCACGACGCGGTGGATGTCGGCGGCGCTGATGCGCGCCTCGGTGAGCGCGATGGCGGTCTCCACCATCGACAGCGTCATGCCCTTGGCGCCGTAGCCGAACAGCTTGAGGTTGCGCCGCTCGGTGGCCAGCATGCTCTCCTGCACGCGGCGGTCGCCGAGGTCGACGTAGCGGCCGAGGATGGCCGCGAAGGCCGCGTTCGCCGCCTGGTAGTAGTCCTCGCTGTGCCAGAGCGTGTCGTCGCCGTCGAAGCCGATCAGTTGCAGCATGGAAGCCGTCCGCGCGGAAACAGGACCGCTATTGTCCCGCAGTTCCCTCGATCTGGCGCGCCAGCGCGTAGAGCACGCGCAGGTCTTGGGCGTCGAGCGCGTCGCCGTCCATGCCGCGGAAGTGGTGGTGGAAGGAGCGCACCGCGGCGGCGCGGTCGTCCAGCGCGTAGCCGACCAGCGCCAGCGCCATCCACGGGTCGAAGCCCGGCGGCGGGTCGATCGAGGCGTCGCGCGGCCACAGGCCGTAGCCGGCCGCCGCCAGCCGCGCCCACGGGAACAGCGGGCCCGGATCGTCCTTGCGCCCCGGCGCGAGGTCCTCGTGGCCGATCACCTGCGTGGGCGGGATGCGCAGCCGCGCGGTGAGGTCGGCCAGCAGGCGCAGCAGGCCGTCGATCTGCGCCGCGGCGAACGGCGAGTGGCCGTCGTTGTCCAGCTCGATGCCGATCGAGGCGGAGTTGAGGTCGGTGATCGTGCCCCAGCGCCCCGGCCCGGCCTGCCAGGCGCGGTCGGCGTCGGCGACCAGCTGGTAGATGCGGCCGTCGGCGCCGATCAGGTAGTGCGCGCTCACCGGGCCGCCGCTGTTGGCGGTGCGCAGCGTGTCCAGGCTCTCCTGCACCGAGTGCTGGTCGGTGAAGTGCAGCACGATCAGCACCGGCCGCCGCGCGTCGTAGTTGGGCGAGGGCACCCAGGTGGCCAGCGGGTTGCGCGCCGGCGCGTGCGCGCAGGCGGCCAGCAGCGACACCAGCAGCAGCGGCGCGATCCGGCGGCAGCGCCGCCAGCGCGGGGAGACGGCAGCGGGGACGGGCATGGGGCGCGGTCCTGGAAGCGGGCGGTCCGGCGAAACTGCCGCGCCGCCGCCGTGCCGTCAAGGCAGGCCGGAGCGTCGCAGCGGATGAGATGGCCGCACGCGAGGATGGCCGCGCTTGCACGGTTCCCTCCGCACAAGCCCCGACGCACTGGCAGTGGTCGGTTCGAACCCCTTGCCGCGCCGTCCCCCGGCGCGGCCTTTTTCGCCGCCGTTTCCTCCGCCTTCACCTCCGCCGCCGGCGAAAGCCGCTAGCATCCCTGCCGGACATCCACGGAGACGAGGCCATGAAAGCCGCTTCGCTGCTGTTGCCCCTGCTGCTGGCCGCGTGCGCCTCGGCCCCCTCGGCCCGCGCCGACGATCCGTCCGCCGCCGCCGTCGACGCGCAGCTGCCGCGCTACCACTGGCGGCTCGACCAGGCGACGGGCCAGGACGGCAAGCGCATCGAGGCGCTGTTCGCGCGGCCGGACAAGCCGCTGCAGCTGGACTTCGCCAACGGCCACGTGCACGTGAGCAACGCATGCAACGCGATCGGCGGCAGCTACCGGCTGGAGAACGGCCACCTGCACGTCGACGCGCTGATGCACACCATGATGGCCTGCATGAACGCCTCGCTGAACGCGCTGGACCACGAGATCTCGCGCACGCTCGCCGGCACCCCGGCGGTCCGCCTGGAGAACGCCGCCGGCACGCCGCACCTGTTCCTCGTCACCGCCGGCGGCGACACCCTGGACTTCGCCGGCGTGCCCACGCCGGAGACGCGCTACGGCGGCCCCGGCCAGACGCTGTTCCTGGAGATCGCCGCCGACACGCAGCCCTGCCCGCACCCGCTGGTGCCCGGCAAGCAGTGCCTGATGGCGCGCGAGCGGCACTACGACGCGCAGGGCCTGGCCACCGGCGCGCCCGGGCCGTGGCAGCCGCTGTACCAGGACATCGAGGGCTACACGCACGAGCCGGGCGTGCGCAACGTGCTGCGGGTGAAGCGCTACGCCGTCGCGCACCCGGCCGCCGACGCGCCGGCGGTCGCCTACGTGCTCGACATGGTGGTGGAGTCGGAACAGGTGCGGCGTTGAGGGCCTGAAGGTCCGATGCCACCGCGATGACCGCCTGCCGCCGCCGGCCCGCTAGGCCCCCACGCGCCGCCGCACCGCCTCGAAGTCGCGCACCGGCCGCACCTCGATGCTGCCGGTGCGCGTCCAGGGGAATTCCGCCGCCATGCGCAGCGCCTCCTCCATGCTGTCGGCCTCGATCAGGTTGAAGCCGGCGAGGTATTCCTTGGTCTCGGCGAAGGGGCCGTCCACCACCAGCGTGCGCCCGTCGCGCACCCGCACCGTCCTGGCCGCGGCCGGCTCGTGCAGCTGCTGGCTGTCCAGCAGCCGGCCCTCGGCGCGCAGCTCGTCGGCGTGGACGATGCAGTCGCGCATGCGCGCGTCGAACTCGCCCGCCGGCAGCGCGTCCAGCAGGGCGTCGTCGCTATAGATCATCAGGAGGAATTTCATGGCGCCTCGGCGGGTCGTGGCTTGGAGCCGGGGGGATGCGCGGCGCCCAAGCATCCCCCGCCACGCCACCCGATGCAACCCGCGCCGGCCGCCGCTCGTCGCCACGGCCGCGGCCGCGCGGCAGTGGCGCCGCGCGGCCGCGCTTCCCGCACCATCATCATCGAGCCCGCCGCGATCGGCACCGTGGGAGCGCCGGCCACAGGGGGTTGGAGCGCAACGCATTACGGCAGGGCGTCCATGTGCCGCCCACGGTGCCGATCGCGGCGGGCTCGAATCCGCTTTTTTACGGCCGGGCGTGCGCCACGCCCGACAATTCCACCCGCCGGTTGGGCGCCAGGCAGGCGATCAGCGCGGCGCGCGCCGCGTCGTGGCACTGCACCACCGGGTCGGCCTCGCCGCGGCCCTCCACCTGGATCGACGCCGCCGGCACGCCGTTGGCCGCCAGATAGTCGCGCACCGCCTCCGCGCGCCGCCTCGACAGGACCAGGTTGTAGGCGTCGCGGCCGATGCGGTCGGTATAGCCGACCACCCGGATGTCCTCGACCTGGCTGGCCGCGCGCAGCCGCTGCAGCAGGTCGTCCAGCCGGCGGCGGCCCTGCCCGGTCAGCGCGGCGCTGTCGAACGCGAACAGGGCGTCGGAGGACAGGCGGATCGGCTCGGCCGGCAGCGGCGCCGGCGGCGGAGGCGCCGCCGCGGCCGGCGCCGGCGGCTCCAGCAGCGCCTTGCACGCCTCCGGCTTCCAGTAGTAGGCCGCGGCGGTGTGGTCCTTGCCGAACGCGACCTGGAACTGGCAGCGGATGAAGTCGCCGCTGCCGTCCGCCTTGCGGAAGTCGAACACGTAGTTCCAGCGGCGCACGCCGAACACGCCCTCGTTGAAGTGCGGCGTGCCGAGCAGGGCGTAGAGCTGCGGCTTGGTCATGCCCGGCGCCAGCTTGCGCAGGTTCTCCAGGTTCACGAAGCTGCCTTCCGGCATCGTCGCGCGCGCGGGGTCCGGGAACTCGACCGCGCCCGCGCCCGCGCCGGCGTCGGCCCGGCGGTTGCCGCTGCAGCCGGCGGCCGCGGCCAGCGCCGCGGCGGCCAGCAGCAGCCCTGCGTTCCTGCATGCCGTGCGTATCGTCATGATCGCTCCCCCTCGCTGGTCGTCCATTGCCCGTGCTACCACTGCATGCCGGCGCCGATCGTCACGCCGGTGTCGCCGCGCGAGTCGGCCGAGCCGGTGAGCTTGTAGACCCAGCGGCCGCCCTCGGAGACGGTCGAGATGCCGATCGCCAGGCCCGACTCGCCGCGGAAGGTGCCGGCGGCGACCGCCGCCATGCTGCGGCCCGGCTCGTAGGCCTGCGGCAGGCCCGCCATCGCCATCGCGGCGGCCACGCCGGCGTCGGCGCGGTGGCCGACGCGGTCGAGCCGGTTGCCGAGGTCGCCCAGCCGCTGGTCGGTGTAGGCGTTGGCCCAGTTCACCGCGTCCTGCATGCCCGCGTGCAGCTGGCCCACGTTCACTGCATCGGTGTCCGCGGTGCCGGCGGCCACGTTGTGGATGGTGGTGGTGGTCACCGCCTCCGCGCGCAGCCCGCCGCCCTTGCCGCCGCCCAGGGTCACGCTGGTGTAGTCGATGCTGCCGTCGGCCTTGGCGTCGTAGCGGATCGCGCCCTGCTGCGAGGCGTCGACCGCCGATTTCAGCTGGCCCACGTTCACCGCGTCGGTGTCGGCGCTGCCGGCGGCCACGTTGGTGATCTGCCGCTCGTGGCCCGCGCTGCCCACCGACACGCTGTCGGCGCGGTCGGCCACCGAGCCGGCGCCGATCGCCACCGCGTTGTCGGCGCTGGCGTCCGCGCCGTTGCCCAGCGCCACGCTGCCGTTGCCGCCGGCGCTGGCCACCGGCCCCACCGCCACGCTGTCCGTGCCGGTGGCGCTGGCGCCGCCCTGGGTGGAGTTCACGCTCAGGTACTTCGAGCCGCCGCCACCGCCGTTGCCGAGGTTGGCGATCTGCTGGTACAGGCTGTAGTTGCTGTAGACGTTGCCGGCGTCCTGCGTCCAGTGCCACAGCTGCGCGCCGTTCACCGCCTCGGCGCTGCCGGCCGCCTCCAGGCCCGCGGCGAGGTTGCCGATCGCCACCGGCGCGCCGCCGCCGCTGCCGACCAGGGTGATGCGGTCGGTGGCGTTGCCCGCGCCGTCGGCGTCGTACTTCACCGCCAGCTTGTCGGTGCTGCTGACGCGCTCGTCCACCGCCTTCAGCTGGGCGACGTTCACCGCGTCGTCGTCCTCGCTGCCCGCGGCCACGCCGGTGACCTGGCGGTCGCCCACGTTGACCTCGCCGGCCGAGCTCTGCGGCTGCGCCAGGCCGTAGGCCGCGTAATCCGATTGCGCGCCGCGGCTGGCCGCCGAGCCGGCGCCCAGGGCGACGCTGTTGGCCGCGTCGGCCGCGGCGCCCGCGCCCAGCGCCAGCGCGCCGGCCGCCGCGGCGCTGGCGCCGTTGCCCACCGCCACGCTGCCGGCGCCGGCGGCGCTGGCCAGCGGGCCGGCCGCCACGCTGTCGCTGCCGGCGGCGTTGGCGTCGCCCAGCGCGGAGTTGGCGTGGAAGTACTTGATGCCGCCGCCGTTGTCGATGTTGTCGATGCGCGTGTTGAGGTTGGTCACCGAGCCGTTCACCGCGGCGAAGGCGTCGCTCACGCTGTGGTAGTCGCCGGTGCTGGCGCTGCCGTCGGAGGCCACCGAGGCGATGCTGAAGGTCGGCGCCGTCCAGGTGCCGGTGGCGGGATCGAAGCCGGTGGTGCCGCCCATGTACTTGACCAGCGCCGCGTCGGTGGCGAACAGCTGCGCGCCGTTCACCGCGTCGGTGCTGCCCGCCGACAGCGCGCCGGCGGCCACGTTGTGCAATGCCACCGGCGCCGCGCCGCCCGCGCCGCCCAGGGTGACGGCGGCATGGCTGGCGTCGTCGTACTGCACCGCGTTGACCGTGGCGTCGGCCACCGCGTCGAGCTGGCTGCGGTTCACCGCGTCGTGCGGCGCGGTGCCGTCGGCCACGTTGCCGATGCGCTGCGGCGCGCCGGTGCCGTGGCTGGCGTCGTAGGCGCCCAGGGTGGCGTTCCACGCCAGCGCGTCGGCCTGCAGGTTGGTGATGCTGGTCGTGTTGTTGGTCACCTGCTGGTTGGTGGCGAACAGCTGCGCGCCGTTCACCGCGTCGGTGCTGTCGGCCGCCAGCGCGCCGGCCGCCACGTTGTGCAGCGCCACCGGCGCCGCCGCGCCCACGCCGCCCAGCGTCACCGCGGTGCGCGCGGTGTCGTCGTACTGCACGGCGTTGTCGGCCACGCTGGCCACGCCCTGCAGCTGCGCCACGTTGACCGCGTCGGTGGGGGCGCTGCCGGCGGCCACGTGGGTGATCTGCCGTTCCTGGCCCGGCGCGCCGATCGACACCTCGCCCGCCGAGCTCTGCGGTGCGGCCAGGCCGTAGGCCGCGTAGTTCGACTGCGCGCCGCGACTGGCCGAGGACTTGTAGCCCAGCGCCACGCTGTTGGCCGCGCTGGCGGTGGCCTCGGCGCCCACGACGGTCTGCGCGTTGGCGGTGCCCGAGGCGTCGTCGCCGATCACCACCGAGTGGCCCAGCCGCGACTCGTAGTCGGCGGTGGGCACGCCGCTGGGATCGTCCGGATCGTTGGCGCCCGCGCCGGGGAAGGCGGTGCTGGCATCCACCGCGGGCAGCGCGTGGCTCGCGTTGGTGCCGATCACCACCTCCTTCGAGCCGTTGGCCGAGGCGCCGTCGCCCACCAGCACCTGGTAGTCCTGCGCGGCGTTGACCGCCCAGCACGATTCGGTGACCACGCCCAGCACGTTGAGGCAGGTGGAGGCCCACGCCGGCGCGCTGTTCGGCAGCACCAGCCCCAGCAGGCCGCCGGCGGCGCCGTTGTTGATGTGGGTGATGTAGCTGTCGGAGGTGACGCCGCCGATCAGCGTGAGGTGCGAGTTGGTGCCGGTGCCGCCCAGCGTGGTGCCGTCCACGGTGGTGAGCACGGTGCCCACCGGCGTGAGGTTCACCAGCGGCAGGCCGAGCAGGTTCACGTTGGCGTAGCCCTGCGTGAAGTTGGCGTTGTTCACGCGCAGGCTGCCGTTGCTGACGTAGCCGCTGGAGTCGCCGAACAGGCTGTTCTCGCTGGTGCCGAGCAGTTGCGTGGCCGTGCCCACCACGCCGCCGTTGCCGATGATCAGGCCGGTGGGCTGCGCCGAGGGCGGCGGCACCGGCGGCGCGGCCGCCGGCGTCACTGCGCCGGCCAGCCCGCCGGGCGCGCCCGTCACGCCGGAGACCGTGCCGGTGACCACGCCGCCCAGCGAGGACAGGTCGCCGCTGCCGACGACCGGCAGCGGACTCGCCAGGGCGCTGGCGGTGGCGTCGCCGTCGAGAACGGCATCGGCCTGCGGCGCGGCGCCGTCGTCGTGATGCCGGCGGCGGTCGGCGGCGATTGCCGCATCGGCCGCGAGGGCGGTGTCCGAATCGTCGTCCGCACCGTCCCGGGCGCCCGCTTCCACTCCGGCGTCCAGCGTGGCCTTGCCCGCCGGCGGCAACGACGCGACTGCGGAGGCACCCGCGGCCAGGTCATGCTCGCGGTCGGCCGCCACGTCCACCACGCCGGCGACGCGGCCGGCACCCGCCGGGGTCGTCGCGGCCACCGCCACGCCGGCGGCCGCATGCAGGCCGTCGCCGGGCGCTCCGACCAGGCCATTGCCGTCGCTCGCGCCACCGGCGGACGGAACCTGCGGATGGAGCGACAGCCGGACGTCCAGCCGTCCATCCTCGAGCTTCGCGCCTGCACCGGCCTGCGCCAGCGGCGTCGAAAGCCCCGCGCCCGCCTGGACGTCGGGTAGCGCCGACGTCACGCCATGCACCGCCTGGCCCACCGTGTCCGCGAGGTCGCCCGAAGTGGCGCCCTGCACCAGCCCCGCGACGAGCTGCCCGGCGCCGGAGGCCACGCCCGGCGCCACCGGCGCCACGCCGTCCACGACCTTCCGCGGCACGGCGGCCACCGCGCCCACGACCTGGCCCGCGCCGCCCGGCAAGGGCAGGCCCTGCGCCACGCCGCTCGCGCCCGACAAGGTGTGATCGACCACGCCCGCGACCTGGCCGACCACCTGCCCCAGCCCGTTCGCCGAGCCCGGCGCCGCGGCCAGTCCCGAGACCACCTGCCGCACGTCGCTCGTCGCGCCCTGCACCACCGGCACGGCCGTATCCGCCGCCTTCTGCGGGATGGCGGCCACCGTGCCCACGACCTGGCCCGCGCCACCCGGCAGGGGCAGGCCCTGCGCCACGTCATCGACCTTCGATGCGGTCGCGGTCACGGCGTGCGTTGCCGTGCCGACGATGCCGCCCGTCCCGCCGGACGCGGCGGCTCCGGCGAGCCCCGACACCAGTTGCCGCACGTCCGCCACCGCGGTGTGCACGGTCGGCTCGACCTGGCCTACCACCTGGTGGGGCACGGTGCGCACGACATCGAGCACCGGCCCGGTGCCGGCGACGCCGCCGGGCAGGGGCAGCACTTTCGCCACGCCGCCCTGCACCTGGGTCACCGTGGTGGCAACCGCGCCGGTCACGCGGTCCACCAGCCGGACCAGTCCGCCCGAGGCGGCGGCCGGCGTAGCCTGGGCCGTGGACGACGCGGCGCCGTCGTAGCGCGACATCAGCGCCTGCAGGTCGTCGAGCTTGCGGTCGCCCGTGGACTGCGCCTGCGCCGCGGCGGCAAGCGCGAGGCCGCCGACGGCCAGCAGGCCCAGGCATGCCGCGCGCGCCGGGCGACCGCGATGGTCCGCGGGCGATGCGCCGGGCCGCGCCGCCGAGGAGGAGAGCTCGGAGGCGACCACCAGGGCGTTGCGGGACTTGCTCCACACCAGACGATAGACACGGTTCATGGGACCCCCTCGAGCCACGCCCGGCCAGGCGACCGCGGACGCATCCGGCTCATCGTTTGAAGAGCTCCGCGGCGCATGCCTGCGCCGGGGAGACGCACTGGGGGGTCATTACATGCGGCGCGAAACGCCGGCGATGTGCCGAACCGGCAAGGCGCTGCGCGTATCCGGCACGCCATGGGGCGAATACGGCAAGCGCATGCACAAATGCGGCAAGGGCGGCCTTGGCGGCGGATGGCGGATGGCGGGAGGCGGTGCCGTGCCGTGCTGTGCTGTGCTGTGCTGAAGCGATTTTCCGTGGGGAAGCCGTCTCCGCGGGTGCCCTGTGGGAGCGGCCCCGGCCGCGATCACGGCACCGCAGTGCATTCGCGGCCGGAGGCCGCTCCCACAGGCGCTGCTCCCACACGGGCCGCTCCTACAAAGGCCGCTCCACAGGGAGCGGTCCCACGAAGCCACCGACGCGAGAGCGACAGGCGCAGGTCGCGGTGCCTGGCCCCTAGCCGCGCTCGGAAGCCCGGACCAGCGGCGGCGGTTCCGCCGGCTCGATCGGCGGCGCCCGCATCAGCGTGTCGCGCGGCGATTCGCCGAAGACCCGGCGATAGTGGTCCGCGAAGCGCGACAGGTCCCACAGCCCGCAGCTCAGGGCCACCGACTTCACCGAGCGGCGGCTGGCGTCGGACAGCGACAGGCTGCGGCAGGCGGTGCACAGCCGCAGCATCGACAGGTAGCGGTTGGGCGAGATGCCCAGCAGGTCGTCGAAGGCGTAGCGCAGCGCCCGCTCGCTCACCCCGGCGGCGTTGCACATCTCGGTGAGGTAGATGTCGTGGCGCATGTTCGCGCGCATGAACTGCTCGGCGCGCTGCACGATCAGGTAGTGCGCGCGGCGGCCGCGCGAGCACTGCGGCCGGTCCTCCGCGGGCGCGCCGAGGCCGGCCGCGAGGTGGCTCTCCAGCAGCGCGTCGACGTCCGGGACGCCCGGCGCGGGACGGTCCGCCACGCCGTCGGCCCGGCCCAGGTCCTCGCGGATGCGCTCGAAGCGCGCGCAGCTCCTGCGCCTGCCGCGTGGTGGAGAGGCGGAACAGCGAGAGCAGGCGCGCCGGCAGTTCCACCGAATGCGGCTGCAACTCGGCGTACTTCCGCTGCATCCGGTCCAGGGGCACCAGCATCACGCTGACCACGCTGCCGGCGCGCAGCAGGAATTCGCTGATGCCTTCCGGCAGCACGGTGAAGGCCATCCCCGGCTGCAGCGGCGTGCCGTGGCACCAGCTGCCTTCCTCGGTGTGGTGGATGTAGCCCAGCAGGCACCAGTCCGGCGGCAGCACGAAGCGCCCGCGGAACGGGAAGTCCACCTCCGCGCTGCAGAGGATGGCTTCGTTGAGCACGTGCGAGTCGACGGCGGCGCTGGGCCCTTTCGCGCCGACCAGCACGATCTCCATTTCGCAGACCCTGAGCGCTCCGCCAAGAGAGATCAGGTCGCTCGATCGAAACCTTCCATTGATCTCGAACGCCATCGCACGTCGAGCCCCCTGTTACGACCAGCCTGCACCGCCCTCTCCAGGCAGTGGAGATTTCCATGCTGCTCACGCACCCATGTTTCATTAGAACCAATCGGCTCGCCGGTCTAATGCACGTTTTCGGCAACCGGACCGGGAATCATGTCGCGGCGATGACGCTGGAGATCGTTTCCCCTAAAAAACCCGCCGAATTTGCCGATTTTGTGTAACGACGCATGGCGGCACCGCGGAAACTCCGCCCCGTATCGACCGGATTCCGACGAGGTCGAAGCAACAGGGGGCAGCATGGATGACGCAGCGCGCGATCCGGGGAGGATCCACCGCCGTCCGCGGCAGCGGAGCCGCGCTGGCGTGCGCCCTCGGCGCGGCGCAGCCGGCCGTGCCCTCTTCCTTTCCTTTTCCTCGCGTGCGGTCCGGCAAGCGCCCGAGCGCCACGGCCCGGCCTGGCGCATCCAGGCGGAAAACGCCCGCGGATGGCGAGCGCCCGCACCGTCGTCACGGATTCCGGATGGCCCGTTTCACGGGGCGTCCGGCGACATCGGCAAGAAATGGTGGAGGAGGAACAGACATGAATCGGTCCATTCGCAAGTTTCTGGCTGAGGAAGACGGCATTACCGCCATGGAGTACGGCATTCTCGCGGCACTGGTGGCGCTGGTGCTCGTCGCCGTCATTGGCACGGATGCGGGCGGAACCTTCGGCCAAATCCTGACCGCGCTTTTCAACAAGGTAAAAAGCGCGGTGGTCGGAACCACCTGAGCATTCCGGGCGCGCCCGGTCCCGTGCCCGTGCATGCGGTCATCCGGTAAGAGCCGGACCAGGTCCGCCTCCGCGAAGACGACACACGGGCAGTTGCCCGGGAACCAGCCAGCGCCGGTCGCCCTTTCACCGGAGATTCCCCGTGCTTGCGCCGTTGCCTGCCCTCGCCGCCGTCCTGAGCGTGCTGGTCGCCGCGAGCGACCTGTACGCGCGGCGCGTGCCCAACCGCTGGCTGCTGGCCGCGCTGGCGGTGGGGGCCTGTCTTGCCGCATCCGACTGGCTGGCGGGCCGGACGGGAGCGCCGTGGCCGCAGCTGCTGGGCCTGCTGGCGGGCTTCGCCGCCTTGCTGCCGTTCCACCTGATCGGCTGGATGGGCGCGGGCGACGTGAAATTCTTCGCCACGCTGGGCTTCCTGCTCGGCGCGCCGGCGCTGCTGCCGATCGGCATCGCCGGCAGCCTGCTGGGCGGCGTGCATGCCCTCGCATCGCCGCTGGCGCGGCGCTGGTGCACGCTGGCACTGCCCGGCTGGACGCTGGTGCAGGCATGGCTCGCGCCACCGGCGGCCGACGCCTCGCCGGCCGCGCGGCGGCGGGCGCGGCCGGGCCTGCCGTATGCCGCGTACCTGGCGGCGGGCGCGTTGCTGGTGGTGTTCGTGCCCGGCCTGGCGCAAGGGGGCACGCCATGAGGCAAGCCGTCCGACCGTGCCTCGCGTCGCCGGCCATGCGCCGCCAGCGCGGCGTCGCCGCCATCGAATTCGCGCTGGTGTTCCTGCTCGGCATGCTGCCGCTGCTGCTGCTCACCTTCTCCGGCGTGCTGATCTTCGCCGCCAAGCAGTCGCTGACGCTGGCCGCCGCCGAAGGCGCGCGCGCCGCGCTGCGCTACGGCACGGCGGAGCAGCGCCGCGGCTACGCCTGCGCGGCGGCGCAGCGCTCGATGCAGTGGCTGCTCGACTTCTCCGGCGAGACGGCGGGCTGCGACGCGCCGGCCGCGCCTGGCGCGGGCTATGCGCCCATCGCCGTCTCCACTGCCACGCCCTGCCCGAGCGCGCCCGGCGCGCAGTGCCTCACCGTGGTGGCGTCCTACGACTACGACGCGCACCCGCTGCTGCCCGGCACCGGGGCGGCCTACGGCTGGTTGCTGCGCCGCGCGATCGCCAGCAGCGCCACCGTGCAGCTCGACCCGCAGACCGACTGACCGGAGAACCGCAGATGCACAAGCTCACCCGCATCGTCGCCCTGCTGCTGGTCGCGGTGGCGGTGGTGCTCGCCCTGGTGGCGCTCAACCTCGGCAAGCGCGAGGCGGCGCCGGTCGCGGCCGCTCCCGCCGCCGCGCGCGAAACCGACGGCCGCGGCAAGCTGCCCGCGGTGGTGACGGCCGCCATCGCGCTGCCGGCGGGCCGGCCCATTCCGGCCGACGCGCTGCGCCTGGCCCACCTCGCGTCGGCACCGGCCGGCAGCTTCGCCAGCGTGGACGCGGTGGCCGGCAGCCTGCCGCGGGTGGACATTCCCGCGGGCGCGACGATCACCTCCGAGCTGCTGGCGCGCGGCATGGCGGTCCGGCTCAAGCCCGGCGAGCGCGCGCTCGCGGTGCCGGTGGACGAGCTGGCCGGCGCCGGCAACCGCATCGCGCCGGGCGACTACGTGGACGTCTTCCTCAGCCTCAAGGCCACGCCGCCCGGCGGTCCGCGCGGGACGGCCACGGAGGACCAGGCGCGCCTGCTGCTGTCGCGGCTGCGCGTGCTCGCCTACGGCGGCCAGGACCTGCCGTCCCCCGCCGCCAGCACCGCGCCGCCGGCCGACGGCAAGGCCGTCGCGGCCGCGCGGACGGACAACCCGCCGCCGCGCACCGCGGTGCTGGCGGTGCCGGTGGCGGACGTGGGCAAGCTGCTGCTCGGCGCGCAGAACGGCCGCCTCGCGCTCGCGCTGCGCCATCCCGTCGACGCGGGCCGTCCCGACGATGCGCTGTTCCCCGCGCCGCGCGCCGCGCTGGCGCCGCTGGCCGGGCTCGACGAGGCGCAGCGCGCGCGGCTCGCTTCGCCGGAGAACCGCGCCTTCGCCGGCATCGACGGCGCCGGCCTGGCCGGCACGGCGGGTGCGCCGCAGTCCGCGGCGCACCCGCGCAAGGGCACCGGCGCGGCAGGCCTGGAAATCATCCGCGGCACCGCGCGCAGCGGCGCGTACTCCGCCCGCCATCCCTCTCCATGAAGCGACGGATCCCGCTCATGCCCTTCCGAGCAAGGCAAGTTCTCCGCCGGTGCGCCTTCCTGGCCGGCGCCTGGCTGCTCGCGGCCAGCCCGACGGCCGCGCCGCGCACCGCCGACGCCGAGCTGGTGCTGCAGGCGCACGAGCAGCGGCCGTGGTCGCTGCCGGCGGACCTGGAGCGCGTGGCCATCGCCGATCCCGCGGTGGCCGACCTGGTGATGCTCAAGGGCCAGCGCCGCCAGGCCCTGCTGGTGGGCCAGCAGCCGGGCCAGACCGTGCTGCTGCTGTGGCGCCGCGGCCAGGAGCTGCCGCAGCGCCTGACCGTGCGCGTGCGCGGCGCCGCGCAGGACGCGCTGGAGCAGGGCACCGGCGCCGCCGTCGCCGTGCAGGACGGCCGGGCGGTGCTCGCCGGCCAGCCGGCCACCCTGCTCGACCACCAGCGCGCGCTCGCCGCGGCGCAGAGCGCGGTGGGCGACAAGGGCGGCATCGCGGACACCAGCACGGTCGCCGCCGGCGGCGTGGTGCAGGTGGACGTGAAGGTGGTCGAGCTGGACAAGAACGTGATGAACCAGATCGGCATCAACTTCCAGGCCCGCAACAACGGCTTCAGCTGGGGCTTCGGCAGTCCGATGAACCAGAGCAGCGGCGGCGACGGTTCGACCAGCGTGCTTTCCTCCGCCTTCAGCCTCGTGCTCAGCCACGTCAGCGGCGACAACCGCCACGCATGGAACGCCGACCTCGACCTGCTCAAGAGCAACGGCATGGCCCGCGTGCTGGCCGAGCCCACGCTGGTGGCGCTGTCGGGCCAGAGCGCCAGCTTCCTCGCCGGCGGCGAGCTGCCGATCCCGGAGCCGCAGGGGCTGGGCACCACCGCGATCGCGTACAAGCCCTTCGGCGTGGGCCTCACCGTGACGCCCACCGTGCTGGCGCCCGACCGCATCGCGCTGAAGGTGGCGCCGGAGGCCAGCGACCTGGACTACGCCAACGCGCTGACCTTCGACGGCGTGTCCGTGCCGGCGATCGGCACGCGCCGCGCCGACACCACGGTGGAGCTGGGCGACGGCGAGACCTTCGTGATCGGCGGCCTGGTGAGCCAGTCGATCAGCTCGCAGGTGGACAAGATCCCGCTGCTGGGCGACATCCCGGTGCTCGGCGCGTTCTTCCGCGACCTGCGCTACAGCCGCCAGGACAAGGAGCTGGTGATCATGGTGACGCCGCACCTGGTGCGGCCGATCGCCCGGGGCACCGCGCTGCCGCTGCCGGGGCAGCGCGAGACGCAGCGGCACCTTCCGGTCTGGGGCGCCTGGCTGGTCGATCCGGCCAGCGCGGACCAGCTGCCCGGCTTCTCGCGCTGAGGGCGGACGCGGCCATGCGCGCGACGGCTTCCATCATCCCCATCGGCAAGCGGGAGCTTGGCGTGGACCTTTGGTTCTACTCACCGGACGAGCGGCGCGCCCAGTCGCTGGCGGTGCGGCTGCGCGACTTCGCCTCGGTGCACTGGAAGGACAGCCGCGCCTTCGATCCCCGCCCCTGGGCGCGCAAGCCGGAGGCCGGCCACGTGGTGCTGCTCGACTACGCCGCCGACGCCGCGCCGCTGTCCAGCGAGCTGGCCCCGCGGCTGATCTCGATGGCGCCCGGCGCGCCGCTGCTGGGCGTGGGCTCCACCCGCGCCGACCGCGCCGAGTGCGTGCTGGCCGCGCTGCGCGCGGGCGTGCACGACTTCATCGACCTGGATGCGTCGGACGAGGAGATCGGCAGGCTGCTGCGCCGCGTGCTGCAGCGGCCCGCCGGCGCGGCGACCGTGCGGGCCGCGCGGCCGCGCGGCCAGCTCGTGCTGCTGCTCGGCGCGCGGCCCGGCGTGGGCACCAGCACGCTGGCCGCCCACCTGGGCGCGCTGGCCTCGCTGCCGCCGCCGCCCGCGCCGGCCGCCGAGGAGGCGCGCACGCTGCTGCTCGACCTGGGCTACCCGGCCGGCGACGCCGCGCTGTACCTGGGCACCGCCGGCGACTTCCACTACGCCGACGCGCTGCGCAACGCCGCGCGCCTCGACGCCACCCTGGTCCGCACCGCGCTGCCGCACTACGAGAGCCGCCTGGCGGTGCTCTCGCAGGGGCCGGGCACCGCGGTGCCCGCCGACGCGCCGGAAACGCCGGTGCTGATCGACTGCCTGCGCGACATCTTCGAGCTGCTGCTGTGCGACGCCGGCGGCACGCCCTGCCGGCAGCTCCCGCCGGACCTGCTGCGCGCCGCCAACGAGATCTGGCTGGTGACCGACCAGAACGTCGCCTCGGTGGTGGCGCTGGACGCCTGCCTGCGCGAGCTGGAATCGCTGCACGCGCGCGACCCGCGGCTGGCCCTGGTGGTCAGCCACCACGACGCCGCCTGCGGCGTGGACGCCGGCCAGCTCGCCCAGCGCTTCTCGCTGCCGCTGCTGGCGAAGCTGCCCGAGCGCGCGCGGGCGCTGCGCGCCAGCGCCAACCAGGGCCTGCTGCTGCACCAGCACGCGCCGCGCGATCCCTACGTCCTCGCGCTGCAGCCGCTGCTGGCGCGGCTGCGCAACGAGCCGCCCGCCGCCAGGGCCACATCCCGCTGGAAACATCTCCTGATGCGCATCGGAGAACGCCGATGGAAGACGCCATGAATCCCGCCGGCACGCGCCCGCCCGCGCTCCGCAGCGTCGCCGGCACGCCGCGCCCCGGCGGCGCCGTGCCGTTCGAGCAGACCCAGCAGTTCCACGACGTGTTCACGGCGGCGCACGAGTTCCTGCTCAACCGCATCGAGGACCAGCGCCTGGACATCGCCTCCTGGGCGCAGGACACCGTGGTCAAGTACGTGGACGCGGAGACCGCCAGCTTCGTGCAGGAGTGGCGCATCCCGGTCAACGAGGCCGAGATGCGCCTGGTGTCCAGCGCGCTGGTCAAGGAGCTGACCGGCTTCGGCCCGCTGGACGACCTGCTGCTCGACCCCGAGGTCGAGGACATCCTGATCAACGGCTACCAGGACGTGTACGTCTCCCGCGGCGGCGTGCTGGAGCGCGCCACGGTGCGCTTCAGCGACAACCACCACCTGCTGCGCATCGTGCGGCGCATCCTGGCGCCGCTGGGCCGGCGGCTGGACGAGTCCAGCCCGATGGTGGACGCGCGCCTGCCCAACGGCGGGCGGCTCAACGCGATCATCGAGCCGCTGTCGGTGGCCGGGCCGAGCGTGTCGATCCGCAAGTTCCGCAAGGACCCGTTCACCCCGGACGAGCTGCTGGCCAGGGGCACCTTCGACCGCGCCATCCACGCGCTGCTGAAGGCCGCCGTGCTCGGCCGCTGCAACATCATGATCTCGGGCGGCACCAGCTCGGGCAAGACCTCGCTGCTCAACGCGCTGGCCAGCTTCATCCCGCACAGCGAGCGCGTCATCACCATCGAGGACACCGCCGAGCTGTCGCTCAACCACCCGCACGTGGTGCGCCTGGAGAGCCGCCTGGGCGGCTTCGACGGCGAAGGCGCGGTGAGCATCCGCGACCTGGTGCGCAACAGCCTGCGCATGCGCCCCGACCGCATCGTGGTCGGCGAGGTGCGCGGCGCCGAGGTGCTGGAGATGCTGCAGGCGATGAACACCGGCCACGACGGCTCGATGTCCACCATCCACGCCAACTCGCCGCGCGACGCGCTGTACCGGCTGGAGATGCTGGCCGGCTTCGCCGGCTTCCAGGGCAGCGAGAGCAGCCTGCGCCGGCAGATCGCCAGCGCGCTCGACTTCATCGTGCAGATCGCGCGCCTGGGCAACGGGCGGCGCGTGATCGCCTCGATCACCGAGGTCACCGGCGTGGGCGACAACATCATCACCACGCAGGAGATGTACCGGCACGAGGCCTACGTCGACGTCGACGGCAAGGAGCGCGACCGCTGGCCGGGGCTGGGCTTCCACCCGCACACGCACAAGCTGGAGCCGTTCCGCCAGTTCCTGCGCGAGGCCGGGAGCGCACTGCCGTGACCCAGGCGCTGGCCCTGCTCAGCCTGGTCCTGCTCGCGCTGGCCGGCGCCGTCGAGCTGTGGTGGGGCAGCGCGGCACGGCAGCAGGAGCGGCGCATGCTGAGCCGCCTGGAGGAAAGCCTGGCCGGCGCCGCGCAGGCGCCGCCCGCGGCGCAGGCGCGCCCGCGCGCGGCGGCGGCCTGGCCGCAGGAGCGGCTGCATCCGGACGCGCTGTACCTGCGCGCCGGCCTGCCCACCGGCTGGCGCACCACGGCGGCGCTGGCGCTGCCCGGCGCGGCCGCCGCGCTGCTGGGCTGGTGGCGCCTGGGCAGCGCGTGGGCGGCGCCGCTGATGCTCGGCGCCTACGCCGCGCTGCTGTGGCTGTGGCTGCGCCGGCGCGTCGAGCGGCAGCGCCAGCAGCTGCTGCGCCAGCTGCCCGACTTCCTCGACGGCGTGGTGCGCATGTCGTCCATCGGCAACAGCCTGCCGATGGCCTTCCAGAGCATCGCCGCCGGCAGCCAGCCGCCGCTGCGCGCCGTGCTCGACCGCGCGCTGCAGTCGGCGCGCGCCGGGCAGGACCTGGACCGCGCCCTGCAGCTCGCCGCGCAGCCCTACCGCCTGCAGGAGCTGGAGCTGCTGCACGTGGTGCTGGGCACCGGCATGCGCATCGGCGGCCGCGCCGACCAGATCCTGCAGCGCATGAGCGACTTCATGCGCGACCTGGCGCACGCGCGCCAGGAGCTGCAGGCGATCACCTCCGAGACGCGGCTGTCGGCCTGGGTGCTGGGGCTGCTGCCGGTGCTGGTGACGATCCTGATGAGCCTGCTCAACCCCACCTTCTTCCTGCCCATGTTCACCCAGCCGCTGGGCCACAAGCTGCTGCTGGCGGCGCTGGGGCTGGAGGCGCTGGGCGGCTTCCTGCTCTACCGCCTGGCGAGGTCGCTGTGAGGCGCGGCCCCCGCCCCTGCCGCGGAGCGCCGCGATGAGCGCCCATGCGCTGTCCACCGCGGCGTGGATGCTGCTCGCGCTGGGCCTGGGGCTGCTGGCGCTGGACCTGGTGTGGCGCCGGCGCGGCGAGCGGCAGGCGCAGGTGATCGAGCGCGCGCTGCAGCGCCAGCCGATCGCCGAGGCCGCCGCCGCGCAGGCCGGGCGCACGCCGTGGCAGCGCGTGCTGGACGGCCTGGAGGCGCTCGGCCACCGCTTCGAGCGCGGTCGCCTGGGCGGCATCCTGCTCGCCGCCGAGGACCGCCTGCTGCTGGAACGCACCAACCGCAACACGCTCGCCGGCCGCGCGATCTTCCTCGGCCTGCGGCTGGCGCTGGCGCTGCTGTTCCCGCTGCTGGCGCTGCCGTGGCTGCCGGCCGGCGGCGTGCGCGCGCTGGCGGTGCTGCTGGCCGCGCTGGCCGCCGGCGTGCTGCTGCCCAAGCTGGCGCTGGGCGCCTGGGCCGACCGCCTGCGCCGCCGCGCCGAGGACGAGCTGCCGCTGCTGATCGACCTGCTGCGCCTGCTGCAGGGCGTGGGCTTCAGCATGGACCAGAGCCTGCAGATGATCGCCGAGCGCTTCGAGGCGGTGCTGCCCGTGCTGGGCGGCGAGATCCGCGACGCCAACGCGGTCTACATGCGCGGCCGCCAGCGCGCGCAGTCGCTGCGGCGGCTGGCCGAGTCCTTCGGCAACGAGGACCTGCGCAGCCTGGTGCAGCTGATCGTGCAGGTGCACGAGCACGGCGGCGCGGTGCAGGAGCCGCTGCGCCAGTTCGCCGAAAGGCTGCGCGAGCGGCGCAAGCTCAACCTCAAGGAAAAGACCGGCAAGCTCTCGGTGAAGATGACCGTGGTGATGATGCTCACCCTGCTGCCGGCGCTGATGCTGGTGCTGGCGGGACCCGCCGTGATTTCGCTGGCCGGCACCGTGACCAGGCTGGGAGGACATTGACCGTGCGACCGTCCCTTCGCCCGCCGCGCCTCCTCGCGCGCGCCCTGCCGGCCGCACTGTGCGCGGTCCTGCTCGCCGCCTGCGCCGGTCTCCCGCGCGGGGGCTATCCGCACCACGACGAGGCGCCCAGCCTCGACCCGCCGCAACCCGCCCGCGACGACGCGGCGATGTACCTGGACCTGATCCGCCAGATGCAGCAGCAGGGTGCGTACTACGCCTCGCTGGCGCACATCGACGCCTACCGCCAGCGCTACGGCGACCCGCCCGAGCTGCGTCGCCTGCAGGCCGACGCGCTGCGCGAGACGCGCCAGTACGACGCCGCGCGCGAGCTCTACCGCCGCCTGCTGGACACCTCCCAGGCCGCCGCGGCCTGGCACGGCCTGGGCCTGATCGACGCCGCGCAGCGCCGCTACGCCGAGGCCGAGCCGGCCCTGCTCAGGGCGACGCAGCTGGAACCGATCAACACCGCCTACCTGGGCGACCTGGGCTACGCGCGCCTGTGCGCCGGCCGCATCGCGGAGGCGCGCGAGCCGCTGGCCAAGGCTGCCGAGCTGGAGCCGGCCAGCGCCAAGGCCGTGTCCAACCTCGCGCTGTGGGCGCTGCTGGCCGACGCCCCGGCGCAGGCCGACGCCATCATGCAGCGCGCCGGGCTGCCGGCGGCGACGCGCGACGCCGTGCGCGAGCTCGCGGCGCAGCTGCGCCTGCCGCGCACCGCGCCCGCGCCGGGCGACGACGGCGCGGCGTACCCGCCGCGCGGCCCGCTCGCCCGCCTCGAACAGGCCGGCCATGCGACGACGGCGCCCGTCACCGGCGTGCCCGCGCCGCTGCTGGACCGCCTGGGCACGTCCGCTCCCAAGGAGGCCTCCCCATGAACCGCCATCCGTTGCGCCGCGCCCTCGTCGCGGCCGCCGTGCTGTCGTTGCCGCCCCTGGCCGCAACCGCGCAGCAGGCGCCGATCACCGGCCGCATGATGCAGGGCGCGCCGGCGCCGTCCGCCGCGCCCGCACCGGCGCCCGCCGCCGGCGACCGGACGGCTCCGGTCGAGTCGGCCGTTCCCGCCTCGCCGCCGGCGGCCGATGCGCCGGACGCGCTGTCCCCGGTCGTGCCGGCGGACGAGGAGAGCCGCGACGCGCTCGGCGCCGTCACCCGCCAGCTGCTGCGCCTGCAGGTGGACGGCACCCGCGCGGGCGGCCGCCTGCCGGTGCTCGGCGACGAGGCCAGCGCCAGTTATCGCCGCTACCTCCAGAGCTTCGAGCACCCGATCCCCGAGTTCTACGAAACCGCCGTGGGCAAGGCCAACGCCGGCGGACGCTGACGCCATGACCGCCGCCGCCCGCTCCCGTCACGTCGCCCGCGCGGTCACGCGCCGCGCCGTGCGCGGCTCGATGGCGGTGCCGATGCTGATCATGATGGTCGGCCTGCTGGGCATGCTCGGGCTGGTCGAGGTCGGCTACCTGTTCTGGGCCAAGCGCGAGGCGCAGAAGGTGGCCGACCTGGCGGCGCTGGCCGGCGCGCAGCAGTTGCAGACCTGCCCGGCCGGCAACGACGACAACGCCGCCGCGCGCGGCAGCGCCGCCGACAACCACTTCGGCGGCAGCCTGGCGATCGCCTGCGGCTACTGGGACCCCGCCAACGGCGGGGAGCAGCACTTCGCCGGCGCGGACGCCGCGCACCCGGCCAACGCGGTCCGCGTCCGCGCGTCGATGCCGCTGGTGCCGTTCTTCGGCTTCGCCAGCTTCAGCGGCGTCAGCGCCACCTCGGTGGCCGCCCATACCGATCCGGTCGCCGCCTTCTCGGTGGGCTCGCAGTTGCTCGAACTGCAGGACAGCGGCATGGTGCCCGGCATCCTCAAGCTGCTCGGCCTGGATGCCGGGGGCACCGCGCTGGTCGGCTACAACGGCCTGGCCAACCTGCACGTCACGCCGGCCGGGCTGCTCAAGGAGCTGGGCATCGACGTCAGCGCGGCCACCGACGTCGGCACGCTCAACAGCCTTCTCGCCGCGCGGCAGGTCAGCATCGACGACCTGCTCGACGCCATGATCCGCCTGGGCGAGCAGCAGCAGCTCGCCCAGGCCACCCTGGCCGCGCTGGACACGCTGAAGGTGCAGGCCCAGGCGCAGGGCGGCGCGCTGCTGCAGCTGGGCACCGCCGCCGACGGCGCGCACCGCGGGCTGTTCGCCCTGATCGACACCGCCAACGTGAAATCGGCGCTCGACGCGCAGGTGAGCGCGCTCGACCTGGTCAACGTCGCGCTGCAGGTCGCCAACAGCCACCACCTGGCGGACCTGCAGGTGCCGGTTCCCGGCGTCTCCGCCTGGGCGACGCTGATCGAGCCGCCCTCGATCGCCATCGGCGGCGTGGGCGCCACCGCCTACACCGCGCAGTTGCGCGTGCGCCTGGCCATCAGCACCTCCGCCATTCCCGCGCTGGGTCCGCTGCTGCAGGCGCTGGGCACGTCGGTCAACCTGCCGGTCGTGCTCGACGTCACCAACGGCAAGGGCACGCTGACCCGCCTGTGCGACGCCAGCGCGCAGGGCCGGACGGCCACCATCGCCACGCAGGCCTCGCTGCTCAACCTGTGCGTCGGCAAGTTCGACGACAAGGCCATCGCCTCGACCAGCCAGTCCTGCGACGTGGGCCTGCGGAACGAGAACCTGGTCACGGTGCTCGGCGTCCCCCTGATCACGAACCAGCTGCACCTCCAGGCCCTGACCGGCCAGGGCGACCTGACGCTGCATCCCGGCGAGACCGGCAGCATCCACATGGACCTCGACCTGGGCGACGCCGTGGCCGACCTGGCCAATGGCCTGCTGTCCCTGATCCTGGGCACCGCCACCAGCGGCAACGCGGGCAGCCCGAACGTCGCGCAGATGGCGGACGACCTGTGGAACAACGCCGGCCCGTACCCGGACACGCCCAACGGCCGCAAGCAACGCATGCAGTACATCCAGCAGGAGCTGGCCAAGCCGGTGTCGCCGCAGACCACCGCCCTGCTGTCGGGGCTGGCGAACCTGGTCGGCGGCCTGCTCGGCTCGGTCGGCGACCTGCTCGGCGGCGTGCTGGGCGCGGTGACCGGCGACCAGTGCACCACCACCCTGCTCGGCCTGCCGGGCGGCAGCGCGGACGGCTGCAAGGCGATCCTGCGCGACACGCTGGGCCACACCCAGGCCGCCGGCAGCGGCACGGCGCTCTCCAACGCCCTGCTCGCGCCGCTGGCCCAGGTGCTCGACCTGCTGCGCCCGGTGCTCAACGACGTCGGACAGCAGTTCCTGCAACCGCTGCTGGCCACCCTGCTGGGCGAGGAACCCGGCCGCACCGACGTCCACCTGCAATCCCTGCAATGCCACCGCGTCCAACTGGTCTATTGAGATGCCCCTGCCGCCACGCCGCCGACCCTTGACCCCCGCCCCGCTGCCTTTAGACTTCGGGCAGCTCGCTCCCGCCGCGGCCACGAAGGCCGCCGGCGCGCTCCACCACGATGGCAACGCAAAGGATTTCAGGGGGATGAACCGAATGACTCGCAGCGCGGGTGCGCGGCTTTGCGCGGTATCGATTCTGGCGGCCCTGGCGGTCACGTCCCTGGCGGCGTGCGCCGGCACGCCCGCGACGTTCGCGCCGGGCGTGGCCGGGGCCGCGACCGTGCCGCCCGCGACGTCCGCCGCCGCGCCGGCCGGCGCCGCCGCGGCCACCAGCACCGTGGACGACCTGCGCCGGCTGATCGACGGCCACCAGCTGACCGAGCTGCGCACCACCTACAACGCCACCTACGGCGCCAGCCTGCTGTTCTACGCCGACAAGCTCAGCTACTACGTGGCGCTGTTCCACGGCAAGGAGTTCTGGCGCGCGATCCAGACCGACTCCTACGACGAGGCCGAGGCGGTCTACCGCACCTTCGCCGAGCAGACGCAGAAGCTGGCGCAGGTGGACATCGACGCGATGCGGCTGGCCGCCGGCAAGCGCTACACCGAGCAGATGCTCGCGCTGAACCAGCAGCGCCTGCAGAACCTGCAGCAGGACGCGGAATACCAGCGCCGGCAGGCCCGCCAGGTGGCCGAGCAGCAGCAGCAGGCCCAGCAGCAGGCGGTGGCGCTCACCGCCGACCTGCGCAACACCAGCAGCCAGCTCGAGGCGCTCAAGCAGCGCATCCGCGAGCTGGAGTCGCAGCAGGCCGATCCCTCGCTGACGCTGCCGCCGCCGGGCGCGCCGGCCGCGCCCGCGCCGGCATCCTCGGCCCCGCCCGCGCCGTCGCCCTGAAGCGCCGGGGCGCCCGCCCCGGCCGCGCGCCGCGACACGCCGCTGCCGCGCAAGCGGGAGAAGCCTTCCGGTGCCCCGGACGATCCCTTGCGCGGAGGCGGCGCATCGCGCGCAACGGCAGCGGCGAGGCGAAAGGCCCGGCGTCTGACCGGCACGCTCAGCCGCCACGGCCCGCCTCGCTCTCGCCCGCCTCCGCGCCGGCGGCCGCCGCGTGCGGGCCCGGCCGGATCGGCGCGCCGCGCGCCCTCGCCACCGCCCGGGTCAGCTCCACGCCCAGCAGCAGGATCGGCGCGGTGTAGTAGGCCAGCAGCAGCACCACCGCGCTGCACGCCGGTCCGTAGGCGCCGCCGACGCTGCTGCGCGCCAGGTACACGCCCACCGCGAACTTGCCCACGGCGAACAGCAGCGCGGTCAGGCCCGCGCCCGCCAGCGCGTCGCGCCGGGCGATCACCGCATCGGGCAGCACCTTGAAGATCGCCGCGAACACCACGCCGAAGAGCAGCAGCGACGCCACCGCCTGCCAGGCCAGCGTGCCGCCGCGCACGAACACCGCGATCACTTCGCTGGCGGCGAAGGAGGCCACCAGCAGGAACGCCAGCGACAGCAGCAGCCCCAGCGCGTGCAGCCGCGCGCGCAGCCAGCCGCTGATCGCCCGCCCGGGCTGCGGGCGCAGGTTCCACACGCGATTGATCGCGCCCTGCAACTGGGCGAACACTGCCGAGGCGCCCACCACCGTCACCGCCAGCCCGAACAGGCCCGCCCAGCTGCCGAAGCCGGGCCGCTCGCGCGCGTTCTGCACCACCAGCCGCGCCGCCTCGGCAGCGCGCGGCCCGAGCAGCCCGTCCAGGGTGCCGAGCAGCTGCGCCTGCCACTCCGGCCGCAGCGAGGCGACGATCCACAGCAGCAGCACCAGCAGCGGCGCGAACGACAGCGCCGAGTAGAACGCCAGCGCGGCGGCCCGCGTGGTCAGCTCGTCGTCGCCGAAGCCGGCCGCGGTGTGCCGGACCACGTCACTCACCTGGCGCCACGCACGCATGACGACCCTCCATCGATGCCGTTGCCGTGCCGCCTAGCCTGCGCACCCCGCCGCCGCGGCCGCGTGAACGCCGGCCGCCGGCCATAAGGAGAGGCTCCCGCGGGGGCCGCCCGGACGCGAGGCACATGGTCAGTCGTTCCTGTGTCCGTGAAGACCGGCCTCGACGCGCCGCTCGTGGCTGCCGCCGCTGCTCTGGCGGGTGGCCGCGACGCACTGCCCGTGGCGGGCGCGGTCGCCGCCGGTGTGGCCGACCTTGCTGGCGGTCTCGCGCTGCGGGTCTCCGTCCGGCAACCAACGCGACGGAGCCGGCGATCCCCGGAGGCCGCCGGCGCCGGCCAGGAACACGGGGAACGAACCGCCGTCCCCGCCCCGCGCGGCACCCGCGAGCGGCCGGCCACCGCATGGAAGGGTACTGGTCGCCGGCGCGCGTGCGGCTAGGGCTGCAATCGCGGGTGCGTGGCGAAGAACGCCTGCAGGAACGCCTGCCGTGCGGCGCCGCGGTCGACCACGGTGCGCGTGTCCGCGCCGATGGCCTGGCGCAGCAGGCCGCCGTCCTGCTCGCGCACGGCCGGCCACGGCGGCAGCTGCGGCCCGTTGGGGTCGCCGCGCTCGACGAACCGCGCGAGGTAGCCGGCGAACAGGCGCGACACCGCGCGGTCCTGCGGCGTCCACGCATACACCGCGTTGCCGTCGAGGTTGTCCAGCGCGTACTCGATCTCGCCGCTGTGCACCGCGCCCGCGTCGGGCGGCTCGCCCGGCGCCGGGCGCCGCCTGGCCGGGCGTGGCTGCGCGTAGAAGTAGAAGTACACCGGCGCGCCGCTGCGACGGTGCAGGTCCATCCAGCGCCAGGTGCTGTGCGCGATGAACAGGTCGCCGGCCAGCGCCGTGGCCGAGCGCTTCACCTCCTCCTCGCTGCCGCCGGGGTACAGCGCCAGCGCCTGGGCCGCCTGCGCGCCGAACAGGCGCTGCAGCACCTCGCGGTAGCGCGCGGGCGTCGGCGGCTGCTCCTTCAGCAGCGCGGTGTAGTAGCCCTCCTGCGAGTTGGCGCCCAGCAGCAGCGGCACGCGCGCCTGCGCGCCGCGCGCGAAGGTCCGTTCCGGCGGCTCGGCCAGCAACTCGCCGTCGACGTCCGGCTGCCATGGCGGATGGCCCTCGGCGCCGCTGGCGCGCAGCAGCGCCTCGGCGGGCAGCGCGCGCAGCCCGGCCAGCGTGGCGGCGCCGACGCGCCTGGCGAAGGCGGCGCCGCGGCGCTCGGCCTCGGCGAGCGGCAGCGGGGCGATCGGCGCGATCAGCGCGCCGCTCTCGCCGATGGCGCCGGCGATCAGCCCGCGCGTCTGCGGCGAGGCCATCAGCGCGCTCACCGAGATCGAGCCGGCCGACTCGCCGCCGATGGTGATGCGCGCCGGGTCGCCGCCGAAGCGCGCGATGTTGGCCTGCACCCAGCGCAGCGCCGCCGCCTGGTCGAGCAGGCCGTAGTTGCCGGCCGCGCGGCGCGGCGATTCGGCCGCCAGCTCCGGCAGGGCGAGGAAGCCGAACGCGCCCAGGCGGTAGTTCACCGTCACCGCGACGATGCCGCGCGCGGCCAGGTGCGCGCCGTCGTAGCGCGGCTCCGAGCCGTCGCCGCCGACGAAGCCGCCGCCGTAGAAGTACACCAGCACCGGCAGCTTCGCGTCCGCCGCGCGCGCCGGCGTCCACACGTTGAGGTAGAGGCAGTCCTCGCTCATGCCGTCGCTGCGGAACACCATGTCGCTGAACAGCGGCAGCTGCATGCAGCGCGGGCCGAAGCGCGTGGCCTGGCGCACGCCGGCCCACGCCGGCGCGGGCTGCGGCGGCTTCCAGCGCAGCGCGCCCAGCGGCGGCGCGGCGTAGGGAATGCCCTGGAACTCGCGCAGGGCCACGCCATCGACCTGCGCGGCCACGCCTTCCAGCGTGCCGCCCTGCACGTCCACGCGCGGCGCCGCCGCGGTGGCGGCCACGGCCGTGCCGGGACCGGCCGCCAGCCATGCCGCCACGGCCAGGGGGAAGGAACGGCGCATCGTCGCTTGCAGTCGCGGCAGCAGGGCCATGGGGTTCGCTCCGGCAAGGGCTCCGCGGGCAGACTAGACCATCGCCGCCGCGACGGCCATGGCGCGGCGGGGGCGGCGCCGAAAGGCGCATGGCCGGGCGGCGCGCCGTCGCCCGCCCTGCGATCCCGTTCCACACCCGCTTCATGGCGCAACGGCGTAGCATGCGGCGCCGGGGCCATGCCGCGCGTCGTCCCGGCATGGCGCACGCACCACCGTCAACCAGGGAGCAAGCCATGAACGCAGGTCTGCTGCATCATCTCGGCCGCAATTGGTGGGTGTTCGTCCTCTACGGCGTGATCGCCGTGCTGTTCGGCCTGTTCGCCATCGCCCGTCCCCTCGCCGCCGCCTTCGCGCTGGCCTGGGCCTGCGGCGTGATGGCGCTGGCCGAGACGCTGATCACCGTGTTCGCCCTGTTCGACCGCCGCGTCACCGTCTCCAAGGGCTGGCTGGTGCTGTATGCGCTGGTCTCGCTGGCGTTCGGCGTGCTGGCGGTGAGCAACCCGGTCGCCGTGGCCGGCGCGCTGCTGATGCTGCTGGCCGCGTGGCTGGTGGTCGGCGGCGTCTACCGCATCGTGTTCGCCATCCGCGTGCGCAAGGAGATCGAGGGCGAGTGGCTGATCGCGCTCAGCGGCGTGCTGGCGATCGTGCTCGGCGTGCTGTTCGTGCTCAGCCCGGTGGCCGGGCTGCTGGTCACCGCGCTGTGGATCGGCGTGGCGGCGCTGTTCTACGGCGTGCTGCAGATCGCGGCGGGCATCCGCCTGCACCGGCTGGCCGGCAGCGTCTGACCGCCATGCCCGCGCGGGCGGGCGGGTCGCCGCCCGCCTGCGCGGCGCGTCATGTCCTCGTCCGGCGCCACGTGCTAGGTTCGGGGCTCCCGCCGCGATCCCGGAGCCCACGCATGCCGTCCGTCCGTCCCTGGCTGATTGCCGTCTCCGCCCTCCTGCTCGCCGCCGCCGGCCTGCCGCTGCGCGCGCAGACGCTGCGCGTGATGAGCTTCAACGTGCGCGTGCCGGTGGCCGCCGACGGCCCCAACCGCTGGGAGGCGCGGCGCGACCTGCTGGTGCGCACCGTGCGCGAGCAGCGTCCGGACGTGATGGGCACGCAGGAGCTGCACCAGGAGCAGGGCGACTACATCGTCGCCAAGCTGCCGCAGTACGCCTGGTTCGGCATCGACCGCTTCGGCGGGCACAAGGACGAGCACATGGGCGTGTTCTACCGCAAGGACCGCCTGCGCGTGCTCGACTCGGGCAACTTCTGGCTGTCCGACACGCCGGACAAGCCCGCCAGCATCACCTGGGGCAACGTGTTCCCGCGCATGGTCACCTGGGCGCTGTTCGAGGACAAGGCGAACGGCCGTCGCTTCTACTACTACGACACGCACTTTCCCTACCGCGAGCAGGACGAGGACGCGCGCACCAAGTCCGCGCAGGAAATCCTCGCGCACCTGGCGAAGCTGCCGGCCGACGCGCCGTTCGTGCTCACCGGCGACCTCAACACCGGCCCCGACAGCCGCACCTACGCGCTGTTCGCGCAGCGGCTCAAGGACGCCCGCGCGATCGCGCCGCGCGTCGAGGGGCCGGAGAAGACCTTCCACAACTTCACCGGCACGCCGGACCAGCGCATCGACTTCATCTTCGTGCGCGGCTTCCGCGCCGAGCGCTACGCCACCGTCACCACGCAGCAGGACGGCCACTACCCGTCCGACCACTTCCCGGTGCTGGCCGAGCTGCGCTGGGCGGCGGCGGCCCGGCCGTAGCCGCCGGCGGGAGGCGCGCCCGGGCATGCGCCGGCCCGCTCCCGCAGCTTCGCGGCGCGGGCGCCTCACCCCTCGCGCGCGAGGCGACGCCAGGCGGCGGCCGCCCTGTTTCTTGGCCTCGTACATGGCGCGGTCGGCCTGCCGCAGCAGGTCGTGACGCGGCAACGGATACTTCGCCCGGCCCGGTCGGGCCGGCGCGGGAAAGGCCGCCTCAGCCGGCCGCCTTCTCCAGGCTCTTCTCCTTCCGCGGGGCCGCGCCGTCGCCCGCCGGGTAGTGGTACCAGGCCTCGTGGGGCGACGACCGCTTGCACGCATGGCACTGCGTCCTGGCCCAGAAGTGGCCGCAGCCGGGGCAGCAGCCCGCGGTCCAGAACGTGTTCCAGCAGGTGCCGCAGCCGGCGCCCGGCTCCGACGGCGTGCAGACCCAGCGCGCGTCGGCGCCGGGTTCCCAGCGGCACAGGGGGCAGTGGATGCGAGGTTGCGGGTCCATGCGGAGCCTCGGAAGGATGCGCCAGCCGCCGATCATAGGGCGGATGCGCCGCGCCCGGAACGCCGCGCGCGGCCGGCGGTCGGCCGACGCATCGCGCCTCCCGCGGCCATCCGGCGAGGCGCGACGCTAGGCAGCGCCCCTGCGGCCCAGGTGCCGGCTGGCCTCGCGCGCCTCGCGCAGGCGGCGCGCGTGCGCGGCCAGCAGGTCGCCGCGGGTGAGGATGCCGACCATCCGGCCGTCGCCGCCGACCACCACCAGCCGGCCGACGTCCGCCTCGACCATGTGGTCGGCCGCCTCGCGCAGGCTGTGGTCCTCGCGCACCACCAGCGGCGGGCGGCGCAGCAGCGCGCCCACGCCGGCCGCCTCGTCCGCGCCGGCGGCCAGCAGGTCGCGGCGGGTCACCACGCCGAGCAGCCGCCCGGCCTCGTCCAGCACCGGGAAGCCCTGGTGGCGGTTGGCGGGGTTCTCCTGCGCCAGCCAGGCCCGCACCTCGCCCAGGCGCTGCGCCGCGCGCAGGCTGACCACCGTGCGGCTGCACGCCTCGCCCACGCTGATGCGCTCCAGGTGGTCGGCCGCGTACTCGGCCGGCACCCGCACGCCGCGGCGCGCGATCTTCTCGGTCATGATGGTGTGGCGCATCATCAGGCCCGACACCAGGTAGGCCGCCGCGCAGGCGGCCAGCAGCGGCAGCAGGCCGTGCGGCTGCTGGGTGGTCTCGAAGGCGAACACCACCGAGGTGAGGAAGGCGCGCGAGGCGCCGGCGAACATCGCCGCCATGCAGGCCAGCGCCGCCACGTGCGGGTCCACCTGCAGCCACGGCGCCCAGCCCGCGCACGCCGCGCCGAGCACCCCGCCCAGCGCGCCGCCGACGGTGAACAGCGGCGCCAGCGTGCCGCCCGAGGTGCCGCTGCCCAGCGCCACCGACCACGACAGCAGCTTGAGCAGGCACAGCGCGGCCATCGAGCCCAGCGCCAGCTGCCCGCCGAGCACCGCGGCGATGTTGCCGTAGCCGACGCCGAGCGTGGCCGGCATCGCGTAGCCGACCGCGCCCACCGCCAGGCCGCCCAGCGCCGGCCACCACATCCAGTGGACCGGCAGCTTCTCGAAGGCGTCCTCGATCGCGTAGGTGAGCCGGGTGACGCCCACGCTGACCGCGCCGGTCAGCAGCCCCATGGCCGTATAGACGGCCAGGGCGAGCAGCGTCGGCGTGGCGACCGCGGGCATCGGGAACATCGGCTCGTTGCCTTCCAGCACGTAGCGCACGCCGGTGCCCAGCGCCGCCGCCAGCGCCACCGGGATCAGCGAGCGCGCGCGGCGCTCGAACAGCAGCAGCTCCAGCGCCAGCAGCACCGAGGAGACCGGCGCGGAGAACACCGCCGCCATGCCGGCCGCGGCGCCGGCCGCGAGCAGGACCTTGCGCTCGTCCGCGGTCACGTGCAGGGACTGCCCCAGCAGCGAGCCCAGTGCGCCGCCGGTGGCGATGATCGGGCCCTCCGCGCCGAACGGCCCGCCGGTGCCGATGGCGATCGCCGACGACACCGGCTTCAGCCAGGTCATGCGCGGCGGGATGCGGCTCTCGTTGAGCAGCACCTGCTCCATCGCCTCCGGGATGCCGTGGCCGCGGATCGCGCGCGAGCCCCAGCGCGCCATCGCGCCCACCACCAGGCCGCCGAGCGCCGGCACCACGATCACCCAGGCGCCCAGGTGGTGGCCCTCCGGGCTGCCGAAGGCCGTGCTCCAGCGCCCGTGGAACGCCAGGTTGGTCACCAGCCCGATCAGCGCGGTGAGCAGGCGCGCCACCAGCGCCACCAGCGCGCCCAGCGCCAGCGCCAGCGCGGCGATCCACACCACGCGCCAGGACAGCGGGCGGAACTGCCGCGGCATGTGCGCGGCGGCGAGCGCGGGGTCCAGCGAGGGCGCAAGCGGGAGCGCCGCACGCGAGTGCGGTTCGTTCGTCATGGCGGGAAACCTCGGAAAAGGCGGTCGGCCGGAAAGCCGGGCAAGGTTACGTGGATGCGCGGGCGATAGCTGGCTGGAAAATGAACGCCTGCCGCGCCGCCCGCGCGCTGGCGGCGGCCCATCCGCGCCGCCTGCCTAGGGCTGCGGCGCGTCCGGCGCGGTTCCCTGCGCCCCGCCCGGCGGCGCCCGCAGGCCCTGCCACCAGCGCAGCGCCCGCCGCAGCCACGCGCCCAGCGGGTCCGGGTTCCACACGAAGGTCGCCACGCTCTGCGCCGGCAGCAGGTACTCGAAGCCCGCCCGGTCCAGCCTGACCGAGATGCGGCGCGCCTCCGCGTGGCCGTTCACCGCCACCAGGATCACCGACCCGTCGGCGGGATCGAGGAAGGCCACGTTGTTGAGCTCCTTGTCGGTCTCGCTGGAGCCCACCCGCACGGCGCCGGGCGGGACGAAGCGGCTGAAGTGGGCGAAGGCGTAGTACTCGTCGTTGCGGCTCACCTCGCCGGTGCGCGAGTCGATGGTGACCAGGCCCTTGCACAGGTCGCAGCCGCCGAAGTGCGGGCCGTGCTGCTCGTCGAGCGCCAGGTTCCAGTACACCACGCCGCGCGCCCAGTGCCGGATGCCGGCGAGCAGCAGGTCGCGCGCGAACCACATCAGCTCGCCGTGCCGGGCGGACTCCCAGTCGCCGCCCGAGCACTCGGTGATGTAGACGTCCTTCCGGGGATGGACGCGATGGACGTCGCTCTGCACGGACGGCGTGCCGCGGTAGCAGTGCCAGGCCACGCCGTCGACGTAGCGCGCGGCGTCGGGGTCGGCCAGCACGTCCAGGGGCTGGTTCGGCTCGTCCCAGTTGTGGTCCCACTCGAGGATGAGCGTCCGGGGCGAGCGGCGCGCCAGCGCCGGGCCGAGATACTGCCCGATCAGGCGCGCCCGCGTGACGGCGGACATTTCCGTGCCCGGGTAGGTCACCGGCACGAAGTTCGGCTCGTTCTGCAGCGTCAGCGCGAAGATCGGGATGCCGTACCCGCGGTAGGCGTCGACGTACTTGACGAGGTAGTCCGCATACGCGCTCTCGTACTCCTCCAGCAGTTCGCCGCCGATCAGGTTGGCGCTGGTCTTCATCCACGCCGGCGGGCTCCACGACGACGCGACGATGCGCAGCTGCGGGTTGACCGACAGCGCCTCGCGCACCGCCGGGATGACGTCGCGCGTGTTCGGCGCGATGTTGAAATGCGCCAGCGCCGGATCGGTCTGCCCGGCGGGCAGGTCGTCCAGCGTGTACGGCTGCAGCGAGAAGTCCGACGCCCCGATGGTCAGGCGCAGCATGTTGAGGTGGAGGCCGGGCGGCGGGCCGAACAGCTCCTGCAGCAAGGCGCCGCGCTGCCGGTCGTCCAGCCGGTTGCGGAGCAGCCACGCCGACGAGTCGGTCAGCGCGGCGCCGAAGCCGACGATGGACTGGTAGGTCTGGTGGACGTCGACGACCACGTCGTCCGGCAGCGGCTCGCGCTCGGCCATCGGGACGTCGGGCTGCCGCGCCAGGCGCAGCCGGCGATCCGCCGTGCTCAGCCACAGCTGGACGGCGGGCAACGCCGGCCGCGGCGCCGGGGAAGCCCTGGATGCCGCCTCGGCGGACTGCCCGCGCCGCGCCACGTCCAGGGAGGCCAGGGCCAGGAAGGTGATCAGGGCGATGGAGGCCAGCGCCACCCATCCGGACACGCCCTTGCGCTCATCCATGGTGCGCGCGCGACCCTGCACGCACGTTGCAGCTCACTTGCGACCACCTCACGTCCATGGACCCCCTGGCTTTGGCATGGCAGGCCCGTGAAGAGTGCAGCGAAACGGAGCCGGCGTCGACCCGCACGGGCCGGGCGCGGCAAGGTCCGCCGCCGATCCGTGAACGGCATCAGGCGGACGGCCCCCGGAACGGGCGGGATCAGGCCTTCCGCGCCAGCCGGTAGGCCGCCGTGGCCAATGCGCTCACGCCCTCGGCGGCGAACCCCGGCTGCTGCGCCAGGATCTCGCGGCGCGCCAGCGTCGCCACGTCCCAGTCGCGGCCGAACAGCGCGCGCACCTCGTCCTCCGGTACGGAAAACGGCGGGCCCGCCTTCTCGTGCTGCGGGTATTCCAGCGCGACCAGCAGGCCGCGGCAGCCGGCGGGGAGCCGCGCATACGGCTCGCGCGCATAGCGCCGGCGCAGCGGCGGCGGCAGCGCGATCAGCGCGGCGCGGTCGTACACCGCGGCGCAATCGGCCAGCGCCTCCGCGTCGAGGTCGAACACGTCGCCGCAGACCAGCTCGATGTCGCCGGCGCGGAAGTGGCGGCCGTGGCGCGACACGCGCTCCTCCGGCGCCAGCCCGTGCTCGGCGAAGAACTGCCGCACCGCCAGCGGCGACAGCTCCACGCCCAGCACGCGGTGCCCCTGCGCGGCCAGCCAGGCCAGGTCCAGCGACTTGCCCGCCAGCGGCACGAACACCCGGCTGCCGCGCGGCAATCCCAGCGCCGGCCAGAACTCGCGCAGCAGCGGCGTCACGCCGTCCTGGTGGAAGCCGATGCGCCCTTCGCGCCAGCGCCGGTGCCAGAACTCGGGGTCCAAGGCGGGTCTCCTGAGGGCGGGCGGAGGATGCCCGGATGCCGGACGACGCCGGGCCTAGAGCTTGTCCGCTCCCCTGCGCAGCCACAGGTCGACCAGTGCCTTCTCGTAGCGCAGGGAATCCTGGTCGATGGGCGAGCTGCTGCTGAGAAAGGCCGCGTCGCGCAGCGTGCGGTGCCCCGAACGCAGCACCTTGCCGTCGGCACCGTACAGGGTGAAGTCCAGGTCGATGCGCGGCGGATAGACGTCCCGGATGATGCGCACGTCGTCGAAGTCGGGGCCGCGCCAGCGTTCGTACTCGCCCGCCCGGTCCACGTCGGTCACCACGATGTCCAGCCGCTGGCCCGGCGCCAGAATGCGTGCGGCGCGCTGGGCGATGTAGACCCGGAGCGGTTCCAGGTAGGCGTCGGGCCGGATCACGTGCACCCCGGAGCTGCGCTTCGCCTCGGTGAAGTTCTGCGGGTCCCTGTAGCCGACGCTGACGTTGTCCGGCAGTGTCGTCGCGCTTGCGATCAGGCAGGCGAGGAACAGGCCGACGAGGCACAACGGGCGGAATGATGCGGGGCATCGCATGGCGGCTCTCCCGGAACGGACTGGGCGGACAGAGCTTAAGGACGTATCGCAAGGGCGATTTTGAAAGCCACTATACGTCCGTTCCGGGTAGAAGCGTTCCGCACAGGGGCGATGGAATCGCCCGGTCCTCCCGGACCGTCGAACGAAGCGGCCTCCGGAGCCGCTCTTTGACGCTACATCTGCTCCATCGGCAGCACGCGCCGGCGGGCGCGCTCGCGCAGCGAGCACTCGCGCAAGGTGTCGGCCATCGCCTCCAGGCCGGGGATGCCGAACAGATCGACCACCGGCATCTCCGCATCCGAGGAATGCAGCCGCACCCGGCAAAGCCCCAGCAGGCGCATGCCCAGCGGCTTGAGGATGTCGAAGTGGTCCACGCGGAACAGCTCCACGTTGTCCTGCGCCTTGGAGAACAGGCCGCGCTCGACCCGCACCCGCTGGGTGGTGATGGTGAAGGTCAGGCTCAGGCTGCGCAGCCAGAAGACGAGCCAGGCGATGCCGAGCGTGCAGACGGACAGCACGAGCTGACCGAAGCTGTAGACCGCCTTCGGATGGCCGGTGAACAGGGTCTGCTCCACGCTGGCCTCGTGCGCCGCGACGTAGGCATCGAGGTCCGTGCCGCAGTAGCGGCACTTGCGGGCCGCCGCCTGGATCAGCTCGGCGCAGGCCGGGCAACGCTTCATCGGGTCGTTCATGGCCTTGGTTCCCCTCGGCGTGTCGGATGCCGCAGGATGCGGGTTCCGGCCGAGGCAAATCAAGGATCGGAAAGTGCGCCTGCCCCCTCCGCAAGCAAACGAAAAGGCGGCATCGCTGCCGCCTTTTCGTCAACGTCCGGCGTGCATGGCCGCCCTCAGCCGCACTTGCTGTATCCGCAGTTGAGGCAGGTCTGGCAGCCGTCCATCAGCACCAGCGCCTGGGTGTTGCACTTGGCGCACAGGGTGGCGCCGGGCGGGAAGCCGCCGGCGCTGGCCTCGCCCTTGGCCGGCTCGGCGGCGGCCTCGGCCTTCCGGCCGCCGGCGGCCTGCTCGTAGGCGGCGCGCTTCTCGGCGATCAGCCGGCGGGTGGCCTCGTCCATCTCCGGGTCGTGGATCAGACCGATGTTCTTCATGTGCTGCTCGATCACCGCGCCGATCTCGGCGACGATGCTGGGCATGTAGACACCGCCGGCCTTGAAGTAGCCGCCGCGCGGGTCGAACACCGCCTTCATCTCCTCCACCAGGAAGGTGACGTCGCCGCCCTTGCGGAACACGGCGGAGATGATGCGGGTGAGCGCCACGATCCACTGGAAGTGGTCCATGTTCTTCGAGTTGATGAAGATCTCGAAGGGGCGGCGCTGCTCGTAGGGGGTGCCGGCGTTGAGCACGATGTCGTTGATGGTGACGTACAGCGCATGCTCGAACAGCGGCGACTTGATCTTGAAGGTGGAGCCGACGAGCTGCTCGGGGCGCTCCAGGCTCTCGTGCATCTGGATCACTTCCGCCTTGGGCGCCTCCTTCTTCTCGGCGCTGGGGGCGGCGGCCGGCGCGGCCTTGTCCTCGGGCTTGACCACTTCGTAGCCCTTGATCTTCTTCTCGATCTTGATCGCCATGGGATTGCTTCCTCGAAAACGTCTATATGGCGGCGCGCGCGGCGGAAAAAAACGTCCGGCCCGGCGCGTGGCCGGGCCGGACGCGGTGGGCGCTTACTTCTTCTTGCGGGCGGCCTTCTTGGCGGCGGGCTTGCGCGCCGCCTTGGCGGTCGCCCTTTTGGCAGTGGACCTCTTGGCCGCCTTGGCGGCCTTCTTCACGGCGGCCTTCTTGGCCGTCTTCTTGGGAGCGGCCTTCTTGGCGGCCGTCTTCTTGCTGCTGACCTTCTTCGCTGCCTTCTTGACCGCCTTCTTCGCGGCCTTCTTGGCAACCTTCTTCGCGGCGGCCTTCTTCACGGCCTTCTTCGCCGTCTTCTTGGCCGCGGCCTTCTTCACCGCCTTCTTCGCGGTCTTCTTGGCGGCGGCCTTCTTCGGAGCCGCCTTCTTGGCCGCCTTCTTCGCGGCCGGCTTCCTGGCGGCCTTCTTCGCCGCCTTCCTGGCCGGCGCGGGCGCGGCCGGCGTCGCCGCCGGAGCGGCCGGCGCCTCGGCGGCGACCGGGGCAGGACTGTCTTTCACTTCGACTTCGGTATCGATGGACATGCTGGGGTTCCCCTCCGACGTTGTTTTCGTACGTACGATTTCAGCCGTCGGCCGCTGCGGCGCGTCTAGAACTTGCCGTAGTAGCCTTCCTTCAGGGCATCGAACAGGTTGGCGGCGGTGTGCATCTCGCCGTCGTACTCCACCTCCTCGTTGCCCTTCAGTTCGATAACGCTACCGTCTTCCAATTCGAAGCGGTAGAGGGTGTTCTCGAGGTCGGCCTCCTTCACCAGCACGCCCTGGAAGGCGGCCGGGTTGAAGCGGAAGGTGGTGCAGCCCTTGAGGCCCTGCTTGTAGGCGTAGAAGTAGATGTCCTTGAAGTCTTCGTAGGGGTAGTCGGTGGGCACGTTGGCCGTCTTGGAGATGGACGAGTCCACCCACTTCTGGGCCGCCGCCTGGATGTCCACGTGCTCCTTCGGGCCGATGTCGTCGGCGGCCACGAAGTAGTCCGGCAGCCGGGCGCCGGGGTCGTCGGAGAACGGCAGCGCGTTGGCGTTGATCAGGGCGCGGTAGGCGAGCAGCTCGTAGCTGTACACCTCGATCTTTTCCTTGGTCTTGCGGCCCTCGCGGATCACGTTGCGCGAGTAGTGGTGGGCGAAGCTGGGCTCGATGCCGTTGCTGGCGTTGTTGGCCAGGCTGAGGCTGATGGTGCCGGTGGGGGCGATCGAGGTGTGGTGGGTGAAGCGCGCGCCGACCTCGGCCAGCTCCCTGACCAGGTCCGGCGCCACCGTGGCGATGCGCTGCATGTAGCGGCTGTACCTGGCGTGCAGCACGCGGCCGGGGATGGTGTCGCCCGCCCTGTAGCCGTCGGCGGCCATCTCCGGGCGCTTGCGCAGCATGTCGCCGGTGACGGTGAAGTCGCGGGCCAGGATCGGCGCCGGGCCCTTCTCCCTGGCCAGGTCCAGCGCGACCTCCCAGCCGGCCACCGCCATCTCGCGCGAGACCTCCTCGGTGAAGGCCACCGCCTCGGCCGAGCCGTAGCGCATCTTCAGCATGGTGATGGTCGAGCCCAGGCCCAGGAAGCCCATGCCGTGGCGGCGCTTGGACAGGATCTCGTTGCGCTGCTGCTCCAGCGGCAGGCCGTTGATCTCCACCACGTTGTCGAGCATGCGGGTGAAGATCTTCACCACCTCGCGGTACTCGTCCCAGTCGAAGCGGGCCTTGGGGCCGAACGGGTCGCGCACGAAGGTGGTCAGGTTGACCGAGCCGAGCAGGCAGGAGCCATAGGGCGGCAAGGGCTGCTCGCCACACGGGTTGGTGGCGCGGATGTTCTCGCACCACCAGTTGTTGTTCATCTCGTTGACCTTGTCGATCAGGATGAAGCCGGGCTCCGCGTAGTCGTACGTGGAGACCATGATCATGTCCCACAGGTGGCGGGCGCGGATGTGGCCGTAGATCTTGCAGGCGACCAGGCCGTCCTCGCGCACCACGTAGTTCTCGTGGGTGGGCCACTCGCGCCAGACCACCTTGCTCCCGTCGGCGAGGTCGAGCTCGTCCTTCTCCTTCACGTGCACCGGGAACACCAGCGGCCAGTCGCGGTCGTGCTCGACCGCCTGCATGAAGCCCTCGGTGACCAGCAGCGAGAGGTTGAACTGGCGCAGCCGGCCGTTCTCGCGCTTGGCGCGGATGAACTCCTTCACGTCCGGGTGGCTGACGTCGAACGTGCCCATCTGCGCGCCGCGGCGGCCGCCGGCGGAGGAGACGGTGTAGCACATCTTGTCGTAGATGTCCATGAAGGACAGCGGACCGCTGGTGTACGCGCCGGCGCCCGACACGTAGGCGCCGCGCGGGCGCAGCGTGGAGAACTCGTAGCCGATGCCGCAGCCGGCCTTCAGGGTGAGACCGGCCTCGTGCACCTTCTCCAGGATGTCGTCCATGGAGTCGCGGATGGTGCCCGACACGGTGCAGTTGATCGTGCTGGTGGCCGGCTTGTGCTCCAGCGCGCCGGCGTTGGAGGTGATGCGCCCGGCGGGGATGGCGCCGCGGCGCAGCGCCCACAGGAAGCGCTCGTACCAGTGCGCGCGCAGCTCCTCGGTCGCCTCCACCGCGGACAGCGCCCTGGCCACGCGCTGGTAGGTCTCGTCGACGCTGCCGTCGACCGGTTCGCCCGCCTTGTTCTTCAGGCGGTACTTCTTGTCCCAGATGTCGTACGACGCCGGCTGCAGCGGGATCTGCGCCGCGTCCCGGTTCATGGCTGGTGCACGCGCGGTGCTCATCGGCTTCCTGACCTCCGGCCTTGCGACCCGATTGTGTTGATCGACGATCCCGTCCGCGGGCGGCAGATCGGACGGCTGCCTGGCGGCGACGGCCTGCCGTCGCCCGGACCGCTCCGGCTTGGCTCTTTCCGCAACGCGATCCCTCCCCCGAGAGATGCCGAATGGACACCAACACCTGGGTGGACCGCTGGCGGGCACACACAAGATGTTGTGCTTGCGAACGGAGAGGCAAGTTAACCCCGGCCCGGCCCGATGTAAAGTGCCCGCGGCGCATCGCCGGCGCGGAACCGCGGCGGCGCGCGCCGGTCGAAGCCGCGTCCGTTTTTCGCCCCCGCGACGTTTTCCAAGGAGGACACGCCATGCCCGCCCGTTGTTCCCGTCTCGCCCGCCGGCTGGGCGCGCTGCTGCTGGCCGCGTGCGGCCTCGCGCTGGCCCCGGCCGGCCGCGCCGCGCTGCCCGCCGCCGTGGCCGGCCAGCCGCTGCCCTCGCTGGCGCCGATGCTGGAGAAGGTGACGCCGGCGGTGGTGAACATCTCCACCAAGACGCGCGTGCGGGTCAACGACCCCTATTTCGACGACCCGATCTTCCGCCAGTTCTTCGGCCTGCCGGCGGTGCCGCGCGAGCGGGTGGAGCAGAGCCTGGGCTCGGGCGTGATCGTGGACGCGGCCAAGGGCTACGTGCTGACCAACAACCACGTGGTGGGCGGCGCCGACGACATCACGGTGACGCTGCAGGACGGGCGCAACTTCAAGGGCCGGCTGATCGGCACCGACCCGGACACCGACGTGGCGGTGGTGCAGATTCCCGCGCAGAACCTCAAGGCGCTGCCGGTGGCCGACTCCTCCGCGCTGCGCGTGGGCGACTTCGTGGTGGCGGTGGGCGACCCGTTCGGGCTGGGCCAGACGGTGACCTCGGGCATCGTCTCGGCGCTGGGCCGCTCGGGCCTGGGCGGCACCGGCTACCAGAACTTCATCCAGACCGACGCCTCGATCAACCCGGGCAACTCCGGCGGCGCGCTGGTCAACCTGCGCGGCGAGCTGGTCGGCATCAACACGATGATCTTCACCCCGTCCGGCGGCAACGTCGGCATCGGCTTCGCCATCCCCTCCAACCTGGCCAGCGAGGTGATGGGCCAGCTGGTCGCGCACGGCAAGGTCGAGCGCGGCAGCCTGGGCGTGCAGGCGCAGGACATCACCCCGCGCATCGCCAAGGTGCTGGGCCTGGATTCCGCCAGCGGCGTGGTGGTGACCCAGGTGGCGCCCGGCTCGGCCGCCGACCGCGCCGGCCTGCAGCCGGGCGACGTGCTGAGCGCGCTGAACGGCAAGCCGCTGCGCAGCGCCGCCGAGCTGCGCAACCAGGAGGGCCTGCTGCCGCTGGGCAGCACGGTGAAGCTGTCGGTGCTGCGCGACGGCGGCACGCGCGAGGTCAGCGCCACCCTCACGCCCGAGCCGCTGGCCACGCTGGACGGCGCGCGGATCGACCCGCGCCTGGCCGGCGTGCGCTTCAGCGAGCTGCCGCTGGCGCTGCGCAACCAGGGCGCCGCCGGCGTGTCGGTGCAGTCGGTGCGCGCGGGCAGCCGCGCCGCGCAGGCCGGGCTGCAGCCGGGCGACCTGGTGATCGGCGTGGGCAACCGGCGCATCGCCGGGCTGCGCGACCTGCAGCGCCTGGCCGGCGCGCAGCCGCGCCAGCTCGCGCTGGTGGTGGCCGACGACGACGGCGCGCACTACGTGCTGCTCAACTGAGCTCGGCGGGAAAGGCGTCCGCGCGCCGGCGCCGCCGTCGCAGCGCCGGTGAGCGTGCTCACATCGCGGACGGCCGGCTTAACGGCGGCGGCGCCACGCTTGATGTTTGCCGTGCGGACCGATGAAATAGCCCAGTTCAGTCCATGCAGGCGCGCCCGGAACGGTGGCACGCTCTCGCCTTTCCATCTGCCGGGGATCATCCAGCATCATGTCCGTACGTCTCGCCCGCGTCATCGCCTTTGCCCTGCTCGGCGCCTGCCTCGGCGGCGTCGCCGTCGCCAAGACCGCCAAGACCGCCCACCACGCCAGCCACAAGAAGGCGGTCCCCAAGGGGCCCACCCTGGTCTGGCGCGGCGACGTGACCAGCGCGCGCAGCGTGGTCGCCGACGCGGCGACGGCCTGGGAGAAGGGCGGCCACGGCCACCTGGAGGTGCAGTCCTTCAACACCGCCTCCGGCCTCGACGCGGTCAGCGGCGGCCTGGCCGACCTGGCCGGCGCCGCGCGCGACGGCGACGGCGGCCCGGCCGAGAGCCAGCTGGTGTTCACCCCGGTGGCGTGGGACGCGCTGGTGATCATCACCCACCCGGACAACCCGGTGGGCAACCTCAGCCTGAAGCAGGTGCACGACATCTACTACGGCAAGATCACCAACTGGAACCAGGTCGGCGGCCCCGACGCGCCGATCAACGTGTACGCCGTGGCCAGCCCCGGCGACGGCGTGGAGTACAGCCTGCGCAAGCTGCTGTTCGGCCGCGGCAACCAGCCGGTGGCGGCGCCGCGCCTGTACGTCAACACCGCCAAGCTGGAGGAGGCGGTGACGCTCGACCCGCACGCGCTGGGCGTGTCCACCCTGGCCGGCGTGAGCGGCAACCGCAAGCTCAAGCCGCTCAGCCTGGACGGCGTGCCGCCCACCGTGGCCAACATCGCCGACGGCAGCTACCCGCTGTACACCCCGGTCTACCTGGTGACCAACCCGAGCAGCCCGAAGGCCGCCGATGCCAGGGCCTTCGTCGACTTCATGCAGACCGAGGAAGGCAAGGCGGTGCTGCGCAAGCACGCCATCCTGCCCTACGCCGACGCCGCCGCGCTGGCCGGCATGAGCGACGCGCGCCGGGCCAAGGTGCTGGCCGAGGTGGGCGCGCGCCCGCTGCCGTCCAGCGGCGTGCCGCTGGCCGCGCCGGGCGCCACCTACGCCGAGCGCGCCGCCGTCTCGCCGGGCTCGCAGCGCACGGTGGAGGCGCGCCAGGTGCTCGGCGACCGCCAGGCCGACAGCAAGGCGCAGGCGGTGCTCGCCGACGCGCAGCAGAAGGCTCGCGCGGCCGGCGTGCAGGGCGCCGCCGACCCGGCCGCCGCGCCGCACGCGCCGCGCACCTACACCGTGGTCAAGGGCGACACGCTGGGCTCGATCGCCAAGAAGAACTCGGTGGAGGTCGCCCAGCTGCGCGAGTGGAACCACCTGAAGGGCGACACCATCCGGCTCGGCCAGGTGCTGCAGGTCAGCGCCAACTGACCGGCCGGCGGTGCGGATCCTCGCGCTCACCGTCGACCTGGACGACACCCTGTGGCCGGTGCTGCCGGCCCTGGAGCGCGCCGACCTCGAGGTGGACGCCTGGTTGCGCCGCCACCACCCGGAGGTGGCGCGGCGCTGGCCGGTCCCGGCGATGCGCGCGCTGCGCGCCCGCGTGGCCGCCGAGCGGCCCGACCTGGCGCACGACTTCACCGCCCAGCGCCACCTCACGATGCGGCAGGCGTTCGCCGCCTGCGGCATCGCGGAGGCGCCGGTGGAGGCGCTGTGGGAGATCTACTTCGCCGCGCGCAACCGCGTGGATCTCTACCCGGACAGCCTGGCCGCGCTGCAGCGGCTGGCCGCGCGGCTGCCGCTGGCCAGCCTGACCAACGGCAACGCCGACCTCGCGCGCATCGGCATCCACGCGCACTTCCGCCACCACGTCTGCGCGCGCGACGCCGGCTGGCCCAAGCCCGACCCGCGCATCTTCCTCGCCGCCGCCGAACGCCTCGGCGCCGCGCCGGCGCAGGTGCTGCACGCGGGCGACGATCCCGAGCTGGACGTGCTCGGCGCGCGCGCCGCCGGCCTGCGCACCGCCTGGATCAACCGCGCGCGCCATCCCTGGCCGGCCGCGCTGGGCGCGCCGCCCGACCTGGACCTGCCGGACCTGACCGCGCTCGCCGACTGGCTGGAGGCGCACGCGGCGGACTGAGCGGCCCCCGCGGCCACGGTGGACCTTGTGGGAGCGGCCTCCGGCCGCGATGACTGCCCTTCCCTCTCGCGGCCAGAGGCCGCTCCCACCGGGTCGCGGCGCCTTGGCGGGGACGGCCGCCGGCCGCGATCGCCCCGCCGCCTCGTTTGGATTGCACGCGCAAACCGCGCATCATGCGCGCCTCGACAGCCGGCAGCACGCGCGCCGGCATGCGCCAAGGAAACCCCATGCCCGCCCTGACCGAACGCCAGCCCGGCGACCGCCGCAGCATCGCCATCGAAGCCACCGACTCCGCCCGGCTCGCCGCCGCGCGCAAGCGGCTCACGCCCGCGCAGCGGCGCTGGCTGGACGCCTGCGGCTTCGAGGGCGCGCCGGGCAGCTTCGCCCTGCTCGCCGACGCCGGCGGCGGGCTGGCGCGCGTCCTGCTCGGCGTGGACGCGCGCGAACCGCTGGCGGCGCTGGCCGGCCTGCCCTGCACGCTGCCCGCGGCGACCTACCACCTGGCCGCCGAGGGCGTCGCGCTGGACGCGCGCCTGGCCGCGCTGGGCTGGGCGCTGGGCGCCTACCGCTTCACCCGCTACCGCAAGGCGCCGCGCGCGCCGGCCACGCTCGCCGTCGACGCCGCCACGCTGGCCGCGGTGCGGCCGCTGGCGGAAGCCACCGCGCTGGTGCGCGACCTGGTCAACACGCCCACCGAGGACATGGGGCCCAAGCAGCTCGCCGACGCGGTGAAGCAGCTCGGCAAGGCGCACAAGGCGCGCGTCGAGGAATGGGTCGGCGACGAGCTGCTCGAGGCCAACTTCCCGGCGATCCACGCCGTGGGCCGCGCCAGCCACCGCGCGCCGCGGCTGGTCAAGCTCGAATGGGGCAAGGCCTCGCACCCGCGGCTGGCGATCGTCGGCAAGGGCGTGTGCTTCGACACCGGCGGCCTGGACCTCAAGGGCGCCGACTTCATGCGCAACATGAAGAAGGACATGGGCGGCGCCGCGCACGCCATCGCGCTGGCCGCGCTGGTGATGCAGGCGCGGCTGCCGGTGCGCCTGACCCTGCTGGTGCCCGCGGTGGAGAACGCGGTGGCCGCCAACGCGATGCGCCCCGGCGAGGTGCTCGCCACCCGCGCCGGCTTCACCGTGGAGGTGGACAACACCGACGCCGAGGGCCGCCTGATCCTGGGCGACGCGCTGGCCTACGCCGCCGAGCAGAAACCCGACCTGATCCTCGACCTCGCCACCCTCACCGGCGCCGCGCGCGTGGCGCTGGGCCCGGACCTGCCGGCGCTGTTCGCCAACGACGACGCGCTGGCCGAGGCGGCGCTGGCGGCCGGCCGCGACGAGGCCGACCCGCTGTGGCGGCTGCCGCTGTGGCGGCCGTACCGCAAGCTGTTCGAGTCGGCGGTGGCCGACTTCGCCAACGGCGGTCCGTCGCGCCACGCCGGCGCGATCGTCGCCGCGCTGTACCTGGAGCGCTTCGTGCCCGAGGGCACGCCCTGGCTGCACCTGGACACCTACGCCTGGAACGACGCCGACCGCCCCGGCCGCCCGCGCGGCGGCGAGGCGCAGGGCCTGCGCGCGCTGTTCGCGCTGCTGCGCCGCCGCTACGGCGGGTGAGCGCGGCGGCCGGAAGGCCGCGGGCATGACTTCTGGCGATGCCTGCGCCGGCGCCGGGATGCCATGCTGTGGGCTTCCTCCCGCAAGGAAGAACCCGCCATGCCCCATCCGTTCCGCCGCCCCCTCGCCCTGGCCCTGGGCGCCCTGCTCGTCGGCGCCGCCGCGGCCGCGGACCAGTCCGCGCCGCCGGCCGGGCCGCCGCTGACCGCGCAGACCCAGCATTCCGGCGGCGTCATGCCGGCCGAGCAGCGCCGCGTGCATTTCGACCACGCCGGGCTGCACTTCCGCGTCGACCCGGCCAGGCGCAGCCTGGACGCCACCGCGACGCTGGGCTTCACCGCCAACGAGGCGACCGACCGCCTGCTGCTGGACTTGGACCGCAACCTCGCCATCCACGCCATCGCCGTGGACGGCAAGCCGCTGCCGGCCTCCGCCTGGAGCAATCCGGACGGCCGCCTGGCGATCGTCCTGCCCGCGCCGCTGGCCAGGGGCGGCAAGGTTGCGGTGGAGATCCGCTACGGCGGACAGCCGCACGTCGCCGTGCGCGCGCCGTGGGACGGCGGCTTCGTGTGGTCGCACACCGACGATGGCCAGCCGTGGATCGCCACCGCGGTGGAGGGCGAGGGCTGCGATCTGTTCTGGCCGTGCATCGACCACCCCGAAGGCAAGCCCGACCTGGTCGACACCTACGTCAGCGTGCCCGGCAACCTCGCCGCGCCGGGCAACGGCGTGCTGGTGGAGGTGAAGGACGAGGGCGCGATGCGCACCTGGCACTGGCGCGCCAAGCACCCGACCACCTATGCGATCACGCTCAACATCGGCCCGTTCGAGGTGCTCAAGGGGCAGTACAGGAGCCGCTACGGCAACCTCATCCCGCTGGAGTTCTGGTACCTGCGCGGCCACGAGGCGCAGGCCAGGGGGCTGTTCGCCGAGTTCCCGCGCATGCTGGACTTCTTCGAGCAGGAGATCGGCCCCTACCCCTGGGGCGACGAGAAGATGGGCGTGGTCGAGACCCCGCACCTGGGCATGGAGCACCAGACCATCAACGCCTACGGCAACGGCTACAAGGCCGGCCCGTACGGCTTCGACTGGCTGCTGCAGCACGAGTTCGCCCACGAGTGGTTCGGCAACCAGGTGACCAACGCCGACTGGGACGACATGTGGCTCCACGAGGGCTTCGGCACCTACATGCAGCCGCTGTACGGCCAGTACCTGTACGGCGACATGCCCTACTTCGCCATGCTGCACGACGAGCTGACGATGGTGAAGAACGCGCACCCCATCGTCTCCGGCCGCAGCCAGCTCGAGCACGAGGTGTACGACGCCGACAAGGGGCCGGCCAACGACATCTACTACAAGGCCTCGCTGATGCTGCACACGCTGCGCCAGCTGATCGGCGACCGCGCCTTCTTCGACGCCACGCGCCGGCTGGTCTACGGCCGCCCCGATCCCAGGCCCGGCAACTTCCGGCCGCGCTACGCCACCACGCAGGACTTCATCGACATCGTGCGCCAGGTGACCGGGCGCGACTTCAAGTGGTTCTTCGACGTCTACCTGTACGAGGCCAGGCTGCCCGAGCTGGTCGAGCAGCGCCAGGGCGACACGCTGACGCTGCGCTGGAAGGTGCCGCACGACAAGCCGTTCCCGATGCCGGTGGACGTGCAGGTGGGCGACGAGGTGCGCACGCTGCCGATGGAGCGCGGCAGCGCCACGCTGACGGTGCCGGCCGGCACGCTGGTGATCGTCGACCCGCGCTCCAAGCTGCTGCGCGAGATGCCGCACATCGAGGCGTACCAGGCGTGGAAGCGCGAGCAGATGGCCGAGCTGATGAAGAAGCAGAAGCAGGCCAAGCCCTGAGGCCGTTCCGGGCCGGGGCCGGGGCCGGAAACGCGAAGGGCCGCGTCGGACGCGGCCCTTCGCCTTGGCGGGGACGCCCGCCGCGCGCGGCGGGAGGTCAGTGCGAGGCGGTCGGCGCGGCCGCCTCGCGCGGCTGCGCCCAGGCCATGTCCTTGCCGCCGTAGGGCAGCACCTCGGCGGCGAGCTTGGGATCGGCCTTGATCAGGCCGATCGCGTCGAACAGGATGTGCGCCGTCTCCTGCAGCTGCGGGTCGTTGGCCTTCTTGGCCTCGTCCTCCTGCTTGAGCTCGCTCTTCAGGCTGCGCTCGTTGGCGTTGAGGCCGTCGTCCAGGGTCGGGCCCGCGTCGTCGGCGACGGTGCCGTCGATCGCCTTGTGGCGCGCGCGGAAGTCGGCCTGGATCGCGTCCAGCTGCTTGCGCTCGGCCTCGCGCTGGGCGAAGTTGAGCGAGATGGTGGTCTGGTCGCGCATCTTGCGGTACTGCGCCAGCTCGTCGAGCATCAGCTTCCACGCCGGCGACTTGGCCACGCGCGCGTCGTGCGCGGCCTGCAGCTGCGGCAGGTAGGCCTTCAGGTCCGCCACCGGCTTGTAGTCGGCCGGGGCGATCTGGGTCCAGGCCAGCGCGTTGTCGTAGGTGGACTCGCCGAAGTCCTTCTCGTCGCCGTTCTTCGGGAACTGGATGTCCGGCGTGACGCCCTTGAGCTGGGTGGAGCCGCCGTTGATGCGGAAGAACTCGGCGATGGTCATCTTCAGCTCGCCCAGCTGCGGCTTCTCGCTGTCGCCCTGCGCGAAGCGGTCCAGGTCCACCAGGTTCTGCACGGTGCCCTTGCCGAAGGTGGGCTGGCCGATGATCAGGCCGCGGCCGTAGTCCTGGATCGCCGCGGCGAAGATCTCCGAGGCGGAGGCCGAGCCGCGGTTGACCAGCACCGCCAGCGGGCCGCTCCAGGCCATGCCGGGCTGCTCGTCGCCCTGCGCGTCCACCTCGCCGTTGGCCTTGCGCACCTGCACCACCGGGCCCTGGTCGATGAACAGGCCGGTGAGCTCGTTGGCCTCGTCGAGCGAGCCGCCGCCGTTGTTGCGCAGGTCCACGATCACGCCCTGCACGCCCTCCTGCTTCAGCTCGCCGAGCAGCCGGGCGACGTCGCGGGTGGCGCTCTTGTAGTTCTGGTCGCCGTCGCGGCGGGCACCGAAGTCGGAGTAGAAGGTGGGCAGGTCGATCACGCCGATCTTGCGCTTGACGCCGCCGTCGTCGATCTCGATGACCTTCTTCTTGGCCGCCTGCTCCTCGATGCTGACCTTCTGGCGCACCAGCGTGACCAGCTCGTGCTTGCCGTCCAGGCCGACGTCGGCGGGCAGGATCTCCAGCCGCACGGTGGTGCCCTTCTTGCCGCGGATCAGCTTGACCACGTCGTCCACGCGCCAGCCGATCACGTCCACCATCGGCCCCGAGGCGCCCTGGCCGACCGCGGCGATGCGGTCGCCGACGTGGATCTTGCCGGACTTGGCCGCCGGGCCGGCCGGCACCACCTCGCGCACCTGGATGTACTCCTCGCGCTGCTGCAGCACCGCGCCGATGCCTTCCAGCGAGAGCTTCATCGAGATGTCGAAGTTCTCCGCCTGGCGCGGGCCCAGGTAGTCGGTGTGCGGGTCGGTGGTCTCCGCGTAGGCGGTCATGAAGGTCTGGAAGGCGTCCTCGCCGTCGAGCTGCTTCACGCGCTCGATGTAGTTGGCGTAGCGCCTGTCCAGCGTCTTGCGGATGTCCTCGTCGTTCTTGCCGGCGAGCTTGAGGCGCAGCCAGTCGTTCTTGGTGCGCTTGCGCCACAGGTCGTCCAGCTCGGCCTGGTCCTTCGGCCAGGCGGCGTCCTTGCGGTCGAAGGTGTAGCTCTCGTCCCTGGAGAGGTCGAAGCCCTGCCTGACCAGCGCGCGCGCGTAGCTCATGCGGTCCACCGCGCGCTGGACGTACAGGTTGAACATCGCGAACGGGCCGGACAGGTCGCGGTTCCAGATCGCGTCGTCGAGCCTGGTCTTCAGCGGCGCGAACTTGTCCATGTCGGCCTGGGTGAAGAACACCTTCTCGCCGTCCAGCAGGTCCACGTAGGCCTTGTAGATGCGCTGGGACATGGCGTCGTCCAGCGGCTTGGCGTCGTAGTGGAAGCGGGTGAGGAAGCGCGCCGACAGCTGCGCGGCGTCGGCCTGGGGGTCGGTGGGCTTGAGCGGCAGGGTCGAGGCCGCGCGCGGGGCCTCGCCGCCGGCCGCGGCGTCGGGCGCCGACTGCGCGTGCGCCGCGGTCAGGGTGAGGGCGAACAGCAGGGCCAGCGCGGGACGGAATCTCATGAAGGGTTCTCAGGCTTGCTCGGTGACGCCGGCTGCATGGGCCTGCAGGTCGGCATGGTAGGAGGACCGCACCAGCGGGCCGGAGGCGACGTGGGAGAAGCCCATCGCCTCGCCGGCCTCGCGCAGCGCGGCGAATTCGTCCGGCGTCCAGTAGCGCACGACGGGGTGGTGGTGCGGCGTGGGCTGCAGGTACTGGCCGATGGTGATCATGTCCACGTCATGCGCGCGTAAATCGCGCAGCGTGCCCAGCACCTGCTCGCGGGTCTCGCCCAGGCCCAGCATGATGCCGGACTTGGTCGGCACGTCGGGGTGCTGCGCCTTGAAGCGCTTGAGCAGGTCCAGCGACCACTGGTAGTCGGCGCCCGGGCGCACCTCGCGGTACAGGTGCGGCACGGTTTCCAGGTTGTGGTTGAACACGTCCGGCGGGAAGTCCCTGAGCACTTCCAGCGCGCGCTCCATGCGGCCCTTGCCGCGGAAGTCGGGGGTGAGGATCTCGATCCTGATGTTCGGGCTGGCGTGGCGCACCGCGCGGATGCAGGCGGCGAAGTGCTCGGCGCCGCCGTCGCGCAGGTCGTCGCGGTCCACCGAGGTGATCACCACGTACTTCAGGCGCATGTCGCGGATGGTCTCGGCCAGGCGCGCCGGCTCCAGCGGGTCCGGCGGCGCCGGGCGGCCGTGCGCCACGTCGCAGAACGAGCAGCGCCGCGTGCACACCTCGCCGAGGATCATGAAGGTGGCGGTGCCCTTGCTGAAGCACTCGTGGATGTTCGGGCAGCTGGCCTCCTCGCACACCGTCACCAGCGCGTTCTCGCGCAGGCGCGCCTTGAGCTGCTGCACGGCGTTGCCCTGCGGCAGGCGCACGCGGATCCAGCCCGGCTTGCGCAGCACCGGCACGGCGGTGTCGAAGCCGGCGCGGTTGCGCGCGATCTTGGCGTCGCCCAGCTGCTTCTCCACCGGCGCGCCGGCGATGGTGCTGATCGGGATGGCCTTGGAGGGTGAAGCGGCGTTGCTCATGTCGAAGCCTGGACCGCGGCGCGGGCGGGGAGTTCGGGGAGGTGGGGAGCGGCCGGCTCGGCATCGAACCCGAACTGGCGGCAGAACTCGGCCACGAGCGCGTCTTCGACGTCCGCCAGTCGCGACGGACCGCCCAAGTCTAGCACCTGCGTGACCGCCAAGCCCTTGTAGCCGCAGGGGTTGATGCGGTGGAACGGCTCCAGGTCCATGGCCACGTTGAAGGCCAGACCGTGGAAGCTGCAGCCGCGCCGCACGCGCAGCCCCAGCGCGGCGACCTTGGCGCCGCCCACGTACACGCCGGGCGCGCCTTCCACGCGCCCGGCGCCGATGTTCCAGTACGCCAGCGTATCGATGATGGCCTGCTCGATCCGGTGCACCAGCTCGCGCACGCCCACGCCGGCGCGGCGCAGGTCGATCAGCGGGTAGCCGACGATCTGGCCGGGGCCGTGGTAGGTGACCTGGCCGCCGCGGTCCACCGGGATCACCGGGATCTCGCCGGGCGCCAGCACGTGCTCCATCTTGCCGGCCTGGCCCAGGGTGAACACCGGGTCGTGCTCCAGCAGCCACAGCTCGTCGGGGGTGTCCGGACCGCGCGCGTCGGTGAAGGCGCGCATCGCGTCCCAGGTGGCCTGGTAGGGCTGGCGGCCGAGGCGGCGGATCAGGAGCGGGCGGGAATCGGGGGACATGGCGTCGCTACCGGCGAAGGGAATGCAGATGAGGCGGACGGGACGGATTGCAAGCGGGGCCTGCGCCTTGCAGCCCTCTCCCCTCCGGGGAGAGGGAGCAGAGCTGTTCCGAGGGGAACGGGATTCAAGGCGTCAGAGCGTGTAGCGGATGTCCGGGTCGGCGCGCAGCGCCGCGTGGGCGGCGTCGTACTGCTCGCGCGTGTCGCAGCGGAAGCTCACCGTGACCGCGAGGAAGTTGCCCTCGCGCGAGTGCCGGTGGCGCACCGTCTCGTGCAGCACGTGCAGGCCCAGGCCGGCGAGGATCGCCGGCACGCGCGCCTTCAGGTCCGCGCGGGCGTCGCCCATCGCGGTGATCTCGAACTCGCCGGGGAAGACGAAGCCCTTGCCTTCCTTCTTCGCCTGGGTGAAGTCGATCTCGCGCATCACTTGGCTCCGGCGTCGGCCTTCTTGTCGCTGTGGAACCACAGCAGGATGCTGTCCCACAGCCGCTTGAAGAAGCCGCCCTGCGGCGCGTCGGCCAGCGCCACCAGCGGCACGCCCTGCACCGCCTGGCCGTCCAGGGTGATGCGCAGCGTGCCGATCTGCTGGCCCTTGGTAAACGGCGCGACCAGCGTGGCGGGGATGTCCATGGTCGCCTTCAGCTTCTCGTAGTCGCCGCGCTTGACGGTGACCAGCACCGGGTCGGTGACGCCGATCGGCAGCGCGTTCTCCTCGCCCTTCCACAGCCGCGGCGTGGCCAGCGGCTTGCCCGCCTCGTACAGCTTGTGCGTCTCGTAGAAGCGGAAGCCGTAGTTGAGCAGCGCCATCGCCGCGTCGGCGCGCGCCTTCTCGCTGCTGGAGCCCATCACGATGGCGATCATGCGCGCGTCGCCCTGCTTGGCCGAGGCGGCCAGGCAGTAGCCGGCGGCGGCGGTGTGGCCGGTCTTGATGCCGTCCACGCTGGGGTCGCGCCACAGCAGCGTGTTGCGGTTGCCCTGCTTGATGCCGTTCCACTCGAACTGCTTGATCGCCGAGATCGCGTAGTCGTCGGGGAAGTCGTGGATCAGCGCGCGCGAGAGGATGGCGATGTCGTGCGCGGTGGTGTAGTGGTTCGGGATGGGATAGCCGGAGGCGTTCTCGAAGTGGCTGTTCACCATGCCCAGCTGCTTGGCGTAGGCGTTCATCAGCCCGGCGAAGGCCTCCTCGGAGCCGGCGGTGTGCTCGGCCAGCGCGATGGCGGCGTCGTTGCCGGACTGGATGATCATGCCGTACAGCAGGTCCTTCAGGTCGACCTGGCTGCCCAGCTTGAGGAAGCTGGTGGAGCCGTCGGTGCCGGCACCACCGCCGCGCCAGGCGCGCTCGCTGATGGTGACCGGGTCGGTCATGTGGATCTTGCCGTTGGCGATCTCGGCCGAGACCACGTAGTCGGTCATGATCTTGGTGATCGAGGCCGGCTCCACGCGCAGGTCCGGGTCCTTGCTGGCGAGGATCTGCCCGGTGGCGTAGTCCATCAGCACCCAGCTCCTGCCGTCCACGTCCGGCGGCGGCGGCACCGGCGCCTCGGGCACCACCGGGCGCGGCACCGGCGAGGGGCGCGGCGGGGTCTGCTGGGCCAAGGCGACGCCCGCGGCCAGGGCGGCCGCGGCGAGCGAGCAAAGGGTACGGCGGAGGAGGTTCATCGTGGTGTGCGGTCCCGTCGGAAAGGCCGGCGCGGGCGCCGGCGCGGATGGAAGTTGCTCAGTCTACCGCGACCTGGGGGTGCGGCAGGCCCATGTCCTCGATGCGCGCGGTCAGCGCGTCGGCGCTGTCGACGTCGGCCAGCGGCCCCAGCCGCACGCGGCTGACGCGGCGGCCGTTGATCTCGGCCTGCACCACCTGCACCGGCGCCAGGTGGGCGGCGCGCAGCCGCGCGGCCACGCGCTCGGCATTGCCGGCGTCGGCGAAGGCGCCGACCTGCAGGTAGATCGTGGGCTTGGCTCCCGGCACTGGGACCGCCGCGCCGGCCGACAGTTCCTGCCGCACCGCGGCGGTGGAGACCACGGCGGGCGCGGCGGCCGGCGCGGCGCGCCCGGCCACGGCCGGCGGCGACGCCTCGTCCGGATGCGCCGGGTCGATCGCGCGCACCTCCACCAGCCCGGTGCCCTTGGGCCACACGCCGATCTTCACCGCGGCGGCGTAGGAGAGGTCGATGATGCGGTTCTCGTGGAACGGCCCGCGGTCGTTGACCCGCACGATCACGCTCCTGCCGTTCTCCAGGTTGGTCACCCGCGCGTAGCTCGGCAGCGGCAGCACCTTGCTCGCGGCGGTGAACTTGTACATGTCGTAGTCCTCGAGGTTCGAGGTCTTGTAGCCGTGGAACTTGTTGCCGTAGAACGAGGCGATGCCGCGCTCCACGTAGCCGCGCGCGTCGGGCAGCACGCGGTAGGTCTGGCCGAGCACGGTGTAGGGCGACTTGTTGCCGTACAGCGAGCGCGGCTCCGCCTTCGGCACCGGCTCGGGCAGGCGGCTCACGTCGATCGGCGGCGGCACGCTGTCGTCGCGGTCGCGGTAGCGGCTGTCCTGCGGGCGGCTGACGTCGTCGCGCCAGCCGCCGGCCGGCGGCGGCGCCGCGCCGCCGCGCGACGTGGACGCGCCACCGCGCGCGGGCCGCGTCGCGTGGTGCCCGCCGCAGGCGGCCAGCAGCGCCAGCACGGCGAGCAGCGCGGCGCGCGCGGCGCGCCTCATGGCGCCGGGTCCGCCGGGCCCGCGCCGGCCTCGATCGCCTGCGCCAGCTGGTGCACCGCCATCGCGTACAGCGGGCTGCGGTTGTAGCGGGTGATCACGTAGAAATTGCCGAAGGTGAACCAGTATTCCGGCCCGTTCGCGCCGGCCAGCGTCTGCAGGCCGGCCGGCTCGCCCGGGTTGAACGGCTGCAGCGGCGCGTAGCCCCAGGCCTCCAGCTGCTCCAGCGGCCACTGCGGCCTGGCGTCCTTCGCCTCGATCGGCCGCGCCGCCGCGTCCGGCTGCGCGCGCGCGGCCACCGGGCCGCCGGCCTGCCAGCCGTGCCGGGCGAAGTAGTTGGCCACGCTGGAGAGGATGTCCGGCAGCGAGCCCTGCAGGTCGATGCGGCCGTCGCCGTCGGCGTCCACGCCGAAGTCGCGGATGCTGGAGGGCATGAACTGGCCCCAGCCCTGCGCGCCGGCGTAGGAGCCGGTGAGCGTGTCCAGCGGGCCGGCCAGGTGATCGGCCGGCAGCTCCAGCAGGGTCTTGAGCTGCTCGCGGAAGAACGCCGCGCGCGGCGGGTAGTAGAAGGCCAGCGTGACCAGCGCGTCGAGCACCTTGTACCTGCCGGTGACGCGCCCGTAGCTGGTCTCCACGCCGAGGATCGCCACGATGTAGGCCGGCTCCACCCCGTAGCGGCGGCCGACCTGCTCCAGCAGCGCGCGGTGCGCGCGGTAGAAGTCGATGCCGTCGTCGATGCGCTGCTCGGTGAGGAAGATCGGCCGGTACGCGCTCCACGGCTTGGCCTCGGCCGGCCGGCCGATCGCGTCGAGGATGCTCTGCTGCTTCTGCGCGCGGTCGAGCAGCGCGTCCAGCGCGGCCGGGTCCTTGCCGGTGTCGCGCGCCACCTCGCGCACCAGCTCGGCCTGGCCGGGGTGCACGGCGGCCGCGGCGGGCGCAGCGAGGAAGGCAATGGCGACCAGGGCGAACAGGGCCTGGCACCGGCGCGGCGGAAACGGTCTGGCGAGGGCTCGCGTGCGGCTGTCGTCGATCATCGCGCGAAAGCCTAGCACGCGCGCCCGGACGCGGGTCCTCCGTTCAATGCGCGCGCGGGTCGTAGCCGGTCATCGCCGCGCGCGGCTCGGGCAGCTTGCCGCGCAGCTCGTGCACCTGCGCCGCGGCCACCGCATCGCCGCGGTTGCCCCAGCTCGAGCGCACGAAGCTCAGCACCTGCGCGACGTCCTGGTCGGACAGGCGTGCGCCGAACGGCGGCATGGCGAACTGCGTGGGCCCGCCTTCGGTGCCCGGCATGGCGCCGCCGCCGAGCACGAGGCGGATCAGCGAGGCGGGGTTCCCGCCGTTCACCGCCGGGTTGCCCGCCAGCGCCGGGTAGACCTGCGCGTAGCCGCGGCCGTCGCTGCGGTGGCAGGCGGCGCAGTTGTCCAGGTACAGCCGCGCGCCGGCGGCGGAGGCGTCGCCCGCGTGCAGGGCCTTGGCCACGGCCGCGTCGTAGGCGGGCGCGGCTTCCTCGCGGCGCGGCGGCAGCGATTTCAGGTAGCGTGCCACCGCGTGCAGGTCCGCGTCGGTGAAGTACTGCGTGCTGTGCTCGACGGCGTCGACCATGCTGCCGAAGATCGCGCTGCGCCCGTTGCGGCCGGTCTTGAGCAGCTCCACCAGCTCGTCCTCGCCGACGCCGCCCAGGCCGCTGGCGGCCTCGCCGCGCAGGCTCGGCGCCACCCAGTTGTCGATGCTGCCGCCGCTCAGGTAGAGCGGGCCGCCGCGCGCATCCAGCGCCTTCTCCTGCAGGGTGATGGCGCGCGGCGTGTGGCAGGCGCCGCAGTGGCCCAGGCCCTCGACCAGGTAGGCGCCGCGCGCCAGCACCGGGTCGGCGCCGCCCGGCGCCGGCACGCTGGCGGGCGCCCTGGGCGCGAACAGCGCGCGCCAGTAGGCCAGCGGCCAGCGCATCGACAGCGGCCAGGGAATGCCGCTGGCGCGGTCGGGCTGCGCCACCGGCGCCACGCCGTGCATCAGGTAGGCGTACAGCGCGGCGAGGTCGGCGTCGCTGATGCGCGAGAAGGCCGGGTACGGCATCGCCGGGTAGAGCGAGCGGCCGTGGCGGTCCACGCCGCGGCGCACCGCGCGCTCGAACTCGCCGTAGGTGTAGGCGCCGATGCCGGTGTCGCGGTCGGGCGTGATGTTGGTGCTGTAGATGGCGCCCACCGGCGAGGCGATGGCCAGGCCGCCGGCGAACGGCCGGCCGCCCGGCGCGGTGTGGCAGGCCGCGCAGTCGCCGAGCCGCGCCACGTAGGCGCCCTGCTCGATCAGCTCCGGCGAGGCCGGCAGCGGGGCCTGTGCCTGCGGGTTGCCGCCCACCGGCACGAGGCGGCTGCCGAGCGCCGCCAGCAGCAGCAGGACCGCCAGCGCCAGCACCAGCCAGCCCAGCGTCCGCCACCCGGAGCCGCGTCGTCTGCTCGTGGCGTTCATGCCTGCACCAGCGGGCCGGGATGCTTGAGGTAGGTCTCGCGGATCGCCCTGGCCGCCCAGTAGGTGAGCCCGCCGATCAGGCCGGTGGGGTTGTAGCCGAGGTTCTGCGGGAAGGCCGAGGCGCCGGTGACGAACACGTTGGGCACGTCCCAGCTCTGCAGGTAGCGGTTGAGCGCGCTGGTGGACGGGTCGCTGCCCATGATCACGCCGCCGGTGGTGTGCGTGGTCTGGTACTGGCGGATGTCGTAGTGGTCGCCCGGCTGGCGCACGGTCTGCGACGACTGGCGCGGTTTCATCGCGTCGACCACTTCCTGCGCGCGGTCGGTGACGAAGCGGGTCATCCTGTACTCGTTGTCGTGCCAGTCGAAGGTGATGCGCAGCAGCGGCTGGCCGAAGGCGTCCCTGTAGGTGGGATCGAGGTCCAGGTAGCGGTCGCGGTAGGCCATCACCGAGCCGTGCGTGCCGACGAAGGTGGTGTGCAGGTAGCTCTGCTTGGCCGCGCGCTTCCACGCCGCGCCCCAGGCCGGCGTGCCCGGCGGCACGGCCAGCTGCTGGATCGGCCGCCCGCCGGTCTGCCCGCCGAACAGGTAGGCGCCGCCGACGAAGCCGTGCGGGCCGTGGTCGAAGTGGTCGGAGTTGAAGTCGTCCACGATCTGCGTGCCGCCCGCGCCGGCGCCGATGAACGGATTGATCGCCGTGTCGGGGTCGTAGAAGGCGGCGATGCTGCTCATCATCTGGTAGGCGTAGTTGCGCCCGATCACGCCGGTGCCGCTGGCCGGGTCGTAGGGCTTGCCGATGCCCGACAGCAGCATCAGCCGCACGTTGTGCATCTGGAACGCGGCCACGATCACCAGCTCGGCCGGCTGCTCGACCTGCTCGCCCTGCGCGTCGACGTAGGTGACGCCGGTGGCGCGCCTGCCGCCGGCGTCGAGGTTCACCTTGAGCACGTGGCTCCGCGTGCGCAGCTGGAAGTTCGGCCTGCGCATCAGCACCGGCAGGATCGTGGTCTGCGGCGCGGCCTTGGAGTACATGTAGCAGCCGAAGCGCTCGCAGAAGCCGCAGAAGTTGCACGGCCCCAGCCGCACGCCGAGCGGGTTGGTGTACGGCCGCGAGGCGTTGGAGGAAGGCTGCGGGAACGGGTGCAGGCCGCGCTCGCGCGCCGCGTCGGCGAACAGTTGCGCGCCGTAGGTGTCGGCCATCGGCGGGTTGGGATAGTCCCTGGCGCGCGGCCCCTCGAACGGGTTGCCGCCCTCCTGGATGCGCCCGCCCAGGTTGCCGGCGCGGCCGGAGGTGCCGCACAGGTACTCGAACTTCTCCAGGTACGGCTCCAGCTCGGCGTAGCCGACGCCGTAGTCCTGGATCTGCATGTCCGGCGGGGTGAACTTCGCGCCGTAGCGCTGGCGGACGTGGCTGGCGAACTCCAGGTCCTCCGGCGAGGGCCGGTAGTGCTGGCCGTTCCAGTGCACGCCGGCGCCGCCGACGTTGTTGCCGAACAGGAACGAGCCGTACTGCCGGTACGGCACCGCGGTCTCGTTCACGCCATGGCGGATGGTGACCGTCTCGCGCGCCAGCGGCTGGAACAGCATGCCGCGGATGCCGTAGGCCAGCTCGTCGACGATGCCGGGGTAACTGAAGTCCGGCGAGGTGTCGCGGTACTCGCCGCGCTCCAGCGCCAGCACCTTCAGGCCCGCCTCGGCCAGCTCCATGCCCATGATCGCGCCGGTCCAGCCGAAGCCGACGATCACCGCGTCCACCGGCGGCATGCGCTTCATGCGCGCGCTCCCTTGATCGACACCGGCCCCAGCGGATAGGGCTTGCCCGGCTGCTCCGACCAGTCCATGAAGTCGGCGCGGGCGCCGGGGAAGCCGATCATCTTCCAGCTGCCCATGCCCTTGTTGCCGCCGTACATCGGGTCGGCGAAGTAGCCTTCCTTGGTGTTGGTGAGCAGCTGGGCGAAGAACGCCTTGGCCGGCACGCCGTCCAGCTCGATCGCGCCGCCCTCGAGCTGCCGGAGCACCTCGTCGCGCTGGTCCGGCGCGAGCTCGGCGAAGGGCTTGCCGTGCTGGCGCCCGCACCAGTCGTCCACCGCCTTGATGCCGGCGCGGTACAGCTCGCGCGGGGTGAAGCGCAGCTGGTAGCCCAGCGTGGGCGCCGCCTCGGGATGGAACGGCCCCTGCATGTACCACAGCTCGCCGCGGCCGTAGGCGTCGTCCATCTGGCGGTCGAGGAACTCGGCCACGCCCAGCTCCAGCGCACCGGGGCCTTCCGCGTCGGCGGGAATCAGCCGGTCCACCGCGGCCTGCACGAAGGCCCATTCGGCGGCGGTGAAGTAGCGCGGCGCGTAGGCCGTGGCCGGCGCGGCGGCGTGCGCGCCGCCCAGCGCCGCGGCGCCGCCGAACAGGCCCAGCGCGGGCGCCGCCACCAGGCTTCGCCGGAGGAATTCGCGGCGCGCGCGCGAAGCAGGCGGCTCGGACGGCATGGCGGCTCCTTTTTCGGCTGGCGCGCGGTCGGCTGCGCTGGCGGCACCGGCGGGCCGGTGCGGAAACGGTGCGCCGCGCTTTGTACGTCCGCCGTTGCGAAGCAGGCGTGAAGCCGGGCCGCAGGAACCGGCGTCAGTCGTGCATCTTGCGGTGGGCGTGGATCGACATCAGCACGCCGAAGCCGGTCAGCAGCGACACCGCCGAGGTGCCGCCGTAGCTCACCAGCGGCATCGGCACGCCCACCACCGGCAGCATGCCGGCCACCATGCCGCCGTTGACGAACACGTAGACGAAGAAGCTCATGCCGATCGCGCCGGCGAGCAGCCGCGAGTAGGTGTCGCGCGCCTCCATCGCGATCCACAGGCAGCGGCCGATGATGAAGGCGTACAGCGCCAGCAGCGCGCACACGCCGACCAGGCCGAACTCCTCGGAGAACACCGCGAAGATGAAGTCGGTGGTGTGCTCGGGCAGGAACTCCAGCCGCGACTGCGTGCTGTGCTGCCAGCCCTTGCCGAACACGCCGCCGGAGCCCACCGCGATCTGCGACTGGATGATGTGCCAGCCGTTGCCGAGCGGGTCGGACTCCGGGTTGAGCAGGGTCAGCACGCGGTCGCGCTGGTACTGGTGCAGGAAGTGCCAGGCCACCGGGACCACCGCCGCCACCGCGCCCAGCAGCAGGCCGATGCGCCACCACGCCATGCCGGCGAGGAACAGCGCGAAGCCGCCGGCGGCGGCCACCAGCAGCGCGGTGCCCAGGTCCGGCTGCTTGGCGATCAGCGCGGCGGGCACCGCGATCAGCAGGCCGACCACCGCGATGTCCTTCCAGCCCGGCGGCAGCTGGCGCGGGTGCAGGTACCAGGCCACCATCATCGGCATGGTCAGCTTGAGCAGCTCGGACGGCTGGAAGCGCATCACGCCCAGGTCCAGCCAGCGGTAGGCGCCGCGCCCCTCGCCCAGCACCGCCACCACCACCAGCAGGAAGGTGCTGCCCAGGTACAGCCACGGCGTCCAGCTGCGCAGCACCGCCGGCGGGATGCGCGAGACCAGCAGCAGCAGCGCCGCGCCCATCGCGAAGCGCGCGGCCTGGCCGCCGACCAGGCCGAGGTCGGCGTCGCCGGCGCTGTACAGCGTGACCAGCCCGGCGCAGGCGAGCAGGAACAGGCCGGCCGCCAGCGGCAGGTCGATCCGCGGCCGGGTCAGCAGGCGCCGCAGCAGCCGGCGCAGGCGCACGTGCAGCGTTTCGACCAGCGTGTCGATCATGGCGTGCTCCCTGCCGCCGCCGGCTCGCCGCCGCTCGCCGGCACGGCGGGCAGGTCGTCCTCCGGCAGCGGCGACTCGGTGACGTCGCCCGGCGCGGGAATCGCGCCCTGCTCGGGCAGCGGGGTCGCCTTCGGCGCCTGGTCGCCCTGGGTGGCCAGCCAGGCGTCGAGGATCTTGCGCGCGATCGGGCCGGCGTCCTTGCCGCCCCAGGCGCCGGCCTCCAGCACCACCGCCACCGCGATCTTCGGGGCCTCCGCCGGCGTGTAGGCGATGAACCAGGCGCGGTGGCGCGCGGCGAGGTAGGCGCTGTTCTTGTTGGTGTCGTAGGCCTCGGTGCGGCGCGAGTAGCGCTCGGCGGTGCCGCTCTTGCCGGCGATGCGGTAGGGAAAGCCGTCGCCCAGGCCGCGCCCGGTCGCGCCGGCGCCGCCGTAGATCACCGCCTGCATGCCCTCGTTGATCACGTCCCAGTCGGACGGCCGGGCGATCAGCGAGGGCCCGGTGGGCGGGTTCGGCAGCGGCTGGCGCGGCGTGTCGACGCCGGCCTGGGTGGCCATCACCAGCCGCGGCGGGTACGGCATGCCGTGCCCGGCCAGCACCGCGGTGGCGTGCGCCAGCTGCAGCGGCGTCACCGCCCAGTAGGCCTGGCCGATGCCGGTGAGCACCGTCTCGCCGGGGAACCACGGCTGCTTGTAGTGCGCGGCCTTCCACTCGCGCGAGGGCAGGATGCCGGTGCTCTCGCCGTCCAGGTCGATGCCGGTCCTGCCGCCGAAGCTGAAGCGGCCCATCCACCCGCTCAGCCGGTCGATGCCCATGTCCAGCGCCAGCTTGTAGAAGTAGGTGTTGGTGGACAGCTGGATCGCCCGCACCATGTTCACCGTGCCGTCGCCGCCGCGCTTGTCGTCGCGGTAGCAGCGGCTCTGGTTGGGCAGGCAGAACTCGCCGGTGGACAGCACCGTGTCCTGCGGCCGACGCACGCCCAGCTCCAGCCCGCCCAGCGCGAGGAACGGCTTGACCGTGGAGCCGGGCGGGTACACGCCGCGCAGCGCGCGGTTGTACAGCGGCTTGTCCTCGGCCGTGGTCAGCGCGGTGTAGTCGGCGTGGCTGATGCCGTTGACGAACAGGTTGGGATCGAAGCTCGGCACGCTGACCATCGCCAGCACCTGGCCGTTGCGCGGGTCGATCGCCACCGCCGCGCCGGGGCGGCCCTCGAAGGCGGCCTCGGCGGCCCGCTGGATGCGCACGTCGATCGACAGGTACAGGTTCCGGCCCGGCGCCGGCGGGTGCCGCTCCAGCACGCGCTGGGTGCGGCCGTCCACGTTCACCTCGACCAGCTCGTAGCCGGGCGTGCCGTGCAGCGCGTCCTCGTAGGAGCGCTCGATGCCGCTGCGGCCGATGTGGCTGGTGCCCTTGTAGCGCACCGGGTCGAGCTTGTCCTGGTCGTCGGCGTCGATGCGGCCGACGTAGCCGATGACGTGGGCGAACAGCGGGCCGTAGGGATAGCGGCGGGTCAGGTACGGCACCACGTCGGCGCCGGGGAAGCGCCAGCGGTTGATCGCGAAGCGCGCGATGTCGTCCTCGGTCAGGCGCAGCTTGAGCGGCACGCTGTCGAAGCGGCGGCTCTGCCTGAGCTGCTTCCTGAAGGCGTCGATGTCGTCCTGGTCCAGCGGCACCACGCTGCCGATCTCGCGCAGGAAGGCGTCCATGTCCGGCACCTGCTCGGGCACCACCTCCAGCCGGAACGCCGGCACGTTGTCGGCCAGCAGCACGCCGTTGCGGTCGTAGATCAGCCCGCGCCCGGGCGGGATCGCGCGCGGCTTGAGGCGGTTGGCCTCCGAGCGCAGCGCGAACTCGTCGTGGCGCATCACCTGCAGCTGCACGTAGCGCCCGACCAGCGCGAGCAGGCCGAGCACGATCAGCCCGAAGCCGGCCAGCGCGCGGCGGCGGAACAGCGCGCTCTCGCCGCGGGGGTCCTTCAGCGAACGCCGCACCGTCCTCATCTCACGGGATGCGCAGCCGCACGCGCAGGTCGTCGAACAGCAGGAACAGGAACGGCCACAGCGCCGCGCCGACGAACGGCGAGAGCCACCAGCTCGGCGGCGGCAGCGCGTCGCCGGCGAACACCCGCACCACGGTGAGCAGGATGCGGTCGTTGAGCAGCAGCGCCAGCACCGCCAGCGTCTGCTGCCACATCGGGAAGAAGCGCAGCCGCGAGCGGAAGCGCAGCGCGATGAACACCAGCGCGGTGAGCCGCAGCGCCTGCTCGCCCAGCAGCACGCCGTCGAGCAGGTCGCCGGCCAGGCCCACCGTGAAGGCCAGCCCCAGGCCGACCCGCTCGGCCGACTCCAGCGACCAGTACAGCAGCACCAGCGCCGGCCAGTACGGCTTGAACGGCTCCAGCGGCTGCGGCAGCGGCACCAGCATCAGCAGCAGCGCGGCCGCCAGGGTGGCGACGAACCACAGCAGGTTCAGGCGGTGCCGGTTCATCGCGCCGCCCCCGCCGCGGCGCCGGCGGCCGGCGCGGCGGGCGGGCCCGGGGCCGGGGCCGGCGCGAGCCCGGCGGGCGGGCCGGCGGACGCCGCCGGCGCGGGCGGCCCGGCCGGCTCGGCCTGGTCGTGCAGCAGCAGCACGTCGTCGCTGCGGTTGATGTCGGCGCTGGGCCGCGCGCGCGCCTCCAGGAACAGGCCGTTGGCGGCCGGGCCGACCGCGGTGACGGTGCCGACCGGGAAGCCCGGCGGGAAGCGCCCGCCCAGGCCGGAGGTGAGCAGGCGGTCGCCGGCCTGCACGTCGGCGGCCATCGGGACGGTCGGCAGGCTGAGCTGGTCGCCGTCGCGCGCGCCGTAGGCGATGGTGCGCAGGCCGGTGCGCTCGACCGTCACCGGCACCGCGTGGTTGGGGTCGGTCACCAGCATCAGCACCGCAGTGGTGGGCAGCACCTCGACCACCTGGCCGAGCAGGCCGCGCGCGTCGATCACCGGCTGGCCCGGCTTCACGCCGTCGCGCGCGCCCAGGTTGATCATCAGGCGGTGGCGGCCCGCGCCCAGGTCCACGCCGATCACCCGCGCCAGCTGCACGTTGAGGCCCAGGCTGTGCTGGGTGGCCAGCAGTTCCTTCAGGCGCTCGTTCTGCTCGGCCACCGCGGCCATGCGGTTGAGCTTGGCGTTGGCCAGCAGCAGGTCCTCGCGCAGGCGCTGGTTCTGCTCGGTGAGCCGCTGGCGGTCGGCAAAGGCCACGCCCAGCGCGCGCACCCCGTCCGCGGGCAGCCCGGCCAGCCGGTACACCGGCTCCACCGCCACCGCGGCGGCGTAGCGCGCGCGCCACATCCAGCCGTTGCGGTGGTCCAGCACCATCAGCACCATCGCCAGCGCGAGGTAGAAGATCAGCCGAAGGGTGCCGGCCACGCTGCCGGCGAACAGGGGCGAGGAATCCTCGCGCGCGAGCGCCATCGCCTGCCCCCCGCGTGCGGATTATTCGGGAGCGAAGAAGTCGCTGCCGTGCTGGTCGATCAGCTCCAGCGCCTTGCCGCCGCCGCGCGCCACGCAGGTCAGCGGGTCGTCGGCCACCTGCACGTGCAGGCCGGTCTCCTCCGAGATCAGGCGGTCCAGGTCGCGCAGCAGCGCGCCGCCGCCGGTGAGCACGATGCCGCGCTCGGCCACGTCCGAGCACAGCTCCGGCGGAGTCTGCTCCAGCGCCGCCTTGACCGCCGCCACGATGCCCGACAGCGGCTCGTGCAGCGCCTCCAGCACCTCGTTGGAGTTGATCGTGAACATGCGCGGCACGCCCTCGGCCAGGTTGCGGCCGGAGATCTCGATCTCCTTCACGTCGGTCTGCGGGAACGCGCAGCCGATCTCCAGCTTGATCCGCTCGGCGGTGGACTCGCCGATCAGGGTGCCGTGGTTGCGCCGCACGTAGTTGATGATCGCCTCGTCGAAGCGGTCGCCGCCCACGCGCACCGACTGCGAGTAGACGATGCCGTTGAGCGAGATCACCGCCACCTCGGAGGTGCCGCCGCCGATGTCCAGCACCATCGAGCCGCGCGCCTCGTGCACCGGGATGCCGGCGCCGATCGCGGCGGCCATCGGCTCCTCGATCAGGAACACGTCGCGCGCGCCGGCGCCCTCGGCCGACTCCTTGATCGCGCGGCGCTCCACCTGGGTGGAGCCGCACGGCACGCACACCAGCACGCGCGGGCTGGGGCGCAGCATGCGCGACTTGTGCACCTGCTTGATGAAGTGCTGCAGCATCGCCTCGGTCATGGTGAAGTCGGCGATCACGCCGTCCTTCATCGGCCGCACCGTGGCGATGTTGCCCGGCGTGCGGCCGAGCATGCGCTTGGCCTCGGTGCCCACCGCGGCCACCGCGCGCGGGCCGCCCGGGCCGCGGTCCTGGCGGATCGCCACCACCGACGGCTCGTTCAGCACGATGCCCTGCCCCCGCACATACACCAGCGTGTTCGCCGTGCCGAGATCGATGGAGATGTCGTTGGAGAAGATGCCGCGAAACTTCTTGAACATGGGGGCTGGGCGCGCCGGTGCGAGGGAAAGACAAGCGTGCCAGTCTAGTGAGCGGCCCTACCCCACGCAAGCGCGCAGTCGTTAAGAAAGCCTTGCGAAACGCGGTGATGCGCGCATTTCCTGCATCGCCGGCGCAAGCGCCGCGGCGATGGCCCGGTCGCCTTGGCGGCGGCTTGGCGCTACCATTGCCCGGTTTGCCGGACGCCCGCGTCCGCCGCTCGCCGGGCGCCGCGCGGTCGCCCTTCCTGCCGTCACCACGGGGTCGCCTTCCATCATGTCAGCCGTCATCTGCGGTTCCCTGGCCTACGACACCATCATGGTGTTCCCGGACCAGTTCAAGAACCACATCCTGCCGGACAAGGTCCACATCCTGAACGTGTCCTTCCTGGTGCCGAAGATGCGCCGCGAGTTCGGCGGCTGCGCGGGCAACATCGCCTACAACCTCAAGCTGCTGGGCGGCGACCCGCTGCCGATGGCCACCGTGGGCCAGGACTTCGGCCCCTACCGCGAGCACCTGATCCGCTGCGGCATCCGCCTGGACGGCGTGCGCGTGTTCGAGGACCAGTTCACCCCGCAGTGCTTCATCACCACCGACCTGGACAACAACCAGCTCACCGCCTTCCATCCGGGCGCGATGTCCAGCTCGCACCACAACCACGTCGCCGACGTGCCGGACATCGACTTCGGCATCGTGGCGCCGGACGGCCGCGAGGCGATGCTGCAGCACACCGACGACTTCGCCGCGCGCGGCGTGCCCTTCATCTTCGACCCGGGCCAGGCGATGCCGCTGTTCAACGGCGACGAGTTCCGCTCGATGATCGGCAAGGCCACCTACGTCATCGTCAACGACTACGAGTCGCAGCTGCTGCAGCAGCGCACCGGCTGGAGCGCGGAGGAGATCGCCGCGCGCACCCGGGCCTACATCGTCACGCTGGGCCCGCGCGGCTCGCTGATCCACACCGGCGGCCAGGTGATCGAGATCCCCGCGGCGCGCGAGCGCCAGGTGGTCGACCCCACCGGCTGCGGCGATGCGTACCGCGCCGGGCTGATCTTCGGCATCATGAAGGGCTACGACTGGCCGACCGTGGGCCGCATGGCCTCGCTGATGGGCGCGCTGAAGGTCGAGCACCCCGGCACGCAGAACCAGCGCTTCACCTACGAGGAGTTCGCCGCCGAGTTCCAGGAGCAGTTCGGCTACGCGCTGGGCTGAACCGCCGCCCCGGCGGCCGGCGACGGACGGCGCCCCGCGGGGCGCCGTCCGCGTTTCGGGGCCCCGCAGCCCGGGCCTACACGATCGTGTACGCTGCGGCGCTTCGCGCCCGCCCGGAGCCCGCCATGCACCTCGAGCTGCCCAAGCTCCCCCTGCACTCGCTGAAGGACTTCGCCAAGCACTACCTGATGATCGTGCTCAGCATCCTCACCGCGCTGGGCCTGGAGGCGTGGATCGAGCACGTCCACCACGCCCGCGCCGCCGCCACCGCCAGCCGGCGCATGGACGAGGAGCTGCGCGCGGCGCTGGACAACATCCGCGACGCCGAGGCCAACGACCGCAGGACCCTGGCGCGGCTGCAGGCGCTCGACGCGACGGTGGTCGCCGACCTCGCCGCGGACCTGGACGCGGCCGCGGTCAACCGGCACATCGAGGCGCGCAAGGACGACTACCAGCTCGACGTCAACTGGCCGGTGCTGCCCACCGACGCCTGGGACGTCGCGGTCGCCGACCAGTCGCTCGGCTGGATCGACGCCGACGCGCTGCAGCGCTACTCGTCCGCCTACACCGCCGAGCGCGTGCTCGACGGCTGGCTGCAGCACGACGCCACCCTGGTGCTCGACGCGCCGCACCTGGTCGACACCTACACCGACCTGCAGCTGGACCGCCCGGTCGATCCCCGCGCCTTCCTGCACACGCTGCGGCAGATGGAGATGGCGCTGAACTCGGTGCTGTCGCACCTGCAGGGCACCGCGCGGCGGATCGCGCCGGCGCTGCCCGGCGCCGCCGGCGGACACCCGCCGGCCGCGGCGTGACTCCCGGGCGGCGCCGCCGCCGCGAAAAGACGCTTGCAATTGAATAGCACGCTATTTAAATTGCCGCTCCATGAAGACCCGCACCGCCAAACCGCAGGCCGCCGCGGCCCCGCTCGGGCTGGACCAGCAGCTGTGCTTCGCGCTGTACTCGACCGGCCTGGCGATGACCAAGCTCTACCGCAAGCTGCTCGCCGGGCTGGAGCTGACCTACCCGCAGTACCTGGTCATGCTGGTGCTGTGGGAGCGCGACGGCCTGGCCGTGTCGGAGATCGGCGAGCGCCTGTTCCTCGACTCGGCCACCCTGACCCCGCTGCTCAAGCGGCTGGAGGCGGCCGGGCTGGTCAGCCGCACCCGCTCGGCCGAGGACGAGCGCCAGGTGGTGATCGGCCTGACCGCGCAGGGCCGCGCGTTGAAGAAGCGCGCCGCCGCCGTGCCCGGCGCGGTGTTCTGCGCCACCGGCTGCGAGCGGGACGAGCTGCTCGCGCTCAAGCGGCAGCTGGAGAGCCTGCGCGAGCGGCTCGCCGACAGCGCCTGACCGCCTCCTGCCGCCCCCATGGAACCACCCATCAAATAGCACACTATTAAATAGCACACAATGACGACGGAGCCGCGCCAGGCCGGCTCCGCCGCCCCACCGGAACCGGCCCTGGCGCTCCTACCACCACGAGGCAACCCCATGTCCATCGAGAAAGTCCTGTACCGCGCCCATGCCAAGGCCACCGGCGGCCGCGACGGCCGCGCCGTCTCCTCCGACGGCGCGCTCGACGTCAGGCTGACCACGCCGAAGGAACTGGGCGGTGCCGGCGGCGACGGCACCAATCCCGAGCAGCTGTTCGCCGCCGGCTACTCGGCCTGCTTCCTCGGCGCGCTGAAGTTCGTCGCCGGCCAGCAGAAGCGCGCGCTGCCGGCCGACACCGCCATCGAGGGCAGCGTCGGCATCGGCCCGATCCCCACCGGCTTCGGCATCGAGGTCGAGCTGAAGATCCACGTGCCCGGCCTGCCCCGCGACGAGGTGGAAGCGCTGGTGCAGCAGGCGCACGTCGTGTGCCCCTACTCCAACGCCACCCGCGGCAACATCGACGTGACCCTCACCGTGGTCTGAGCGATGCGCGCCCGGCGCCAGCCGCGGAACCCCACCGTGGGAGCGGCCTCCGGCCGCGATGGCCCACCTGGAACGACGCATCCCACCGGCGACCGCCGCCCACCCCCGCACGACGCCGAAACGAGAAGCCCGGGCCTGGCCCGGGCTTCTCGCTGCACGCCGGCGGCGCGCGTCACTTCCTCTTCGGGATGTACAGGTCGGTGACGGTGCCCTCGTAGACCTCCGCCGCCATGCCCACCGACTCGCTCAGCGTCGGGTGCGGATGGATGGTGAGGCCGATGTCGGCGGCTTCCGCGCCCATCTCGATCGCCAGCGCGATCTTGCTGATCAGGTCGCCCGCGCGCGGGCCGACGATGCCGCCGCCGACCACGCGGTGGGTCTCCTCGTCGAAGACCAGCTTGGTGAAGCCCTCGGTGCGGTCGATGCCGATGGCGCGGCCCGAGGCCGCCCACGGGAACTTGCCCACGCCGACCTTGAGGCCCTTCTCCTTCGCCTCGCGCTCGGTCACGCCGACCCAGGCGATCTCCGGGTCGGTGTAGGCCACCGACGGGATCACGCGCGCGTCGAAGTGGCTCTTCAGGCCCGCCACCACCTCGGCGGCCACGCGCGCCTCGTGCGTGGCCTTGTGCGCCAGCATCGGCTGGCCCACGACGTCGCCGATGGCGAAGATGTGCGGCACGTTGGTGCGCAGCTGCGTGTCCACGTCGATGAAGCCGCGCTCGGTCACCGCCACGCCGGCCTTGTCCGCGCCGATCTTGTGGCCGTTGGGCGAGCGGCCCACGGCGACCAGCACGCGGTCGAACAGCGCGGTCTCGGGGATGCTCTCGCCCTCGTACTTGACCTCGATGCCCTTCTTGACGGCCTTGGCCTCGACCACCTTGGTCTTGAGGTGCACGCCCTTGAGCTTCTTGCCGAGGCGCTGCGCCAGCGGCTTGACCAGGTCGGCGTCGGCGCCGGGGATGAGCTGGTCCATGAACTCGACCACGGTCACCTCGCTGCCCAGCGCCGAGTACACCGTGGCCATCTCCAGGCCGATGATGCCGCCGCCGACCACCAGCAGCCTCGGTGGCACGTCCTTCAGTTCCAGCGCGCCGGTGGAATCCATCACGCGCTCGTCGTCCCACGGGAACGCCGGCAGCCGCACGGCCTGCGAGCCCGCGGCGATGATCGCGTACTCGAAGCGGATCAGCCTGGACCCCTCGGCCGTCCGGACTTCCATCTCGTTGGGCGAGACGAAGCTGCCCACGCCCTGCACGGTGCGTACCTTGCGCTGCCTGGCCATGCCGGCCAGGCCGCCGGTGAGCTTGCCGACCACCTTGCCCTTGAAGTCGCGCAGCCCGTCCAGGTCGATCTTCGGCTTGCCGAAGCTGACGCCGTGCGCGGCCATCGCCTCGGCCTCCTCGATCACCTCGGCCGCGTGCAGCAGCGCCTTGGACGGGATGCAGCCCACGTTGAGGCAGACGCCGCCCAGCGTGGCGTAGCGCTCGACCAGCACGGTGTCGACGCCGAGGTCGGCGGCACGGAACGCCGCGGTGTAGCCGCCCGGGCCGGAGCCCAGCACGACCAGCTTGCACTCGATGTCGGGCTTGCGACCGGAAGCGCCCGCCGCCTGCGGCGCCTTCGCCCCCTCTCCCCTCTGGGGAGAGGGTTGGGGTGAGGGGGCGGGGCTGGCGGGAGCGCTCGGCGAGGATGGCCCCTCACCCCTGCCCTCTCCCCGGGGGGGAGAGGGGGACGCGGTGTCGGCTTCGCCGACGGTTTCCAAAAGGGCGATCACCGCGCCCTCGGACACCTCGTCGCCCACCTTGACCTTCAGCTCCTTGACCACGCCCGCGGCGCTCGACGGAATTTCCATCGTCGCCTTGTCCGATTCCAGCGTGATCAGGCTCTGTTCCTTGGCGACCGTGTCGCCGGCCTTCACCAGCACCTCGATCACCGGCACGTTCTCGTGGCCGCCGATGTCGGGAACCTTGATTTCGATGGTGCTTGCCATGGGGGATCCTTGGAATTCTTTTCGCTACGCATGAGGGGCGACGCAAGGGCCGCCCCTCACCCCGGCCCTCTCCCCGGAGGGGAGAGGGAGACAGGGCGTCAGAGGAGCAGGCGGCGGATGTCGCCCAGCTGCTGCGCGAGGAAGGCGGCGAAGCGCGCGGCGAGCGCGCCGTCGATCACGCGGTGGTCGTAGGACAGCGACAGCGGCAGGATCAGCCGCGGCACGAACTCCTTGCCGTTCCACACCGGCTTCGTCGCCGCCTTGGAGACGCCGAGGATGGCCACCTCCGGCGCGTTGACGATCGGCGTGAACGCGGTGCCGCCGATGCCGCCCAGCGAGGAGATCGAGAAGCAGCCGCCGGACATCTCGTTGGGGCCGAGCTTCTTCTCGCGCGCCTTCCTGGAAATCTCGGCCAGCTCGCGGGCGAGATCCAGCAGTCCCTTCCTGTCCACGTCGCGGATCACCGGCACCACCAGGCCGTCGGGGGTGTCCACCGCGATGCCGATGTGGAAGTACTTCTTGAGGATCAGCTTCTCGCCGGTCTCGTCGAGCGAGGCGTTGAACTGCGGGAATGCCTTGAGCGCCGCCACCACCGCCTTCATCTGGAACACCAGCGGGGTGATCTTGAGGTCCTTGTTCTCCTCGCCGAGCTTCTTGCGGAAGGCCTCCAGCTCGGTGATGTCGGCGTCCTCGTGCTGGGTGACGTGCGGGATCATCGCCCAGTTGCGCGCGAGGTTGGCGCCGGAGATCTTCTGGATGCGCGACAGCGGCTTCTCTTCGATCTCGCCGAACTTGCTGAAGTCGACCTTCGGCCACGGCAGCAGGTTGAGGCCGCCGCCCGCCGCCGCCGGCGCGCCCTGCACCGGGCGCGCGCCCGAGGCCAGCGCGTGCTTGACGTAGGCGGTCACGTCCTCGCGCACGATGCGGCCGCCGCGGCCGCTGCCCTTGACCTGGCGGATGTCCACGCCCAGCTCGCGCGCGAAGGCGCGGATCGCCGGGCTGGCGTAGGGCGCGTCGCCCGGCATCACGATCTTCGCGTCGAACGGCGGGCGCGCCTGCGGCGGCACGTCGCCCTCGGGCGCGTTGCCGGGCAGCACGCTGCGGCCGCCGATCGGCGCGGGCTTCTCCTCCACCTTCGGGCCGCCCTGCGCCGCCGGCAGGCCGGCCGCGGCCGGCGCCGCCGCGGGAGCGGGCGCGGGCGCCGGGGCGCCGGCCGCGCCCTCGATCAGCGCGATCACGTCGCCGGCGGACAGCTCGTCGCCCACCTTGGCCTTGAGCTCCTTCACCACGCCGGCGAACGGCGCGGGCACTTCCATGGTGGCCTTGTCCGATTCCAGCGTGAGCAGGCCCTGGTCCTTGGCGACGGTGTCGCCGACCTTCACCAGCACCTCGATCACCGGCACGTGGTCGTGGCCACCCAGGTCGGGCACGCGCGCCTCGCGCAGGCCGCCGCCCTTGGCGCCCTCTCCCCCCTGGGGAGAGGGGGACGCGGCGTCGGCTTCGCCGACGGTTCCCAAGATGGCGATCACCGTGCCCTCGGACACTTCGTCGCCGACCTTCAGCTTCACTTCCTTCACCGTGCCGGCGAACGGCGCGGGAATCTCCATGGTCGCCTTGTCCGATTCCAGCGTCACCAGGCTCTGGTCCTTCTCGACGCGGTCGCCGGGTTTGATCAGCACCTCGATCACCGGCACGTGGTCGTGACCGCCGATGTCGGGTACGCGGGCTTCTTTGAGGTCGGCCATGGGATCTCCTGCGGATGGCGGGCAGCCGCCCGGGGATGGCGGCCGCGCAAGGCTTCCATCATAGCGAACAGGCGCGCGCCGCGCGGCATCGCGTGCGCGCCTTCGCACCGTGCGCATACGTATGCATGGCGCGGAAGCGCCGCGCCACGCTTCAGCGCGGCGCGTCCTGCGCCGGCAGCGCGCCCTGCACCACGGTCAGCTCGCGCTGCGGGAACGGAATGCTGATCCCGCAGGCGGCGAAGCGCTCCTTGATCGCGCGCAGCAGGTCGGTCTGCGCCGCCCACAGGTCGCCGGGGCGCGCCCAGGCGCGCACCACCAGGTCGACCGCGCTCTCGCCGAGGCCGGCGGTCCACACGCCCGGCGCCGGCTCCTCGAGGATGCGCGGGTCGGCGGCGAACAGCCGCTCGACCTCGGCGATCGCCTGGCCGATGTCGTCCTTGTAGCCGATGCCCACCTTCAGCTCGAAGCGGCGCAGGCCGCGCCGGTTCATGTTGATGATGGCGTCGCCGCCGATCTTCGCGTTGGGCACCACCGCCTCGCGGTTGTCCGGCATCACCAGCAGGGTGTGCATCAGGTTGATGCTCTCCACCGTGCCCTCGACGCCGCCGGCGGTGACGTAGTCGCCGACGCGGAACGGCCGGAACACGATCAGCAGCACGCCCCAGGCCAGGTTGGACAGCGAGCCCTGCAGCGCCAGGCCGATCGCCAGGCCGCCGGCGCCCAGCGCCGCCACCAGCGGCGCGGACGGGATGCCCGCCTTGGTCAGCGCCATCACCACCACCACCGCGACCAGCACGCCGTACAGCAGGTTGCGCAGGAAGCCGATCAGGGTGGGATCGACCGCCGCGCGGCGCAGCGCGCGCTGCGCGAAGTTGGCCAGCCGCGCCGCCAGCCAGAGGCCCAGCAGCAGGATCAGCAGCGCGACGAGCAGGTTGACGCCCGTCTGGAGCAGGTTCCCGGGCAGCTGGAGCCTGGCGAGGAAGTCGTGCATGGCGGGTTCCCTGCGTGAAAAACGCCGGCAAGCCTAGCAGCACGCCGATGAAGAAGCCGCGCAGGCGCGCGCGAAAAAAAGCCGCGCCGGCCTGGGGATGCCGGCGCGGCGGCGGCCGCGCATGGTGGGGGATCGGCGCGGCGCAAGGCCTGGGCGCTTGCAGTGGGACGGCGGCAACCGCGCCGCGGGACGGCCGCCTCAGCGGCGCACGACCTCGCGGTCGGCGGCCTCCTCGCGGGCGACCAGGCGCAGCGGCGAGCCGTCCGGCAGGCGGAACCGGAACTGCCGCTGCAACTGCTCCAGCGCGGACAGCCGCGGGCACAGCGCCTCGGCGCGGCGCTCCAGCTTGTCCGCGCGCGCGTCCACCGCCTGGTCGATGCTCTTGTCCAGCGAGTCGGCGCGCGCCTCCAGCGCCTGCACCTGGCTCTCGTCGCCGGACAGCGCCGCCTTCACCGCGTCGGCGGTGACGCTGCCCACCAGCTCCCTGACGGCGTCCTCGATGCCCTGCCCGATCGCCGTGTCCAGCTCGTGCTGCTTCCACACGCCGTGGCCCAGCCCGCGGTCGAGCCCGGCCAGCGCCTCGCGGTGCCGCGCGTTGAGCCGCTCGACCAGGCGGGCGCGCTCGCCGTCGCTGCGCGCGAAGGTGGCGACCACCGTGCCCATCGCGTCGAAGCCGAGGTCGATGCCCTCGCGCGCGATGCCGGCCATCTCGGGCAGCAGCGCGCGCACTTCGTCCTCGTACTGGCGCAGCCGCGCGGCATCGGCGGCGGAGACCGCCACGTCGCGGCCGTCCACGCGCAGCCGGCCGTCGTGCATGAGCACCTCGGCCGGCCGGCCGGCCGCGCGGCTGAAGGCGAGGCCGGCATCGTCCGCCCTGACGTCGTAGTCGGTGCGGAAGCCGCACTCGTCGTGGCCGATGTGCAGCCCGTGCGCCGTCGCCGGCAGGCCGCCCGCGCCCAGGGCGAGGGCCAGCGACAGGATGATGGCGTTGCGCATGGCGTGTCTCCCGCACGGCGGCGCGCCCGGCCGCCCGATGCGCGCAGCGTCGCGCCGCCCGGCCGCCGCGGCATGGGCCAGGCGTCATGCCGTGCCGTCGGTCATGCCCCGCCGGCTTCGGCCAGCGCCTGCCGCACCGAGCGCAGCGACAGCGTCTCCCACAGCGCCGCCAGCAGCAGCACGCCGGTGGCCAGCAGCGACAGCGCCAGCCGCGAGAGGCCGAGGGCCGCCGGCACCGCCAGCGCGGCGAGCAGACCGATGCCGACCAGGTGGGAGAGCGGAAAGCGGGTGCGGTTGACGGCCTGCTTGAACAGCGCGTTGCCGAGCAGGTAGAGCAGCGGGCCGCCGAGCAGCACGGCGGCCGCGGGCAGGTCGGCGCGCAACAGCGGCTCCTCCAGCGCCAGCGCGTCGGCCACCGCGCAGACGATGATGCCGCCGACGATCGGCAGGTGCAGGTAGGTGTAGGCGACGCGCGCCTGCCGGCCCGGGTCCTCGGCGTGGCGGATCGCCTGGCGGCCGCGCTCGACCGCGAGGTCGAAGTAGATCCACCACATCGCCACGTTGCCGAGGAAGCCGCCGACGAAGGCGGCCACCACCGGCGCGCTCCACGCCGCCTCGGCGAAATGGCTGCCGGTGGCCAGCACCGACTCGCCCAGCGCGATGATCACGAACAGGCTGCAGCGCTCGGCCAGGTGGCCGCCCTCCACGTCCCAGTCGCGGGTCGGCGTGCGGCCCAGGCCCGGCACGCGGAAGCCCACCGCCGGCCCCAGGTATTCCACGCCCAGCGCCAGCGTCCACAGCAGCAGGCGCCGCTCGCCCCCGGCCCAGGCCCCGGCCAGCCAGCCCAGCGCCGCCAGCGACAGCCAGGCCAGGATGCGCTGGAAGTTGCGCGTGTTGGCCGGCGCGTCGTCGCCCAGCGCCCACAGCGCGAACGCGGTGCGCCCCACCTGCATGGATGCGTAGGCGCCGGCGAACAGCCAGCCGTGCGCGCCGAACGCCTCCGGCAGCGCGCAGGACAGCAGCAGCCCCGCCAGCATCAGCGCCAGCAGCATCAGCCGCACCGCGATGCGCTCGGGGTCCAGCCAGTTGGTCACCCAGCCGGTGAAGATCCACACCCACCACACCGCCAGGAACAGCAGCGCCGCCTGCAGCGCGCCGAGCGCGTCGAGCCGCTGCAGCAGGGTGTGCGAGAGCTGGGTCACCGCGTAGACGAACACCAGGTCGAAGAACAGCTCGATGTTGGTGACGTGGCCGTCGGCCGCGGCGCCGCGGCGGCGCAGCAGGCCGGCGCGGTGGCGGGCTTCGGGCGAAGGCGGCTGGCTCATGGCGGTTCTCCGGCGCAGGGCCGCTTTATCGCACGGCCGGCGGCGACGGTGCCATGCGCCTTCAGTCCCCGCCCTGCTCGATGCCGACGACGCGGTCGTCCACGATGGTCAGCGTGATCGTGCGGCCGTCGCGGCGGTACTGCCAGCGCTCGCCCGACTGGCCGCTGCGGCCGTGCCGCGCCGCGGTGCGATGGCTCCTGTGCGAGGGCCGGCCCAGCAGTTCCTCCACCCGGGCGGTGGAATCCCCGCTCACCAGCAGGCGGTCGCCCACGCGCAGCGTGTCGGCGGCGGCCGCGAAGGCAGGCAGGAGCAGAAGGATGCAAAGCAGTCGGCGCATGGAACCCCTCCGTGGGAACGTGGACGATGCGGGAACGCGGATGACATGCCGGCGCGGCGCCGCGGCCCGTCATGCAGAAGAATTAGCAAAGCCCATCGCCCGGGCGTAGCCGGCGACCGCCGCGAATCGCGGTCGGGCGACACCGACAGGATCGGCGGCGCGGCGATGCGACCGGCATGCGCCGCCGGCCTGCCGGTCGTGCCGGAAGCCAGGTCGTCGCGCGATGCGGGCATCGCCTGTCGATGGCGCAGGCATCCGCGCGGGAACCGTCCGCGGTGAGGCGGCGGGCGCGCACCGTGCGGGCTCGGTCGCGGCCAGAGGCCGCCCCGCACCACTGCTCCCACACTACCGTTGCAGTTCCTCGATGGCGCCGACCTTGCCGCCGACGATGACCACGTTCACCACGCGGCCGTCGCGCTCGTACTGCCAGCGCTCGCCGCGGTAGGCGCCGTAGCGGTTCTGCACCGGCTCCTTGTAGGCCGGCTGGCCGAGCAGCTTGACCACGCGGCTGGCGCTGTCGCCCACGGTCAGCACCTGGCTGTCCACGCGCAGGGTGTTGCCGGCGTGGGCGACGGCGGCGGCCAGTCCAAGCGCAAGCAAGAGGGGAAGGCGACGGTGCATGGGCCACTCCTTTTCCATGGGACGGCGGGATGGTGCCGGCTAGAACCCCGCGCCCGGCTGCGCCAGGTAGTCGCGTTCGTCGGGCGTGTCGGCCCGGCCGAGCGCGGCGTTGCGATGCGGGAAGCGCCCGTAGCGCGCCACCACCGCGCCATGCCGCAGGGCGTAGTCGAGGTAGCCATCGTAGCGCGCGCGCTCCGCGGACGGCGCCTGCTCGGCGAGGGCGCGGAAGCGCGCCACCGACTGCCGTTGCAGCTCCGGGTCCTCGGCGTGTTCCAGCGGCAGGTAGGCGAACGCGCGCCACGGCCGCGGCAGCCGCCCGTCGTCGCCGCGCGCCAGGCCGGCCACGGCCAGCGCCTGCGCCCTGGCGTCGCAGGCGAAGGCGCGCGCGTCGCCGCGGTAGAGGTTGCGGCTGAACTGGTCGAGCACGATCAGCAGCGCCAGCCAGCCTTCCGGCGTGGCGCACCAGCCGTCCAGCTCGCCGCGCGCCGCCGCGGCGTGGGTGGCGGCGAAGCGCGCGCGGATCGCCGCGTCGAACGCGGGATCGGCGGCGAACCAGCGCGAGGCGTTCTCCCCGGCGAACCAGAACGCCAGCACCTCGCGCGCCGGCGCCGGCGCGGTTTCAGCAGCGTCCGCCGGCATGGACCAGGCTGCGCATGTCGAGGTCGATGTCGCGCAGGCGCGGCAGCAGACGGCGCAATTCCAGCGCGGCGTCGGCCGGCGCCGCGGCGATGCCGCGCTCGAAGGCCCGCAGCAGCGCCGCCTCGTCGTGGGCGAGCCGGCGGATCCAGGCCTCGTCCGCGGCCAGCGCCGCCGGCAGCCAGCCGGCCAGTTGCCGGCGCGCCCGCCCGATCAGTTTGCCGCGCTGCGCCGGCTCGCCGCCGCGGCGCCGCACCTGGCCCTGCAACTCGTCCACCAGCTGCGCCAGCACCTGCGCGTTCTCGCCCAGCAGCGCGCGCAGGCCCGGCTCGCGCACCTGCGCCGCCGCGTCGCAATGCAGCGCGCGCAGGTCGATGCTGCGGCGGATCAGTGCGTTGTAGATCGGCTGGGAAGCGGCGTGGGCCACGGCAACGGGTGTTCCGGCTGGGACACGGGCATGCTGGACCGGGGGCGCTTAGCCGCAGATTAATCCGTCCCGCCCCGGCGGCCGGCCGCTCAGCGGGCGTTGCTCAAGGCGTCGTCTCCAGCAGGTCCAGCGGCCGGCCGTCGCCGCCGCGCAGGCCCTCCTGCAGCCCGGCCAGCCGCCGCACCGCCGGGCACAGCGCCTGCACCTGCGGGCGCAGCGCCTGCATGCGCCGCTCCAGCCGCGGCCGCAGCGACGTGGCGAGGTCGGCGGCGCGGTCGCGCAGCTGCGCGGCCTGCTGCAGGTCGCCGCCCATCGCCGCCTCCAGCGCCTGCTGGCCGAGCGCGCCGGCCAGCAGCGGCAGGATGTCGCCGGCCAGCTGGTCGGCGTAGGCCTGGGCGGCCTCGCCCTGCCAGTCGTGCGTGCTGTTGCTGGCGGCGATGCGGCGCTTGAGCTCGTCCGCGCGCGCGGCCACGCGGCGGTCCAGCTCCGCCAGGCTGGCGGCGTCGAGCTGCATGCCGGCCGCCTCCTCGTGCAGCGCGCGCGCCGCCAGGTCCACGCCCGCCTGCGCCACCGCGCGCACGCGCGGCGCGAGCGCGCGCAGCTCGCGCTCGAACACGGCCAGGCGGTCCTGCTGCTCGGCGGTGAGCGGCACCGTCCGGCCGTCGGCACGCAGCGCGCCGTCGCCCAGCTCCACCCGGTAGGGCGCCGGCTGCGCGCGGTCGAACAGCAGGCTGCCCGGCCGCAGCGTGAGGTCGTAGCTGCTGCTGGCGTGGCAGGTGGTGGTCAGGTCCTGCGCGGGCGCGGCCCGTAAGGCCAGCAGCAGGCACAGCGACGCGGCGGCGGACAGCGGAAGGCGCATGGGTTCTTCACGGGCGGCAGGCGAAGCCTGCGAATACCCGGCCATGCGCCAACCACCGCTGAACCGGCGGGCGCGCGGCCCGCCGGCGATGCGCTCAGGCGCCGCCGGGCGGCGTCAGCAGGACCGGGCCGGGATGGCCGACGTCGTAGAGGCCGTCGTCGGGCAGCGCGTCCACGCCCGAGATCATCCCTTCCTTGTCGAACCAGGGCACTGCCTGGTAGGGACCGGGCACGTAGACCTCCCACCGGCCGTAGGGGTCCGGGGCCAGCTGGCCCCGCTCGCCCAGCTGGTAATGCACCGGCACGCGCGCGTAGTGGAATTCCGTCTCGGCGTCCTCGCCGTCGGCCGAGACATTGAAGGTCCAGGTCCTCGCCGCCTGCAGCGCGGACTTGGCGAAGGCTTCGCGCCACGCCTGCAGCAGGTGCTCGCTGCCGATCGCGGCGAGGTTGACCTGCTGCGCGACGGCGTCCACGACCTTGCCCTGGCGGTCGACCTTCAGGAGCAGGTAGACCGTTCCCTCGACGTGCCCGCGGGCGGCCATCTCGGGGTAGTGCGGCCCCTGCCGGTGCTCCTTGAAGCCGAGGCTGCCGGCGGCATCGCCGAAATGCGTGCCGCGGATGCTCAGCGCGTAGTTCTGGTCGTCGCCCTCGATGGGCCGGGCCACCACGCGCAGGCTCATCCTCGCCTTGGCCGCCACCGGCTTGCCGTCCCGCACGACCGGCTCGAACTTCCAGCGCGGCACGTTCCTGCCGATCAGGTCCACCACCGGCGCCGGCAGCCTCTCCGGGCGGTCGAGCCGGTAGCTGCCGACGCTGCCGTCCGGCGCCACCACCAGCGTGCCGGTGACCACCATGCTCGCTTCCACCTGCCTGCGCACCGCTCCCGGCCCGGCCGCCATCACGGCGCCGGCCAGCAGGCAGCCGCACGCCGCCGACCACAGACGTTTCATCCCCTGGCTCCCCATCCCCACAGGCAGGCCGATCCTGCCCGCGGCAGCGTAGCGCGGCCGCCGCGCGGCGCCCAGTCCCGCTAGCGGCGGGCGCGGAACTGCGCCGCCACCGCCGGCCGGCCGAGCCGCCAGGCCAGCCACAGCGCCAGCGGCAGCAGCAGCGCCTTGAAGGCCAGGCCGAGCAGCCAGGTGCGGCGGATCTGCTCGAGCATCGCCAGCAGCGGCGCGGCCAGCTGCGGCTGCGCCAGCGCCCGCGCGCGGGCCTGGTCGAACTGGCCCCACTGGGCGAGCATCAGGCCGCCGCTGGCCAGCGCCCAGAGCGCGACGAGCAGCAGCGCCAGGCGCAGCGGCTGGCGCGCCCAGGCCTGGCGCAGCACGCCGCCGGCGCACAGCACGATGACCGCGAACGCGCCGCCCAGATAGAGCCAGGCGCCGTAGCGCAGGTACTGCACGGCGCCGAAGGCGGCCAGCAGCAGCACGATCCAGAGGCCCACGCGCCAGGGCGCGAGGCGCTGCGGCGCGGGCGCGCTCACGCGGCCGCCTCCCGCGCGGCGAGGCCGGACGCGAAGCGCCCGCCACGGACCGCGGCGGGCGCGAATGCAAGGAAGGATGGTGGAAGTGCCGGCGAATGACGATGCCGCATGGCGGGCTCCGGAAACGGGCGAAGCCCGCCAGTCTACGCGGATGCGCGGGCGGACGCCGGCGGCGCCCGCCCGCGCGGGGCGTCACGGCTTGCTGATGGTGAACTTGCCCACCGACACGCCGAGGTTGACGCCCTCGCCGGTGCCGGCCAGGGCCAGCGAGGTGGTGCCCTTGGTCAGCACCTGCGCGGTGCCGCTCTTGACCACGCCCGCCTCGGCGCCCGCCTGCGCGTAGTCGCCGAACACGTCGTCGATGCCGCGCACCTTGGTGATCTCGCCCTTGCCGTTCTCGATGCGGTACTTGCCCGCGGTGAGGCCGCCGCCGACCACCGAGATCTTCACGCGCGACGACTGGCCGTTGCTGCAGGTCACCGTGCCGTGGCCCTCGGCATGCTTGTAGATGATCGACCAGCCCTCCAGGCTGAAGCGCAGGTCGCATTTCACCTGGGCTTCGTCGGCGCGGGCGACATGCAACGGCAGGGCCGTCGCCGCGCACGCCAGGACCAGGGCCGCCATGCCGCCAAACGTACGCTTGCTCATCGTGCTTCCTCCTCAGGTTGCCGTGGACGGTGGGGATGTTGCGGCGCGGAGTCTGTCGTCGCATTCGTGAAGAAATTGGATGCGGGCCGCCGCGCCCGTTCAGCTTTACCCGCCGGCGCGGGCCGGCATAATCGAAGGCACCGAGGCAACCGCGGAGAAGCGCATGCTGAAACACTCGCTGGTCGGCTACGACGGCTCGGAGACCTCGCAGCGCGCCTTCCTGCTCGCCGTGGCGCTGGCCCGCGCCTGCGGCGGCCGCGTGCGCGTGGTGTCGGTGCTGCAGGTGAGCGAGGGCGGCGCCGACGCCTGCGCGCTGCTGATGACCGACGCCAGCGCCGAGCGCCTGGAGGAACTGCGCCGCGAGCTGGCCGCGCTGGCGCCGGACGCGATGGACCGGGTCGACGTGGAGGTGCTGCACGGCAGCCCCGGCGACGTGCTGCTGGGCCAGGTGCAGCAGCACGGCATCGACCACATCGTGATCGGCCACACCGAGCGCGGCGCGCTGGCGCGCTGGCTGCTCGGCTCGGTGTCCGGCGACGTGCTGGCGCGCGCGCACGTGCCGGTGACGGTGGTGCGCTGACGGCGCGGCGGCTCGCCGGGTCGGCCCGCGTTAAGCCGCGCGGGCGGCCAGGCCGTATGCTGTTGTCATCCGACCGTCACATGCGGCCGTGGCGCCCGCCGCCGCGGCCCACCGCACAGGAACCCGCGCGTGAGCATGGCCATCTCCCTGCCCTGGACCCTGGAAAGCATCGACCTCGGCCGCATCGACGTGGCCCGGGTGCGCCACAACGAGGAGCTGTTCTTCCTGGTCTGCAGCTCCTCCTTCATCGAGAGCGGCTCGGACCTCTACACGCGCAACCTGGTCGAGCACTTCGCCGGCGACGAGGAGGTGCGCGCCTGGCTGAGCGAGCACTGGGAGCACGAGGAGCTGCAGCACGGCCGCGCGCTGGCCGCCTACATCCGCCACGTGTGGCCGGAGTTCGACTGGGACGCGGCCTTCGCCTCGTTCTGGCAGGAGTACAGCGCCACCTGCACGATGGAGCAGCTGGAGCCCAGCCGCGGCCTGGAGCTGGCCGCGCGCTGCGTGGTGGAGACCGGCACCGCCAGCATGTACCGCGCGATCAACGCGATCACCGACGAGCCGGTGCTCAAGCAGATCACCAACAACATCAAGAGCGACGAGGTGCGCCACTACAAGCACTTCTACCACTACTTCCGCCGCTACCGCGAGCAGGAGGGGCTGGGCCGCTACAGGGTGTTCCGCGCGCTCCTGCGCCGGGTGCGCGAGATCAAGGGCGAGGACGGCGACATCGCGCTGCGCCACGTGTTCTACCAGTGCTATCCCGAGAAGCGCGACGACCACGCCGAGTTCCGCCGCGTGGCCGACCGCGCCGAGGGCCTGCTGCGCCGCCACGTGCCGGTGGAGATGACGGTGAAGATGCTGCTCAAGCCGCTGGACCTGCCGCCGCGGCTGCAGGATGCGCTGGAGAAGCCGCTGGCCAAGCTGGCCGCGAAGCTGTTCCTGCACTGACGGGCGCGCCGCCGCCCTTCTCCGGGCGGGGAAAGGACTTGTTGTTCCCCCTGAGGCTGGCTTCCGCCGGAAAGGCTCCGCGCCGGCCTGGCCGCGTGGCCGCTCAGCCGCCGGGCGCGCCGTCGGCCGGGCGCGGACGCTCCTCGACCTTGCGCTGCTCCCGCTGCACCTCCTTCAGCCTGCCCACGTCCACCGGGCGGATCCGCGTGATGTAGCAGGGAAAGGTGTTGCGGTCGGTGAGCACGCGGTCGAAGCGCACCGACACCTCGTGCAGGTTCGAGGTGAGCCCGATCACGTTGGTGAACGGCAGCTGGGTGCAGCCGGGCACGTCGAGCAGCCAGGCCTCCCTGGGCCGGGTGTAGATGGCCACCTGGTCGGCGCCCAGCGCCTCCCACGACCACAGCGGGTTGTAGAAGCGGAAGCTCTTCACCGGCGCGCCGGCGGCGGCCGCGTAGGCGGCCTTGCGCGCGGCCTCGCCCTGCGAGGGACCGGTGGCGCAGGCGGCGAGCAGGCCGGCCAGCGCGGCGGCGAGCAGCGGGCGCATGGGCATGGCGGACATGGCGACGGCTCCTTAAGGCAGTGTCTCCGGTGGATCGAACGCGCACCGCCGGCGGCGGTGCACGCGGCTACTTCTTGCCCTTGGGCAGCGGCTGCCACTTGCCCGGGTCGAAGCCGCCGACCTCGAACACCAGCGTCTCCTTCTTCTCGCCGTCGACCAGGGTGACGTCCATGCTGATCTTCTTGGCCTTGGCGAGCTGGGCGATGAAGGCCTTGTCGTCGCGGATCATCAGCGCCGGCTCGCCGGTGGGCGGGGCGAAGGCCTTGATGCCCGCGCGCTTGCCGTCCACCTCGGTGGGGACGGTGCAGTTGCCGCGGCAGACGAAGCCGTGGCCGCCGCCGAACAGGAAGGCGTTCTGGCCCCAGGCGGTGTGCCGGCGCAGCACCAGCCGCACGCGGTCGTTGCCGGAGGGCTGGCTGGTGTAGATGGTGGCGGTGGACTGCGTGCCGCCCTCCATCGGCGACACCTGGTACACCCACAGCCCGGCCAGGCGCGCCTTCTCGCTGTTCTCCTTCCAGCGCTTCTCGATCGCCGGCAGGGTCTGCTGCACTTCCTTCGCCGCCGCGCTGCCCGGGTAGCGCTCGAGGATGTCGTGGCCCATGCTCACCGCCATCTCGTCGTTCTTGATGCGCAGCAGCTGGCGGTAGGTGTCGAGCTTGCCGGCGGCCTCGGCCTCGCCGGCCTGCTGCGCGGTCTGCGCCGGCGCGGCGGACTGGTCGCCGGAGGACGAGCAGCCGGCGAGCAGGCCGAGGCCGAGCAGCGCGGGAAGGACGGGGCGTAGGGATCGTTTCATCGGCGGTCACCTGGGCACGAAAGGGGCCTAGAGTGGAACGAGCCGGCGCCGCGGCGCAACCTCAGGCGGCGCCGGCCGGCTCGCCGAAGCGCTCGCGCAGCTGCGCGCGGTAGCGCCGGCTGCACGGCACCTCGGCGCCGTCGCGCAGCTTCAGGCGCGCGTCGCCGGTGTCCAGCGGCTCGATCTCGGCCAGGTAGTCCAGGTTGACCAGGTAGCCGCGGTGCACGCGCACGAAGCGCGCCGGGTCCAGCCGCGCCTCCAGCGCGGCCATGGTCGAGCGCAGCGGGTAGTCGCGGCCGCGCACGTGCAGGTTGACGTAGTTGCCGGCCGCCTGCGCCCACTCGATCTCGCCGGCGGCGAGCAGGAACTCCCGGCCCAGCTTGCGCACCAGGAAGCGCTCGGGGCGCTCCACCGGCTCCACCGGCGGGCCGTCGTCCGGCGCAGCGAGCAGGCGCGCCTCGCCCTGCCAGCGCATCAGCCCCAGCCGCCACAGCGCGACCAGGGCCACGATCAGGAAGTAGGTGCGGAAGTCCTTGAGGTATTCGTAGCCGAAGTTGGGCCACCAGGCGCCGAAGCGGTATTCCCAGCCGGCCAGGCCGTACACCAGCTTGCGCAGGCCGATCATGCCGGCGACGTGCAGCAGGCTGAACGGCAGCGTGGCGAGCAGGTGCCAGGGCAGGCTGCGCCGCCAGCTGTCCAGGCGCAGCGGCCAGCGGCGGTCCACCGCCAGCACCCCCGGGATCAGCGCCAGGACCAGCAGCGCGCTGCTCCACTCCCAGGTCCACGGCTCCCACGCCGCCACCCGGGCATGGTCGATCCGCGACACCATGCTGTTGAACACGGCGTTGCCCAGGGTCAGCAGGAGCAGGAGGACGATCCCGACCGGCCGTCGCCAGCGCTGGAAGTCCTGGTAGGTGAAACCGGCGGCCTCGCTCATCCGGCGATTCTAAGCGCTCGGGCGGCCGCGGCCCGTCCCCGCGGTCCCGCGACTCGTCCCCGCGGCCCCGCGGCTGGTCACTTCCGGCTGGCGGCCGGTGGTGCCCCGCGCCCACGCTGGCCATCCGTCCCCCGGCGTCCCCGAAGGAATCCTGCCATGCACCGACGCGACCTGCTCAAGGCGGCCCTGGCCATGCCCCTGCTGCCCCTCGCCGCCCGCTGGGCGCCCGCCGCCGCCCGCGGCACGGCCGCCGGCGCGGCGGCGGCGGCGCGCGTGCGTCCCGGCGACCCGGGCTGGCCGGGCGCGGCCGAATGGGATGCGCTCCGTCGCCAGGTCGGCGGCCGCCTGCTGCGGCCGCATTCGCCGTTCGCCGATTGCGCCGGCGGCTGCCGGGACGCGCTCAGGCTGCTGGGCAACCCGTTCGCGCTCGGCGACGACCCGGCGCTGACCCAGACCAGCGGCTGGGCCGGGGCCTGGCGCTCGCAGCCCAGCGCCTATGCGGTGGCGGCCGAGCGCGAGGAGGACGTGACCGCCGCGGTCGCGTTCGCCCGCCGCCACCGGCTGCGGCTGGTGGTGAAGGGCGGCGGGCACAGCTACCAGGGCACCTCGCAGGCGCCCGACTCGCTGCTGGTGTGGACCCGCCGCATGAACCGCTGCACCCTGCACGACGCCTTCGTGCCGGAGGGCTGCGCCGGCATGGTCGCGCCGACTCCGGCGGTGACCGTGCAGGCCGGCGCGCTGTGGGCCGACGCCTACCACGCGGTGACCACCCGCGCCGGCCGCTACGTGCAGGGCGGCGGCTGCACCACCGTCGGCGTGGCCGGGCTGGTGCAGAGCGGCGGCTTCGGCAGCTTCTCCAAGCGCTTCGGCACCGCCGCGTCGAACCTGCTCGAGGCGCGCGTCGTCACCGCCGACGGCGTGGCGCGCACGGTCAACGCGCGCCGCGAGCCGGAGCTGTTCTGGGCGCTCAAGGGCGGCGGGGGCGGCAGCCTGGGCGTGCTCACCGAGCTGACCCTGCGCACCTTCGACCTGCCCGAATGGTTCGGCGCGGTGCTCGGCCGCATCAGCGCGCGCTCCGGCGAGGCGATGCGCGCGCTGATCGCCAGGGCGATGGCGTTCTACGCCGAGGCGCTGCACAACCCGCACTGGGGCGAGCAGCTGGCCTTCCAGGGCGACAGCCTGCGGATTTCGATGGTGTTCCAGGGCATGGACCAGGCCGCGGCCGAGCGCACGTGGGCGCCGTTCCTGGACTGGGTGAAGGCGCGCCCGGAGTACCGCTTCGCCGAGCCGGTGCGCGTCCTCGCGCTGCCCGCGCGGCATTTCTGGGACCTCGACTACTTCCGCCGGCACGCGCCGGAGCTGATGGTCCCCGACGACCGCCCCGGCGCGCCGGCCCACCACGGCGTATGGGCCGGCGACCGCGAGCAGGTCGGCTGGTTCATCCACGCCTTCCAGTCGGCCTGGCTGCCGCAGTCGCTGCTGTCGCCCGCGCGGCGCGGCGCGCTGGCGGATGCGCTGTTCGACGCCGCGCGGCAGTGGCACGTCTCGCTGCACTTCAACAAGGGCCTGGGCGGCGGCGACCCGGCGGCGGTCGCGCGCGCCCGCGACACCGCCACCCATCCGCAGGCGACCGAGGCGTTCGCGCTGGCGATCTGCGCCGCCGCGGGCGACCCGGCCTTCCCGGGCATGCCCGGGCCGGGGCCGGACCTGGCCCGGGCCCGCCAGCGCGCCGCGGCGGTGGACCGCGCGATGGACGCGCTGCGCCGGGTCGCGCCGCAGGCCGGCTCCTACGTCTCGGAGAGCGACTACTTCCTGCGCGACTGGCCGCAGCGCTTCTGGGGCGCGAACCACGCGCGGCTGGCCGCGGCCAAGCGCCGCTACGACCCCGAGGGCCTGTTCTTCGTGCACCACGGCGTGGGCAGCGAAAGCTGGAGCGCGGACGGCTTCGCGCGCCGCCCCGGCGCGGAGGCGCGCGCATGAACCGCCGCCACGACATCGACGCGCTGCGCGTGCTGGCCTTCGGCCTGCTGATCCTCTACCACGCCGGCATGCTCTACGTGGCGCCGGCGGCCGATTGGGGCTTCCACCTCAAGAGCGGCCATCTGGCCGAATGGCTGCAGTACCCCATGCTGTTCCTCAACCGCTGGCGGATGGAGCTGCTGTTCCTGGTCTCCGGCCTGGCCGTGCACTTCCTGCGCGGGCGCCTGCGCCTGCCCGCGCTGGCGTGGAAGCGCACGGTGCGCCTGCTGCTGCCGCTCGTCTTCGGCATGCTGGTGGTGGTCCCGGTCCAGCCCTACGTGCAGGGCCGCGCCGAGCACGCCCTCGCGCCCGGCTTCCTGGCCTTCCTGCCGCACTACTGGACGCACGGCTACCGCGACTGGGGCCTGACCTGGAACCACCTGTGGTACCTGCCCTACCTGTGGCTGTACACGATGGCGCTGCTCGCGCTGCTGCCGGCGCTGGAATCGCCGGCCGGCCGGCGGCTGCGCGCGGGCGCGGCGAGGCTGCGCGGCTGGCCGCTGCTGATCCTGCCCGCGCTGCCGCTGCTCGCCCTCGGCACGCTGCTGCGCGGCTACCCGGAGACGCACGCGCTGGTCGGCGACTGGTGGGCGCACGCGATCTACGCCACGGTGTTCCTGTACGGCTACCTGATCGGCACCGACGCCGCGCTGTGGAACGAGTTCGCGCGGCTGCGCCGGCGCTCGCTCGCGCTCGCGCTGGCCTGCTTCGCGGCCTACCTGTTCCTGGACAAGTTCGCCGGCCGCCTGCTCGCGCAGCAGGCGCTGGCGGCCTGGGTGGAGCCGGCCGGCGTCGCGCTGTGGCGCGCCACGCGCTACTTCTACCTGTGGAGCGCCATCGCCGCCGTGCTCGGCTGGGGCCATGCATGCCTCAACCGCCCGTTCCGCTGGCTGCCGTATGCGCGCGAGGCGGTGTATCCCTGGTACATCCTGCACCAGAGCGTGCTGCTGGCCTGCGCGGCCTGGCTGATCCCGCGCCGTCTCGGCCCGGTGCTGGAGCCTGGCCTGCTGCTGCTCGGCACGGTGGCCGGCTGCGCCCTGCTGCACGAGGGCATCCGCCGCGTGCGCTGGCTGCGGCCGCTGTTCGGGCTGGACAGCCGCGCGCCGTCCGGCGGCCGCGCCGCGCCACCCGCGGCCCGGCCGGCCGAGCGCGCGAAAGCCTGCGAGCCGGCGCGCGCCGTCATCCCGGCGACGACGGAATGAGGATGGCGGCCGCGTTTCGCGGAGCCGTCTGCGCGCGGGCCAAGGAAGAGTGGACATCGGTCCACGGCGGCGCGGCATGGCGGGATTGGCCGATGTTCTGGGCATCGCGGCCGCAGGCCGCTCCCGCAAGGCTGGCGAGCCCCCCTGGGGAGCGGCCTCCGGCCGCGATCAGCCTGATGCGAAGCCGCCCAGGGCCTCGATGCCAGGCCCGCCGAGTCCACGCCCCAGCGCCGGTGGTCGAGCACGGCGGTGCCTGGCCGGAGAAACACGGGAAGCGATGGAAGAACGGCAAGCGCTGCCTCCACGCCCGCGCACGCTTCATCCTGCCGGCCTTCCTGGCGCTCTCCCTCGATGATTTGAACAGGCCCTCAGGTCTCGCTGCCCAGCGTCGAGTCCAGGTGCTCGACGCGGGCGATCTGGTCGAGCCAGACGAAGCGGCTCCAGCCGCCGATGCCGCGGTGGTCCAGCCGCACCACGCCGTTGAAGCCCTCGCGCTCCTCGGCGTCGCGGAACAGCTGCACGTTGGGGCGCTCGCAGATGAAGCCGTCGCAGCGGCTGCCGTCCTTGAGCGACAGCCGCACGTGGCCGTTGGTGGGAAGTTCGCGCACCAGCGCTTCCAGGTGATGGATGCTGGCCTGGTCGGTGTAGCGTGCTCGGCCTGGCGGCCCATGGCGATGCCTGCGAAGGGAGAACGGCGCGCAGGGTAGCGCGGCGCGCGGCAAGGGCCGGTCAAGGCCGCGCGAGCCGGGCGTGAAGCGCACCACATTTTTTCGCGTCGCCCCGGCCGGTTCTTCCCGCCCTCGTCATGCGCCACGCGGCAACGCGGCGGCCGCCGCCGCGCGGCGCGGGCCGTTTCCACGATAATGCGCGCTCCCCGCCCGGAATCCCCCGCATGGCCGCCCCCGCCGCTTCGCCCGACCCGACGCACTCGCTGCTGCGCCATCCCGCCTTCGTGCAGTTCTGGTTCGCCCGCATCGCCTCGGGCTTCGGCTTCCAGATGCTGTCGGTGGCGGTGGGCTGGCAGATCTACGCGATCACCGGGCGCGCGCTCGACCTCGGCCTGATCGGCCTGGTGCAGTTCTTCCCCTCGGTGCTGCTGGCGCTGCCGGCCGGGCACATGGCCGACCAGTTCGAGCGCCGCCGCGTGGTGCTGTACGGGCAGATCGTGGAACTGCTCGCGGTGGCGCTGCTGGCGGCGCTGACCCTGCTCGGCGCGGTCCACGAGCTCGGCATCCTGCTGCTGGTGTTCGCCATCAGCACCGCCAAGGCGTTCGAGTCGCCCTCGATGCAGTCGATGCTGCCCGCGCTGGTGCCGGCGGAGATCCTGCCGCGCGCGGTGGCCTCCAGCGGCTCGGCGTTCCAGGCGGCGATGATCCTCGGCCCGGCGGTGGGCGGCGTGCTGTACGTGGCCGGCCCCGGCGTGGTGTACCTGAGCGCGGCCGCGCTGTACCTCGTCGCCACCGTGCTGGTCGCGCGGCTGCGCTACGAGCAGGCGCAGCCGAAGCGCGAGCCGGCCACGCTGAAGACGCTGTTCGCCGGCGTGCACTTCATCCGCGAGCGCAAGGACATCCTCGGCGTGATCTCGCTGGACCTGTTCGCGGTGCTGCTGGGCGGCGCCACCGCGCTGCTGCCGATCTTCGCCAGGGACATCCTGCACACCGGGCCGTGGGGCCTGGGCATCCTGCGCGCCGCGCCGGCGGTGGGCGCGCTGCTGATGTCGCTGTGGCTGTCGCGGCACGACCTGCAGCGCCGCGTGGGCATGGTGATGTTCGGCTCGGTGGCCGGCTTCGGCGCGGCCACGCTGGTGTTCGCGGTGTCCAGCTCGCTGTGGCTGTCGGTGGCCGCGCTGTTCGCCGCGGGCGCGTTCGACATGGTGAGCATGGTGATCCGCGGCTCGCTGGTGCAGCTGGACACGCCCGACGCGATGCGCGGGCGCGTCAACGCGGTCAATGGCATCTTCATCAACACCTCCAACCAGCTCGGCGAGTTCGAGTCGGGCCTGCTCGCCGCCTGGCTGGGCGCGGTGGGCGCCACCGTGGTCGGCGGGCTGGGCACGCTGGCGGTGGTGGGACTGTGGATGCTGCTGTTCCCGGGCCTGCGCCGGCGCCAGCGCCTGCAGCTGGAGGACCCCGCCAACGAGGCGCTGGGTACCGCCGAATCGGTGTAACGCACGTAACGGTGGGCGGCGCGGCGGCGGGCCGCTACGATCGGCGGATGACCACGCTCCCGCTCCTGCGCGCCGCCGGCGCCGTCCTCGCCCTGTCCCTGCTCCCGCCCGCCGCGCCGGCCGCCGACGGCCCGCGCATCCTGGTCAGCTTCAGCCGGCAGGCGCGCGCCGAGCCGGTGACCGGGCGCGTGTACGTGGCGGTCAGCCGCGACGCCGGCAAGCCGCCGATCGAGGAGGCCGACGTCACCGGCGTGCCGCTGTTCGGCCACGACGTGACCGCGCTGGCGCCGGGCCAGGCCGCGGCGATCGACGCCGACGACGCCGGCGCACCCCTGACCAGCCTGCGCCAGCTGCCCGCCGGCGACTACTGGATGCAGCCCTTCGTCAACGTCTATACCGAGTTCAGGCGCGCCGACGGCCACACCGTGTGGCTGCACATGGACCAGTGGGAAGGCCAGGACTGGAAGCACTCGCCCGGCAACCTCTACGGCAAGCCGGTGAAGGTGCACTACGACCCGGCCTCGCCCGAACCGCTGCACCTGGTCGCCGACCGGGCGATTCCGCCGATCCCGTTCCCCAAGGACACGCCCTACGTCAAGCGCTTCCGCATCCGGAGCAAGCTGCTGAGCGCCTGGTGGGGCCACCCGATCTACCTGGGCGCCACCGTGCTGCTGCCGCGCGGCTACGACAGGCACCCGGACGTGCGCTACCCGGTGATCTACGAGCAGGGCCACTTCTCCACCGCCGCGCCGTTCGGCTTCGAGCGCAGGGATTCGCCGTTCCGGGCCTTCTGGCTCGACCCGGCGAAGAAGGCGCGCGTCATCGCGGTGACCTTGCAGCACCCCTCGCCCTACTACGACGACTCCTACGCGGTGAATTCCGCCAACGAGGGCCCTTACGACGACGCCATCCAGCAGGAGCTGCTGCCGGAGATCGCCCGGCGCTTCCGCACCATCGAGCAGCCGTGGGCGCGCATCCTCACCGGCGGCTCCACCGGCGGCTGGATCGCGGTGGCGCAGCAGCTGTTCCATCCCGCGTTCTACGGCGGCAGCTTCGCGCTGTGCCCGGATGCGCTGGACTTTCGCCACCACCAGGTGGTGAACATCTACGACGACGCCAACGCCTACTGGATCGACAAGGGCTGGATGAAGGTCGAGCGCGTGGACATGCGCCAGCCGGACGGCAACATCAAGGCGATGATGAAGGACGAGAACTGGTACGAGCTGGCGGTGGGCGACCACGACCGCTCCGGCGGCCAGTGGGACATCTGGGAGGCCGCCTTCGGCCCGGTCGGCGCGGACGGCTATCCGCAGCGCCTGTGGGACAAGCGCACCGGCGTCATCGACCACGCCGTCGCCGCCTACTGGAAGCAGCATTTCGACCTGCGCCATCTCCTCGAAACGCATTGGTCCACGCTGGGCCCGCAGGTGGCCGACAAGCTGCACATCTACGTCGGCGACATGGACACCTACAACCTCAACATGGGCGTGCGGGCGATGGACGCCTTCCTCAAGTCCGCGCGCGACCCGGCCTTCGCGGGCACCGTCACCTACCAGCCGATGGCGCCGCACTGCTGGGGACCGCGCGGCGACGTGCTCTACGGCACGATGACCGGCTTCATCGAGGAACACGCCCCGAAGGACGCGCCAACGAACTGGATCTACTGACGCCATGCGCCGGGCGAGGCGGATCGCCCCGCCTCGCCGCGCCCCCGCCCCGCCACGCACCCGGACCGATCGCCATGCCCGCCATCTCCCGCCTCGCGGCCGCCGCCACGCTGGGCCTCGCATGCGCGGCCGCCGCCGCGAACGGCGCGCCCGGCCGCACCTGGGCCAACCCGATCGACATCGACTACCGCTACAACTACGAGCAGATGAACGAGGGCGTCTCGTACCGCACCGGCGCGGACCCCGCCTTCGTCCGCTACCGCGGCGCCTACTACCTGTTCCAGACCCTGGCCGACGGCTACTGGCGCTCGGACGACCTGGTGCACTGGACCTTCGTGAAGCCCGACCGCTGGCCCTTCGACGGCCCGGTGGCGCCGGCGACGCTGGTGGCGGACGACAAGCTGTTCCTGATGCAGGCGGCGATGGAGCCCAGGCCGCTGCTCTATTCCACCGACCCCGACCATGGCCGCTGGGACTTCTGGACGCGCCTGCTGCCGCCGATCCCCGGCGCCACGCCCGCCGGCCACGAGGCGGAGATGAAGCCGGGCGACCAGCCGCCCGGCCCGTGGGACCCGGGCCTGTTCCGCGACGACGACGGCAAGGTGTACCTCTACTGGGGCTCGTCCAACGTGTTCCCGCTGTACGGCATCGGCGTGGACCTGGCGCTCGACCGGACGGCCGAGGGCGAGGGCAAGCGCGTGCGCTTCCTCGGCAAGCCGCGGCCGCTGCTCGCCCTGCACCCGGACCGGCATGGCTGGGAGCGCTTCGGCCCGGACCACACCGACGACAGGACCGTGCCCTACGTCGAGGGCGCCTGGATGAACAAGCACCGCGGCACCTACTATCTGCAGTACGCCGCGCCCGGCACCGAGTACAACGTCTACGCCACCGGCGTGTACACCGCCGACGCGCCGCTGGGGCCGTTCCGCTACGCGCCGTACAACCCGGTGGGCTACAAGCCCGGCGGCTTCGTGGTGGGCGCCGGCCACGGCTCCACCTTCGAGGACGCCTACGGCAACGACTGGAACGCCGGCACCATGTGGGTGGCGGTGAACTGGCGCTTCGAGCGGCGCATCGACCTGTTCCCCGCCGGCTTCCACGAGGACGGCCAGATGTGGGTGGACACGCGCTTCGGCGACTTCCCGCAGCGCATGCCCGACCACAGGCTCGGGCCCGGCGAGAGCACCTTCACCGGCTGGATGCTGCTGTCCTGGCGCAAGCCCGCCAGCGCCTCCAGCGCACTGCCCGGCCACGGCCCGGAGCTGGCCACCGACGAGGACGTGCGCAGCTACTGGGTGGCGGCCAGCGACGCGCCCGGCCAGACGCTCACCCTCGACCTCGGCGGCCCGCGCACGGTGCGCGCGGTGCAGGTGAACTTCGCCGACTACCAGGCCGGCCGCTACGGCGACGCGCCGGACATCGTGGCGCAGTTCAAGCTCGAGGGCTCGGTCGACGGCGCGCATTGGAGCACGCTGGCCGACCTCTCGCGCGAGACCCGCGACCGCCCCAACGCCTACGTCGAGCTGGACCGGCCCGCGCGCATCCGCTACGTGCGCTACGTGCACGGCCACGTCGGCGCGAGGCACCTGGCGATCTCCGACCTGCGCGTGTTCGGCAACGCCGACGGCCCCGCGCCGGCCGCGCCCGAGCTGCTCTCGGCCGCCCGCGGCAAGGACGCCCGCGACGCCACCATCACCTGGAAGCCGGTGCCCGGCGCGGTGGGCTACAACGTGCGCTGGGGCCTGGCCGCCGACCGCCTGCACGAGACCTACCAGGTGTTCGCCGACCACCCGACCACGCTGGAGCTGCGCTCGCTGAACAAGGGCGTGCGCTACGTGGTGGCGGTGGAGGCGTTCGACGAGCGCGGCGTGTCGCCGCTGTCCCGGACGCTGACGCTGTCGCCCTAACCGGCCGCGGGCCCCGTGCCCGCGCCGCGCGGCGGCGCCATCCACGCGGCGCTCACGCCGCTGGCGGCACGCTTGCCGCCCGGTGCCAAGGAGAATCCCGACATGAGCAGAATCCGCGAACTCGAGCGTCATTTCGACGGCGCGCGCGAGCGCGTGCGCGACTACGCCGAAAGCGCTTCGGACGCCGCCGGCGAGCTGGCCGAGCGCGGCCGCCGCGCGGCGCGGCGCTTCGGCCACGGCGGCGACTACCGCCGCCGGCTGGTGCGCCTGGCCGAGGACATGGCCGACGAGGCCAACTACCAGTACCGCCGCGCGCGCCGCCACGTGCAGCGGCACCCGGTGGCCACCGCGGCCATCGTCGCCGGCACCGTGGGCGCCTTCCTGCTGCTGCGCCGGCTGTTCCGCGACGACGAGGAATGAGGTCCCGCCTCGCGGGGCCGGCGGCGTCCTTCCCGCCCGTCCGCCCCGCGGCGCTTCCCCTCCGGAAAAGCGACGAACCCGCCGGCGAGGCGGGTTCGTCGTCTCTGCCGCGCGGCGGGCCTGTCCATGATCTCCGCGTGTCCCGCGCCGAGGGCTGCCTGCGCGCAGGCCGAGCGGGGACGAAGGGACGCGGGGAGGCGCCATGGATGGCGCCGCCCCCGCGGAGCGAGGAGTGGCGATGGTTCGCGCGTCGTGGCCGCAGGCCGCTCCCACGGAGCTTGCGAAACCTCTGGGGGAGCGGCCTCCGGCCGCGATCGACCCGGCGGGGCCCTTACACGGTCAGCGGGTTGGGCTTCTCCGGGTCGAGCTTGTACTCCTTGATCGCGCGCGCCACGTCCTTGGCGTTGACCTTGCCGTCCTTGGCCAGCGCGGCCAGCGCGGCGTGGGCGATCCAGTAGCGGTCCACCTCGAAGAACTGGCGCAGGTGCTGGCGCGTGTCCGAGCGGCCGTAGCCGTCGGTGCCGAGCACGGTGTAGCGCATGCCGTCGGGCAGGAAGGCGCGGATCTGGTCGGCGTACTCGCGCACGTAGTCGGTGGCGGCGATCGCCGGGCCCTGGCGGCCCTGCAGCAGGCCGGTGACATACGGCACGCGCTGCTCCGCCTCCGGGTGCAGGCGGTTCCAGCGCTCGGCGTCGAAGCCGTCGCGGCGCAGCTCGCTGAAGCTGGGGCAGGACCAGATGTCGGCGCTGACGCCGAAGTCCTTCTCCAGCAGCCCGGCGGCGGCGATCACCTCGCGCAGGATGGTGCCCGAGCCCAGCAGCTGCACGCGCGGCTCGCCCTTCTTCGGCTTGCCGGCGTCCTTGAGCAGGTACATCCCCTTGATGATGCCTTCCTCCACGCCCTTGGGCATGTCCGGATGGACGTAGTTCTCGTTCATCACGGTGATGTAGTAGTAGACGTCCTCCTGCTCCTCCAGCATGCGGCGCGTGCCGTCCTGCAGGATCACCGCCACCTCGTAGGAGAAGGTCGGGTCGTAGGCGCGCACGTTGGGGATCGCGCCGGCCAGCAGGTGCGAGTGGCCGTCCTCGTGCTGCAGGCCCTCGCCGTTGAGCGTGGTGCGGCCGGAGGTGCCGCCGATCAGGAAGCCGCGCGAGCGCATGTCGCCGGCGGCCCAGGCCAGGTCGCCGATGCGCTGGAAGCCGAACATCGAGTAGTAGATGAAGAACGGCAGCATCGGCTGGTTGCTGATGCTGTAGCTGGTGGCCGCGGCCATCCACGCGGCCATGCCGCCGGCCTCGCTGATGCCCTCCTGCAGCACCTGGCCCTTCTGGTCCTCGCGGTAGTAGAGCAGCTGGTCGGCGTCCTGCGGGCGGTACTTCTGGCCGAACGGCGCGTAGATGCCGATCTGCCGGAACATGCCCTCCATGCCGAAGGTGCGCGCCTCGTCGGCGACGATCGGCACCACGCGCTCGCCGATCTGCTTGTCGCGCAGCAGCAGGTTCATGCCGCGCACCAGCGCCATGGTGGTGGAGATCTCGCGCTCGCCGGTGCCGCCGGTGATCTGCGCGAAGGCCGACAGGTCCGGCGCCTTCAGCTTCACGTCGGTCTTGCGCCGGCGCTGGGGCAGGAAGCCGCCCAGCGCGCGGCGGCGCTCGATCATGTATTCCACCTCCGGCGAGTTCTTGCCGGGGTGGTAGTACGGCACCTCGGCCAGCTTGTCGTCCGGCACCGGGATGTTGAAGCGGTCGCGGAAGTGGCGCACCGCGTCGTCGTCCAGCTTCTTCTGCTGGTGCGTGGGGTTCTGCGACTCGCCGGCCGCGCCCATGCCGTAGCCCTTGACCGTCTTGGCCAGGATCACCGTGGGCATGCCCTTGGTGTTCACCGCCGCGTGGTAGGCCGCATAGACCTTGTGCGGGTCGTGGCCGCCGCGGTTGAGGCGCCAGATGTCGTCGTCGGACAGGTTGGCGACCATCTCGCGCGTCTCCGGGTACTTGCCGAAGAAGTGCTCGCGCGTGTACGCGCCGCCGAAGGCCTTGCAGGCCTGGTACTCGCCGTCCACGGTCTCCATCATCAGCTTGCGCAGCACGCCCTTGGTGTCGCGCGCCAGCAGCGGATCCCAGTAGCTGCCCCAGATCACCTTGATGGCGTTCCAGCCGGCGCCGCGGAACACGCCCTCCAGCTCCTGGATGATCTTGCCGTTGCCGCGCACCGGGCCGTCCAGGCGCTGCAGGTTGCAGTTGATGACGAAGATCAGGTTGTCCAGCCCCTCGCGGCCGGCCAGCGAGATCGCGCCCAGCGACTCGGGCTCGTCGCATTCGCCGTCGCCCATGAAGCACCAGATCTTGCGGTCGGACTTCGGCACCAGGCCGCGGTGCTCCAGGTATTTCCAGAACTGCGCCTGGTAGATCGCCTGGATCGGCCCCAGCCCCATTGACACCGTGGGCACCTGCCAGTAGTCCGGCATCAGCCACGGGTGCGGGTAGGAGGACAGGCCGCGGCCCTGCCCGGCCACCTCCATGCGGAACAGGTCCAGCTGCTCCTCGCCGATGCGTCCCTCGAGGAACGAGCGCGCGTAGATGCCCGGGCTGGAATGGCCCTGGTGGAACACCAGGTCGCCGGGGTGCTCGGCGCTGGGCGCGCGCCAGAAGTGGTTGAAGCCCACGTCGTACAGCGTGGCCGAGGAGGCGAAGCTGGCGATGTGGCCGCCCAGTTCGCCGGGCTTGCGGTTGGCGCGCACCACCATCGCCATCGCGTTCCAGCGGATCAGGGTGCGGATGCGCCACTCCATCGCCGCGTCGCCCGGGCTCTTGGCCTCGTTGGCCGGGGCGATGGTGTTGACGTACTCGGTGGTCGGGTCGAACGGCAGGTAGCCGCCGGCGCGGCGGGTGGAATCGACCATCCTCTCCAGCAGGAAGTGCGCGCGTTCGGTGCCGTCGTGGTTGATGACCGCGTTGAGCGATTCAACCCATTCCTGGGTTTCGGTGGGGTCGATGTCCTGGTTGAGGATGTCGTCGAGCTGATCCATGGGGAGCTTTTCTCCGCGGCGCCGGGGTATGCGCAGCAACAGGTGGACGCCTCCGTGCAAGGTAGGCGGGAACCCTCCGAGTTTAGCTCCGGCGCCACGGCCCGCCAATTGGATCGGGACTGTACGTCCCCGCATGGCCGGCCCCGGTGGGCCGGGACCGCCCCCGTCGCATCACGGATCGAACTTCTTCTCCACGCCCAGCTGGATGGACTGGTTGTCGCGCGTGCTGTTGTCCAGCAGGTTCTGATACTCCAGGCGCACTGACAGGTTGCGCAGCGTCTGCAGCATCACGCCTGCGCCCACCAGCGTGTGGTTGCGCGAGGTGTTGTCCAGCGAGGCGCGGTAGAGCGGCCCGCCGAGCAGGTCCGCGTAGCGCATCGCCGCCGTGCTCGCGCCCTGGAAGTCGTGGCGGAACTCCACCCGCAGCTGCGGCATCCATACGCCGTAGTCGCGCTTGGCCAGCCATTGCGCGCGCAGGCCGAGCACGCCGGTGCTGGTCTTCACGGTCTGGCCGTCGTAGCGCAGCGCGTAGATGTCGTCGCCGTGCTCGGTGTAGCCGTCGAGGCTGGCGCGCGCGAAGTCGAAGCGGCCGTAGGGCGAAACCAGCATGCCGTCCTGCGTGCGGTGCTCGTATCCCACCGCCAGCGAGGCGAACAGCTGCGTGCCGTCGCGGCTGCCGTGCACCGTGTTGCCGTCGTCCGTGACGTAGCGGCGCGCGTCGAAGGACAGCCACTGGTAGCCGGCCAGCGCGTCGACGTACACCAGCGGCGCCGGCCGGTAGCTGCCGTAGACGGCGGCGCTGTAGCTGTCCACCGAGCTGCGGCTGCCGTGGCGGCCGACGTCGGAGGCGTCGTGGCCGTAGCCCACGCCGGCGCCGAGGGCGAGCCGGTCGCCGAAGGCGCGGTCCGCGCCCATGCTGATGCCCGAGGTGGTGAAGTCGATGCCGTTGTCGCTCGCGCCCGGCTGCGTCTTGCCGAAGTTCACGGCGCCGCCGGTCCATGCCGACCAGCCGCCCGGGTTCCGGGCGCCGGCCGGGCCCTCCCCGCTCGCCGGCGGCTCCTGCGGCTGCACCAGGTAGCGGCGGTTCCACTCGTCGGTGGGGCCGCGCAGTCCCGTCAGCGGGTCGCGGTTCTGGCGCGCGCCGGCAGAGCTCAGGCTGATGCCGTTGGTGAACCCGCCGGACGCCGCGCCGCTGTGCAGCGTCTCCAGGCGCCGCTGGAAATTGTCGATCTGCCCCAGCGCCAGCCGTCGCGCGGCGTCCGCCTGCGCCGCGAGCACGCCGAGGACCTCGGCGTCCTTCGACGGATCGCTGCGCCCGGTCACGCTGATGGTGACGGTGGCCGCCGCCGAGGTGGCGTATGCGTTGCTGAGCGTGTAGCTCACCTGCGCCTGGCCGCTGAAGGCGCTGTTGGCGGAGAAGTCGAGCGTGTAGCCCGAGGCCGTGCCGTGGATGCTGGCGCTGCCCGCGTTGGACGGCGAAACGGCGACGAGCGCCGCGCCGGTGAACGGGCCGCCCCGCGCCGTGGCGGTCAGGTCGACCTGCACCGTGCGCCCGGCCACCACGCTGGCGCTGAGCGCCGCGGGCAGCGGCACCGGGTTCACGGTGATGGCCACGTGCGCCGGCTGCGAGGTGCCGAACGGGTTGGACAGCGTGTAGTCCAGCCCCACCGTGCCGGACGCATCGAGCGGCGCGGTGTAGACGATGTCGCTGCCGCTCACCTTCGCCACGCCCGTGGCCGGCGCGGCGACGATCGCCACTGCCGTGTACGGCGCGCCCGTGGCGCCCTGGGTCGCGTGGATGGTCACCGACTTGCCGCCCAGCACGGCCACGGACTGCGCCGCCGCCACCGGCACCGCCAACGGCGTCACCGTGACGGTGACCGTGGCCGGCGCCGACGTGCCGCCGGGGCCGGTGGCGGTATAGGTGAAGCTGTCGCTGCCGAAGAAATTGTCGGCCGGCGTGTACACCACGTCGAGGCCGCTGACGGCCGCGCTGCCGTGCGCGGGCGCCTGCGCCACGGCGACGCTGGCGATCGGGCCGGTGTCGTTGGCGGTGACCGCGATGGTCGCCGGCGCATTGGCCGCGGTGGTGGCAGTGTCGTTCACCACGACCGGCACGGGCTGGCCGATGCCCAGCGAATACGCCTGGCTGCCGCTGAAGCCCAGGCCGTCCGTCGCCTTCACGGTGAAGCTGAAGCTGCCCGCCGCGCTTGGCGTGCCCGACAGGTGGCCCGCGCTGCTCAGCGCAAGACCCGGCGGCAGCGCGCCGGCGACCAGGCTGTAGGTGTAGCCGCCGCTGCCGCCGCTCGCGCTCAGCGCCTGGCTGTAGGCGACGGCGACCTGGCCGCCCGGCAGCGTGGCCGGCGCGAGGGTGATGGCCGGCGCGTCCACGTCGAGCGTGTAGGCCTGGCTGCCGGCGAAGCCGAAGCCGTCGGTCGCCTTGACGGTGAAGCTGAAGTTGCCGGCCGTGCTCGGCGTGCCGCTGATCTGGCCGGAGCTGCTGAGCGCGATGCCCGGCGGCAGGGCGCCCGACGCCAGGCTGTAGGTATAGCCGCCGTTGCCGCCGCTCGCGCTCAGCGCCTGGCTGTAGGCGACGCCGCCCGTGCCCGCCGGCAGCGTGGCCGGGGCGAGGGTGATGGCCGGCGCGTTCACGGTGAACGTGTAAGCCTGGCTGCCGGTGAAGCCGAAGCCATCGGTCGCGGTGACAGTGAAATCGTAGGTGCCCGCCGTGGTCGGCGTGCCGGACACGGTGCCCGTGCTGCTCAAGGCGAGGCCGGACGGCAGGGTGCCCGCCGAGAGGCTGTAGGTGTAGCCGCCGTTGCCGCCGCTCGCGCTCAGCGCCTGGCTGTAGGCGACGCCGCCCGTGCCCGCCGGCAGCGTGGCCGGCGCGACGGTGATGGCC